>Ga0105354_1000007_pt1 | contig 214969 bp, 191 predicted proteins | sample GOMGulsemesocosm_FD_83658 | JGI IMG/M metagenome (GOLD analysis project Ga0105354, IMG submission 83658) | Methane-oxidizing microbial communities from mesocosms in the Gulf of Mexico - GOM9B Gulf of Mexico | ecosystem: Environmental > Aquatic > Marine > Cold seeps | place: USA: Gulf of...
GGATTACTACACAATACTTGTGTTAAGTTTCCACATGGATTTGTTGCATTTGTAGATGTATAAACCACATGGTTTAAATCTAATGAACTTCCTGCAATATTTTGTAATGTAATTGTATGTGTTGCTTGTGTTGCTGTAAATGAAAACCAAACATCATCATCTGCTGTTCCTATACATCCATTTGGTTGTGATGATGGTGTTGCTCCAGATACAGTTCCTGGTGTAACTTGTGTACAACTTCCGTCTGTATTAACAGTTACTGTTGTTGCTGTATCACAATTATCATTTGCAGGTGGTGGTGGTGGTGTTATACAAGTAGTATTTAATGTATAAGTCCCTTGTGCTGTTCCAAATCCATATACATAAACATAATATAAAGTACCTGGTACAGTTACAATTTGAACTTGTGATTGATTACCACAAGAATCATCATTTCCTGCCACACAACTAAATGCTCCACAGCTTCCTGTATAAACCTGAATTTTTGTATCATATGTTGAGCCACACAATGAAAAAGTAACTACATCTCCATTACCAGCATACGTATACCAAACACCTCCTGCTCCTGCTGTTGTTCCACAAGTCCCTGTTGGGGCTCCTGCTGTAGTAGCTCCTTGTGTAGTATCACTTACGGTACTATTACAATCTAATGGAATAGCATCTGTACATAAGTTATTAGGTGCTGGACAAAAAGTCTGATTCAATGCTGGACTGTTTCTAAAACAGTTAACATCTTGCTCGTTTTGAAGGTGAATTGTTACAGGTGTATTGTTTGGAAATGGTCCAAACTGTAATGTTCCTGCTGCTGTTAATACCTCTGTTGTAGAAGCTGGGGTTGTTGTTCCCGCTATTGATGTAGCTGTACCCATATTAGTAACATTCGCTGTTACATAAAAGGTATCTGTACCACTTGAACAGTTTGAAACTACTGCATATGTAGAGGTTAAATTTGTACATGTATTCTCAACAATTGTTAAAGTATAAGGAACACTCTGTGGTGCTGCCCATGTAGAAATTACAATATAATACGTTTGATTAGCAACTGGAGTAAAAACAACCGTATCTGCTGTTGTTGTCCCATTCCCCGAAGTATTTCCTGCTACACAACTTACACCAATATTAGCACAACTGCTATATACAAATAATCCAGACCATGTTGAATTAGTTTGGGATGTAATCGTTACTGGGGTATTAGTAGTAGGGGTGAAGGCATAGAATACATCATCTCCGTTTAAATACGTTCCTGTAGTTCCACATCCAGTTCCTGGACTCCCACTATAATCATCTCCATATCCTGAGGTATTGTCTGTCGTTGTATAAGGAACACCCGTTATCTGAATTGGTGCACCACATGTCTCTCCTAAAGAAGCTGTACAAAAATTGTAAGGCCCTATCCATTCACTATTTGTACCACTTGCACATAAAGCTCTTACATAAAAATCATAACAAGTAGAATCTGTTAATCCTGGAGCAGTATATAAATTTGTACTCACTACTGTTCCTGTTCCTGTTGGAGTAGCTCCTGTTGCAACAATCTCAACTTCCCATTGAGAAGCACCACTTGGATTATCCCAACCTAAATCAGCGGATGTTAAAGTAGGGTTAGTAGCTGTTTGAGTTGTTGGATCTAAACATTGTTCTACAACATTTACATCATCAATTAACCATCTATCTCCATTATTGTTAGTCATAACAAAGGCAATATAAATGGTTTGCCCAGATGTATAACCAGCATCAACTAAAGAAATTACTTTCTCCTCATATACATTATATGTGGTATTCATTTCTGTTTCTGTCCATGTTTGGATAGTGGTAAAAGTGGAAGCATTTGTTTGTGAAGTAGTAGATACACGAATTGTATAGGAACTCCCTTGGTTACCTGCTAAAGTTTGTCTTGTCCAAAAACGAAGTTGTCCGTTATTTGGTACTGTTACTTGAGGAGTTACTAACCAGTCTTCCGCAAATGTTCCAGCCGAAACAGCTTCTCTATTTAAGTAAGCTGAACGAGTTCCTGAATAAACATTGGCAGGAACTGTGTTTACATTCCACCTTTGCGCTAATCCGATACCATTATCGAAAACTTTCCAGTTTCCTCCTGTTAATGCCCAGTTATCTCCTGGAGCAGGATCTGGTAATGATGTTCCTTCAAATCCTTCTGGTAGTTGCGCAAAACTAACAAAAACGGAAAACATCATTAAAAAAAATAAAGTAATTTTTTTCATTGTATACTGTTGTTTGGTTTGATTAAGAGTCCGAAGTTAAGAAATTATTAACAAAAAAATAAGGGTAAATAATAGAAAATATTAATTTAATAGTAAATAACGTGCTTTTATATATTAAAAACGTTGTTTTATAACGATATCGTTATCAATTGTTAAAATTATAAATGAAACTTTCATATATTTGACACTGAATTTAATGAAAAAATCGATTTGAGAACCAAAATATATTTTGCTTCTGACCAACATTTTGGAGCACCTACTCCTGAGGAAAGTTTTCCTAGAGAAAAAAAGTTTGTTTTATGGTTAGATGAAGTAAAAAAAGATGCTGATGCTATTTTTTTATTAGGTGATTTATTTGATTTTTGGTTTGAATACAAAACCGTTGTTCCTAAAGGATTTGTTAGGATATTAGGCAAATTAGCTGAGATTAGAGATTCTGGCATTCCTATATATTTTTTTGTTGGAAATCATGATTTATGGATGCATGATTATTTTGAGAAAGAGTTAAACATTCCTGTTTATCATGACAATAAAGAATTTACATTTAACAACAAGACTTTTTTAATTGGTCATGGTGATGGAAAAGGACCAGGAGACAAAGGATACAAGAGAATGAAACGTGTTTTCACAAACCCATTTTCTAAATGGTTATTTCGTTGGCTTCATCCAGATATTGGAGTAAGATTGGCTCAATATTTATCCGTAAAAAACAAACTAATTTCAGGGGATGAAGATGTAAAATTTTTAGGAGAAGAAAATGAATGGCTAGTCTTATATGCCAAACGTAAATTAGAGACCAAACATTATGATTATTTTATATTTGGACACAGACATTTACCTATGATTATTGATGTAGGAGAAAATTCTAAATATATTAATCTTGGAGATTGGATTGGTTATTTTACTTATGGTATTTTTGACGGTGAAACATTCGAATTAAAGAAGTTTGAAGAAAATTTATCTTAACAAATAATCCAAAGTCAATAAATCTACTTTCCCATCAGGAAATAATCCGTTCTTTTCTTCAAAGGAACGAACAGCATTAAATGTAATATCTCTAAAAAGACCATCAATGGGAATATTATGTCCTTTTTCAACTAATTTCTTTTGTAGTTCAAATATAAATGAACTATAGTCTCCAACTTTTAAGCTATATTTTTCAGGATTACTCTTAAAAGTATCCATTAGAAATTTTCTTTTAAGAAATTGGTCATAATCCTTAGCTTTTAACCCATTTTGTTCAAAAACTATGATTTCTTTATTACTTATTCCTTGCTTTTTTAATAGTGTAGATTCTACTAATTTGTCTTCATAAAACTTAACAATTCCTAATTTTTTAGTATAACCTAAAACTGCATTTTTAGTATCTTCATCATTATCATCAGGGTTTCTTACATCTATATCTTGTGTAGCCCATTGCAATCTAACATATCCGTTTAAATCCTCAATAGCTTGATAGTAATTCAATAAAAAATTCTTATCGTGATAATTTAAATCTATTTCTTTATTACTACTATAATCTGTTCCTGGTGAATGGAATCGCTTGTAAGTAGTGTACTGTTTATACCCAAAAATTAAAACTATAACAATTAGTAACGCTATTATAATCTGTTTCATTTTTACTCCTTTTAGTTTTGGCAAAAGTAGGAAATAAAATTTAACAATTATTACCTTTCATTCTCCAAATCTTCAACTTCTTTTTCTAGATCTAACTTTCTGAAAGAAGGGGAAATAAAACCTGTAAAAGAAACGGTAATTAAAGTCATAATACCTCCAAAAACGACTGCATTAACAACACCCATTAATTTAGCTGTCAACCCACTTTCAAAAGCCCCTAATTCATTTGAAGAACCTACAAATATTGAATTCACAGAAGCCACACGTCCACGCATATTATCAGGTGTATGCAATTGAAGAATTGTATTTCGAATAACAACAGAAACGCCATCAAAAACACCACTAAAGAACATAGCTAAAACAGAGACCCAAAACATTTCAGATAATCCAAAAACGATGATACAAACTCCAAACATAAAAATGGCGGCTAACAATTTCATTCCCGCTCTTTTGTTTAGAGAAATATAGGCTGATAAAATCATCATTAAGAAAGACCCTAAAGCAGGAGCCGCTCTAAGTATACCAAATCCTTCTGAACCTACCTTTAAAATATCTTGAGCAAAAATAGGCAATAGAGCTACAGCTCCTCCAAATAAGACAGCTATCATATCTAATGAAATTGCACCTAGAATAGTTTTATTAGTAAAAACAAAATGCAATCCTTCTTTTAAACTTTTTAGAATTGGCTCTCCTATTTTTGGATTTAGAATAGGTTTTCTTTCTATTTTAGACAACATGATTAATGCTATGATAGAACATACAAAAACTAAACACAAAGACCAATGAACCCCCATAAAACTAATAGCAACACCCGCTAGTGCTGGCCCAAACATAGCTGCCATTTGCCAAACAGTACTACTCCAAGTAGCAGCATTTGGATATACCTTTTTAGGCACAATTAATGAAAGTAAAGAAAAAATTGTAGGCCCTAAAAAGGATCTTACTAATCCTCCAAAAAACACTAAAGCATAAACGGTATAAAGAATAGTATTTAAAGATAAGACTTTAGTAAGTTGAGGAACGGTTATTAAAAAAAGACCTAGACTTACTACAGAAAACCCTAAAATACATTTAACTAATAATTTTTTCTTTTCGCTTTGATCTACAATATGTCCCGCAAATAAAGCCATAGAAACAGCTGGAATAATTTCCATTAAACCAATAATACCGAGAGAAAGTGGGTCTTTTGTTAAACTATACACTTCCCATTCTATGATAACAAATTGCATCGACCAAGCAAAAACCATGGCAAATCGCATTAAAAGGAAAAAATTAAACTCTTTATATCGTAATGCTGCGTAAGGATCTTTTTTAGCCATTGGTAGGTTGAATATCTCTTAATCTTAATTGTAAACTTACATTTCCATTCCATTCATTTTCTTCAACTGAATACACTATGTCGAATGGAGTAAAGTTTTTTGTTATATCTATTTTTTTTCCTAGCCCAAAACCTATAGCACCTATTCCATCCGAATTATCTTGCCTCAAGAATAAGCGAATATGTTCCTCTTCTTTTCCCATTAATTTTCCGTGACCTGTGTCAGTAACATTTTTAGTCAAGAAGATAGGATGCATATTTTGTGGTCCAAAGGGTTCAAACTGATTCAAAATCCGTACAAATTTCGGATTAATATTTGAGAAATCAATCTCAGCATCAATAGAAATTTCAGGAATTAACAAATCGGGATGAATAGTTTCTTGTACTGTTTTTTCGAAAGCCTCTTTAAAGTCAACATAATTTTCTTCTTTCAAAGTCATACCAGCAGCATACATGTGTCCTCCAAATTGTTCTAAATATTCAGCACAAGCTTCCAAAGCATTATACACATCAAAATCTTTAACTGAACGAGCTGAAGCCGCTAACTTATCACCGCTTTTAGTAAAAACTAAGGTAGGTCTGTAAAAATTTTCAATTAATCTTGAAGCTACAATTCCAATTACACCTTTATGCCAATCTTCTTGGTAAACTACTGTTGAAAACCTGTTTTCTTCTTGATTTTCTTCAATTTGCAACAATGCCTCTTTTGTAATTTGCTTGTCTAATCCCCTTCTATCTGTATTAAATTCTTCTATCTCTGAAGCAAATTCTGAAGCTTGTTCTAGATTGAACTCTGTTAATAATTGAACCGCATAGTTTCCATGTTTAATTCTTCCTGCCGCGTTAATTCTTGGTGCCACTACAAAAACAACATCTGTGATAGAGATTGCTTGTTTCTTTATATTTTGAATTAAAGCTTGAATTCCTGACCTTGGATTTGAATTAATAATTTCTAATCCAAATTTAGCTAGAACTCTATTTTCTCCTGTCATGGGAACAATATCGGCTGCAATAGCTATGGCAACTAGATCCAAATATGGCAATAAATCTTTAATAGTTTGCTCTCTATTTTGTCCTAAAGCTTGAATTAATTTAAACCCAACACCACACCCACATAACTCATCATAAGGATAAGAACAATCTTCTCTTTTTGGATCTAAAACAGCTATAGCATTTGGTAAAACAGGTCCTGGTCTGTGATGGTCGCAAATTATAAAATCAATCCCTTTTTCATTAGCATACTCAATATGTTCAATCGATTTTATTCCGCAGTCCAATGCTATAATTAAGGTTATTCCATTATCTTCAGCATAATCTATCCCTTTAAATGAAATTCCGTAACCTTCATCATATCTGTCTGGAATATAAGTATCAATATTAGAATAAAAAGATTTTAAATAGCTTGACACTAAAGAAACAGCTGTGGTTCCATCAACATCATAATCTCCGAAGACTAGTATATTTTCTTTGTTTTTTATAGCATTTTCAATTCGATTTACAGCTACATCCATATCTTTCATCAAATAAGGATTATGCAAATCTTCTAATGTAGGTCTGAAAAATGTTTTGGCTTGTTCATACGTTTCGATGCCTCGCTGTACTAATAATGTAGCAATGATTTCATCTACTTGAAGTTCCTTTTGTAGTTGTTGAACTTTTTGTTTTTCTGGCTTAGATTTTAAGGTCCATCTCATTTTAATATTCGAAATTAAAAATTATGAATTATTTTATTTGGCGTATATAATTGAAATACAAATGTATAAATATTTTCCATTTCATTTATGTAGATAATGGATCTAAATTTAAAGGACTATACTTTATGGTATAAAATTTTGATTTCTACTTTAGCAAATTGGCGAAACATTTCCATTACACCACAGTATTTTTCTACCGATAAATCTACAGCTTTTTTAAGCTTTTCTTCATTAAGATTAGCACCATAAAAATGATATTCAACAGTAACTTCATTATAAACCTTTGGGTGTTCTTCTGTAAGATTTGCTATTGTTTCTATTTTAAAATCAGCAACCTCTAATTTCATTTTTTCGATTAGAGAAACTACGTCTAAACCTGTGCAACCTGCCAATGCAGATAATAGTAAAGCCTTTGGACGCAAACCTGCTCCTTCACCGCCGTGTTCAGCAGCAGCATTTATCAAAAAAGTTTCTCCACTTGGATTTGTGGATTCATATTGCATTTTCCCTTTCCAAGTCGTAGTTGTATTATGTGTTGTCATAGTTCAATTCTCTTATAAAATTATGTTTTATTCAAGTTATTAAATAATTTTACAAATTCAATCCTATTAAAAGAAAGCAACTTGTTACTTCAAACTTTTTCCACCCACAACCACTACAATTTCACCTTTAGCTGGTTTGGTTTCAAAATGTTTTAATACTTCCTCAGCAGTTCCTCTAACCGTTTCTTCGTGTAGTTTTGATAATTCTCTTGAAACAGAAACAGGTCTTTCTACACCAAAATATTGAACAAATTCAGCTAAAGTTTTATTTAATTTATGTGGTGATACGTAGAAAATCATAGTTCTAGTTTCGTTTTCTAAAGCTAAAAATCGAGTTTGTCTTCCTTTTTTATCGGGTAAAAAACCTTCGAAAACAAATTTATCATTAGGTAAACCACTGTTAACTAAAGCAGGTACAAAAGCTGTTGCTCCTGGCAAACATTCTACTTCAATATTGTTTTCCACACAAGCTCTTGTTAATAAAAATCCTGGGTCAGAAATCGCTGGCGTTCCAGCATCACTAATTAGTGCGATGTTTTCTCCTCCTTCTAATCGCTTGATGATATTTTCAACCGTTTTATGCTCATTATGCATGTGATGACTGTGCATGTGTGTGGTAATTTCAAAATGCTTCATCAATTTACCACTGGTACGCGTATCTTCTGCCAAAATTAAATCAACTTCTTTTAAAACTTGAATAGCTCTAAAAGTCATATCATCAAGATTGCCAATTGGTGTTGGCACAAGGAATAGTTTTCCCATAAAATAGGTTTTGGGTTATAGGTTATGGGTAATTGGTCAAAAATTATATTAATTAAACTTTTTCTCTACAATCTCCAAGAAACGGGTTTCGTATTCTTCCTTTCCGCTCCAATCATTATAATCGGGTTTTACAAAACTTTCTATAAATCCTTTAGCTTCTTCAAAAGAATCAAAAGTATTTAATTGTGAAATTACGCGATTAAAATCATCTGGACTTCCTCCAAAAAGTTTCTTCTCAAAAGCAATTCTATCATTTAATCCGAAAGAAATTCCATTGTTTAATCTATCGTTAAGCGACATTGTTTTAGGCTCGTGCTTTTCTGTATTTTGTGGTTTATAGCTAAACTCATCGTTTTTAGCTTCAACTATTTCTTCTTTAGTAATTTCTACTTCTTCTTTCTTTTCAAAAACTAAATCTGCTGCTTGTTCTACTTCTTTTGGAGTATCTTCAACGCGAACAAATTCAGGTTCTTTATAGGAGCTTCCTAACAAATCTTCAAATGAAATTTGTTGTGGTTCGTTTTGTTTTTTTTCTTCTTTCTTAGAAGTCATTTCTGCCACAATTCTATTAATGTCTTCCGCAGTGGCTTGTATCTCTTTTTGAGGTTCAGAAACAATAGGTTCCTCTGTAGCTTCTTCCTTTATAACTTCTTCTACTATTTCTTCAGCTACAATTTGTTCTTCAACAATCTCAGTAGGAATAATTGTTTCTACTGATATTTCTTCTTTCTCTTCTACAATTTCTTCTTTATGAGGTTCAACAGATTCAGCTTCATCAACAGATTGAGCCACTTCAGCTACTTTTTCTTCTAAATCAGTAGTTTCTAAAGCTGCAACTATACTCATTTGCTCCAATTTTTCTTCAATTTGTTCTGGAGAAATTTCTTCCTTTAAAGCTTCAAAATTTTCTTCATAAAAACGCAATACTGTCAATTGTTCGTACAATTTTTTAGCTTCACGTTGTAAAAGCACAGTTTCTGAACGGTTTTTAAGTTTTAAAACTCGGTGTGCGATGCTTATTAATTCGCCTTCTAGCTTTTTCTTCATAACTTTATAGAATAGAATAGAGTTTATAGATGTTTTTTTTGATAAATTTGTTTCTGATTACAAAAATAAAAGAATTTAGTATTAATCGTTCGAAATATACAAAATGTTTCTTGAAAACACCGTAAATCAACAAGAACAATTTGGCTGGATTGAAGTAATTTGTGGCTCAATGTTCTCTGGGAAAACAGAAGAATTAATTAGACGCCTAAAGAGAGCTCAGTTTGCCAAGCAAAAAGTTGAAATTTTTAAACCTGCAATAGACACTCGTTATCACGAAGAAATGGTAGTTTCTCACGATGCTAATGAAATTCGATCTACACCTGTTCCTGCTGCTGAAAACATTAGAATTTTAGCGCAAGGCTGTGATGTGGTTGGCATTGATGAGGCACAATTTTTTGATGACGAAATCATAGCTATCTGTAATGATTTAGCCAATAGTGGCATACGTGTTATTGTGGCTGGATTAGATATGGATTTCAAGGGTAATCCTTTTGGGCCTATGCCTGCTTTAATGGCTACTGCTGAATATGTAACAAAAGTTCATGCGGTTTGTACCCGAACTGGAAATTTAGCCAATTATAGTTTTAGAAAATCAGAAAGTGACAAATTAGTAATGCTAGGAGAAACTGAGGAATATGAGCCTTTAAGTAGGGCTGCTTTCTATAAAGCTATGAAAGAAAATAAAGAAATCAAATAACTTGACTTTTACCTTACAAAATATTATTTCGTTTATCGATGCTAAAACAGTTAATCAACTACCTGATTTTACCATCGAAAACATTTCTATTGATAGTCGTTCTTTACAAAACAATCAAGGAACACTTTTTTTTGCTTTAAAAGGAAACAATCATGATGCTCATCAATATATTGAAGGGTTAATTGAAAAAGGAGTTCGCTTTTTTGTTGTGGAATATATTCCTACAGAACTTAAGGATAAAGCTCATTTTTTAGTCGTTAAAAACACTCTAAAAGCCTTACAAGAAGTCGCTATTTTTTACAGAAATCTGTTTAATTTTCCAACGATTGGAATTACTGGAAGCAATGGAAAAACTATAGTAAAAGAATGGCTCAACTTTTTATTAAGTCCTGATTTTATTATTGTAAGAAGCCCCAAAAGTTACAATTCACAAGTAGGTGTTCCCTTATCTATTTTTGGCTGTAATGAAAATCATAATTTAGGTATTTTTGAAGCAGGCATTTCAACCAAAAATGAAATGGAAAACCTTCAAAAAATAATTCAACCTAAAATTGGAATTTTTACCCATTTAGGTAATGCTCATGAAGAAGGATTTTCTTCTGTTGCTGAAAAAATAGAGGAAAAAATAAAATTGTTTAGTAATTGTGAAATAGTTATTCTTCAAAAAAACAAAACTATTGAAGATTTACTTACTTCACCAACAATAACTTGGAGTTATACAGATCAAAAAGCTACCGTTTTTGCCCAAAAGAGTATTGCTAAAAACGGCTTTTCTTCTGTTTTAATTCATTATAATTTAACTTCATTTGAAATCCAAATTCCATTTCAAGATGATGCCTCTTTAGCTAATGCAATGACTTGTATTTGTTTGTTGCTGTATTTAAAATACGATTCCAATAAAATTGCTGAAAGAATTCAAAATTTATATCCTGTTGAGCTTCGTTTAGAAGTTAAAAAAGGGATTAACCATTGTTCTCTTATTGACGATTCTTATTCTTCAGACTATCAGTCTTTAAAAATGGCTTTAGACTTTTTAGAACAGCAAAAATTGCATCAAAAAAAGACATTGATTTTATCTGATATTTTTCAAAGTGGCTTGCCTTTGCAGGAATTATATGAAAAAGTTACCCGATTAATTAAAAATAATAAAATTGATCGCCTAATAACGATAGGAGACACTATTGGAACTTATCTGAAAGACATTCCAAATATAATTTCTTTTTCTTCTACTCAAGAATTTTTACAACAATTTAACCTTACTTCTTTTGAAAACGAAACCATTTTAATAAAAGGAGCTAGAAGTTTTGATTTTGAAGAGATTGTTGTGATTTTAGAGGAAAAAAATCATGAAACTGTTCTTGAAATTAATTTGGATGCCATAAGTTACAACCTCAACTTTTATAAGTCAAAACTAAAACCTAGTACAAAAGTTATGGTAATGGTAAAAGCTTTTGGTTATGGAAATGGGGGTTATGAAATTGCAAAACTATTAGAGCATCACAAAGTTGATTACTTAGGAGTGGCCTTTGCTGATGAAGGAATAGAATTAAGAAAAGCAGGAATAACAATTCCAATTATGGTTTTAAATCCAGAAAACAGCAGTTTTAACGCCATGATTGCTTATGATTTAGAACCTGAAATTTATTCCATAACGGGTTTAAAAGCTTTTCTTAAAATAGCACAACAACGCAACATTTCTTCATATCCTATTCATTTAAAAATGGATACAGGAATGCATCGTTTAGGCTTTCAATCTAATGATTTAGATGCGTTGTGTGAACTGCTTAAAAACAACAACTTCATTTTAGTTAAAAGTATATTTTCGCATTTGGCAGCTAGTGATGACACTTCATTTAAAGATTTTACATTAAGTCAAATAGAATTGTTTAATCAATTTTACAGCAAAATAACAACTTCCTTAAATCACAAACCAATTCGTCATATTTTAAATACATCAGGGATTTTTAATTATTCTGATTTTCAAATGGAAATGGTACGACTAGGAATTGGGTTATATGGTGTAGGCAATTCAGATGAAGAGAACAAACAATTAGTAAATGTTAGTACTTTAAAAAGTGTTATTTCCCAAATAAGAACGGTTGAAGCCAATGAAAGCATTGGTTATAGCAGAAAATTCAGAGTTAAAAATCAAATGCAAGTAGCCACAATACCTATTGGTTATGCAGATGGAATTAGAAGATTATGGGGAAATGAAAAAGGATATGTTGTTATCAATAATCAAAAAGCAATAATTTTAGGTAATATATGCATGGATATGTTGATGGTTGATGTAAGCAATATTACTTGTAAAGCAGGTGATGAAGTCATAATTTTTGGCGAAAAACCACATGTAAAAGAGATTGCTGAAATATCTTTAACAATTCCATATGAGGTTTTCGTCGGTATTTCCCAACGCGTTAAACGAGTTTTCTATAAAAGCTAAGAAATATTACTTTTTTTTAATATATTCGTGATTAGATTTTAACAAAAACTAATTTGAAATTTAAACATTATGCTAAAAGAATTTAAGAATTTTATCATGACAGGAAACGTTATTGAGTTTGCTGTTGCCGTAATTATGGCTGGTGCTGTAAATGGAGTTGTAAAAGGATTTGTTGATGATATTGTTATGCCAATTGTGGGTTATTTTACAGGTGGTGTAGATTTTGCTGATAAAAAAATCATTTTAACAGAAGGTATTGCTGCAAGTGAAGGTGTTACTGAGGTTGCTGAAGTTGCAATTCGCTATGGTGCTTGGGTAAATACGCTTGTTAATTTAGTAATAGTAGGTTTTGTAATGTTTTTGTTAATCAAAGCTTATAACAAAATGAAAAAACCAGCTGTTGTTGAAACCCCTGCTCCTGCTGGTCCAACACAAGAAGAACTATTAGCTGAAATTAGAGACTTATTGAAGAAATAAATACCGCTACACTATATATTCTAATTTATACTGAACGTATTCAGTACTAAACCCTGAAGTTACTTCAGGGTTCTTTTTTAGAAAAAACACTCTTTTATAAAGTTTTGTGAAATTTAATTAATCAATTCTGATGCATTATTTAATTAATTACTTTTGTACTACTTAAATTAAAATTAAAATGAGAATAGCAGTTGTTGGTGCCACTGGAATGGTTGGCGAAGTTATGTTGCAAGTATTGGCAGAAAGAAATTTTCCTATAACAGAATTAATTCCTGTAGCGTCAGAAAAATCCGTAGGAAAACAAATAGAATATAAAGGAAAAAAGTACACTGTTGTTGGTCTTCAAACTGCAGTTGAAATGAAACCAGATATTGCTTTATTTTCAGCTGGTGGAGAAACCTCATTAGCTTGGGCTCCAAAATTTGCTGAAGTAGGTACAACTGTTATTGATAATTCATCTGCTTGGCGAATGGATCCAACAAAAAAATTAGTTGTTCCAGAAATTAATGCTTCTAGTTTAACAAAAGAAGATAAAATTATTGCAAACCCAAATTGCTCTACTATTCAAATGGTATTAGCATTGGCTCCTTTGCATGACAAATATAAAATTAAAAGAATTGTTGTTTCAACCTATCAATCTATTACAGGAACAGGTGTTAAAGCAGTGCAACAGTTAGAGAATGAATATGCTGGTGAAAAAGGAGATATGGCTTATAAATACCAAATTCACAGAAATGCTATTCCACAATGTGATGTGTTTGAAGACAATGGATATACTAAAGAAGAAATGAAATTGGTTCGTGAAACACAAAAAATTTTAAACGACAAAACTATTGCTGTTACAGCAACCGCAGTCAGAGTTCCGATTGTTGGTGGCCATAGCGAAGCTGTTAATATACAGTTTGAAAATGACTTTGATGTAACAGAGATTCGTCAAATTTTACACCATACACCAGGTGTTACGGTTCAAGATAATTTGGATACTTTTACTTATCCAATGCCTTTATATGCGCAAGGAAAAAATGATGTTTTTGTAGGAAGAATTCGCAGGGATGAAAGCCAACCTAACACGCTGAATATGTGGATTGTTGCTGACAATTTAAGAAAAGGAGCTGCCACAAACACCATTCAAATTGCTGAATATTTGGTAGCAAATAATTTAATTTAACTAAAAATAGCATAACTTTGCTAACATGAAGAAAAAGTATGCCTTATTAAATTTAGGATTGATGCTTGCAGTATTATTTGCTGTTTGTTATCAATCGTTGCATGCCTTTTCTCACACCATAAGTAATGATTTTGAGTATCACAACTCCAAATCAGAAAAAACTTTAGTACATAAAATCTCTGAGAAAGAAAACTGTTTAGTTTGTGATTTCACATTTGCCAGTTTTCTTTCTCCTGAAGTTTTTACATTTGATTTTTATCTCCCTTTTTATAGCGTAACCTATACCTTTTCAACTCCTGAAAATGTAATTGCATTTAACGGAAGTCTTTATTCTTTAAGAGGGCCGCCTCTTTTTATTTAATTTTATTTTGTTTGAATGACCTAAAAATCATTCTGCTTTTCATGCATTGCAGTTAAAAAACTTGCGATGTAATTCTACATTTATTTTTAAATAAAACATTACTAATGAAATACTTATATATATACATCCTATTATTTATTACAACAATATCTTTTGCTCAAAATCATTTAAAAGGAACCATTAAAGCAGAAGACAACTCTAATTTAGAAAACGTTACCATCCAAATTATCGGAACAAACTTATATACGCAATCCGATGAAAATGGAAATTTTGAATTAAAAGATATTCCTAAAGGTAAAATTGAAATAGCCTTTTATCTTATAGGCTATGAACAACAAACAATTACACAAAACATCACATTAGCAGAGACAAACCTTACTGTTGTATTAAAAGAAAAAGAACAACATTTAGAGGAAGTAGTAGTTTCATCTATCTTTAACAAAGCACAATCACAAACCGTAATGAAAGTAGACCATAAGACTACTGAAGAAATGCAAAAGAACGGTGCTACATCTTTAGTTGATGGATTGACTTCAATTCCTGGTATCTCTAATTTTTCTACAGGAAGTTCCATTGGAAAACCAGTAATTAGAGGATTGAGCAGTAATCGCGTTTTAGTTTATACACAAGGCGTTCGATTAGAAAATCAACAATTTGGAGAAGAGCATGGTTTAGGTTTAAATGCAAATGGAATAGAAAGTGTTGAAGTAATTAAAGGACCCGCTTCCTTATTATATGGATCAGATGCAATTGGAGGTGTTTTATATTTCAACCCAGAAAAATATGCTTCAATTGGAGAAACCCATACAAATGTTGTACAACAATTTTATTCAAACACAAATGGAACTTCTACTTCTTTTGGTATAAAATCAACACCAAGCAATTGGAAATTTTTAGCTAGAGCCAATTATACTTCGCACGAAGATTACAAAATTCCTTCAGGGGAAAGCGTTATCAATACACGTTCAATTGAAAAAGATTTAAAAACAGGAATTGGATATTCAAATTCAGATTTTTCAACAGATTTTCGATACAATTACAACGATTTAAATTTAGGATTACCAGAAGAAGATATAATAGCTGCTGGAAACAGAAATCCGTTATATCCAAAACAAAAAATTGGCAACCATATTTTAAGTCTAAATCAAAAAGTATATTTTAAAAATTCAAAATTAGAAGCTGATTTAGGATATAGTTATAACAATAGACAAGAATTAGAAGCAGCAGATGAAATTGCCCTTTACATGAAACTAAAGACAGCTAATTATAACATCAAATATTATTTGCCAAAAATTAAAAACATTGAGACTATTGTTGGTATTCAAGGAATGCATCAAACAAATGAAAATTTGGGTGCAGAGTTATTAATTCCAAATGCTACTACAAATGATTTTGGCGCATTTGCCACTTTTAATTATGAAAAAGAGCAACATGCAGTTATAGCAGGAATACGCTTTGATAACCGAAAAATTGATACTGAAACACACGGAATTCCAGATGAAGAAAGCTATTTTGAAGCTATAAACAAGAAATTTAAAAGTTTCAATGCTGCTTTAGGATACAAAACTAATTGGTCTTCAAAATTCACCTCTAGAATCAATATTGCATCAGGGTTTAGAGCTCCTAACTTATCTGAATTAACGTCAAATGGTGTTCATGAAGGTAGTAATCGATATGAAATAGGGAATTCAAATTTAAAAAACGAACAAAACTTACAAGTAGATTTGAACTTCGAATATAAAAGCAAGCACTTTGAACTTTTTGCTAATGGATTTTACAACCACATTAATAACTACATCTTTATTTCCCCAACTGGAGAAGTTTTGGAAGACAATTTTGTATATGACTATTTGCAGAGCAATGCCTATTTATTTGGTGGAGAAACTGGAATTCACTTTCATCCACATCCTATTGATTGGATGCATTTCACTAGTAGTTTTGAATCGGTTACTGGTAAACAGAGCAATGATACCTATTTACCTTTAATTCCAGCAAACCAATGGAAAAACAACATTAGAGGTGAATTTAATATTAAAAATTGGTTGACAAAAGGATTTGCTTCACTTCAAGTAAATTACACACTAACACAAAATAACATTAGTGCATTTGAAACAAAAAACAAAGATTACACATTGGTAAACTTAGCTTTTGGAGGAAAAATAAAGCTAGGAAAATCAGCATTTGATCTTAATTTGAATGCCAATAACCTTTTAGATAAAACATACATCAATCATTTATCAAGATTGAAAGCTGATGGTATTCCAAATATGGGTAGAAACATAATAATTGGAATGAATTTTAAGATTTAACAAAGCTTTAATAATCAATTCATTAAATTTGTGAAACAACCTAAACAAACTCATATGAAGAAATCAATAATGTTGGCTATTGTTACCCTTTCAGTAATAGCGTGTAAACAAGAACCAAAACCAGAAGTAGACATGACTGTAAAATATCCTGAAACTAAGAAAGTAGACACTATTACTACATATTTTGGCTCAACTGTTCCTGACCCCTATCGTTGGTTAGAAGATGATAATAGTGAAGAAACCAAAGCATGGGTAAAAGCACAAAACGAAGTTACTTTTAGTTACTTAAAAAAAATACCTTTCCGAAATAAAATCAAAGAACGAATGGAAAAAATATGGAATTATGAGAAAATTTCAGCCCCATTCAAAGAAGGAGATTACACTTATTTTTATAAAAATGATGGATTGCAAAATCAATCTGTTTTATATAGAAAAGACGCCAATGGAAAACAAGAAGTGTTTTTAGATCCTAATACATTTTCAAAAGATGGAACCACCTCATTAGGAGGAATTAATTTTTCAAAAGATGGCTCTTTGGTAGGTTATTCTATTTCTGAAGGAGGAAGTGATTGGAGAAAAGTAATTGTAATGAATGCTGTTTCAAAAGAAATCATTGGAGATACATTAGTTGATGTTAAATTCAGTGGCATATCATGGTACAAAAATGAGGGTTTTTATTATTCAAGTTATGACAAACCTAAAGGAAGCGAACTTTCTGCAAAAACAGACCAACACAAACTATATTTTCACAAACTAAACACGACTCAAAAAGAAGACAAGGTGATTTTTGGTCAGAATGAAAAAAGAAGATATGTTGGTGGCTACGTAACTGATGATGAAAATTATTTAGTAATTTCTGCTGCTGTTGCAACTAATGGAAACGAACTATACATTAAAGACTTAAGTAAAAACGGTCCTATTGTAAATATTGTCAACACCTTTGATTTTAACAATGAAGTAATTGATAATGTGGGAACTAAATTTTATTTATCTACAGATTATAAAGCCACAAACAAAAGAGTTGCTACCTTTGATTTATCTAATCCAAGAATGGAAAATTGGGTAGATTTCATTCCAGAGACTGAAAATGTCCTTTCTGTTTCAACGGGTGGTGGTTATATTTTTGCTGATTATATTAAAGATGCTGTCTCTTTTATTAAACAATATGATTATGATGGAAAATTAGTCCGTGACATCAAGTTACCAGGAATAGGTTCAGCAGGTGGATTTGGAGGTAAAAAAGAAGATACAACTTTATACTATTCGTTTACCAATTACACAACCCCTGGAACCATTTATTCGTATGATCCAAAAACAGGAGTTTCTACTGTATATGAAAAACCAAAAGTTGATTTTAAATCAGAAGATTACGAATCAAAACAAGTATTTTACACTTCAAAAGATGGAACAAAAATTCCTATGCTTATTACCTATAAAAAAGGAACAGCATTAAATGGTAAAAACCCAACAATCTTATATGGTTATGGTGGATTCAATATTAGCTTGACACCAAGTTTTAGCATTGCAAACGCCGTTTGGATGGAAAATGGTGGTGTTTATGCTGTAGCAAATTTACGTGGTGGTGGTGAATATGGTAAAAAATGGCACGATGCAGGAACCCAACTAAAAAAGCAAAATGTATTTGATGACTTCATAGCTGCAGCAGAGTATTTAATTAAAGAAAAATATACCTCATCTGATTATTTAGCCATTCGTGGTGGTTCAAATGGAGGATTATTAGTTGGAGCAACAATGACACAACGACCAGATTTAATGAAAGTAGCTTTACCTGCTGTTGGTGTAATGGATATGTTACGTTACCATACCTTCACAGCTGGCGCTGGATGGGCGTATGATTATGGAACCGCTGAAGATTCAAAAGAAATGTTTGATTATTTAAAAGGATATTCTCCCGTTCACAATGTAAAAGCTAATACTAAATATCCAGCAACTTTAGTTACAACAGGTGATCATGATGATCGTGTAGTTCCTGCGCATAGTTTTAAATTTGCGGCAGAATTACAAGCCAAACAAACGGGAACAAATCCAACCTTAATTCGTATTGATGTGAATGCAGGTCATGGAGCAGGAAAATCTACAGAAGCAATTATTAATGAGCAAGTAGATGTTCAAGCGTTTACTTTATACAATATGAGTATTAGAGAGTTAAAATAATTTTAAAATTAAGTATAAAAAATCCCGTTTTGATAGTTTCAAAACGGGATTTTTTGTTCTTTTAAATAAAAATTAAAATCTATTATCACCATCTAAAAGATTTCCTATTCCGCCTAATAAACTTCCTTCTCCTCTATCTTTTCCTCCCATTTGTGGAGCAGACTGAATGATTCTATCCGCTAAACGACTAAATGGCAATGATTGAACATAAGCAACTCCAGGACCACGAAGTGTAGCAAAGAAAACACCTTCACCGCCAAAAATAGTATTCTTGATTCCTCCTACAAATTCAATATCATATTGTACATCTTTTGTAAAGCCAACAATACATCCTGTATCCACTTTTAAAACTTCACCTGCTTGCAATTCTTTTCTTGCTAAGGTTCCTCCAGCGTGAACAAAAGCCATTCCATCTCCTTCTAACTTTTGCATAATGAATCCTTCACCTCCAAACAAACCTCTTCCTAACTTTCTAGAGAAATCAATCCCTACAGAAACACCTTTGGCTGCACAAAGAAAAGCATCCTTTTGGCAAATAAATTTTCCGCCATATTTTTGTAAATCTATAGGTACAATTTTTCCAGGATAAGGAGATGCAAAAGAAACTTTTTTCTTACCATATTCTATATTTTGATAAGCCGTCATAAACAGACTTTCTCCTGTTAAAACACGTTTTCCAGCCGATAATAGTTTACCAAAAATTCCCCCTTCTTGTTTACTTCCATCGCCAAAGATAGTTTCCATTTTAATTCCACTATCCATCATCATAAAACTTCCAGCTTCTGCAACAACTACTTCACTTGGATCTAGTTCTATTTCAACATATTGCATTTCTTCACCATAAATATGGTAATCAATTTCATGTGCTTGCATAATATTTAGTTTTTTATTTATTAGTCGAATAGTATCAAAAAAAGTTACGTTTAAATTTTTTCATAAAAAAAAGAGCTAAAAAATTAGCTCTTTTTTTTAAATCTATTTGTATTTTTTTTATGGCTGTTTAATAATTCTTTTTATGGTATAATTATTATCTGCATTTTGAATTTTAACAAAGTAAACTCCATCAGCATAAGAAGAGAAATCTAATCTAGTTTCTTTTTCTTTTGTGTCAAAAGATTTTAATAATTGACCATTATAAGCATAAACCTGAATATTATTAGATAATGTTGTTAATCCAGAAATAGTTAATTGAGTTACAACAGGATTTGGATAAACTTGAATATCAATTGAAGTTAAAACAACCATTTCCGTTGTTAACGTAGTACAAACTGTACCTGTATTGTTATAATTGGTATTATAAACATCTACCGTATTTCCGTTATCAATAGTGTTAGAGAAATCGCCACCAGCCATTCCTGGCTGACTTGAATCTGGATCAGAACCATTATTGAACAATCTTAATCCTTCAACACATGACCCTGTTGGTGACACAAATGATAATACTAATTTTTCCTCATTGGCAACAAAGTTTGTAAGTTGTCCTCCTGTAGAAATACCATGAAAATCAAAACTTGATGAAGCTGAAGGAGCATAAATAATAGAGTTGTCTCCCCATGAACCACCAGCGTATGACGTAACTAATAAAGCTTGATCAGGAAAACTGGCTGGCACCAACACACTTATTTGTGATGGTCCCCAAGTAAAACCGTTTTCAGTGAAATTTGATTTAGCATAGATTTCATATCTAGCATTAGTATCATCATATTTGATAGTAAAATCTATATCTTGTTGAGCTGATAATGTACCCATAACAAGAAATGCAGAAAAAAGTAGAATTTTTTTCATTAATATTTTATTTGTCATTTAAAATACAAATGTATAGAAAAATGCCTCTTTTATCTTTACTTATAAAGAATATTAGATGAATAGCAATTTATATCGTTTAATGACCTAATAATCTAATGTAATATAGCCAATGTACTTACTTATCTTAGCTTTTCTCCCGTTAATATAAGGAGAAGAGTTTACTGGTTTAAACTTTCTAGGGTTAGGTAAAATTGCTGCAATACCTGCGGCTTCATTTCTAGTTAAATTTTTTGCTTCTTTATGATACCAATGTTTTGCTGCGGCTTGAGCTCCATAAACACCATCGCCCATTTCAATACTATTTAAATAAACCTCCATAATACGTTCTTTGCTCCAAAATAATTCAATCAAAACTGTATAATAAGCTTCTAATCCTTTTCTAAAATAACTTCTGCCTTGCCAAAGAAAAACATTTTTTGCCGTTTGTTGAGAAATAGTGCTTCCTCCTTTTACTTTCTTTCCTTTTTGATTTCCTTTATATGCTTTTTGGATAGCTTTAAAATCAAAACCATTGTGCGTTAGGAAATTTCCGTCTTCACTTGCAATAACTGCTTTTTGAAGATTTGTAGAAATCTCTTCAATAGGAACCCAATCGTGACTTGAATGCATTTCTTTTCCATCTAACTTTTGTTGAATAGCTCTAATACCCATTAAAGGAGTAAAAGGAACAGGTACAAACTTAAAAAGTAACACTAAAAAAAGACTTATGATATTAAACCATAAGAAGACTTTCCAAATAATTCGTTTGATTTTTTTGAACATATAATTAAATTAAATCTGCTAATTCTTTACCAATCAAACTTCCAATAGCAACACCCATTCCTCCTAAACGAACGCCACAATAGACATTGTTTGATAATTGTTCAACTATGGGTTTCTTATGATTTCCAACACCCATTATTCCACTCCAGCGGTGTTCAATTTCAAAAGTTTGATTAGGCAAAATTACGTCATTTAATAATTGCTCCAACTTCTTCTGAATAATTTCTGTTTGAGCAAATTCGGTTGTAGTTTCACCTTTAAAATCAAGGTTTCTTCCTCCTCCAAAAAGAATCCTATTTCCTATATTTCTAAAATAATAATATCCTTGGTCTAAATGAAAAGTTCCTTTTATATCTAAATTAGTAATAGGCTTTGTAATTATAACTTGAGCTCTTGCAGGCTGTACCTGATTATTGGTCAATTGAGAAGCAAATCCATTTGTAGCAAAAAGCAATTTGTTTGTTTTAAATGAAATTTCATTAGTAACTACTTCAACATAAGAATTATGGTCTATAAATGAAGTTAAATTTTGTTGGTTTAAAATCAAAATATCATTAGAAACAGCTTCTTTTAATAAAGCTTGCATCATGTTTCCCGTGTCAATTTGCCCTTCAAAAGGGTTGAAAACAATATGCTCAAAAACTTGTTTAAAATTAAATCTATCTACTTCTTTTACAAAAACATCGGTTTTAAAAATAGACCTTAAAACATCATTTATAAAAGGCAATTGTTCTAAACATGTATTATAAAAAGCTTCATCATTTTTTAAAAACAATTCATATCCTCCAAAAGGTTTATAATCAATTACCTCATCGCCTAATCGTTTGCGAAGTAATTGCAATCCATTCCAACGTTTTTGTATCAATTGAAGAACTTCTTCCTCTGTATGCGTTTTTAAATCATCTATAATTTCTGAAAGGCTTCCAAAACAAGCAAAACCAGCATTTTTTGTACTGGCTCCTTGTGGTAAAATTCCTTTTTCAAGGATTAAGATTTTGCTATTTGGGAATTTCTCTCTTAAATTTAAAGCACAATGTAATCCTACAATTCCACTACCCACAATAGTGAAATCAATATTTGTGAACCAATTTTTCAACTCCCAATAACTCAATTGCATTTTTAAGATTATTAAATAATTAATTCTCTATATTTTTAGTCTCTTTTTTTCTTTTAAAATAATTCCAAACTAATGGGAAAGTGGTAATAGCAATTAATATAAGAATTATTGTTTCGATATGTTTTTTTAAATCAATTCCAAATTTATCAATAAAAAAACCATATAAATAATGGCCTGCAAAAACCAAGGTAAATGACCAAAGTAAAGAACTTAGAATATTATAAAACATAAAACGGCTTTTTTTCATGTGAATAATTCCCGCAATGATTGGTACAAATGTTCTTATGATAGGTAAAAATCGAGCAAATACAATGGCTTTACCACCATGTTTTTCAAAAAATTCTTGTGATTGAATAAGATATTTTTTCTTGAAAAAAAAACTATCTTCTTTAGTATATAAAAATTGTCCACTTCTTGCACCAAACCAATAACCAAAAATATTTCCAACAGTTGCAGCACCTGCAATTAACAAAGCTAAAATAGATACATTAGAAAAATCACTTGGAATAAAAAAAAATGTTTCAACCAATTCTCTACTGTATATTCCCGAAAGAAAAAGCAAACTATCCCCTGGTAAAAAGAAACCCGCAAATAAACCAGTTTCTGCAAAAACAATAAACAACACCATGTAAATTCCCACAGAAACACCTCCTAATTCCATAGTGATATAAAATTCGGGATTAAAAAGCTTTGTCCAGTGAAAATCTTCCATCTTTTATTCGAGTTTGTCTACTGATTTTGCCACAATCATACTAACGGCTGCATCACCAGTGACATTTACTGTTGTCCTACACATATCCAAAGGTCTATCAATGGCAAAAATTAGAGCCAAACCAGCTTCAGGAATTCCAGCTTGTGCCAATACAATTACCAGCATAACCATTCCTGCACTAGGAACAGCAGCACTTCCTATAGAAGCTAATGTTGCTGTTACAATTATCCCTAATTGGGCAGAAAGACTTAAATCCATACCAAAAGCTTGTGCTATAAAAACAGCTGCAACAGCTTGGTATAAACTTGTTCCATCCATATTTATTGTAGCTCCAATAGGTAAAACAAAACTAGCAACTTCATCATCAACGCCTAAATTATCGACTACTCTTTCCATTGTAACTGGTAAAGTAGCAGCAGATGAGCTTGTTGAAAAAGCTAATAATTGAGCTGGAGCAATTCCATTTAAGAAAAAAGAAGGGCTTTTTTTAGCTAAAATTTTAACAATTAACAAATAAACTCCAACCATTAAAACCAAGCCTATTAACACAGAAAGTCCATACATACCTAGTGCTTTGAATAAATCTATACTAGGCGATTCTGCTACTAATGAAGCTAATAAAGCAAAAACTCCAAAAGGTGCTGCAAGCATAATGACATCAATCATTTTTAAGATGACTTCATTAAATCCGTCAAAAAAAGCTTTTACTGGTTTTGATTGTTCCTCAGGAATTAAAATCATTGAAACACCAAAGAATATAGCAAAGAAAATTACTTGTAACATATTGCCATTATCGGTTGTTGCTTTTATGATATTACTTGGCACAATATCTTCGAGGGCTTGTAATGGTCCAGCTTCATTTTGCTTATTAGCCGCATCAATTTTTGAATTAGCATCTCCTGCAAAATTATCCATTAATTCAGTTCTAGTCTCTTTTGAAATATAACTTCCAGGTTTAATAATATTTACAATTCCCAAACCAATAGAAACAGCTAAAATTGTGGTTAAAATATATAGCCCTATAGTTCTTCCTCCCATTTTAGAAAGCTTAGAAATATCTTTTAAATCTGAGACCCCTTTGATAAGAGAACCTAAAATTAAAGGAACTGCAATTAGTTTCAACAAATTGATAAATATATTCCCAAAAGGTTTTATCCAATCAATAATAAACGCTTTCCCCCAATTAAATTGAATGAGTATAAAAGCAAATAATACTCCGAAAACCATTCCTAATAAAATTTGCCAATGCAATGCTAATTTTTTCATTTTATTCCTTTTTTGCTTTAAAGTTGTGAAAATACTTATATTTTTTCAAAAAAAAGCCATGTATATACATTTTTAACGACATTCAACCATCTAATTAAATTATCCTCTTTTTTATGTGAAAATAGCTGAATATTTTTCATTTAATACCTTAAATAATTACGGTTTTACCGCATATTTTTTATTTTTTTTAAATTTATAACAATTTTTAATAAAAAAGTTAAATATATTTTTTCAGATTTAACAAATTAAGAAAATTATGAAACACAAATTACTTTCAGCACTGCTGCTACTAGTAACTAGCTTTACTTTTGCGCAACAAAAAAATTCTTTTTGGGAAACTACAAAAGGCACTACAAAAGTGCTTGACGAACGAATGCAATTACCCAAAAACCATCTTTTCAACTTAAATATTGAAGCTTTAAAATCAAAATTATCAAATAGTCCCAAGAGAAATTCAAATATAAAAACCTCTTCTGTTCAGATAGGTTTACCAAATGCAGATGGACAAATAGAACTTTTTGCTATTTATGAAAATTCAATTATGGAACCAGCTTTAGCTGCCCGTTACCCAGAAATTAAATCTTATATGGGTGTAGGAGTTGACAATCCTTCTACGTCTGTGTATTTTAGCATTACTCCTCTTGGTTTTAAATCCATGACTTTATACGCTGATAAAGCTGCCGTATTTATTGAACCCTATTCAGAGGATTTAACAACCTACTCTGTTTACAAGAAATCAGATAAAAAGCAAGCTTTTACAGCATTTGAATGTAGTATACTTGATGAAGTTGCTCCACAAGTTGACCAAACCATGTTGAGACCAAATGCTGATGATGCTAAATTAAGAACATTTCGTTTAGCTATGTCATGTACAGGAGAATATACAGCCTATTTTGGAGGCACAAAAGCCTTAGCATTAGCTGCTATAAATAACACAATGACCCGTGTTAATGGAGTTTTTGAAAAAGATTTTAGCGCACGAATGGTTTTAATTTCAAACAATGATGCTGTTATTTACACAAGTGCATCATCAGACCCCTATTCTCCATCTAGCTCAATGTCAAACTGGAATTCTCAATTGCAATCTACATTAACTTCAGTAATTGGAGAATCAAATTATGATGTAGGACATTTATTTGGCGCTACTGGTGGTGGTGGTAATGCAGGATGCATTGGTTGCGTTTGTGTAAACGGTCAAAAAGGAAGTGGTTATACTTCTCCAGCAGATGGAATACCACAAGGAGACAATTTTGATATTGATTATGTAGCTCATGAATTAGGACATCAATTTGGTGCCAATCACACATTTTCAATGAATAATGAAGGAACAGGAGCAAACATGGAGCCAGGTTCTGGATCAACTATCATGGGTTATGCTGGAATTACTAGTCAAGACATTCAAGCACATTCTGATGCTTATTTTCACGCCATTAGTATAGAACAGGTTACCAACAATATTAAAAACAAAACATGTCCTACATTAACAAATACGGGAAATTCTATTCCAACTGCTAATGCAGGGTCAGATTATACCATTCCAAAAAGTACGCCATTTATGTTAACTGGATCATCAACAGACGCTGATGGAGATATCTTAACTTATAATTGGGAGCAAATGAACAATGCCTCTAGTTCTCAAACTGGAGCAAATTCAGCCGCTAGTGCAACAAAAACAACAGGACCAAATTTTAGATCCTATTCCTCAACAACATCACCAACTCGTTATTTCCCTAATATGTCTAGAGTTTTAGCAGGAGCTACTACAACATCTGGTTCAGAAATTACAGTTGAAGCATTATCTTCTGTAGCAAGAACGTTAAATTTCAGACTTACCGTTAGAGACAATAGAGCTGGTGGATCAGCAAATAATAGCGACGATATGGTAGTTACTGTTAACAGTACGGCAGGTCCATTTGTAGTAAATTCACCTAACACAGCTGTTTCATACGCAGGAGGTTCTTCACAATCAGTTACATGGAGTGTGGCAGGAACAACTGCAAACGGTGTAAATTGTGCTAATGTAGACATATTAATTTCTACTGATGGTGGAACTACTTGGTCAACATTACTTGCTTCAACACCTAATGATGGTTCACAAGATGTAACTATTCCTAATACACCAGGAACACAAAATAGAATTATGGTAAAAGGAACTAATCATATTTTCTTTGATGTTTCGAACACAAACTTTACTATAACAACAGGATCATCTGACACAACTGCTCCTTCTACTCCAACAAACTTAACTGCGTCTGGAACAACGCAAACTACTACAAACTTATCATGGACAGCTTCAACTGATAATGTAGCTGTAACTGGATATAATGTTTATCAAGGAGCTACTCAAATTGGTACTTCTTCTACAACTACATATAACGTAACAGGGTTAACACCAGCAACTGCATATAGTTTTACTGTAAAAGCTAAAGATGCAGCAGGAAATTTATCTGCTTCAAGTAATACAGCAAGCGTAACTACTTTAACAGGTAGCACTACTCCAACTTATTGTGACAGCAAAGGAAACAGTGTTAATGACGAATATATTGAAAAAGTACAATTAAATACAATTAACAATAGTTCAACTGGAAATAACGGTTATACTGATTTCACAAGTATTTCTACTACACTAAACAAATCAGCAAATTACACTATTACTGTTACACCTACTTGGACAGGAAGTACTTATAATGAAGCTTATGCCGTTTGGATTGATTACAATCAAGATGGAGATTTTGATGATTCGGGTGAATTAGTTTGGTCAAAAGCAGCTAGTTCAACAACACCAGTAAGTGGAAGTTTCACAATAGCATCTGGTGCTACTGACGGAGCAACTAGAATGAGAGTTTCTATGAAATACAATGGAATACCAACTTCTTGCGAAACATTCTCTTATGGAGAAGTAGAAGATTATACTGTTATTATAGCAGCAGGAACACCAGATACAACAGCTCCGTCCGCTCCAACTTTATCAGCATCTGGAACAACACAAACTACTACAAACTTATCATGGACAGCATCAACTGACAATGTAGGTGTTACTGGATACAATGTATATCAAGGAAGCACTCAAATCGGCACATCTACAAGCACCTCTTATTCAGTAACTGGATTAACACCAGCAACTGCATATAGTTTTACTGTAAAAGCTAAAGATGCAGCAGGAAATTTATCAAATGCTAGTAATACAGCTACTGTAACAACATTAACCAATTCTGTTTCTTATTGTAGTTCTCAAGGAAACAACACCAATGATGAAAGAATTTCTAAAGTAGTTTATGGAAGCATTAATAATTCATCAACAGGAACTGCGGGTTATGAAGATTTTACATCTGTTTCAACATCAGTTTCAAGAGGAAGTTCGCAAACAATAACTATTACACCATTATGGACTGGAACTGTTTATAATGAAGGTTATGCGGTTTGGATTGACTTTAATCAAGATGGAGATTTCGATGATTCTGGAGAATTAGTTTGGTCTAAATCAGCCTCTAAAACAACACCTGTAAGCGGAACGGTTACTATTCCGTCTTCAGCAAGTTTAGGTACAACTAGAATGAGAGTATCTATGAAATACAATGCAATTCCAGCTTCATGTGGTAGTTTTTCATACGGTCAAGTAGAAGATTATACTGTGAATATCACTTCTGGTGCCAAAGAAATTGAAAATATAGGGTCATTTGTTACAGAAGAACAAATTAAATTATATCCTAATCCTGCAAATGAAGTTTTAAACGTTACGGCTATTACTGAACAAGCTACATTTAAAGTTTACAACCTAATAGGTCAAGTTGTATTGGCTGGGAAGTTTAACAATAACAGCATTGATGTTAACACGTTAGAAAGAGGAAACTATTTATTAGAAATCTCTGACGAAAGTAAAGTAACTACTAAGCGATTCATTAAAAATTAATTATATAAGCAAATAACAAGAAAGGTCTCCAAAGTGAGGCCTTTTTTTATTGCATTAAAATGAGTATTTTTAACTTTTTAAATTCATTAAAAAATGAAAAAAATAGTCTTATATTTTATTTGTATGATAGCATCTTCAGCAATAGCTCAAAATAGCATGACACCTGAAACCTTGTGGCAACTTGGAAGAATTTCTGTTCTTGGAATATCAAAAGATGAAAAAGCAATAATTTACAAAGTTTCTAAACCTGATATGACTGAAAACAAGTCAAATTCAAGCTTTTATTCAATGCCAATAGATGGAGGAAAAGCGAATTCAATTGAAGATTATAAATCCTTATTAAAGGATAAAAATATGGGTTCAAACGGGAAGACAATTTCGAGTAAAGAAATAAAAATAGATTCTATTTTAGGGAAAGATTTTTATCCGGAATTAGATAAATCTAATGTTCAAATTTATGAAGGTTTAAATTACCGTCATTGGGATACTTGGAACGAAGGAAAATACAATCATGTTTTTATAGACGATGTAGATATAATGCCAAATGAGCCTTTTGATTGCCCACAAAAGCCTTTTGGTGGTGATGAAGATTATATTTGGTCACCTGATGAGAAAAATGTTATCTATGTGGCGAAGAAAAAAACAGGAAAAGAATATGCTATAAGTACTAATACCAATTTATATGCTTACGATTTAGAAACAAAAATAACTAAAAACCTAACTGACAATAATTTAGGTTATGATACAGCACCTCAATTTTCTCCAAATGGTGATTTATCTTGGTTACAAATGAAGCACGATGGATATGAATCAGATAAAAACGACATTATTGTTAAACATAAAGGATTAAATATAAATCTTACGAGTAATTGGGATGGAACTGTGGATAGTTTTATTTGGAGTAAAGACGGTAAAAAAATCTATTTTTTAGCTCCTATAGATGGCACTAAACAACTTTTTGAAGTTAATTTCCCAGGGTTAACTAAAATTGCCATCCAAGTAAAACAATTAACTGAAGGTCAATTTGATATCAATCAAATTATTGGTTTTCACGATACTAAAGTTTTGATTACTCGAAGTGATATGAATCATGCTAATGAAATTTATAGTTATGATTTAAAAAAGAAAGATTGGCAACAATTGACAAATATTAATACCGAAATATATTCAAAATTAGTCTTACCAACTGTTGAAAAAAGAATGGTAAAAACAACCGATGGAAAAGACATGCTAGTTTGGGTAATATTGCCTCCAAACTTTGATAAATCCAAAAAATACCCAACTCTTTTATATTGTCAAGGTGGTCCACAAGGTGCCTTATCACAATTTTATTCTTTTAGATGGAATTTTCAAGTAATGGCTTCACAAGGATATATAGTTGTTGCTCCAAATCGCAGAGGAATGCCTGGACATGGTGTTTCTTGGAACGAACAAATCAGTAAAGATTGGGGTGGTCAAGCCATGGATGACTATTTAAGTGCAATTGATGATGTTGCTAAAGAATCGTATGTTGACAAAAAACGACTTGGAGCAGTTGGTGCCAGTTATGGTGGTTATTCCGTGTTCTATTTAGCCGGAATTCATAAAAACAGATTCAAAACATTTATAGCTCATGCAGGAATTTTTAATACACAAAGTATGTATGGCACTACAGAAGAAGTCTTTTTTACCAATTGGGATTTAGGAGGCGCCTATTGGGATAAAAACAACACATCAGCTCAAAAATCATATAAGGAATTCAATCCCATTAATTGGGTAAATAATTGGAATACCCCTATTTTTATTATTCAAGGCGGTATTGATTATCGTGTACCAATAGGTCAAGGGCAAGAAGCATTTCAAGCAGCTCAATTAAAAGGAATTAAAAGTAAATTTATGGTTTTCCCAGAAGAGAATCATTGGGTATTAAAACCACAAAATGGTTTAGTTTGGCAACGCGAATTTTTTAAATGGTTAAAAGAAACGTTGTAATTTAAAACTCCTAATTTTATTTGATTTTTGAACTTGCTATGATGTCATTTGAAGATATTGAGTTTACTATAAAAATATTCCATAAGAATGGGTTAACGATTGATGCCGCTCAATTATTAATGAGAGAGTTTGAATTGTTTCATCCTAACTTTGAAGCATTTGCTTTACGAGAAGCCGCAAAACCTAATTATATTTTAATGACTACTGAAGGAGCAATAGGAGAACCACAAATTATTCGTATTCCTGAAAACACTTTTGAGTTCTCTTTAGTTTTGATGTTAAATTTACTAGCTCATGAAATGATTCATGTAAAACAAAAGTCTCCTGAGCTAGCTCTTCAAGACAGAAATGAACGTGAATGGCAAGCCTATTATGAAATGTTATTTCACAAAGAATTTCCTTTAGTTCCTGACGCATCTGATTATCACAGAAAAAGTTTTGCTAACAAGGGACTTGAATATTACAATCGTATGGGTGAAGGCTCCGATTTACAATTAAAATATGCAAAAGAAAAATTAGAGGTTGAACAACTACTTATCAAGATTGTTTAAACCAGTTCTTTCCAATAATTGCTATAAAAATTAGAGGTTTGCATTAACATTGTATGACTTCCTTTGTGTGAAATTGCTTTATTTTCCAAAACATAAATTACATCAGCGCTATTTTTTAAGGTATTTAATCGATGTGAAATAAAGAAAACAGCACATTTATCTTTAATTTTTTGCAATAATTGAATACAAAAAATTTCTGTATTTCTATCCATTGCTGAAGTAGCTTCATCAAGAATTAAAAACTGTGGCTCTTTATATAAAACCCTTGCTAACGCAATTATTTGTTTTTGACCACCACTTAAATTAATGCCTTCTTCCCCAAGAATAGTTGCTATTCCTTGTGGCAATTGATTAAAATAATTTTCAAAACCAAATTCTTGTATAAATTGTATAATATTATCTTGTGTATCCGTTACACCTAACAAAATATTATCTAATACGCTTCCGTTAAAAATAGTTATTTCTTGAGGAACTACACCAACTAAACTTCTATAACTACTCAATTCAATTGCTGAAAATTGCCATTTATCATTTACAATAATGCTTCCTTTTTCAAAAGTATAAAAGCGTTGTAATATTTGACCTAAAGTGCTTTTTCCACTACCACTTTCACCAACAATTGCAGTTAGTTTTCCTACTTCAATATCTATACTTATATTAGAAAATAACTCACTTCTTCCTGCAAAGCGAAAAGAAAGATTTTGGATTCTTATTGCTCTTATTTCTGTTAAGCGTTTGCCTTCCTCTTTTTCTTTTTCAATTGAAGCAAATTCAAACATTCTGTTAAAAGCAATTTTTGCTTCATTGATAGGAATAGAAATTAAAGCTAAATTTGCAATAGATGGCATTAATGAACCTACTATACCTAAAATAGCCATTAATTCGCCCAATTTAATTTCTTTGTTAAAGACCTGTATAGAAGTATAAGCTAAAATTCCAATTAGATAAACAACACTTGCTAAACCTGATTGCCATGAAAGCGTAATATTTATTTTTCCTAAACTAAATATTTTCTCTTGATAATTAGCAAAAGTAAGTTCATTTGCTTTATTAAATACATCTTGTTTATTTTCATTTTTTATAGTTGCAATTCCTTGTATAGTGTTGATATAATTACTTTCATTAAAAGCATAACTTTGCATAACTTCTTTTTGAGAATTGATAATTTTCTTATTACTTCTATAAATAATGTAGAAGTATAAAGGGACACTTAACAAAGCAATTAAGCCAATTTTCCATGAATACATAAACAAGAAAACTAATGAAATTAAAGAAACTAAAACATCAATAACTAAACTACTTGCTAGCATTTTAATGACTCTTTGTATTCTTTGTGTATCATTTAAACGAGCAACTAATTCTCCTATTTTTCGAGTATCAAAAAAAGGTTTGGGTAATTGCAATAATGAGGTAAAAAAAGTGTTGTTTATTCTGTTATTAAAATCTTTAGATTGTTGCAATAAAAAATATTCTCTTAAGACAGAAATTCCTACTCTAGCTATAAGCAACACAGCTAATAAAGCAATTCCAGAGACTAATTTTTTAACATTATTAGAAGGTAAAATGTCATCAATTAATTTTTGCGAAAACAATGACATTGCTAATCCTAAACCAGCTACAAAAACACCTAACAGAACCTAAATCCAAAGTAGCTTATAATCTTCTTTTAATAAATCTAAAAACCATTTTTTTTGCAAATGTTTTTCAGTTTCAGTTTTTACAAAACTTTCGTTAGGCTCAAGAGTTAAACAACTTTTTGAAACCCATATTTTTTCTAATTCATTTTTATTTAAATAATAAATACCTTTTGCTGGATCACCAATTAAGAAACCTTTTTGCTCATCATATTTATAACAAACCACATAATGTTGCAATTTATTTTCAATAACAACATGTAGAATTACTGGCCGTTTGTGTTCAATTAAGGCATTCAAATCAGCCTCACAACCTTCAGCAGTAAAACCGATTGTATTAGCAACTTGGTACAAACCAAGCAATGTTGTACCTTGTTTGGTTGTGCCACTCAACTCTCTCAATTTTTCAAAAGAATTAACACCTCCATTTAGTTTTATTAAACTCATTAAACAAGCAACGCCACAATCTGATTGATCAAGTTGTAGCGTATGCGTTTTTTCGATATGCTTTATTTTCATTGTATTTTATGCTTTTATCATGCTGAAACGAGTTCAGCATCTAATCATGCAGTCAAATTCGTAATCACTAATTCGTAATTCCTAATTTCTTAATCAAGGCTTCAACTTTAGTCTGTCCTTTTATCTTTTCGATAAGTCTTTTATTTTTGTCATAAATCACCAAACAAGGCAATGATTTAATATCAAAAGTAGAAGCAAAAGTAGCTTTTGAATCAAATAAAAAAGTAATGTTATCATAGTTTAATAATTGATGATTTATGGCAAATTCTTTTATTTTTGAAGATTGTTCAAAGGATATAAAAACCAATTGAAAGTTAGTAAACTTACTTATATTGTCTTTTATCATTTGTGCTTCTTCATTACAAAACGCACATTCCGTATTAAAGTAAATAAAAAGTGTAGGTGTATGCTCTTTTAAATTTGCATTTGTAAATAAGCTGTCGTTTATGTCTTGGTATTCAAAAAGTGGCATTGTTTTTATGCTTTCTGCTACTTGCTTTTTGTGGTGTATTTTACTAACCACTTTATAACCCATAAAAAGTAAGAATCCAACGAAAAGAACAGGAATAGCTATCTTGAGATATTTTTTCATAGTTAATCACTAAAGATGAGTTAAAATATATAATTTAACCCTTTTTATTATTCTGTTTCAATATACCAAATCCAGTAAACAACATTGCAAATACGTTTAAAAAACAAGAAAGAGGGGAACTCTCATAAACAAAAAGGTTATTAAATTTAATAAAATTAAAAGTGCACATATAAACAATAATATGTCATTTCGTTTAATCATCATATCTCACTATATTAATTTCTTTTAACACATCCTCTATTTGGACTAAGGTTTTCTTGGTTGCAATTACAACATTTCTTTTTCTTTCATTTTTTATGTATAACTCTAATCTTTTATTACCCCAGAAACTATTTACCTTATAGTATTTAATTTCATTCACAGGAATAGTTTTTGAATAATTGTTCCTAAAGAAAAGAAATATAGAAAAAACACTAAGCAAACCATTTAAAATCCATACCCCATGTATAAGATTAAACTCTTCTTTATATAATCTTGAAATATTTATTATACAACTTAATATATTTAAAAACACAACAATTAAAAGCACTTTGTAATTTGACTCTATGCCGTCATTTATAATCAACAACTTGTTTTCTTCGTCTAAAACTAATAATGGTCTTTTCATTTACGAATAATTTAAGGTGAAAAACATAACCACGACTACCCACAGCAGCAAAGCACTACCATAACTTGTTGCAACTATCTTTAATCCAAAATCCATTTTATAATTATTTCCTTCAAAATTTTTTGTTGGACTAGCAATTTTACTTATGTAATATGCTAAAATTAACCAGTAAGCTAACTCAAATAAATTAAGGGTTTGTAATGGATATATAAACCAAGCATCTAAACCTTTGTAACCTACAATATTGAGAATCGACAGTGGATAAAAATATTGCAAATCCTCTAAAGTATATGAAGTTTGAAAAAAATAAAACCATATAATTTTTAAAACTCCTACTAGTAAAAAAACAAACTCTGCTTTTACAACAATATCCCACAATTGTTTAAAGGTTACTTTAGTTTTACTGTAGAAAAAAGTGCCAATATAAAGAATACTAGCAACTAAAGCGGTTTTGATTAAAAGTAATACAGGTATAATAAAATAAGAAACCCATTCCCATTTTTTTTTAAAATTAAATATTTCTTCTAATTGTTCTTTAGTTACTTTGTTTTGTATAGTGAAATATGTAAGCTCTTCAATATTAAATATATAAATTATTGAAATACCAGTTATTACAGTTAAAAAACATAATAGTAAAAACTTCATTTTTTGTTAAGTGTATATACAACAGCAAATATGCAAATTAAGATTATAGAAAAATAAAATAAATCAATTTTAAAATTACTAAATACTATTAAAAACCCCATAAAAACAAGTACAATAGAAGCTATTGTAAGTATTAGATATTTATATTTTTTCATTTGCTAGTGTTAAATATTTAACCCTAGATAAAACTACCTAGGGTCTTAAAAAATACTATGAGTTTGCAATTGTATAAGCACCACAAGTCAAAAGTGCTGCTCCACCAACAACACCAGCTGCTATATTTAATCCAGGAATAGCAGCCATCCAGCCATAACTTACAGCTACTGCTGCTACACCAATACCTCCTTCAGCTATCATTAGTCCTCCGCACATTCCACCTAAAAAACTACCGCCATTGATAGTTTCCATTTCATTTAATTTTAATGTTTTCATAATTATTATATTTAAAGTTATTAATTCCACCCATTATCTCTACAATTACCTACGGATAATATACTCCCTGAACCAAAAGCTGCAATAGCTCCTAATGCAAAAAGAACACCACCACCTGTTACAATTGTTGCAGCTATTAAACCTGCTGTCAAGCCAACTGTTGCACCTAATCCTCCTGAACAAGTTACTCCTGCCTCCAGATTTTCCATCTGATTTAATTCTAATTTTTTCATAATTAAAGTTTTAAAATTAATACTAATTAAACGTTACAATTTTATAAATAACTTTTTGAAAACCCTATGCATATATATTCTAAATTATACCATATAGGTATAAAATACGAAAAAGTTATGCAGGATATGCATAATTAATGCCATACAACCCATTTATATTGAACTTCATCGAGTAAGTATAATTTTTTTTAACTTCTGCATCTATAAGTAGTGTTTTTTGATTAAAATTGTATGCCCCTATTTACAATTAAACAAAACAGTTGTTTACAAACTATTTTATTATGGTAAAAATGGCACAAGAAGTTATTAGGGTAATAAGAGTTGAAAAAAAATACTCTCAAGAATATGTTGCTCTAACACTTAAAATTTCTCAAAGTTATTATAGTAGGATTGAAAATGGTAAAACCAAAATAGATCTTGATATGCTAGAAAATATTCTTAATGCACTAAATGTTGATATAATTGATTTCTTTACTAAAATGAAAAAATATAATTAAGAAGAACACTTTTTTTACAAAAAGCAATTACCAAAAAACCGCTCAATTACTTGAGCGGTTTTTATTTTATTCTTCTTTTTTCTCTTTCATTACAAAGGATTCCATAAATTTTGTAGTGTAGTTTCCTGCTACATAATCTGGTTCATCCATTAATTGTCTATGAAAAGGTATGGTAGTTTTTATACCTTCAATTACAAACTCATCAAGAGCTCGTTTCATTTTACTAATAGCTTCTTCTCTACTTTGTGCAGTAGTAATCAACTTAGCTATCATTGAATCATAATTTGGAGGAATTGTATATCCTGAATAAACATGTGTATCTAAACGAACACCATGTCCTCCAGGCGTATGAAGTGTAGTAATTTTCCCTGGTGAAGGTCTAAAATCATTATAAGGATCTTCTGCATTTATACGACACTCTATTGAATGTAATAATGGAAAATAGTTTTTACCAGAAATAGGAATTCCAGCAGCTACCATAATTTGCTCACGAATTAAGTCATAATCAATTACTTGTTCTGTAATTGGATGTTCCACTTGAATACGTGTATTCATTTCCATAAAATAGAAATTTCTATGCTTATCTACAAGAAACTCTACTGTTCCCGCTCCTTCATATTTTATATATTCTGCGGCTTTAACGGCAGCTTCGCCCATTGCAGTTCGTAATTCATCAGTCATAAATGGAGAAGGTGTTTCTTCAGTTAATTTTTGATGACGTCGTTGAACAGAACAATCTCTTTCAGACAAATGACATGCTTTACCGTATGAATCACCAATCACTTGAATTTCAATGTGGCGTGGTTCTTCAATTAGCTTTTCCATATACATTCCATCATTACCAAAAGCTGCTGCAGATTCTTGACGAGCTCCTTCCCAAGCTTTTAATAATTCCTCTTTTTTCCAAACGGCACGCATTCCTTTACCTCCACCTCCAGCAGTAGCTTTTAACATCACAGGATAACCCATTTCATCTGCTAATCTTTCTGCTTCTTCGTATGATTCTAATAATCCTTCAGAACCAGGAACACAAGGAACACCAGCTGCTTTCATTGTTGCTTTAGCCGAAGCTTTGTCTCCCATTCGATCAATCATTTCTGGAGAAGCCCCAATAAATTTAATTCCGTGTTCTTGACAAATTTTAGAAAATTTAGCATTTTCAGATAAGAATCCGTATCCAGGATGAATAGCATCAGCATTTGTAATTTCTGCTGCAGCTATAATATTTGACATTTTTAAGTAAGATAAATTACTTGGAGGAGGGCCAATACAAACCGCCTCATCAGCAAATCTTACATGAAGACTTTCTGCATCAGCTGTTGAATATACGGCAACCGTTTTAATGCCCATTTCTCTACAAGTTCTAATTACACGTAGTGCAATCTCACCTCTATTGGCAATTAGTATTTTTTTAAACATCTTTTTAATTTAAAAATTAAACAATTTGAAAATTTGAAAATCTTTGAAATGTGTTAATTATTTTAAAATCCACACGCTTTCAAATCATCAAATTAAGATGGATCAACTAAGAATAATGGCTGATCAAACTCAACAGGTGAAGAATCATCAACAAATACTTTTACAATTTTTCCTGAAACTTCAGATTCAATTTCATTGAATAATTTCATAGCTTCTATAACACAAACTACGTCTCCTTTAGAAATTGTACTACCCACTTCAACAAAAACAGGTTTATCTGGAGAAGGTTTTCTATATAAAGTTCCAATGATTGGAGATTTAATAGTTATATATTTTGAATCGTCGTCAGCCGCTGGAGTAACTGCTACAGGAGTAGTTGGCGCAACGGGCTGAGCTGCTGCAGCTTGAGGTAATGCTTGCGATACAGGTACTTGTTGAACATACGTTGTTGATTCAACTCCTTCTGGTGTAGTTTTGATAGTGATTTTAAAATCATCCATTTCCAACTTTACTTCAGTTGCACCAGATTTTGATACAAATTTGATTAAATTTTGAATTTCTCTAATATCCATACTATTAAAATTTGATTTGATTTAGTTAGTTTGTTGTTTGTTATTTATTATAAGCCCATTTTAAGTAAATTGCTCCCCAAGTGAAGCCACCGCCAAATGCAGCAAAAATAATATTGTCTCCTTTTTTTAATTTATTCTCAAAATCAGCTAACAATAAGGGTAGTGTTGCTGATGTTGTATTTCCGTATCTGTGAATATTAATTAATACTTTTTCTTCTTCAAGACCTATTCTATTGGCTGTAGCATCAATAATTCTTTTATTGGCTTGATGAGCTACTAACCAATTGATATCATCCTTAACTAAATTGTTGCGCTCCATGATTTTCTCACTAACATCTGCCATACCTGAAACAGCATATTTAAAAACAGTTTTACCATCTTGTTGTACAAAATGTTGCTTGTTTTTTACCGTTTCTTCAGATGGAGGTAAGATAGACCCACCTGCATCAATTTTAAGAAATTCTCTTCCTAACCCATCACTTCTTAGATATTCATCTTGTAGTCCTAAGCCTTCAGTATTAGGCTCAAATAATACGGCTCCAGCTCCATCACCAAAAATAATACAGGTTGATCTATCGGTGTAGTCAATAATAGAAGACATTTTATCAGCTCCTATTAATAGGACTTTCTTATACTTTCCTGACTCAATATAGGCAGAAGCGGTTGACATACCAAAAAGAAAACTTGAACATGCCGCTTGTAAATCATAAGCAAAAGCATTTATAGCACCTATTTGAGATGCAACATATACTCCTGTTGATGCTACTAACATATCTGGTGTTGCTGTAGACAAGATAACCAAATCTATTTCCTTAGGATCAATATTGGCTTTTTCTAGTAAGTTTTGTGCTGCTTTTATGGCAAGATAAGATGTTCCTTGCCCTTCTTCTTTAAGAATTCTTCTTTCTTTGATTCCTGTTCTTGTAGTAATCCATTCATCATTTGTATCTACTAATGTTTCTAATACTTTATTAGACAAAACAAAATCTGGGACATAGGATCCAACTGCTGTGATTGCGGCTGTTATTTTATTCATAAATATAATTTTTTCTTTTCAAAACGTTGCCATTTGAATAGTTGTGAAAATTACAAAAAAAAACTCAAACCCAAATAAATCATCAATTTAATTATCAACGATTCATTATTAACAAAAAAACTCTCACGATGTGAGAGTTTTTTCTCTTTATTTTAAAATGCGATTAAGCTACTGCTTCTGACTTATCAATTACAACCTGACCTCTGTAATACATCTTCCCTTCATGCCAGTAAGCTCTGTGGTATAAATGCGCTTCACCAGTTATTGGGCAAGTAGCAATTTGAGCAGGAGTTGCTTTATAATGTGTTCTTCTCTTATCTCTTCTTGTTTTCGAGATTTTTCTCTTAGGATGTGCCATTTTACTATATTATTTATCCGTTAATAGTTTTTTTAAATCGTCCCATCTAGGGTCTATTTCTTTATTCTCTTTTTTTTCTTCTTTCGGAGCCAGTTTATTCAATACTTCTAATGCTTTAGAATTTAATGTTCCATCTTTTACACCAGGATGTATTCTTTTTAACGGAACAGAAAGAATAATTTACTCATATATATATTGTGCAATATTGAATTCATATTCTCCATGAGGCAATATTAACAATTCTTCATTTTCATCATTAAATGATTCTCCAAATTTTACTATTAAATTTATTTTTCCTTTAATAGGTAAATCAAAATCTTCACTTGTCAAATCACATGGGACATTTACAGTTCCCTTATGCTTAAAAGTCAATTCAAGCATCGTGTTTTTCTTTTCTAAAACAACTTGTACTTTGATATTTGCGTTATTAAAATCGTCATACTCAAAGTGCTCAAAGAACGAATTATCTAACTGATAATCAAACTGATGCTTACCTAATTTTAACCCAATAAATTGAATTAAATATTCTTTTAAATCATTCATAACAACAGTTTTTTCCTTTTTAAAGGAGTGCAAAGATATAAAATAATTGTAAAATAAAACCAGTTGTGAACTTTTTTTTGTTCATAACTATCTTTTTGATAAAATTAAAGGATTCTTTGTCAATTCCTTATATTCATTTCTATTCTTAAAAACATCCATTGCTAAATACAAAGCTTCCTTAAAAGAATCTGCATCAGCAATGCCTTTTCCTGCAATATCAAAGGCAGTACCATGATCTGGCGAAGTTCTAATTTTACTCAAACCAGCTGTATAATTAACCCCATTACCAAAAGACATTGTTTTAAATGGAATTAATCCTTGGTCGTGATATACAGCTAACACAGCATCATATTGTTTATATTGATTACTGCCAAAAAAACTATCTGCTGAAAATGGTCCAAAAACTAAAATTCCTGAATCATATATTTTTTTTAATGCTGGTTTTATTATTTCTTCATCTTCTTTACCAATAACACCATTATCCCCTGCATGTGGATTTAATCCTAAAACAGCAATTTTTGGTTTTTCTATTCTAAAATCTTGTTTTAATGTCGTATTTACTATTTGAACCTTACTAGCTATTAATTTTTCATTAAGATGTTTAGCCACTTCATTAACTGGGACATGATCTGTTAGCAAGCCAACTCTCAAATCTTCGTGTATCATAAACATTAATGCATTTTCATTAAACTCTTTTGCTAAATAATCTGTATGTCCAGGAAATTTAAATTCATCTGACTGTATGTTATACTTATTTATTGGAGCAGTAATCAAAACATCTATATTATCTTCTTTTAATGCAGCAGTAGCAGTAACAAATGATTTTATAGCAAATTTACCCACTTCATTATCGTTAGTTCCAAATTGAATATTTACATGTTCTTTCCAAACATTTAGAACATTAATTTTACCTTCCACCAGTTGTTCTAATTTATCAATGCCATGAAAGTTTAAATTTAACTCATAAGCTTTTTTTAAAAAAGACATAATTTTTACGTTTGCAAAAATCACAGGAGTACACAATTCTAGAAGCCTAGAGTCTTCAAAAGTTTTTAGTACAACTTCACTTCCTATACCATTTAAATCTCCAATTGAAATTCCAACTATAATATTTTCCGACTTTTTAACCATTATATAGAGTTATTTATGCTAATTTTGAATTGCAAATTTAGTAAAATAAAATCAGTTATGTTTACCGGAATAATAGAAACACTTGGAATACTCAAAGATATTAAAAAAGACCAAGAGAATATACACTTCACTATTGAATCTTCATTGACAAATGAATTAAAAATAGACCAAAGTGTAGCTCACAATGGAATTTGTCTAACCGTTGTTACTCTAGAAAATGACATTTATACTGTTACTGCAATAAAAGAAACAATTGAAAAAACAACTATTGGAAACTGGAAAAAAGGAGATCTAATAAATTTAGAAAGAGCAATGATTCTTGGGTCTAGATTAGATGGACATATTGTACAGGGACATGTGGATCAAATTGGTTTTTGTAAAGAAATAAAAGAAGCAAATGGAAGTTGGTATTTTACTTTTGAATATGACAAAAGCTTAAATAACGTTACTATTGAAAAAGGCTCAATAACAATAAATGGAACAAGCTTAACGGTTGTAAATTCAAAACTAAATGAATTTAGTGTAGCAATCATTCCTTATACTTATGAAAACACAATTTTTTCAAAGCTAAAAGTTGGAGATTCTGTGAATTTAGAATTTGATGTTATAGGGAAATATGTAAAAAGACTAGCTGAATTTCAACTATTAAAAGATTAAATTTATTTATTTTGTGTTCTTAAATTTCTTTTAAAAAACACAAAAACAAACGCCACCCCAAACACAACTAAATAGCTTACATAGTCATTTATTGGAAACCCTGGAGGCGTTGGATCGGCTGGAGGCGGTGGCGGTGTTGGACCAGCAAAGCCTACAAAACCAATCATTAAGGTTAATACTAAATATCTATTTGGGGTAAATTTAATGTGCGTAAAAGTAAAAAAAAAAATCTAGTAACAAAATATAATAAATATTATTAATCTAAAAATAACCTTTAACTACAAAAACTATCGATAAAACGCAAAAAAATAAAATAAATTATAAAAAAAGCCCCCTATTTGGAGGCTTTTTATTTTTTTGTGGTCCCACCTGGGCTCGAACCAGGGACCACCTGATTATGAGTCAGGTGCTCTAACCAACTGAGCTATAGGACCAGTTTTGAGTTTGCAATATTACTACTATTTTTGATTGCTTGCAAATCTTATATTACTTTTCTTTAATTTCTTGGCAAAGTTCTATCAAAACGCCGTTAGTACTCTTAGGATGTAAGAAAACAACCAGCTTATTATCAGCACCTTTCTTTGGTTTTTCATTAATCAACACAAAACCTTCTTTTTTTAATCTTTCTACTTCATCATCTATATTTTCTACGTCAAAAGCTATATGATGAATTCCTTCTCCTTTTTTTTCTATAAATTTTGCTATAGGACTTTCTGGATTTGTCGCTTCTAAAAGCTCAATCTTATTGGGTCCATTCATAAAAAAAGAAGTTTTTACACCTTCAGAAACAACTTCTTCTTCCTTATATGGGGCTTTTCCAAATAATTTTTCAAACAATAAATTTGAATTCTTTAAATCTTTTACCGCAATTCCTATATGTTCTATTTTCCTCATTATTATAATATTTAACTAAAATACAAATAGCTTTAATTCAAAAGCTATTATTTTGTAAATGTATAAACTAATAAATAGAAAAAAAACTATAATTTTACCATAGACTATCAAACAATGTGAGCTTAAGGCTAAAAAATTGTATTTTTGCAAAATGGAAACAAATAGACAAAAAAAAATTGGCGCTTTATTGCAAAATGACCTAGTTGATATTTTGCAAGGAGAAATTCGTAAAAACGGAATAAACAATCTTATTATATCAATCTCAAAAGTTAATGTAACTACCGATTTATCTATAGCTAAAGTTCATTTAAGTGTTTTTCCTACAGATAAAGCACCTGAAATTTTAGCTGCAATTAAAACAAATACTCCTTTAATTAAACATGATTTAGCTCAAAGAGTAAAAAATCAATTGAGAAAAGTACCTAATTTATCTTTTTATATAGATGATAGTTTAGATTATATTGAAAACATTGACAATGCTTTAAAAGGAAATGAAAACCCCATTGCTAATCCTGATTTATTAGACAAAAGAAAAAAATCATAACTTGAATTTTCCTTTTTACATAGCCAAAAGATATGCTTTAAGTTTTAGTAAAAGCACAGCCATAAATATTATTACGGCAATTGCTTCTCTAGGAATTATTGTTAGTGCTATGGCATTGTTTGTAGTAATGTCTGTTTTTAGTGGATTAAAACAATTTAGCTTAAGCTTCAGCAATTCAACTGACCCTGATTTAAAAATAGAAGCTTCAAGCGGAAAATCTTTTTTACTTACCCAAAATGAAGAAAACAGTTTAAAAGAATCTAAAGACTTTGTTGCCTACAGCAAAATAATTGAAGAACGTGTCTTTTTTGTATATGACGATAAAGAACATGTAGCCTATTTAAAAGGAGTTGATAGTCTATATAATAAAGTCACCACCTTTGACAAAGAATTATATGCTGGCACTTGGCTAGAAGCAGAAAGCAATCAAGCCATTATTGGTGCAGGAATAATGCGAAAACTTTCAATTGGTCTTTTAGACTTTAATAACCGACTAGAAGTAATAGCTCCAAAACCAAAAAAAGGAGCCTTATCAACTGAAGATGATTTCAAAAGAACTTCATTAATTCCAATTGGAGTTTATTCCATAAATGATGAAATTGATAATAAATATGTGTTTAGCGACATTGATGTTGCAAAAGAATTATTAGGTTTTAAATTCAATCAAATTACAAACATTGAATTCAAATTAAGTAAAAACACAACAGAAGAAAACGCCATAGCAACATTAAAAACTATTTTTAAAGACAAAGTAAAAATACGCAACAGGGCTCAATTAAATGATTCTCTCTATAAAATGCTGAATACTGAAAACATTGCTGTTTATTTAATTTTCACTTTAGTAATCATAATCGCGCTTTTCAATCTAATTGGCGCTTTAATCATGATGATTATTGATAAAAAATCAAATCTTAAGACTTTATATAATTTAGGTGTTGAAATAAAACAACTTAGAGGAATTTTCTTTTTTCAAGGAAGTCTGTTGACTTTTTTCGGCGGACTTATTGGCTTATTATTAGGAATTATTATTGTAATTATTCAACAACAATTTGATCTTGTAATGGTAAATGAATCTTTACCTTACCCAATAGTTTTTGAGATAAAAAATATAGTAATTGTGATTTTAACTATCTACATCTTAGGCATTACAGCTTCTTGGATAGCTAGCAATACCGTTTCAAAAAAACTAGTAGAATAATTAATTTATACAAACTGATAGTTAGCATAAACTTCGGCAATTTCATCAAACACTTGCATTAATCCTATAGCTGTATCAGTAGTAACTAATCTTTGTTTGTATTCTTTAAAACCGTGAATTCCTTTAAAATAATTTGTATAATGACGACGCATTTCTACAATTCCAACCCATTCTCCCTTCCATTCCATGGACCAAATCAAGTGATTTTTAGCTGCTTCAATTCTATCATTCATAGTTGGCTGAGCTAAATGTTCTCCTGTTTTCATAAAATGTTTAATTTCATTAAAAATCCATGGATATCCGATAGCTGCTCTTCCAATCATTATACCATCAATACCATATTTATTTTTGTATTCTAGTGCTTTCTCAGGAGAATCTATATCACCATTCCCAAAAATAGGCATTGTAATTCTCTGATTATTCTTTACTCTAGCAATGTGAGACCAATCTGAGTGTCCTTTATACATTTGAGCTCGAGTTCTAGCATGAATTGATAATGCTTGCACCCCAATATCTTGTAAACGTTCAGCTACCTCATCGATATTAATAGAATCGTCATCCCAGCCAAGTCGAGTTTTAACAGTTACAGGCAATGAAGTACTTTTAATAACAGCTTTTGTTAAACGAATCATTAAATCTACATCCTTTAACACACCAGCACCTGCTCCTTTAGTTACAACTTTTTTTACAGGACATCCAAAATTAATATCAACTAAATCTGGCTGGACAGTTTCAACAATTTTTGCGCTTAAAGCCATTGCTTCTTCGTCGCCACCAAAAATTTGTATGCCAACAGGCCTTTCGTAATCAAAAATATCTAATTTTTTCATACTCTTCATTGCATCACGAATTAATCCTTCTGAAGAAATAAATTCAGAGTACATTAAATCTGCACCATGTAATTTACACAATCTACGAAAAGGAGGATCACTCACGTCTTCCATCGGCGCAAGAAGCAAGGGAAATTCAGGCAATACTATGTTTCCAATTTTTGGCATTATTGAGCTATTTTTTTGCAAAAATACTAAAAAATTATGGTTTGTTACTTTAAGGAATATATATTCAAGTTATTATATCCAAAACTTTGAATTATATTTGCAGATTAAATGCAATCGCATTTCTATATAAAGTAAGAAAAAGAGAATGAAAAACATTAGAAATTTTTGTATTATAGCTCATATTGATCATGGGAAAAGCACTTTAGCTGATAGATTGTTAGCTGCTACTCAAACAGTAACAGCTCGTGAAGAAAAAGCGCAATTGCTAGACAATATGGATTTGGAGCGTGAACGTGGAATTACCATTAAAAGTCATGCTATTCAAATGAATTACAAGCATAATGGAGAAGATTATATTTTAAATTTAATTGACACACCAGGACACGTGGATTTTTCTTATGAAGTTTCGCGTTCAATTGCTGCTTGTGAAGGAGCTCTATTGATAGTTGATGCTGCACAAAGTATACAAGCACAAACGATTTCTAATTTATATTTGGCATTAGAAAATGACTTAGAAATTATTCCTGTTTTAAATAAAGTAGATTTACCAAGTGCTAATCCTGAAGAAGTTAGTGACGATATCATTGATTTATTAGGATGTAAACTTGAGGATATTATTCATGCCTCAGGGAAAACAGGTTTTGGAGTAGATAAAATTTTGGAAGCTATTATTGAAAAAGTACCTGCTCCAAAAGGAAATCCAAACGAACCTTTACAAGCTTTAATTTTTGATTCCCATTACAATCCTTTTAGAGGAATTGAGGTTATTTTTCGTGTAAAAAATGGTGAAATTAAAAAAGGGCAAAAAATTAAATTCATGGCAACTGGCAATGAATATTTTGCTGATGAAGTAGGAACACTAAAGCTAAACCAAGTACCAAAAGATAAAATTTCTACAGGCGATGTTGGGTATTTAATTTCAGGAATTAAAGAAGCTAAAGAAGTAAAAGTTGGGGATACCGTTACAGATGCCAAGACACCAACAACCAATATGATTACAGGATTTGAGGACGTAAAACCAATGGTATTTGCTGGAATTTACCCAGTTGATACAGAAGATTTTGAGGATTTACGTGCTTCTATGGAAAAATTACAATTAAATGACGCCTCTTTAGTATTCACTGCTGAAAGTTCCGCTGCCTTAGGATTTGGTTTCCGTTGTGGATTCTTAGGAATGTTGCACATGGAAATCATTCAAGAGCGTTTAGAACGTGAGTTTGATATGACTGTAATTACAACAGTTCCTAACGTTTCTTACCATGCTTATACTAAAAAAGAACCTGATACCGTTTTAATTGTTAACAATCCTTCTGACCTGCCAGAACCTTCAAAATTAGACCGAGTGGAAGAGCCTTATATCAAAGCTACTATCATTACAAAAGCTGATTTCGTAGGAAATGTTATGAGTTTATGTATTGAAAAAAGAGGAGTCATTACCAATCAAACCTATTTGACTACAGAGCGAGTTGAATTAAATTTTGATATGCCATTAGCTGAAATTGTATTTGACTTTTATGATCGATTAAAAACAGTTTCAAAAGGATATGCCTCATTTGACTACTCACCTATTGGAATGCGTGAATCTAAATTAGTTAAATTAGATGTTTTATTAAATGCACAATCTGTTGATGCCCTTTCGGCTTTGATTCACGAAAGTAATGCATATTACATTGGTAAAAAGATGTGTGAAAAATTAAAAGAATTAATCCCAAGACAACAATTTGATATTCCAATTCGGGCTGCTATTGGAGCCAAAGTAATTGCTCGTGAAACAATAAAAGCTTTAAGAAAAGACGTAACGGCTAAATGTTATGGTGGAGATATTGCGCGTAAGCGTAAACTTTTAGAAAAACAGAAAAAAGGTAAAAAACGTATGCGTCAAGTAGGAAATGTAGAAATTCCTCAAGAAGCATTTATGGCCGTTTTGAAGCTGAATGATTAAGAAGAGTGAATAACAAAAAGATACCAAAAGAAGGCAAACCCAATAGCGAAAGTTGTTGGGTTTCTTTTTTACAAGAAATGAAAAAATTAAAAATGTTATCTTTGACAAAAGAGTTTTTATATGCTAGATAAATCTCCCAAACGATTCGATAGAATCATTGCAATCCTCATTCAATTGCAATCAAAAAAAATTATTAAAGCCCAAGAATTAGCTGATCGATTTGAGGTAAGTTTACGCACCATTTACCGTGACATTAGAACACTCGAAGCTTCAGGTGTTCCTATTTATAGCGAAGCCGGATTTGGTTATTCCTTATTAGATGGTTATCGTTTACCACCTGTAATGTTTACTCGTGAAGAAGCAGAAAGCTTCATTGCAGCAGAAAAACTCATGCAAAAATTTACGGATAAAGAGCTAGGAAATCATTATACCTCTGCAATGTTCAAATTAAAAGCAGTTCTAAAAAGCAATGATAAAGATTGGCTTTCTACTATTGAATCAAACATTGTAATGCAACCTCTTAAAAAAACATTGAATTCAAAAGCACCACATGCATTGGCTTTAATTTTCAGAAGCTTGGCAGATAAAACACAACTTATTTTAAATTATCAAGCTTTTGAAGCTGAAGAAACTACAACAAGAACCATTGAACCAGTTGGTGTTTTTCATGATTATAACAACTGGTATGTCTTAGGTTATTGTCATTTGCGAAAAGATTATCGTCAATTTCGAACCGATAGAATTCATGAAATTAAAAAAACAGAAGAACCATTTAAAAAAGAGCATGAAGCTTTAGAATTTTATTTAGATAAAGAAAAACAACAACATCCAACAACTAAAGTAAGAATTTCCGTAGAAAAAAAGATTGCCAAATACCTTTCTGGAGAAAAAAAGTATCATGGATTTGTAGAAGAAAAAGACATGGGTGATACAATAGAAATGACTTTTTTATCAAAAGATATTGAAGAAGGATTTTCTAGATGGTTTTTAATGTTTGGTGATGTAGCTACAATTATTGAACCTGAGAGACTGAAAGAAAGAGTTGTAGAAATGATTGAAAAAACAAAAAATAAACTTTTAGAAAAACAATCCTGAAAGCAAGTTTTTTCAGGATTGTTTGAATTTTAATTATCTTTCCCAGAAAAAAGGAGGTTGAATATTTAAAGCTCTTAAATAGACATAAGCTTGACCACGATGATGAATTTCATTATCAATAAAATAGAAAATATTTTGAATAATAGGAAATTCATATTGACCAAAAAGATTAAATGTTTTACTAAAATCTTCAATAGATAGTTGATTCCAATAATGATTAATTTCTTCTGTTGCTTGATCCCATTTTTTTAGTTAATCTGCTTTTGTTTCTCCAATATCATCACTTTCTGTATAGGGTTTTATTTGTCTTTCAACAATACCTCTCATTGCTGGAGCACCAATAGCTAATAGTTCTGATATTAATCCGGATAAAGGACGCATACCAGCAATTGAAAATTCAAAAAAATCTTTTTCAGGAAAAAGTTCAATTACTCTTCTGGTTAAGGCACGATGACCTTGCCAATGTTCTAATAAATCTTGAGGGCTAATTACTTGAGCATTTGCATTCATAATTTTAATTAATTTAAGGTTATGATGCAAAGCTAAAAACACAAAGTGACAACAGTTTGTCAGTAGCATTTGAAAAAAATTAAAAAAAATTTTACTATCAACCCCATTGCTAAGTAATCTAACTACTTTGATAAAATCTTCCTACCTTTGTCACTGCAAACTTTACTAAATTAATAAGTGAATGAAGCTATTACTTCATTCCTCATAATGACTATGATAGAAGACAAAAACCCACAAAGAACAGATTTAGGACAATTAGGTGAATTTGGTTTAATCGACCATTTGACTAAACAATTTGATATAAAACAAAAATCAACAATAAAAAGTATTGGAGACGATGCAGCAGTCATAGATTTTAAAAAGAAAAAAGCAGTAATTTCTACTGATTTATTAGTAGAAGGTGTTCATTTTGATTTAAGTTATATGCCATTAAAACATTTAGGCTACAAAGCCGTTGTAGTGAATCTTTCTGATATTTATGCTATGAATGCCACTCCAACACAAATAACAGTTTCAATTGCTGTTTCTAATCGTTTTCCGTTAGAAGCATTAGAAGAATTGTTTGATGGAATTGCATTAGCTTCAAAAATATACAATGTGGATGTTGTAGGCGGAGATACAACCTCATCACAAAAAGGAATGATTATTTCAATTACTGCAATTGGTGAAGCCAATGAAAAAGAAATTGTTTATAGAAATGGAGCTAAAGAAAATGACTTATTAGTTGTTACAGGTGATTTAGGTTCAGCTTATATGGGATTACAAGTTTTAGAACGTGAAAGACAAGTCTTCCAAGTAAACCCTAATAATCAACCTGATTTAGATGCTTACACTTATTTAATAGAGCGTCAATTAAAACCTGAAGCCCGAAAAGATATTAAAGAATTACTAGAAAAACTAGATGTTACTCCCACATCCATGATTGATATTTCTGACGGACTTTCTAGCGAGATACTTCATATTTGTAAACAAAGCAATGTGGGTTGCAATCTATTTGAAGAAAAAATTCCGCTTGATCCACAATTAATAGATGTTTGTGAAGAATTTAATATTGATAGCACAACTATTGCCATTAATGGTGGTGAAGACTATGAATTATTATTTACTATAAAATTAGAAGATTTTGATAAGATTAAAGCCAATCCTAATTTAACTGTAATTGGACATATAGTAAATGAAAAAGAAGGCAGTCATTTAATAACTAGGTCTAATACAAAAATTGCTTTAAAAGCAAAAGGATGGAATGCATTAAGTTCGCAATAACCTAATTTAAAGTGTTTTTAAGAGTAAATCTAACCATAAACATGGAGTAAGAGATATCATATTAATGAAATTCATTTATGTAAAACAAAAAAGCGTATCTATTAAATAATAAATACGCTTTTTTAATTTTAAAATAAAACAGATTCCGATTTGCTGGTTAAGTTTCGTTGGGGCAAAATTTAGGGCGTTACCATCATCCGTTTTATTAAATTTTTATTAAACTTTAAAATTGAAAAAAATTACAAAATTTAAATTTTAAAGCTTAATTAATAGACACATAAAATATTATAAGAACGTATAGAAATATTTAGATTTATTTCTTAGTGCTAAATTACACTAATGTTCGCTATACTGGTTATGGTTTGCACGTCAATGTTTTACGGTTTTACCGTAATTCTACTATAAAAAGCCTCTATTCTTAGCTTCTCGTATCAAATCTTCATCAGAACCGCCTTTTGCATCAAATAATTCTTTCAAATTTAGCTTTCTTTTTTCAATTGTACTAAGTGACATTGAAGTGTACATTGGGATGTTTTTTGTCTTTACTCCTCTAGATATATGATATAAAATTTGTCTGTCTAATTCATCGATTAAATTACTTTGCATTGATACCGATTGACTCACATATTTTACGACCGTTTGGCTATAATAATTTTCGCCATGGATTATTCTTTCAAAAGCATTTTTTAATTCATCAAAGGTTAAGTCATTTTTGATGATTAATCCATTTGGGTTTATATTTTTTATAATATTTAAAACACGTAAAGAATCTGAAAGCATTGTTAAAAGTACAACTTTACAATGCGGTTGTTTATTTTTTAAAACTCTAGCTACATCTTCACCCGATAAGATATTCTTCTCTTCATAAGGAGGCATGCTAACATCTAAAAAAGCCAAATTGAAACTTGGAGTATCTTCATTGTTTAATATATCATAAGCTTCTTTGCAATCACTTGCTTTAACTACTGTAATTTTATATTCATCTGCGTAACTATTAATAGTATTATTATAGGCTTCAATAATAAAAGGATGATCATCAGCCATAAATACGTTTAGGGTTTTCATATTTTAAAATTCTTTATAAGGGGTTACTTCTAATTTTATACTTGTATGTGTTCCATTATTAACTTCAGAGCTTATTTTATAGGTAGCATTAATAATCCTAGCTCTTTCTTTCATGTTTCTAATACCTATTCCTTTGGCCGCTTTTTTAACTTCAAAACCTTTTCCATTGTCTAATATACTGATTTCCAATTTATTTTCAATAAATTTAATTAAAAAATCAACTATACTTGCATTAGAGTATTTATTAATGTTTTGAAACGTTTCTTGTATTATTCTATAAATATTGATTTTCTCTTGTGCAGAGAATAAATCCCACGGAACCTTTGAATCTACATCATAATTAATAACCTTGCCTGAAATTCCTTTTTGTTCATCGACCAACTTGTCTATCATTAATTGATAATTATTAATAATCGATCTAGTTTCATCGCTTAATTCGTGAGAAATTTGTCTTATTTGTTTTTCAACCTTTATAATTTCGTTAATATAATTTTGTCTGTCATCTTTACTTGAATTTGCATCATTGTTTAAAATATCCAAGTTCATTCTTACACCAAAGAGCTTCCCTAAAACCCCATCATGAAGTTCACGAGAAATTTTTTGTTTTTCTTGTTCTTTAACATAATCCATTTTATTTTGCTGATTGATAATCATGTTATATACTTCTTCATTAGATTTTTGCTGTTCTTGAATCAGTATATATTCTCGTTGCTTTTGTTTTTGCCATCTGTAAACAAAGACCATAACAACAATTAAACCTATTATTAAAGAATAATAGATAGTCAGTTTATTTTGTTGTTCTAAAAGTAAGTTTTCATTACTTAATTCGTCAACTCTATATTCAATTCTAGCAAATGTATTCTGAACTTTTTTATCTATGGTAGCAATACTATCAGTAAGTTTAATATATTCATTAGAATAATAAGTAGCTTTTTCAGGAAACACATTGGCCAATTGTTTTAAGGCAAATAATTTATAACGGTATACTTTTTCTTTAACAGATATATCATATGCATCTAAAGCAAATTCTTGAGCTTTTTCTAATTGATTTTGAGACTCATAAAACTCAGACAATTGAACTTTTGGCAAAACAGTAGACAAATTAAGTTCTTTATAATTTTCCAAAACCTCCCTATATTCTTTCTCAAAATCTTTTATATTCCCCAATTTGTATTTGGAAAAAGTTAAATTTTGCTTGGTATAGGTGTAAATTTCTGGGAAATTGTTTTTTATTTCATCATTATTTAATTGATTATAAAATTCAATTGATTTGACATAATCACCTTTTTTAAAATAAAGTAGACCAATATTATTTATTGCGCTGTAGATTGTCCCTAATTTTACATCTATTTTCTCTGCATAAGATTTAGCTAGATTTAAAAACTCAAGTCCTTCGTCGTATTCTTTGGTTTCAATTTTACTTAAACCTAAAAGAGTATATGCTACATTTAACTGAACAATATTATTATTTCTTTTATAAAAAGGTAACGTAAGAAAAATAGACTTTTCGCATCCTAAATAATCACTTTTGTGATATTGTATAATCGCTTTTCTTAATTTTACTTGATTTGCTTTTTCATATAAATTTTCTCTAACATAATTAACTTCTGCTTTATCAAAATAATAGTAAGCACTATCATATTCATTAATTTTTAAATAGTAATCCCCTAAGTTAATATATCCAGAAGTTATTTTGGTAGTATCTTTTATTAAAGTAGCTTCTTTTACAATACTTTTAGAGACTTTCTTAAAAGCATCATACTTCTTTAAATTATAATAATTATTAGATATTTTAAAATAGTTACTAAATCTAATAGAGTCATTTTTAATATCTTGATTAATCTTTAATATCTTATCATTAAAGTCAATTTTAATTGAATCATTTAAAGTTGACTTATCAATCTTATCAAAATAAAAATGAATACTGTCTTTAGCTTTCAAGTAACTATTATTGTTACTCTCATTGTTACAAGATAACATAAATATGAAAGCGAGGGTGTAGAAAAGATTGTATAAATATTTAGCTTTAAATACTTTCAAGTTTTTTTAGCTAAAATATAAAAAGGTTGTTAAATAACAACCTTTTTATAAACGAATTTTAGATATTTAAGACTACGAAAATCACTAAAGACCTCCTGAATTTCTTACATCAGTTATAACACCTCCTGTACCAGTTCCTCCAGGCTCTTGAGTTTGAGTTGAATTATTGTCACCAGCGATTTGATCATCACCTGTATTATTATTATAAGAAGTTAATACTACTGTAAATACCACTAAAGCTAAAGTTGCGATAAATTTTTTCATTTTGATAGATTTAAGATTGTTATTGTTTTTGTTTCTATAAAATTAGTGCTAACAATCTCTTATGACTAATCATACGAGTAGTCTTATCTATTTTAAAGGTAAATAAATGTATATCAATTTAACAAAATGGTGAATGATAGGATTATAAAGATATTTTTATTTGTATATTTACTGATTTTTTTATACAAAATATAAGTTTTTTCACACATTAAATATCGCTTAAACGATTATTTTTGCTTTTAAACGAAAAGTTTAAATAAAAATCCACAAGTGTTTTTTGTTTTAAAATAAAAAACATATATACAAATACACAATTCACTATTTAATTAATTTACAACTAATTAAAATTAATATTTCTTAATTAATGAGTAAAAAAATAATAAAAAGCAGCTTTTCTTATTAAAAAATAGTGCAAATTATAAATAGCTAAACAACTAGTGATATTGAACACGAAATTTAATTCAATCTAAGAATAAACTCACACACCGTACTCTTTTTCAATCTTTTTGTAAATTAAAAAGCGTTGTTAATGATGAAATTTTTTGTTTTTAGAAATAAATATTAAAAAAATTAATTAACAGAACGTATATACAATTTCTATCTAAATTTAGAAGCTCTAATTACAATAGAGCGGGCTAAAATAGATACGTTTTAGAAAAAAACATAAACAATAACGTCAACTATTTGTAATATAGCCACAAATACGTGTTAATACTAGTCTTTTAAATAGTGTAATACTAAAAGAATTAAATTTTTACTATTGAGACAATTAATCAATAATAAAAAGCCATCTTAAATGCTCGTAAAAACATTTTAATAAAGATGGCTTGTTTACTTTATAGTTGGTATTACATTCAAACAAATAATAAAGTCAACTATTCCTTTACTACTTGTTGGTAGTGTTGTTTTAGAAAACTACTATTTCCTATTAGGCTCGTTTTTTTTAAAGGTTACTAACAGCTGAAACAATCCTTATTTTTTTAACGTTGTAAAACTAAAGGATTACATTGAAACCATTTTACAGAAAAACTGTAAAAATTTCTTTTTTTAGAAGTTGTTTTCTGGTCTTATTACAGTTTTTCTGTAAAACAGGTAATTTTAAGCTTCTCTTAAGTACTTTAAAAGCTAATAGCTTAAATGAAATTTCTCTTTTTGGCCGCTTTTATAATATCTTCATCATTACCTTTATCAATTAGAAAGTATTGCTTTATTCTTGCTTTTCTCTTATCAATAGCATTAATTGTTAGTGGCAAATAGTCTATCAAATTTTTATTTTTAATTCCTTCCGCTATTAGACTTATTATTTGTATGTCAATTTGATCTAAAAAGAAATCATTTCCTTCTAATTGTTTGATAGCTTCTTTAACTGTTTCGCTATAATAAGTGTTTTGAGTAAAAAGAAGTGAAAAGGCATGTAACAGTTCGTTTGGTGTAATATCACTTTTTATTAAAATGCTTTCTGGATTATAGTCGTTATAAAGGTTGTATATTAAAAAATGCTCTGTATGTGAAGTGATTACAATTATTTTAGCTGAAGGATTGCTTTTTCTTATTATGGGTATTAAATCAGCTCCCGATTTCAGTTTTAAATCTTCCGCAGGCGGTAAAGAAATATCAAGTAAAACAGCGTCAAAACTGTTATGATTAGAAGGGTTGTTTAAAACTTGGTATGCTTCTCTACATCCATTTATGGTTTGAATGGTGTAAAGATATTTACTAGCTGAGCTAGACAAAATACTACGATATCCTTCAACCATAGTAAGGTGATCATCGATTATTAAAATGTTTTTTAGCATATTAATTTGTATTTTCTTCCATTGGAATAGTTATGTATATAGCCGTTCCTTTATTTATTTTACTTTCAATTTTAATCTTTCCAACTATACTTTTAGTTCGTTCTTTGATGTTTTTGAGTCCCATTCCTTTTGTCTTTTTGTTTTCACCTAGTCCTCTTCCATCATCAATAATAGTTAATAAAATAGCAATAGGTGTTTTTGAAAAACTAATGGTACACTGTGTAGCTTTAGCATGTTTTATACAATTAAAAACACTTTCTTGAACAATTCTATACAATTGAAGTTTTGTGTTTGACTTTATAGATTGCCAATTTATGGTTTCCTCAAATTTAAAAATAAACTTTGGTATCACTATCTTTTACAAACGCATAAATAGACTGAATTAGTACTTTAAAATTATCTTTTTTGTTGTTGGAAATTAAATTTAAATCATTTGAAATAGCTCTTAATTCTTTTATAACTTTTAAAAGTATTGTACACTATCTGTCAACTTAGTGTCAGAATTATGTAATTGGTTTTTCTTGCAAGCAGAAAGGAGTATTGTTAGAATAAAAAATAGTAAGAGAAGATACTTTTTCAAATTTTTTTAGCTAATGTATAAAAAACGTTTTTATTATGAAATAATAATAAAATAAAGCCAAATACTTTTACAAAGGAAGTTTGTGAGTGTTTTTAATAAAATTAAAAAGGCTACTTGATAGTCCAAGTAGCCTTTTTAAGACATATATAAATATTAATAAAAATTAATCGGTAAGAACGTATGTTTTACACATTAAGCGAGCTATTAAGAGCACTAATGTGTAGAACGATGTAAAAATAAATAAGTTTTAGAAAAAAGATAAACAATAGCAGCTCGTATTTGTAATATGCCTACAAACATGAGTTAATAGTGGTTTTTTAATCAGTATGGGTAATTTTTAATCCTCCTTTGAATCATTTGAAGCGTATAATTCAATGATTGAATTAATATTGTCTTTATAAGATTTAGAAAAAGGTAGTTTTACTTTTCCTTTATTTAAATAACAATCTGAATTTCCAAGATGTATTCTTGAGACATATTTAATGTTTATTATATGACTATTATGAATACGCATAAAGTCGCTTGGTAAAGTGCTTTCAAAATATTTTAAGGTTTTAAAAGCCGTGATACTATCACCACTATCCAATATAATATCTGTTGAATTATTATCTGCTTTTAAATAAATAATATCATCAAATTCAATAAATCTATAGTCGCCATAAGATTTAATACAAAGAATATTGTTTTTTGTTTGCACAACTTCTTCTTCCACATCAATATTGTGGTGACTAGTACTATTTGAATTAGATTCTAGAGTTTGCTTTATAACTTCTATCAATTCATTTTTAATATCTTCTGTATCAAAATGAAAATCTATATTAGGGGGTGTTTCGTGACTGGTTGTATCCGTCATGAATGTGTTTTCTACAATTGCTGGCAATACAGGATCCTCTGAATTGGTTGTTTTATTATTTATAGTAAGGTTTTGTTGAGCTATCATTGAAAAGCTTTTTTCTTTTTTAAACTTCATCAATGTTTTTATAATATCAATTCTTTTAAATGGTTTTAGTAAAAAATCATACACATCATACTTCATTGCTTCATAAGCAACCTCTTTAGTATTTGAAATTACAATTATCTTAGGTAAAATAACCATGTACTTGTAGAGTTCATTTACTAATGTAAAACTACTTTCACTAACAGAACCATTAAGATTATTGCTTAAAAAAACAACATCTGGATTTGTTTCTAGGATTAAGTTTAATCCTTCTTCTCCATTATCTATGTGACCCGAAAAATAAAAATCATTCAAAGTAGAAATATGGGTTTTTAAACTCATACTACTTTGACTGTCTCCATCAATTATTATATACTTATACGTCATATGCTTAACCAATAACTAACACATCTATTTAGAATCAGTTAAATTTAGGGTAAAATTTGGGGTTTTACTGGTAACAATATTAGTTATTTTTAACCTAAAAAAGGTAAAACCGTAATTTGCTTTTACAAACAGTGAATTGTTAACAAATGATTAAGAATGTTAACAAACGGTTCAACTACACTTTAAAAACGTTAAAATACATCTATTTTTAATAAAAGACAAGTGCTGTTTTATTCATTCTGTTTGAAATTTATGTAACTATAGTAAAAGTAAGTCTTGTATAAAGCATATCATTAGTAAATAGCTCTATTTAATTGTTAATTATTCAAAAAAGCAGGTCGTTGTTAATAAGTAAAAAAAAAGACTCATCTATTTAGTGAGTCTTTTAAAATTTATATCTTACTTTTTTTACATTTTCATTAACCAATTACGCATTGAAACCTCATCTGAAATGATTTTTCTCAAATCAGCAATGGTAACTCGCTCTTGTTTCATAGTATCTCTATGACGAATGGTTACTGTTTTATCTTCTTTTGTTTGATGATCCACCGTAATACAAAAAGGTGTACCTAATGCATCTTGACGACGGTAACGTCTACCAACAGCATCTTTTTCATCATAAGCCACATTGAAATCCCATTTTAATTCTTCTATAATTTCTCTGGCAATTTCTGGCAATCCATCTTTTTTAACTAATGGTAAAACAGCTGCTTTTGTAGGAGCTAAAACAGAAGGTAAACGCAAAACAATTCTTGTTGAACCATCTTCTAGTGTTTCTTCTTCTAATGCTTTTGAGAAAACGGCTAAAAACATTCTGTCTAAACCAACAGATGTTTCCACTACATATGGTACATAGCTAGAATTAGTATCGTTATCAAAAAACTGCAATTTTTTTCCAGAATACTCTTCATGTGCTTTTAAATCAAAATCAGTTCTAGAATGAATTCCTTCTAATTCTTTAAATCCAAATGGGAAATTAAATTCAATATCAGCAGCAGCGTTTGCATAATGTGCTAATTTTTCATGGTCATGAAAACGATAATTTTCTTTTCCTAGTCCTAATGATAAATGCCATTTTAAACGCGTTTCTTTCCAATATTCATAATATTGCATTTCTTCACCAGGCTTTACAAAAAATTGCATTTCCATTTGTTCAAACTCGCGCATTCTAAAGATAAATTGTCTTGCTACAATTTCATTTCTAAAAGCTTTCCCAGTTTGTGCAATTCCAAAAGGAATTTTCATTCTACCTGTTTTTTGCACATTTAAGAAATTGACAAAAATACCTTGAGCCGTTTCTGGACGCAAATACAAATCCATAGCTGTATCAGCAGAAGCACCTAACTTCGTAGCAAACATAAGATTGAACTGACGAACGTCTGTCCAGTTTTTTGAACCTGAATCAGGACAAGCAATACCTAATTCTTCAATCAAAGCCTTTACATCAGCTAGGTCTTCTTTTTCGAGAGAACGAGCCATTCGTTGTAAAATCTGATTTTTTTGGTCTAAGTATCCTTTTACCCTTTCATTTGTGTTTACAAATTCTTCTTCATTGAAAGCTTCTCCAAAACGAGTTCTTGCTTTTTCAATTTCTTTTTGTGCTTTGATGTTTATTTTTTCAGCATAATCCTCAATTAAAACATCAGCGCGGTATCTTTTTTTAGAGTCCTTATTATCAATTAATGGATCTGAGAAAGCATCAACATGGCCCGAAGCTTTCCAAGTAGTTGGATGCATAAAAATTGAAGCGTCAATTCCTACAATATTTTCATGCATTTGAACCATGGCTTTCCACCAGTATTCTCTAATATTTTTCTTTAATTCTACACCGTTTTGTGCATAATCATATACTGCACTTAAACCATCATATATTTCGCTTGACGGGAAAATAAACCCGTACTCTTTTGCGTGCGAAACTACGTTCTTAAATAAATCTTCTTGTTTTGCCATGGTGCAAAAGTAAAAATTATATAGAATAATAAATAAGTTTTTTTTATCTTTAATTTAATTTTTTTGCATGTTAAAATCGCTTCTCCATTTATTCTTTCCAAAACTCTGTAGTGGATGTAATGCCTTGTTATTGAATAATGAAGATGTAATTTGTGTTAAATGCAGACATGACTTGCCTTTAACGTATCATCATTTAATAGAGAACAATGAAATTATTTCAAAATTTTATGGAATTCTTCCTATTGAATATGCTTCTTCAATGGTTTATTTTCATTCAAAAGGCATTGCTCAAGAATTGATACACAATTTAAAATACAGAAAACAACAAGAGATTGGAACTATTTTAGGGAATTTATACGGCTTAGAACTTAAAGAACCGGGTAAATTACCATCTATTGATTTTATTATTCCAACACCTATTCACAAGAAAAGACTAAAAGAAAGAGGTTATAATCAAGTAACTACTTTTTGTAATGCTTTATCTAATGAGCTTCAAATTCCAATTGAAAATGAAGTTTTAATCCGAATTAAACATACTAAAACGCAAACTAAAAAATCAAAAGAGAAAAGAGCTGAAATGCAGTCAAATGATTTTGAAGTTAGTTATAAAGAGTATCATATTGGAAAACATTTTATCCTAATTGATGATGTTATTACTAGTGGAGCAACTATTGAAGCCTGTGCAAAAGCATTACTAAAAATTCCAAATTCAAAAGTAAGCTTGTTGTCTATGGCATACACGCAATCATAAAAAATAGTGAAAAAAGTATGTTAGCTTTAAATATAGTTGTTATTTTGTGCTTGAATTTTATCTAGTTATGCGAAAAATATATTTCATAATCCTCTTTATTGTTTTTAGCTTACTATTAACCATAACAGGCTGTGCTAAAAGAGGAACTATTTCAGGTGGATTAAAAGACACTATTCCTCCAAAAATTATTAGTAGTTCACCTGAAAATTATAAAACTAATTTCAAAGGAAAAGAAATTAAAATTGTTTTTGATGAATTGATTAAAGTCAAAGATATCACTAAGCAATTAATTATTTCTCCTCCAATGAAAACGGCACCTATTATTGTTCCACAAGGAAGTGCTAGCAAATATATTTCGATTAAAATTCAAGATACTTTACAAGATAATACTACCTATAGTTTCAATTTTGGGCAAAGCATTACAGATAATAATGAGGGAAATCCTTATTCACAATTTAAATACATCTTTTCTACTGGTTCGTATATTGATTCATTAACCGTTGTAGGAACAATAAAAGATGCTTATAATCAAAAGCCAGATAATTTTGTTTCTATATTGTTATATGATGCTAAAACTTTCAAAGATTCAACGGTTTACAAGGAAACGCCACTTTATGTTACAAATACTTTAGATAGTTTAAAAGTGTTTTCTTTAGAAAATTTAAAAGAAGGGGATTATTATATCATTGCATTAAAAGACAAAAATGGTAATAATAAATTTGACCCCAAATCAGACAAAATTGGATTTCTAAATGAACCCATAAAAACACCGTCTGAAATAGCCTATCAATTAGAATTATTTGCTGAAAAACCCATTTTTAAAGCAGAGAAGCCTATTCAACAAACCACAAATAAATTCTTTATGGCTTATAGTGGAAACACTAAAAATCTTAAGGTAACGGCTAAAACAGGCTCCAATACAGTTGATGTAAAACTAGCCAAATTTCCACAAATTGGTAAAGATTCCGTTCAGTTATTTATCCCCAAAATAGCTGCTGATTCCATTGTGTTTTTAGTTGAAAACGACAATTATTCAAAATCATTCACCTCAAAATACAAAGAATTAAAAGAGTCTGACACCTTAAGTATTGAAGCTAAACAAAGTAGTAACTTAAATTTTAGGGATAAATACACTTTAAAGTCTAGTACACCATTAATTGAATTTGATAATTCAAAAATTACAATTTTAAATAAAGACTCTATTAAAGTTGATTTTACCACTAAATACCATGACTTTGAAAAGGAATATGAGTTAGACTTTAAAAAAGAAGAGAATGAAAAATACAGTATAACGCTTTTACCGGGTGCTATTACCGATTTTTATGGTAAGTCTAATGATACATTAATTAAAAAAATAACTACTACTAGTTATGCTGATTATGGAAATTTAAGGATTAATTTAAAAAATGTAAATCGTTTTCCGTTGATTTTAGAATTATTAGATAGTAAAGGAAAAGTTTTAGCATCACAAGTATCAACTAAAGAAACAACACTTAATTTTGATTTGATTGATCCTTTAGCCTATACTATTCGGGTTATCTATGACGATAATGCTAATAGCGAATGGGACACAGGAGACTATTTAGCAAGAAAGCAAGCGGAAGAAATTATTTATTTCCCAAAAGAAATCGATGTTCGTGCCAATTGGGATGTGGAACAGGAGTTTGATTTAGGCAATTAAGCAATCTAATAATAGTTAAAAGAAAACTATAAAGTTAAATTGTATTCGTCTTTATCGTTTAAGAAATTAAGTTTTTTTCTAGTTTCAAGCATTTTGTTTTTATCTAATTCAATAATAAAAACCCCCAAATTATCTTCAGCATCTACAATTACGTTTCCAAGTTCATCAATTACTTGTGAATGGCCATTGTATTCGTGATTATTATCGTCTGTACCTGTTCGGTTTACACCTATGGTATAGCATAAATTTTCTATGGCTCTAGCTTTTAAAAGAGCATCCCAAGCATGAATTCTAACTTTTGGCCAGTTAGCAACATATAGTAATAAATCATAATTTTCATGATTGCGTGCAAAAGCAGGAAAGCGTAAATCATAACAAACTTGTGGGCAAATTTTCCAATCTTTGTATGTTATAATCACTTTTGAAATGCCTTTTGTATATACTTTTTCTTCACCTGCTAATGAAAATAAATGCCTTTTATTATAAGTATCTATTTTCCCATTAGGATGAACGAATATAAATCGGTTATAATAATTCTTATTCTCTTCAATTACTAAACTTCCACAAATAGCACAATCTTTCTTTACAGCTACTCTTTTCATCCAAGAAACGGTTTCTCCGTCCATAGTTTCAGCTACTGCTGATGGATTCATAGTAAATCCTGTTGAAAACATTTCTGGTAAAACAAATAAATCAAACGATTCCTCTTCATTTATAAAATATTCTTCTATAAACGTTCTATTCACTGCTGGATTTTCCCACGCTAAACTGGTTTGAAATAATGCAATTTTCATTGTAATAATTTTGTTTAAAATTACAAAAAAACGCATTCATTTAAATGAATGCGTTTTTTAATATAGTATGTGACTTTCTTTTAGAAACTCGCTTTTAAGTATTCTCTGTTCATACGAGCGATATTCTCTAAAGAAATTCCTTTTGGGCATTCAATTTCACATGCTCCAGTATTGGTACAATTACCAAACCCTTCTTCGTCCATTTGACGTACCATGTTTTGTACACGCTGAGTAGCTTCAACCTGTCCTTGAGGTAACAAAGCGTATTGAGAAACTTTTGCCCCTACAAATAGCATTGCTGAACCGTTTTTACAAGTTGCCACACAAGCTCCACAACCAATACATGCAGCAGCTTCAAAAGCTTTATCAGCATCATCTTTTGGAATTGGAATTGAATTAGCATCAATAGTGTTTCCTGAAGTATTTACAGAAACGAAACCTCCAGCTTGTTGAATTCTATCAAAAGCTGTTCTGTCTACTACTAAATCTTTAATTACTGGAAATGCTTTACTTCTCCATGGTTCAATAAAGATAGTATCTCCATCTTTAAAGGTTCTCATGTGCAATTGACACGTTGTAATTCCTGTATCTGGTCCATGTGCACGACCGTTGATATATAAAGAACACATACCTCAAATTCCTTCACGGCAATCATGATCAAAAGCAATAGGTTCTTTTCTTTCGTTTACTAACTGTTCATTTAATTGATCTAACATCTCTAAAAATGAACTTGCAGTAGAAACATTATCTAATTTATAAGTTTCCATGCTTCCTTTAGAAGTTGCGTTTTTTTGACGCCAAACTTTAAGGTTTATATTTATATTTTTCGCTGCGCTCATACTATTTTATTTATAATTTCTAGCTGCAATTTTAATTTCTTCGTATTTTAATTCTTCTTTATGAAGTTCAGACTGTGTAATATCTTGTCCTTTATATTCCCACGCCCCAACGAATGCCATATTAACATCGTCACGAAGCGTTTCTCCTTCTGCATCTTGGTATTCTCCTCTAAAGTGACCTCCACAAGACTCTTTACGTTGTAAAGCATCCATTGCCATTAATTGTCCTAATTCTAGGAAATCGGCAACTCTAAGGGCTTTCTCTAGTTCAGGATTTAATTCATCTGCACTTCCAGGAACATAAACATCTTTGTAGAACTCTTCACGAATTTGAGCGATTTCAGCAATAGCTTCTTTTAACCCTTGTTCATTACGAGCCATTCCAACTTTATTCCACATTACATGACCTAAACGTTTGTGGAAATGGTCTACAGATTTAGTTCCATTATTGTTTAAGAATTTATCTATTGATTCCCTTACTCGGTTTTCAGCTTCATCAAATTCAGGAGAATTTGTTGCGATTTTTCCTGTACGAATTTCATCTGCTAAATAATTAGAAATTGTATAAGGCAATACAAAATATCCATCTGCTAAACCTTGCATTAAGGCAGAAGCTCCAAGTCTATTTGCTCCGTGGTCTGAGAAATTAGCTTCCCCTGCAACGAAACAACCCGGAATTGTAGATTGTAAGTTATAATCAACCCAAACACCACCCATTGTATAGTGAACAGCTGGATAAATTTTCATAGGTGTTTCATACGGATTTTCATCTGTAATTTTTTGGTACATGGTAAATAAGTTACCATATTTTTCTTCTAACCATTTTTTACCTAAAGTAATAATTTCTTCTTCTGTAGGATGGTGATTTCCTTGTGCATAAGCAACTTCTTTCCCTTTACTTTTAATTTCTGTAGAGAAATCTAAATATACTCCTTCATGCGTGTCGTTTGCTTCAATTCCGTAACCAGCATCACAACGTTCTTTTGCAGCACGAGAAGCCACATCACGAGGTACTAAGTTACCAAAAGCAGGATATCTTCTTTCTAAATAATAGTCTCTATCTTCTTCAGCAATTTGTGTTGGTTTTAATTTTCCTGCACGAATTGCTTCTGCATCTTCTTTTTTCTTTGGAACCCAAATACGACCTGAATTACGCAATGATTCAGACATTAGCGTTAATTTAGATTGGTTAGTTCCATGAACTGGAATACACGTTGGGTGAATTTGCACATAACATGGATTTGCAAAAGCAGCACCTTGCTTATGAATTTTCCATGAAGCTGTAACGTTACTTCCCATTGCATTTGTAGATAAGAAATAAACATTTCCATACCCTCCAGATGCAATAACAACTGCATGAGCCGAATGTCTCTCAATTTCTCCAGTAATTAAATTACGGGCTATAATTCCACGAGCTTTACCTTCTACTTTAACAATATCTAACATTTCGTGACGGTTGTACATTTTAACACGACCTAATCCGATTTGTCTTGATAAAGCTGAATAAGCTCCTAACAGTAATTGTTGTCCTGTTTGTCCAGCAGCATAAAAAGTACGTTGTACTTGTACACCCCCAAACGATCGGTTATCTAACATTCCACCATATTCACGAGCAAAAGGAACACCTTGAGCTACACATTGATCAATGATATTTCCAGAAACTTCGGCTAAACGGTGAACATTAGCTTCACGTGCACGATAATCTCCTCCTTTAATAGTATCATAAAATAAACGGTAAATACTATCACCATCATTTTGATAATTTTTTGCTGCATTTATTCCTCCTTGTGCTGCAATTGAGTGTGCACGACGAGGAGAATCTTGGAAACAGAAAGCTTTTACATTATATCCCATTTCCCCAAGAGAAGCAGCTGCTGATGCCCCTGCTAAACCAGTTCCAACAACAATAACATCAATTTTAGGTCTATTATTTGGGGCAACTAATTTTAAATGGTCTTTATAATCGGTCCATTTATCTGATAAGGGACCTTGTGGTATTTTAGAATCTAACTTCATAATATATTTGATGTTGATTATTTAGAAAAATGAATATATAATGGAATAATAGCAAATAATAGTGGTACAATTACCGAAAATGCTTTTCCAAAGAATTTTATTCCTGCATTAAACTTAGGATTATTTAACCCTAAAGATTGAAATGCGCTTGCAAAACCATGCCATAAATGAAAACTTAAAGCTAACATAGCTAATACATATCCTATTGTAAACCATAGACCATATTTAGCATCTTTAAAGAAATTAAAAGTTATTTTATGTAAATCTTTGTATAAGTCTGCTGCTTTAATATCTACTTGATTATAGTATAATTCTGTTCTATTTTTAACAACAAACTGTTTTGGCATCATCATATCTTGTGCTGTAGAATCTTTAGCTTGAGTAGCTATTTCAACTTGGTCTACATCAAAAAATTGACCATTAACAGTTCCTACATATAAATTTTTCACTTCACCTGTTGGAGTGGTGAATGTTTTAGTCATAAGAGGCATGTTTTTATCAAAATGCATTTTTGCCCAAAAGTTCACCATGTGAGTTGCAATAAAAATCAATATCACAGTTCCTAAAACTGCCATATTTCTTGAAGAAAAGCTACTATTTGCAGCAGGATTATTCTTAGCATATGCGATTGGTCTTGCTTTTTTGTTTTGAACGGTTAATAAAATTCCGTCAATAGCATGAAAAATAATCGAAATGTAAGTAAGATAAGAAAGTAGTTTTACCGCTGGATTGGTAGTCATGAATAAAGCATACTCATTAAATTGCTGGTTGGTACCAAAAATTAATTGAAGATTTCCTGCTAAGTGACCTGCCAAAAACAAGCATAAAAACAAACCCGTAAGAGCCATCCAATATTTTTTTGCGATAGATGACTTTAAAAGTGCAGATTTTGCCATAATTTATTTGATTGTATAGTATTATTTTAAAAAATCAAACAAAAATAAGGCTAAAATAAATTAACTACAACCTTTTAGCTGTAATTTATATTAATTTAAAATGAGTTTAACTAACGTTCACCCACCATATAAACTACCTGTTATGGCTTGGTATCAAACCTCTTAAACCCATATCTACAACATTTTCTCCAATTGCTGGTTCAAACTTGCCATCTGCATTAACTTCTGTCCATTCAAAACTATTGTTTATAGATAAAGAAAGTGTTACTACGATGTCTTTAGTTTCATTGCCACTAATTACTAAATTATTAGCAAACTTGCCTGTAACTACACATGACCCAGCAGGAATTGGCGAAGTTGAAGCAATTGGGTTAGGCACTGTTGTAGCTCCTTCTGGTGCTTGACCTGATGTAGCAAAAGGATAATCTTTTAATGCAAATGCCCAATATCCTTGTGAACGATTGCCATTAACTGGAAAGGAGTTATTTCCAATGTAATATGTATTTAGATAAGTATTAAAACCTACAAAACTTGCAAATGTCCCTTGGTAATCAGCATTGTTATTTCTTATGGAGATATCAAAATTTTGGTATGATAATGAAACTCTAACCCATTCATAACTTCCTTGTGTAATTTGACTTAAAGGAATAGACAGAAATACCTCATCTTCTTCTACAATCTTAGATTGATCAAAGTCAATTGCTGACGAACCACCAATCAGGGTTTCAGGAGCATGATACAAAACCGTACCTTGTCCTAGCTGTGTATTTGCATTTGGGGCTAATTCAAAATAATGGGCTGAAATAGAATTGAAACTTGGTGATTGAGCTGCATTACCTGAAGGAATAGTTGCAGGTTGTCCTAAATTATTTAATCGAACTTGATTAGAGTCAAACTTAAATTTAATAATTAAATTAGGTTCAGTAGAGATATCGTCTTTTTGGCACGAAAAACTCAATGCTAAAAGCAGGCCAAAAATTAAAAACCTAGTCCTCATAAGTTACCCATTTCAAGTAAGACGAATTTAATATGTTTTTGTTACATCTTCATCTATAACGAGAATAAAGTCTGCTTTATTGTAGTGTTCTTTCTCTAATTTTGAAATATCTTTTTGTTCAACAGTTGAAATGGTTAAGATTTTTATTTCTGGGCTGTATTTTTTTAAATACCAATTGATTCCCTCAAAATTATCGGAATGATATGTCCCGTTGTAATGGACAAAAACACTATTTTCTTTTCTGTTTTTATTTATAAAATAAGCCATTGTTGCATCTTTTATAGCTTGGGCTTTTGGCATTTTATCTCCTGCATGACCTCCTTGCATTTCCATCATGGCTTGATACCCTGGTAAATTAACATCAAAAGCAATAGGCAAGGGAGCTATCCAAGATTTTTCTTCTGTGGAAAGAGAATCTAAAGCAACTAAATCTTTTCTAAAAACCATACTAGCATATCTACGAGGAATGTTTGTAGCTATAAAATCAAAGTTCTTCTCTTTAGCAAAATCAACCAATGGTTTGTAATCTGTTTTATAATTATTCCACAATCTAGCTAATGTATCTAATCCTTTTTGATTTATTTCATCGTTAAGATACTGATTTACCTGAACTTGATTATCTGCTTCAAGCATTTCTGCTCCTAAGACTAAGTTACTCTTTTCCGCTAAGTCTTTTGTTAATTCCAATTGCAACCAATGTACAACAGAATTGTTATGGTATTCTCCAAAAAGTACGACTTCACTTTTTAATGAAGCTGCCAAAAGTTTCTTATAAGTGGTTCTTTTTCCGTTTTTATCAAATAATTGATAGGATTGTTTGTCTTGTGCAGAAACAACCAATGAAAAAAACAGTAAGAGTATTGCTATTCCTTTTTTCATGTTATTTTGGTTCAAAAATTACTAATGCTGTAGATTGATTATCAACTAAAATAGTATAATCTCCTTCGGGAAAATATGTTGTTCCATTTTTTGCTGGTTTCAGTATTGTTTTTTTATCTTTTTTTGTTATTTTTTCAACTGTTTTTTGGTCTAGTGCTAAATGACATTCTACTTTTTTTAATCCTTTTTTTAGTTGAATTTTTTTAGAGTGAACTGTAATTTTATTTTTATTTATAATATTTAGTACACTTTCTTTTTCTTGACTTGAGTATATCCAAACAGTTGCTTTAGGCTCAAATGTTTCAGACCAATTGTCCCAAGAACTCCCCCATCGTTTTGATTTTTGGATTTTTTTTACTTCGAATAGATGACTATTTTTAGCTAGAATAACTGGCGTTAGTGCTTGAACTATTTCTAAATTGACTTTATAAATAGAGCGTCCGTGAGTTCCCACAATTAAGTCATTAGCTTGTTTTTGGATTTTCAAATCGTGAACAGCTACATTTGGCATAGCTGCTGAAAAATCTTGCCAAGTAGCTCCTTTGTCTAATGAAATAAACAAACCATTATCAGTTCCAACATATAAAAAATTCTCATTAGTAGGGTCTTCAATAATTACATTAACCGCATTGATTAATCCGTTTGAAATATTAGTCCAAGTCATCCCATAATCTTCTGAAACATAAACATAACTACTAAAATCATCATTTCTATATCCGTTTAAAGTAGCGTAAACCCTTTCTTTTTTATGTGATGAAGCTACAATTCTGGAAACCCATAAATCCGTTTTATTAGAAATATTTTCAGGAATAGTAATTTTTGTCCAATTGACACCTCCATCTTTTGAAACATGTATTAAGCCATCGTCTGAACCCACATAAAGTAAACCAAATTGAAAAGGACTTTCTGCAATGGTTGTAATAGTTCCATAAGCAACATTTCCTTCCTTAAATCCTTGGGTTAAATCGTCTGAAATTTTTTCCCAATCCTTCCCTTGATTCATTGAACGATGCAAAAAGCTAGAACCAAAATAAAAAATATCTTGATTATGTGATGACAATAAAACAGGGGTTTGCCAATTAAAGCGTAAAGGTTTATCGTCTTTTCCAGATTTTGGCGTTATGGATTCCGAATGATCTTTTTCTCTATCAATTCTATAATAATTTCCAAATTGAAAACCCGTATAAACAACATTAGCATTTCGGTTATCTACCTGTACTTGCATACCATCACCTCCCATTATACCCTCATAAGGATATTTTCCACTTTGTTGCCATGACGCATCATGTGAATAATTATTAGGACCAACCCAAACTCCATTATCTTGCAACCCTCCATAAACCTTATAATTTGATTCATTATCAACTTGCACAGCATAGAACTGCCCAACAGCTTCATTATTACATTTTACCCAATGCTCTCCATTATCGTATGATATATTTACACCACCATCGTTTCCATTAATAATATGATTTGGGTTTTTAGGATTTAACCATGTTACGTGATGATCTGAATGTACATTTTCTTTACTAATTACTTCAAAGGTTTTTCCACCATCTTTTGAAAACAACAGAGGAACTGCTCCTATATAAATTCGATTTTCATCTTTTAAATCGACCGTTATATTGGCAAAATAATAACCATACGTATAATAAAAATCGTCAATAAATTTTTGATTGGTTTTTACCCATGTTTTTCCGCCATCAGTTGATTTATAAACTTCACAACCAACCACTTCTGTTTCAAAAAGAGCGGCATTTGCATCTTGTAATACTTTAAAAGCTTCCTTAGGTTCTAATTTAGAATTTTCAACAAAGTTTTTAATGTTTTCCGCTTTGTATTTTTCTCTTAAACCATAATTTTTCAAAGCATTGTTTAATTCTTTATTTGGAATATTTTGAAAAACCTCTCCAGGAGCACTAAACATTGTTGGCAAACTTTCCTTACTTTTTTCAGAAGCAGGTCTTTTATTTTGATTGTCTAAAACAGCATAAATTATGTTCTCATTAAAAAGAGCTAATCCTATTCGACCAACACCTTCATTACTTGGAAAACCGCTTGTTGGTGTAGAAATCAAACTCCATGAATTTCCTGCATCTGTACTTTTGTATATTCCAGAACCAACTCCATTTCCTTTGAAGTTCCATGCTTTTCTGTCTTTATGCCAAGCTGCTGCATATTGAATGTTAAAATTATCGGGACTAATGGCTACATCAATTATACCCGTTTCATCATTGATAAATAATGTTTTCTGCCATGTTTTTCCACCATCAATGGTTTTATAAATCCCTCTCTCTTGGCTTTTTGTATATAAGTGTCCTACTACTCCAACGGTAATCTCATTGGTGTTTTTTGGGTTAACACAAATCCTACTGATATGATGACTATCTGGTAAACCTAAATTTTCCCATGTTTTTCCTTTGTCTGAAGATTTTAAAATTCCGATTCCTGAATAAGAAGACCGAGAAGCATTTACTTCTCCTGTTCCAACCCAAATCGTTTCTGTTTTCCAATCGACTGTAACTGAACCACAATTTAATGTTGGAGCTGTATCCATTACAGGTGTAAAGCTTGTTCCGTTATTATTAGTGTACCATAATCCTCCAGAAGCATAAGCAACATAGAATTCGATTGGATTTTCAGGATTTACAGCTAAATCCACCACTCTTCCACTCATGATTGTTGGACCAATATTTTGGAATTTAACTTCAGAAAATAAATCGGTTTGAGCAAAAGCTAAACTTTGAACAAATAGGAAAAAGTAGAGTAATTTCTTCATTTTATTTAAAATTTGACCTAAAAGTAATCAATATTTTATAGTTTCTTGAAAAAAAATAGTCTTTTAGTACCTATTGGCATTTATCTTTATAAATTTGAATTGAAATTCGGTTATCCATGAATCTTGCAAAACCAAAAAATGAATTATCTTCATATATAAAGAGTTTTATAAATGATGATGTCCTTGAAAATGAAATTGATTCCATCTTAGAATCATTTCGTTTTTTACCTTTAAAGAAAAACTCTTTTTTTACAGAAGAGGGCAAAATATGTGATTACTTTTGTTTTATTGAAAGTGGTATTTTGCAACATACCATTGTAATTGCTGGCGAAGAAAAAACATCTTATTTAGCCCTAAAAAACTCAAGTACATCTTCTTTAAATAGCTTTTTAAATCAGGTTCCTTCACGAAAAAACATTAAAGCGTTGAGCGATTGCAAATTATGGGTTGTAGACTTAGCAACGTTTAAAAATCTAATTAAAACCAACAAATCTTTTCATCAGTTTTACTTTAATTTAATTGAAAGACAAATTTGTTTAATAGATGATTATCGCATTGATTTATTAACACTTACACCTGAAGAACGTTATAGAAAATTATTGATAAACGAACCTAAATTATTACAAGAAGTTCCTTTGCATTATTTAGCTTCATTTTTAGGAATATCATCAAGACATATGAGTCGCATCCGAAAAAACATTTTATAATTGACATTGAACTTGAAATATTTAAAATAAAGCCATTTGGCTACTTTTTGGAGATTTTCTTTTTGTAAATTTGATTCCATAATTAATTTGAAAAACAGTTTACCATGAAATACCATCAAATAGATCGTGATTTATTCATAAAAAATCGTAAAAAGTTCACTGCTCAAATGAAGCCAAACGGAATTGCTATTTTCAATTCAAATGACATTTATCCAGTTTCGGCTGATTCTACTTTACCTTTTGCACAACATAGAGATATTTTTTATTTAAGTGCTGTAGATCAAGAGGAAAGTATTTTGCTGCTTTTTCCTGATGCTCCTTATGAAAATCAACGTGAAATTTTATTTTTAAAAGAAACCAACGAGCATATTGCCATTTGGGAAGGAGAAAAATTAACTAAAGAACATGCTTATGCTGTTTCTGGAATCAAAAATGTGATTTGGTTACAAGATTTTGATAAGACTTTAAAAGAATTGATGTCTTATGCTGACACCATGTACATTAACACAAATGAACATTATAGAGCAACTATTGAAACAGAAACACGTGAAGCTAGATTCATTAAAAAATGGAAAGAAAATTATCCAGCTCATAAAGTAGAAAACTCAAATCCTATTTTGCAACGCATTCGTTCCGTTAAAGAAAGTGAAGAATTAGATTTGATTCAACAAGCGTGTGATATTACAGAGAAAGGATTTAGAAGAATCTTAAATTTTGTAAAGCCAAATGTGATGGAATATGAAATTGAAGCTGAATTTGCACATGAGTTTTTAAGAAATCGCTCTAAAGGTTTTGCCTATACACCAATTATTGCTTCTGGAAACAATGCTAATGTACTTCACTATATTGAAAATAACCAACAATGTAAAGCAGGTGATTTAATTTTATTGGATGTTGGTGCTGAATATGCTAATTATTCAAGTGATATGACTAGAACCGTTCCTGTTTCAGGGAAATATTCAGAAAGACAAGCTGCTGTTTACAATGCTGTTTTACGAGTAAAAAATGAAGCAACAAAAATGCTGGTTCCTGGTACTTTATGGAAACAATATCATGTGGAAGTTGGAAAACTAATGACTTCAGAATTACTAGGCTTAGGATTAATAGACAAAGCTGATGTTCAAAATGAAAATCCAGATTGGCCTGCTTATAAAAAATATTTCATGCACGGAACTAGTCACCACATGGGATTAGATACGCACGATTATGGTTTATTATACGAACCAATGCAAGCGAATATGGTTTTCACGGTTGAACCAGGCATTTATATTCCAAAAGAAGGCTTTGGAATTAGTTTAGAAGATGATGTTGTGATTCAAAGTAGTGGTGAACCATTTAACTTAATGCGAAATATTCCTATTGAGATTGATGAAATTGAGTCGATAATGAATAGTTAACGATTTACAGTTATAAGTTTACAGTTTAAACGGTTTACGAAAGTGAGCCGTTTTTTTTGTTTTCAATCCTGTCATTCTGAACTTGTTTCAGAATCTCTTTTTTTTGCAATACAGATGGAAGAAATTATGCTGATGGAATTGTTTCAACAAGCATTTCATTTCCTGCTTTATCATAGTATGAACAAGTCATTTTATCCATAACTACTATCCATTTTTCAACACCCGATTTGGCACAATCCTTCAAGAATGTCATGTAATCCGTTTTTCCTTCTTGATGTGCTTTTAAGTCTGATTTGAATTGATTAACATTACTATAATTGGCAATATCTAACGTTTCTGAAAATCCTTCTGAAGCAATTTTAAAATTATCTTTTCCTGAATAATCTGTATGATTATCAAATACAAAAGTTTCAAATGATGTTACGCCAAGTGCAATAATATCTTGTATATATTTAGGAAAATCGGCACCACTTTTTACTTTTGAATGGGCATCATGTATTTGTTGGATGGTGAACATAAACACATATTATTAAGTTTGTTATCAAAGATAAGTTATTTATTTATAAAATTAAACTCACAGAAAATGAGATTCTGAAACAAGTTCAGAATGACAAGATTGGGGAAAAACTTTGCCTCTTTGCGTTAAAAATCTTTAGATTCTGAAACAAGTTCAGAATGACAAAATACAAATAAATTTTGCGTCTTTGTGATTAAAAATTCTACTTTTGCAGTAAACCCATTTTTCCTTGAAACACACTCTTTACAAAAACACAAAAATCGCTTATTCTGACACTGGAAAAGGCACAACCATTGTTTTATTACACGGTTTTTTAGAAAATTCAGCCATGTGGAATGCTCATATGGAAACGTTAACTAAACGCAATCGTGTGGTTTGTATTGACTTGCTAGGTCATGGAAAAACGGATTGTTTAGGCTATTTACATTCAATGGAAGATCAAGCTGATGTTGTTTATCATGTTTTACACGAATTGAAAATCAGGAAGGCAATTCTAATTGGGCATTCCATGGGTGGTTATGTGGCTTTGGCATTTGCCGAATTGTATCCAGAAATGGTAAAAGGCTTAATGCTTTTAAATTCCACTTCTCGAGCTGATTCAGACGAACGAAAAGCAAATCGCGATAGAGCTATATTAGCTGTAAAGCAAAATTATGAAACATTTATAAGAATGTCAATTGCTAATTTGTTTGGTGAGAATAACAGAGAGCGTTTAATAACGGAAATTGAAACCGTTAGAAATGAAGCTTTAAAAACTCCTTTACAAGGGATTATAGCCGCTTTAGAAGGTATGAAAGAGAGAAAAGACAGAGAAGTCATTTTGCATTTTGCGACTTATCCTATTCTTTTACTTTTAGGCAAACAAGATCCTGTTTTGAATTATGAAGAAAATAAAACTCAAATTGAAAATACTAAAGTAAAATTAGTCACATTTAATGATGGACACATGAGTCATATTGAAAATCGTGAAGAATTGACAAAAGCGTTTTTAGAATTTTTAAAAAAGACATAAAAAAAACTGAAGTCAAATTGACTTCAGTTTTTACTAATTTAATGCTTTGATTCTTAAATTTTCACTCTCGAAATTTCTTGTCCAGTTGGGTATGTTATAGCAACATCGTCTTCTGCAGTAATAAAAATTTCTTTAGGCTCATAGGCTGTAATCGCTGTAAAACTTCCTTTATCAGAAGCATCCGTTTCTAATTGTCCTAAATTGATAAGACCATTATCATCCGTCTGCATCCATACCAAATAAAATTCTCTTTTAGGTGATAAACGTTCTGGTGAAGACAAATACTTTGATTCCAAGTTAATTTCTCTATTCCCATTATCATCCTTTTTGATTTTTACAGTTATTTCTGCAGCTGGAGCCACATTTGAAACTGGGAAAACTAATTTCGAAGCACAAGATGATAATATCACCATTGTACATAAAAGTAACATTTTTTTCATATTTTAATTTTTTTTACATCTTTAATATACGAAAAATAATCAAGAAAAACAAATTAAATTTTTTCCTCAAAAGGAATTTCAGGATTTAAAATCTCATTAATCAAACCTAACATGGATTGTTTAAAATCTATAATGGTTTCTTTGGTTATTTCATGAATCGAGTTTCTTTTCCCTAATCCAAAAGGCATAAAACCGGCTTTCATGTTTTTAAATGAAATTATTCCTGCTTCTACTTCATAATCTTTATATTCTAATTTATTTTCAAACATTAAAGCATAGCAAAGCAATTGAATAATTTTCTCATACTTAATATCTGAAGTCAATTCTATAAAATTTTCAACCTTTAAATTTCTGGCTTCTACTTTTCCTGTTTTATAATCTATAATTCTAATTTTATTATCTCTCAATTCAATTCTATCAACTTTTCCTGCAATTTTTATTTTATAGGGCAAACTTTCATCTATAATTTCACCTTCTAAAGTCTGTTCCAAAAATAAAATTTTGATAGCAATTCCAGCTTCAACGTCTTTCTTTTCCATTTTTAAAAATTGCTCTACATTTTGCTTAGCAACTTCAAAAGCCAAGAGGTTCTTTCCTTTTTTAATTTCGCCTTCTTTATATATAATTTTGTATTGTTTTATAGTTTCGATTTCAACCAATTGTAACATCGCATCAATATCATTTACCGACAAATATTTTCCAATATAAGGTTCATACAAATCTTTTAAAGTTTCGTGAATTACTGTTCCTAAAGTATTGACAGCAATATTTTCTTCCACTTCATCAATTTCTCTTATGCGAAGAATGCGTTGGGTATAAAACTGTATTGGATTTCGAATATAACTCGTCAAAGAAGACGGTGAAAATCCTTTACCTGTTGCTATTTCTTCTAATCTATCTAAAACTGATTGTGTTTTACTGATTTTAATTGATTCATAAGCCATACTAGGCAAATGCGCATTATATATAGTGTTTTTTATAATATGTTGCGGAAAATCAATCTCTAATTGAGTCAAAAAGCGGCTTTTTTCTCCAGCGTCAATTCCGTCAGAATTTTCAGAATTATAAAGCAAGTAAATATTTTTAGCTCTATACAACAAATGATAAAAATGATAACTGTATATAGCATCTTTCTCTCTAAATGTAGGCAAACCTAACTCTTTTTTAATATCAAAAGGAATAAACGAATTAGTACTTTTTCCTGAAGGAAATTTACCCTCATTAACAGAAGTGATAATTACATTTTCAAAATCCAAAACCCTACTTTCTAAAACGCCCATAACCTGTAAACCAGATAATGGCTTCCCTTCAAAAGAAACTTCTGCTAAATCAACTACTTGTTTGTAAATAGCAAATAAACTTGAGAGCGAAGTAATGCTTTGGTGTTTATCAATAAAAGTATTAATTCTATTTATAACTTGGTAAATGGAATGTAAAAAAGCCTTAGCAATAATATCTTCTTGATTTTCATTTGTTAAATGCGATTTTATAGTCAATAAAATTTGAGATAAGCGTGATATAATTGCATCAGCATCATCGTCCCATTTGAAGAAAATAAGTTGAAAGAGAGGATTGACATCATTTGTTTTATGCTCATCATACAGCTGAAATAATTTATCGTTAGAGAAAAAGGTAAAATTATTAGTCTTGATGATATATTCTACTTGTTTTGCTTCTATATAAGGTTCAACTAGTGAATGGCTTAGTATATCTAAAACTTCTTTGTAATATAGTGTATATTGTTTTTCATTTCGCTGCTTGGCATTTATATGCAACTTAAATATTTTAGTAATTAACAATTGTGCTGGATTGTTCTTACTGGAATAACCCATTGTTATGTTTAAGCTTTGAACGGTTTCAGGTAAATTATATAAAACAGGAAGCAGTAAATTTTCATCTCCTAAAACAACAGCGGTATTTTGTAAGTTCTGATTTGTTTCTTGAATTTTCTCAATTAAATTTCCAACAATTTTTGTTTGTCCAACTGTTTTTGGTGTGCCAATAATTTGGATATTTTTTTGTTGTTCAAAATGATTTTCTATCCATTTAAAAGATTGATTGGCATATTGTTTCCATTCTTTTTTATATTTTCTAACGAACAATCCTGCATCATGAAAAGGGTCTTGTAAAATAGAATAATCAATATCCCAATAAACCAAAGCTTTTTCGTGAAGCAACAAATGTTGAAAGATGCGTTCTTCCGCTTGATTCAAAGCGTTAAATCCAGCAAAAATTATTTTATTTGAAGGTGCAATTGATTTTGTAAAAGACTCTAAATTTGTAATAGATTCTCGATACAATAATCCTTGATATCCAATTCCTTTATCTAGTAAATGTTTATAAAATGTAGTATAATAATGGGGTAGTTTATCCCAAAATTCTAAAGTAGCGTCAATTAACTTAGTTGTTTGATTTAGTTCTAAATCCCATCTTTTAAGTGCTTCTACATCTTTTAAATAAGAAAAGACATGTTTTTGATTTAAAAGATAACGATCAATTTCATTAAAATCTTGGATAAGTGTTTTTGCCCAATGTGAAAAATTTTCAAAATCTTGACAATCTTTTTTGGGTGTTATTGCTGAATAAACATCATAAAACTCAAATAGTACTTCCATTGCATCTATGGTTCTTAACCCAGAAATATCTTGTATAAACTCTTCTATACTTAGGATATTTGGAGAAAAAATAGGCTTAGAGAGTTTAGTTTGAATATTTTCAATTAAAAAAACTCTAGCTCTTTTACTTGGAAGTACAATAGTTAATTGAGACAGATTATTAGGATAAAGTGCTATTAACTCGTCAGTAAGTTTATTTAAAAATGATTCATTATTCATATCTATAAAAATAAAAAAACGCCCCGAATATCGGAGCGTTTTCTTAAAATATTTTGGAATTAAATTATTTAACTAATTTAACTTCAACTCTTCTGTTGTTAGCTTTACCAGCTTTAGTTTTGTTAGTATCGATTGGCATAGTTTCACCGAAACCTTTAGAAGATAATCTTGAAGCGTTAATACCATTTTCTACTAAATAGTTTTTAACAGCAGCAGCTCTTTCTTCAGATAAAATTTGGTTAGTAGCCTCTTTACCATCACTATCAGTGTGTCCTTCTAAAGAGAAGTTAGAGTTTGGATACTCTTTTAAGATAGCAGTAATAGCTTGTAATACTGGGTAAGTTTGTTTTTGGAATGAAGATTTTCCTGAATCAAATAAAATAGTTTTAGCATATTCATTTAATTTTTTCATAGTCTCTTCTGATACTTCAGGGCAACCATTATTAGCAACAGTTCCTTTTACAGTAGGACATTTATCATCTTTATCAAAAACACCGTCACCGTCAGTATCTGGCCATGGGCAACCTCCGTTTTCTTTAGGACCTTTAACTTCTGGACATTTATCAACGTTATCAGCTATACCATCACCGTCAGTATCAGGACAACCTTTCATCATTTTAGAACCTTTAACATCTGGACAAGCATCTTCAGCATCAGTGATACCGTCACCATCTCTATCTGGACATCCGTTTAATTCTTTTAAACCAGCAACTTCTGGACAAGCATCTTGAGCATCAGTAATTCCGTCACCGTCAGTATCAGGACATCCGTTGAATTCTTTTAATCCTTTTACTTCTGGACAAGCATCATCTTTGTCGTAGATTCCGTCACCATCAGTATCTTTACCTCCAAATTTGAAAGTAAGACCTGCGAAGTGTTGTAAGTGAGAAGCTACATCAACATCTGGAGTTCTTGTATCATCAAATGAATGTTTGTAAGTAGATTGTAATGATAAACCAACATTTTCAGTAAGCCAAAAGTTTATTCCTAAACCTCCATTTACTGTTCCAGCTGATGCATCACCCATCCAAGTATAACCTCCACCAATGTGTGCGAACGGATCAATTATTTTAGACTTAATCATTTCCATAAAGCTATATTTAATAGCTAAATCAGCAGCATAATAAGATAAATCACCAGGATTAGATACCATATACGTATTAGTAGTTCCAGGTACTTTATCAACGAATCTTGTAATTTTATTTACAGATCCTGTTAATCCAACTGAAAAATTGTTTCCAACATGTTTAGAAACTCCAACATAAGAAACTGAAGGAATAATATTCCAGTGATCTTTTACGTTAAAATATTCTCCAAACTGTTGAGCGAAATCTGTAGTAGCACTAAATCTAGTGTCAACAGCATTTGCACCAAAAGACACTGCCCATGGGTTGTTACTGTCCTGCGCTTGAGTTGCAAAACCAGCAAACATTAAAGCCACAGCAAATAATTTGTTAAGATGTTTCATACTTTTTTTTTAATTTATAATTTTTAATTACAACTATATAATTTAGACAAATTTAACACGAATATTTATATCTGCAAATTTTATTCACAAAAAAAACCTAAAACCACGTGTTTTTAAGACCATTATATAACTTTTAAAGCCTTTCCTACTTCTGTAAAAGCATTTATTGCCTTATCTAAATGCTCTTTTGAATGTGCTGCAGAGAGTTGAACTCTAATTCTTGCCTTATCTTTAGGTACTACTGGAAAGAAAAAACCAATTACATAAATTCCTTTTTTAAGAAGTTCATCTGCCATTACTTGAGAAAGTTTAGCGTCATAAAGCATAACTGGAACAATTGCAGAATCTCCATCAATAAAATCAAAACCTGCTTTTCTCATTCCTTCTTTAAAATAATTAGTATTCCACTCTAATTTATCTCTAAGTGAAGTATCTTTTTCTAATAATTCAAATACCTTAATAGAAGCTCCTACAATAGCTGGTGCTAGCGAATTTGAAAACAAATAAGGTCTTGAACGTTGACGTAAAATTTCAATTATTTCTTTTTTAGCTGTTGTATATCAACCCATGGCTCCACCAAGGGCTTTTCCTAGCGTTCCTGTAATAATATCAACTCTTCCTAAAACATTTTTTGCTTCTAGTGTTCCTATTCCTTTTGCTCCAATAAATCCGGCTGCATGACATTCATCTACCATTACCATAGCATCATATTTGTCTGCTAAGTCACATATTTTATCTAATGGTGCTACTAATCCGTCCATTGAAAAAACACCATCTGTTACAATCAATTTAAATCTTCTTCCCTCTTCAGTAGCTTTTATTAATTGATTTTCTAAATCTTGCATATTGCTGTTTTCATAACGATAACGCGCTGCTTTACATAACCTTACACCGTCTATAATAGAGGCATGGTTTAAACTATCAGAAATAATACAATCTGCTTCTCCTAATAATGGTTCAAAAACACCACCATTGGCATCAAAAGCTGCAGCATATAAAATAGTATCTTCTGTTCCATAAAAATTAGCAATTTTTTGCTCTAATGTTTTGTGAATATCTTGTGTTCCACAAATAAAACGAACAGATGACATTCCAAAACCATGAGAATCTAAAGTATCTTTAGCTGCTTGAACCACTTCTGGATGAGAAGAAAGTCCTAAATAATTATTAGCACAAAAATTCAAAACAGTTTCTCCTGTTGAAATAGTAATTTCGGCTCCTTGTGGTGAAGTAATAATTCGTTCTTTTTTAAACAATCCATTGTCTTGAATTGTTTTTAACTCGTCTTGTAAGTGTTGTTGTATTTTGCCGTACATATTTTTATTTTTTACAAATGTATTATTTTTATATTTTCTCCTAAATAAACTAGTGCTTTTTCTACTACTTCAAATCCCATTTTTTCTAAGACCGTTTGGTATTTTTCAACTTGACGCTTGTGATTTTCATTTGGAACTCCTGTTTTATAGTCTAGCAAATAAGCTTGATTTCCAACCATTGCAATTCTATCAGGAATGAATGTATTTTTATCTTCATCAATTATACTTTTCTCGTTAAAAATCTCTGCTTCATTTGAATAGAATTTTACTAATTCAACATGATTTAATATATTATATATAACATCTTCAATTATAGCTACTTGTGAATTTTTAATTAAACCTTTTTCTAAAGAAATTTTTATAGCATGAACAATATCGTCTTTTGTTTTTATATAGGATAATATCTCATGTAATGTGTTTCCAAATGCAATGGCATCGGCTTGTACAGTTCCCCACATTAAAGCTTCTTTTTGTGCAATTTTTATAGCACTTGTTTTAATCTTATTTTTCACAACTTGTATCTCATCTAAGTTTGCTACAATTTCTATTGATTTTGACACTTTTTGAGGATTCCCAAATTCATATACTAACTGTTCTGTATTGAAATTACAATTCAATTGTAGGTATTCTATTAAATAGGAAGACAAGGCATTAGGTAAATTACCATTTTTATTTATTCTCATTTCAGAAATTACATACAATTGCTCAATTGCTCTTGTGAAAGCAACATATAAAATATTAATATTATCTAAAACTTCTTCTTGGTTCTTTTCTTGATAGATTTTATTTGCAGTATTACTATAATTTAAAACATCTTTCGTATTATTAATCAATACTTTATTAAAATTCAAAGTTTTTTCTTCTATCGGAATCCAAAGTTTATTTCTGTTATTTTTTGAATAATCATCATTTGCAAAAGGATATATTACAACAGGAAATTCAAGTCCTTTCGACTTGTGAATAGTCATAATTTTAATAGCGTTATTGCCTTCTGGTGATGGAATGCTTTTTTTATAGCCTGTTCGCTCCCAGTAATCAATAAAATCTGCAATACTAGATTGTGCTTTTATATGTCGTTCCAAAACAAGATCTAAAAAATATTGAACATAAGAATTATTAGCTTTTTGTTTGATGAAAGCTGACACAATGATTTCAACAACTTCATAAAGTGATTTTTTTCTACAAGCGTTAAAATCGATAAAAACCGCGTATTTTTCAAGAGATTCTTTTAATTTTTCTTCCGAAATATGAAGGTTTTGATTGATTATATCGTGAATTTCTTCTTTAGACTGCAAATATTTTCCAACATAGTATAACATATTAAACTTAGCATCTGCATCATTTCTATTATTGATATACTTTAGCACATTGATAATCAACTTAACTTCGGTTGCATTCTGAATCAATAATGTCTCAGATGAAAGAATGGGAATATAATTTTCAGTCAAATAATTAGCTAGTAAAACGCCGTTTGATTTTGTTCTTGTTAGCAACACTATATCTTTATACTGAAAACCATTTTGTAGTACTCTTTCAATTGTTACTAATGTTTGCTTTAAATATTTAGTGTTTTTATTATCCTCTTCTTCATCTTCATTTCCCTCACTACTTTCAGACATATCTATGAAAGAGATATTAGCATAGCCTCCTGTTTTATTTGTTTTATTTTGATGGCTATTATTTTCATACAAATCAATATAATCTTTGTTTTCTAATTTTCCTGAAATATATTTAAAAAAATCATTGTTAAAATCAATAATCTGACTATAACTTCTATAATTAGTAGCTAAACTAATGGTCTCTTTATCTTTGTTTGAAAAAGGGTTTTCACTTTTACTTAATGCTATAAACTTTTCTGCTTTTCCTCCTCGCCAACGATAAATAGCTTGTTTAGGATCACCTACTAATAAAAGAGTGCCTTTTACACCATTGTCTTCACTAGAAAGAGCATTATCTACTAGCGGAATTAAATTTTTCCATTGTAAAACCGAAGTATCTTGAAACTCATCAATAAAAAAGTGTCGGTATCGGTCACCCATTTTTTCATAAATGAAAGGTGCTGGTTGGTTTTGAATTTCATTATTAATAATTTCATTAAATTCAGAAATCGATAAAATATTTTGATCGTCTTGAATTTTTCTAAACTCTTTATTAATTGAATTCAATAAAGATAAAGGATAAATATTTTTATTAAATGCTTCAAACAACATTATCTTTTGATAATAAGTATAAGCTTGTTGTAGTTTATCTAAAATTGCTGGCAAAACACCCTCAATTATGTCTTTATCTTTTGCTGTTTTATTAATTAGAACTTGGTCTACTTCCGTAAATTTATAAATATCAACAGCAGGTAAATTGCTTTCAATTATTTTTACAATATGAGTAGGAAAGGTTTTACGAGAAAAAGATTCTATTGCAATTCCATTGTCGTTAATAATAGCCAAACATTGTTTTGCAATAATGGAGGCGTTTTCTTTAAGAGTTTCAATTTCCTGAATTAATATTTTTTTTGTTGCAACAAAATCGGCAATGGTTTTATTTTCAAACTCTTTTAATTCGTGTTTATTATCTTCGTTTGTTAAAAGAGAACTTGCTGTTAATAAATCATAAGTGATGTCCCAGTTTTTATCATCATCTGTTTTATTTCTGGAAAAATCTAATAATAGCTTAGTCAATTCTTCATCTTCACCTGCTTTAGAAATTACCATTTCAATAGCTTCTTGCATTAACAAATCTGTTTCTAAAGAAATATCAAAATCTAATGGAATATTTAATTCATGAGAAAATGATTTGATAATTTTTAATGTAAATCGGTCAATTGTAGAGATATCAAAAGCGGTATAATTATGAATAATGCTCTTAATTATAATTTTGGATTTATCCTTTATGGTTGCGATACTTAAACCTGTTTCACTAGCAATTGTTTTTAATAAATCAATTGCTTTTTCTGAAGTTTCATCTTTGGAAAATTCTAATAAATAAAAAATAATTCTAGATTTCATTTCTTCCACTGCTTTATTGGTAAAAGTAATGGCTAAAATTTTTCTATAAGCTTCATTTGAAGGTGATTTTAATAAAATTTTAATATATTCTTTAGACAATGTATATGTCTTCCCTGAGCCTGCAGAGGCATTATATATTGAAAAGGAAGCGTTATTCATTGTTATATTTTTATTATTAATAGTAGAATAAGATAATTCTATTTCCAATTGAGGCGGTTATTTTGTAAATTTGAATAAAATTAATACTAATCTTTTTAAAAAACTATATTATGGCTTTTGAATTACCAAAATTACCTTATGCATACGATGCATTAGAACCACATATTGATGCTAGAACTATGGAAATACATTATTCTAAACATCATAATGGATACACAACGAATCTAAACAATGCCATTGCAGGAACTGATTTAGAAGGAAAATCGATTGAAGATATTCTTAAAAATTTAGACATGAGTAACAGTGCTGTTAGAAATAATGGTGGTTGGTTTTTTAATCACTCTTTATTTTGGGAAATAATGTCTCCAAACGGTGGTGGATTACCAACAGGTGATTTAGCAGCAGCCATTGATGCCGACTTTGGCTCATTTGAAAACTTTAAAGCTGCCTTTTCAAAAGCTGGAGCAACACAGTTTGGTTCTGGTTGGGCTTGGCTTTGTGTTAAAGATGGAAAATTAGAAGTTTGTGGAACGCCAAATCAAGATAATACTTTAATGCCTGGTGTGGGTTGTGGAGGAACGCCAATCTTAGGAATGGATGTTTGGGAACACGCCTATTACTTAAATTATCAAAACAGAAGACCTGATTATATTGAAGCTTTCTTTAATGTGATTAATTGGGTTGAAGTAGCTAAAAGATATGCTGCTGCTAAATAAGTAGTAACATATTGATTCATCTCAAATAGGTTATCAAATTTTACAAAACCAGTCAGGGCTTCTTGACTGGTTTTTAAGTAATTATTATTACGATATAACAACATTACATCCTTTGTTGACATAGTTTAAATTGCTTAATTTTGTATTATGTCAACCTCATCACCGCTTAGAAAAATAATTCATATAGATATGGATGCCTTTTATGCTTCTGTAGAGCAAATGGATTTTCCTGAATTAAGAGGAAAACCATTAGCTGTTGGTGGAAGTGAAAACAGAGGAGTGGTGAGTGCTGCGAGTTATGAAGCCAGAAAGTTTGGTGTTAGAAGTGCTATGAGTGGTATTCAGGCAAAACGAAATTGTCCTGAATTAATTTTTGTTAGACCAAGATTTGATAGATATAAAGAAATATCTAAAAAAATTAGAAAAATTTTTCTCGATTATACAGATTTAGTAGAGCCTTTATCTCTTGATGAAGCCTACTTAGATGTAACTGAAAATAAAAAGAATAATCCTAGTGCTTCTTTAATAGCACAAGAAATAAGAAAACGTATTTTTGAAGAAGTTGGATTAACTGCTTCCGCAGGAATTTCTGTAAATAAATTTGTGGCCAAAATAGCATCAGATTATAATAAGCCTAATGGTCAAAAGACGGTTAATCCTGATGAAGTGGAACCTTTTTTAGAAAAATTAGACATAAAAAAGTTCTATGGTATTGGCAAAGTAACAGCTGAAAAAATGTATCAACTTGGAATTTTTACAGGGTTAGACTTAAAACAAAAGCCTATTGCATTTTTAGAAAAACATTTTAAAAATAGTGCTCCCTATTATTTTAATATTTCAAGGGGAATACACAATAGTCCTGTAAAACCAAATAGAACTGTTAAATCTTTTGGTGCAGAACGCACTTTTAATGAAAATCTTTCTTCTGAAATATATATGGAAGAACGATTACTAAATATTGCAGCAGAATTAGAAAAGAGGCTTCAAAAAAGTAAAATTTCAGGAAAAACCATTACCTTAAAAATAAAATATTCCGATTTTTCTCTACAAACTCGAAGCAAGACTTTGCCTTATTATATTAGTGATAAGCATTTGTTGTTTGATATTGCAAAAGAACTTCTCTATCAAGAGCGATTAAAAAATTCTGTTAGATTGTTGGGTATTTCTGTCAACAATTTAAACAACGAACAAAAAGTAACTAAGGAAATTCCTAAAAGTATTTCAGTTCAATTAAAATTTGATTTTGACTTCCTTTAACAATCGTTAAATAATTAATTTTAATCAAACAGTTTTACTATTTATTATACATTTATCTAAAATTTGAATACTATGAAACTTTTAGAATATGAAAAAGCAATTGCAAAGTATAATTTAGGCATGTCTATAAAAGCGTTGCCTTTAATTGCATGGGATTTTTATTCTCAAGATTTCAACAGCAAACAAGACTTAATTTCTGATGTGACAACTTTAAATGTTTTAGTAAATAAAAATAAGTGGGCATTCAATTGGAATTTTAATGAAGAATTAGAGAAAGATACAGTTATCATTGTAACTGATTCCGTATTAAAAATAGTCTTTGCTTCAAAAAACATGATTAAGATGAATGGGTATCTACCTTCTGAAGTTATTGGAAACACGCCAAAAATATTTCAAGGTAAAGAAACTAGCAAATTGGTTTTAAAAGAAATTAGACAAGCTATTATAAATAAAAAATCTTTTAATAAAACGGTTTTAAATTATTGCAAGGATGGTTCAGTTTACAAATGTCAAATTAAAGGATGTCCTGTTTTTAATCAAAAGGGGGAGCTGGTAAACTTTATTGCGTTTGAAAAAATTGCAGCTTAAAACAAATTTAAACAATAAAAAAGGCACTCTTTCGAATGCCTTTTTTATTGTTTATGTATAAATAGAATTTAATTTCTACTCGATAATTTAGATAATAATCTTAAAAACTCTACATATAACCACACTAGCGTAATCATTAATCCCATTGCACTAAACCATTCCATATACTTTGGTGCTTTTGCTTGTGCTCCTTTTTCAATCATGTCGAAATCTAAAAATAAATTTAAAGCGGCAATCACAATAACAAAAACACTAATACCAATACTCATTAATGAGTTTCCATGATGGATAGGTTGAAAATTAATAAAAAATGAAGCAATCCATGAAATTAAATAAAAGGCAAAAATAGCCATAGTTGCAGCAACCACAACTGATTTAAATGTTTCTGTTACTTTTACAATTTGGTACTTATAAAGACCAAAACAAACTAAAAAAGTCACAAATGTAGCACTAACAGCTTGAATTACTAATCCAGGATACATGGCTTCAAAAACAGCAGATATCCCTCCAATAAATAATCCTTCAAATAAGGCATAAGCAGGTGCTGTGTATGGAGAAGTTGTAGGTTTAAATGAAGCAACAAGGACTAAAATTAATCCAATAACTCCACCGCCAATTGTAAATAACATTGGGTTATAACCATTACTAACTAACCACCAACTTACTAAAGCAGTAGATAAAAGAAGTAGCAATAAAGTAAAACTTTTATTGATTGTACTGCTAACAGTCATTGTACCTTCATCAAGGATTAAAGAGGTATCATTAACTCTTGATGTGTTTTTAAATTTATCGTCTTTTAAAAACGGGTTACTTGATTTAAATTCCATAAAATTAGATTTTTAATACATCAAATATATGAAAATTATTCAATTTCAGATACTCTTAATGTGTTTACCATTCCTTTATTAGCAATAGGCATTGCTGCTAAGTTGATTAACATATCTCCTTTTTTAACGTATCCTTTTTCTTGAGCAATTTTATTAATATCTTCAACCGTGTCGTCTGTACTTGAAAATTTATCATAAAAATAAGCTTTAACTCCCCAAAGTAAATTTAATTGAGTTAAAATTCTTTCATTAGATGTAAAGACTAAAATTTGAGATTTTGGACGCCAAGCTGAAATTTGGAATGCTGTATATCCACTATTTGTTAATGTAGTAATCACTTTTGCATCAATATCATTTGCCATTGTAGCGGCATGATAGCAAATTGATTTTGTAATAAAGCGTTTTGTTCTTACGTGAGGTGCATTTGATGGCACTTGAATTAATGGAGAATCTTCAACAGCTTTAATAATATTAGTCATGGTTTGAATTACTTGCACAGGATAGTTACCCACAGAAGTTTCACCTGACAACATTACAGCATCAGCTCCATCCATAACCGAATTGGCTACATCATTTACTTCTGCTCTTGTTGGTGTTAAACTTGTAATCATAGTTTCCATCATTTGTGTAGCAACAATAACAGGAATACGAGCTGTTTTGGCCCTGTTGATTAATTTCTTTTGTATTAATGGTACTTCATGTGCTGGAATTTCAACACCTAAATCTCCACGTGCTACCATTAGACCATCACAATAAGCTACAATTTTATCAATGTTTTCAACCGCTTCTGGTTTTTCAATTTTTGCTATAATTGGAATTTTATGATCCGAATGTTTAGAAATTAAATCTTGTAATTCTGCTAAATCTTCTGGAGTTCTAACGAATGATAGAGCAATCCAATCTACTTTGTTTTCAATAGCAAAATGAGCATCTTTAATATCTTTTTTTGTTAAAGCAGGTAAAGAAACTTTTGTATTAGGTAAATTAACTCCTTTTTTAGATTTTAAAGGACCTCCTTGAACTACGACAGCTTCAACTTCAGTTTTCTTGTCCGTTTTAACCACTTCAAAAATTAATTTTCCATCGTCTAATAAGATTCTTTCACCAGCATTTACGTCTTTAGGAAATTCTTTATAATTCATATAAACCCTAGATGCGGTTCCTAATATATCTTCAGCAGTTGTAAAAGTGATTTTATCTCCTTTGCTTACTACTACATCTTCTTTCATTACTCCTACACGAAGTTTTGGTCCTTGTAAATCGGCTAAAATTGAAGTTGTGAAACCATATTCTTTATTCAATTCTCTAATCATACTAATGCGTTCACTTACATCTGTGTAATCTGCGTGAGAAAAATTAATTCTAAACACATTTACACCTGCTTCTATCATATCTTTTAGTACTTCTTTAGTGCTAGTAGCAGGACCTAAAGTAGCAACAATTTTTGTCTTTTTATTTGTTGGCATTATTTAAAAAATTAAATTACTTGTTGTTTTTATTTTGTTCTTTTCCATTTTATAGGAAGTAGAAATAGTGTTTATAGATGAAATTGCAGTCAAAATGGTATCCATATCAAAAAAATCCTCATCGGCATCTATTTTCAAGATATAATCTACTTTTTTATATTCTGGAATTAAATACATGGTTTGATCTATCTGTTCAAACAAAGAGTCTTGATTGTTACCATTTTTTATAATGGACTTGTTTTCAAGTAAATTCCACAGTATTTCATTTTTTTCATCTTCAAAAAAATAACGCTCAAAACATCCTTTTTCTTTTTTCTCCGTTTTGTCAATTGGATGGATATATTGAAAGCGTGTATTTAATTTTTGATTTAATAGAAAGGCAAGTTTTGAAACTTCAATTGTAGTATGAATTGCAATTAATTCATATTCAGCAGTGTTAAATTCTTCTAATTGTAATTTGTAAACAGCCATTTCATCCTTAATATGGTGTAAATATACAGTAATAAAAAGTTAATTAGAAGTTAAAATAAATAAGAAATTGTTATTTTTTTAACGAAAACGATTGAGTTAATTACCAATTCTGTTTATTTTATATCAATTTTTTCTTGAAAAACAAAATAAGCTCTTTGCGATGCTTTTTCTTCAGCTTTTTTCTTAGATGTCGCTCTTGCTTTAGCAACAACCTTGTCATCTATAAATAATTTAACACTAAAAAATTTTTGACCTTCCACACCATTGTCTTCAAAAAAATCAAAATGGAATGTTTTTTTTTCCTTTTGACACCATTCAATTAATAAACTTTTGTAGCTGGTTATTTTTCCATCAAGTTTAGCTAAATCAACATAGGGTTTGATGATTTTTTTTTCAATAAATTTTTCGCAATATAAGAAGCCTTTGTCTAAATAGACGGCTCCTATAAATGCTTCAAAAATATTACCATGAATATTTTCTCCAAAATGAGAAGGAGCTACTTTACTATCCACAAATTGAATTAGATTAAAATCTCTTCCTAATTCATTTAAGTGTTCTCTACTAACAATTTTAGAACGTGTTTTAGTTAAATAACCTTCATCTCCAGTGGGTGCTTCTTTGTATAAAAAGGAAGCAATTACACTTCCTAGCATAGCATCTCCCAAAAACTCTAAGCGTTCATAATTAAAAGGATTTCCCTTTTCATCTAAAATATTAGCTGATCGATGTGTAAATGCTTTTTTGTAAAAATTTAAATTTGAAGGTTTGAAACCTAATATTTTAGAAATTTTATCAAAAAAAATCCCGTCTTCTTGAGAACGGGAATTTGATACTATTTTTTTAAAAAAATTCATATATAGAATTAGTCTTCTAATTTTTTAAACAACACACAAGCGTTATGTCCACCAAATCAAAAAGTATTACTCATAGCAACTCTAATGTCTCTTTTTTGTGCTTTATTTAAGGTAAGATTTAATTCTGGATCAATTCTCTCATCTACTGTTGTGTGATTGATAGTAGGCGGTACAATTCCATGTTTCATAGCCAAGATGGAAGCAATTGCCTCTATTCCACCAGCAGCTCCTAATAAATGACCCGTCATTGATTTGGTTGAATTTATATTAATATTCTTAGCATGTGCGCCAAAAACAGCACTAATGGCTTTTAATTCGGCAACATCACCTAGTGGTGTAGAAGTTCCATGTGTATTAATATGATCTACTTCTTCCGGTTTCATTCCCGCATCGCGAAGGGTATTTTCCATAACAGCAATAACACCAATTCCTTCAGGATGTGGCGCTGTTAAATGGTAGGCGTCTGAAGACATTCCACCACCGCCAATTTCGCAGTATATTTGTGCTCCACGAGCTTTGGCATGTTCATATTCTTCTAAAACTAATGCTCCAGCTCCTTCTCCAAGAACAAACCCATCTCTATTAGCATCAAAAGGTCTTGAGGCTGTTTCCGGACTTTCATTTCTTGTAGATAAAGCTTGCATAGAATTAAATCCGCCCATTCCTGCAATTGTAACTGCTGCTTCAGAACCACCAGTAATGATGACATCACACATTCCTAAACGAATATAATTAAAAGCATCAATCATGGCATTTGCAGATGAGGCACAAGCAGAAACTGTTGTATAATTAGGTCCCATAAATCCATTTCGCATAGAAATATGAGCAGGTGCTATATCAGCAATCATTTTTGGAATAAAAAATGGGTTGAATCTTGGCGTACCGTCTCCGGCAGCGTAATTCAATACTTCTTCTTGAAAAGTTTCTAAACCTCCAATTCCAGCTCCCCAAATTACACCAACTCTATGTTTGTTTACATTATCAGCAGTAATTCCAGCATCTTTTATAGCTTCTTCACTGGCTGTTACTGCATATTGAGCAAATTTATCCATTCTTCGGGCTTCTTTGCGATCAATATAGTCTTCAACATTATAGTTTTTTACTTCACAGGCAAACTTTGTTTTGTGTTTCTCTGTATCGTAATATGTGATAGGAGCAGCACCACTTTTTCCGCTAATAAGTGCTTCCCAATATTCTTGTATATTGTTACCAATAGGAGTTAGAGCTCCAAGACCAGTTACTACAACACGCTTTAATTGCATATAAATATATTTTGGTTTATATAAAAAAACCCACAGTGCTTTTAATACTAAACTAAAAGAAACAATGGGTATTACATAGTTTTATTTTAATGATTGTAATACAATCAATGTTTTCAAACCGACAAAATCATAAGAGATTTTATTTAATTCCAAAGGTTAAAATAACAACATCCACAATGTAAAAACGTCGTGGATGTCTTTAATATTATTTTTTAGCCTCTTCGATGTAAGAAACTGCTTGACCTACAGTAGCAATGTTTTCAGCTTGGTCATCTGGAATTTGAATATCAAATTCTTTTTCGAACTCCATAATTAGCTCAACAGTGTCTAATGAATCTGCTCCTAAATCGTTTGTGAAGCTAGCTTCTGTTACAACTTCGTTTTCGTCAACACCTAATTTGTCTACGATAATCGCTTTTACTCTTGATGCAATGTCTGACATAATCTTTTAATTTTTAATTTAATTTGTTGGCAAAAATAAAAAACTTTATTTTAAAACAACATTTTGTTACTATAAATGTGACTACGAATTTAAAAAAAATAATTCACAAAGACTTCTTTTTTTTATTTTTTACCAATTATTATTCTTTTTTTTGTGGAAGAAATTATTAAAAAATGAAAAAGATTGTACTTTTTGCTTCCGGTAACGGTACTAATGCCGAGGAGATAATAAGATATTTCAATAAAAGTAGTTTTGCTACCGTAGTCGACGTGCTTACAAACAATTCTAATGCCAAAGTTATTGATAGAGCAAAAAAATTTAATGTTAACACAGTAGTATTCAATAAAACAGAGCTTAATGAAGGTTTTGTTTTAGATGAAATCAATAAAATTAAACCTGATTTAATAGTATTGGCTGGTTTTTTATGGAAATTTCCTGAAGCTATTATAAAGCATTATCCCAATAAAATAATCAATATTCATCCTGCTTTATTGCCTAATTATGGTGGAAAAGGAATGTATGGGATGAACGTACACAATGCTATTTTTGAAAACAAAGAGGCCGAAACTGGAATTACAATTCACTATGTAACGCCAAATTATGATGAAGGAGCAATTATTTTTCAGAAAAAAGTTACAATTTTAGATTGTAAATCCCCAGAAGAGATTGCTGAAAAAGTACATGCGTTGGAACATGCGTATTTTCCAAAGGTTATTTCTGAAATTTTAAATTCTAAACAATAAACTCAATTTTGTCACACCAAGTACATATTTACACAGATGGAGCAGCTAAAGGAAATCCAGGACCAGCAGGCTATGGCGTTGTGATGGAATTGGCTGGAACTCCATATAAAAAAGAATTTTTTGAAGGATTTCGTCTTTCTACAAATAATAGAATGGAACTTTTAGCGGTTATTGTAGGTTTAGAAAAATTAAAAAATCCAAACATGACTGTTTTAGTAGTCTCTGATTCTAAATATGTAGTGGATGCTGTAGAAAAGAAATGGGTTTTTGGTTGGGAAAAGAAAGGCTTTAAAGGCAAAAAAAACCCCGATTTATGGATCCGTTTTTTAAAAGCTTACAGAAAACATCAAGTTGATTTTAAATGGATAAAAGGACACAATAATCATCCACAAAATGAGCGTTGTGACGAATTAGCGGTTATGGCTTCACAACAAGCTAAGTTATCCATTGATACTTTTTATGAAAAGGAAGAAGGGAAGTTGTTGTAGCTATTTATAAACCCCATAAATATAACTTTAAAGCTGCTTCTATCATTTCAAAGTTCTTGCTGTAACAAATGGTTTTTCTTGATAAACGTTTTAAATGTGTTCTAAGGGTAAGGTTGTTTCTTTCAATACTAGTTGTGTTCCTTTTTTTGGTATTATGCAGATTCTTTGGTATTAAATTTTTGTAAGTATGTAACTTATCTGTACCATTAAGATTAAAAAAACGCATTTTAAAGCCTTTAATTGCATTAAAAAACTAAAGGATAAACTTTATGTCTATCCTTTTTGTGCTATTGATTTATTTTAATTAATTGTTATTCAATGATTTGATTGTTGAAATTTAGCTATCAACTAATCTGCACCATTACCGAACGCCCTTTAATTAATTATTTTTTGTTAGGTAATATCCTTGATAAACACCATTTAACCCCTTTGGCTTTAACTTATTATTTTCAAAAACCCATATTTCATTTTCAAATACTCTATTGGTTTCAAAATTCACCTTAAAGCAATTAGAAAAAAGACCTTTATTGTAGTAAGTTGGAGACCTCAACCCTTTTTTATCAACTATGTAAAATCCTTTAATTTTTTTATCTTTTACTTTTGTTTTATCCCATTGATTCTCAATAGTAAAAACAGTATTGTTTTCAAGTAGTAAATAAAGAGTATAATGAATTGGGGTTCCGTTTTTATCTTTAACATCAAAATAAACCGTGTTCTTTTTACCTTTTGATTGTTCATTTACTAGAAGTTTATCTCGCTGAGGATAACTATCTAAAAATAAACTGTCATTATAAATATGATAATTACCTTCAATATTTGTTCTTAAAAATTCATTTTTACAACTATAAATAAATTTACCATTGTTAAGTAACGTTATTTCTTCATGGAAATTTAGAGAGTTATAAAGATATGTACCCTCGTAATACTCCTTTGTTGTCAAAGATGAAAAAACTACTAAAATAAAAATGCTCAATATAAATTTCATTACTTTCTTTTTTTAACTCCTTTATTATAATCTTTTTGCCACCCCATATAAACTTCAAGAACATTTGTACCATTTTTACCAGCTTCAATAGTTCTTTGTCTTAAAGCTTTTCCTTCTTTAGAGTTGATATCTATAGGCCCTGATGGTAAGCTTTGATATGCAGGAGGTGTCATTGTTTTACCATAAGTTTTTACATCATCATCGTTCCATTTAAATTTAGGATTAGTAAAATACTCTATACTACCATTAATAGCTCTTTCTCTATTATAAGATTCTGTTTCATCACTTAAATCATAAAGACTACCAAATTGAGAATTATCTACATATAGTGAGGTTTTTCCTTTTTCATATTGATATGCGTGACCTAATTCGTGATAAACTAATCCTTTATCATTTGTTCCTAAACCAACCTTTACTTCACCAGTAGCCTTGTCATAACTAACACCACCTTCACTGCTACTTTTATCACTAAAAACATTATACACTTGGTCTGACTTTTCTAGTGCAGATATTTCATTTAATGCACTTTTGTTAGCACCTATTAACATCTCTCCAATTTCAGCACTAATGATGTTATTTTTTACAAATTCATTAATGTCGGTTATAGCTTGATTTAATTGTTTTTTATAATTTTCAACAATCTTATCTGGGTCTTTAATTTCCATTCCATTAGGGTCAATGTATCTAACAGGATTGTTTGCACAATAAATATAAGGAGATACTGGAAAATAATTCTCCGCTAGCGGGTCAATATTCATCCAACGTCCTAAAGCAGGGTCATAGTTTCTAGCACCATAATCATACATATTAAGTCCTAGCTCATCTTGATACTCTTTACCGTTGTATTTATAATTATAGCTTCCGTCCCCTACAAACTTAGGTACTTCTTCAAGTACATAGTTTGTAATCTCATCTTCGTCAGTGTAAGTACTATATCCTAAATGTTGGGTGTTATAGCTATCATGTTTGAGACCAAAAGGATAGTAATGGTTTTCTTCCATGATTCTTATCATACTCGTATCGTTATCATAGGTATAACTCAAACGAATATTACCTAGATGATCTTTGTAATGATATATATAAAAGAATTTATCTTCTTTAAACTGTACATAGCCTTCTGCATGAGGAAAATATTGTAATACGGCGGTACTTTGATTCCCTTGTGCTTGTGTGTAAGAACTTCTGTATTGGTTACCTGTTAAGTAATCAGTATCAGCATATTCTGTGCCTGTTTTTACTAATTTGTTAACTTTTTGTCCAACTGCATTGTAAAAATAAATGTTTTCTTGTTATTTACAAATTAAGATTTAAAAAACATATTTTAAAACCTTTAATTGCATTAAAAAACAAAAGGATAAACTTTATGTCTATCCTTTTTGTGTTATTAATTTATTATAATTAATTGTTATTCAATGATTTGATTGTTAAAATTTATCCATCAACTAATCTGTACCATTACCCTAATCCGTAGCATTATCATTTTTCTTAAACTTTATAGTTGTAATTATAAAAATTAAAAGATGCAATATAAAATACTCCAATTTTAATTCAGTAAATCCAAACCCTATATAAAATAAGATAAAACATATATTTATCAAATTGGTGGAGTAAAAAATCTTATCACAAGTAATAGTGAATTCTTTATTTTTTAATAATATTAAAAAATTTTCACTTTTTTTTCTTTTTAAAAAATTTCTTAAAATAAGCGAAATCCATATAAAAATGAATATTATAAATGTATATTCTTTCATTATTGTTCTATTAAATTACCTTTTTCATCCACTTTAAAATGGACACTTCTCCCCGAATGATCAGCATTATTTCTATATCTATTACCAATAAATTGTCCAATATCAACAGCTAGCAAAGCATTTGATGTACCTTTTAATATTGGATTTTTTGAATCAACAACTCCTTTAATTAATTTCATTAGTAGACCAGTACCCTTTGGAATTACAGAAACATCACCATTAAAAGGGTTATACTCATTATTCACATCAATATTATCCCCAATATTTGTTGCAAAAGCTTCTGCTTGCGGATTTGAACTTAAGTCAAAATTATCATTTGTTTCTGTATTAGAATTTAAAATTTTAGTTTCTCCAAATGGACTATCAATATCACTTTTATTAAAGTCTAATATATTATTAGAATTTGTCAAACTAGGGTTTCTTTTTTCATTTGTAGAGGAGGTTTCTGTAACCGATTGTGAACTTGAATATTCTGCTTTCCCCTTTTTTCCAACAGTAATAGTTGTTGTAACTGTTTCTGTCCTTATAGTTGTATTTGTAATTGTAGTATTTTTATCCTTATCAATAAATGACATACTTGAACTAGTTGTTCTAGTCCACGAAGTCTGATGGATATTTTTCTTATCATTAACTAATGTGTAACTTACTGTTGTTTTAGGGTCTCCAGTACTTTCTGGAGCCATGCCATCAGGATCAACAAAATACATTGGATTATTGAGTGCATAATTATAAGGGCTATATCTACGCATTTTTTCCGCTAGCGGGTCAATATTCATCCATCTACCTAATGCTGGGTCATAATTCCTAGCTCCGTAATCATACATATTAAGCCCTAACTCATCTTGATATTCTTTCCCATTAAATTTGTAGTTAAAGCTTCCATCACCTACAAACTTAGGCATTTCAGCTAGTACTATATATTCAATTTCATGTTCGTCTGTATAAGAACTATATCCTAGATGTTGGGTGTTGTAATTATCATGTTTGAGTCCAAAAGGGTAGTAATGATTCTCTTCCATGATTTTTATCAATCCTGTTTCTGGGTCTAGTCCATAACTTAAACGGATATTGCCTAAATGGTCGGTGTAATGGTACACATAAAAGTAATGTCCTTCTCTGTGTTGTACATAGCCTTCTGCATGAGGAAAGTATTGTAATACGGTGTGCTTTGATTTCCTTGTGCTTGTGTGTAAGAACTTCTGTATTGGTAACCTGTTAAGTAATCAGTATCAGCATATTCTGTTCCTGTTTTTACTAATTTGTTAACTTTTTGTCCAACTGCATTGTAAAAATAGATATTTTCTTTTTATTTACAAATTAAGATTTAAAAAACGCATTTTAAAGCCTTTAATTGCGTTAAAAAACAAAAGGATAAACTGTATGTCTATCCTTTTTGTGTTATTAATTTATTTTAATTTATTGTTTTACAATGATTTGATTATTGAAATTTATCCATCAACTAATCTGTACCATTACCGGATAAACTTATGTCTATCCTTTTTGTGTTATTGATTTATTTTAATTTATTGTTTTACAATGGTTTGATTGTTAAAATTTATCCATCAACTAATCTGCACCATTACCGCTAAAATAAAGTAAATTTTTTTGATTGTTTTAAAATACTAACATTGACTTTTTCATGATTAAAAGTTGGAGATATGATAATATATTTGTCCTTTGGAAATGTAAAGTTAAAAACAAAAACTTCATCATCAATATATACCTTCATAATATTGTTGCTATTCTCATCTACTTTATAAGTTAATTCTTGATAAGTTGATGCTATTATTGTAGCTTTTAAACTATTTTTAAAAATTTCTTTTTCATTAATTTTAATTGACATTACTTTATTATCTAACTCTTCATTTATAGGTTGTTCAATTAAAATATTTACATTATTAGATGAACAACTTATAAATGTAATTGCAATTAAACATATAATAATATTTAAATATATTTTCATAATTCTAATTATTTATAATTGTTGGAATGATATCACCTTTTTTAACATTGAAATCATAAGGTTGAGAATTAGTCGATGTGTTGTAAAAATAGTTATTACTACTTTCTGTAGCTTTTTGCGTTGGGCTACCTTGATTCAAAGTATCATTTGCATTACCAGTAATATGATTTAATTGTTGAATTGAAAATGAGCCACTTGGATTTAGACTATAACTCATGTAGTTTGTTGCTGAATTATCATCAGAAAATTGGTCAGTCCAATTATGTTGCAAACCAAAATTATGCCCTAATTCATGTACTCCTGTATCAGTCATAAATTCAAACGAAGGTGTTTTTGTAAATAATCCTCCACTGGATTCTACATAGGCTATTTTGCCATTCATATTTGCAATACCTCCTGCATCACCTCCTTTTGCAGAAGAACCTGTCACATCGTCAACTATTGCTAGTAAATGGTCAGATTTATTAACCTCTTTAGCAGACGAAACAGCTGTTATTTGAACATCAGATGAAAATGTGATATTACCATTTTTTCCAGTTAAAGCTTTAGCTAATTTAGATTGAACGGAACTTGCGTAACTTTTCATGTCTATTTTTCTATCAGAAGTGTTTAATACCTTACCTCTAAAGTGAATTGTAAAGTTTGTATTGTTATCTACAGTATTCATCGTTACCCAAATACTATCGCCTTTCATTTCTCTATATCTTACTGGGTTATTTCTTGTGTAGTGAAAAGGTGTATTGTCTGCATACTTCTCACTGAATCTGTCCATATTAAAGAATCTTCCGATAGCTGGGTCATAGTTTCTTGCACCATAGTCATAAGCATTCAACCCCAATTCATCTTGGTATTCTTTACCGTTGTATTTATACTTATAGGACTTTACAAACCTGTTTTAATTAAATAAGAACGTGCTTTTTTATTACTTTACAGTAATTCAAATGTAATATTTTTTTATAAAAAAGATATTGTTTTCTTATTTTTTGTTGAGGTAACTAAAAGACAAATCCTGTGATTTTTTATTTAGAAAAATATATTTACGGTTAACCGTAAATTTTATTAAATTTAAAATTATAATTTTGATAATATATTAATCTTTAAACTATTAAAAAATGGGCAAATTTGTAATTACTAAAAGAAGTAACGGTGACTTTCAATTCATCTTAAAAGCATCAAACGGTCAAGTAATCTTAACTAGTGAGGGATATGTTTCTAAAGCTGGTAGCGAAAATGGAATTGAATCAGTTAAAATAAATTCTAAAATTGATGAGCGTTTTGAGAAAAAAACAGCTTCTAATGGAAAGCCATACTTCAATTTGAAGGCTTCCAATGGGCAAATCATTGGTACAAGCGAGATGTATGAAAGTACGTCAGCTAGAGATAACGGGATTGAATCTGTCAAAACTAATGCTCCAAGTGCTAGTACTGAAGATTTAAGTTAAAAAACCTTTCAAAGCCATTTTGTTTATTATTGTGATGGCTTTTTAAATCTAAAAAAAAGTTATGGATAAAACTGGATTACATGGTCCTGGAAATGATTATAGACATCAAATAATAATATCTCTTATAATTTATGAATTAATGAAAAAATTCATTGAAACTAAAAAGTATAGGAGCTTTGTAGTACTACCTGAACTTTCTCTTAAGCCTAACAGCGAAAAAATTCCTGATATTGCAGTTTGGAAAACTATAAAAGGTATTCCAAAAGAACCAATATTACTTATTGAAATTTGCATAACTAACAAAGTAAAAGATGATGCTAAAAAGCTCTCTGATTTAATGGAAAGTATTCCGTCTATTAAAGAATCATTTGTGATAGATAAGGAAACCATGTTAATTTATAAGATTAATAGAACAAAAGCAAAGAAACCTTCGATGCCTAAAAAAGATTCTAAAATTGACCTTTTAAAAGTAGATTTATTAAAAATTAAAAAATATAAATCTTTATTTAAAAATTAATTTTTCCTTATTTAAATTTTTCCTAACCATAACCATACCAAACGATTCTTATGATTCTTATTTTAACAGAAAAAAATGATGCACATGCAAATGCATTAATTGAGATGCTCAAGACAGATAATGTCTCATATTTCAGATTAGACTTGGATACAAAGTCTTTAGAAAAAACTACTGTTACATTCAAAAATAAAACTTGGATAATCAAAACCAAAATAGCAGAAATAGCTTTAAAAGAAGTTAAATGTATATGGAATAGAAGAACATTTGTTCAACTTATGCTAAATGAACAAAATAAAGATTATAAATTTAATATTTGGAAAAATGAGTGGAATAAAACACTCTTAGGAATGTACTTTTATTTAAAGGATGTTAAATGGCTAAATTATTATAGAAAAAACCACAAAGCAGAAAATAAATATTTTCAATTGAAACTTGCGGAGGATATTGGATTTAAAATTCCTGATTATATTCTATCAAATAATAGACTGGAAATCCTTGAATTTGGAAGAAAACATGATAAAATAGTGTTAAAACTTTTAAATCAAGAGTTTTATAAAATAGCTAATAGACAATATGTAGGATTTTACGTGAATATTATTCCTTACGAAAAACTTTTAGATTTCTCCGAAGAAGAAGAAAATCCAATTTTTTTACAAAAATATATTGAGAAAGATTATGAAGTAAGATATACAGTTGTTGGTGATGAACATTTGGTTTGTAAAATTGATTCGCAAAAATCTGATATTGCTAGAACAGATTGGAGAAGATATGACTTGGCAAACACACCACACTCAATTATTATACCTCCTGATGAAATCAAAAATAAAGTTCAATTACTTATGAAAGAATTTGATTTAATTTTTGGAGCTTTAGACTTTATTGTAACAAAAGATGGCACATGGTATTTCTTAGAAATTAATCCAAGTGGACAATATCTTTGGATTGAAGATTTAACTGGATTAAAAATAACTGACTCAATTAAAAATAAATTAATATATTTACAATCAAACCGTTAAAAATTAAAATATGAAAGTATTTGCAACTAATTTTTTAGAAAAACCTCAAGGTGAAATTATTAAAAATCCATCAAAATGGAATTGGGAACCACACAATAAAGAAATTAAAAAGATTTATGCAAGTGGTTCAAAAACTGCAACCCAGCAGTCAACATATGCCTCTGAGAAAGACAATGAATCTGATTATGACCGACCAAATGAAGGCTCATAAAGATTAAAAGACCATCTAAATAGATGGTCTTTAATTTTTTATATTATTTTAAAGTCTATCGGATAATACCTATTTATCAATTCCCTTTCATTCTTAGCATCCACTTTGATATACTTCTCCGTTGTCCCTGGCCATTTATGTCCTGCAAGCTCCTGAACCTTTACCAAATCAACCTTTTTTTCATTTAACCAATTACAAATAACACTCATTCGGATAATTTGCGGATTGAGTTTCCTATCAGGAAATAAACTCTTTAACGGCTCAATAACAGAGCAAACACCATCGACTGAAATTGGTTTTCCTAGCTTACTCAATATTAGCTTTTCCGTTTTAGTCATCAGTATTTTAGGTCTCACCTCATCAATGTAGTTTGAGATTGGTAACATTTGTTTGGGTTTCAGCTCGAGTGTTCTTCTGTTAAGGTTCTTTGATGCTTTGATGTAAATTGTTCCGTTATCCAAATCAATATCTTTTAATTTCAATCTAATTAATTCCTCGCTTGCTAAACCTTGATATATAAGTAAACTAATAAGAACTTGATTTCTCGCTTTTAAAAACCAATAGCGATTTTCTCTTTGAAGCAATAATTCTAATTCCACACTAGAGAATAAATCTTGAGTTTGAATTGCTAAATTACTTTTGGTTTTGATGGATTGTGTATTGGTTTTATTGTTTTGGTGATGTCTATGGGCTTTTTAATGGGTTTGTGGATTGAAGCGAAACGGTTAGGAATCGCCTTTTGATTATTAAAATTTAAATTCTTTATTCACTGTTCTATTTTCATCAAAATACTTAATAATCTTGTTTTTTTGAGAAATATTATATGTAATACTTATATTAGGTTCCCAATTTATTAATGACAAATCAACTATATAACTATTACCATTCGCCTCAGTTATTATTTGAGATGCATTAGCTTTTTCATATACTTCAGGGCTTAACTTTTTAAAAATATCACTATAATCATTAAGATTATTACTTTGAAATTTACAAAGAATACCTTTATATCTCCCTATTATAAAAAAATTATCTTCTTTCTTTTTTAATTTATTTATTTCTCCAAAAATGTATTTTTCAGGAGCGTCATCAATAAAAAAAACAATTTCCCCATTAGTTGAAACAGAACTAATTACCAAACTTGACAATGGGTCTTCAATATTTGAGTCGTTGTAGACTGTTATGTAATCATCAATACAACTTAATAATGCTCTTTCGCTACTAATTTTGCTGTTTTGAGAAGAACAGGATATTACTAAGCTTGAAACTAAAATTAAAATAAAATTAAAATTTTTCTGACGGATAAAATTGATTGTTATCATATCTTGTTACATTTCCATTTTTAGGTGTATAAACTTTACGAATTATTGGTTGACCTTGACTATTTGTAGGGTAATTTATTGCATTAACAGCATCCCCAATTGGACTTGAGGGATTAATTACTTCACCTGTATTACCGTAATATCCCGAAGGTGTAGAATTGCCAGGATGATTATGTATTATTTCAGTAACTACTGTATCACCAATTCCATCATATAAACCTTTAGCAATCATATCAGCTGAATTTTCACTACGCTCACCATCGCCTACAATTGCAGAATCCTTAATTCCTGTTGTCGTGTCTTCTTTATTGATAAGTCCAAATTCTCTTTTAGTATTATCTGATATTTCTTTAAAAGCTTCTTTAGCTTTACTTTGGTCAGAAATTTCTAGAATTTGAGTATCTCCAAATTGACGCAAGTTAGCATCATCTCCAATGTTTACTCTATTTCCAATTTCATTTCTATCTTTATCAACAACAACTAAAACGTCTTCTCCTTCAGCTTCTATTTGGGTAATTTTCCCTTTTTGGTCAATTTGAAAGATATCATCAGCTTGCATACCATCAGGGTCAATGAATCTTAAAGGATTATTGTAACAATAATTATAAGGTGTCCATCTTCTACTATTCTCCGCTAACGGGTCAATATTCATCCATCTTCCTAACGCTGGGTCGTAATTTCTTGCACCATAGTCATAAGCATTCAACCCCAATTCATCTTGGTATTCTTTACCGTTGTATTTATAATTATAGCTTCCGTCCCCTACAAACTTAGGTACTTCTTCAAGTACATAGTTTGTAATCTCATCTTCGTCGGTGTAAGTACTATATCCTAAATGTTGGGTGTTATAGCTATCATGTTTGAGACCAAAAGGGTAGTAATGGTTTTCTTCCATGATTCTTATCATACTCGTATCGTTATCATAGGTATAACTTAAACGAATATTACCTAGATGATCGGTGTAATGATATATATAAAAGAATTTACCATCTTTATACTGCACGTAGCCCTCTGCATGAGGAAAGTATTGTAATACGGCTGTGCTTTGATTCCCTTGTGCTTGTTTGTAAGAACTTCTGTATTGGTAACCTGTTAAGTAATCAGTGTCAGCATATTCTGCACCTGTTTTTACTTTTTTACTTACTTTTGTTTCAATTGCATTGTAAAGATAATCAATATTATTTCCATTTACAAACTGAATATGTGTAGGTAAATTTAGGTGATTATAAGTTATGGAAGAAATATTTTTGTTGGCATCAGATATCATATTGCCGTTAGCATCATAAACATAATCTGTTCCACTTGGGTTTCCATCATTAAATCCTTGTGGTGAACCAGAATCGTCTTTCACTGTTTTTAATTGATTGCCGTCATAAGTGTAGGATAATATATCAATGGCTGTGATATCGGAATATATTTTTCCGTTTCGCTCTAAATGGGTGATGTTGCCGTTTTTATCATATTGCAAGCTTTCGTTAAAAGCATTTTCTTCTCCTCCTATTTCTGGCTGTATAAAAATAGCATCTTCTAAACGATTTAAATGGTCATAACTATACCCATAGTGTCTTACCGTATTATCGGTAGAAGTTATCCACTGGGTTTCTGTGATATTGCCGTTGTATAATCTTACCACATTTCCTACAGGATACATTACATCATCATAACTAATTTTAAAAGCAAACAAATCTCCTGAACCGAGTTGTACAAAACCATCTTCTGAAGGTGCCGTTTCATTCTCGTTTATAGAAGTAAGCCATCCTCTGATGTTGTACTTGTAGTTGACTTCTTGTAAATAGCCTCCTGTGTTTTTGGTGATGAGTTGCCCTAGGTCATCATAAATATTTTCTGCCAATGTTGTTTCTGCCTCATTATTTACTTTATGTTTGTGCATATACAAGCGGTCTTGATCTGTATATTCAAAGGTTTCTTTTGTGGTTAGGATTGGGTCGGAATCTCTTCGTTTGTGTGTGGTTAGGGTTTCTAATGTTTTACCTGCCCAGTCTAAACGGGTGTCTACTTGGGTGAATCCTCCTAAATGGTTTTTGGTATAGCTTCTCACGGGTCTATACCTGTCATCATATAGGGTATAGGATTGTTCAGCATTGGTACTACTGGCTCCTTCTAATACTCTTACCCAGCCTCCTGTAGGTAGTCCTTTTAATACTGTGGCTAGAGTAACGCCTGTAACTGTGTAGTTGATTAGGTTGGCATGTGGAAAGTTATAGTCGTCGTAATAATTGACGCTTAAAAGTTTGTAAGGTACATTGTTAAAACTTGGATATACTTTATCGGTATATGAAATAGTGATGTTGTCCACTACATTGGTTCCGTTGTTTAATGCTTTTACTTCATAGTAGGATGCTCCTGCACTATTCATTTTGTTTTGAAAAGTGAGTCTGCCTGCTGCTGTGGCTGGTACACCATCAAACCATCCTGTTGAAATGGGTCTGTTTAAACCATCATATTTGGTAATCATCCAGCCTGTATTGGTGCCTCCAAAAGGAGAGAAAACTGGTCCTGTGGCAACGGGTAGGTTTACTTTGTTGTACACAATATATTCCCATTGTTTACCCGGAATAGCCTTTGCTACTAAACGGTTTCTGCTGTCGTATTTGTATTGGTAGCAAAGTTTGTCTAGTACTGAAAAAGGGTTATCTGCTGCTAGGGGTGGAATAACGTAGGTAAGGTTATCGTATTGGTCATAGACATAATAAGTGTCATGTTGGTCACTGTTGTTATAGGTTCTTTTAAGGATAACTTGTCCTCTTTTGTTTTTAAATTCTTCAGTGGTGTTGTCTGTACCTGATTTCCAGTTTTCGTTTTTGGTAATGGTTCTATAAAGTTGGTTTTCGGCGTAAAAACTGTTTTGTGTAAGGCTTATGTTGTAAATCTCATTGGTGGCATCCCAAGTAGCGGTAGCTTCAAATAGTTTAACTTCGTTAGCTGCATTGGTTTGATAATCAAACCTTATTTCGTGGTCTGAACCTAAAGCCCATATTTCTCCTGGAGCAGCTTGCTTAAATACCCTACTCAGCGGGGAAGCTTCTACTTGTTTTTCACTATAAGGAACTGTTGTACCGCCATTATAGCTACTGTAAAAACTACTAATTTCGGATAATGCAGAGGTGGGATCCATATAGTCTAACGAAGTTGTAGCTGTTCTGGTAAACGGCAAATAGTCTTTTATTTGCCTACCAAATTGATCGTATTCTATATGGGTTACTATGTCTTTGCTATTAGTAGCTTGTTTGTATGCTATTTGTTGCGTAGGTCTTCCTAGCCCATCGTAGTATGTAACTTGCGTATTGGCAACAGTTACATCTGGTGTAGCTATTGGAGTAGTGGTGGGTTGTTTGTAAGCTTTACTTTTTACCCAATTTTGATCCGAACTTTGTGCTAAAGCAAGAACAGGTATAAACGATAATAGTATAAATAATATTTTCTTCATCTTACTTTAGTTTTGTGGTCTATAATGATATTCATTTTCATTAAGTAGGTTGCCGTCTTTGTCTTTAATAAATTGCAAACGGTTAAAAGTATCATAATGATAGGTTATTTGGTTTCCTTTTGGATCAATTATTGAAGTAATTAATCTAGTAGCTGGATCATAATTATATATGGTTACTTCAGCTTTTGGGAGTGAAGTAATGAATGGATTTGTAGTTATAGTTGGCATAGGATTATTTTCATCATAATCATCAGGGTCAATTGCATTTCCATTATTTATAGCGTAATTTACTTCACTAATTGAGGCATTTACAAACTTATATATGGGTTGTTTGGCATAAGACCAGATATAAGAAATCTTGGTTCCATCGGCTAGGGAAATTTCATTAGGATTTCCTTTGGCATCATAACTTGAATAAACTACCCGATCTTCTAAAGTTCCACTTCCTTTTGCTCCTTTAATAACCTTTAAATCAACTTTATTGGAAAGAGGAAACAAATTATAATTATTTCTAATTTTAGATAACAGGACACTGTTTTTGTAAGATTCTGTTTGAATAGGATTGTCAATTCTAAACTCATTTTTTAGAACCGTATAATTGTCTATTTCACCTTGCGTTAGGGTAGGTGTAATATTTTGTTCAAAGTTGTCTTTTAAATAATAGTTTTTAGTTTCAAAAACAGCATTGTTACTATTAGTGGTAGTTTTTATACTGGTTGGAAGGTTCACAAAAGCATCATAAACATATTCTTCTGTTGTAACTACTTTTTTATAATTGGTTTCCATCTGATCATGAACATATATCTCATAATCAATATCATATTGATTATGAACGCCATCAGTATCGTGATCGTCTTCTTCCCAACCACTATAATACATGATACTTTTGTTATATGCAGTTGAAGGAATCTTATCGATAAAATCTTTATTGATTTTCTTAACCAACTGATTTTTAATTGCACTTGTAGTATAAAGACCTATATAGAATTGACCAAATGACCCCGTTACACAATTTGGACAAAAATCTCCTAAATATTTAATTGAGTTGATATTGTTTACTTCGCTTGCTTCAATATTTTCAAAAGAATAGCCATACATTTTTTCATTCACTTTATATAAAATAGTATTTTCTTTAACCCAATAATTCTCTTTAATTAATGCTCCATTATAAATCCCATTCTTTATTAAATAGCTGTCATTTAAATTAGAAAAATTATAGAAAAGAAAATCATTAAGTGTCATACTGGGATAATTTGATGGCTGAAAATAGTGTTGATAATCATTCTTTCTAATTAAGAAAGTTTTCTCTATTCCTCCATTTTCAAAATTATCTCCTCCTAAGCTTATGCTAATGTTTTTATATATGTGATCATCAACTCCCGAAAGGTTTTGAGTGGAAGCACTTGAATTTAAACCTAAATAATAGTTTAAATGAGTAGCCCCTTCATCACCAAACTCATTTGGTTGCTCTTGAGAACCACTTACACTAATGGAATGAAACAAAGGATGGTATACCTTAGGTTTATCAATTTGGTTTTCATTATCTAGCTCATCAATTTTAGTATAATAATATCCTTTTATTATAGGTGTAGCAGTATCCTCTGAATAGCTTTTTGTTCTTTTTACTCTAATACCTAGACCATCCTCTTGATCCATTCCAACGATATAGTTAAATGTTGCATTTACAATCATTGGGGTTTGAGAAAAAATACTTGCATTAGCAGCACTTATTCTTGTTTCATGATCCACAAATCCCATTTTAAATTCATATCTGTGGTCTTTTGTTAGACCTACATTAAAACTTTTATTAAAAATTGTTTGCTGATTTTCTGGATAAGTTGCGCTATATGGAAAATAATAGCGTTGTTCCGAATAAGTAAAAGAACCACTCGGAGCAATGTCTTTTACCTCTAAATAGATATAGTCATGCACATCTAAACCTTGAGGAGAATCAGTATTTATAGTCACATCAACTGAGATATTGTGATCAGTAACAACTGGTGGTGGCAGTGTTGTTGATTCTAAAGGAATAGAATTACTAATATCTGTAGTTGAAGAATATATAGTATTAGGGGTAAATAATGGCCCTTTATTGCTATACATATACATGGTTTTGTTGTCAGTAAGTATTTTTTTATCAACGGGTTCGTAATCAAAAGTTGTAAATCCTTTGGTAGGATATATAATTTTCTTAAGTATTCCACGAGTTGCATAACTAAAATAAGGCTCTCTGTTGGCTAAATTAGTAGCATCACTAAAATTTGATTTATAAACCAAATTTTCAAATGATAAAGGGTCTAAATTAACAACATCTAAATAATATTCAAAAAAAGCTGATGAATTCTTCGGGATTAGATTGTTATTTGTTTGACCATTATAATACCCTAAATAATCTTGGCTATTAGAAAGTTTTCCAGGCAAATTTAAGGGGTTGTCATATTCAAAACTATATTCTTCATTTATAGCTGAGCCATCCGCATTTAATGTTTTTACTTTTTCTAACAAAAATTTATCTGTTGTGCCATTTTCAATTATTTGAAGAGAAGGTATATAATCAAAACCAATCTTTTTATAACCATAATCAATACTATTAAGAACTCTATATTTTAAATTTGTTTCAGTTCCTCCTTGTATCTGGATAGTTTCATCTACTTCAATGGAATTAAAAAGAACGTTTCTACCTGTTTGAGGGCTCCATATTCGTTTTAAAAATTTACCCCCATATATGTAGTTTTTCATTAAATGTTCTATTGAATTATCATTTGATGAATTACCGTTAATAAAACTATTGCCATCTATACCAAAACGGGTATTGATACTTTTTTCTCTAGAGGATACCGTGAAATACTCGTCTTTTTCAAAATATTCAAAATAAATTATATCGCCTTTATAACTTTCCATTTTTCTTAAATAAAAAGCGGTTTTAGCTCTTCTTCCAAAGTTAGGTGGACTAATCGATCTATCTATGAATTGTGTTTCTTCAAAAGTATAGGTTGGTGGTGATATACTTATCCCAACTTCAGTAGTAATTCCTCCAAAATAATATTTTGTTCCATCCATAGTTGTAATTACAAATTCAAAGTTACCCACAACGTTAGAGTCTGGAACAATCTCAATTTTTAATTCATTTTCATATTTTTCTACATAAGGTTTTAAAACACCGTTTTCCTCTTTTAAATAAAAGGAACCTGAATAACCCGGAAATGAAAAATTAAATTGATCTACTTGGCTATCATAACTATCTGGAAAATTAAAAACGTTAATCGCTTCAGGAGGTAGAGAAAACGAAGTGGTTCCATTTGCTTGCTGAGTGGTAATTAGATTATCTAGCTCCTCTTGAGAGTAAAATCTTCTAACTAAATCTGTTTCGTCTGGTAAATCTCTAACTACTCTTGTAATAACACCACCTGCATTTAAAACCCAACTCATTCCTGTCCATGTAGGTGATTGCATTACTTTAATTCCTCCTCCATTGTATGAAAGAGAAACAGGAACATTTAAGGTTCCAACAACAAAATTTTCTAATGGAATGGAAGGACTTATTCTACCACTAGATTCATCTACGGTTATGTCACCATATTTAGTGATTTCTGATGCTTGAGGGGAAGGAATTGTTAATTCTGGAATTTTAAAAAAATCTGTTTCTTGGCTATACCCAACAAATCCAACCAAAAATACTAGTATATATCTAATTTTCATTTTAAATCTTTTTAATTTTTCATTATTTTAATGCCATCTTTTTGAATATTGGTATCTATATCGATGATATAAATTCCTTGTGGTAATCCGCTTAAATCAATAGGAATAGTTCTACTTCCCTCTATTTTTTCGGATTTGATTAGTCTACCATTTAAATCATAAATGGTTGCTGTTCCGAAGCTGTAATCGTAATTGATAATGACATTGGTATAGGTTTGTGCCGGATTTGGAAAAGCCTCTACATTGATTTTCTCTTCTGGCTTTTGTCTTTGTCTTTTAATTTAATGGTTAAAAAATCTGAAGATCCTTTTTTCTTTCTGGTACCTGATAATAAATAACCACCATCTCTGGTTTCAATTACTTTTCTCAAAATATCATTAGCTTGACTTTTGATTTCATTATCCCACAATTGCTCTCCTTTGTTGTTTATTTTAAAGAGCATGTAGTTCGTGTTTTTTTGTCCTGTTTTTGATTTCTTTTCAATGTAACCTCCTATAACATACGTATCATCATTGCTAGGAATAAGGGTTGTTAAAACATCTTTATCTGAAAAATCATAAGTTTCTTTCCAAAGGGTTTCTCCTTTTTCATCTAACTTCAAGACAAGCATGTCTTTGTTTTTTCCACTGTCTTTGTCATTTGTAGAGCCTGCTATAATGTAGTTGTGCTCGCTATCTTGTAATACAGAAGCCAATTGGTCATCATAGCGACTTCCAATTGTTTTTTGCCACTCTTCGTTTCCTTCATTATCGGTTTTGATAAGCCAAAAATCATTAGCTCCTTTAGTATCTTCTAATTTGGTTCCTGAAAAAGTAGAGTTGGAATATCCTCCTATTAAAAAACCGCCATCATGGGTTTGGATAACGCTCTTGAGTTCGTCGTTATAAATACCACCATAGCTTTTTTGCCATTCGACTTTGCCTTTGTTGTCTAATTTTACAACCCAATAATCCAAAGCGCCATACCCTATGGTTTCTTTATTTCCGTTTTTACCCGAAGCTGAACTTCCTGCTAAAAGATAGCCGTTGTCTTTAGTAAGTATAACTTGAACTAGATTGTCTTGTGCAAAACCTCCCAAAGTTTTTTGCCACTCTTCATTGCCTTTGGCATTGAGTTTTAAAATCCAAAAATCTTCGTTTCCAAAGCATTTTTCTTTTTTTAAATTAGGTTTGTCTTCTATGATTTTGTCATCACTGTTTGATGATCCTCCTAATAAAAACCCTCCGTCTAAAGTTAGTTTTAAACTGATTAATTGGTCTGAACCATTACCTCCAAAACTTTTTTGCCAATCTAAACTGCCGTCTTCTTTCATTTTCCAAATCCAGTAGTCTAAGTCACCTAAGTTGTTTACTTCTTTATCTCCTGACTTATCAGATAAAGAGCTTCCTGCTAAAATATAACCATAATCAGCTGTAGGTTGTGCATCGTATAAAAACTCAGCATGTTTGCCACCAAGTGTTTTTTCCCAAAGAACGTCTTGAGAAAACATTGAAAAGGGTAGTAAAAAAGAAATTACAACGCTTTTCTTAAGGTTTTTGTTAAAAATCATAAAGTATTTATTTTATGTGACTTATGTTTTAAGATTTCAAACTTAAGTGTTTTTTTGTTAATTGTATTACAGAAAAACTACAGTTATTCATTTCTTAACAAAAAAGATGTTATTTGTTATAAAAAGCAGTGTTAACCAATTTTTATAACAAAAAAAGATATAATTATATGTGCGTAATAAAAAGGCAATAATTAAATAAAGTTTTTTTTATGATGTAAAAACAAATATCTTTTCCCAAATGAATCGTTGTTACTTATATAAGCATTGTCAGTTATAGTTAAATTTTTTATAATTTCTAATCCTTCAAATAGATTTATCTTGATATTTTCATTTGAAATTAATGTATTTTCTGTTTCTTTAGTAGGTTATAAAAAATCAATGCTTTTGTCTTAATTTTATTTTCTTTTTTAAGGATATCTTCAATGGAATGTCCTTCATTACTGTTGTTATCAATCGCTTTTGTTTTTCTACTACGGTGGGTTAAGTAAAAGTAAAATGGCTTATTACAATTAAAAGAACTATATTTTTTGTTTTCATAAGGTCTCTTTTTAAAAAATATGATAAACAAAGCTTCCAACTTTGCAACGTTTACCCATTGCAACTCTGCAACTAAAAACTTATCTTTGCACCTTATTTCAAATTTGATATAATGAATAAACTATTAATTGTGGGAACTGTAGCTTTTGATGCTATTGAAACACCATTTGGTAAAACCGATAAAATACTTGGTGGAGCAGCAACTTATATAGGACTTTCTGCTTCTTTTTTTAATGTAAAGTCGGCAATAGTTTCTGTAGTTGGAGATGATTTTCCTCAAGAATATTTAGACTTATTAACGAATAAAAAAATTGACATTTCAGGAATTGAAGTTGTAAAAGACGGTAAAACATTTTTTTGGAGTGGAAAATATCATAATGATCTAAATTCAAGAGATACATTAGAAACTCAATTAAACGTGTTGGCTGATTTTAACCCAATTGTACCTCAGGATTATAAAGATGCTGAAGTGGTTATGTTAGGAAACTTACACCCCTTAGTACAGTCAAGTGTTTTGAATCAAATGACTACTAAACCTAAGTTAATTGTTTTAGATACGATGAACTTTTGGATGGATTGTGCCCTACCAGAATTGATGGACGTAATCAAAAGAGTTGATGTTATCACTATTAATGATGAAGAAGCACGTCAGTTGTCGGGAGAATATTCATTAGTAAAAGCTGCTGAAAAGATCCATACAATGGGACCTAAGTTTGTAGTAATAAAAAAAGGAGAGCACGGAGCATTACTTTTTGAAGGTAAGAATGTGTTTTTTGCACCAGCTTTACCATTAGAAGAAGTTTTTGACCCTACAGGTGCTGGGGATACTTTTGCAGGTGGGTTTTCTGGATTTATTGCTCAAAGTGAAAACGTTTCTTTTGATAATATGAAAAATGCTATTATATATGGTTCTAATTTGGCTTCATTCTGTGTAGAAAAATTTGGAACGGAACGAATGGAGAATCTTGAAAAAGAGGAGGTTATATCACGCTTACAACAATTTAAAGCGTTGACACAATTTGATATAGAATTATCATGAATTTACGCCTCGAATTTTCGAGGCTTTTTTATTACATAACAACACAACACAACAATTATTATGAGCGATGCTATTAAACACGAATGTGGAATTGCTTTACTAAGATTACTAAAACCATTAGATTACTACAAAGAAAAATATGGTTCCGCTTTTTATGGAATAGAGAAAATGTATCTCTTAATGGAAAAGCAACACAACCGCGGCCAAGATGGTGCTGGTTTAGCAAGTATTAAATTAGATGTAGATCCAGGACAACGATACATTAGTCGCATTCGTTCAAATGATCCGCAACCCATTCAAGATATTTTTGCTCAAGTAAATGGAAGAATTAATGAAGAACTACAACTTCATCCAGAGTATAACACCGCGCAACTTCAAAAAGAGCATATTCCTTATATTGGAGAATTGTTTTTAGGCCATGTTCGTTATGGAACTTTTGGTAAAAACAGTATTGAAAGTGTACATCCTTTTTTACGTCAAAACAATTGGATGCACAGAAATCTAATTGTTGCTGGAAACTTTAATATGACTAATGTAAAAGAGTTATTTCAAAGTTTAGTAGAATTAGGACAACACCCAAAGGAAATGGCTGATACAGTTACGGTAATGGAAAAAATCGGACATTTCTTAGATGAAGAGGTAACGGAAATCTACCATCAATGCAAAGAAAAAGGACTTTCTAAAAGAGATGCTTCTCAAGTAATTGTTGAACAATTAGATGTAGCAAAAATTTTACGAAAAGCTTCTAAAAATTGGGATGGTGGTTATGCAATGGCAGGATTATTAGGTCATGGAGATGCATTTGTCTTTAGAGATCCCGCTGGAATTCGTCCTGCATACTATTATGCTGATGATGAAATTGCAGTAGTTGCCTCAGAAAGACCTGTAATTCAAACCGTTTTTAATGTCCCTTTTGAAAAAGTTAAAGAATTAGATCCAGGAAAAGCGATTATAGTTAAAAAGAATGGTTCTGTTTCATTAGAAGAAATTATTCCAGCTACGGAAAAGAAAGCTTGTTCATTTGAACGCATTTATTTTTCAAGAGGAAGTGATGCTGAAATTTATCAAGAGCGTAAAGAATTAGGAAAGTTAATCTTACCAAAAGTTCTTGAATCTATTGATAATGATACAGACAATACTGTTTTTTCATTTATTCCAAATACGGCAGAAACATCATTTTATGGAATGGTTGAAGCAGCTCAAGATTTTTTAAACCAAAGAAAAAATCAATATATACTAGATAACAGAAAAACACTAACTAAGGAAAAGTTAGAAGAAATTCTTTCTGTGAAGATTAGAACTGAAAAAATTGCTATCAAAGATGCTAAATTAAGAACTTTTATTACTGAAGATAGTAGTCGAGATGGTTTAGTAGCTCATGTATATGATGTTACTTATGGGGTAATCAAACCTACAGATAATCTTGTAATTATTGACGATAGTATCGTTAGAGGGACAACGCTAAAGAAAAGTATCATTAAAATGATGGACAGGTTAAGTCCTAAAAAGATAGTAGTAGTTTCTTCAGCTCCACAAATCCGTTATCCAGATTGTTATGGAATAGATATGGCTAAACTAGAAGGATTAATTGCTTTTCAAGCAGCTTTAGCCTTGTTAAAAGAAAGAAATCTATACCATATAGTAGATGAAGTTTATGAAAAATCTAAGAAGCAAGAGCTTTTTCCTGATACAGAAGTAGTAAATTATGTTAAGGAAATATATGCTCCATTTACTAATGAAGAATTATCGGATAAAATAGCAGAAATGTTAACTTCAAAATCGGTTAAAGCACAAGTAAAAATTATTTTTCAAAATGTTGAAAACTTACACAAAGCTTGTCCTAAAAATTTAGGAGATTGGTATTTTACGGGTAATTATCCCACATTTGGAGGTAATAGAGTAGTAAATAGAGCTTTTTTAAATTTCTATGAAGGAAATGATGCAAGAGCTTATTAAAATTTATATTGTTAATAAGAACAAAAAATACTCAAATAAAATTTGTTCATAAAAATATTTTCCATAGATTTGTTTCACCATAGCATTAGTATGTTAAGTTTATGGTAGATTTGGGGCAAAAAGGGTGGATTTATTTCCACCTTTTTTATTTTTAGAAAACAAAAAATACTATATATAAAGGGCTGAAGAATAATCTTCAGCCCTTTTCATTTAATTTTTTTTAGAAATAAATAGCGTATTTAAGATTTCTGAATCGATTGATAATTTTTAAAAAAATCTTTCAGCTAAAGATTTAAAATCTTGATTAAATTACAACATATAATTAAGATTACTTACTCCTAATAAAAATTGTAACTTTAATATTGTCTACTTGTTTTATCACAATGCTTTATTCCTAATTTAAGAGAATTGAACAAATTAGAAATCATTTCCTATTTTAGCAAAAAATATAACATACTACTAATGCTTGAAATAGAACGAAAATTTTTACCTACTTCTGATGCTTTTTTAAAACAGTTTAAAAGCAGCAACAGAATTGTTCAAGGTTACTTATCATCTGTACCAGAAAGAACGGTTAGGGTAAGGATAAAAGGAGCGAAAGGATTCTTAACCATAAAAGGGAAAAGCAATGAAAGTGGCTTGAGCAGAATGGAATGGGAAAAAGAAATTGACGTTAAAGAAGCAGAGGCTTTATTGCAAATTTGTGAAAATGGTGTAATTGATAAAACGCGTTATGAAGTCCCCTTTGGAAAACACATTATTGAAGTTGATGATTTTGAAGGTGATAACAAGGGATTAATTTTAGCAGAAATTGAATTAAGTTCAGAAAAGGAGACTTTTGAAAAACCCGATTGGCTAGGAAAAGAAGTCACAGGTGATGTGCGCTACTATAATGCTTATTTAAGCCAAAATCCGTTTAAAAACTGGTAATTTAAATAACGTCAATTAAATAAAGATATTCTTTTGAGAGAATTCCTCTTATTTTTCTACTAATAAAATAATCTAAAATTTCCTCTTTTGAATAGGTTTCAAGGAAATTATTTTTCCATATTCTTTCATCAAAATCAACCAAGTTAACTTCGCAAAAAAAAATCAAGTTAACATCTGATTCAATATATTGTTTTTCTTTAGCTTCAATTAATAATTTAAGTACAACATCATTAATTAATATTTTTTTATAACTAACATACTTTGTCATTACTTTCTTATGATATTTTTTCAAACTTAAAAGAAAAACAGGCTCAATTTTAGTAATATTATCTATTCCTTTTTTATAGATTAGAATTAATTTTTGAATTGGATTTTCATTTGAATTTAAAATAATATCCACTTCGTTTAAAAAATTATTCCACAACAAATCAATGGTTTCCATTAAAAGGGCTTCCTTATTTTCAAACATGGTATAAAGTGTCTTCTTAGACAAACCAAAATCGTTTGCAATATCATCCATAGTGATAACTTTAGATCCATTTTTCAAGAATTGATCTAAAGCTTTTTCAATTACAAATCTCTTTTTATCTTCCATAAAAAATAAAAAAATCCTGTTTTCACAGGATTTTTAAAGAATTAATTACCACCTCCTAATGCTTTATATAAAGTTATAACGGCATTAAGTTGACTGTATTTATTATCAATATAATTTATTTCTGTGTTTAGTGCATTATCTTTGGCCGTTAATACTTCTAGATAATTAACTAATCCATATTGCAATAACTCGTCGGAATAATCAGCTGCTTTCGTAAGTGATTCCAATTGCTTTTTACGAATAACTAATTTATCTGTTTCATTTTCATAACTAGCTAATGCATCTGACACTTCCTTACCTGCAACTAGTAATGTTTTTTCGTATTGTAAATAAGCTTTTTGTTGGTTTGCTTTTGCTACTTCTAAACGTGTTTTATTTTGGCGTTGGCTAAAAATAGGTTGTGTTAAACCTGTAATAACATTAGCAAAAATTGATTTTGTACTAAACCAATCTTTTAATTCTAAAGCTTGTAAACCTCCAGTTGCATTTAAAGTTAAAGAAGGGTAAAAAGAACTTCTAGCTACATTTGTTAACTCAAAAGTATTTCTAAAATTTAATTCAGCAGCAACTACGTCTGGTCTTTTACTTAGTAGGAAAGCTGGCAATCCTACTTTTACGTCTGCATCTATTTGTTGTGTTTCAAAAGTAGAACGTTGTACAGCCCCTGGAGCTTTCCCTAAAAGTTGAGTGAATGAATTTTCTAATACTTTTCTGTTATATTCTAAATCTTTTAAAATTATTTCAGCTGCATATTTTTGAGCTTCTGTTTGTTTAACAGCTACTTCATTTACACTTCCAGATTCTTTTAATGCTACTATAACTTCGACACTTTTATTTCTATTTTCAATAGTTTTAGTTACAACGTTTATTTGAGCATCAGTCGCTAATAATTTATAGTACAAAGAGGCTATGTTAGCCACTAACTGAGTTTGAACAGCTTGTTTAGCCGCTTGAGTTTGCAGATATTGTGCTAAAGAAGCCCTTCTATTACTTCTAATTTTTCCCCAAATATCAGCTTCCCAAGATAATTTTGCGGATAATTCATATTGATCAATACTGCTAAAAAGACGTCCAAACTGACTGTTTTCAGATGTTTCTTGATGTGTCCATGTTGAATTTCCTGTCAAAGTTGGAAAATAACCTGCTTTTCCTTGTTTCATAGTTGCTTCAGCAGCGGCAATATTTTGTAAAGCAATTTGTAAATCTAAATTATTTTGCAATCCTTCATTTATATACCCTTGTAATAAATTATCGGAAAACAATTTGTCCCAAGAAACCATTGCTAATGATGTACTATCTATACTTTGTTCCGTACGATATAAATTATCTGTTTTTACTTGGGGTTTTTCATAGTCTTTAGCAACAAAACATGATTGTACTACAAACATTATAAAAACTAAAAGACTTCCTTTGATTATATTTTGTTTTTTCATGACCTAATTCTTATAAATTTTCAGTATCTCCTTTAGTAGTTTCTATAGTTTTACTGCTCACTTTTTCTTGTATCGTTTGGAAAACGATAAACAATACTGGTATTACAAATACACCTAAAATGGTTCCTATTAACATTCCTCCAATGGCTCCTGTTCCAATGGCGTTATTACCAATAGCTCCAGCTCCTTTAGCTAACATTAAAGGCAATAATCCAAGAATAAATGCAAATGATGTCATTAAAATAGGACGTAAACGAGCTACGGCACCTTGAATAGCTGCTTGTGGAATACTCCAGCCCTTACGCCTTGCTTCTGCAGAAAACTCTACAATTAAAATGGCATTTTTGGCTAATAATCCAATAAGCATGATTAAAGTAATTTGAAGATAAATATTATTACTTACTCCAAGGAAATAGGCAAAAATATAAGATCCTGCTAAACCAATTGGCAATGAAAACAACACAGCAAATGGCAACATATAACTCTCATATTGAGCTGCTAATAAGAAATACACAAAAACTAAACACAATAAGAAAATAAATAGTGTTTGTCCGCCTGCACTAATTTCTTCACGTGTCATTCCTGAAAATTCATATCCATAACCTAAAGGTAAGCTTTGACTAGCAACTTCTTGAACTGCTTTAATTGCATCCCCTGTACTATAACCTTCATTTGGGGCTCCTGTAATTTTTACGGAAGTAAACAAGTTAAAACGCTCTATTGCTTGCGGTCCAAAGACTTTTTCTAAAGTTACAAATTGTGAAATGGGAGCCATTTGTCCATTACTATTTCTAACCATTATTTTATTTAATGATGCTGGATCACTTCTAAATTGAGGTTCTGACTGATAAACTACTCTATATTGTTTCCCAAATTTGTTGAAGTTAGAAGCATAAACGCCACCATAATATCCTTGCATAGTTCCTAAAACATCAGTAACTGTTAACCCAGATTTTTTAATTGCGGCAACATTTAAATCAATTCGATACTGTGGATAATTTGGTGAAAATGATGTAGCAGCATATTTAATTTCTGGACGGCTGTTTAGATCTCCTAAAAATTTATTATTCACACTACTCAATTCTTGAATTGTACCTCCTTTTTGATCTTGTAATTGAAATTCAAAACCATTAGTAAAACCAAAACCAACAAGAGTAGGACGAGCAAAGAATAATACTTTTGCGTCTTTAACAGTAGCAGCACGCTTAAATAATTCTTGAACAATAGCTGTTACTTCTTGATTAGCATCTGGACGATCAGACCATGGTTTTAATTTTACAATTACCATTCCATAATTACTTCCTGTACCACTAATCAAACTTCTTCCTGAAATACGAAGTACTTCTTTTATTTCAGGAATATCTTTTACTTTATTTTCAATTTGTAATAATACTTCTTCCGTTCTTTCTAGTGATGTTCCTGGTGGAAGTGAAACATCGGATAAAATAGCTCCTGTATCTTCACTAGGCACAAATGCTTTTGGTGTAATATTTAAAAGTAAAGCAAAAATTCCTGCAAAAAGAGCTATTCCTAAAAAGGCAAACCATTTGCGTTTTATAAAAAATTCAACCGATTTTCTATATTTGATAGTTGTTGCTTCAAAAGCTATATTAAATGAAGAATAAAAACGTTGTAAGAAGCTTTTTTTCTTTTCTTCTCCATGTGGCTTTAAGAAAATAGCACACAATGCTGGAGAAAGTGTAAGCGCATTAATTGCAGATAAAACAATAGAAACAGCTAAAGTTAATCCAAATTGTTTATAAAATACTCCTGCAGAACCACTAATAAATGAAACCGGAATAAATACTGCTGACATTACAAGTGTAATAGAAATAATAGCACTACTAATTTCATTCATAGCACTGTGAGCTGCTTTTTTAGGATCATGCTCCCCTGCTTCCATTTTTGCATGAACAGCTTCTACCACCACTATGGCATCATCCACCACGATTCCGACGGCAAGTACTAATGCAAATAGTGTTAACAAGTTAATTGTAAAGCCAAATAAACTTAAAAAGAAGAAAGTTCCAATAATTGCAACAGGCACAGAAATAGCTGGAATAAGTGTTGATCTCCAATCTTGCAGGAAGATAAAAACTACAACAAAGACCAATAGAAAGGCTTCAATTAAAGTATGAATAACCTTTGTAATAGATTCGTCTAAGAAGTCATTTGCATTAATTAAGGTAGTATATTTTACTCCTTTTGGAAAATTAACAGATGAATCATCTAATACTTTTAATGACCCTTCAATAACCTCTTGTGCATTTGACCCAGCTGTTTGTGCTATGGCAATAGCTACCGATTGATTTCCATTTGTAAGAGTATTACTTGCATAATTTACTGCTCCAAGTTCAATTCTTGCCACGTCTCCTAATCTAAGAACTTCTCCGCTCTCCGTTGAACGAACAATAATTTCTTCAAATTCTTTAGTGCTTTGTAAACGTCCTTTGTATTTTAATGTATATTGAAAAGATTGGTTGCTACTTTCTCCTAACTGTCCAGGCGCAGCTTCAATATTTTGTTCTGCTAATAAAGCAGTAATATCAGAAGGTACAAGACCATAAGCTCCCATTACATCTGGCTTAAGCCAAATACGCATAGAATAATCTTTTTGTCCAAAAATTACGGCTTCTCCTACACCTGCTACACGTTTAATTTTTGGTAAAATATTAATGTTTGCATAGTTTTGAAGAAAAGTCATATCATATTCTGGATTTTCACTATATAAAGAGAAAATCAAAATATTATCACTCTGTCTTTTAGAGGTTGTAACACCTGCTCTAGTAACTTCTTGAGGCAATAATGGTGTAGCTCGCGAAACACGATTTTGTACATTTACTGCAGCTAAATCAGGATTTGTGCCTAACTTAAAATAGATATTAATTGCTGCTGAACCATCATTACTTGACGTTGAAGTCATATAAGTCATATCTTCAACTCCATTGATTTGTTCTTCTAATGGAATTACTACCGAGTTCATTACAACTTCGGCACTTGCTCCTTGATAATTTGCAGCTACTGTTACTGTAGGCGGGGCTATTTCTGGGTATTGTGAAACTGGAAGTGAGATTAAACCTAAAACTCCCAAAATAACGATGATAATTGAAATCACCGTTGACAATACTGGTCTGTCAATGAATTTTGAAAACATAATTTGTTATTTATGCAATAGTTAGTTTGTCAATTATTTTTTTTCGGGATTATTAAGTTTGTCTAGGGTAATTATTTGCGGTTGAATAACAGTTCCTTCTGTAACTAATCCAACACCTTCAACAAGCAATTTATCTTTTACATTTAATCCTTTGTCTACAACGAAGAATTTGCCACCTGGGACAGCACGAACTTCAACTGGAACTGATTTTAATTTATTTTCATTGTCTACAATAAGTGCAATACGTTTATCTTGTAATTCTACTGTTGCATTTTGTGGAATTAGGATAACGTCTTTTAAATTGGTTGGAATTTGGATAGATCCACTTCCTCCTGAACGCAATAATTTGTTTGCATTTGGAAAACTTGCTCTCACATTAAAAGAACCTGTTTGAGTATTTGCCTGACCGCTAAAGGTTTCTATTTTTCCAGCTTGTTCATATGGCATACCGTTACTTAATATTAAGTTTACAGGTGCCATTTTATCAATTTTTTCTTGAAATGTTTTTCCTTCAGCATTCATCATTATATCTAATTGTTGTTTTTCATTTACTGAAAAATAAGCATAAATGGTACTGATATCAGAAACTCGAGTTAATGGTTGTGCTGTTTGACTGCTAACATAGCTTCCTAAACGAAAAGGTATAGTTCCTACAATTCCGTTTACTGGACTTGTAATAGTAGCGTAATTTATTCTTGCTACTATACTTTGATAAGTACTTTTAGCATTGGCTAAATTTGCTTTAGCAGTTTCCAATTGTACATCACTAATTATTTTTCGGTCGACTAAAGGGATTAATCGGTTTACTTCAACTTGCGACGCATCAACTTTTGCTTTTGCAGCGGCTGCATCTTGTGTAGCAGTTTGTGTTTCTAATTTAAAAAGCAATTGTCCTTTTTTAACTTCTTGTCCTTCATCAACATAAATTTTTTCAATATATCCATCTACTTTTGGACGAATATCAATATCTGTTATTCCTTCTAAAGTTGCAGGATATTCTGCAAGTAATGTTGTGTTTGATTTTGTAATTTCAACTACCTTATATGGCATTGTTGCTGGTGCTTGTTTTGCTTCTTCTTTGTTGTTACATGAAAAGAACACTACCGACAACAGAATAGTACTTACTATTATATATTGCTTTTTCATTTTAGAATTTTATTGGTTTAATTGATTTTGAATTTCTATTTGTTTAAATTTATTTATTGTATTTATTAAAAGCTCTTCAACTTGTAAAATATGTTCTTTATAAGCTAATCCATTTTGGAGATTAATTTCTTCTTGTACACAAGAGACATTGTTTTTTCTGTAAGTTAAAAGTCGATCAATTAAAATTTTTTCACTATCAACTAAACTGAGATAATTTTTTAATCTTTGACTTAAAGGAGCCGCTTTAAAATATTTTTTTCTATCTCCTACTAAAGTGAAGTATTCTATCTTTTCTGTTTTTAATAGTAAATTTAAATTAGTAGAAACAGAGCTTTTACTTGCTTGCATTTTTTCAACTAAAACTTCAAAAGTCAACCCTGATTTGCATCCGTCTACTATAAGTACAGCTAAAATTCTTGCGGCAAGTGGTGGAATATTGTACAAGCGTTCAAAATGCACACCAAACATCTCAATTAATTCTTGCTTTTCTTCATTCATAATAAAAATATTTTGGCAAAGATAATTTACAGTTCGGTATTTACCGAACTAAACGAACATAAATTTATGTTAAATTTTAGGCATAAAAAAAATCAGCAAAACGCTGATTTTATTTCTTAATTATTTCAATATTGACTCGTATATGTCCACCGTATTTATTTGGAGCTATAATCATAAAAGCACTTTTAGTTAAATCAATGTGTCTTCCTTTTACAAAAGGCCCTCTATCTGTAACGGTAACAATGACAGATTTTTTTGATTTAATACCTGTAACTCTTAACTTAGTCCCAAAAGGCAATGTTTTATGGGCACATGTAAATTCTTTATTATTAAAAATTGCTCCACTTGCTGTACGTCTACCCGTAAATCTATCATGATAGTATGAAGCGTATGCCTCTTCTTGATACATTTCTAAATTATAAACTACTGTATCTATAACAATAGTATCAGGCACTTTAACTGTATCATTGAGTGATAAGCTATTTTTAAATTTTTTATGTTTTTGAAAACTATCTGAAAAACTAAAAAGAACAATTACCGATACAAAAACGCCAATTAACACATTATTTTTCATAATACTAAAATTAAGGCAATCAAACTATTTTAAAAGCCTATTGTTGTGTAGGTTAAGATTTTTGTATGGTTTATCCAAAAATTATGCCATCCAGCTAGACCAAGGAATTCTTAATAAAATTAAGACTAATCCCAAGGTATAAAAAACGGCTATCTTTTTAAATTTTCCGTTTTGACTTTCTTGTTTTTTATGTTTAGACCAGCCTACTGTGATTAGTACAATTGCAATAATATTAATTAATGGATGTTCAACCGCAGTTAATCTTAATGAAGAATTACTCATTTGACTAATAGCTTCTATTCCTTTAGGAGAGACAAAGTATAGTATTAATCCCACTAATAATTGAATATGGCAGAATATCAATGCGAAAAGAGATAATCTTAAATCTTTTGTTGTAAATAATTTTTTATTTAAAAGTCCATATATAGCATTAAGGACAGCTAATAATAATACTGTTAAAGCTATGTAAGCTAAATTAGAATGTAAAGATTGTAAGGTTGAATACATAATTAGTTTATTTTGGTTTAAACAAATATAGTAAAAAATAAAAGCCTTTTTAACATTTCTGTTAAAAGGGCTTTTAAAGTATTAAAAAGTATGTATCTTAGAAATTATATTTGATAGAAACATTCCATGTTCTACCTAAACCGAAATAACCTTGATTACCTGTTGCGATACCCTTGTAAACTTTACCGTTAGATTGGTAAGTTCCTAAAGAAGGATCACTAGCTTTAACGTTATCAGTTACTTTGATAGATGAACTCAATTCAGATAAATACACTTCATCAAAAACGTTGTTCATATTAATTCTAAAATTAATAGAATTTTTATTGTCTTTTCCTACTAACATTTTATATGAAATACCAGCATCTACTAAATCATAATTTGGCAATAATAAGTTTTCTTTAATTGCTCCTGTATTAGCATATAGATCATCATAGTTTCTCCAATCAGCATCAATAGAAAATCTTTTAAAAATTTCATATTTAGCACCTAATCCCCATGTAGTTTGCGCAGCATCACCTACTTTTCCTCCATCAACATCTTCGCTTGTTTGGTCAAGTAATGTTAAACTTTCATTTCTAAGAGAAGTTACTACATCACCTTTATATTGCCAATTTCCTACAGAAGCAAATCCTTTAAGGTCTAATTTTTGAATTGGTCTTACAGTGAAGTCTAATTCTAAACCTGTGTGAACTTGTTCAACTCCTTGGTTAGTTCTATAAATCAAATCTCCTGCAAGTACTGGAGTTCCACCAATAGTTCCGTCAGCAGATTGTACATAAGAGCTAGAAACAACTCTATCTTTCCAAGATGTTCTATAAGCATTTACATTTGCTGAAAATATATTAGATTTAAAACCATAACCCGCTTCTAAACCTAAAATCTTTTCGTTTTTAGTCAATGGATTAACAGCATTAGTATAATTCAAATAGATATTATCATGGTATGGTTGACGAGAATAATATCCACCATTTACGTAAAATGAATGCTGATCAGCTACTACATAACTTGCTCCACCTTTTACGTTATATCCTACATTATTTACTTTTTCTGAATCAGAATATTCTGGTAAATAATCATAATAATCAAATCTTTGGTGTGATTGGTTAGAAACAGATCCTTGGAAGAAAGCTGAGAAGTTATCTTTAGCATATTCTAATTGACCAAAAAGTCCTCCATAAGAAATTGTTTCACTATAATCATAATCAATTTTTTGATTATCATCAGCTATGTTAAAGAATGAAGACCATGGGTTTGTTGAAAATCCTTCACTTACTGTATTAGATACAGATGGAGAAGTACTAGTTATCAAATGTGTATTATCTCTTAATTTTCTGCTTTCATTCCATCCTTGTAAACCTATGAAGTTGCTTACTTGTCTGTAATGATCTCCTTTATAAGTTCTTAAATCTATACCTAAATTTAAAGATAAGTTTTCAGAAAGTTCCTTTTTTAAATTAGTTACTAAACCATACCATTCATGGTTGTTCATTGATGAACGGATAACATAATTTTTTGGAGAGTTTGAGAAATTCCCTATTCCACCTGGAGCCGTTTGATTGTTAGCATAAGTAGCGTCAAAATCAACATTCCCCGTTGAAGTTTTTACACTAGAACCATATCCTCCAGTTCCTCCTCCACGTCCCCATGAAGCATATAAAACTGTTGATAAAGAAGTTTTGTCGTTAATTTGGAAGTCCCAGTTTAAGTTGGCAACTGGTTTGTGGTAAAAGTTTCTTCTTTCTGTTAAATATTTACCATTTAAAGTTCCCCAATTGTTATTATATTTTCTTCCATAAGTCAAATATTTATCAAGTGTTTTTGAAAAGTTTTGATCGTGGTATTGAGGTGCACCCGTTATTAAAAAGTTGAAACTATGTTTTGCACTAGCTTTATATCCAAAAGAAATAAAATAATTTTGTCCTTCTCCTTTAGTACCATCATTATATCCATCACCTTGCCAATGAGATAACATTACACTTGCACCAAAACCATTTTTCATGATACCTGTGTTATATCCAATTGTAGATTTAAAATATTGATTATTTGCTACACCAAATGAAGCAAAACCACCTTCTCTTTTTTCAGTTGCTTTAGTTACAAAGTTAACAGTACCTCCTACAGAAGAGATAGCTAATTTTGAAGAACCTAAACCTCTTTGAATTTGAATTACATTAGCAATATCAGACATACCTGACCAGTTAGACCAATACATTTTTCCATCTTCCATTCCGTTAATTGGCTGACCATTTAATAAGAATGCTGTATTATCTTGCTGGAAACCACGAACTGTAATTCTTGAATCTCCATATCCTCCTGCTTGACCTGCTACATATACAGATGGCGTATTTACCAATGCTTGTGTAACGTCAGCTGTACCAATTTTTGCTTGAATCTCAGCCGCTTTAATTGTAGATACTGCGATAGGTGTTTTACGATCAGAAGCTAAGTCAATAACTCCTTTACCTACTACTACAACTTCAGTTAATTGACTTGCATCTGCTGCTAACTGTACTTTTCCTAAATCAACAGTATTAGATGTTGCATTAAAAGCAATAGATTTAGTTTCAAAACCTAAGAAGGAAACTAAAATAGTTCCTGATTTTTCAGTAGTTGTAAACTCAAATTTACCATCAAAATCAGTAGTTGTGCCAACTTGTGTCCCTTTAATAACTACATTAGCACCTGGCAATGGCTCATTGTATTCGCCATCCATAATAATTCCTGTAATTTTTGTTTGAGCAAACAATGTAGATGCTGTTAGCATTAACATTATTATTAAACAAACTTTAGTGAAGTTTTTCATTTAGATTATTTTTAATAATTTTCAGCAAAATTAAACCCAAAATCTAACTTCTATGTTAACAAAAGATTAACAATACTAAACAGGTATATTATTACTATTTTACAAATTCTTTTAACAAATTAATTGTAGAACTGTCATGTTTTTTGATATGTTTTGAGTTTATTTCTTCTAAAATAGTACTTGCAAGTTGTTTTCCTAATTCAACTCCCCATTGATCATAACTAAAAATATTCCAAATTATACCTTGAACGAAAATTTTATGCTCATATAATGCTATTAATGACCCTAATGTCTCTGGCGTTAATTTATCTATTAACAATGTATTAGTAGGTTTATCTCCTCTAAACACTTTGAATGGGAGTAAAAATGAGGTTTTTTCTTCTGAAAGGCCTTGTTTAATAAATTCTTCTTTAACTTGTTTTTCAGATTTACCCATAAGTAAGGCTTCTGTTTGAGCAAAAAAGTTTGACATCAATTTATCATGATGGTCTTTATTTCCATATAAAGATTCTTTGTACCCAATAAAATCTGTTGGAATTAACTTAGTTCCTTGATGAATTAATTGAAAAAAAGCATGCTGTGAATTGGTTCCTGGTTCTCCCCAAATAATTGTTCCTGTTTGGTAGTTAACTGGATTTCCATCTCTTCCAACACTTTTTCCATTACTTTCCATAATTCCTTGTTGCAAGTATGGTGCTAATTTTTGTAAATATTGTGTGTAGGGAATTAAAGCTTCTGTTTCGGCTCCAAAAAAGTTATTGTACCAAACACTTATTAGAGCTAAAACAACTGGAATATTTTTATCAAATGAAGTATTTTTAAAATGAGTATCCATTTTATTAGCTCCTTTTAATAAATCATTAAAATTATCGAATCCAACAGCTAAACTTATGGATAATCCAACAGCTGACCAAAGAGAGAATCTTCCTCCAACCCAGTCCCACATTGGAAAAACATTATCAGGATTTATACCAAAAGCAGTTACTTTTTCAATATTTGTAGAAACTGCTACAAAGTGTTTTGCAACATCTTCTTGTGAAGCAGTCTTTAAAAACCAACTTCTAATTGTTTCTGCATTTGATAAAGTTTCTTGTGTGGTAAATGTTTTAGATACTATAACAAATAATGTAGTTTCAGGATTTAGTTTTTTTATAGTTTCCATTACATGATCACCATCCACATTAGATACAAAATGAACATTTAAATGATTGTTATAGAATTGAAGTGCTTCAACTACCATTGCTGGACCAAGGTCAGATCCTCCAATTCCAATATTTACTACATCTGTAAACTCTTTATTCGTATATCCTTTTTTATTTCCTAAAATTATTTCATCAGAAAAACCTTTTATTTTTTCTTTAACGGCGTATATTTCTGGGATTACATTTTTACCTTCCACTAAAACCGTATCCTTTTCATTAGCTCTCAAAGCCGTATGAAGTACTGCTCTTCCTTCTGTTTGATTTATATTTTCTCCTAAAAAATATGATTGTATTGCTTCATTTAAACCAACTTCACTAGCTAGTTCTACTAACAAATCTATTGTTGTTTGATTGATATTATTTTTAGAATAATCAATTAAAAATTCTTCCCACTTTATGGTGAATTTTTCGGCTCTTTTATCATCATTTGCAAACATTTCTTTAATTGAAGAAAATTGCATTTCATGATGATGTTCGCGAAGCTTTGACCAAGCTTTTGTTGTTGTTGGGTTAATGTTTTGTAATGCCATACAAATTATTCTTTAAACTTTAATGCCGTTACGCTATCTAATTCTTTTTTAAGCGGTTGAATTTTAGCTAAATATTTTACTTTATTATTTTTATCCATAGGTTCCGAGTTAGGAAGATTTAATCTTAATGGATCAACTTGAACGCCATTTTTCCAAAAACGATAGCATACATGTGGACCTGTTGCTAAACCTGTGCTTCCTACTTTACCTATTACTTGTCCTTGAGATACGTGTTGCCCATTTTTTACTAAAATTTTGGACATATGTAAATACTGGGTTGAATAGGTTGCCGTATGTTTTACTTTGACATAATTACCATTTCCTGATGTATAACCTGTTCTTTCTACAATTCCTGCTGCAGTTGTTTTAATAGGTGTTCCTGTTGGAGCAGCATAATCTGTTCCATTATGGGCTTTCCATCTTTGCTGAACAGGATGAAAACGTCTTCCTGAGAATCGTGATGATATTCTAAAGAAGTCTAATGGTGCTTTTAAGAACATGCTTTTAAGTCCTTTACCTTCCTCATCATAATAATCAGCATATTTTTGATTTTCGTTCATCTTGTAGGGGAAAGCATATATTTTTTTTCCTCTATATTCAAAATATGAAGCTTCAATATCTACAACCCCATCATAAATGGTATCTTCAATATATCTTTCATCAATGGTTATGGCAAATTTATCTCCTTTTTGAATTTTGAAGAAGTCGATAGAGTATTCAAATATTTTTGCCAATTTTGAAGCAACTCCAGCATTTACACCTTCTTTACTTAATGTTTCCGAAAGTGAACCTTCAATTTCAGTGGCAATAGTTCTTCTTTTAATTGTAGATGGTCTTATTTTTTCTTGAACAACTAGAGAGTCTCTTAAATCTACCACTAAATAACTTGTTCTATCTTTTACATATACAAAATATTCTAAATCTTTTTTGTTTTGTTTGTTTAAGAATAAGAAATAGGGTTTACCTGCTCTTATTGAACGAAGATTAAATGAATCTTTAATCTTTTCGGTTACTTCAAAAACTGTTTTATTATTAAGTTGATAATTTTGTAAAATGGTGCTAAAGGTATCTCCTGATTTTAGTGTGTCTTTTTTTACTTCAAAATCATTAAATACAATTCCAAAATCCTTATAAACTGGTTCTGGTTTTTTTACATTAATTTTTTCTGGCTTTATTTTTTCTTCTTTTTTACAAGAATATAGTGTTATTGATAATAGTATATATAGTAAATATTTCAAATCGATTGTATTAAAAAATTATTCTCCCCATTTTGCTAGTTCATCTTCCGTCCATAATTCTGGGAAAAATATCCTTCGCTGGTATTTAGGGTGCATGTATTTTTTCCAATCACTTCCTCCTGTTGCTTCCCCATTACCTTTACCGCTATCAATATATTTTTTAGCTGCGTTTAAATGCCCCATTACCCATGTAATGTTTACTGTTTTATCTAAATGACGCATAGCCTCAACTAGTGCAGGATTTTTTTGATCATTTACTGGTAGTTGTTTAAATTTTTGCCAAATATTGATGGTATTATATTCTTCCATGTGACGAAGAAACTCGGCTTTATATTTTCGTTCAAACTCTAAAATTAAATATGATTTTTTTCCTGTTTGATGATCTTTACCAGCTGCTTGCCAATATAAATGCTCAAAAGCATGCTCATAAGGTGTATTTCTATCAATAGTTGCTCTAAAGCGATAATCTATAAGATTAATTAAATCGGTACATGCAAATTCAATTAAACGATATTGAGCGCTTTGAAATCCACTAGCAGGAGTTAGTGTATTTCTAAACTTCATGTATTGTTCTACTTCCATTCCGTCTCCCATGATATCAAAGGAAGTAGTAAGCATGTCGAAATAACGCGAAATTCGCATTAATTTTTCGGTAAAAAATTCGGTTTGTGGTTTTTCTGAATGACAGAGCTGATTAATTTCCCATAGTATCATTTTAAACAACAGTTCATTTACCTGATGATACATAATGAATACCATCTCATCTGGCAAAGTTGTTCTTTGAATTTGAAGATTTAGTAAAGCATCTGTTTGAATATAATCCCAATATGTGATTGGTTTTGACCAAAGGAGTCCTTCTAAATGTGTTTCAGTTTTTTGATCTATTTTTTGAAATTTTTCATCTAAAAGTTGAATTTTACTTTCAATTTCTGGATTTATTTCCATTGATTTTTTATTTTTTGACTTTAAACGAGTGTTTTAGTCCTTTGTATTCGTCTAAATCTGCCTTTAAAGATCCTACTGCTAAACTTGCTTTTAAACGAATTGGAATTTTATTGTCATCATTTGAAACCCAGACAGTTAAACTCTCTTCTTCTTTAAAAACTCTACCTGCTTGAACATAAGGTCTAAACATCATACAAGAAACTTTTCCAAATTTAGTATTTATATCTTCTTTTCCAATATATTTTAACTTAAACTTTGTGGTTTCGTCATCAAAAAACATATCGATAGAAATTGACTCTCCTTCTTTAAGTTTATCTATTTCTGGATGATTTCTTAAATAATAAAAAGAGGAAAGAATGTCTTGAACATTTTCTGGAACTTTAAATGTTTTTTCTGTATTGTTTTTGTAGTCTTTAACTAAAACGGAATTATCATCTTGATTAAAAAACCCTTCTTGATATTTAGTATAGCCTCCTTCATCAATTTTTCTTAAAAACTGATATGGTTTTCCTGTTTCTCTATCAAAAAAACTTTGATAATCATCATTTACTTTAAAAAAGGCTTTGGTTAATCCTGTTGTAAAACCTCTTCCAATTACATGGTGTACTTTTTTATTATTACGAGTTGCTTCTTTAATTTCTAATGTAGCATAGCCTGCGTTAATAATTCCATAATGAATACGCATTTTAAACCATTCTCCTGTTGCAAATGAATCTTCTTTTTGGGTTGTAAAAGAATTGGTCAGAAAATATAGCAGAAATAAAATTGTTACTTTTTTCATGTGCGAATTTTTATTGGTTTTGGATAATAAAGTGCAATATCTGTACCAAAAGTAGTAAACAAAAAAACTCAGTCCAAAAAAGACTGAGTTTTTATGCTATTAACCAACCAAAAAACTATAAATTATGAAAAACTTATATAAAAACTTCAGGAAAACCACTTCCCTCATTTTTGCGAGTGCAAAGATATCATTGTTTGTTGCGATATTCTCAACAAAAATTCAACTTTAACACATTTAACTAAATTATGTTTATGAAATTGGTTTATTTTTTTACAATGTAAAAAAAAAAGCACTTTTTATAGCGTTCCTCGCAATGCTTGTTCACGTTCAATTGACTCAAAAAGGGCTTTAAAGTTACCTGCACCAAATCCTTTGGCTCCCATTCTTTGAATTATTTCAAAAAATAAAGTGGGTCTATCTTCAACTGGCTTGGTAAAAATTTGCAATAAGTATCCTTCTTCATCTGCATCTACCATTATAGATAACTTTTGTAATTCACTTATATCTTCTTTCATCATTTCTTTATGAGCCCCAAGTCTTTTTGGAATATCATCATAATAAGCTTGTGGTGGTGGTGGTAAAAATTCAACTCCCCTTGCTTTTAATGCTGATACAGTTTTTATAATATCATCGGTTGCAACGGCAATATGCTGAACTCCTGAGTCTTCATAAAAATCTAAATACTCTTCAATTTGAGAGCGTTTATTTCCTTTTGCTGGTTCGTTTATAGGGAATTTTACCCTTCCGTTTCCATTACTCATCACTTTACTCATCAGAGCTGAATATTCGGTATGGATTTGCTTATCATCAAAAGAGAGGAAATTTTCAAATCCCATAACATCTTCATACCATTTTACCCAAGTATTCATTTGTCCCCAACCACATTTCCAACCATGTGGTCAATATATTTAAGCCCTGTTGGTTCAGGGTTATAGTCTGATTTCCATTCTTTGAATCCAGGCATGAATGTGCCATTATAGTTTTTACGTTCCACAAACATATGAACGGTTTCTCCATAAGCATAGATTCCTGATTGAACTACTTCACCAAACTCATCTTTTTCAACAACAGGTTCCATATATGATTTTGCCCCACGCTTTGTTGTTTCTTCATAGGCACTACGAGCATCTTCAACCCAAAGTGCAACAACTTTTACGCCATCTCCATGTTTTACGATATGATCATTAATTGACGATTTACTATTTAATGGTGTAGTTAAAACTAATCTAATTTTATCTTGTACTAATACATAACTTACTGAATCTTTTGAACCCGTTTCTAAACCTTTATAAGCTAATGATTGAAATCCGAATGCTGTTTTGTAGAAATGGGCTGCCTGTTTTGCATTTCCCACATAAAATTCTACATAATCTGTTCCTAAAAGAGGAAGGAAGTCTTGTGCTCCTTCAAATATTTTTTCTAAACCGTAGTTTACTGATTTTATTTCTTTACTCATTATTTTAATGTTTTTATGCTTTAAGAATTAAAGCTTATTTTTATTTATCTAACCATGATTGGAAGTACTTTTCATCTGCAATTTTCATTGCTTCTTCTGTTACCATAAGTGGTTTAAAGGTATCGACCATCACAGCTAATTCTTCTGTTTTTGTTTTTCCAATACTTCTTTCCGTTGCTCCTGGGTGAGGACCATGAGGAATTCCTGCTGGATGCAATGAAATATTCCCTGGTTCAATATCATTTCTACTCATAAAATCACCATCTACATAATATAAAACTTCATCTGAATCTATATTACTATGATTGTAAGGAGCTGGAATAGAATCTGGATGATAATCGTATAAACGAGGCACAAATGAGCATACTACAAATGCATCTGTTTCAAATGTTTGATGCACTGGAGGCGGTTGATGAATGCGTCCTGTAATAGGTTCAAAATCGTGAATTGAAAAAGCATAAGGATAATTATAACCGTCATAACCTACAACATCAAATGGATGTGATGCATATACTAGTTCAATTATTTCGTCTTTCTTTTTAACTTTAATTACAAATTCACCTATTTCGTTATTTGTTTCTAATTCATAAGGACATCGAATATCTCTTTCGCAAAAAGGGGAATGTTCTAATAATTGTCCAAACCAATTACGGTAACGTTTTGGTGTATAAATTGGACGATGTGATTCAACGATAAAATGACGGTTGTCTTCTGAATCAAAATCCATTTTATAAATTATTCCTCTTGGAATTACTAAATAATCTCCATATTTGAAATCGATGTTTCCATAAATGGTTCTTAGCTTACCGCTTCCTTTGTGAATAAAAATCAACTCATCAGAATCTGTATTTTTATAAAAATAATCGGTTGTTTTATTTTTAGGTGCTGCAAGAACAATATGGCAATCCGAATTGGTTAATACAATTTTTCTGCTTTCTAAAAAATCATTTTCTGGGCTAACTTGAAATCCTTTTAATTTATAGGATTGAATATTATTTTCTTTAGCAATCTTGGGAGCTACACTGTATTGTTTTTTAATTTCTTTTACTTGTGTAGGTCTTTGTTCATGATAAGAATTTGTTGACATCCCATCAAAACCAATTGTTCCAAATAATTGCTCGTAATACAAATCGCCGTTAGGTTTTCGAAATTGTGTATGGCGTTTGGGTGGAATCTTCCCTAATGTATGATATAGTGGCATTTCTTTTTTTGTTAATGGTTACTAATTAAGCTCAAGTGAACTCTTGTAATAAAAAAAGAATTTATTCTCATTCAGGATTTCTCTTGATGAGGAATTTTAGGTGAGCTAATAAATCATCCCAATTTTTCATATATAACTGTTCGCTATTTTTTTAAGGTTCTTTGTGATACAGTTATGAAAAAGCTTATGAGTGTTTGCAATTGCAAATCACGACTGTTTCATTACTACAAATATCGGAAAAATAATTTAATTATAATTAATTAAAACCAATAACCAATACTAAACCAAGTATAATGGCCCCTTGTTTCTGGAGACCAAGAATGTTTAATTTCTATTGGCCCAATAATTGATTCAATACCATATCCAATTGCATATCCTGAGTATCTTGGTCGAGATATCCATTGATCAGATTCAAAAATATTACTTCCAATATTAGCATAATTTGCTGTGAAATTAATGTAATTCTTTTTAAATATTTCAACTTCTGCCATTGCGGAACCTTTTATATAGCTATCTCCTGATATACTTAAAAAATCATATCCAAAGAAGGGTTGAAAATTATTAATTTTATTAAACCCATAACCTCCAAGAATATAATCAAAATAGGGTGTTGTTTTTTCTCCTATTGTAGAGCCTAACTCTGATTGAAGTTTAAATGTAAATTTATTATAAAATGTTCTTACGATTCCTACGTCTCCTTTTATGGTGGTAAATTCTTGAAAATCGTTATTAAAATCTGAAGAATACAGATAAGATTTTAACTCTCCATTTAAATACCATCCCGATTTAGGAAAGTATTTTTTATCAAATGAATCGTATTTTAAATTCCCGAAAATAGATACATAATCACTTTTATCAAATATAGGCTTTGTATTTTGTAATGTTGGAGATTGAATTTTTAAGCTTTTAATTTCCACTCCTGTCCCTATTAAAAATAATTTGCTGAATATTGTTTCAACATATACTTTGTTGGTTAAATCAGAAAAATCAATATTTACTGAGTTTAAATCTAAATCAGTTAATGTTATTCCGTTATTAAAATCGTTTTTAATATTGGTATTAAATGTATTTAATCGTGAGTTAAATCCAAAACTCCAATAAAATCCATTGTCAATGTAGTAATCAAAATTATATCTAAAATTATCTCCTAAAATTACATCTAACGAGGCAACGTCGTTTTTTGAGATTAATTTTTTATGAGTGACATTAATCAACAATGCGCTTTTGTATAAATCATCATAATGAAGTCCAAACTTAATAAATGTGTTAATTTTACTTTCCTTTAAATTAAAAGTAAGATTATTATTTCTATCAAAAGAGTATAAAATTGAACTATAATTATCTGTGGCGTTTAGACTATTAATTCCTTTTTCAAATTTATTAAACGATATTTTCTTATTTTGCTTAAAGTTTAATTTTCCAATAATATAGGCTCTAGTATAATTCTTTAAATCATTTAACACAATATATTTTATATCAATTGAATCACAAACTTTTATTATGGGCTTACTTAATTTTTCTTCTGATTTTACTTCATTTAATTTTTCTAATTGTTCAATACAAGCCACTTCTCCTTTTTTAATGATTTGTGTTCCTTTATCAAAGGATAAAACATTAAATCCTTTTACATCTGGCTTTATATAAATATCGGTTAAAAGAATTTTGGCTTTCATTTTTTCAATAGTATTGAAATTTGAAATTTGCATCAATACACTTGTCACACTTTGAAGATCCATTCGCTCTTTTAATCCATCTTGCACATCAACTCCTATAACTACATCTACGCCTAATCTTCTTAATTCTTCTACTGGATAATTATTTTTAACACCCCCATCAACTAGTAGTTTCCCGTCAATTTCAACAGGGTTATATAAGGTTGGTAATGCACTACTTGCTATCATAGCCTCAGCAAGAACCCCTTTTTTTAATAAAACTTCTTCGCCTGTTTCAATATTTGTTGCTACGCAGAAAAAGGGAATAGGAAGTTTGCTAAAATCTTCAATATCTTTTACGTGATGTGTAAGTCTAGAAAAAGTATTGAAATTATACATTCCTTTAGACAAACCGCTGGGAGATGATATTTTAAATTTATTAAAGGGAAGCGTTAAAAAATATAATTCATCATTACGTTTTTGATTGAATCCTTTGGATCTTCTAGGCACATAATCTTGAATTAATTTTTCTATACTCATTTTAGAAAACAGGTATTCAATTTCTTTCCCTGTATAACCTGAAGCATACATCGCTCCAATTATAGCACCCATACTTGTTCCGCCTATATAATCGATTTTAATATTTAAAGAATCTATTACTTTTAAAACACCTATATGAGCCAATCCTTTTGCTCCTCCACCAGAAAGAACTAATCCTATTTTAGGTTTTTTTATGGAATCTTGAGCTTGAGCTGGAAGGAAAGAAAGAAAGAAACAAAAAGAAAAAAACAAAAAGACAAACGTTTTTGAGAGAATTTTTTTCTCTGTTTTTTCTTTTCTGTTTTCTGTTTTTTTTAAATTCAAAATATTAGCTTTCTTTTTCTTTGTAAAATTCGGTTATTTTTTTGGCTTTTGAAAGCCCTATGACCTCTGAAATTTCCTTTTCTGAAGCCAACTGCAATCTTTTAACACTTTTGAAATGTTTTAATAATGTTATCATTGTCTTTTCTCCAATTCCTGGAATGGATTCTAAGCTATTTGTTAAAGCAGATTTACTTCTTTTATCCCTATGATGTGTAATCCCAAATCGATGGGCTTCATTTCTTAGAAATTGAATAACTTTTAATGTTTCTGATTTTTTATCCAAGTATAAGGGAACTGAATCTCCTGGATAAAATAATTCTTCTAACCGTTTTGCAATACCAATTATAGCAATTTTTCCTCTTAATCCAAGTAGATCTATGCTTTTTAAAGCCGAAGACAATTGCCCCTTCCCGCCATCAATAATAATAAGCTGTGGCAAAGGTTCGTTTTCATCTAATAGGCGTTTATATCTTCTGTAAACCACTTCTTCCATAGAGGCAAAATCATCTGGACCTTCAACCGTTTTAATATTAAAATGGCGATAATCTTTTTTACTTGGTTTTCCATCTTTAAAAACTACACAAGCTGCTACAGGATTTGTACCTTGAATATTAGAGTTATCAAAACATTCAATATGTCTTGGCTCAACTGAAAGACGTAAATCTTTTTTCATTTGTGCCATAATTCGATTGGTATGTCTATCTGGATCAACGATTTTAATTTGTTTTAATTGATCCATTCTGTAATACTTTGCATTTCTAATAGATAAATCTAAAACTTGTCTTTTATCACCTAATTGAGGAACCGTTATTTTTAGATTTTCACCTAATGCTAATGGAAAAGGAAGAATAATTTCTTTCGAATTCAGTTTAAAACGTTCTCTAATTTCTACAACGGCTAGTTCTAGTAATTCTTCATCGGTTTCTTCTAATTTCTTTTTAATTTCCATTGTATGGGAACGCACTATAGCTCCATAAGAAATTTGAAGAAAATTCACATAAGCCATAGCTTCATCTGAAACAATTGAAAACACATCTATATTAGACAATTTTGGATTTAGAACCGTAGATTTTGCTTGATAATTTTCTAAAACTTCAATCTTCTCTTTCATTTTTTGAGCGGCTTCAAATTGCATTTCTTGAGCCAATACTATCATTTGCTTTTTGAAATCTTTCAAACTTTCTTTAAAATTACCTTTTAAAATTTGACGAATAGCTTCAATTTGTTTTTGGTAATTATCTAATGATTCTAATCCTTCGCAAGGACCTTTGCAATTACCTATATGATATTCTAAACAAACTTTATATTTTCCTGATTTAATATTAGACTGTGACAAATCATAACTGCAAGTTCGTAATGGATATAATTCTTTTATCAATTCTAAAATAGTATTTACTACTTTAAAATTAGTATAAGGCCCATAGTATTCTGAACCATCTTTTGTCATTCTTCTGGTTGGAAATATTCGTGAAAAAGGTTCGTTTTTTATACAAATCCAAGGGTATGTTTTATCGTCTTTTAATAAAATATTATACCTCGGTTGTAACTTCTTTATTAGATTGTTTTCTAGTAATAAAGCATCTGATTCTGTAGCTACTACTATATGTTTTATGGAAACAATTTTTTTGACTAAAACACTGGTTTTATAGTTATCATGATTTTTATTAAAATAACTCGAAACCCTTTTTTTAAGGTTTTTAGCTTTTCCTACATACAAAATCTTATCTTCTTTATCAAAATATTGATAAACTCCAGGATTGTCAGGTAAAGTTTGGATTTGAAGTTCGAGCGACGAGTTATTCATTTAAAATTTCGATTAACAATTTTTGATTTTAGCATTAGAATCATTAACAAATTTACATAGATTTTTATTGTACTACTATTTTCTATTCCTGATTTTACTATTTTTAACAATTATTATTGCTTTATGAAGAAGAAAAAAATTATTGAACTTTTAGGAGAGACTATTTTACCAGGCACAAGTAAAACTATTGAAGTTGAAATTGCCAAATTACACAGCATGACTAAACTTAAAATTCCAGTAATTATTGAGCGTTCAAAAATTGATGGTCCAACAGTCTTACTCAGTGCCTGTTTACATGGTGATGAAATTAATGGAACAGAAATTGTGCGAAAGATTATTAGAAATAAAATCAATAAGCCTAAACGAGGTACCATCATTTGTATTCCTATTATTAATATTTTTGGCTTTATCAATCAAACTAGAGAATTTCCAGATAAGCGAGATTTGAATCGTGTTTTTCCAGGCAGTAAGACAGGCTCTTTAGCCAGCAGATTTGCTCATTTTTTAGTTACTGAAATTATTCCAAAAATTGATTATGCAATTGATTATCATGCTGGTGGTGCTAGTCGATTTAATGCTCCTCAAACTAGAATTGTACCTAATAATGCTGAATTAAAAGAATTAGCAACTGTTTTCAATTCTCCTTTTACTTTATACTCTAAAAACATTCAAGGTACATTTAGAAATGCTTGCACTAAACTAGGCGTAAAAATGTTATTGTTTGAAGGAGGGAAATCATTAGATTTAAATGAATTAATTACTACTGAAGGTATTGAAGGTACTATGCGTTTCTTAAATCATTTAGATATGTTGAATCCTAAAAAAGAAGTTCCTCTTCTAACTGAGAAAACCATTTTCATTGAAAAGTCAACTTGGATTAGAGCTAATTTTTCTGGGATGTTTCATGGTTTGGTAAAAATTGGAAGTTTTGTACAAAAAGGAGAATTATTAGCTATGATATCTGATCCCTATGGAAAAGTGGAATACAAATTAAAAGCTCCAAATGATGGTTATGTTATTAATGTTAATGATGCGCCTATTGTTTACCAAGGCGATGCTGTTTTTCATATTTCAACAAAACTAGAAAATCAAAGCTAACATTTATCATATTTTAAATAGTTTAATAAGATTAATTTTGCTTTCAAAACAATCAAAATGCACTATTGGAAAAAGCTTTCGCAAGAAGAACGAAAAAATAGAATTCAACAAGCACTTCAAAACAACATCAACTTTTCAAAAGATATTTCTTTAGGTTATCCGGCTTCAAAATTAGACGGACAAGTATTTTATGATGATGCTCCTTTTTTAAAAGACGCTCCAACACTTCAAACTTATGTGGCAAATCCAAACAACATAGGTTGTCACACTTTTGGAGATTCAGAAAGTGCTTTTGAAGGAACTCAAGAAATTGAAAGAGAGGTTTTAAATGTAATTGCTGTTGATATATTCAAAGCCAAGCCTAACGAATTTGACGGTTACATAGCACCTGGCGGAACAGAAGCTAATATTCAGGCCTTTTGGGTTTATCGCAATTATTTTATGAATGAATTTAATGCTAAACTAAATGAAATAGTTTTAGTTGCATCAGAAGACACGCATTATTCAATTCCTAAAGGAGCTAATTTGCTTCAAATAAATAGAATTATTATTCCTGTTGATTTTGAAAATAGAGAAATTAACAAAAAGGAATTAGAAAATTTATTACTAGATGCAAAAGCAAATGGCAAAAAATATTTTATTGTAGTATCTAATATGGGAACTACTATGTTTGGTTCAGTTGATAACCCAGATATTTATACTTCGCTTTTAGAAAAACATCAATTAACTTATAAACTACATATTGATGGAGCTTATGGTGGATTTGTTTACCCTTTTAATAATGAAAATTCAATTATTAATTTTAATAATCCTAAAATAAGCTCAATAACCATTGATGCACATAAAATGCTTCAAGCACCTTATGGAACTGGCATTTTTATTTGTCGAAAAAAACTGATTGAAAATGTAATTACAAAAGAAGCTAAATATGTGGAAGGAATGGATTTAACACTTTGCGGAAGTCGTTCTGGAGCAAATGCGGTTGCTGTTTGGATGATTCTATTTACTTATGGCCCTTTTGGATGGTTTGAAAAAACAAGTGTTTTACAAATGCGAACGCAATTTTTATGTAATGAATTAGATAAATTAAAGATAAAATATTTCAGAGAACCCTTTATGAATATTGTTACCATTCAAGAACAATTTATTCCAAAAAAATTGGCTCAAAAATTCCATTTAGTCCCTCAAGAGCATCAAGGAAATAATAAATGGTATAAAATTGTAGTGATGAATCATGTAGAAGTCGAACATTTAACTATTTTTATAGAAGAATTAAAAGCACTATATGTTGAAGAAGGAATTAAGAATTAAATATAAAAAATTAAGACAAAGCTTTTCATTTGAAGAAATTGAAGAAAAGAGTTTGGCTATTGCCAATCAAATATTGCAATTAGATATTTGGGGAAAAACTTATTTTCATCTTTTTCTACCCATTGAAGAACAAAAAGAAGTCAATACAGAATATGTATTACAAATTTTAGCTGGAAAGGATAAAGAAATTGTGATTTCAAAATCTGAATTTGCTACTACTTCAATGACTCATTATTTATTGACTGATAATACCAAAATAAAGAAAAACGAATATAATATTCCTGAACCTACAAATGGTTTATCTGTTCCAACAGAAATGATTGACGTAGTTTTTGTACCTCTTTTAGCTTATGACAAACAAGGAAACAGAGTAGGCTATGGAAAAGGTTTCTACGATAAATTTCTTTCGGAGTGCAAGCCTAATGTGGTTAAAATAGGTTTATCTTTTTTTGAACCTGAAGAGTTAATTGAAGACGCCTTTGAAAATGATGTTAAGTTGGATTTTTGTGTGACTCCTAATAGGATTATTTCTTTCTATTTAGCCAAAATGTGATTTTCTCCAAATGCTTTTTTATTAAAAACAATTAAAATTCCAACTCCAACAGAAATAGCAAAATCGGCTACATTAAAAATAGCATTAAAAAATGTAAAAGGTTTTCCACCTATAAAAGGCACCCATTCTGGCATAGGATAATTGGTAATAAAAGGAAAATAAAACATATCTACAACTTCACCGTGAAACCAAGTCCCATAAGGGTCATCTGAAAAAATTGTAGCCACTTGGTGATAACTATCATTAAACAAAACACCGTAAAAAACAGAATCTATAATATTTCCTAATGCTCCTGCAAAAATTAAAACAATAGCCACAAGTAAGTATTTTGAGCTCTTCTTTTTAATTGAATCTTGCAACCACCATGCAATTCCAAAAACGGCAAAAATTCTAAAAACGGTTAAAATAATTTTACCATAATTACCTGGTATTTCTGCACCCCAAGCCATCCCTTCATTTTCAATGAAATGAATTCTGAACCATTCAAAAACTTTTACTTCTTCATTAAGAAAGAAGTTGGTTTTTATGTAAACTTTAGAAATTTGATCAATTAGTAGAACAATAAAAATATAGAGATACGCTTTCTTTAAAGACATTATTTTAATTTTAAAAGACAAAAGTAATGATTTTATTGTATAAAAAAACGCTCTTTTATCAAGAGCGTTTTTTTTAAGAATTTTTAAACTAATTTTAATAAAAAATTAGTTTATTACTATATCATCTAATTGCATAGTTGTTGTAGGACCTGAAACACCGTTTCCTAAGTATTGGAAAACAAAAAATCCATTACCTGTTACAGAAGCAGGAATATTATATACGCCACTACTAGTAAAAGAGGCACCATATCCACTGGTATTACCAGAAGATATTGTAAAATTAGATGTAATATCTACTAATGTTGCTGTACTTATTTGAGCTCCTGGAACATAATTTGTAGTATAAAATACTTTAAAACAAGCTCCATTATTATATCCATCATTTGTTTTAAAAGACATTGTGCTTGCTGCTGTCATATCAACAGGTACAATAAATAATGCTTTATTGGTTTCAGTGTTTCCTCCTCCAAAAGAAGTAACTTGTAAATATGTATTTCCACCAAAAGTCTTTCTTTGCCAATATCTACTTCCTTCAGCAGCATCATTAATGTACTTAGGAAAGTTTTGTTGGTTAGTAGCTGTGTAAGAAGTAAAAGGTTCGTTTAATGTAGCATTATACACTATATTATCTCCAACAATTGGAGGAAAAAAGTCTAATTCTAAACGCTCATTTGTAATGTTAACATCATTAATAGTTCTAATCATAAATTGAAAATCACTATTGTATTTTGTTAATACACCTCTAATTTTCCCACTTCCACTTGGAATAGCATTTGTAGCAAAATTTGCAAATTCACTAACTCTTACAATAATAGTTTGGCCAAACTCATCTGTAATTAAATGATTCGTAGCACCACCAATACTATTTAATGAAGGATCATAAAAAGTTTTTCCTAAAGAAGCATCTGTGAATTGTACATTATCAAATTCTATCAACATATTGATATATTGATTGTTTTTTGCATTTGAAACTGACAAATGTTTAACAATGTCATTTTCATCAACATCTGTACAAGAACGTTTGATAACATCTTTATATTCTACACCACTAATTCTACCTACATTTCCATTATATAAGTTACCAATAATAGTAGAGCTTTGATAAGTAGAAACATAACGATCTTTCATGTTTATGTATACTAATCTTCCTGGTTCAAACTCATTAAATAAATTATAAGAGTCTACAGGCATACTAAATCCAACATTTCCATCAACTGATTGAAAAGAGATAGATTTATAAAAATTTCCACCTTCATCACTTGAAGTTACATAAGCTTCAATAATATCTTCAGTAGGATAGATTGTTGCAGTAGAAGTTGCTCCACTTGTAATTACTGAGACATCTTTTGTAGCTGTTAAATTAACACATTCTGATGATAAATCTGGTGTGTTATACTCATCACTATTTACACAAGCTGTAAAGATTGTTAAAAGTGAGATTAATGTTAAAATTTGAATTTTTTTCATAGCTAATTAATTTTCGTAAATTTTAATATCATCTAATTGGAAAGTCGTTGTAGGATTTGCTGCTTTACTTCCTTGGTATCTAAATGCAATTCTTACATTAGTTCCGTTAAAACTACTTACATCTATAGGTCCGCTTGATATTTTTAGATCATTTTGGGCACTACTTGTTGGAAGTATTGGATTTAACTCTGTCCAAGTAGCCGTATCAATTCCAGGAATAGTTCCATCATAATCTTCAGAAATATATACTTTTAATACACTTCCGTTATAAAAACGGTTAATTGAACTAAAGGATAGTACTTCATTTACTGAATTTGACAAATCTATTGTCTTAGTTATTAACCACACATCATCATCAGAAGATGTTGTAGAATAGTATGAAGAGAATTCAGCAAATTTAGTTCCATTAAATGATTTTCCTGCCCAAACTCTAGGTCCAGTTGTATTTGTATTAACCCATCCATCAAGAGCTACAGGTACTTCATTAGAACCACTTCCTGTTGTGATACTTTCAAAATCCTCAGAAAAAACAACTGGTTTTAACGTTGGAATATCAAAATCATCTTCGTTTACACAACTTGTAAAAAGTGTCAAACTGAATGCCATAAAGACAAAAGGTTTTATAAATTTATTTTTCATAGTTTTTTTTTTAGAAATTAATGTAGAAGTTTACAAAATATGTTCTTCCGTATCCATAAAAATATTTAGGACCAAAAGTTCTTGTACCACTTGCTAGGTCTTGTTGTAAATCTGGGAAAGTTGCCTTTCTTGATTGTTCAAAACCACCTGTTTTATATGTAATATCAAAAAGGTTGTTTACAGAAGCAAAGAATCCAACAGTATTTCTGTTCTTTTGGCTAATTCTCCATGATTTACCTCCAATTAAGTTTACTAATGTAAATGAATCAAATTTTTCTTGTTTTAATAAACTTCTTACAGTTGCTTCATCTGCACCAGAGTATGAAATTCCTGTAGTTCCATCAATTGTGAAGTTATCAGTTCTTAATACGTTAGAAACATCAATATAACTATCAGCTAAATAATTTACGTTAGCACTAATCCACCAAAACTTAGGGTCTCTATATTCTAAACCAAAAGAGTAAGCTTGTTGTGGCATACCTGCTTGTTTATAGTTTTTTAAATATGTCTTACCAAATGAAGTTAAAGGGTTTGTGTTTGTTGCACTTGCTTGAGCATCATCGTTGATATATAAGTTTGGATTATTATCATAAATATATTGTCCGTATGAAGCCGCTCCAGTAGCTTTAATTGTAGAAGTGATTTGGTATTCAATACCTAACTCTGCACCAATATTCTTTTTGTTGATACCTGTAACGATTTCACTAATAAAAGCATCTTCATCTCCAACAACATCAGAAATATTTTCTGCATAATAGAAAGAGATTTCTCTTGTATTTTGAATTTTAGTCATAAAACCAGTAAGTCTAGCCTTTAACTTTGGAGCTCTAATAATATAACTAGCATCCATACTCATAACATTTTCACTTTCTAAATCTGGAGTAAAATTATTATTTAAACGAGCATTAGAGAAAGTGTTTCTTAAGTTAGGTGCTTTTGTTAAATATCCAGCATTAAAAGTTAATAAGTGACGTCCTGATAATTTATAAGTTAAACCACCTTTAAAGCCAAAGTTTTCAAATTTCACTTTATTGCTATCTCCAAATGAGTTATTTGCATAAATACCATTTCTATATAAACCTTCTCTTTGATATTGAGTTCTTGAGAATGATTGAGCTAAATAAAAATCAACTTTATTGTAAGTGAATTTAAATTGTGTAAATGCATCAGCTACAGTAGCACGTAAAAGATAATTATAACCATAAGTATCACCTTCACCAACTTGTCTATTTGGGTTATTCAAATCAGATTGTGAAGCATCTCCTGCGTAAAATTGGTCAATATCTAGGTAATAATTCCCTCCTAGTAAATCTAATAAATTTTGGAAATTATGTGATCTTAATTTTTTAAACGAAACACCCGCATTTAAACTAACGTTATCCGATAAACTAGAGTTTAATATTGAGTTAGCACTCACTTGGTTATCATCTGTTCTATCTTCATATAATGCATAAATACTTCTTCCAGGGAATGAACTATTTTGGTTAGCAATGTACATTCCATTCCAATTAACTTGACTGTTGTTTAAAAAGAAATTTCTTGCATTTGAAGCTCCTTGTTCATTTGGAGTCCAGTTACCATCATTATCAAAAGTATTCAAGAAATAACTTGGTAAATTTCTATAATATGTTGGATCAGGATTATTCCCATTTGTATAATCTATTCTTGAATTTCCTATTGTTCCTGATTGATAAGAAACATTAGTATTCAATCTTGTATTTTCATTCATTTTCCAATAGTGAGATAAAATTACCATTGGTTCTTGAATATCTTTATCTCTTGAATTTCTTTTTTTGCCATTTTGGTAACCCCAGTAAGAATTGTATTGAACCCCCATTAAGTCTGTTACTTCTTGAGTATTTGGAGAACTTTTTCCTCTACTATTTTGAGCAAAAATTGAAGTTAAATTCAAACTATGTTTTTCATTAATTTTTTTCTCAACACTTGCAAATAAAGAATTTGCGCTATAATCTGTTCCGTCAAAATAACCTTCTTGAGCCCATCTTCTTGAAGCGGATAATGTATAAGCCCAACCTTTACTATTCAAACCAGAAGCGTGTGTAGCCATTGCTCTCCAGCTATAATTTGTATTTGTTCCTGAATAAGTAATTCTTGTACCAGGACGATAAAAAGAAGCTCTTGTATTAATTTCTTGTGTTCCTAATATATTACCAAATGTATAATCGGAAGGGGTAGTACCCATAGAAAACTCTTGGTTTCTTGTAGCATCATTTAATCCTCCCCAGTTACTCCATTGTGGTCTACCATCATATAATTTATTCATTGATAAACCATTAATCATGGTTACGCCATATTCATTATCTAATCCACGTATTCTAAATCTTGCTAATCCCCAGTTAAAAGCGGCAGCTTGTTGAAAAATGTCTCTTGATGCTTGTAACAATCCAGATGTACTTTCTGAACCACTATTGTCATCTCCTAAATCATTTTCAGTAATAGTAACTAAACTTAATTGTTTTTCTGTTGTAATATCTTCCTCAATAACAACAGTTCCTAAATCTAACATTTCACCCGCAGTTAGCTCTAATTGAAATACTTGAGTAGTGTACCCAGTGTAAGTGACAATTAATGAGTGATTTCCTGATGGTACTTCGTCAAATTTGAAGACTCCATCAAAATTTGTTACTTTAGATTGATTAGTACTTTCGATTGTTAATACAACATTTTGGAGTGGTTTTAATGTTTTAGAATCAATTACCTTTCCTTGTAAACTTGATCCTTGACCTAAAACAACCATTGTTTGTATTAAAAGTAAAATACTGAATAATAGTTTTTTCATAAAAAATTAATGTTTAAATCGAATATTAAAATTGTGTTAAGAACTACACTTAACAGTCTGCAAATGTACAACTTTTAATAATATTATATACCTTTGGCCCGGTCTTTGGACAAAATTGATATTAAAATAACATACCGTACATGAAAATCAAACAAATAATCATTGCCTTTATACTGTTAACATCTGTAAACAAAGGAATTTCACAAGAAAAAAAATTCGAATTACACACCATTGCATTTTATAATCTAGAAAACTTATTTGATACCATTAACGACCCAAACATAAACGATGAAGAGTATCTACCCTCTAAAGGTTGGACCTATAAAAACTATAAGAAAAAATTAGACAATTTAAGTCGAGTTTTAAATGAAATAGGAACAAATGAACAACAAAAAAATGGACCAACAATCATAGGAGTATGTGAGATTGAGAACAGAAGAGTTTTAGAGGATTTAGTAAAACAACCCAGATTACTTAATAAAAATTATAAAATTGTACACTTTGATTCTCCAGATCATAGAGGTATAGATACTGGTTTTTTATATGACCCTATACACTTTAAACCTACCAGCTACATTAATATTCCTCTTTATATTTATCAAGATGCTGATAAAAAAGGAAAAAAGGAAAAAGAAGAAGAAACTGATGATACAGAATCCGTGGATAAAAAATCAAAGAGAATATATACTAGAGATCAATTATTAGTAACAGGTCTTTTAGACGGAGAAGAAGTAAGTTTTATTGTTAATCACTGGCCATCAAGATCAGGTGGAGAAAAAAAAAGTAGTCCTTACAGAGAAGCCGCAGGTGCTTTAAACAGAAAAATAATAGATTCCTTATTCAAAATTAATCCTAATGCTAAAATAATTACAATGGGCGATTTAAATGATGGTCCCTATAATAAAAGTGTTAAAAAAGGAATTGGAGCAGTTGCTAAAAAAGAAGACTTAAAAAAATTCGGAGTTTTCAATCGTATGGAAGAAATGTCTAATAATGGAATTGGTTCTTTAGCTTATAGAGATTCTTGGGATTTATTTGATCAAATAATGCTAACAGAGCCTTATGTAAATAAAGATTATTCTTCATGGACTTATTGGAAAGCAGGTGTTTACAACAAAGACTTTTTAATTCAAAAAGAAGGACAATACAAAGGATATCCATTAAGAAACTCTAATGGTGTTGCTGGTTTTAGTGACCACTTTCCAGTGTATGTATATTTAATTAGAGAACAAAAAACAGGCAAACAAATAGTCACAAAACTTGTTTCTAGTAAAAAAGAAATTTCTTTCAACAAAACAAAGGAAGGAAAAATTGAAGTCCCTTGTTCGATTAATGGAACCTCTTCTAATTTTATTTATGATGCTAGTATTGAAGACATTTTAATCTCTGGAAAAGATGCCTTATTTTTAATAAAAACAGGTAAAATTAAGCCTGAAAATTATTCTGGTGAACAGCCTTACTCTCTTGCAGATGGAAGAATTCCAGAAGGATCAACTATATTAATTGAGACAATTGAATTTAATGGATTTACATTAAACAATGTTACAGCTGTTGTTTCAAACGGTATTTCTTCTCCATTAGTAATTGGAAAAAATACTTTAAGTACATTAGGAACTGTAGAAGTAAATTACAAAGAAAGTTTACTTTCTATTACAGAATAGATTTTTCAATTATAGCTATAAATTTAAAGGTTAGTTCACGCTAACCTTTTTTATTTTTAGTAACTTCGTAATATAAATTCATTCACATGTCTATACAAAAACCTTTTAATCTCAATCTATGGATTGCTGAGAATAGAGACAAACTTAAACCTCCTGTAGGAAACAAAAACTTATATGTTGATTCTGGAGATTATATTGTCATGATTGTTGCAGGTCCAAATGCACGAAAAGATTATCACTATAATGAAACTGAAGAATTATTTTATCAATTAGAAGGAAATATAACCGTTTTTGTTCAAGATAACGGGAAAAAGAAAGCCATGCATCTTGGCCCAGGAGATCTTTTCTTATTGCCTGCAAAAGTCCCTCATTCACCTGTTCGCTCAGAAAATTCTATAGGATTAGTAGTAGAAAGGAAACGTGCGGGACAAGATATTCCTGATGGATTACTATGGTTTTGTGATAATTGCAACCATAAATTGTATGAAGTTTATTTTGAACTAAAAGACATTGAAGTTGATTTCTTAGCCCATTTTAAACATTTTTATAATTCTAAAGAATTAAGAACTTGTAGTAAATGTGGAACCGTTATGGAAACAGATAAACGTTTTGTAAAAGACTAATATTTGAATTTTCCCAACTTTCTTATTCTTCTTGTCTCTAGTTTTAAAAAATAAGATTAAAAGGAATGTTCTTAGCAAAGAACCCATTATGAATATGTGAAAAAAAACACCTATTTTTGCTTAAAATATAACAAAAACATAAAAAAAAGTTACAATGTCAACAATAGCACAGCAATTCGGAATGGTCGAAGCTCTTGAAAAATTAGGAGTTAAAGCCATTAACGAAGGAACATCTACAGGAAATGATTGGTTTTCAAATGGAGAAATTATTGAGAGTTATTCGCCAGTAGATGGACAATTAATTGGAAAAGTGAAAACCACTACGGCTACAGATTATGAAAAAGTGATGCAAGCTGCTACAACTGCTTTTAAAACATTTAGAGCAATGCCTGCACCACAAAGAGGAGAAATTGTTCGTCAATTTGGAAACAAATTAAGAGAATTGAAAGAGCCACTAGGTAAATTAGTCTCTTATGAAATGGGTAAATCGTTGCAAGAAGGTTATGGAGAAGTTCAAGAGATGATTGATATATGTGATTTTGCTGTTGGACTATCACGTCAATTAAACGGTCAAACGATACCTTCAGAGCGTCCTGGGCATGTAATGAGAGAGCAATGGCATTCCATTGGAGTTGTAGGTATCATTTCTGCCTTTAACTTTCCAGTAGCTGTTTGGGCTTGGAATACAGCTTTAGCATGGATTTGTGGTGATGTATGTGTTTGGAAAGGATCTGAAAAAGCACCCCTTTGCGCAGTAGCCTGTCAAAACATTATTGCAGGTGTTTTAAAAGAAAATAATTTACCAGAAGGTATTTCAAGCATAATAAATGGAGATTATAAAGTAGGAGAAATGATGACTACTGACACAAGAATTCCATTAATTTCAGCTACAGGTTCAACTAGAATGGGTAGAATTGTAGGAGCTACAGTTGCACAACGTTTTGGTAAATCTTTATTAGAATTAGGTGGAAACAATGCCATAATCATTACACCATCAGCTGATTTAAAAGTGGTAGTACCAGGTGCTGTATTTGGTGCTGTTGGAACAGCAGGACAAAGATGTACATCAACAAGACGATTAATTATTCACGAATCTGTTTATGATAAAGTAAGAGATGCAATTGTAGGAGCTTATGGTCAATTAACTATTGGTAATCCATTAGATCAGAAAAATCATATTGGTCCATTAATTGACAAAGATTCGGTAAACACCTATTTGGCAGCTATTGAAAAAGCAAAAGCTGAAGGCGGAAAAATATTAGTTGAAGGCGGCGTACTTTCAGGTGAAGGATATGAATCTGGATGTTATGTAAAACCTGCAATTATTGAAGCCGAAAATCATTTTGAAATTGTTCAATCAGAAACTTTTGCACCTATTTTATATTTGATGAAATATGCTGGTGAAGTTGAAAATGCGATTGATTTACAAAATGGCGTTGCCCAAGGGTTGTCATCGGCAATTATGACTAATGAAATGAAAGAAGCTGAAAAATTCTTATCTTTTGCTGGTTCAGATTGTGGTATTGCTAATGTAAATATCGGAACTTCTGGTGCCGAAATTGGAGGTGCATTTGGTGGTGAAAAAGAGACTGGCGGAGGACGTGAGTCAGGTTCTGATGCATGGAAAGTATATATGAGAAGACAAACCAATACCGTTAATTATTCAGATCAATTACCTTTAGCACAAGGAATCAAGTTTGATTTGTAAAGATTATATTACAGCTAATTTTTCTTTAGTACAATTCTAAATTAGCCTAAAAATTTTGAATCTTTAATTTAAATTCTAATTTTGCTCTCGTTAAAAACAAAAAAATGAGAACTATTATATCAACATATTTAAATCATGAACAAAAGATGTCAAGTCTTTGTTTGGGTATATGGGATATAATTTAAAATAGTTTTAAACAATATTTTTATATTCCCAGACCCAAAAAGTCTGGGAATTTTATTTTACAGCATTATGAAACAATCAGGATTGAACAGCAATTTATTTAAGAAAACAAATCGAAAGAAATGTATATAAGCATTAGTATGCAATATATTTTCAAACCTCGATTTATTATGAATCGAGGTTTTTTTATTTAAAACCAAATTTAAAAAAATGATAAAACATCAATTTTACTGAATTTAAAAAAAGAAGAAAAATGGAAACAAATGTAATAATAAAGAAAAACACAAGTCCGCCAACTAAATTTAGTTTGATGGTTCAAAATATATTTGAAGATAAATATATAAACGAACGTGGGACAAAAAATGTAGGTAGCATTATAGCAGAAAACTTTGCTAGAATGAATGCTGCTCAAACTTTGTGGAAAAGAGAAGCTTTTAAAGACATTTTGTTACATTTTGAATCAGAAAAATGTTATACTGTCTTAAAAGAAGAAAAGTATATTGAAGTTTTGGCTAATATCGCTGGTTTTGCTAATAAATTTGTTAGACCAATTGAAGAATGGAATAAAGAAAGTTTTGTAGCTGAAGATCAATTAACCGATTTCATCAAACATTGCTTTGCTATGTATGAAGTTCCAAGTTTTTTGGAAGCTACTTTTTTCAGTTCAAATAAAATATACATGTACTGGTACATCCAAATAGGAAAAGGTACAAGTATTTTAAAATTGAGTGCGTTTCCTGTTTCATTTACAAAAAAAATGGCACATGCTTTTAGTCAAACTACTGCTAATTATACAGTGGAAAATGCCATAAGAAGAGCTCAAGCAATTGGTTTTGGTGCAAATGAAAAAATGGCAGAAACTATCGCTTTCTCTGAATTAATGTTGACTTTTGAAAACGAAACTTTTTGGAACCAAATAATTCAATTTTTAGCTAAGCAAGAAGATGTTTCTTTTGTTCAAGTTCAAGAAGTGTTGTTCTATTTGAAAGAAAATTTCTATAGAGATACAACATTTAGCATGAAAGGAAGAACATGGAATGCTATCGCTTCTAAAGCTGAAGAGTGGAATAAAGATTACATCAAAAAATTGGAGGCCAACAACAGAGCTCAATGGAAAAAAAGCACGTTCAATAGTTTTGTGAAAACAGTTGTCGATGGTGATATAAAAACAATTTTCATCATCAAAGAATTGTTGACTTCAGAAGAATTGTATAATGAAGGTTATGAAATGAATCACTGCGTTGCAGAATACGAATATGATTGTATTGAACAAACTGCAGCAATTTTCAGCATGAGAAAATGGATTGATGAAAATGAAAGTTTTGAAGCAACCATACAAGTTTCTCCAGAAGCAAAAATGATTGTGCAAGCAAAGGCAAGATTTAATGAAAACGTAAGTAAAGAAGCTTATGAAATCATGGTAGAATGGGCAAATAAAGAAGAATTGTCAATAGATGAAGATGAAGTTTACTATGAAAATGCAGACAATCATTTGCATGACATCTATGAAGAAGCTCCTTATGTGCCGAGGTATCAAGAGGTAGCTTTTGTTCCAAACAGAAATCAAACCACAAATGATATAGACTACAGATGGATATTTTTTTTATTGTTTATATTATTGAAAGCTTGTGTTTTGTTTAGCAAATAAAAAAAGAAGCCGTTTCTACATTTAGAAACGGCTTCTTATAATAGTATAATTATTTATCGTTGCATATTTTTAGCTTCAATACTCATAGTGGCATGAGGAACTAATTTTAAACGCTCCTTATTGATTAACTTTCCTGTTACCTTGCAGATACCATATGTTTTATTTTCCACGCGGAAAAGCGCGTTTTTTAAATCACGAATGAATTTTTCTTGACGAATAGCTAGCTGAGAATTAGCCTCTTTAGACATTGTTTCACTTCCTTCCTCAAAAGCTTTAAATGTTGGCGATGTATCATCAGTACCATTATTTAAATCATTCATATAGGCGCTTTTTATTAAATCTAAATCTGCTTGTGCTTTCTCAATTTTCTTCAAAATTAATTCTTTAAATTCAGCTAAATCAGCATCTGAAAATCTCATTTTTTCTTCTGTCATCTTTATATTATTTTGAAATTAATATCATTGTTTTGATATCGTCAAACTCAATTTCTGTGCCATTATTTAATTGATCTTCAAAAACTAAGCTTTCAGTTAACGTTTCAGACTTGATATAAGCTTCATTACTCATAATAGCATCTTCTAAGATTCCATTCTTTTGTAGCTGTACTTTAATTTTATCTGTCACTTCAAAACCACTCTCTTTTCTTATATTTTGTATTCTGTTTACTAATTCTCTCGCTATACCTTCTTTTCTTAATTCATCAGTGATTGTAATATCTAAAGCAACTGTAATACCATTAGCATTAGCAACCAACCAACCTGGAATATCTTGAGAAGAAATTTCAACATCTTCTAATGATAAATTTATGCTTTTTCCTGCAATTTCAATCATCAAGCTTCCTTTAGTATCTAATTCATTAATTTGCTCATTAGAAAAAGATTGTATCTCTTTAGAAATCAGCCCCATATCTTTACCAAAACGAGGCCCTAGTGTCTTGAAATTAGGTTTAATTTGCTTTACCAAAATTCCAGACGCATCATCTAATAGTAAGATTTCCTTTACATTTACCTCAGCCTTAATCAACTCAGAAACGGCTTCAATCTCACCCTTTTGAGACTCGTCAAGTACTGGAATCATTACCTTTTGTAGCGGTTGACGAACTTTTATCATCTCCTTTTTACGTAGTGATAGCACTAATGAAGAGACCGTTTGCGCCTTTAACATTTTGCTCTCCAACGATTTATCAACATATTTTTCAACATATTCAGGAAATTTTGCCAAATGTACACTGTCGAAATTTTCTGACTGTGTTGCTTGTGTTAAATCTCTGTAAAGTTTATCCATAAAGAATGGAGCTATTGGGGCACTTAATTTAGAAATCGTCAATAAGCAAGTGTATAATGTTTGATATGCTGCAATTTTATCTGTCCCATATTCACCTTTCCAGAATCTTCTTCTACATAAACGCACATACCAGTTACTTAGGTTCTCTTGTACAAAATCAGAAATAGCTCTAGCTGCTTTAGTAGGTTCATATTCTGCATAGAAACCATCTACATCCTTTATTAAAGTATTTAATTCAGATAAGATCCAACGGTCAATTTCTGGTCTTTCTTCTAAAGGAATTTCAGCCTCTTCATATTTAAAACCATCAATATTAGCATATAGACTAAAGAATGAATAAGTATTATATAGTGTTCCAAAAAATTTACGTCTAACTTCGGCAACTCCTTCAATATCAAATTTTAAGTTATCCCAAGGATTTGCATTAGCAATCATATACCAACGAGTAGCATCTGGGCCATATTCAGCTAAAGTAATGAATGGATCAACAGCGTTTCCTAAACGTTTTGACATTTTTTGCCCATTTTTGTCTAAAACTAATCCATTAGAAACTACATTTTTATAAGCTATTTTATCAAAAACTAAAGTACCGATAGCGTGTAATGTATAAAACCAACCGCGTGTTTGATCTACTCCTTCGGCAATAAAATCAGCTGGAAAATCTTTATTTTCATCAATTTTATCCTTATTTTCAAAAGGGTAATGCCATTGTGCATAAGGCATAGCTCCAGAGTCAAACCAAACATCAATCAAATCGCTTTCTCTTTTCATTGGTTTTCCTGAAGCAGAAACTAAAATGATTTCATCTACAATATTTTTATGTAAATCAATTAAATCGTAGTTTTCTTCAGACATGTTTCCAATTTCAAATCCTTTGAATGGATTTTCCTTTTGAAAACCAGCTGCAATTGATTTTTCAATTTCGTTATAAAACTCTTCAACGGAACCTATTAATATTTCTTCTGTACCCTCTTCTGTTCTCCAAATTGGCAATGGAATTCCCCAATAACGTGAACGTGATAAATTCCAATCATTAGCATTTTTTAACCAATTTCCAAAACGCCCTTCTCCTGTAGCTTTTGGTTTCCAGTTGATGGTCTCGTTTAAATCAAACATTCGTTCTTTAACCTCAGTAACTTTAATGAACCAAGAATCTAATGGATAATATAAAAGAGGTTCGTCTGTTCTCCAACTGTGTGGATAACTGTGAACGTATTTTTCAACTTTAAAAGCTTTGTTTTCTTCTTTTAACTGGATGGCAATCTCTACATCTGCAGAACGTTCTGGTGCTTGACCAGCATCATAATATTCATTTTTAACATATTTACCAGACAAATCCCCTAATCCTTGAATAAATTTACCTTGTAAATCTACTAATGGCACAGGATTTCCATTAGCATCAAGAACTAACATTGGAGGAACTTCTGGAGTTGCTTCTTTAGCCACTTTGGCATCATCTGCTCCAAATGTAGGTGCTGTATGCACAATTCCTGTTCCATCTTCGGTGGTAACAAAATCTCCTGAAATTACTCTAAAAGCATTTTCTGGATTTTGATAAGGTAACATTAGTGGCATTAATTGTTCATAACGAATTCCAACTAAATCAGCTCCTTTAAACTCTTTTACTACTTGAAAAGGAATTTTCTTGTCTCCTTCTTTGAAATTTTCAAAATCAGATGCTTCTGTTGATTCGAAATAATTTTTATTAAACTGTTTTCCGACCAAATTTTTAGCTAAAATTACTTTAACTGGTAAAAAAGTATATTGATTAAATGTTTCAACCAAAACGTAATCAATTTTTGGACCGACAGTTAATGCTGTGTTAGAAGGTAAAGTCCAAGGAGTTGTTGTCCAAGCTAAAATATGAACATCACCAAGCCTAGTTAAGAAGTCTGGCAACGATTCATTAATCGCTTTAAATTGTGCTACAACTGTTGTATCGGTTACATCTCTATAACTTCCTGGTTGGTTAACTTCATGAGAAGATAGACCTGTACCTGCTTTTGGAGAATAGGGTTGGATAGTATAACCTTTATATAACAAATCTTTATTATAAATTTGTTTAAGCAACCACCAAACCGTTTCCATATATTTTGGCTTATAAGTAACATATGGATCTTCCATATCTACCCAATAGCCCATTTTTTCGGTTAAGTCATTCCAAACATCCGTATAACGCATAACGGTTTTTTTACACGCTTCGTTATATTCAGAAACCGAAATTGTTTTTCCTATATCCTCTTTTGTAATTCCTAGTTCTTTTTCAGTACCTAATTCTACAGGTAATCCATGCGTATCCCAACCTGCTTTACGTTTAACTTGGTATCCTTTTTGAGTTTTGTAACGACAAAAAATATCTTTAATGGCACGAGCCATTACGTGATGAATTCCTGGCAGTCCGTTTGCCGAAGGTGGTCCTTCAAAAAACACATAGGGTTGGTTTCCTTCACGAGAAGTTACAGATTGTTCAAAGATGTTATTTTTTTTCCAGAAATCAAGTACTTCAGACGCCACAGTAGGCAAGTCAAGTCCTTTATATTCAGTAAATTTTGTACTCATTTTGTCGTTTTCTTAAATCAATTTGCGAAAGTAAGGAATTTTGATTAATTGAAAGAAAAGATGGCTAAAAAAAGAACTAGGAGAACTTACTTTTATTAAATTATAGATAGAAATTAACGTATGTTGTTATTTTATGAAAAAACTTCTTTTAAAACGTCTAAAGATTTTGGTTTTTTAAATCCGTCAAGATGTGTGGTATAATAATCGAGTAAAATTTTAAGTAGAAGTTGTCTTTCAATAGAGGCAAAGTTTTTTTGATTGTCGTCAAACTTTAAATCAATTAACTTATTGAAAAGTTTAGTTTCGTGTGTAGACAAACAACTCACTCCTTGAAAAGAGGAAAAAATACCATTAATAGTTTCAAAATAAGGCAATTCTCTTTCTGATGTGTCAGGATAAAAACCTAAATATTTGGTCATTTCCATCAAGAGTATTAAATGAAAGTTAGCGACTTCATCATGAGTATCTAACCAAAGAAAAGCTGTTTCGAGAAAAGAGAATAGGTTTTCATTCTTTTCTTCTTCTTTGATACTATGATGTAGTACTTCTGAAAGAAAAATGACTATGGTACTTTTAACAATATTGGTATTTATGGACAGATAAGGAAAGGCTAACTTTATTTCTTTAAAATGTTCAAGAGTTCCTTTATTCTTATGATTTGCTTCAATTTCAAGAATATTTAAGGGTTGAAAATAAGCTATTTTTTGATTGTTTCTTTGGGTCGAAAAAGCATTTCTTACAAAATAAGTTTTTAAACCATCTGATTGCGTGAAGCATTTAACAATAAGGCTTTTCTCATGAAATTTTAATACTGAAATTACAATTGCTTTGGTTTTGACTTGCATTTTTAAGTTGAAGATTAACGAATAATCATTACTTTTTTAACTTTAGTTTCCGCTCCATCTTCTGAAGAAATAAATATCATGTAAACTCCTGAAGCTACTCTATACTTCCCAAAGGCTGTTGTATCCCATTCAATTGTCCCTCCTTCTGAAGTAGTTTCGTGCACTAAATTTCCTTCAATATCTGTAATTTTAATATTGGCTTTATTAATTAATCCACTTACTTTTACTGTACCATTAAAATCTGGTCTAACAGGATTTGGATAAACAAAAACTTCAGACAAATCATCGTTAGCTTTTGTATTTACACCTAAAAAAGAAATTAATCCTTTATCTGTAGCCATAAAAACTTCTCCAGTAGCATCATCAATTTCAATATCTAAAATATTATTACTAGGTAAAGGAGAATTCTCTTTTGTAAAACGATACAAGGTTTCCTGTCCATTTGGTGAGACTAGAAAAACTCCTGCTCCAGCAATTGACACCCATTTATTATTTGCTCCATCAACGGCAATGTCTATAATTGATTGTTGGTAAAAAAGCTCTTGTGCTAACCCATTTTCTTCTATAATTATTGCATTAGCAACAAGTTCAGTTTCATTAATAAAACGATCAACAGACGGAAGTACCCTTAATCCTCTATAGGTTCCTATCCACAACTGATTTCTATTATCAATAGCCAGACATCTTACATCAACACTAGGTATATTTCCTTCCTCACCATTAATTTCAATAATTTTATTATTATAATTCTCATTGAACGCAATAATTCCATTACTTCTAAAAGAAGGAATCCATTTGGTTCCATTTTTATCAATAACTAGGCTTGAATATCTTTCACCTACTGGATCTATTAAAACACTAGACATATCTATTGATTGCCATGTGCCACTTGCTTTTAATACTTTTAAAGGTTTTTCTACATATGCATTAGACATCCAAACATTACCGCTTTTATCAATTGCTGGTCCGTTTACACGAACTGAAATATAAGTTGGGGTAACTATTTGCTGATTTTGCAATCCATCTGTTCCTGTATTTGTTTGATTGAATAAAGTAATACCTCCATTATTTATTCTTAAAAGGCCATTATGATGTGAAGCTACATATATCTCATTTTCATTCGTTGGATTAACGGTAATATGACATAAAGATGTTGCCCCAGATAATTCTTCAAATGGAATAATTTCCCATCCTTGACTATTTGAAAACTTACTTATACCTTCTTCTAGTAAATTAGGGTCATATGTTCTATCATATCCTCCATAAACAGCCCATAAGTATTGAGATGTTTTTTTTAAATTAAAAATATAATTTTGAACAGGTCCATCAGGAGAAAGCAATTCAAAAAGAGTTGGGTTGGCTATTTGTGTTTGAAACAATCCATCTTTTTTAGTTCCTATATATAAATCATTACCTATTGTAACTGCACATGAAAACACATTTGTTATGTCAGGAATCTGTGTTATATGAGCTACTGAAGAAAACAATATATCTAATACATAGACATGGTTTAAGGTTGTAACTATTAAATATTCATCTGTTGCGATAAATTTTATTCCTTGTTGGGGAATTGAAAACACCGTTTGAAAATTTGCTCCATTATATTTTTGAACTGTACTATTTGTATTTAAAGCAACTAACTGATTATTAAAATTAGTTATTCCTGACCAAAAACCTGAATCAAAAGTTTGCCATTGATTAAAATCGATAAGGTTTGGATTTGTTACTGATACTTTTTTAATTCCTTCTGTACTAGTAACAGCATAAATATCACCATTATAAACTGTGGTTTGTAAAACAGAGATTTCTTCACCACCATTCCCTATATAATAGGTGTCTTCAAACTCTAGATTAGAAAGTTTTAAAACGGAAATACCAAAATCTGTTGCTATATATACTTTTTCCTCAAATTCATAAAAGTGATTTATTTTTTTCTTGTTAGGAGCAACAGGTACTTCGTTTATAATATCAACTTTATTAATAATTTTTCCATCATCTTTTGTGATGATTAACAAACCATTATCATTTCCTGTTAAAGAAAGTCCAAAGTTTTGACTGTAATAAACAGATGTAATATTTTGAGGTTTAAAACCATCTATTGAATTTTTTATATTTAATTCATTAGTTACATCGTCTTTTGAAAAAAGCGCATTTTCAGTAGCTGCAATAACTTTGGTATCTCCAAAAGTTATGTCCTTAATTTCATTATAGGAATAATATCCTTTCCATAACTGATTAGTTTGAGAAAAAGAGGCAATAGAGAATAACAGTAATAAAAGGGCTTTTTTCATATATAGAAATTTATTGACTTTCAAAGGTCACAATGTAATGCTATGTGTACATAATATTGATTAGTACTTGAAATTATAATGATAGCTATTTCATTTAAATTATTTGCAACAAATATAATACAAACGTTTAAATTTAATTTTTATGATAAAAAAAGCCCTTCAAATGAAGAGCTTTTATTTTTTTATTTTCTTTAGGTATATGATTAAACTATAACTTGAGCAAGCATAGCATCAGCTACTTTAACAAATCCTGCAATATTAGCTCCTTTCACATAGTCTACATAACCATCTGAATCTTTACCATATTTCACACAAGCTTCGTGAATATTTGCCATAATTCCTTTTAATCTTTCATCAACTTCTTCACTAGTCCAACTTAAACGTAAAGAGTTTTGAGACATTTCTAAACCTGAAGTTGCAACACCACCTGCATTAGAAGCTTTACCAGGAGCAAATAAGATTTTTGCTTTGTGGAATACTTCAATAGCTTCTGGAGTTGAAGGCATATTTGCTCCTTCAGCTACACAGATACATCCGTTTGCTACTAATAGTTTAGCTTCATCATCATTTAATTCGTTTTGTGTAGCACATGGTAATGCAACATCGCATTTAACTTCCCAAGGACGTTTTCCTTCTACAAATTTTGCTGAAGTGTATTTTTTAACGTAATCGCTGATTCTACCATAATTTACGTTTTTAATTTCCATGATGTAAGCTAATTTTTCAGCATCAATACCGTCAGCATCATAAATATATCCTGATGAATCTGAAGCTGTAACTACTTTACCTCCTAATTCAGTTGCTTTTTCAATAGCGTATTGAGCCACATTTCCTGAACCAGAAACTACAACTGTTTTACCTTGAAAAGATGTTCCTTTAGTAGCTAGCATACTTTGAGCAAAATAAACGTCTCCATATCCTGTAGCTTCAGGACGAATTAATGATCCTCCAAAAGATATTCCTTTACCAGTAAGAACTCCAGTAAATTCATTTCTTAATCTTTTATATTGACCAAACATATACCCTACTTCTCTTCCACCAACGCCAATATCTCCAGCAGGAACGTCTGTGTTTCCACCGATATGTTTAGAAAGTTCTGTCATAAATGCTTGACAAAAACGCATAATTTCGTTGTCTGATTTTCCTTTTGGATCAAAATCTGCTCCTCCTTTTCCACCACCCATTGGTAAAGTTGTCAAACTATTTTTAAATGTTTGTTCAAAAGCTAAGAATTTTAGTATACTTAAATTTACAGAAGGGTGAAAACGAATTCCTCCTTTGTATGGTCCAATTGCAGAGTTCATTTGAATTCTGTAACCTCTATTCACATGTGTTTTACCGGCATCATCTGTCCAAGTAACTCTAAACATAATAACTCTTTCTGGCTCAACCATTCTTTCTAAGAGCATTTTGTTTTCGTATTTTTTATTTTCTTCAATAAAAGGGATAACAGTTTCTGCTACCTCTTTAACAGCCTGCATAAACTCAGGCTCATTTGGGTTTCTTTTAGCAACCGCATCAATAAATGATGAAATATTTGCACTCATAATAGTGTGATTTTTATTAGAAAAAACGTTTTCGTAATCGTTGGCAAATATACATTATATTGTAATATCTGCATTGAAGTTTTAATAATTCTGAACAAAATTTAACTCATTCTTAGTAATTTGGCATGTATTTCACCGATGAGTTTTACCGTTTGTTTAAATTTGAGTTGTTTTTGAGTGTTTTTTAGATTATATTTTTAAATGTGCTTATTGTTTTTTATATATTTGTCGTTCAAAGAAATATCCCAAATGTTTAAAAAAATATTATTTCCGTTTATTTTCCTGCTTTTTTTTAGTATAAATTCCCAAGCTCAGTTTGGCAGAACTTATCAAGAGGTAGGAGTTATGGCTGGTCCTGTATTCTTTAAATCAGATTATGGAGTAAGAGGTAATTTTGAAAATTTTACAAAAAATATGGGTTTCTCTGCTGGTATCTTTTATTACTTTTCCTTTATTGAAGATTATCCTGGTATAAGAGAAAATTTTAAATTGCGTGTTGATGCTTCTTTTATGAAAACTAATTTAGCCCATTTTGGTAAATATGTTGACCCTTCAAAAACCAGTTTATTTTCTCAACAATTAAGAGCGATGAAAGGTTCTACTCAAACCATTAATATAGGTTTTCAAGTGGAATTTTATCCATGGAAAACGGATGATTATAATAGAGACGCTACATTTTCTCCTTATGTAAGTTTTGGAGGGCAATTAGGTTACTATACTTCAAAAGTGTATTCTGACTTAGGTCCATTAGGAACTCCTTTGACTACTCCTGATAAATATGCTAGTGGAACAAGAAATGAAAGTCGTCCTGTGGCTTCTTTGACTTCAAGTGTTGGTACAAGATTTAAATTAGATCCATACAGTTCTTTAATATTTGATTGCAGATTACAGTATTATACATCGGATTGGGTTGATGGATTAAATCCTGATAGAAGAAAATATTCAGAAAACAAAACTAATGACTATTCCTTAACTTTTAATTTTGGTTATGTATATTACTTCAATTAATTATAAATAAACTACTCGAAAAAAAAGCTCTGAAACAATTAATTTCAGAGCTTTTTTTTATTCTTATGGTTTGATGCTTTAAGCTAATGCTTGCTTTAAGTCGTCTAATAAATCGTCAATATCTTCCACTCCAACACTTAGTCTTACTAAATCGTCTGTAATTCCAATTTCTGCTCTTTTATCCGCAGGAACTGAAGCATGTGTCATTAATGTTGGATGATTTGCTAATGATTCCACTCCTCCTAAAGATTCAGCTAAAGTAAATACTTTTACTTTTTCTAAAAATTTTACCGCATCTTCCATTTTTCCAGAAGCAAAAGTGAAAGTTACCATTCCTCCAAATCCTCCTATCATTTGTTTTTTTGCAATATCATGATGTGGATGACTTTCCAATCCTGGATAGTACACTTTTTTTATAGCTGAATGTGTATTTAAAAATTCCGCAACTTTTGCTCCATTTTCACAATGGCGTTGTACCCTTAAATGTAATGTTTTAATTCCTCTTAACACTAAAAAACTATCAATTGGTCCTAATGTTCCTCCAGTAGCAAATTGTGCAAAATGTAATTTTTCTCCAAGTTCTTTGTCTTTTACGATTAAAGCTCCTGCAATCACATCTGAATGTCCTCCTAGGTATTTTGTTGCTGAATGCATTACTATATCTGCTCCTAAATCTAAAGGTTTTTGTAAATATGGTGTAGCAAATGTATTATCAACTGCAAAAAGCAAATTATGTTTTTTTGTAATCTTAGCAATTTCGGCAATATCTGCTAACTTCATTAAGGGATTTGTAGGTGTTTCAACCCATACTAATTTTGTATTTGAATTAATTAGTGTTTCTAATTTTTTCAAATCTGTCATGTCTACAAAGTGGAATTTGATTCCAAAATCTTGATAAATACGAGCAAACATTCTATAGGTACCTCCATACAAATCATCCATTGCAATTACCTCATCACCCGGTTTTAGTAATTTCATAACAGAATCAGTTGCTGCTAATCCTGAAGCGAAAGCTAATCCCCTTGTTCCGTTTTCAATACTTGCTAAGGCATCTTCTAGTGCTGTTCTTGTTGGATTTGCTGCTCTTGAATATTCATAGTCTCCTACTGGTTTTCCAGGACTTGTTTGTGCATATGTGGAAGTTAAAAAAACAGGTGGCATTACTGAGCCTGTTACTTTTTCATGATGTTGTCCACCATGTATCGTTTTAGTGTTGAATTTCATAAATAAAATATTTTTTGCAAAGGTAAGCATATTGTTTTGGGGAATAATAATTCAAAATCATAAAGATTTCTAAACGAACTTTTTAATCTGCATCATAATTCCAAGATGAATTACTTCATGATAATTATTAAATTGAATTGCTTCATCTAATGAGCCTAAATAAAAACCTGTTTTAGTTTGATAGGGATTAAATTCTTTAAAAATTCCATTATCAAAATCAGATTTTGTTTGGTTTACTGTTGAAATCAACAAGGCTTTTATTTGGTCTACTTCTTCTTGTGTTGTCTTTCCATCAGGCTTAGAACCGTTTTGATATTTTTCCATCATATCTTGTGAAATATGCATTGGTAAACCTGATAATGTGTAGACCAATTTTTGTTGTGAGACTACTATATGTGCTATATTCCAAATTAAATTATTGCTAAATCCTTGTGGAATAGTATTTAATTGTTCCAAAGAATATTTTTCTAGATAATTCAAATATAAGTTTCTACTGGTTTCCCAAATTCTAAACGTGTTTTGCATTTTTTATTTTTTTTATAAAATTACTGATTTTTAGAAATTAAAGGCTGTATTTTTGTATTCAAATTAAATTTTTGGAAAAAATGAATAAAATATACTACTTAGCTTCGTGTGACACTTGTAGAAAAATCATAAAATCATTACCAAAAGATGCTGTATTAGAATTTCAAGACATTCGTCAAGATAAAATTACGGTGGAGCAATTGGAAGAAATGCAAAAATTAGCTGGAAGTTATGAAGCTTTATTTAGCAAAAGAGCTCAATTATACAAAGAGAGAGGTCTAAAAAATAAAACTTTAACAGAAGTAGATTATAAAGCTTTAATTTTAGAGCATTATACTTTTTTGAGTCGTCCTGTTTTTATTATAAATAATGAAATATTTGTTGGAAATTCACAACAGAACATATTAAAAGTTATGAAGGCTTTGTCTAATGAGTAAAAGAACCCTAGCTATAATAGGGGCAACATTTGTGGCTTTAATTTATGGGACTAATTTTACGGTAGCCAAAGATGTTATGCCTACTTATGTTAAACCTTATGGTTTTATTTTAATACGAGCTTTAGGAGCTTTTATTTTATTTTGGCTATTGACTTTTTTTGGTCCAAAAGAAAAAATTGCTTTAAAAGATTTTCCAAGAATCATGGCAGCTGCTTTGTTTGGCGTTGCAATAAACCAATTGGCTTTTTTTAAAGGATTAAGTTATACTTCCCCTATAAGCGCCTCAGTAATCATGGTTACTGCTCCCATTTTAGTATTAATATTATCCGCTATTTTAATTAAAGAAAAAATTGAACTTAAAAAGGTGATTGGAATCATTATTGGTTTAACTGGAACTTCAATATTAATTCTTTACGGAAATGAAATTCAAAGCAACCCCAATTCAGGTTTTGGAAATTTTCTAGTTTTTATAAATGCTTCTTCCTATGCTGTTTATTTAATTATTGTAAAAAAATTGATTGCTAAATACCATGCTTTTACTTTTATTAAATGGATTTATACTTTCGGATTATTATTTGTTATTCCGTTTGGTTATCAAGAATTTAATGAAATTAATTGGCAAACCATTCCTATGACAATTTACTTTAATATTGGATTTGTTGTTTTGTTCACTACTTTTTTAGCTTATCTAATTAACCTATTAGCTATGAAAGAATTAAAACCTACCACTTTATCTGTTTTTATTTATTTACAACCTTTGTTTGCATCCATAATTGCCATAAGCCTTCAAAAGGATGAACTTAATTTTATTAAAATAATTTCGGCAATTTTAATTTTTGCAGGGGTTTATTTAGTAACTCAAAAGAAAGTGATAAATGAAAAATGATTAATATAAGGTAATTTTACAAACTCCTTTTTATTAATTACTAAGCACTATTTCTTATCTTTGAAGCCTTTAAATCACAATATGATACAATCAATGACAGGTTTTGGTAAAGCATTTATGCAATTATCAAACAAAAAAATTACAGTAGAAATCAAATCGTTAAACAGTAAAGGATTAGACTTAAACGTGCGAACTCCTTCTATTTATAGAGAAATGGAATTGCAAATTCGCAATACCATTGCTCAACGATTAGAACGTGGTAAAGTTGATTTCTCATTATTTATTGAAGTTACGGGTGAAGAAACTTCGGCTAAAATTAATGTTCCTATTGTAAAAGGATATATTAATCAAATGAAAGAAGTAATTCCAAATGCTGATGAAACTGAATTGATGAAAATGGCTGTAAGAATGCCTGACGCATTAAAAACAGAGCGTGAAGAACTAGACAAAACGGAATGGATTCATATTGAAAATGTAATTAATGAAGCATTAGATAATATTGTCAATTTTAGAAATGACGAAGGAGTTTCTTTAGAAAAGGAGTTTGAGTTACGTATTTCTAACATTGAAAATTTAATGAATGAAGCCGTTTCTTATGATGCTGAACGCGTTGAAACAGTAAAAACAAGATTGCGAACAGCTTTAGATGAATTAAAAGCAACTGTTGATGAAAATCGATTTGAACAGGAACTTATTTTTTATTTAGAAAAATATGATATTACAGAAGAGAAAGTTCGATTAGGAAATCACTTGAACTATTTCTTAGAAACCATGAAAAATGAAGGCGGTCTTGGAAGAAAATTAGGCTTCATTACACAAGAAATGGGAAGAGAAATTAACACTATGGGTTCCAAATCAAATCACACTGAAATGCAAAAATTAGTAGTGATGATGAAAGATGAATTAGAAAAAATTAAAGAGCAAGTTCTAAACGTACTTTAAGAGTAAAGAAGAAAATTTTTAAGAAAAAAGATAGTAAACTTTAACATATCGAGATGTTGAAACAAGTTTGGCATACATGAAAAAAGGAAAATTATTAGTATTCTCAGCTCCATCTGGTTCTGGAAAAACAACTATTGTAAGGTACTTATTAGGTAAAAAAGATTTAAATTTAGAATTCTCTATTTCATGTACTACACGTGAACCACGAGGACAAGAAATTAATGGCACAGACTATTATTTTATTTCGTGGGAAGAATTTAAAGCACATATTAAAGCCGAAGAATTTGTAGAATGGGAAGAAGTTTATACTAATAATTTCTACGGGACTTTAAAAGCCGAAGTAGAGCGAATTTGGGCTTTAGGAAAGCATGTTATTTTTGACATAGATGTAGTAGGTGGATTGCGTATTAAACACAAATTTCCAGAAGAAACTTTAGCTGTTTTTGTAAAACCACCTAGTGTTGATGAATTAAAAAGAAGATTAAAATTACGCTCAACAGAAAGTGAAGACAAAATCAACATGCGAATTGCTAAAGCCTCGGTTGAATTAGCTACGGCTCCACAGTTTGACAAAATCATTAAGAATTATGATTTAGATACGGCTAAAGAGGAAGCATATCAATTGGTTAAGGAGTTTATTAATAAATAGTAACTAGTGAAGAGTGATTAGTAATTAGTAAAAAAATGGGAAACATAAATTCTTATAAAGACTTATTAATCTGGCAAAAAGGTATTATTTTAGTAGTTAAAGTTTATAAACTAGTCAAGACATTTCCTCAGGAAGAATTATATGCTTTAACGAATCAAATAAAAAGAGCCTCAGTGTCAATTCCATCAAACATAAGTGAAGGCTATGGAAGAAATACTGACAAATCTTTTAGTCATTTTCTTGATATTGCAAGAGGATCTTTATTCGAATTAGAAACACAACTTATTATTGCTAAAGAACTAGAATTCATTACTAATATTGATTTATATAATGAAGTCTTATTGCTTATTACAGAAGAATCTAAAATGATAAACGCCTTTTCAAAAACACTTAAAACTAATTACTAATCACTCTTTACTAGCTACTAGACAACATGAAAATCGGTTTATATTTCGGAACATTCAATCCCATCCACGTTGGACATTTGATTATTGCTAATCATATGGCTGAATATTCCGATTTAGATCAAGTTTGGATGGTTGTAACACCACATAATCCCCACAAAAAGAAAAGCACCCTTTTAGACGATTATCACCGTTTAGAAATGGTGCATTTGGCTACAAAAAATTTTCCAAAAATTCAACCTTCTGATATTGAATTTAAGTTACCTCAACCTAGTTATACCGTAAATACTTTAGCCCATTTATTTGAGAAATTCCCCCAGCATGAATTTTCATTAATCATGGGCGAAGACAATTTGAATTCGCTTCTCAAATGGAAAAACTACGAAGTGATTTTGCAAAATCATGCTATTTATGTTTATCCTAGATTAAATTCAGGTGAAATGGACGAACAGTTTATAAATCATTCTAAAATTCATAGAATTGGTGCTCCTGTTATTGAATTATCTTCCACGTTTATTCGCGAAAGTATTAAAAATGGTAAAAATGTAATCCCTATGCTACCTAAAGAGGTTTGGGAATATGTAGAGCATAATTTGTTTTATAAGAAATAGTTTTATTTAAAAATAAAAGCTCTTATCGTTTCTTTCACCTCATCTAAAATAGAGTTCAAAGTATTATTTTTTCTATACAAAAAATAAACCTCTGTTTCAGGCATTTTATCACTATTCCAAAGTAATTGTATTTTATTTGCGGCTAAATAGTTCCTAGCATTGACATCCCAAACAATTGTAACACCTGTATTTTCAGCTAAAGTAGCTAACATCTCATTTTCAGATGGAATAATATAATTTGAAATAATAGAAGGTCGTTTTTTATCAAAAACATACAACCAAAATATTTTTACACTAGGAATTCTGGCATCATGGTTGTACCATTTTTGTTGATTCAACCAATTTTCAACCATTACATAATTCTTGTTTTTAATTTCTTTCTTTACTGTTTTCAAATCTAAATCATTACTGGCAATCATAATTTGCTTGATTTTTCCTAATTCTTTTTGAACTGTATCAAATGTGTCATACTTCTTAGTGACTATAGCAAAGTCAATCTTTTTACTATCTACCAAATTAAATAATTCATCATTTTCAGCAAAGGTAAAATCAATGAAATCAAACATTGAGATTAATTTAGTCCCTATGCTTGAAAACAAATGTTTTGATATTCCTACAGATACTAACTGATTAGAATTGAAAGCCTTTTCTCTGAACCCGTTTTCCACACTTTCTAATCGATCTAAAGCCTCAATAATAAGATTATTTAACAGTTTAGCATACTCAGTAGGTTCTACTCCCTTGGATTTTCTATTGAATAGTTTATATCCCACATGAGCTTCCAACATTGCTATTTGCTGGCTAACGGCTGGCTGACTAATAAATAATTCTTTAGCTGCTAGTGAAAAATTACCGTTTTTATAAACAGACTTAAAGGTTCGATACCATTCTAAATTGACCATGATATAAATATATTTATCACAAACATAATTTAAATTATTTTTATTAATATCATATTCCATGTAAATTTGTACAAAAATAAAAACAAATGAAAAGAATAGTCTTATTTGCAATTATAGCTACTACAATAATGAGCTGTAAAGAAAAAAACCAAGAAAAAGAAACAATAACGGAATCCGTAAAAAATGAACCTATGAAAAAAGTATTATTTGTTTTAACTAGCCATGATAAACTAGGAGATACAGGAGAAAAAACAGGATTTTGGATAGAAGAATTTGTAGCACCTTATTATGAATTAGCTGATAAAGGTGTAGAAATAACAATTGCTTCTCCAGAAGGAGGTCAACCACCAATTGACCCAAAAAGTGCTGATCCAAGTTCGGCAACAGAAGACACAAAAAGATTTGATAAAGATTCTGCATTACAAGAAAAATTAGCAAATACAATAAAATTAGCTGATGTAAATCAAGTGGATTATGATGCAGTATTTTATCCTGGTGGCCATGGTCCATTGTGGGATTTAGCTTCAAGTGAAACTTCAAAATCTTTAATTGAATCCTTTTATACCAATAATAAACCCATCGCTTTTGTATGTCATGCACCAGCGGTATTGAAGGATGTTAAAATAAACGGTGATTATTTAGTAAAAGGTAAAAAAGTTACTGGTTTTACAAATGATGAAGAAGAAGCGGTAGGATTAACAAAAGTAGTTCCTTTTTTATTAGAAGATGCGTTACAAGCTAATGGGGCAACCTTTAGTAAAGGAGAAAATTGGGCACCTTATGCTGTTGATGATGGTTTGTTGATTACAGGTCAAAATCCAGCTTCCTCAAAATTAGTGGCTCAAAAATTACTAGAACAATTAAAAAAATAAAGCATGTTAAATTTTGAATTATACAATCCAGTAAACTATGTCTTTGGAAAAGGACAAATAGAAAAACTAAAAGATTTAGTACCTAATGATACTAAGATATTACTTGCTTATGGTGGCGGTAGTATTTTTAAAAATGGTGTTTACGACCAAGTTAAAGCGGCTTTACCTCATTATGATATAGTAGAATTTGGAGGAATAGAACCTAATCCACGTTATGAAACTTTAATAAAAGCAGTAGCAATTATCCGTGCAGAAAAAATTGGATTTATTTTAGCTGTTGGTGGTGGAAGTGTAATTGATGGCGTAAAATTCATCTCTGCAGCTGTAAATTATGAAGGAGATGCTGCTGAAATTTTAAGAAAAAGAATTTTATTTAAAGAAGGTTCAAATGTAGTTCCTTTTGGAACCGTTTTAACTTTACCTGCTACTGGTTCTGAAATGAATTCAGGAGCAGTAGTCACCATTAATGAAACACAAGAAAAATTAACCTTAGGAGGAAGTGCCTTATTTCCAAAATTCTCCATTGTTGATCCAACTGTTATTACTTCTTTACCCAAAAGACAATTACAAAATGGTGTAGTAGATGCATTTACCCATGTCATGGAGCAGTATTTAACTTATACACATGATGCTCTTTTACAAGACAGAATTGCGGAAAGCATTTTACAAACACTAATTGAAATTGGCCCAGAAGTAGTTGAAAACCCTTCAGATTACAAATTGGCTTCTAATTTTGTTTGGAGTGCCACAATGGCTTTAAATGGATTAATCCAAAAAGGAGTTCCTTCTGATTGGGCAACACACATGATAGGCCACGAATTAACAGCTTTATATGAAATTGATCATGCAAGAACACTAGCAATTATTGGTCCCAACTTATATAAAGTAATGTTTGAAACCAAAAAAGACAAACTAGCACAATACGGAAAACGAGTTTGGAATATTACTGGAAATTCAACAGAAGAAATTGCAGAAAAGGCAATTGAAAAAACGGTTGAATTCTTTCATAAAATGGGAATGAAAACCAAATTATCTGAAAACACAGTGGACTTTAAAAACACGGCTGATTTTATAGTAAATCGTTTTGAAGAAAGAGGATGGAAAGCTCTAGGCGAAAAACAAAATATTACTACAGAAAAAGTAAGAGCAATAGTTGAAATGAGTTATTAATGAATCTTCATTTAGGTTAAAAAATAAGAAGGGTCAAATCTCAGTGATACTAAAATCAAAAAGCGTTCAGATAATATATCTGAACGCTTTTCTTTAACACCAAAACAAAAATTAACTTAACCCAACTAATTTATGTATTTGTAATGCTTTCAACACATTACTTCATAAAAACGACAGCCTTACTTTTAAATTGCATGGGAATATTTAAAATTTTGTTAAACTTTAAATTAAACACTTTTGACATAAGATTTGCTAATGCGTTTTAATTTCTTAATTTTGATTACTTAAACGATTGAGAAATGAATTCAAATCCAAAGTTTGCGGTAATTGGTGGTGGAAGTTGGGCAACTGCAATTGCCAAAATGCTGTGTGAAAATCAAACTGAAATTGCTTGGTATATGAGAAATATATATGCCATTGAACATTTAAAACATCAGAGACATAATCCAAACTATTTAAGTTCGGTAGAGTTTGATATTAAAAAATTGCGTCTTACAAATGATATTAATGAAGCTGTTGCTTTTGCTGATTATGTCATTTTTGCTATACCATCTGCTTTCTTAAGAGGTGAATTAGAAAAACTTAACGAAAGCTTAAAAGATAAGATTATTTTTTCAGCGATTAAAGGTATTGTTCCTGAAACCAGCTTAATTGTAGGAGAACATTTTCATAAAGAATATGATATTCCTTATGAAAACATTGGTGTAATCACAGGTCCTTGTCATGCTGAAGAAGTAGCCTTAGAAAGACTTTCCTATTTGACTATTGCCTGTGGAGATGTTAAGAAAGCAAAGATAATGGCAAAAAACTTAAGTGGCAATTACATTAAAGCTAAAACTTCAGATGATATTATTGGAACTGAATATGCAGCTATGTTAAAAAACATCTATGCTATTGCAGCAGGAATTGCTCATGGATTAGGTTATGGAGATAATTTTCAATCCGTTTTAATGAGTAATGGAATTCGTGAAATGAAGAAATTTATACGAAAAGTACATCGAATGAAGCGTAACATAAACAATTCCGCTTATTTAGGAGATTTATTAGTTACGGGTTATTCTGTTTTTTCTCGCAATAGAATGTTTGGGAATATGATTGGTAAAGGATATACTGTAAAATCGGCACAAATGGAAATGAGCATGGTTGCAGAAGGCTATTATGCTGCCAAAAGTGCTTACCAATTAAACCAAGTATATGGTGCAAAAACACCAATAATTGATGCTGTTTACCAAATATTATATGAAGGAAAAGAAGCAAAAAAAGTATTTGCTAAACTAACCGATAAATTAGATTAACTTTTATGTGTAATAATTATACAATATAATTAAAAGAAACAATAAATTACACAGCTTAGGAAAATAGCAAATTACTACAAACAATTGTTTTTCAGTTGTTTATACAATAATTGCAAGCAAGAATAATGTTGGTATAGTATTTTCAATGGTTAAAGAGAAATAAATCATTAACCATTAAAATTTTATATCATGAAAAAAGTATTTTTATTATCAGCTTTTGCAATTGCAACCTTTTCAACATTTGCTACAACTCAAATAAACGCTATAGCTACTAGTGTAGTTATTTCTCAAGAAGAGTTTAAAGAAATTAAACCTGACGAAATTGCACAACCTGTTAAAGATGCATTAAAAAGAGATTTTGCAGATGCAACTGTTAGTAACGCTTATGTAAACGAAAAAAACGAATATAAATTGGTTCTTACATTAGGTGATGACAGCAAAACAGTTTATGCAGACGCAAACGGAAATTGGTTAAAAAGAGAATAGTATTCTTTTCAATCAAATAAAAAACACTTGTAGAAATGTTTCTACAAGTGTTTTTTATTAATTTTTTTTATCTAAAAAGCTGTATTGATTATTAGGAATGTTTAAAAAATGTATTTGTAATGTCACTATTACCAATCTGTTCAATAAAAATAGTTCTTAAAATAAAATTTCTTTTTTATTTTTCCACTAAATTAATTTCAAAAATAACATCAAAAATAATACATTTAATATTATTAATTATTATTGGATAAAGAATAATCTGGTTGATAATAATAAATAATATGATTAGTTACTATTAATTGTTTATTTATCTTTTTTGAGATTTTCTTTAAAGTATAAACTATTTATTTCCGTATAAAATTTTGGAGAATTACATCCACTAATAAAAAGCGTTACAATTAAAAATAGTATTGAATAATTTTTAGTCATGAGTAATTATTTTTAATAAGCCTAAATTTTCTATAATTGAACCATCATTATTTAAACTATAATGAGTTAGTTCTTAGTGGTAAACCCTGTTCTACTCTAATCTGTATCCATTACCAAAACCGAACAATTGCTCGGTTTTTTGGTTTATTAATTTGCTATGAGTTATTGTATAAATACCAAACACAGATAATATATAATAGTATATTTAACATTAAATACCATATCCCTAAACTTGAAGCATATACTTTCTTATAAATTAAGTAGCTTATTATAAAATGTATAACTACTGTAATTATGTAGGTTATCCATATTTCTTTCTGATAGTTTGAATTGCTTATATATCCTAATAAAAAGCAAGCAAAAAACCACAACACAAGAAGGACAAACAAAATAATAATGTTTACTAGTAAAAATTTTATCTCTTTCATCATTGTTTAACAGTTACACCATGCTCTTTTTTTATTTTTTCACTTTAAATTTTTTAAATAACGATTCAGGCACTTCATACTTATTTGGAAAATTATACTTAAAAAACCATTCAATATTAGAATCTTTACTAGGTTTCTCTTTGCCATTAAATCCTGCATACCAATCCTTATTAATTTCTATATAATGTACTCCCCAAGAAGAGTCAAATTTTAAAGAATCTTTATAATTGGGTATGTCTTTTAAGAAACTATTAATATTTAAATTAGATGTCTTAAATTTTTCATCTTTTGATGATATATAAATAATTTTATTTAAATCATTTGTAGCTATTATGTATTCAACGCTTTTTATTTTAACCTTTTCATATTTTGAAAAATTCAATGTAGGTAAAAATATTTTTTTTTCTGAATTTATATTAATTTCATTACCTAAATTTAAACAAGAAGATTTACATGAAACTAATAAAACGATTAATATAAGATGGTAACTTTTCATTTTTTTATTCCTTAACATTTCTTCCTTTTAATTTTCGAATCTCATTATCATTAACAATTTTGTCTGTTGTTTGTTTACTTATACACAGGCTCATATTTCACTATTGGTCTTGGTTTCTTTAATACCGTTGATTCATTTTGTCTACCATATATCAACCAATCACTGTTATAATTGGTATGTTTTAATCCAAATGGATAATAGTGGTTCTCCTCCATAATCTTCACTTCTTGCGAGGCAGGATCAACACTATAACTCAAACGAATATTCCTAAATGATCCGTATAGTTATATACATAATTAAAATCATAAGTAACTTCTCCACCAAAAGGAGGTATAGTTGCCGTAGCATTTACATAGCCTTCCGCATGAGGGAAAAATTGTAAAACACCATTTTTATACTGAAAACCACTTAAGTAATCTGTTGTTACTCCCAATGGTGAACCAATATCCCCTGATGGTGGTGCATTTGGATCCAAAACCATTTTTCTTACTTTTTGACCTAAGGCATTATAAAGCCTTTAATTTATTCCAGGGAACATCCTTTTACTTCTTATTATCTCAAGTTTTTTAAGTTTTTCTTCATTAACTAAGTAATTTTTTTCGTCAAAAATTTCAATTATATCTTCAAAACTAATTTTTAATAGATCTTTTATTTTATAGTTTTCTAAACTATTATTATTAATATGTTTCATATCAAGAAGTGTTTTAACAATACCTATGTCAAACCATTCAGAACCTAAGACTCTTTTAATATCAACTGAAAGATTAGATTTGTCAGATACTATTCTAAATAACAAAAAGCCATTAGAATAAATTAATAATTTATCTCCAAAATAAATTGATTCAATTTCGTTTACTTTGTGAAATCCAAATGATTTAAAAAATAAATCAATATCATACAAATTTTCCATAATCTATCTAATTAAAAATTTTCCATCGGCGCTAGTTTTAAAACCTTTGTTAAATAAAAATTTTAATTCTTTCTCATAAAACTTCTAGGCTTAACCTTTTCAATTGGTGTTGCAAGTCTAATATTATCACCTCTCTTTATCATTCTTTCTAAAAATTTTACGTTTGCTGCCCATTGCTCATTTGAAGTCATTTTATTCCAAACAGCAATTTGGTATTTGAAATCTATTCGCAGCTAAATTTACATAATCTGGACAATGTCCTAAAACGGTTGTTGTATATTCTACACCTGTTTTTAACTAATTTGTTAACTTTTTATTCAATTGTTTTTCAACAATATAATGGCTAAGATTTATTTTGGAAATTAACACAAAATCTAATCTGTACTATTACCAAGACTGTTAATAATTAAATTAAATCTTTCATCAAATGTATTTAATTTACCATCAACAATAATATTTGGCATAGCAGTGAATTCAACAATATTACTATTTAAATCTTCTCCTTTTTTATAAATCAAATCTCCTTTTTTTATAATTTGCTTCAAATTTTTATTCTTTGGATTAAAATACACTTTACAATAAACATATTTAGAATCCAATTTTTCACGTATATAATCATAATTTATTTTTAGAGTTCTCCCATTAATAATATAATCAAATACTATTCTTTTTCGAGAGTTTTGACTAACACGAAATAGAAAATTTTCACTATCAATACTATTAAATTGTTTATTGTTTATGTTAAATTTAAAATCTTGAATTTCCTTAGATTCTATTTTTAAGTTTTCATCAGAAAAAAACTCTACTAATAGAAAAGAGTTCTTATCACTATTATTTAAACTTTTACAATTAACAAAAATTAAGGTAAAAAGTAATATGGCTAACTTGTTATTTTTCATAATAATATTATTAATTATGTTCTGGGTCTGATGTAGGTCTTTCTTCAATTTTGAGTAATTTCCTAGATAAATTTTCAAAGTTATTTACTTTTGTCTGAGATTTGTTTTCAAATAAAGTATGTCCTAACTCATGAAATAAAACTGTTTCTAATGTTGAAGGAATAGTTACTACGGTACCATTTGCATTTAATCTTGGTGAAAATGAAGTTTCAAAATTTCTAATATTTTGGGGTGGGAAATCTGTTATTGTTAATTTATTATTTTCATCTAAATATGAATACTTTTTATCGAAAGCTATTATATTTTTAATATCCGACTCTCTAATTAATATATTTACCATCTTGACTTCATTCTTTTTGCCTCCAACAGTTATTTGCGACAATCCGCCACTTTTTTCTCCTAGAGGATTTGCAGAGCTATATTCATCTAATAATTGAGTTTCATTTTCATTAAAATTTGATAGCTTTATATTTACATCTAAATCTTTATCAATGATTTTATTTATTCCATTAATTAAATCTTTAGCATCACCCTTAAAATCTTTTAAATTACCAGTAAATTTTAAATTATTATTTTCATCAAACTCATAATAATTTCCTCCTAATGTTTTATTAAATAATTCTAATACTTTTTTCTGGTCATCTATATTTCCAACAATAATTCTCTTACCATCTGGGTCAACAAAAAATACTGGATTGTTTAAACAATAATTATAAGTCGAAAAAGATTCATATTTACTCGCTAACGGGTCAATATTCATCCATCTACCAAGAGCAGGGTCGTAATTCCTAGCACCGTAATCATATTGATTTAAACCTAGTTCATCTTGGTACTCTTTACCGTTGTATTTATACTTATACACAGGCTCATATTTCACTATTGGTCCTGGCTTTTTTAATACCGTTGATTCATTTTGTCTACCATATATCAACCAATCACTGTTATAATTGGTGTGTTTTAATCCAAATGGATAATAATGATTCTCTTCCATAATCTTCACTTCTTGCGAGGCAGGATCAACACTATAACTCAAACGAATATTACCTAAATGATCTGTATAGTTATATACATAATTAAAATCATAAGTAACTTCCCCACCAAAAGGAGGTATAGTTGCCGTAGCATTTACATAACCTTCTGCATGAGGGAAAAATTGTAAAATACCATTCTTATACTGAAAACCACTTAAATAATCTGTTGTTACTCCTGATGGTGCATTGGGATCTAAAACCATTTTTTTTACTTTTTGACCTAAGGCATTATAAAAGTATTCAATAAATCCATTGGTTCCAAATGTTATTTTTGTTGGTAAGTTCAAATGGTTATATTCAATTAAAGTAATTCCTTTATTGTCATCTCTTATCAAATTCCCATTGGCATCATAAGAATAATCGTTAGTTGTAGTATCTGTAATACCATCTGTATTGTCTTTAAATCCTTGTGGGTTACTGCTGGTATCAAATACTTTTAAGAGCTGATTTTTAATGTTAGTATCATAAGTATAAGTTAAATTATCTATGTTGTTTACTGTGGTTAAACCATCCGTATCATTATCTCCATTTCTAACTAAGGTCAATATGTTACCATTCTTATCGTATGTCATGGCTTCTAAATACGAATTAAACGATACGCTTCCATTTTTAGCGTAATCAGCCTGTAATAACCTGTTTAAATGGTCATAGGTGTAATTGTATTTTCTCTCTTTATTATCTGCACTTGTTTTCCACAAGGTTTCAGCAATATTACCATTGAATAAAGGTTGCGCTGTTTCAGGATCATTATAATTTATTTTAAAAGCAAACAAATCATTTTCTGTAACTATATCATCTATGTCATTAATCCCTTTTAGCCAGCCTCTGATGTTGTAGTTATAATCTACCTTTTGTAAACCTATAGCTCCTGAGACGTCTGTTCCTCCCACCTTTTTGCTTATTAATTGCCCTAACTCATCATAAATGTTACTAGCTATCAATTGTTCAGCATCACTATTAATCTGTCGTTTATGGATTAGTAATTTATCTTGGTCGCTATAACTAAACATATCTTTAACGGTTAGTTCTGTATTTGTATCTATTCGCTTGTGTTTAGTTAAAGTGTACACTGTTTTTCCTGCCCAATCTATATTACTATCTACTTGGGTATAACCCCCTAAATAATTTTTAGTATAACTTCTAACAGGTCTATATTTGTTGTCGTATAAAGTATAAGATTGCTCACCATTGGTACTGTTTTCATCTTCTAACACTCTTACCCAACTACTTATTGGCAATCCTTTTACATTTGTTATTATATTTTGTCCTTCTATAATTGTTGGCAAAGGATTTGGAGAAAATAAAGGTGAATAAACATCATAATAATTAACACTTAACAATTTTAATCCTGTATTAGGAATAACTTGATTAGAATATTCTGTTTGAATATTGTCAATCATAGTTATCTGTTGGTTTAATCTGTTTTCAGATAAAGTTGTATTAGAATTGATTATATTTTGAAAATTTTTTCTAATAGTACTATCAAACCCATCTGGTGTTGATACGTATTGATACCAAGCTGTATAAACTGTTCTATTAAATGCATCATACTTATTTACTAACCAACCATCATATATAAACCCTGAAAAAGGTGCCTTAGCTGGACCCGTTGCAACAACTCTATCTAATTTGTCATAAACAATAAACTCCCATTGCTTCCCCGGTAATTTTTTTTCAACTAATCTATTTCTATAATCGTATTTGTATTGATAACAAAGATTGTCTAAAACAGTTTGCGTTATTGTTGCCTGATCTGAAGCTAATGGTGGCAAAACATAGGTTAGATTTCCATATAGGTCATATACATAATATGTATCGTGTTTTTCAACAGTAGAATTGACTAAATTATAAGTTCTTTTTAACACAACTTGTCCTTCTTTATTTTTAAATTCTTCTGTAGTAAATTTACTTCCATCACTAGTTTTCCAATTCTCATCTTTAGTGATAAATTTATAGAGTTGATTTATTGAATAAAAGCCATTTTGTGCTAATGTGGGGTTATATATTTTTAAAGTTGTATCCCAAGAAGTATTTGCTTTGAAAAGTTTTACCTGATCAGTTGAAACATTTGCTTTATATTCAAACTTTATTTCATTATTACTTCCTAAAGTCCAATCATTTCCTGGTGCCCCTTGTTTAAGCACTCTGTTTAAAGGTGAATTTTCTAAGAGTTTACTACTTTTAGGATTTGTTGTGGTTTCAAAAAAAGGATTTCCTGTTAATGTAGGATTATTAGTGCTATAAAAACTTAAGACTTCAGACCCAGCATTGGTTTGATAATTTAACGATGGTGCTGACTGGCTAACAAAAGGCAAATAATCATCTACTTGCCTACCAAATTGGTCATACTCCATGTGAACAACTATATCTTTACCTGTGGCTGATTGTTTATAGGAAATTTGCTGGTTTTGTCTTCCTAATCCATCAAAATAGCTAATGGTAACTATTTTATCTTCATCATCAACCAAAGGAAGATAAGCTGGATAAACTATTAAATCTCCATGACTATCCATTCCATAAGACTCTGGAACGATTTCTATTGGTATTTTAAAAATTGTTTTTTGAATATAGTTTTGATTTGTTGATTGCGAAAAAGAATTCAAAAAAGAATAGAAAAAAAGAATTGTTAATATAAACTGTTTCATGTTCTACTTTTATTGTTTGAAATTATATTTGTTTTCTGATACCACTTTATTTTGAGAATCTATTACATATTTTAATCTATACAACTCATCATAAACAAAATTATACACATCATTTTTAGGATCAGTAATACTGTAAACACCCACTAATGGGTTGTGTAAATATGTTGTAATCATCGTATTCCCCATCTGTGAATTTGTTCTTAAATTATTTATTTGAGTAATGTTTGACTCATTATAATTTAATAATTGTGTCTCAGAAATCCCTAATGCAGAAGCAACTTGAGCAAATGAAGAGTTCTCAATTTTTGCTATCAGTTTAGATTTATTATAACCCCATAAATAAACTGTTTTGATTCCATCTTCAAAAGACATTTCAAGCGGATTACCTTTTTCATCATACTTAAGATAATTTAATACAGGATCCAAAACTACAAGACCATTAAGGCTAAGATTGTCGTTAGGAAATTTTGAATATGCTATTTTTTTTGGAAGATATTTATTAAATGTTATCGGGTCAGAAGAATTGCCATATTCTATACTTTCTTCATACAACTTAACATTATTCTTTGAGGTTTTTGTTCTTTCTAGCAAAAGAAGATTATATGTTGAATTAAATGTATAGGTATATTCTTTTTCAATTAATTCATTTTCACTATTTGAAAAGACTTCTTTGACTAAAGTATTATTGTTATAATCATATACTTGCTCTGAAACTTGAACTATTGTTGGAGCATTATTTTCATACGTTTTTGTAGTTGTTTTTGTTAAATAATCCGGATAATAGAACATTTTGTTAACTTGAGTAAACGTACCTGTTTGGTGCATTGATACGGTCCAATTATTGAATCTACTAGGGTCTTCATTATATTCATAAATGATTTCTTGTTTTAAAGAATTATTAACATCATAGATTTTTTCCCATGCTATTTTACCTCTTTCAATTTTTCTGTCATTTAAAAAAACACCCACCGTATTTTTTTCTAACTCTGGTATATCAAAATTATAATAATCAAATATTTTTACTACTTTATAATCAATATTTTCAATTCCACTATCGGGATTTGTTTCATAATTTCTATATTTCTTTACCACCTTACCATTACCATTTGTATTTTCTGTTACTTCTGAATAAGTAATAATTTCATTATCATTACTGTTAATGCTTATCGCATTTGATTTAATTGTATTGAATGTGACAGGAGAACTATTCGACCAAAAATGATTACCAAAAAAGCCTTCATGATACTCTAAATATTTAGTTGTTCCATTAATTACCATTGAATATCTAGGATATTTCAGTAAAATCCCACCTGAATAACTAAACTCTTTAATTTCTGTATTTGAAACCCCATCATTGTTAGTTATTTTTTTTATTCTTGTTCCTCCACAACTACCAGATATAGAAGTTAAAGAAGGTAAAAATGAATTTGCTGCTTTTCTTTCTAATCTTTTAGAATATGTATGTGTATCATATTCAAACATTGTATATCCTTTTGTTGGGTATATAATTTTTTTTAATTGTCCTTGCAATGCAAAATTAAAATTAGGTATCCTAACATTATTTGCATCAAGAGAGTAATCCCCATTTGAAGATAGTGTACCACTTGCTATTAGAGTAGCAGTCTGATTATTACCGTTCCAATAACCCCAATGATCTATTCCAAATGTAGAATAGGTAGGAAACCCTTTTACACTGTCATAATAATATTCAAATTGAAATTTCTTTTGATCCTGCTCTGTTACAGAAGTTAATAACATTCTTTTTTTACCTGTAGTTCCATAGGTGGAATAACTGAAATCAATATTTTTCCAACCATTGCTGACAACAATTTTATCCAGTCTTAATTCTTTAAAACCTTTCATTACACTAATGAAATTATAAATATTGTTTGATCCTGCATTTTCTTCATAAACAGGGAAAGAAACTCTTGAATAATTAAATACAACACTAAAATTAGGTCCTGTAATTTGATCTAGTATCACTTTCTTTTGAATTTGATAAGATTTTAATGAAGGACCACTAGAAACCACATTTTGCCCTGTTCCAAAAATATATCTCTCATCTGAAATATTTTCAATTATTGAAACAAAATCTTTAATATCATCATTTCCATATTGAAAAAGATGTGCTCTTTGACCGTCCTCAGAACATAAAGAATCTGTTAGTCCTGAGTCATCTTTAAAAATATAATTAATTACAAATCCATTATAGTATTCAATTTTTGTGAGGTACCAAGTACTAATTGTTGGTCTAGAAACACTATTACCTTGTGAATTACTCCCTAAATTGATATTATACTCCAACGCTTTTGATTCTCCACCAAAATAATATTTATTTCCTTTTGAATCCGTAATTCTTATTTCTGAATTAAGAGGTTTACAAGATACTGAATAGGGTTGATTTGGCATACCACTCAAATCAACTTTCAATTTATCTGGTTCATTTGTAACAACTTTTATTTGACCATCAATACCAATAAAAAATTTTCCTGAAATACCATTAAAGTTAAAATTGAATGTATCAGGGCTTGCTTCATATTTTTTTGTACTTGCATTATTAGTCCCGTGTAATAAAAAATTTTCAGAACCATTTAAACTGACATTTCCAGTTACACCCATATTATATAAAACATCGGATGTATTGTGAATTCTGTCTCTAACACCAACTAATAATCCATTCTGATTCGTTCCGCATCCACTACATTCAGATTGCCCTAAATGATCATCAGGATAATTATTAACCTCTCTAGTTATACTTCCTCCAACATTTAAAAACCAATTTAAACCGACTATGCCTGACCTTTTTGTAGGTCTAAAACCTGAAGAATTATATCCTAAAGAAATCATAAAAGGATTCTGATTATTAATCCCTATATTTACTAACGGTATTGAATAATTAGTTTCACCAATATAAGTATTTACATTTACATTCCCAGATCTTACAAAATCTGATACTCCAGGAGATTTAATATCCGCAGGCAATTTATTAGTATATGATGCCGAAAATTGCGCAAATAAACTATTGCCTATTAATAAAGCAATAAAAAATAATTTAGCTTTCATTTATTTAATTTTTCATTATTTTAATTCCGTCTTTTTTAATATTGGTATCTATATCGATGACATAAATTCCTTGAGGTAGTGAGCTTAAATCTATTGGGATGGTTCTGCTTCCGTCTATTTTTTCAGCCTTAATTTGTCTACCATTTAAATCATAAACGGTTACTGTTCCGTAGCTGTAATCATAATTGATAATTACATTAGTAAACGTTTGTGTTGGGTTTGGAAAAGCTTCTACATTTACCTTCTCTTCGGATGGTTTGTTTTTATCTTTTAATTTTACAATCCAGAAATCACTTCCGCCTTTAAATGTATTTTTATCTCTAGATATAACTCCATTTGAAGTCCCAGCAAATAAATAACCTCCATCTCTTGTTTCAAATAATTTTCGCAACACTTCATCACCCTTACTTCCTATGGTTTGTGACCACAATTCTTCTCCTTTTTCGTTTATCTTTAATGCGATATAATCATTTATACCTTCTTCATCAGCTTTTGAAAGTTTTCCTGTTTTCTTTGATTTTGATTCACTTGCAGCATATCCTCCAATAAGTATTGTGCCGTCCTTGTTTTCAATTATGGACGTTAAAATGTCGTTTTTACCATAGTTATATGTTTCTTGCCATTCTATAACTCCATATTCATTCATTTTAATGACCCAAAAATCAGTACCGTCTTTGTTTGATTTAGTTTTTGTATTTGTAGCACTAGAATTGGAATTCCCTCCCACAATGAATCCCCCATCTTTTGCTTGAATTAAAGCAAATAAATTATCGTCTTTATCTCCTCCTAAACTCTTCTGCCAGTCTATTTCTCCTTTTGCAGTAAGCTTAACTATCCAATAATCTCCTTGTCCGTAATTATCGCCCGTTTTATCAAATGAAGCAGGTGAATTAGAATATCCACCTAGTATATAACTTCCGTCTTTTAATTGAATAATGCTTTTTAGTTCATCAACATATTTACCTCCTATGGTTTTTTGCCATTCAATTTCTCCTTGTTGATCTAATTTAACAACCCAAAAATCAAGATTTCCTCTACTATCCTCTGTCTTACCATATTTATCAGCAATCTCATTTTCATTTGATTCCATTTTATCAGAACTTGATGAACCTCCTAAAATATAACCACCATCTTTAGTTTGAATGATACTTAACAATTTTTCCATCCCATTGCCTCCAATGGTTTTTTGCCATTCTTCATCCCCTTTAGCATTCAATTTTATAATCCAAAAATCCTCCAATCCCTTACATTCATCTTTTTTATCTAATCCTTTATCAGATGATGAAGTACCACCTAAAATAAAACCTCCATCGGCTGTTAAGTCAATACTTTGAAGTAAATCAACTTTATTGCCTCCAAAATTTTTCTGCCATTCAAGATTTCCTTTTTCATCCATTTTCCAAAGGATATAATCTAAATCTCCTTTGTTTTTTTCTTCTTTGTTTCCATTCTTACCAGAAATAGAGCTTCCTGCTAAAATAAAACCATAGTCAGCTGTAGGTTGGGCATCGTATAAAAATTCGGCACGTTTGCCACCAAGAGATTTTTCCCAAAGAATATCTTGGGAAAACATTGAAAAGGGTAGTAAAAAAGAAATTACAAAAATCTTTTTTAGGTTTTTAGTAAAAATCATAAAGGACTTGTTTTTATGTGACTGCATTTTAATGGGCCAAAATTATATCTTTTTTTTCTTATTAATTTACAGAAAAACTGTATTTTTTTATTTTTTAACACAAAAAAATAGTTTAACGACAAAAAATACTATTCAACGATTTTTTAAATAAAAAATCTTCTAATTATTAAAATTTAGATGTAAATTTCTGCTTATTTTAAAAAAACATAACAGTCATGAAAAATGATTTCCATGAAAAAAAATAATTTTTTTCTTACAAGGAGAAGAAAGGCTGTTTAATTAAATAATCATTTTTTTATAACTTTTTTAAGATATCAATTTGTAGAATTAAAGTATTTTTATAAAAAACAATACAATGCCTAGAATACTTATCATTGAAGACGATACTACTTTTAACAATATGCTTTTTCATTTTCTAAAAAGAAACGATTATGAAGTTGAACAAGCCTTTTCTTCAAACGAAGGATTACAAAAAATAGCTAAAAATACGTTTGATTTAATCCTTTCTGATTTGCGATTACCTGATTTAGATGGCATCTCAATGTTAACTACTTTAAAAGAAAAAGGAAACACTACTCCATTTGTGCTAATGACTGCTTATGCTGATGTTAAAACAGCTGTAAAAGCTATTAAAATGGGTGCTGCTGATTATATGTCAAAGCCATTTGTTCCCGAAGAGGCTCTTTTGATTTTAAAAAAGATTCTGACTACAGAAAAGACAACAATTTTTCAAAAAAAAACAGACGTTAAAAAAAACAAGCCAGATAATGCTGGATATTATTGGGGGAAAAGTACAGCCTCAATCCAGTTAAGAAAGCATATTGATTTAGTGGCTCCCACAACATTATCTATTTTAATTACTGGAGAAAATGGAACGGGAAAAGAGGTTGTTGCTAAAACAATTCACCAAAACAGCACAAGAAGTACTGGTCCTTTCATTGCTGTAGATTGTGGTGCCATTCCAAAAGATATTGGAAGCAGTGAGTTTTTTGGCCACGTTAAAGGCTCTTTTACTGGTGCCATCAATGATAAAATAGGTTGTTTTGAAGCTGCAAATAATGGCACACTCTTCTTAGATGAAATTGGCAATTTATCTTATGAAAATCAAATTCTTCTTTTAAGAGCCATTCAAGAAAGAAAAATAAAACGTATTGGAAGTAACAAAGAGATTGATATTGATATTCGAATTCTAACTGCAACAAATGAAAATTTAAAATTAGCAGTAGCAGAAGGTCGTTTTAGGGAAGATTTATTTCATCGAATTAATGAATTTTCAATTGCAATTCCTGCCTTAAGAGAACGTCAAGAAGATATAGAGATTTTCGCTCATCTTTTTCTTGAAAAAGCCTCCATTCAACTACACAAAGAAGTAACAAAAATTGCTAATGATGCTTTACTTCTTTTACTCAAACACAAATGGCCAGGAAATATTAGAGAACTTCAAAACACAATCAAAAGAGCAACATTATTAAGTGAAGAAGATACCTTACAGGCAGAAGCTTTACCAGAAGAAATAAAAAAAGAAAGAAAGGGTACTACTGAAATGGCAGGATTAAAAAATAAATCGGAAAAATCAGCTATCAAAGATGCTCTAAATTTAGCAAATGGAAATAAATCTAGAGCTGCAGAAATTTTAGGAATGGCTAGAAAAACCTTATATAATAAAATTAAACAATATGATTTAGAAGAATAAGTGATTCTTTAAAATTAGCTAATTCTTCAAGTGCTTTTTTTACATCTAAATCAATCTCTTCATAAGTAGTATCAGAGCTACACTTTTGTTCAATTATTTGAAGAGCTTTTCTTAAATCTTCTCTTTTAAATTGTCCAATCATTGTTTGTAATTTATGGCAAAGCATCTCTATTGAAGCTAAATCTCTGTCCAAAGACGCTTTTTTTAAAGACTCCATATCTGCACTCAAATCTTTTTTATAACGCTCTATAAAATTTCTAATAGTTCACATATCATCACCAAGAAATGTCTTTAAAACGGCAATTAAAGATTGGTTTTCATCAGTAATTATTTTTAATTGTTTTCCTGAAAAAATGGATACTAAACTTAAAAGTTCATTTGCTGTATATGGTTTGGTCAAATAGGCATCAAATGAATTGGTCTTGTCATGTGAGGGAATAGGTACGTTTCCACTAATTGCTATTACTGGAATTGAAGCTGTTGCTACTTCCCTTTTTAATGCAGCTAAAAAAGTATATCCATCCATAATTGGCATTTGAATATCTGATAAAATTAATGATGGCATATTTTTATTGATAAATTCTAAAGCAAGATTACCGTTTGAAAAAACATAAACCTCATCAAAATAGGGGTTTAACAACGATTTAGCTAGTTGGAGTTGAGAAACATCATCATCTAAAATCACACAACTTCTTAAAGCTATATGATTAGATAATTTTTTCTTATTTATTGGTTTAAAAGGCAAGTCAATAGTAAAAATAGATCCTTTACCAACAGTACTTTCTAAAAACAATTTGCCTTCAAGCAAATCTACCAATCGTTGTGAAATGGAAAGGCCTAAACCCGTTCCACCATAAAGAATTTCAACTTGCTCATTTTCTTGTGTAAAAGGTTTGAAAATTTTTTCAAAAGATGCTTTTGGAATTCCCACACCTGTATCCTCAACAGCTATTAAAAGTCTTTGATGCTCTATTTTTGTTTTAATGATAATACTTCCTTCTGAAGTAAACTTAAATGCATTTCCAATTAAATTATATAAAATTTGCCTCAATTTATTATAGTCACTATACAATAGAATTCCTTCCGTTTCAGCTACTTTAAATTTTAGACTAACGGTCTCTTTTTGATGTAAATCCGCAATACTTTGTGCTGTTTCTTCTAAAAGATTATTTAATTCAAAATCTTGAAACACAACTTGTATTTTCCCTTTTTCCATTCTAACATAGTCTAATAAATCGGAAACCAATTGTTGGATATAATGTGATGCAGATTTGATTTTCAATAATTGCTCCCTATTAGCCAATTGCCTTTCATTTTTCAATAACTGTTCGCTATATCCCATAACAGATTGCAAAGGTGTTTTTATATCATGACTCACGGTAGCCATTAATTGTTCTCTTGATTCTAAAAGGCGTTCCGCTTTTTTCTTTTGAAGCTCTAATTCTTGACGGTAATTCTTGTTTTTCAAAAAATCCATAGATAAAAGAAAAAAGAAGAAAACAACTAAAAAGACACATGCAAAAGCAGCATTTCGCATCAATTTTAAAGTCTGGTTTTGATTTTCAAGTTTACTTACTTGAACTTTTCTTTGTTCTTTTTCAATTGCTGAACGCAACATTTGAATAATGTCTGACAGTTTTCTGGTAACAAAAAGTTCGTTTTTTAACAATTCAATTTCTTTCGACTTTATTGCAACTGTTTGTTTGGTTTTTTCTTTTTGTGCCTTTTCTATAATTACTTTTGAAGCTTTTAAAATAGAATCTGCTTCTCTAATAGAAACCGAATTAGTAGCATCTTTTGGAACATTTCTATTTAAGTATTCAATATAGTCATTAGCTACTTTTCGCTGGTAGTTAGTAAGTTTTTCAGGTTCGTTTACAAAGTTTTCAAGAAAAAGTTTTCCTTTAGATACTTCTAAATTTTTAATTTTATCTAAGATTTCAGTTAAAGGAGAAAAATCATCATTACTATTGTGCAAAGCTCTTAAATCAATAATATTTTTTTCTTTGTATTTTAAATACAATTTTAAGGTATCTAATAACCCTTGTTCTTTGAGTAAAAACTCTGGTTTTAGTTTATCTAATTTATCTATTAACTGTGCATTTTTATCTAAAAAAACAGATAAAGGTTCTTTATCTTTAGATTGAAGCGCCACCCTTGAGCGATTATCTGTTTCATAAAAATCACGTATTAACTCCGTATAGACTATATATTTTTTATCCGTTTTATTATCTTGTAACAAACCGTTTAAATTGGATTGTTGCTTATATAAAAACCAAGCAGCAAAAAACATTAAACCTAGTAAGGAAAGGTAACTTATAAGTAATTTTAGGGAAGTATATCTTGAAACAGCAGCCATTTTATAAAATTAATTGTAATTGACTTAAACTGCTATTGATTTAACTATTTATTATACTTTTTTAAAGGGTATTTTTACTTCACTTCAATCTCATCTATAAAAATAAAAGCATCTCCACCAAAACCTTGGTGCCATTGTGGTAACTTTCCATAATTAGTTGCTACTATTTTTACATATCTAGCTTTTTGTGAAGTAAATTTTAATTCAAAAGGTTTTACTATCGTTTCATATTCTTTTGGATCAATTGTATTTTCTACTGTTCCTACTTTCTTAAACGTTACATTATCTTCAGAAATATAATAATCTACTTTTGTAGGCATTACTATCCAAGCACGGGTGTCTTGAAGGTAATTAGATGTAATTGTATTTATTTGACGTGTAGATTGCATATCTACGACACATTCAAAATCTTGTGATTGATAACCTTGCCATTCTCCTTTTCTCCAGTTTTCACTACCATAAATACCATCTAGTAAACCATCATTCCCGCCCGCATGATATTGTGGATTGTATTTTGATTTGATGTCAATAGTAAAATTGTTTGGTTTTTTGAAGAACTGAGCAGAGATAGTACTACTGTTTTTTCTAAATTTATCCATTGAAAAAGCATAAACGTGTATTGATTCAGAAATTTCAAAAGGAGTAGTATATTCTTTAAAATCAGTTCCATTAGTAAATGAGTAAAATATTTTTTGTCCTTTTTGAGCTTTTATTTCAATTGTCATTTTATCTTTAAACGACTTACTTTTAGCTTCAATAACAGGAACAGGGATAATTTCATTAATTTTTTCCTTTTCGAACTTAGCTAATACTTCTTTCAAATAACCTTTCATTCCTTTTTTAGTAATTATAAGTTCTTGATTATTTTCGAAATTAATTTTTATTTTATCAAAATAAGAAGTTGTTCTACTCCACTCTCCACTTCCTGGAGTAACTGCATAAATTCCCATAGAACTTAGTACATACCAAGCACTCATTTGTCCGCAATCTTCATTACCTATTAAACCATCGGGTGTGTTTTTATAGAAATTTTCTAAAATATAGGTTACTTTTTCATTAGTTTTTTCTGGTTTTCCAATGTAATTATATAGATATGCCATGTGGTGACTTGGTTCGTTTCCATGTGCATATTGACCAATTAAACCGGTTACATCAGCTTGCTCTCTTCCAGTAGTTTTACTTTCACTGTTAAACATTTCATCTAATTTAGCTTCAAATTTTTCTGGTCCACCATAAGCTTCAACCATTCCAGGAATATCTTGTAGTACAAAAAACGAATATTGCCATGAATTTCCTTCAGTAAAATTATTATTAACTTCTCTTGGATCAAAAGGTTTGTCCCAACCGCCGTTCTTCTTAGGTCTCATAAAACCAATATTCCAATCGAAAATATTTTTCCAGTTTTGAGAACGCTTCATAAAATATTGGTACTCTTTTGGTTTGTTTAAAATCTGTGCCATTTGCGCAATACACCAATCGTCATAAGCATATTCAACCGTTTTAGAAACACTTTCATGATCATCATCCATAGAAATGAAACCTTGTCTTTTATAAGCTTCTAGACCTAAAACATCCCTCATCGCTGATGCTTTACTCGCTTCAAAGGCTTTTTCGTAATCAAAACCTGTTATTCCTTTTGCCATAGCATCTGCAATTACAGAAACCGAATGATATCCAATCATACAATCGGTTTCATTGGAAGCTAATTCCCAAACAGGTAATCTTCCACCTTGTTCATATTGTTTAATGAATGTATTGATGTAATCTGACGTTCTTTTTTTATCAATTAATGTATATAAAGGATTAGCTGCTCTAAAGGTGTCCCAAAGCGAAAAAACGGTATAATAATCAAATCCTTCTGCCGTGTGAATTTGATTATCTCGACCTCTATATTTTCCATCTAAATCTTGTGCGATATTAGGTTGCATCATAGTATGATATAATGCTGTGTAAAAAATGGCTAATTTATTTTTATCATTAGAAGTAACTTCAATTTTTGATAATTCTTTATTCCATAAAGTTATTGCGTCATTCTTTACTTTATTAAAATCCCAATGTTTAATTTCTGAACTGTTTAATTTGGTTCCTTCATAACTTGTTGGTGATAAAGCAACTTTCACTAGAATTTTTTCTCCTTTTTTAACTTTTTTAGAAAAACTGATTGCTAATTCTGTTCCACCATATAAATTACTTGATTTGGTTATATTGGCTTTAGCTAAATTAATTTCCATTGGAACATTAAATTCTATTCTGGCATAAACATACTGATTGGTTGCCCAAGCTTCACTTCTTCTTAAAACTTCAATGGTTTTATTGTCAATAATTTTAACCTCACCTTCTAATAATTTATCACGATGATTTAAGTCTAAAATTATGTTCGCTTGACCGTTTTGGTTGAATGTATATTCATGAAAACCTACACGTGTTGAAGCTGTTAATTGAACATCAATATTGTGTTTATCTAATGTCACACTATAAAATCCAGCGGATGCCTTTTCATTTTCGTGCGAGAATGTTGAAGAATATATTTTATTGTCAAATGAAGGTTCTCCCATAATTGGCATCAACATAATATCTCCAAAATCAGAAACTCCAGTTCCATTCAAATGTGTATGTGAAAAACCATAAATTACATTATCGGAATAATGATATCCGCCACAACCATCCCAACTACCATCGATTCGAGTATCAGGAGAAAGTTGTACCATTCCATAAGGGGTTGTTGCTCCTGGAAATGTATGACCATGTCCACCTGTTCCCACAAATGGGTTTACATGTTTAGCAAAATCTTGTGCATAAGCACTACTTGCAATAAAAAGTATAGAAAAAAGAAAATTCCTCATTTTATAGGTTTTAATTTGCTATAAAATTGAGGAATTATTATGATTTAAACAACGTTGTTTTACTTTTTTATATTCCCAATATACCTCTTTTATTGATTACTGGTAAATCTGTTTGCCCTTTTTCATTGATAGTATTGGTTCTAAAGATGAATTTTTTATCATACAATTGTCCATTTAAAAAATAAGATAAAGCAAATTCATTATTCAATTGTAACACATTATTTTCTAATAATTCAATACGAACAGCTGTTTGTGGTTCAACTGTTGCAAAGGCATGACGAAAAGTGGCTGTTTTTCTTTCTTCTCCCTTTATTAAACCATAAGCTCTTGAAACCACCATAGCCATTTCTAACTTTTCATTATTTCCATTAACTAAATAAGCATACCATGAATTTTCTAAAAAATCATCATTCCACTCTTGAATGGCTACAATGTATACGTTTTCTACTTTTGGGATTATAATATCTTTTTTCATGTTTGTTAAAAAAAAGACCTGACAAGTTTTAAAAATCTGTCAGGTCTAATAAATTATATAGTTGCTTTAAATTGTTCTAAGAAACGTACGTCATTTTCATAGAACATTCTAATATCTCCTATTTGGTATAACAACATAGCTATACGCTCAACTCCCATTCCGAAAGCAAATCCTGAATATTATTCTGAATCGATATTACAGTTTTTTAAAACATTTGGGTCAACCATTCCGCAACCACCAATTTCTAACCAACCTGTTCCTTTAGTAATACGGTAATCGGTTTCGGTTTTTAAACCCCAATAAATATCTATTTCTGCACTTGGTTCCGTAAATGGAAAATAAGAAGGTCTTAAACGTATTTTTGATTTTCCAAACATTTCTTTAGTAAAGTATAGCAAAGTTTGTTTTAAATCGGCAAAAGAAACATCTTTATCAATGTATAAACCTTCTACTTGATGAAAAATACAATGTGAACGAGCCGAAACAGCTTCATTACGGAAAACACGCCCTGGTGATATAGTTCTAATAGGCGGTTTATTGTTTTCCATATAACGTACTTGTACAGATGAAGTATGGGTACGCAATAACAAATCGGGATTCGTTTGCGTAAAAAAAGTATCTTGCATATCACGTGCTGGGTGATATTCGGGTAAATTTAAAGCGGTAAAATTATGCCAATCGTCTTCAATTTCTGGTCCTTCAGAAACGTTAAATCCTAAGGTTGAGAAAATATCAATGATTTGGTTTTTTACAATTGAGATAGGATGACGAGAACCAATTACTACAGGTTCTCCTGGACGCGTTAAATCGCCATAAATACCTTTTACTTCCTCTTTGCTTTCTAACGTTTCTTGTAATGAAGCTACTTTTTCTTCCGCTGTTGTCTTTAATTGGTTGATTACTTGTCCAAATTCTTTCTTCATTTCGTTAGGAACGTTTCTGAATTCGGCAAACAATTCTTTTAAAAGACCTTTACTCCCTAGGTATTTAATTCTAAATTCTTCTAGTTTTTCTTTGTTTTCAGCATTGAAAGCTTTGGCTTCTTCAATATGCTTTTTAATCTTGTCTATCATCGTTCATTTTGTAAAGTGCAAAAATAAGCTTTTTTAGTGATTAGTGAAAAGTGATTGGTAATTAGTTTTTTGCTATTCCCTAATTACTAATACCTAATTACTTAATAACTTCTTTTTCAAGAAAATAATTCACAATGGCATCTTTCATTAAAACGGATTGTTCACCTGCTTTTAGTGTTGGTAATTGTTCTTTTACTTTATAATGTGGCCAACCATCACTATCAAAATAATCAAATTCATAGTAGCCATAAGGCTCTAGTAAACGGCATATAGCAATATGCATCAAGTTTACTTTCTCATCTTTTTTGAATTCCTTGTTAAATTTTCCTAATTCTTGAACTCCTATTAAGTATATAATGGCATCAAGATCAAGTATTTCTCCATCTGCAAATTTATTTGACAATAGATTCACTACTTTTTCCCAACGCTCTTTTAATTGTTCGTCTCTAGACATCTTTTTTGTGGTTATGGGTTATGGGTTATTGGTTATGGGTTGCCCATTACCTTTTTCCAAATACCAAATTTCTGCAAAGATAGTAAGTTGAAAATTGACTTTGAATAATTCTTTTATCTTTGTTGTTTAATCCGTTTTTAAACTATGAATTTTATTGATATTGTTTTTGGAGCTCTACTTTGTTATGCATTATATAAAGGAATTAAAAATGGCCTTTTTGTGGAATTAGCTTCATTAGTAGCTTTGATAGCAGGAATTTTTATTGCATTAAAATTTTCTGATTTTGCAAAAGATATTTTAGAAAACAATGTTTCTTGGAATCCAAAATATATAGAAATTACAGCTTTCACACTAACTTTTATTGCTGTTGTAGTAGGAATTCATTTATCAGCTAAATTACTGACTAAGATTGCTGATTTTGCATTTTTAGGATGGCTAAATAAACTGGCTGGAGCTGCTTTTGGAATACTCAAAGCAATTTTAATGCTGAGTATTGTTATTTTATTGTTTGAAAAAATCAATATAGACCATGTAATAACTTCACAAGAAACTTTGGATAATTCTATATTTTATAATCCTATTAAAGATGTCTCACAAGCTATTTATCCAAAGATTGAAGAATGGTATGATGGGTTTAAAAAGGAAGAGAGTGTACAATAAAAGCATTATAGGTTAACTCCCACATCCGCCGCAGCCACCACCACATCCGCCACAACCACCCCCACAGCTACTTCCGCAACTTGTTCCTCCAGAACCATTAACTGAATTATTAGTCATATATGGGCTTGCTACTGATTTAAATGTCACGGATAATAATGCTGTTCCGAAAATAAAATAATTCCATTCCCAATTATTATAGCCTTTTTTATCAGAACTGGAAGGAATAATATCTTTTTTGAAATAATTGGGTATTATTTTATTGGGTAAAACTGTAATTAAATAGGCTAAAAATTTATAGGCTAGAAATAAGACAGCTAAGTTAATAAGCATTATATAAACAATCTCTTTTCCTCTTATATAAACTATTAGAGCTCTTGTTAACCCAAATGCGCTTAAAAAAGATAGTATAGCTATATTTATCAAAAACAAATTCACTACCCTTTTAGACTTTCTTATTTTCTCTGCAATCATAGTACTTGCATTATATGACTTACTTATTATAGGCTTGTAAATTAGTTTATTTAACAACTCTTTATAAGTAATGACTTGATTGTCTTCAAAACTATCTAAAATAACTCTAAAAATTGGATTTGGATTTTCTACATCGTTTGCTATTAGTTTTATTTTATTGTTGAGGGGATCTACTTTTAGATATTTTTCAACAATCAAATAGTTTACATATCCATGAATAATTGATTTAATCTCAGCTGTTTCCATTACTATTAATTCAGCTGGAGTTAAATTATCAATAACAGAATTTGGAGATGTCTCAATAACTGTTTTTTTTAATTCATTTTGATTGTAAAGAAACAAGAATAAAAATATTAAAATGCAAACTAAAACATATAAAAAAACAAATAATGGGTTGTTTATAGAAAGATACAAATCATAAAAAGCATATCTAAATGTTATAACTAGTAGTAAAATAAAGGGCAATGCTAATATCCAAATATAAGAGATCTCTAATTTCGATTTTTCAATAATTATTGAATCAATGAACGTATTGTTTTCCCAGTATTCTTTAGGTTGATTTCCAAAATTTTGCTCATACAGTTCTTGTGTTATTTTTTTTGCTTTTAAAAACTTGTCTTTTTCTTTTTTATCATGTGTTGAAGGAATATGTTCAATTTTTTTCCCTAGTATAATACAAAATTCTTTATATGATTCTGTAAAAATAAGGTGTTGATGCCAAACAACATCCACAATTTCTGAGGGTGATACCATTTGATTTGAAGTAGCTGCTAAAAACATAAATTTTTTATACTCTTCGATTGCTCTTTGAGTAAAATAGTCTGTCCATCTATTTTCATATGCTAGCCGTGTAGCAAAACCATATTCTGATGAAGGAAAAATTAAATCAAATTTTTCAATTTTATTCCAAAGAGTTACATTCATTTAAATATTTTTAGAACTGTCTCAAAAATATAAAATAAATTGATTTTTATGATTAAAAAGTACTTTATTACTAATATAATAAAAGTTAATAACTACTCTCTAATTTCTCTAATAGCACTACTCAATACCCAACCTTCGGTTTTATCTGTTAAATGTATGCGTTTGTAGTTATCTAAGGTCTCTTTTACATAGACTTTCGTGCCTTCATGAAGTGTGAATGCGTTGTCAGCATCTTCTTTTGGTTCTGCTTTTACCTCAACAGTATCTTCAAAAACAATAGCGTGTCTATTTTTTATTTTGAAATTGGTTAAAAAATTAGCTGATAGAAAGGAAATTATAACCAAAAACAGAAAGACAAAAATACCTACAAATGAAAATCTTTTTGTATTAGATTCTGTTTTGTATAAAAACAAAGCAAAACTCAATAAGGTTAGTGTTGAAAAAACCACACTCAACCATGTCCATGTATTGATAGAAAATATAGAAGTTACTTTTTTTACAAATTTAGTAAACCCTAATTCATCAATAACTTTTATGTTGTCTATGGTTCGTTTTTGAGCAAAAGCTAAATTAGTTTTAATAGCATTATCATTTGGTTTTAACAACAATGCTTTTTCATAATAATAAATAGATGGGGCAATTTTATTTAATTTATAATAGGAATTTCCAATATTAAAATAGAGTTCGGCAGATTCTAATTTCTGACTTTTTTCAATGAATTCATATTTTTGAATGGCATTTTCGTACTCTCCTTTTTTATACATTTCATTTGCCAAGTCAAATACTTTTTGAGTTGACTCATCAGCAGTTTGCCCAAAAGTTATTTGGGTTAGAAGGATTAATATGTAAAATAAATTTTTCATCTTTTGACCTTTGTCACCCTGAATTCATTTCAGGGTCTTTTTAATTTATTTAGTGCTTTTAGATTCTGAATCAAGTTCAGAATGACAAACTTTTGAGTTTATTAAACTGATTTTGATTGCGTTAATTGCTTTTCTAATTCAGAGATATGTTCAACTGCTTTTTCAAAATCTAATTTCATGGTATCATCAGAAGAAGGAGCATATCTAGCAAATTCGGCTGATTTCATTAAATTAATAAAATTAGTTACCGCTTCTTGAGATGCCTTTTTTTGCAACAATAATTGCTCGATATTTTCTTTATCCATTTCTGAAGTTTCTATATTCAGTTTGGCCTTTAAGAAATTGTGCAGTGCTTTTTCTATTGCTAAATAGAATGGTACTTTGTTTCCTAATTGTTTTTTAGCTTGTCCTAAATACTTTTTAGCTAGTTTATTATTTAATCGAATTCTATTGCCTTGTTCATCACTAACATATTCATCCGTTTTGCGTTTGACTATGAATAAAATGGGAATAAAACACAGTGGTAACAACAATAGGGAATAATATAGGGTTGACCCAAAAGAATTGGATTTATTTATAGGTTCAAAATCGGTTTTTCTATTGATAAATTGAAAGGTTTCTGATTTTGTAATGTCTTGTTTTTCTGGATCATTTGAAGCCACTGTTGCAACACCAGGTCCATCGATAACTTCAACTACAAATTCATCTGAAGAAATGGTTTTATAGGAATTACTTTTTAAATCAAAATAAGAAAAAACAATAGGTTTTATAGGATATTTCCCTTTGGCTTGAGGCACAACAGTATAAGTATCTGAAATTTTTCCAACCATTCCTGTTAAAGGAGTATTTACTTCTTCGTTATGTTTTGGTTCAAATACGTCAAAAGCTGTTGGTAATTCTAATTTGGGTAATTCAAATAATTTTAAATTTCCTTTTCCTTCAACTTGAACCGTTAAATCTAGTGATTCTCCAAATTTGACTTGTTTTTTAGAAGGTATTACTTTGAAAGTAAAATCGCCAACTGCCCCTTTAAAATCTATTGGTTTATTATTTTCTGGTAAGGTCTTACGTTAATTGTTCTTGCACCAGCTGAAACCGTTTTGGAAACCGTTTTGTAAGGATCATCAAAAGGTGAAGTTCTTCTGACTGGCACATTTACATCCATAGTAATGCTTAAAGGCTCTAAAGGCTTGTTTCCGGCTTCTAATGGATACAATATCACTTTTCTCCATTCTACCATTGCATAGTCTTTGCCATTAAATTTTGAAAGGACTACTTTTAAGTTTTTGATATCTTGGTATTGACTCCAAAAACCATTATAAGCTGGATTTTCGGTTTCACGTACATTATTAACTCCGTATCTTGGGTCAAAATAAATTTTATATACGACTGTTACGGGTTCGTTTACTAAAGGGTTTTGTTTTGAAATTTCAGCTACTAAATGAACTCCATCTCCTACTTGAGCCAAAGGGTCATTAGGGTCTACAGGTACTTGAACTGCATTCGTAATATTAATTACAACTGGATTTGACTGGTATATTTTTCCTTCATATTCAATTTTTGCAGGTTGAACTTTAAATGTTCCTTTAGATTTTGGCGTTAAAATGAAATTTAATTGGGTAAATATTTCTCTTTTACTGGTCACTTTACCATTAATAATGGTAATAGAACTTTGATTCCCTTTATTAATATATGGTCCTTCTACTTTAAATCCTTCGAAAGCAGGTGCTTCAAAATTATCACCATCATTATTAATAGAATAGGACAGTAAAATTTTCTCATTTAAAGCATAAGAATTCTTATCTGTTCTTGCTTCAAATTTTACTTCTTGTGCAAAAACAGTCAATTGAGTTAAAAACGTTATTAATAAAAAAATCCTTTTCATTATATATTCCTCCTTCCTACCAATCTTTATCTGTTTGAATACGAACACCTTTTTCTTTTCGGGCATTTACTTTTTCCTGAATTTTCTTTTCGGCATTGTTCACAGCTTCTAAGATATTTTCAATTTTTTGTTTATCTGCTCCTTGAGGTTGTGGATTTCCTTTGTCCTCTTTGTCTCCGTCTTTATTTTGCTTGTCTTTATCTTTATTTTCGTTTTGATCTTTTTTATCTTGTTCTTTATTCTTGTCCTGGTCTTTGTCCTTATTTTTATCTTTATCGTTTCCACCACCTCCACTTTTAGGCGGATTTTCTTTCAACATTTTTTTGGCTAAAGCATAATTATACCTTGTTTGTTCGTCATAAGGGTTATTTCTCAAGGCATTTTTATAAGATTCAACCGCGCCTTGACAATTTTTTTCTAACATTAATGTATTCCCTAAATTATGATATGCTTGGTGTTTTTCTTTCTTTGTTTTAGCTGAAATAGTAGCGTCAAGAAATTTAAATTTAGCTTCCCCAGGTTGGTTTTGTCTATAAATACTATTTCCTAAATTGTAATAAGATGCAGCTTTTACTTCTTTATCTGTTGAGGCAGAAACTCTGTAATCTGCTTCAGATGAGATATATTTTTTCCCTTTGAAGGCTTCATTTCCTTTAAATAGACTTTCATGATCTTCTTGTGCAAAAACGAAAGAAGAAACTAATAATAAAAAATAAACAATTTCTCTATTCATCTCTTTTTTCTTTAAATAAATTTAATTTTTGAAACCAAGCTGTTTTTCTTTCAAACATTAGCAAATCTATAAATAATAATAAAAATCCCAAACTTAAAAACCATTGATATTGCGATTTAAATTCTGCTACTTGTTGTGTCTCTGACTCATTTTTTTCTATTGAAGCCAATACCGTTTGTAAATTATCAATAACTGCTTTCGTGTTATTTCCGTCCAAATACTTCCCTTTAGTTTCTTGTGCTATTAATTTTAAGGTTTCAGCATTCATTTTGGTTACAACTGTTTCCCCATTTGAATCTTTTTTATAGCCTAATAATTTTCCGTTTTCTTTAATTGGAATATTTGCACCTTTAGCGCTTCCTACACTTATTGTAACAATTTTAATGCCTTTTTCTTTAGCTAATTCTGACGCTTCTTTTGCTCCATCTCCATGATCTTCTCCATCTGAAATTAATATCAATAATTTGCTTTGTTGGTCATCGTCAAAAAAGTTGACAGCTTGACTGATAGCTTGATTCAAAGCTGTTCCTTGAGAAGAAAGCATATTGGTATTTGCATTTTGCAAATACATTTTCCCAATACTGTAATCAGAAGTCATTGGTAAAATAGGATAAGCACTACCTGCGTAAGCAATTAATCCAATTCTATCGCCTTGTAAGTTATTAATGATTTGGTTGATAATTTGCTTTGATTTTTCCAATCGGTTAGGAGCAACATCTTCAGCCAACATACTTTTAGAAACATCTAGTGCAAAAACAATATCAATACCTTCTCTCTTTATGGTTTCCATCTTGGTTCCTAATCTTGGATTTGTGATTGCAATTATTAAAGCTGTCAATCCTAAAACAAGTAATAAGAATTTAAGGATGGACTTAAATCCTGAATATTCTGGAATTAATTTTTTAACTAATTCTAAGTCGCCGAATTCTTTTTGTTTTTTATTTTTCCAATATAAATTGAATATAAAAAACACTACTAAAATTGGTATTATTAGTAATAGATATAAATATTTTGATTCTTCTAGTTGGAACATTTTATATAAATCCTCTTAAAATTGTGTTTCTTAATATTACCTCTATTAACAGTAGTCCACAAGCTAAAAGCAGTAATGGTCTAAACAATTCGTTATAGTTGGTAAACTTTTTCTCTTTGATTTCGGTTTTTTCAAGTTTATTGATATTATCGTATATGTCTTGAAGTTTTTCATTGCTTGTAGCTCGGTAATAAATTCCATCCGTTTTTTTAGCAATTTCTTTCATCAATCCTTCATCAATTTCTACATTCATCATTTGGTATAAATATTTTCCGCTTGGGTCTTTGGCATAGGGAAACATAGCCCTTCCGTTAGTTCCAATTCCTATGGTATAAACTTTAATGCCATATTTTTTAGCAATATCAGCAGCCATTCTTGGGTCAATTGTTCCCGAATTATTTACTCCATCAGTTAAAAGAATAATTATTCTACTTTTAGCTTTACTTTCTCTTAATCTATTTATTGCGGTTGCTAATCCAACACCTATTCCCGTTCCATCTTGAATAACAGAATCGTCATATTCAATTGACTTAATAGCTTGTTGAACAATTAAGGCATCTGAAGTAACGGGTGTTTTTGTATAACTTTCTCCTGCATATACTACTATTCCAATTCTATCGTTTATTCTATCATTAGCAAATTTTGAAGCTACTTTTTTCAGGGCTTCTAAACGATTTGGTTTTAAATCTTTGGCTAGCATACTTCCTGAAACGTCAACAGCCATTACAATATCAATTCCACTGGTTGATTTTTGTTTTACTGAAACATCTACCGTTCTTGGTCTTGCTAATGCTAAAATGATTAAAGCTAATACAAGTAGTCTGACATAAAACAAGAGTGGTTTTATCTTAGACAATAGTGAATAGCTATTTTTGAAAGATTTTGTAGAGCTCATTTTCAAGCTCGCATCTCTATTGTTTTTATTATAAAAATGCCAAAAAACGACTAATGGAATTGTCAAAAACAACCAAAAAAAATGGGGATTTAAAAACGTTATATTTTCCATTACAAGCTACTTTTTTTAATTTCAATAGAGTTTCTCACACGTTCCATCATCTTTTCAGCGTCTTTATCTCCATCTTTATATATGAAGAAAAACTCCTGAGCTGAATTAGCTTGTGCAAAAATCACAATTTCATAAGCCATTTTATACTCTTTTTTAGAAACAGGATTAACAACATCAAATGTTCCGTATGCTTTTTTACCTGTTAATTCTTTCTTCGGTTCATATTCATCTACTTTTACTAGAATATTTTTTGCTCCTATTGATTCTAAGTATTTGATATCTGCTTCAATGGCAACATCTTTATCTAATGCAACTGAATCTTTAAAAGCTGTTGTATTAACAGTAATTGAAAAGTTATCTAATATACTTCCATAAGTAAATCTTCCTAATGATTTTACTTTGGGTGGTAAATTTTGTTGAACTCTTTCATCAACTACACGTTTTAGTACCCTAGGCGTTTCTATTTTTATGGCAGGATCACCGTATTCTGAAGTTACCCATTCGGCTTCTAAAAGCTCTTTTGAAGTGTGTCCAATATAATTGTCTTTTATATAGTCAAATGCTATTGTTCTTATAAAAACGCCCAGTGAAATGAAAAGAGCCAACACCACCACCACAATTGAAATAACAATTCTATATACTTTGTCTTTCTTGGCTTTTTTACGCTTTACTTCTTCAATAAATAAATTATCTAACTCTTCTTGTGTTCTTGGAGTAGCTTTATCTAAAGTGATTAAGAATTCATTTATTGTTTTTTTACTTTCTTCAATCTCTTCTGCAATGGGTTGAGATTTTGCAAATTTTACTAAATCGGCATTTTTTAAGACTTCGTTAAATCTATTTAATAATGAAGGGTTAATATTAATGTTTCGCTTACCTGTTTCTGCTCTAAGTGCTTTGAACAATTCGTTTGAGGTACTTTCCATTGCAGGAACAGCAAGTGCTTCTTCTATATAGACACGGGCAATATCTGTTAATTCAGAATAATATTGTTTAACATTACCATTTTGCCATAGGTTCTTTTTTTCTAATCCTTCTGCATGAAATAATGCTTTTTCAATAGGCGAAGCAAAATCTATAAATTCCTCTTTCTTATTCTTTTGAATTCGTTTAATTATATAATAAGATAAAAATCCTAACCCAATTACAAAGAGCACATACAAAACATATTTCCACCAATTACTTGCTGGTTTTTTCACCTCAACAATAGGCTTAATATCAAACATAGGTTGTGAAATGGTATCCACCTTTACATCATTAACCCTAACCGAAGTAGAGTCTGAAAAATAATCCTTATTATTAATTCTAACAGCAATGCTTGGAATTTTATAAACCCCAGAATCAAATTGTGTTAATCCGTATTTTTTGATTAATTCGAGTTTATCATCCTTTTTTATTGTATCAATAGGATAAGACTCTAAAACTTCAAAAAGGCCGATGAATTTCCTTTCAGGAAAGACAACATGGTCTCTTAAGGTTACATTAGCTTTAAGGATTAGATTAAGTTGTGAACCAATTTTTATTTGTGTAGAATCTACTGTAGAAGTCATGGATTGAGAAAATCCAATTGACGAAATCAATAAAAACAGTATATATATTCTTTGTATCATTTTTCTAATTCTAAAATCTATATTCAATCATCAATCTCAAATTTTATCTTGCTTTGAAATAGCTTAATAGTTTTTTTACGTAATTTTCATCCACTCTAGAATGAATTGTTCCTGCTCCAGATTTTGAAAATGTTGTTTTAAAATAATCTACATTTTCTTTATGATTTATCTCATAATCTTTTCGCAATTTCTTTGAGTTTGTATTTACATATAGTAACTCATTTGTTTCTGCGTCTAGCATTTGTACTAATCCTATGTTCGGAATACTTGCTTCTCTTTGATCAAAAACTCTTATTCCTGTGATGTCATGCTTTTTTGAAACTATCTTTAAAGTGGACTCATAATCTTTTACCATGAAATCAGAGATCACAAAAACAATTGCCTTTTTCTTCATGATGCTCGACAAAAATTTCAACGCTTGTGATAAATCGGTCTTCTTACTTTTAGGTTGAAACTCTATTAATTCTCTAATGATTCTTAATACGTGTGATTTTCCTTTTTTAGGAGGAATAAACAATTCTATTTCATCTGAGAATAATATTAACCCTATTTTATCGTTGTTGTTTGTTGCAGAAAAGGCTAATGTAGCACCTATTTCAGCGATTACTTCGCTTTTTAATTGGTTTTTAGTTCCAAAACTTTCAGAACCGCTACAATCTACCATCAACATCATGTTAAGTTCGCGTTCTTCTTCAAAAACCTTTACATAGGGTTCGTTGTATTTTGCCGTAACATTCCAATCAATACTTCTTACATCATCACCAAATTGATATTGACGTACTTCTGAAAAAGTCATACCTCTACCTTTGAATGATGTATGATATTCCCCCGAAAAGATATGATCACTCAATCTTCGGGTTTTAATTTCTATTTTACGTACCTTTTTGAGAATTTCTTTTGTATCCATTTTTATAATGATTAGTGATTAGTAGATAGTAACTAGAAAGCACAAGGCTAATTGCTAATTACTAGTTCCCAATTACTACTATGGTACTTCGACTTCGTTTACAATTTTATTGATAATGTCTACTGAAGTTACATTTTCAGCTTCAGCTTCATAGGTAATTCCTATTCTGTGACGTAATACATCATGAACAACAGCACGAACATCTTCAGGAATTACATAACCTCTTCTTTTAATAAAAGCATAGCATTTAGAGGCCATTGCTAAATTAATACTACCACGAGGAGAGGCTCCAAAACTGATTAATGGCTTTAAACTTTCTAATTTATATTTTTCTGGATAACGTGTAGCAAAAATGATATCTAAAATATATTTTTCTATTTTTTCATCCATGTAAACTTCTTTCACAGCTTCTTGTGCTCTTTTGATTTGATCAACAGAAACAACTGGGTTTATTTTATCATAATTACCCATTAAACTTTGTTTCATTACAATGCGCTCTTCTTCCATTTTAGGATAATCAATAACAGTTTTAAGCATAAAACGGTCAACTTGAGCTTCAGGTAAAGGATAAGTTCCTTCTTGTTCTACAGGGTTTTGTGTAGCTAGTACGAAAAAAGGTTTTTCTAATTTAAAGGTTGTATCTCCAATGGTAACTTGCTTTTCCTGCATGGCTTCAAGTAGAGCTGATTGTACTTTCGCTGGGGCACGGTTAATCTCATCTGCAAGAACGAAGTTAGCAAAAATAGGGCCTTTTTTTATTGAAAAGGCATTGTCTTTCATGTTGTAAATCATTGTTCCAACAACATCTGCTGGCAGTAAATCAGGTGTAAATTGAATTCTACTAAAACTCCCTTCAACTGCTTGTGCTAATGTATTAATGGCTAAAGTTTTTGCTAATCCAGGTACCCCTTCAAGTAATATGTGCCCTTGCCCTAATAATCCGATTAGTAATCGTTCCACCATGTGTTTTTGTCCAACAATAGTTTTATTCATTTCCATTATAAGCAAATCAATAAAGGCACTTTCTCTTTCAATTTTTTCGTTGATTGCTCTAATGTCCAAAGTCATTGTATTTTCTTCCATTTTATTATTAATTTAGTACCGATATATCGGGATATAAATGTGCTATTAATTTTAACATTTCAAAATTGTAATTTTTTTTAGTTTTATGTTGTTAACATTGCGTTAAAAATAATATGAATTAATCTGATTTGGCAATCATTTATGATATTGTTTCATACTTTTAAGAAAAAATTTTAAAATCTAGTATATATGGCTTTACCGCTTTCGCCAATTGTGGCTGGTGTTATGAATTGGGGTGTTTGGGATAAAAATTTAAATTCCCAAGAAATGATTGTATTGATTAACTCTTTTTTAGCTCAAAATATTACCGCTTTTGACCATGCAGATATTTATGGTGGTTACACAACTGAAGCCTCTTTTGGAAAAGCATTTATTCAATCTGGTATTGCTAGAAAATCCATTCAATTGATTTCAAAATGTGGCATAAAATATCCTTCTGAGAATAGAGATTACAAAATAAAACATTATGATTATAGCGCTGAATATATCATTTGGAGTGCTGAAAACTCTCTAAAAAATTTACAAACGGATTATCTTGATGTTTTTTTATTACATAGACCAAGTCCTTTACTTCAAATAGAAGAAATTGCCAAAGCTATTGATCATTTAAAATCGCAAGGTAAAATCTTATCTTTTGGTGTTTCAAATTTCACTAATTCACAAACCGCATTGCTTCAAAAAAGCATAAAAGTTGAATACAATCAAATTCAATTTTCAGCAACTAATTTTGAAGCTATGTTAAACGGAAGTTTAGATTTTATGCAATTGCATAATATAAAACCCATGGCTTGGAATCCTTTGGGCACTGTCTTTAGAGAAGATTCTGAGCAAACAAGAAGGCTTAAAAAAACATTAACCGATTTAGTCATTAAATATGAGGTTTCTTCTGATTTGCTTTTACTTTCATGGGTTTTGCAGCATCCTTCAAACATTATTCCTGTTGTAGGAACTACTAATTTAACTAGAATTCCACAATTAAATAATGCCAAAAGTATCAAATTAGATTTAGAAGATTGGTTTGCTATTTGGACTGATAGTCAAGGACATAAAGTCCCATAATAAGTGTTTTTTATTTTAGACATAATTGATTATAAAATAAATATAGTTGAAAACTGTAAAGTATGATTAACAAACGTTTACTTGTGAAAAACTTACTAGCTCACAATGATGAGAACAGTTTTTATGACAAAAAACGGCAGTTGAACTTACATAGTAAAGAGGGCAAGGCTAAATTTTTAAAACACATTTGTGCTTTATCTAATTCTAATCCAACCAATACTTCCTTCATCGTTGTAGGGGTAGAAGATGAAACTAATGAAATTGTAGGTGATGATTTTTTTGATGATAGTCGTATTCAAAACTTGGTAAATGCTTATTTAGAAAATCCTCCAAAAATTCAGTATGAGAATGTACCATTTCCTAATCTTCCTAAGGACAAGGTGGTAGGATTGGTTACAATTAAACCGAATGGAAAGGTTTCAAAATTCAAGAAGAATATATATACTATATTAGCCAACACAACTTTCATTCGGATAGGCAGTAATACTATGCCTACGGAAGAAAAAGTTTCTTTTTCAAAAATAAATACTGAAACGGTTATTAGTATTGAAAATAATTCTAGAAATAGTATTGAACATACTTTAGAGAGTGTCTTAGATTTTATTACTAATTCACATAAAGATTTACCTTCTCAATATAAAGTTTTTAAAGAACTTTTTGTGGTTTGCTGGGCAGGAAACAAGAAGAAAGTTAAAGATAAGATTTATTATTCTAGAGTTGATATTGAATTGGTAAATGAACAGGTAAAATTATTTTATTCAGCTATGGATGAAATTAACATTTCATACGATGACGAATCTTTTTCAATAACGGAATATGTTCAATTAGGACTAAATGACAAAACCAGTTATTATCCTTTAGAGAGATTGAAAATTACTTTTTTTGACAATGGTTATTATAAAATGGATTCTGAATTTTTATTTGAACCTCCACAATATAATAGAAAAATGTTGCATCATATCTACAACGCAACATTAGCTTTAATTCAAAAAATGATAAAGGGAATTTCTTTAAGTCTTCAAGAAAAGAGAGATGTAGAAAATATTCCTTCTATTTTAATGATTTGTTATCTAAATGGCTTTGATGAGGCTAAGCAAAAATTAATTGAAGCTAAATTAGTTTTGAGGCAATTTGAAAAACCTGAAGTTTATATTGCTTTTAAAGAAGCTTTACGTGTTTTAAGAAAAATGAAATATAGTGGTTAATACTTAATAACTAAAGCGGTTAACAAACTATAGATACCCATGAAACCTGAAAATATTGTTAGTATAATAAAAAACAACTTGTCTTTATTCCAAAATAAATAAGCGGCAATTAAATAAAAAACCGCAGCAATGATTGAAGCTATTTCTGGTCTTGTTTCAAAAAAAGGTCTAATTAAATGATGGTATTGCTCTGAATATTTTTTAATATATGAGTCATAATCTCTAAATGCTAAATCTTCGTTTTTATCCCAAAACAATAGCCAATCAATTGTTTTTAATGCGGCAATTGAAAATAATAATATAGCTACATAAATCTTTTTTTTCATTCTTAATATTCATTTAATCCATAAAGTATTTCTTTCATTTTTGAGCCGTTAATTTCTACTGGTTTCTAAGCAATATTAAACTTATCAATAGCTACATTGACGTCATCTTTTAATTTTTTATATTCTATAGGTAATTTGCTTTCACATTGTTTTTCGTTTTCATAGCTATTTAATATGATACTAAACTTTTGGTAAAATTTTTCTCCTTCGCTTATAAAGTTGTTGTACTGATTTATAAACAAGATTAGCCTATCTATTGGAAATTCAAGCTCTACTTGCATTTTAAATTGTTTTGTTCCTTCTGCTTTTTTCATTTTTTCAATATAGGCTTCTAAATTATTATTTACAGTATCCCAATCGTCTTGATTTCTACATTCTGGTAATGAAGCATAATAACTTATTGGTTTTGTAAACTCTCTGAAAAGCGTTTCAATGTCTGTCTTTATATTTTGATTAGAAGCTTGTAAATAGGCTGTTTCAAAATATATTGTATTTAAATCATTGTGCATTCTTAAAGTAAAATCTAAAATGCATTCAATTTTTGCTAATTCTTGTTCTTTTTCTTCGGAAGACAAACTACTTGCGCTAAAAAGGTTTATAAATGTTTGTGTTACAGAAGCAAAAGTATTTGTACCTAAAACGGATGTTAGATTAAAACCTAATTTTTTATCTCTCTTGTCTTTAACCAAATCCTTCATTTTAGTAAATTCTGGGTATTGATTAGGATTAGATATTTTATTAATCTCAGAAAAAGTTCTTACTGATGCAAAATGATGATCTAAGCTTAATACTTTTTCATATAGCAATTTAATTATTTGCAATCCTTTAATATATCTAATCTTAGAAATATCAGTTGCATTTTCACTTTTTAAGTATTGCAATTTTTTGTTTAATTGATCCTTTATGAGGAGATAGTCTACTTTTTCTTCAAGGGAGTTTGACAAAAAAAGCACTTGATCTGCTTCTTTAATTTGAAGTATTATAGCATCAATTTCAATATTGTACTTTGCTTGAACAACAAGCATTTCTTGAATCATTTGCTCAATAAGTACATTTGGATCGTCTTCATCTGCATAGCTATTTCCAATAGAAAATAGGCAAAACAATAGTATGTATATTTTAAAATTTTTCATTTTTTATTTATTTTCAACTAGTGTAATTGTGATTATTACTTTTTCTTCTGTTATTATAGTTGGATAACTTCCTTTTTTTAATAAGTTATATTTACTATCAACTCCAAATTGCCTTAATGTTTCATCAGATAAAATAATATCTTCATGCTGAGAAAAAACAGGTCTTTCATTTTCATCTAACATTGAAAGTTTTTTCCCTGCTAAATAAAGCTCTTCGTCTTCAGTAATATTAACTCGATCTATTTCTAATATAAACGAGTTATTGTTAATTTTTGAGAATCTTCTTCCTGTTTGACTTTTATTGATTGTATCGTTTGGAGCACTACATTGTCCAAATCCACCAAAACAATCTCTCATTATACCATAATCGGTTGTTGTTGTCTTCTCTGTTTGTGCATTGGCCATTAATGTGACTAGCATTAAAATTATAGTCGCTGTAATTTTTATCATTATATTTTGTATTGTAGTTAATTATGTAAAAGTAGGTTAGGTATAAATTTAACCGTTGTGGTTTTTCCGTAATAAATGTTAAAAGAACTAACACTTTTATAAAAACAAAAAACGACAACTGTATAAGCCATCGTTTTATATAACAAATTTTATTCTTTGTTTATTTTTTTACTTCGATATTTAAAGTATTCCAGTCTTCTGTTTTATTTAATAAATCTTGTATTTGGCATATATTTTCAGGAGTAACTTTTTCGTTGTTTACCGTTATTATTTCGTCTCCAGCATTTAATAAAGAATCAAACATTAAATTTTTAAATCCAATTATTAATTTATTTTCCAGAGCAATACACTTTAATTTATTTTTTTCAATTTCAGCTGTTGAATTTTCATTTTTGAAATTTTTTATTTGTTTTAAATAAATAGCTCCATTATTAAAATCTAAGATCCAATTAAAATGCTTGATAAATTCTATTCCAACCGTGTTTGTAGTTAATTTTGGAAATACAGAAACATTAGTTTTTATATTAACTATATTATACTCAACAGACACATTCTTATACATTTTTATTTTTTCTATAGAGAAGTTTCCTATACTTCCAATTAGTGTTTCGCATTCAAGCGTTTTTTTGTCTTCACTAATTTTACTGTCTTTACTATTCATTAAAAAACCACCGTTATTACCCGTATCGAACAGAAAATCAACCTCATCTCCATCAATAATAAAAGGAATCATTATCTTATTACCTGTTACAAGTTGAATCTTCGCTTCTAATTTAGAAAATCCTTCTGTAGAATATTCATTGTTTAAAACTGAAATATTATTATTTTCAAAATCTAAAATTATAGGTTGTGCTGCATTTTTAAAAATATCAAATCCAATTATTCCATTGGACTTTTGAGTCATTTCTGAACAATTTGTTTTTTTATTTTCAAATACTATATGTCTAAAAATATTTTTCTCTCCTTTAATGATTTTAGAAGTAATTGAGTCTGATATAAAATGATTACTTTTAATATACTCGCCTGTAGCTCCTTTTACCTTTATAGCTGTATAATAATTTTCTTTATTAAGAGTAAATGATTTTACATATTCATTATCTGTTAATACTGACTTCATTGCACCTGTATCAAAAATAAAATTTCCTCTTTTATTGTTTATTGTAAGAGGAATAATGATTTGATTATCATCTAAACTAAATTCTTCTGATTTATTTACTGTTAGTGTAACTTTTTGACTTGTATAATCTTTAAAAGATTTACAACTTACTATAACTAAAAAAATAAAATATACCAGCTTTTTCATTTTTTGTGTTTTTAAAATTATTATAAAAAGGGCTATATAGCCCTTTTTATATATTTATTTCTTAGCAAGGTATGAACATACAAAGAATTCCTATAATTTCAGTATGATTATCCCAAATCCATGTTAACACATCTCCTAACCATTTTGGTGGCCATTTACTCATTTTTTGAGCATCTTGACCATATTTACTTTCTTTCATAAATTTTTCACCAAATAACTTAACCCCTGCATCATAAGACGTTTTACTGTCTTGAATCAATTTTGCAGCAGCAGCCATTTCAACACCATCATATTTATCTATAATGTTTTGTGTAGTAAATCCACTTGAAAGTAATTCATGTGCTTTTTTAAGTAAACCATTTCCTTCTTCAGTAGGGATAGGAAAAGTTGGACCTGTTGTACCTCCAATCAAAATATCCTTGATGAAATCATCATATGGCATACCTTGTTTGTAGTATGGTGTAAGATCTTTAACAAGTTCTGACATTGAAGTAGCTAATGATTTTCTAGCTTGCTCTTTAGTAACCTCATTTGCGTTTCCTACAAAACCAAACATAATCGTGGCAATTAAGCCGAAAAGTAATTTTTTCATAATTTTAAAGTTTTTTAAATTTTTGTTTTACATAAATTTCAAATTGATTCTGCAGTAATTTGATGTTGTAAAACTACCATTATGAAAAAAGGTATTGTTGTGGTTTTTCCGTAAAAAAAGTTAAAGTTATATAAATCCTAATTTTTTTGCTTCTCTTATAATGTCTTCATCAGATCCTTTATCAATACAAAAATAGTCCTTTATCTGCACTTTTCTTTTTTCTATAGCACTATGAGAAAGGTTTATAAACTCAGGCATACTCTTAGTTCTTATCCCTTGAGACAACAAAGTTATTATTTCCCTATTTATAGAATCTAAATATTCTTCCCTTGATAATAGTTCTTTAATACTCTTAGTAACGGTTTCACTATGATAAATTTGACTATTTACTACTTTATCAAAAGCATTTAATAATTCTTCTCCGTCAAAATCACTTTTTACCAATAAACCGTTAGGATTAATTTTCTTAATAATGTTATAGAGTATAAAAGCTTCTGCATGTGAGGTAAGCATAATAATTTTACTCTCAGGTAGATGTTCCTTTACTAATAAAGCTAAATCTTCTCCTGATTTTATTTTCATTTCTTCAAATGGGGGAAGGCTTCTATCTAAAAAAACCATATCAAAAAGCACAGGATTATCTTTGTTAGTAATTATTTTGTAGGCTTCTTCACATGAGTTTGCCAAAGTAGATTCAATTTCCAATCCTTGATTATTAAATTCTAAAACTACTTTGTAGCCTTCTAATTGAGTGGGATGATCGTCGATCATTAAAATTTTGAAGGGCATCTTTTTATTTTTAATGTTGTGAATTTATAAAACTATAACGGAATAATCAAATTTATTTTTGTGCCTTCGTTGCTTTTTGATTCAATTTTGAATTTACCATTAATACTTTCTATTCTTTCCCTCATATTTTTCAATCCAATACCATTTTTAGGTTTTTTCACGTCAAATCCTTGCCCATCATCTTCTATACTAATTGATATTTTATTATTCGCTTTTTTCATAGATATAGCCACCTTTTTTGCTCTTGCATATTTATCTATATTTAAAAGTGATTCCTGTAAAACCCTATATATTTGCATTTTTTTATTGCTTTCTAGTGATTCCCAATCAATATTTTCATCAGCCTTTAATTTGAATTCAATACTGCTATGGTTTTCAATTGAAGAGAATAAGTTTTTTACAATTGAAATAAAGTCAATATTGTCAGCAAAAATATCCTTGTTTAAATCGTGTGCAATATTTCTAATTTCTTTTTCAATATCTTGAATATCTTTTATGTGATTTAAGCATTTGTTTATTGTTTCTTGGTCTGTTCTTTTACTTAAAACAAATAAATTTAGCCTTATACTAGTTAATTTACCCATTACACCATCATGCAATTCTTTTGATATTCGTTGCTTTTCAATTTGTTTTCCTTCTTCAATTTTCTTTTTTTCATCTAACATTAATTCATAAATGGTTGCATTTGATTTTTGTTGTTCTTTAATATATTCAAGTTCTCTATTTTTGTTTTTTTTGATTCTTGAGTAGAAGTAAAGAAAAACTAATAGGATAAAAAACAAACTCAAAATAACTATTATCCATCTCTGTGAAGAAAAATTATTTTTATCTATTTCAATTACATCTTTTTCTTTAATTATTTCATCTGTTTCAAAAGCTATTCTTGAAAATTTTTCTCTAGTTTTTCTTTCAACATCTAAAAGACTATCTTTTAATAAAATGATACGTTTTAAATAAGTACTCTTTTTAGGTTCCGCAAATGAAAGTAAATTTAACGCTTTTAACTCATCATCAATTAAGCTGTTCTTTTTTGAAATTGTGTTTGCTTTTTCTAAATATTTTAACGCTTTTATGGTGTCTTTTTCATATAAATAATACTCTCCTAAATGTAAATTTGAAGTGTTTTGAATAGGTATAAATTGAAGGCTATCTCCTATTTTTAATGTTTCATTAAAATCATTTAAAGCCGATTTATCTCCTAATTTTAATTTGGCGTAACCGTAATAATTTTTTAAATAGGTGTATGTTTTTATATCTAGTGATGAAATACCATCGATTGACAATCCTTTTTTTGCATAAATAAGTAAATTTTTATAATCTTTTATTTGTAAATAAGTATTGCAAAAATTTATATAAACTTGTGCTTTTAAAGTTGTAAAAAAGAAATCGTCTTCTAAGTCTTTTAAAGATTCTTCGGACAATAAAAAATAATCAATTGCTTTTTGGTAGTTATTTAAGCCAAGTTGCGACAACCCTAAAACTAAATAACAATCGTAAATATATCTATAGTTTTTAGAGTTTTTTGCTAATTTTAATGCTTTAGTAATGTATATATCTGACTCTAAATAATTATTTTTATGATGTAAAATATTGCCTAAGTTACGATTAATCTCAACCTTTAAATCATTATCTTTTATATATTTAGAATATTTTTGAGCTTTAAAATAATTATAATAACAACTATCAACATTATATTTTTGATAATAATAATCTCCTAAATAATTAAAACTTTTAGCAATAGCAAAGGTGTCTTTAGTCACAAGTGCATTGTTATTTATCAAAAGAGATATTTTTTTATATTTTTCTAATCTATTTATGTTAAAGTATCTATTTGCTAATTTAAAATAGAAGTTACTCGTAGTACTGTCATACTTTACTTTTTTCAAAAACAAAAACACACTATCAGCATATAACATACGTGTTTTGTCACCAATCAAATCATCGTTTGCTTTTACTAATAATGCGTTTATTTTTTTTTCTCTATTAATTTTTTCATTTACCTCATTTGAGTTATTACAACTAAAAATTAATAGAATAAATAATATAAATAAGTATTTAATATCGTTTTTCATTTAATACATTTATTAACAAATCTAGTAATTTATTAATAAATGTATTTTATAATTAATCTTTTTTTGGAGGAGTTATGATTGGGTCAATTTCATCATCTTTATTTGTTTCCGTAGAATCTTTCATAAAAAGACTTTGATTGATTGTGCCTTCATTTATTATCATCTCGTTTAATTTGTTTTGTTCTGGTTGTTGAATTTCTAATTCATCTACTGAGCAAGAAGTTAATGCTCCTATTAATATTAAAATTCCAAGTGTATAATAAATAGTTTTCATAATTTTACATTTTTATAAATTAGGGATAAATACTTTTTATGTAATCAGATAAAATCTGTTACGATTAAGTGAAAAAAAAATTAGGAATTCCTTGTACTTGTATTAATACGATGTAAAATTATATACTAAACGACTTGTTAAATTGTGGTTTTTCATCAAAAAATGTTAATTTTTTAATTTTACTATAATTATAGATAATGTGTAAAACTTTCGTAATTGGTGATATCCATGGTGGATTAAGAGCCTTAAAGCAAATCTTGGAAAAGCTAGTATTACCCCAAAAGACACTTTAATATTTTTAGGAGATTATGTAGATGGCTGGAGTGAGTCTCCTCAAGTGATAGACTTCTTAATAGCTTTAAGTAAAAAACAAAACTGTTTTTTTATAAAAGGTAATCACGATGATTTGTTATTGAATTACCTTAAAACTAATTCATACAGTGAAGAATGGTTTATACACGGAGGAAAATCCACAGTTGATGCATATAAAAAAGTGACTGCTCAAACAAAACAAAAACATATTACCTTTCTTGAAGAACTGCAACCTTATTATCTTGATAACAAAAATCGATTGTTTATTCATGCTGGTTTTACAAATCTAAAAGGAATTGAATTTGAATTTTTTAAACCACTTTTTTATTGGGATAGAACATTATGGGAAATGGCATTATCTCTAGATGAAAATATTCCTTTTGAAAGTGAATTATATCCTAATCGATTAAAAATTTACTCAGAGATTTATATTGGTCACACTCCAACTACTAAAATAAATCAGACTATTCCAATCAATAAAGCTTGTGTTTGGAATATAGATACTGGTGCTGCTTTTACTGGTCCACTAACGATTTTAGATATTAATTCTAAGGAATATTGGCAAAGTGAACCTTTACCTTTTCTATATCCAAATGAAAACGGAAGGAATTAAATTTAACTTGTTATCTTTGCCTTATATTAAATAATGGAAAAATGAAAAAAATTACTACTCTTATTATCGTTTTAGTTGCTTTTTCTGCTAACTCTCAAGTATTTAAAGGGAAAGGTGATGTTAAATTTCAAGTAGGTGCCAATATGCAAAAAGGTGGAACAGGAATTAACGTAACCACAGATTTTGGTTTAGGTGAAAACATGTCCTATGGCTTCTCAGCTACTTATTTATTAAATGCTGATAAAATAGCAGATGTTAAACCGGATTTTGAAGATAGAGCTGACCTTAAACTTCGTTTTAATGCTAATATTGGTAATGTTTTAAACCTGAGTGATGCCATTGATATATATCCTGGATTAAATTTAGGATTAAGAAATTTTGGTGGGCATTTAGGATTCCGTTATTTCTTTACGGATGGCTTTGGAGTTTATTCTGAAGCTGCTTTTCCAATTGCAAGTTATAAAACAGATTTAGTTGGATTTGATAAGTACAACAATCAATTTACGTTTAATATTGGAGCAAGTTTTAATTTATAATCAAATTTAATGAGTGTAATTACTGAAAAAAGGCTAAGAGACCGTAGTGAGTCTAAATGTGAAATTAGTGGCAGTGAGGAGAATTTAGTAGTATATTTAGTTGAACCAAAAACAGAAGATATACCAGAAAACTGCATCTTAATTTCAAAAAAATTAAAAGATCAAATAGAAAACCCAGAGACAACAGATGCTAACGATTGGAGAGGTTTAAGTGATAGTATGTGGAATGAAAATCTTCCTGTTCAAATTGTTTCATGGAGAATGCATGCTCGTTTAAAAAACATAGACATGCTAGAAATGATGTATCTTGACGAAGAAGCATTAGAATGGGCCAAAGCAACAGGTGAAGCAGATGATGATGAAGGCAAAATAATTCATAAAGATAGTAACGGAAATATCCTAAATGATGGAGATTCAGTCGTTTTAATAAAAGATTTAGATGTTAAAGGAGCCAACTTTACTGCTAAACGTGGAGCTGCTGTTCACAACATTAAATTAGTTTGGGACAATGCAGAACAGATTGAAGGTAGAGTTGAAAATCAACATATTGTCATTTTAACTCAGTATGTAAAGAAGACAAAATAAAAAAAGTCATTGCAATAAAAATCCCCTAATTCAGTTGAATTAGGGGTTTTTCGTTTTGGTTGGTTGATTAATTTTTGTTTGGTGTATTATTATTTCTTAACGATTAAGAATTCTGAACGTCTGTTTTGTGCAAACTCTTCTTCTGTACATTCATCACAAGCCACCTTTGGTTCTGTCTCTCCAAATCCTTGTCCTGTAATTCTATCTTTTGAAATCCCTTTTGAGATAATATACTGAACAGTAGCTTTTGCTCTTCTGTCTGATAAGTTTAAATTGTATTTA
>Ga0105354_1000024_pt1 | contig 99028 bp, 87 predicted proteins | sample GOMGulsemesocosm_FD_83658 | JGI IMG/M metagenome (GOLD analysis project Ga0105354, IMG submission 83658) | Methane-oxidizing microbial communities from mesocosms in the Gulf of Mexico - GOM9B Gulf of Mexico | ecosystem: Environmental > Aquatic > Marine > Cold seeps | place: USA: Gulf of America...
CCCATTCTATCCATCATTTTGGCAATACGTTCACTACCAAAAAGACGCATTAAATTATCTTCTAAAGATACGTAGAATTGAGAACTTCCTGGATCTCCTTGACGACCAGCACGACCACGTAACTGTCTATCTACACGTCTAGAATCGTGACGTTCTGTTCCTACAATTGCTAATCCGCCAGCAGCTTTTACTTCTTCAGATAACTTAATATCTGTTCCACGACCAGCCATGTTGGTTGCAATAGTTACTTGTCCTGGTTTACCAGCTTCAGCAACAATATCTGCTTCACGTTTGTGTAATTTTGCGTTAAGTACGTTATGTGGTACTTTTCGCATAGCTAACATTTTTCCTAAAAGTTCCGAAATTTCTACATTGGTAGTACCAATTAAAACTGGTCTTCCTGCCTGAGATAATTTTGTTACTTCGTCTATAACTGCATTGTATTTTTCGCGCTTAGTTTTGTAAACTAAATCGTCTCTATCATGTCTTGCAATAGGTCTGTTTGTTGGAATCTCTACAACATCTAATTTGTAGATTTCCCATAATTCTCCTGCTTCTGTAACCGCAGTACCTGTCATACCAGACAGTTTACGGTACATTCTAAAGTAGTTTTGAAGTGTTACCGTTGCAAATGTTTGCGTTGCATCTTCAATTTTTACGTTTTCTTTTGCTTCTATGGCTTGGTGTAATCCGTCTGAATAACGACGACCATCCATAATACGACCAGTTTGCTCATCTACAATCATTACTTTGTTTTCCATAACCACATATTGGTTATCTTTTTCAAATAATGCGTAAGCTTTTAATAACTGATTTAATGTGTGAATACGTTCAGATTTAATACTAAAATCCTTAAAAAGGTCTTCTTTTAATTCTGCTTCTTCTTCAGTAGGTAAACCTTGCTTTTCAATTTTAGCAATTTCTAAACCAATTTCTGGTAATACAAAGAAGTCGGGATTTTCTTCACCTGAAAGGTAATCTACACCTTTATCTGTTAATTCAATTTGATTGTTTTTCTCATCAATTACATAATATAATTCCGCGTCTACCTTAGGCATTTCACGGTTATTATCTTGCATGTAAAAGTTTTCTGTTTTTTGAAGTAATTGTCTAATTCCTTCTTCAGATAAATATTTAATTAATGCTTTGTTTTTTGGAATACCTCTATAAACTCTTAATAATTGTAAAGCACCTTCTTTTTCGTCGCCATTAGCAATTTGCTTTTTAGCTTCAGCAAAAACACTTACTAAATATTTTTGTTGTACCGAAACAATGTTTTCTACCTGAGGTTTTAATTCTGTAAACTCATGTCTGTCTCCTTGTGGAATTGGACCAGAAATAATTAATGGTGTACGTGCATCATCTACTAATACAGAATCTACTTCATCTACAATAGCGTAGTGGTGTGGACGTTGTACTAAATCGTTTGGTGAGTGCGACATATTATCACGTAAATAATCGAAACCAAATTCGTTATTCGTACCGTAAGTAATGTCTGCGTTGTATGCTGCTCTTCTTGCATCCGAGTTTGGTTGATGGTAATCTATACAATCTACGCTTAACCCATGAAACTCAAAAATTGGAGCCATCCATGCGCTATCTCGTTTTGCTAAATAATCGTTTACTGTTACTAAGTGAACACCTTTTCCTGCTAGTGCGTTTAAGTAAACGGGTAAGGTTGCAACTAATGTTTTTCCTTCTCCTGTTTGCATTTCTGCAATTTTACCTTGGTGCATTGCAACACCACCAATTAACTGAACATCATAATGAACCATGTCCCAAGTAATTGCTTTTCCGGCTGCATCCCATGAGTTTGCCCAAACAGCTTTATCGCCATTTAAAACCACATTGTCTTTGCGTCCAGAAATTAAACGGTCAAATTCGTTAGCTGTAACTTCTATTTCTGTATTGTTTGTAAAACGTCTTGCAGTTTCTTTAACTACTGAAAAAGCTTCAGGTAAAATGTCGTTTAAAACAGCTTCACTTGCAATGTAAGACTCGTCTTTAATTTTATCAATCTCTTGATAAATATCTTCGCGTCTATCTATATCTTCTGTAGCGTCTGCTTCAGTTTTTAAGGCGTCTATTCTATCATTAAAAGGTTTTCTTGCTTCAGCAATTTTAGCTTTAAATTCGAAAGTTTTAGCTCTTAATTCGTCATGAGATAAAGCAGCAATAGCAGATTCAAAAGTTTTAACTTTATCTACTATAGGCATTATTTCTTTGACATCTTGTTTGGATTTATCTCCAACAAAAAGTTTTAATACTGAATCTAAAAAACTCATAATGATGATATATTATTAAATCAGAGATTAAGCTCTGAAAATGGTTTGTAATGTTATTAATTTATTTTGATGCTAAATATACGCAGAGTACTTGGTTTAGCTAGAATAAAACACAAAAAAAGCCTCTTTAAAGAGACTTTTTTTGTGTTTTTGTGAGAGTTAATATTCATCCTCGTTCCACAGATAATCTTCTTCTGTTGGATAGTCTGGCCAAATCTCTTCTATAGAATCGTAAGCATCACCTTCATCTTCAATAGATTGTAAATTTTCTACAACTTCTAAAGGTGCTCCAGTACGTATTCCGTAATCTATAAGCTCGTCTTTTGTTGCTGGCCAAGGTGCATCACTTAAATAAGATGCTAATTCTAAAGTCCAATACATTTATTTATATATTTTAATTTTTGCAAAAATAATTTTTTAGTTGAAATATGCAAGCTTATTCTTAATTAATTCCATGTTTTAATTTTTTTAATATTGAAAAACACTAGATTTAAACTGTAAATTATTGATTTTAATGAACGTAGCTCAATGTGTTTTAGTTTTTTTCTGGAATCCACTTAACTTCATTAGCTTGTAAATCATGAGACAACTTTCGTGCCAACACAAAAAGGTAGTCAGATAGTCTATTTAGGTATTGTAACGTTTCTGGTAAAAATGGTTCTAACTCGTAAAGTGCTGTTGCTAAACGTTCTGCGCGACGACAAACGCAACGTGCAATATGACAATATGACACAGTTGTGTGTCCTCCAGGCAATACAAAATGCGTCATTGGAGGCAAAGCTTCGTTCATAGTGTCCATTTCGTTTTCTAGTAACTTAATGTCTTCTTCTGTTATTTTTGGAATGTTTAAACGTTCTTTTCCGTTTTTTAAAGTTGCTTTTTCTGGGTCTGTAGCTAAAATGGCGCCAACAGTAAATAATTTATCTTGGATTATGATTAGAACGTTTTTGTACAATTCGTTGATATCTTGGTCACGAATTAAACCTATATGAGAGTTTAGCTCGTCCACAGTTCCGTAACTTTCTATTCTAATATGATGTTTTGGGACACGAGTTCCACCAAATAATGCGGTTGTTCCTTTATCTCCAGTTTTAGTATATATTTTCATGGTTTTAGCTGTTAGTTGTTTGCTTTTGGCGTTTAGCGTGTTAGTTTTACGAAAATAAGGGATGTAATTTTAAAAGTGAAATGATTTGAGTTAAAATAATAGGTGCGTTGTTATTTGAATTTTTTGTTGTTAATAATGACTAAAATGTAACCAATTATTAATGCGATGATTAACCAGTGCCAACTCATTTTTTAAAACGACGTTCTATTTTCTTCTTCTTATAACTATTTTTATAATCTTTATTCTTTCTCATTGGATTTCCAACAAAAACAGCGATTATTATAGTACCTATTATTAAAAGTCCAATCATTTTACTACAATCTAATTACAAAATCTTCTCTAGCTTGTTCTTTTCTAATAAAAACAAAACCACACCAATAGCAATCTATAGTAACAGTAACTTTTGGATGTTTTTTTATGGTTTCCCATGCTTCAGTCATGTCTTTAGACCAATAAATATCGTCAAAAATAAAAACAGTGTCGTTTTGAGCATGGTTTAAAAGTATCTCAAAATAACTTAAAGTTGGTTCTTTTTGATGATTACCATCTAAGTACACAAAATTAAAAGTGTCTTCATTTAAATTTGATAAACCTTCAGATATATCTGTATTTAATATTGAAATGTTTTTTGCGTTATTTTTCTTTAAATATGCTGTGGTAAATTTTGAAATATTTGGGCAACCTTCAATAGAGCTAATAAGTCCATCGGGATTACCTTTATGTAACGCATAAGTGGCAATTCCTAAAGAGGTTCCTAGTTCTAAGCTGTCTTTAAATTTAAAATAATGAGATAAACGGTAGAGTAGTTGTGCTCTTTTATTTGTGCTACCTGCATTTTTCGCAATACTTTTTATACTTCTTAAAGAGGCATTTGAAACTCTAGAACCTTTTCCTAAATCTGTGACCTCTATACTTTCTTCACTTTTAAGTAAATTAGATTTGTAGTGTTTTAAATCTTTATAGGCTGAATAGTTTTTTTTATCATAAAAACATTTAGTGACTAAATCAAACACAAAAGGTGAATGTACGCCATGCTGATTGCTTGATTTTGCTAGGAATTTAATATATGACTTTACTTGGTGAAACACTTTTGTTAAGGTTAGGAGTTTATAAGGTTATAGGTTTATGTGTTTATTGTTAACTGATATGTTTTCGATACATTTTGTTCGTACCTCACAAAACACTCGAACTGACAAATGCGGTTATAAGTTTATAAAGTTATTAATTCAGGTATCTTTAATATTGTTTATTGATAACTGTTTAATGATAATTGATTTTACCCTTCTAACTTCTCAGTTAATTCCATCCAGCGCATTTCTTTTTCTTCAATAGAATCAATTATTTTTTGAACTTTAGCCGATAATTCTAAAATTTCATCTTGAGTTAAATCTGGGTTTAAAAATTTAGCTTCAAGTTCTTTCTTATCAAACTCCAAACTTTTCAGCTTGCTGTCAATATTTTTATATTCCTTTTGCTCGTTATAACTTAACGCATTGTTGTTGTCTTTTTTCCACGACTTAGTGTCTTTTACGGTTTCCTTTGAAGCTGATTTTAGTTCAGGTTTTGGGTCTTTACTATCATCATAAGCTCTAAAATCTGAATAATTCCCAGGGAAATCTTCTACGACACCATTTCCTCTAAATACAAATAAATGGTCCACGATTTTATCCATAAAATAACGGTCGTGAGATACTACCATTAAACAACCTGGGAAATCTAGTAAGAAGTCTTCAAGTACATTTAAGGTTACAATATCTAAATCGTTGGTAGGTTCATCTAAAATTAAAAAATTAGGATTCTGAATTAAAACCGTACATAAATATAAACGTTTACGTTCTCCACCACTTAATTTTTCAACAAAATCATATTGTTTTTTTCTATCAAATAAAAAGCGCTCTAATAATTGCTGCGCACTAATAGTTCTTCCTTTTTTTAATGGAATATGGTCGCCATATTCTCTAAGAATATCTATTACTTTTTGTTCTGGTTTTGGCTTAATTCCACTTTGTGTATAATAACCAAACTTAATTGTTTCTCCAGTAATTACTTTTCCAGAATCTGGTTGTGCAGTTCCGGTAAGAATATTTAAAAAAGTAGATTTACCAGTTCCGTTTTTACCAATAATTCCAATACGATCACTTTTTTGAAAATTATATTCAAATTGGTCTAAAATCACTTTGTCTTTAAAGGCTTTAGATACTTTATGAAACTCTACAATTTTACTACCTAAACGTTCCATGTTAAGTTCTAATTCCACCACATGGTCTTTTCTACGTTGGTGCGCTTTATGCTTAATTTCTGTAAAATCGTCTATTCTAGATTTTGATTTAGTGGTACGAGCTTTTGGTTGCTTTCGCATCCAACCTAATTCCTTTTTATAAAGTTGTTTAGCTTTGTTGGTTTCGGTTTCAAATTGCTCTATTCTTGCTTCTTTTTTCTCTAAGTAATAACTATAGTTTCCTTTATAGTTATACATTTTTCCGTGGTCTAACTCTACAATTTCATTACAAACGCGTTCTAGGAAATAACGGTCGTGAGTAACCATAAAAAGCGTAATATTTTCTTTTGCAAAAAAACTTTCTAACCATTCAATCATTTCTAAATCTAAATGGTTGGTAGGCTCATCTAAAATTAATAAATCAGGTTTGTTGATTAAAGCATTGGCAAGCGATAAACGTTTTTTTTGTCCACCAGACATGGTGCTTACTTTTTGCTTTAAATTATCTAGTTTTAATTTAGAAAGAATTTGCTTGTATTGCGTTTCAAAATCCCAAGCGTTATTACTATCCATCTCTTCAAAAGCACGTTGATAAACGTCTTCATCTTCAGGATTAAGTAGTGCTTTTTCGTAGTTTTTTATAATTTTAAGCGTGTCGTTTTCAACATCAAAAATACTTTCTTCTACTGTTAAATCTGGATTTAAGATTGGTTCTTGTGGCAAAAAAGAAATTTTAACGTCTTTTCTAAAGATAATATTTCCTTTGTCTGGCGAATCCAAGCCTGCTAACATATTTAGGATGGAGGTTTTTCCGGACCCATTTTTAGCTACAAATGCTATCTTTTGGTCTTTGTGGACGCTAAATGAAATGTCTTCAAATAAGACTAATTCACCATAGGATTTTGAAATATTTTCAACGTTAAGGTAATTCACAATATAAATTTTGCTGCAAATTAAGGACAAAATTTATAAAAACCGCTTTAAAGTTTTGTTATTAGTGGCTAAAACTTATATTTGTGTTTCGACAATTCTATATATATAATGAATAGCAAAACGCTAATAGTTTGTTTCTTGATTACCATTTTTTTAAGTTCGTGTATCACGAATAAAGATGTAGTTTACTTACAAGACAAAGGTACTGTAGTAGAGGATTCTTTGGCTGTAAAGGAAGCAATGAAGCCTTATAGGGTGCAGGTTAATGATCAGTTAAAAATTACGGTTAAAACTCAAGGAGAAGATGTACAAAAAGTAACTGAAATTTTTAATCAAACGACTGTGACTCCAGGTAACTCTCAAGAGGATTTGTATTTTAGTGGTAATACAGTTGATTTACATGGTAATATAGAGTTCCCAATTCTAGGTGAAATAAATGTTTTAGGGTTTACTTTAGATGAGATTGAAGCTGAAATTGAAAAATCTTTGTATGAATCTTATTTTAAAGATACAGCAAAAATATATGTTACGGTAAAGTTGCCTGGATTAAAATATACAACCATTGGAGAAATAGGAAATAAAGGAAGTCAAGTGTTGTATCAAGATCGGGTAAATATAATTGAAGCTATAGCTAATGCTGGAGATATATCTCAAACAGGTGATAGAAAAGATGTGTTAATTATTAGGCAATATCCAGATGGACAAAAAATTCATCATATAGATGTAACTGATATTGCAGCAATGCAATCTGAATTTTATTATATAAAACCTAACGATATTTTATTAGTAAAACCATTGAAACGTAAAGCTTTAGGTGCAGGACAAACTGCTTCAGAAACTTTTAGAACTGTTGCGTCTATTTTTTCAGTAATAATATCAACTTATTTTTTAGCAAGAAATTTATAAGTTTATGGATGAGTTAGAGTTAAAAGAAGGAAGTGTAAATATTAATTTTGATTTTAAGGCTTTTTTATTTCGTTTAATAAGTTATTGGAAATGGTTTTTATTGGTGCTTATTATTGCATTGTATGTAGTCTATCATCAAAATATAAGAAGAGAGTTTCCATATACCTTAAAGGCTCAAATTTCTGTTCAAGATGATAAAAATCCTCTTTTTACAAATAACACGAGTCTTATATTTAATTATGGAGGGATTTCAGGTAAGGTTCAAGACGTATCGTTAAACCTAAACTCAAGAAAACATCATGAAAAAGTAGTTGATAGTTTAGAACTATATTTAAGCTATTTAAAGCAAGGACGTTTTTATAAAACAGATGTTTACGGAAAGGTACCATTTGAGTTTATAATAGATAAAGAAGAATATCAAGTATTAAATACATTAATAAAAATAACATTTGTTTCTGATACAGCTTTTGATTTAGAAATTAATTTTGATGAAGAGCAACAAGTTATTAACGCGCAAGAATATAAGTCTAAAAGCATAAAAGCTATTCCTATAGCTTTAAAAACTATTAAAAAGAGGTATCAAGTAGGTGCTTATATTAATCTACCTTTTTTTAAAGGTCAATTAGAAGTGTTGCCAGGTTTTAAAGTTAGCAAAGGACAAGAATTTTTCTTAAGATTCTCTAGTTTTGATGCGATTGTTTCTAGCTTAAATGCTTCTTATTCTGTTAAAAACGAACCAGGATCGCCTTTACTAACGCTTTCGTTAACAAATAAGAATAAAGTAAAAATTGTTGATTATATAAATACATCAATTTTTATTTTAGATAGAGATCAGTTAGAACGTAAAAATGAGTATGCTTCTAAAACCATTGCTTTTATAGATAAGCAATTAAGTCGCGTTAAAGGGGATTTAACAACAAAATCCGATTCTTTAAATGATTTTAAAAGAGCAAACAAAATATTTGATATAAAAAGTGAAAGCAGAATATTATCAGATAAAAAGCAATCTTTTGAATCAGAAAAAGAGAATTTGCAAAAAAGTATCCTTTCGTATGATATTTTAAAAAATTACTTGTTAACCAGTAACGATTTTACAAGTTTTCCCGCGCCAGCTTTAGATGGAGTAACAGAAGGTAATATATCGTCTAACGTATCAAAAATCACACAGTTATCTGTAGATAAATCTAATTTAGAATACTCGGTAAAACCTGATGCTGCGGTTTTTAAAGATTTAAATAGACAAATTGAAGCTTTAAAAAGTGTATTATTAGAAAATATTAATGCGGTTAAGAATAACATAGATTTTCAGATTAAAAATATTAATTCTAAAATTTATCAATTAGAACGCGAATTTTCTACTTTACCAGAAAATGAACAGAAACTTCAAGCAATTGAAAGACAATATTTACTTAGTCAAGCGACTTATAATTTATATTTAGCTAAACGTGGTGAGGCAGATTTAATTAAAGCAAGTAATGTCTCCGATATTCAATTAATAGAGCCAGCAAAAAATGTTGGGCAAGTAAGAAATGCGGTAAACTTAAATATTAGATATGTTTTTGGTGTTTTTGCAGCATTAATTCCATTTGTCTTTATAGCTTTTATAGTAACATTTTTAGATAAAAAATTCCATAATCCAGAAGATATTGAATCAGAATCTAAAATCCCTTTATTAGGGGTTGTTGGTAAACATGCAGAAAATGATAATTTAGTCGTTTTTAATAAACCTAAATCTTCTATATCTGAATCTTTTAGAGCTATAAGGTCTAATTTATCTTATTTCTACACAAAGAAAAGTATTAAAGGTGCTAAAACGGTAATGTTAACGTCTTCCATTAGTGGTGAAGGAAAAACATTTTGTTCTATAAATATTGCTACCGTATTTGCTTTAAGTGATAAAAAAACTGTTTTAGTTGGACTAGATCTACGTAAACCTAAAATATTTGATGATTTTAAGGTGAATAATGAGATTGGAGTGGTTAACTACTTAATAGGTAATAAGACATTAAGTGAAGTAACTCATAAAACTAAAATTAAAAATTTAGACTTAATTGTATCTGGACCAATTCCACCTAACCCATCAGAATTGTTGATTGGAGAAAGTATGAATACTTTTATTTCGGAATTAAAAAAAACGTATGATTATATTATATTAGATACCCCACCTGTTGGATTAGTAGCAGATGCTTTTGAATTGTTAAAATATGTAGATGCAACTGTTTATTTAGTTAGACAAAACTATACTGAAAAAGATATGCTTAAATTAGTAAGTCAAAAGTATAAGAATAAAGAAATTGCTAATCTAAGTGTTATTTATAATCATTATGATGTTAAAGGTCGTTATGGCTATGGTTATGGCTATGGATATGGTTACGGCTATGGAGCATATGCTAATGGGTATCATGAGACAGAAGTAAAAAAAACGTCAATAATTACAGCATTTTTTAATAGATTTAAAACTAAAAAATAAATTGGACATAAAAATCTATCAGAAAGAAAACAAACTCAACCTTTTTAGCCTCCTAAAAGATAGTTTTAAAGATATTTATAACGCAAGATTTTTAGCAAGGCAATTAGCCGAGAGAGATATAAAAGCACAATACAGGCAATCTTATTTTGGAGTGTTATGGGCTTTTATTATGCCTTTAGCAACAGCCTTAGTTTGGATAGTTTTAAGTAATAGTGGTACTGTACAACTTACAGAAACCGGAATGCCTTATCCATTATATGCATTTTCTGGAACTTTAATTTGGTCTATCATTACGGCTTCAATAAATTCGCCTTTACAAAGTACAAATGCTGCTAGAGGTATTTTAACTAAAATTAATTTTCCAAAAGAAGCTTTAATTGTTTCGGGTATTTATAAACTGCTATTTAATACAGGTATAAAATTTGTATTGCTAATTATATTTGTGTTTTATTATGGTGTAGGGTTTAGTTGGCAATTAGTATTTGTTCCACTTGCAGTATTAGGTGCCGTATTATTTGGTACGACATTAGGTTTATTTATTACTCCAATAGGTTTGCTTTATACAGATATTAACAAGCTAATCACATTTGGGATGCAGTTTTTAATGTATATCACACCTGTGGTTTATGTTATACCAAAAACAGGATTAATGAAAACGGTTATGGATTTAAATCCAATAACTCCAATTATTTTAACCACAAGAGATTTAGTTGTTGGGATTAACTCAGAGCATTTATTGTATTTTTTATTAGTGCTAGTCTTTTGTATTCCTTTACTATTAATAGGTTTAATTATCTACAGAATTTCAATTCCAATAATTGTAGAACGTTTAAGTGCATAATTATGGAAGATAAAGACGTTTTAATTAAAGTAGAAGGCTTAAGTAAAAAGTTTTGTAAAGACTTAAAAACCAGTCTTTGGTATGGTGTTAAAGATTTATTGTCAGGTATTACTGGAAATAAAGAAGAAAGAGAACTTAGACCTAAAGAATTTTGGGCAGTAAAAGATATTAATTTTGAGTTAAAAAGAGGCGAATGTCTTGGTTTAATAGGCCATAATGGTGCAGGGAAATCTACACTTTTAAAAATCTTAAATGGACTAATAAATCCAGATGCGGGTAAAGTAACAATTAAAGGACGTGTTGGTGCTTTAATTGAGTTAGGAGCTGGATTTAACCCAATTTTAAGTGGTAGAGAAAATGTCTATAATAATGGTGCAATTCTTGGGTTTACAAGAAAAGAAATAGACAATAAATTAGAAGATATTATTGCGTTTTCAGAACTTGAGGAATTTATAGATATGCCCATACAGAATTATAGTTCTGGGATGAAAGTTCGCTTAGGTTTTGCTGTAGCCGCACAAATGGAGCCTGATGTTTTGATTATTGATGAAGTCTTAGCTGTTGGTGATTTAGGTTTTATCTTAAAATGTTATAAAACTATTGATACCATTTTACCTAATACTGCAGTTATATTTGTTAGCCATAGTATGCCTATGGTATCTAGAATATGTAATAAAATTATTTTATTGGATAAAGGTAAAGCTAAATTTCAAGGTAAAGATGTTAGTACTGCTATTGACTTATATTACTCACGATTTGCTACAAACGACCAGAATATTGTTTTCACAGATAATTCATTAAAAATAAATGAAGTTAAAGTTGTTACTTTGTTAAAGGATGAAAATGGATTACCTCAATTAAATAGAGGAGAAGATTTAAATATATTTCTTAAAATAAAGGTGCTAGAAGATATGGAAATACCTTTGTTTTCTATATTTATTTATGATAAAGAGCAACGTCCCGTTGCTATGTTGGAGAGAAATAAAGAAGGTGATTTATTTATTGATGATCAGAACTATATAACTTTTACAGTTACTAATAAAGAAATTCAATTGTCTAAAGGAGTATATAGTATCAATTTATCTATAGTCAGTAGAAAAAGAAGAGAGCCAATTATTAGGTCTAATAGTATGGCTTCATTTCAAGTTATTGATAAGGAACAAATATGGCCTTCATTTTTATTAAAGGCTAAGTATAAATAAAAAATGATGTAAATGAAAGCAATGGTAATTGGTCTTGGACCAGAATATAACTATAAGACAAACAGACATGCTGATTGGGCTAATGATAGTACTAAATACGCAAGTAATCATGGAGCTAGTTTGATATCTAGAACTCTAATAAAACTATTCAATGCCGATTTTGTTAGTGATTTTTCTAAAATAGATCAGTACCAAAAGGAATACGATTTATGTATAATTGCTTTTGCTACACATGTTACAGAAAAAAGAGATGTATCCTTATACACTAAATTTGTAAAGGAATTAAATATCAAAACAATAGCTTTTTCATTAGGTATTCAAGATTATTCTAGCACATCTAATAGTATTACCTCACTACATCCATCATTGGTTGAACTATTAGGTTATGTAATAGAATCTAGTGAATTTATTGGGGTAAGAGGACCACATACAGCTTCAACTTTATTAAAGCAAGGATTCAAACAAAAAAACATAATTCAAATTGGATGTCCTACATTATTTGGACCATTAAATAGAGATTTAAGAATAATAAAAAACAAAAAATTTGAGAAACCTGTAGTAGTTTATCATAGAACTATGGCTTCATTAAATGAAAAAATACTTAAAGATGTGCCAATTTTAGGACAAGATTTTTTAGATGAAGTTATCTTTAAAAAAGAAGTTGCTAATGATCAACTAATTAAGCAAATGGAGTTAAATTGCTATTATAGTTATAAAAATGGTGAAATTGCTTTAGATCAAATAAGTAAAAATGGTATTTTTAAAGATACTTTTAAAGAATGGTTTGATATTATTGGTGAACATGATTTTGTTTTAGGAGCTAGATTACATGGCTGTGTTGCAGCCTTAATTCAAGGTATACCAGCAGTAATGATTGCAAGGGATATTAGAGTTCAAGAAATAGCAGAATTTTATAAAATACCATATATAAAATACGAAGATTTAGGAAATAAATCTATTGAAGATGTTTATTATGAAGCTGATTTCACACAATTTAATACTTTGTTTAAGTATAGGTTTGACAATTTCGCTAAATTAATGAGTGATTTAAAAGTGTTAGATTATTTGGCGATTGAATTAGATGTGCCTGAAAAATATCATTACACAATTGATGATTTAAATTCAAATACAGAAATTTTATATTCTGAAATTAAAACTGTTTCTGAACAAAGTAAAGAGTTAGAAATTAGGTCTTTGGAGAATTTTAAAAAAATAAATAGACTTAATGAAAAGTTTGATAAATTACTTGAAAATTTGAAAAAAGTACCAGGTGTAAAGTTTCTAAAAAAAATTTTAAAATAATAATATGATAAACGTTACTAAAACATTTTTACCTCTAGAAGAAGAGTACCAAGCAGAATTAAAACGTGCATGGGATACTGGCTGGATGACTAATAGAGGTGTTTTAGTAAAGGAATTAGAAGAAAAGCTTAAAGCTTATTTGCAAGTACCTAATATAATAGCAACAACCAATGGTACTTTACCTTTGCAGATTGCAATTAAAACATTACAATTACAAGGCGAAATTATTACTACACCTTTTAGTTATGTTGCTACAACCTCGAGTATTGTTTGGGAAGGTTGTGTTCCAGTTTTTGTGGATATACATCCCGAATTTTTAACCATTGATGAAACTAAAATTGAAGCAGCTATTACAACAAAAACATCAGCTATTTTAGCTACACATGTTTTTGGTAATCCATGTGCTGTTGAAATTATTGATAAAATTGCTAAAAAGTATGGTTTAAAAGTTATTTACGATGCCGCGCACTGTTTTGCAGTAACTTATAAAGGGCAATCTGTTTTTAATTATGGCGATATAAGTACTTGTAGTTTTCATGCCACTAAAATTTTCCATACCGTTGAAGGTGGTGCTTTGTTTTGTAATGATATAAAAATACATAACACGCTTTTTTATCAGCATAATTTTGGACATAATGGGCCTAAATTGTTTCATGGTTTAGGAATTAATGCTAAGATGAGTGAATTACAAGCGGCAATGGGTTTGGCTGTGTTTCCCTATATGAACAACATTTTAAATGAAAGAAAGCACGTTGTTGAACTCTATAATAAATTATTAGATTTTTCAAACCTTCAAAAGATTACTATTAGGGCGGAAACTAATTGGAATAATAGTTATTATCCAGTGATTTTTGAAACCGAAGAAGTTTTATTAAAAGTTGTAGATGAATTAAACGATAATAATATTTTTCCAAGGCGTTATTTTTATCCTAGTTTAAACACATTGCCTTATGTAGACAATCAAAATTGTGAGATTTCGGAATCTATTTCAAGTAAAGTACTATGTCTACCTCTATATGTTGGTTTAAGTACGGCTGATATCAAACTTATTTCTTCAATTATAAATAAACTAACATGAAAGTAGCAATTATGCAACCTTATTTTATGCCGTATATTGGTTATTTTCAATTAATAAATGCAGTTGATGAGTTTATTATATTTGACACTCCTCAATTTATAAGGCATGGTTGGATAGAGCGAAATAATATATTAAAGTTAGACGGTGAATCTTCGTACATTAAAGTGCCACTGGTTAAGCAAAGCCGGGATACTTCAATTAAAGATATGATAATTAATAATTCCACAAATTGGCAAAAAAAAATATTAGCTCAAATAACCCATTACAAAAAAAAAGCACCATATTATAATGATGTTTTAACATTATTAGATACAATTTTTAAAGAGCAAACAGAGTCAATTGTAGATTTAAATTATAAGTCTTTAAAGTTAATTTGTAATTATTTAGATATTACAACACCCATAAAGATTTGGTCAGAAATGAATCTAGAAATCGAAGAGGTGAATGCTCCTGATGAATGGGCTTTAAATATTTGCAAAAAAATTAATGCAACAACATATATTAATCCCATAGGTGGTCTATCTTTTTTTGATACAAAAAAATATTTAACTTCAAATATTGATATCAAATTTATAAAAAGTAAAGAAATACTTTATAATCAGTTTGATAATAACTTTACTCCTTGGTTATCAATAATTGATATTTTGATGTTTAACAGTAAAAATAACATAAAAAACATGTTAGAACAGGTTAATTATATTAAATAAAATGACTATCAGTAAAACAGCAGTAGATAATTTAAATTTTAAAAATAATATTCACTTTACCAATTCAGCTCGAGAAGGTTGGGAACGTATTTTACAAACTATTGAACCTTATGATAAAGTTTTGTTGCCAGCATATATTGGTATAACAGAAAGAGAAGGGTCTGGTATTTATGATCCAATTATTAACAATGAAATAAAACATGATTTTTATGTGTTAAATGATGATTTGTCAATTTCTATTCAAAAATTAAAAAAAATGATAGAGACAAAAACATATAAAATGATTTTATTAGTACATTACTTTGGCTTTAAAATTCATAATATTGAAGAGATAGTTAAGTTATGTAAAGTTAATAATATGATTGTTGTGGAGGACTGTGCACATTTATATAACTATAATACTTACGATTTATCTGCAGCTGGAACTTTTGGAGATTTTGTGTTTTATTCATTACACAAGTTTTTTCCATTAAAAACAGGAGGCTTGTTAGTTCAAAATAATTTAAACATATTAAAACCTAAAAAACAACTTGATAATTTAAAAATGAATTATCCCTATGAACTAGCATCTTATGACTTAAGAAAAATAGTTAAAAAGAGAATTGATAACTATAACTTAATGGAAAGCTTAATTCAGAATATCAATGGTATTCATAGTTTAAAACAACTAAATAAGGATGATATACCTCATAATTTCCCAATAATTGTTGAAAATGGATTACGAGAGAAATTGTATTTTTGGTTAATTGATAATGACATAACTCTTATTGCTTTATATTACAGACTAATCAATTCTATTGACATAGAAGAATATAAATCTTCACATTTTATTTCTAATAGTATTTTAAATTTACCAATTCATCAAGATATTGGAGAAATAGAGATAAAGCACATTACAAAATTGATTAATAAAGGGATAAAAGAATTAAGTTAATGAAAAAAATTGGTGGTTTTTTTGAATTTGAGTTGGAAACAGGACCATCTGTTTTTCATGATGGCGCTATTAAACTTTCAACTGGTAGAGCATGTTTAAATTATTTAATTCATGCTTATAAACCTTCAAAAATTTATATTCCATACTATTGTTGTGATGCTCTCTATGAACCAATGGTAATAAATAATATTGAGTATGAGTTTTATAAAATTAATAATCAATTAGAAATAAGTAATCATCCCCAATTAGAAGCTAATGAGTTCATTATTTATTGTGATTTTTTTGGTATCAAATCAGATTATGCAAAAGGATTAATAGCTATTTATAAGAACAATCTAATTTTTGATAACTCACATTCATTCTTTCATAAAGGGTATAAAGCAAATGCCTCATTTACTACTGCTAGAAAATATTTTGGAGTACCAGATGGTGCTTTTTTGTATTTAAATAAGGACAACCATTTCAAAAAAGAACTTAAAAGAAATGTTAATATTTCTATAAATCACAATGTTCATAGTTTGCTAGGTCTTCAAGATTTAGCCTTTTCTGAATTTTCAGAATATGAAAAAATTTTGGATTCAAAAATCGAGAATATTTCTATTATTTCTGAAAAATTATTATCTAATGTAGATTTTGATAAAGTTAAAACTATTAGAAATAGGAATTTTAATTTTTTTAGAAAAGAATTTAATGAAATAAATACGATTGTAATAAATGATAACGAAGAAAATTGTTTCTGCTATCCTTTGCTATTAGAAAACCCAATCAATATTTCAAAATTACATAGCAATAAAATTTTCATCCCTTCTTATTGGAAAGATACAACAGTCAGAGAAAATAAAGATTTATATGAGTTTGAATGTAAATTAAGTAATGAACTTTTGCCATTACCAATAGACCACAGATATAGTTTAAAAGACCTAAAGCGTGTTAGCGTATTAATAAAAAAGCTCCTAAAGAAGAATGGATAATATTTCTAGACAAAAAGAACATAAAAAACATCAAGAGTTAGAAAATATTTTTCCAGAACTTGAAAAAGTATTGGGGAGGTCAGAAAAAACAGTTCTGGACAACTTTTCAGCACCCCAAAAAAAAGTGTACTTAATTGTTGGTTGCGCAAGAAGCGGATCTACTCTACTTTATCAATATTTGGCAAAATCAGGTTACTTTTTTTATCCCACAAATTTTTTGTCTCGTTTTTATTATGCACCATATATAGGATATAGATTACAACAAACGTTGATAGACTTTGATGAAAAAGGTGAAATATTCCAAAAAATTGGAGATGAAAATAATTTTTCGTCAGATTTAGGAAAAACAATAGGACCTAAAGCGGCACATGAATTTTGGTATTTTTGGAATCGTTTTTTTTCATTTAAAGATTTACAAGTTTTATCTAAAGATGAAATAAATAAAATTGATTGGGGTACTTTTTTAAAAGAATTGCACGCTTTAGAAGTAGCAGCAAATAAACCTATTTTAATGAAAGCAATGAACTTAAATTGGAATCTACTAGATTTATATAAATATATTCCAAACGTTCACTTTATATATATAAAACGTGACATTATTTATAATGCACAATCGTTATTGAAAGCTAGGCAGAGCTTTTTTGGTAATAAGACCGAATGGTACTCTTTTAAAACCCCAAACTATCATGATTTAAAAACCAAACCACAGGAAGAACAAGTAGTTGAGCAGGTTTTTGAAAACAATAACAGTATAGAAAAACAATTAGTGAATATTAGTTCAAACAATAAAACAATTATTAAATATTCTGATTTCTGTAAAAATCCTTTAAATGTAATCACAGAATTAGATATTGATGTTCAAAATAAAGATAAAATGGTTAAATCTTTTCAAAATGGAAATATTCAAAAATTACCAAAAGAGTTATTCGAAAAATTAATGTTTTATACTAAAGGAAAAGGATATAAATAATGAGTAGTTTTATTCAAGAGCACAAGACCGAAACTATTAACTCAAAACTAATTAAAGAGCCATTAGTTTCAATTTGTGTTCAAACTTTTCAGCATGAAAGTTATATAAGTCAATGTTTAGATAGTATTTTAATGCAACAAACAAATTTTGCATTTGAAATCATTTTAGGTGAAGATGAGAGTTTGGATAGAACAAGAGCAATATGTGTACAATATGCAGAAAAACATCCAGATGTTATACGGTTGTTTTTGCGTTCTAGAAAAGATGTTATTTATATAAATGGAAATCCAACGGGTAGGTTTAATATGTTAGAAAATATTAAATCAGCTAGTGGTAAATACATAGCTATGTTAGAAGGTGACGATTATTGGACAGATCCATTAAAGTTGCAAAAACAAGTTGATTTATTAGAGTCAAATAAAAAACTAATAGCATGTCACCATTGGCAAAAAAATGCAAAAAAAATTGGTGATAAGTATTTAGAATTTGATGCTCATAAAGATGGACATGGTTATTTTTCTAACTCAATAGCTACAGTTAAAAATATTTTTTCTAATGAAATGCGCGTAAAAACTAGAGCGTTAATGTTTAGGAATATAATTAATGAAGATTTTTTCCCAGAATGGTTTTATAAAGTGCCATTTGGAGATGTACCATTATCATTTCTATTGGGTAAATATGGGGATTTTGGTTTTATAGATGAGGAAATGGCTGTTTACAGAATAACAGGTCAAGGAGCTTCTACTGCTGGAGTTAAAGAGTTAGGAGCAAGGGAATTTACAATACAACATTTTAAAAATTGGATTGAAATATGGGATTATGCAGATAAGCATTATAACTACAAATACCATAACGATGCTTTAATAACAATAAAGCACTTTTATAAGCAAATAGTTAATAGTTTGGTGTTAAAATCATCAAATTTAATTAGTTTGTTAAAATATAATTTTTTTGAAAGAAAGGTGTCGTTTCGGAAGAAAGTGCACCATGGGAAATGGTTAATTATAAAATACTTTTCTTTTTTAACAAAAAGAGTGATCAATAAAATTAAAACATATAAATGAAAGTAGAAAATCTCATTTTTATAGCATCACAACCTAGGTCAGGTTCTACGTATTTGCAAAATGTTTTAAGTAATAATGGGCAAACAAATACCGTTAGCGAACCTTGGTTAATGTTAAATTTAGCTCCATTATTTAAGCCAGAGACTATTATAAATTCTACATACGATCATAAATTAGCATCACAAGCATTTACTTTCTATAAAAATAAAGTAAACCTAGATATAGAGTTAGAAGTTAGACAGTTAGCGTTAAATTGGTATAAACCTTTATTTAACGATTTTCAATTTGTAATTGATAAAACACCTAGATATTGGGAGATTTTAGATAATCTAATAACTCTTTTTCCGGAATGCAAAATAATAGTATTAAAGCGCAATCCACTCGATGTTGTAAAATCTATGATTCAAACATGGGATATTACAAGTTTGGAAAAACTAAATTATTTTAGAAATGATTTGTTAAAAGCTCCAATAGTTATAGATAAATTTTTAGAAAGACATAAATCAAACCCTAACGTTATTGGTGTAAATTATGCAGATGTGGTAAACCATAAAACAGGAGTAATCAAAAAGCTATACAATATTTTGGATATAGATTTTAATGAATTGGTTTTAGATACCTCAGAGAATAAAAAGTATAAAGGTGAATTTGGAGATCCTTACCAAAATAATGTTTTAAAAAAGGATAAAAAATTAAGTCTTAAATTTGAAAAATTTCTGACTGGTTATACACAGTTCTTAGGAGAAGATTATTTTAAAAAACATGATTACAAATATGATGTTTGTAATAAAACAAAAGCTTTTAATTATTTTCTAAGTTTGGGTGAATTTAAAGAAGTCGTAAATAAAGGTAGTTTAAAAAAAGAACTTTCTTTATTTATAAAGAAAAAAATATATAAGTTATAAAATGAAAACAGCCTTAATTACAGGGATTACAGGACAAGATGGTGCATATTTAGCCGAATTACTTTTAGGTAAAGGTTATACAGTTCATGGAATAAAAAGAAGAGCTTCATTATTAAATACAGATAGAGTCGATCACTTATATCAAGATCCACATGAAGAAAATGTGAGGTTTAAGTTGCATTATGGAGATTTAAGTGACTCTATGAATATTACCCGTATTATTCAAGAAGTACAACCAGACGAGATTTATAATTTAGGTGCCATGAGTCATGTAAAAGTGAGTTTTGATACACCAGAATATACAGCTAATATTGATGGTTTAGGAACACTTCGTATATTAGAAGCAGTACGATTATTGGGTTTAACTGAGAAAACTAGAATTTATCAAGCCTCTACAAGTGAACTTTATGGGTTAGTACAAGCAGTACCACAAAAAGAAACTACGCCATTTTATCCAAGAAGTCCTTACGGTGTAGCCAAATTATATGGGTATTGGATTACCGTTAATTATAGAGAAGCCTATAGCATGTATGCATGTAATGGGATTTTGTTTAACCATGAATCACCATTAAGAGGTGAAACCTTTGTTACGCGTAAAATTACTCGTGCAACATCTAAAATAGCTTTAGGATTACAACAAGTTTTATACATGGGTAATTTAGATGCTAAACGAGATTGGGGTCATGCAAAAGACTACGTAGAAGCTATGTGGCTAATGTTACAGCAAGATATTGCTGAAGATTATGTGATTGCAACAGGAGTAACTACAACGGTAAGAGATTTTATAAAAATGGCCTTTAAACATATAGGTGTAACTTTGGAATTTACTGGAGAAAATGAAAATGAAATAGCTAAAGTAGTCTCTTCCAAAAATCCTGAATATCAAATTACAGAAGGACAAGTCGTTGTTAGAGTAGATCCAGAATATTATAGACCTACAGAAGTAGAGTTGTTAATTGGAGATGCCACAAAATGCAAACAACAATTAGGTTGGGAACCAAAATTTACGCTTCAGGATCTAGTTGAAGATATGATGGTTTCAGATTTAAAGTTATTTAAAAAGGAGCAGTTTTTAAAAGATAACGGTTTTGGTATTTCAAAAGGTATAGAATAAATGGAGTTAAATTCTAAAATATATATTGCAGGACATAATGGTATGGTGGGGTCATCGCTATTAAGAACATTAAAAGCAAAAGGTTATACTAATTTTATTTATAGAAGTTCTAAAGAATTGGATCTAACCAATCAAGATGCGGTTCAGACTTTTTTCAGCAAAGAACAACCAGAATATGTGTTTTTAGCAGCAGCAAAAGTTGGTGGTATAGAAGCCAATAACACGTATAGAGGTCAGTTTTTGTATGAGAATTTAATGATACAAAATAATGTTATTCACCAAAGTTATGTTCATGGTGTTAAAAAATTGTTGTTTTTAGCTTCGTCTTGTATTTATCCAAAATTTGCAGAACAACCTATAAAGGAAGACTATCTTTTAACAGGTGTTTTAGAACCTACAAATGAGCCCTACGCAATAGCAAAAATTGCTGGTGTAAAACTATGTGAAAGTTACAATAGACAATACGGATGCAATTTTATTTCTGTAATGCCAACTAATCTATACGGTCCAAACGATAATTACGATTTAAAAAATTCCCATGTTTTACCAGCTTTGCTGCGTAAATTCCATGAAGCTAAATTAAATAATAGCGCAAATGTAGAAGTTTGGGGGACAGGTTCTCCAAAGCGTGAATTTTTATATGTAGATGATTTAGCTGAAGCAAGTTTACATTTAATGTGTACGTATGCAGGAAACATATCTGTAAATGTAGGGACAGGAATAGATATATCAATTAAAGATTTAGCTGAGCTAATTAAACAAATAGTTGGTTTTAAAGGCGATATTGTTTGGAATACAGATAAACCAGATGGTACACCAAGAAAATTATTAGATGTGTCCTTAGTAAAGGGTTTAGGTTGGTCTTTTAAAGTGAATTTAAAAGATGGTATTACTAAAGTTTACAATCATAAATTTTTAAATAAATAAACGTGTTAATATCTATTATTACTATAAACTATAATGATAAACTCGGTTTAGAACAAACAATTAAAAGTGTTCAAAATCAAGAGAGTTCAGGTTATGAACATATTATAATTGATGGTAATAGTACTGATGGAAGCAAAACGATAATTGAAAAATATAAATTTTTATTTAGTTATGCTATAAGCGAATCCGATACAGGCGTTTATAATGCTATGAATAAAGGAATTAGAGTTGCCAAAGGTAAGTACCTCTTGTTTTTAAATAGTGGAGATGTACTACATTCTAAACATGTAATTCATCAAGTGAAATCATATTTAGACACTAACCTTGATCTATATTTTGGTAATATCTTCAAAATATATCCAGATGGAAATAAAGTGAAAGATTTAGGATTAAAAGATAATAAAATCACATTAAGTTCCATGTGTTTTAACACTATAAATCATCCTTCCGCTTTTATAAAAAAAAACGTATTTGACCATTTTGGGTTATATGACGAAAACCTTAAAATAGTGTCCGATTGGAAATTTTTTTTAATTGCTTTTGGTCTAAATAATTCAAGTTATAAATACCTTGATATAGATATAACCAATTTTAAGATGGATGGTATTAGTACCAATAATTTAGAGCAATTAAATTTAGAACGACAAACTGTTTTAAATGAGTTAATACCAGAACCTATTTTTGCAGATTGTTTAGCTTTAAAAAAAGCAGAAACAGAATTAAATTCTAGTTTAATAAAAAACACTTTAAAGCTTAAAAGTACTTATTTACCAAAAAAAATTGTAGCTTTAATAGTTTCTGTGTTTGTGTTTTTAGTTGAGTTTAAAAGAAAATAAGAAGGTATGAATCACCCGTTAGTTAGTATTATAATACCTACCTATAATAATGGAGATTTTATTATTGAGACCTTGCAAAGTGTTTTAAACCAGAGTTACACAAATATTGAGGTAATAGTTGTAGATGATGGCTCTACAGATCAAACCGCACAGCTTTTTAATCAACATCAATTTAAAAACACCAATTATTTTAAAGTTGAAAATAATGGCGCATCTGCTGCCAGAAATTATGGTATAAATAAAGCAAGAGGAAGCTATATTCAATTTTTAGATGCAGATGATGTTTTAGAACCAAATAAAATAGAGCTTCAAATTACTGAAATGCTTAAAACTAAAAGTGCTTTATCTTTTTCGTTTTGGGATACCTTTCAATTTAAAATTCCAAAAAATGAAACGTTTATATTTAAACATATAAACGTTTCAAAATTAACAAATGGTAAGTCTATTTTAACTAGTTTTGGATTAGAGGAATGGTTTATACCATTATTTTCATGGATTATACATATAGATTTAATTAAAACTGTTGGATTATGGAATGAAGACATTGGAAATAATGACGATGGTGAGTTTTTTACTCGTGTTTTATTACATACAGATAACTGCTGTAATGTTCCTGAAATTTTAGGTCATTATAGAATTTTAGAAAGTAATAGTTTAAGTAAGTTAAACACTATAAATAAAGTAAATTCAGCTTTTGAGAGTTGTTTAATTATTGAGAATTATTTAAAAAAAGAAAATGATTTAAGATTATTAGCTTACCCAAAACGCTTGTATTATATTCAATATAAAATTATAAATGCTTTGTTTCCAAAAGAAGCGAAAAGAGTGGCTAAACAGTTTGATAGTTTAAAAGCAGATTGTTTTTTAAAAAAGAAAAAAAGATTATGGCTTTTAGTCCAATGGTTTGGTATAACAAGAGGCGAGTATTTAGATTATATATGTATTAGAATTTTACATAGGATTGGTTTTAACAAGTAGTTTTATAGTTTCAATTAAATAAATGATACCAAAAAAAATACATTACTGTTGGTTTGGCAATCAACCTAAATCTCAATTAATTCTAGACTGTATTGCTAGTTGGCAAAATTACTGTCCAGATTACGAGATAATAGAATGGAATGAAACTAATTCTAATTTATCACATCCATTTGTAAAGGAAGCTTATTTGCGTAAAAAATGGGCTTTTGTTTCAGACTTTGTAAGGCTAGAGGTTATACAAAAATATGGAGGCGTATATTTAGATACAGATATGATGCTTTTAAAACCATTAGATGTTTTACTACATAACAAGTGTTTTTTTGGTTTTGAAGATCAAACATATATTAATGCAAGTATTTTTGGTGCCGTTAAAGATTTTGGCTTTATTAAATCAATTCATGAAAGTTATGATAATATTATTATTACTGATGCTTTGGATTTTAATGAAATTACAATTCCTATTTTTGTAACAAAGTGTTTTAAAAGGTTATTGGTTAATCATAAAGTAGATGTTAATAATATTAGTGTTTTTGATGATATTGTAACATATCCTAGCTCATATTTTTATCCTCTTCCAAATAAGAATAAATTTGATCTTATAAATTATTTAAATTATAGAAAAGAAGAAACAATAGCAATACATTTATGGTGTGCTTCATGGGTTGTATATAATGAATTTGATTACCTTTTGCAAAAACAATATTTTAAAGCATTTAAAATAGTTTTAGAAAGAATATTTTTTAAAAGAGATGTGAGTCTATACTATTTTAAACGGTTATACAACCATATAAATAAGTAACATATTTTGAAAATTAAAGCACTCATAAAACCTTATTTGTTCGGATTTTTAGGACTTGTTAATTTATTGAAATTTTATTGGTTTCAGTATCACAAAATAAAAAATAGTGATATTGTTTTTTTCTTTCCATATTATCATACCGGTGGAGCAGAAAGAGTTCATTTAAATATTGTACAAGCTTTGAGAGCCAAAAAATGCTGTGTTATATTTACACATGCATCAGCCACTACTAATTTTTTAGAGGCTTTTAAAGATGTGTCCACAACTATAGAGTTAAATGCTATTTTAAACAAAAAAAATAGTTTCGTAACCCGTAAACTCTCGCAATATATTGTAAGAGCAATTAATAATAAAAAGAAGATAAAAAAAGTATTTGGCTGTAATACCAATTATTATTATGAGTTATTACCTAGCATAGACTTAAAAATTAAAACTTACGATCTAATTCATGCTTTAGCTAAAAATGATAGTAGAGAAGCTATGTTAGCACATTCTTCAAATAATATTTATAAGCGTATTGTTATAAATCAAAAAGCAAAAGATGACTTAGCTAAAATTTATGCCGTACATGGTTTAGGAACCAATTTACTTAATGCCATTCAAATAATATCTAACGGAATTGTAATTCCAGATTTTATAACTAAAAAAGATTATAAGTCCATAAAAATTGGATTTATAGGTCGTTGGTCTCAAGAAAAAAGACCTCAATTATATTTAAAAATAGCAAAAAGTATAACAACTACATATCCTAATATTCATTTTTGTATGGCAGGAACAGGAATGAATTCTAATAAAGAAGTTATAGCGGATGCTAAAGTGGAATATTTAGGCGAATTGACCACGTCTAAGGATTTAATGGAATTATATAAAGAATTAAATATGCTCATTATTTGTTCTGTTTATGAAGGTTTTCCAATGGTTATGATGGAATCTATGCCACATAAAGTGGTTCCTGTTTGTACTAATGTTGGAGGAATAAGCGAGCATATTACTTCAAATGAAAATGGCATTTTAATTGAAGATATGAACGAGATAGATTTAGAAGAAGCATTTATTTCTCAAATAACAAAACTTGTAGAAAATGAAAATAATTTAATACGTTTATCAGAAAACGCTTCAAAATATGCCAAAACCACATTTGATATTGTACATTTTAACAAAGCTTATTTAAAATTATTAAACTAAAAAAACGAATAGTATATTCGTTAAAATATCTATAAAAATCATTTTGAAATATGTTTAACCCGTTAGTGTCAATACTAATTCCTGTATACAATAGAGACAAAGTCTTGCCAACTACTTTGGATTCAATTTTGGAGCAAACCTATACAAACTGGGAATGTATTTTGGTAGATGATGGTAGTACAGATCAAACTATAGATGTAATAAACTCTTATATAAAAAGAGATAATCGTTTCAAATGCTACAAGCGTCCAACTAATTTATTAAAAGGAGCAAATTCTTGTAGAAATTATGGATTCTCATTAGCTAAAGGGTCACTTGTAAATTGGTTTGATAGTGATGATTTAATGTATCCTCAATTTTTAGAATTAAAAGTAAATCTATTTACAGAAAAAACAGACGCTGTTTTAAGTCGTAATAAATATGGAGATAATACTTTTACTCATTTTAGAACTTCAAAATTTGACTATGATAATAATGATAGCCTTTTTAAGGATTATGCATTAGAACGTATAGAAATACAAACTTGTAGTTTTTTATGGCGAGTACTTTTTCTTAAAGATTTAAAGCTTTTTGATGAAACAATACAACGTTATCAAGACAATGAATTTCATATAAGAATGTTAGCTCTAAAACCTGAATTAGAAGTTTTAAATAAAGAGTTAGCAGTAATAAGAAGTGGTAATAGCGAAGCTGATCAAATAAGTGCAATAAATAATACGACACCAAAAAAACTATATGATATTTTTTATTATAGATATCAATGTTTAAAATTAGCTATAAACACTACAGTTTGGGTAGATAAAAATTATAAAAAAACAATTTCTAAAAAAGCACTTTGGTCTTTTTATGCAGGACTAAAAAAAGAAAGAAATCTATTAAATAGAATCAAAGCTATTAAGATTTATAAGCATTGTCTAAAGTTTATTTTTAGAATGGATAGTTTTAGTACATTAGATCGTTTTAAAGCTAATCTGTATTTGTTTAAATTAATAGTGTTAAGATAGAGCTATGAAAATACTTATGGTTGCCATACCAAATCACCATTTTTTTCAATGGGTAAATCAACTTAAAACATCAGGATATGAGGTGTTTTGGTTTGATATAACAGATGGTGGCTTAGAGTCGAACAAAATTAAATGGGTAAAGCAGTTTAAAGGATGGAAATTAAAGTGTAATTATCCGCTAAGAACTACAATAAAAAAACACTTACCATTGCTTCATAAATATCTTCAAAAGATAAATGAAAACAAAGAAACTAAAGTTTTTAGTGAAATCTTAAAAAGTGTGCAGCCTGATATAGTACATTGTTTTGAAATGCAACTTTCAGGATTACCAATTTTACCTGTTTTAAAGAATAATACTATACCATTAATTTATTCATCTTGGGGAAGTGATTTATATAGTTATTCAGATTTAGGGATTTCTAAAAATGAAGCACAGATTTTTTTAGAAAGAGTTAATTATTTAATAACTGATTGTCACAGAGATTTTGAAAATGCTATAAATTTAGGATTTAAAAATCACTTTTTAGGCGTGTTTCCAGGAAATGGAGGAATTAAAGTAGATAAGCAGGATATATTGCCAGTACACCAACGACATCTAATTTTAATAAAAGGTTATAATGATGGTGTAGGGCAAGCTGTAAAAGTATTGAAAGCTATAGAACTATTGCCAATTGATTTATTAAAGCTTTATGAAATAATAGTTTATAGCGCAGATAATTCAGTACAAGATTATATTGATAAATCAGAACTATTAAAAGAATTAAATGTAGTAGTGCATTCTCGTTATCACTTTATAGCAAACCATGAACTATTAAAACTAATGGGGAAAAGTGTATTGCATATCGCAAATAGTATATCCGATGGTATGCCAAATGCGTTATTAGAAGCTATGGCAATGGGAAGTTTTCCTATACAATCTAATCCAGGACAAGTAACGGAAGAAGTTCTAACACATAATGAAAATGGACTGTTAATAGAAAATCCTTTAAACCCTGATGAAATAAAAAAACACATTGTTTTTGCTTTAGATAATAATGATTTAAGGCAAAATGCCCAAGATTATAATTTAAATTATATGGATAAAAACTATAATCGTAGTACATTGCAATCTAAAATAGAGCAATTATATATTTCTATTTTGAATAGTTAAAGTATGGATATTTCTTTTTTAATTGTTACAAGGCAACGTGCAGATGATTTAATAATTACATTAAATAAGTTAAAAACACTTATTGGTGAAGATAAAAAATCTGAAGTCTTAGTTTATATAGATGGTTGTCAAGAAACAAAGCCATTAATTAAAGAGTTTGATTGGGTACATTGGACGTTTTCAGATAAAAGTGTAAGTGCTTCTCCAGCTAGAGCAATACTTTATAAAAAAGCAAAAGGAACTATTTTAGTTGGTTTAGATGATGATGCTCATCCTATTAGTAAAGACTTTATTAACCAGCTTAAAGCTACATTTGCCAATAATACTAAGGTTGGAATTATAGCATTTCAGGAAGTGCGTGGTTTGTTTAACTCAGATGATACAGCCTTAGAGCATTCTAAGAAAGCTGTCGCTTATATTACCAACGATTTTATTGGTTGTGGTTTTGCTATTAAGAATAAAGTTTACAAACAAACTAACGGTTTTCCCAGTTGGATTAATATTTATGGAGAAGAACCTGCATTAGCGTTAGAAGTATTAAATCAAGGTTATCAAATATTATATTTTTCAGAATTAAAGATTAACCATCGTATAGATGTTGAAGCTAGGAAGAAAAGAGGTAGAAACTATTTTAGATTTGAAAATCAATTAAGAAACACCTTGAGATTTTATTTAGTGTATTACCCAAATCCATTTTTAAAAGTTATAAAAACTCTTGTTCATAATTTCAAAAAATATGCTATAAAGGATTTTAGATATTTTAAATCGTTTTTAAAAATATTATTTTCTACATTATTTAGTATATTTTCTATATTAAAATATAGAAAACCTGTGAAGAGAGAAACAATTGTAAAAAGAAACCAATTAAAACCATTGAAGTATTAGTTGTATGTTTTTTAATTCTATAGATTTTGCATTTTTTTTACCACTAGTTTTTATTTTATATTGGTTTGTTACTCAACGTAATTTAAAACTTCAAAACACACTATTGGTTATTGCAAGTTATGTGTTTTATGGTTGGTGGGATTGGCGTTTTTTAAGTCTAATAATATTTAGCTCTTTTGTAGATTACTTAATTGGAATATTATTATTTAAAACGGAACAAAAAAAATATAGAAAATTACTCCTATGGTCTAGTATATTAGTGAATTTAGGTTTTTTAGGCTTCTTTAAGTATTATAATTTTTTCATTGAAAATTTTATATCTGTGTTTACTTTTTTTGGTAATAACATAAAATCTAATACTTTAAATATAATTTTGCCAGTAGGAATTAGTTTTTACACATTCCAAACACTAAGTTATACTATAGATGTCTATAAGAAAAAACTAGAACCAACTAAAAATATTATTGCGTTTTTAGCTTTTGTAAGTTTTTTTCCACAATTAGTTGCTGGTCCAATAGAGCGAGCAACTAATTTACTACCTCAGTTTTACAAAAAAAGAGTTTTTCATTATTCGAAAGCTGTAAATGGTTGCAAACAAATATTGTGGGGTTTATTTAAAAAAATAGTAATTGCAGATAATTGTGCAATTTATGCTAATCAAATTTTTAATGATTATTCAGAATTTAATGGAAGTACATTAATTTTAGGAGCATTATTTTTTACTTTCCAAATTTATGGTGATTTCTCTGGGTATAGTGATATTGCTATTGGGGTTTCAAGATTATTTGGATTTGATTTAAAACAGAATTTTGCTTTTCCATACTTTTCAAGAGATATAGCAGAGTTTTGGAGATGTTGGCACATAAGTTTATCTACATGGTTTAGAGACTACTTATATATTCCGTTAGGTGGTAGTAGAGGTTCTATGTGGTTTAAAATAAGAAATACTTTTATTATTTTTATTGTTAGTGGGTTTTGGCATGGTGCAAATTGGACTTTTATTGTATGGGGGATATTAAATGCCATGTATTTTTTGCCATTACTTTTAACAAATAAAAACAGGGTTAATACTAATCTTGTTGCAGAGCACACTTTATTGCCCAACTTTAAAGAGATATTACAAATTTTAGTTACTTTTATTTTAGTTACTCTGGCTTGGGTGTTTTTTAGAGCTGAAAATGTAACACATGCATTTTTGTACTTAAAAGGTATACTTAATGTTAGTGTATTTTCAATCCCTTCAATAAGACCCACAGATTTATTAATTTTAATTATTGTTTTTTTTACAATAGAATGGTTTGGACGAAATGGTCAGTTTGCACTGGAAAAGTTATTTTTAAGTCAACTAAAAACAATAAGATGGGTTTTATATATGTTTATAATTACTTTAATTTTTATCTATAATAACGAAGAAACTCAAGAGTTTATTTATTTTCAATTTTAAAAGATGAAACAGTTTTTAAAATATTTTTTCCTTTTTGCATTATTGTTTTTTCTTTTAGAAAAAACAGTTTGGTTCTATATAGATAATGCGCCAAAAAAAGAATATGATAAACGATTGGAGAAAATTATTTCAGGAAAAATGAATAAAGATGTTGTTATTATTGGATCTTCTCTAGGTGCTAATAATATTAATGCTGACTTACTTGAGGTAAAACTAGACAAAACAGTATTTAATCTTTCGTATAGAGGTACAGATATATTGTTTCATAAATTTTTATTGGAGTCATTATTAAAATTTAATAAAGCTCCTAAAAAGATTTTACTTGTAATTGATGATGATTATCAATTTAAAGATAATCCGTTTTTAAGCTTTAGAATAGATAGATTAATGCCTCTTAAAAATTTTAACTATATAAATGAGGAATTAATTAAAAGAAATAAAAAAAGTGTGTTAAGTAAAATTTTTTTATTGTCTAGAATAAATAAAAAAGATTTTAGTTTAGATTCTGTAAGACCATTAACAGTTAATATAATGACGAAGAATGGTTCTAAAATGTTAGAACCTACGCATCAAGATACTTTAGTTTATAATAAGGAATTAAAAAACTATATATCTAAAAATGAGGATAAAGACAAGATTATAGCTTTTAAACAAATAGAGCAATTATGTAAATTAAATAAGATTGATTTATACTATGTATTTACTCCAAGTTATAAAAGGTTTAACAATAGTTTTTTTAATAGAATTAAACAATTGGTAGTGAATAAGAAGAATATTATCAAGTTTGATACCTTAAATTATACTTATAATCAGAAACAGTTTTTTAGAGATTATAAGCATATGTTTAAAACAGGAGCTTCTGTATTTACTTTAGAAATTATTAAATCAATTCAATAAATGATTATTTAATGTATTTTAGCTAATCAAACTCTATTAAAACATAATTACCAAAATGAAAAAAATAGGATTTATCCCTTTACGTAAAGGCTCAAAAGGTATACCAGGAAAAAATAAACGTAAAATGGTTGGTAGGCCATTATTTACTTGGGTTTTAGGGGTTGCATATTTTTCAAATTTAGATGAGGTTGTTGTTTATACAGATGATGAGGATATTATTAAATTCATCAAAAAAGAATACCATTACACCACAAAAATTAAAGTTGTAGAAAGAACAGAAGTTACTGCAACAGATTCAGCATCTACAGAATCAGCCATGTTAGCTTATGCAGAAAGTATAGATTATAATTTTGATGTGTTTTGTTTGTTACAAGCCACATCTCCTTTTACAACTTCAGACACTATAAATCAGAGTTTAGAATTATTAAATCAAGGATTTGATTCTACGGTAAGTGTTGTAAATACACATCGATTTTTATGGAACGAAGATGGAACGCCAATAAATTACGATTATAATAACAGACCAAGACGTCAAGATTTTAATGGTTTATTAGTAGAAAATGGTGCTGTTTATACTTGTACTAAATCAGTTTTAAAAGAAAAACAGAATAGGCTAGGAGATAAAGTTGGAATTGTGAAAATGCCAGAAGATGCTTTGTTAGAAATAGATTCTGAACAAGATTGGATAGCTATTGAGCAGTTATTGATAGAAAGACAAAAGCGCCAAAAACGTAATTCCAAATTAACACATTTTGTTTTGGATGTTGATGGCGTTTTTACAGACGGAAGCATTACATACACCAAAGAAGGCGAACACACCAAGCGTTTTGATATGCGTGATGGAATGGGATTAGAAATTTTGCGTCAGTTTGGAATAAAGGTTATTATTATGACCAGCGAAAATTCCGAATTAGTTGCAAAGCGCATGCAAAAACTACAGATAAAAGACACTTATCTTGGAGTAAAAGATAAATTTACATTACTTCAAAAAATTGCTAAAGATGAAGGTTTGCCTTTAAGCAATTTTGCATATATTGGCGACGATGTAAACGATTTAGCCAACATTTGTACTGTTGGTTGGTCTTTTGCGCCAAACAATGCAACCGCAATAGTAAAATTAAATGCAGATGTGGTCTTGTCTAAAGACTCTGCAAATGGTGCTATTCGTGAAGCTTGCGAATTTATTTCAACATATAATAAACGATTTTAAATATAATGGATATAAAAAAACCATACGTAATAGCAGAAATAGGATGTAACCATAAAGGAAGCATGGAGATTGCTAAAGAGTTAATTAAAGTAGCTAAAATATTTTGTAATGTAGACGCTGTAAAGTTTCAAAAACGTAATAATGTAGAATTATTAACAGAAGAACAATACAAAGCTTCTCATCCAAATCCTGGCAATTCTTATGGAGACACTTATGGTGCGCATAGAGAGTTTTTAGAGTTTGATGTTAAACAACATCAAGAATTAAAAGACTTTTGTGAAGATTTAGGAGTCACTTATTCTACGTCGGTTTGGGACGTAACTTCGGCTAAAGAAATAGCATCTTTAAATCCAGAGTTTATAAAAATTCCTTCAGCTTGTAATAATAATGTAGCTATGTTAACGTGGTTATGTGAAAATTATAAAGGAGAAATTCATATTTCTACAGGAATGACTACTAAAGACGAAATAGAAGAGTTAGTAGGTTTATTTACCAAATTCAATAGAAATAAAGATTTAGTTTTATACAACTGTACATCAGGATATCCAGTACCATTTAAAGATGTGTGTTTATTAGATATTAATTTATTGAAACAAAAATATGCAGATAAAGTTAAGCATATTGGATTTTCAGGTCACCATTTAGGTATTGCTGTAGATGTTGCGGCTTACACATTAGGAGCAAACATTATAGAGCGTCATTACACATTAGATAGAACTTGGAAAGGAACAGATCATTCGGCATCTTTAGAGCCAATGGGATTACGTAAGTTATCAAGAGATTTAACGGCGGTTTACGATGCTTTATCTTACAAGCCAACAGATATTCTTCCTATAGAACAAGTACAAAGAGATAAATTAAAAAATCAAAAAGGGTAATATTCTATTTCCTTTTTAAGATTTATATCTGGTTGTTTACTTCGTCTGTGTTCAGTATAGACGAATGTCCAAACCTAATTAAATCAATTCTAAGATATTAAATTCTCTTGTTGAATGTCTGGTTGAGCGCAGTCGAAACTTAATTCAATTACTATTTCCAATGAAAGATTTTAAATCTTTCATTTTTTAATTTTTTAATGATGAAGCAAAAAAAAGTATTTGTATTTTTCCCTGATGGCGTAGGACTTAGAAACTTTGCGTTTACCAATTTTAAAACTATTGGCGAACAAATGGGTTTTGATATTACGTATTGGAATAATACTGTTTTTTCTTTAAAAGATAATTTAGGTTTCAATGAAGTTAAAATTGAAAATAATCAATTAAATCCTTTAACACCTTTATATTCAAGAGCGCGAAAACGTGTGGAATTAAATGTTTCGGAAAAGAAGTTTAACGATGCTGTTTATCCTACCTATAAGTTTCCATTCAATTATAAAGGCATAAAGAATACTTTAAAAAGTTTGTATACCAAACTTTTAATAGCACAATACAATTCCGAAAAAGGCGTAGAACGTATTCGTAAAAAGATTAATAGATTAGAACGAAAAAACCCAAAATACGCTTATTGTAGAGCGCAACTTCAAGAACATAAACCCGATTTAATTTTTTGTACAACACAACGTGCATCACAATCCATTTCAGCATTATTAGCAGCTAAAGATTTAGGTATTCCAACAGTTGCATTTGTATATTCTTGGGATAATGTGCCAAAAGCTATGCAGGTTGTAGAAACAGATTACTATTTTGTGTGGAGCGAACATATGAAGCGTGAAGTCTTACAATACTATCCTTTTGTTAAAGAGGAACAAGTGTTCGTAACCGGAACACCACAATTTGAGCCTCATTTTGATGAAACTTTAATAAAATCAAGAGAAGCATTTTTTACTAAACATAATTTAGACGTCAATAAAAAATACATCTGTTTTTCTGGTGATGACGAAACAACGTCGCCTTTAGATCAATATTATTTAGAAGATTTAGCAAAAGCCGTTAGATGCTTAAATACTAAAGGAGAAAGTATAGGCGTTATTTACCGTAAATGTCCGGTAGATTTTACCATGCGTTATGATAAAGTTGTGTCAGACTATAAAGATGTAATTACAAAAATTGATCCAATTTGGAAACAAGTTGGAAGCCAATGGAATCAAATTTTACCTGCAAAAGAAGATTTTGAAATGTTAGTAAATGTCTGCTATCATTCCGAAATGGTAACAAATGTATGTTCATCTACAGTATTCGATTTTGTAGCACATAGTAAACCTTGTATTTATTATAATTACGAACAACCTCAATTAAAAAAAGGTATTCGTGATATTGGTCAGAATTACAAATATGTTCATTTTAGATCTATGCCAACTAAAGAAGCAGCTGTGTTTTGTGAAGACAAAACGATATTAGAAGCTAAAATAAAAGCCATTTTAGATGGTGAATTAAGTAATATTCCAGTTGGTAAAGAATGGTTTAAGGTAATTGCAGGTCCAACACCAGACGAATCTTCTAAAAAGATTTGGGAATCCATAAATAAAATTATGTAATGAATATAATAGAACCAACTAATTACTATCAATATTTTACGGATACTTATTTAAAAAAGGATGATACTCTTTTTAAATTTGGTAGTATTGGTGATGGAGGTTATTTTTTAAAACCTGAAACTATTAAAAAATGTGATTTGTTATTTAGTGGTGGAATATCATCAAATCTTGAATTTGAGTTTGATTTTTTTAGATTTAATACCGAAGCAAATATTTTAATGATTGATCCTACAGTTTCAAGATTTAAGTTGTTGGCAAAAGGAATAGCACGTTTGTTTTTTAAGAAGATTAATAAAATTAGATATTTATATAACACCTTAATTTTTTGGGATTTATTAAAAAGTGATAGATGTAAGCATTTAAACCTATGGCTAAATGCTCCATTGAGCTTATTTAAATTAATTAGAGATGCTTTTGGAGATAAACATAATATTATTTTAAAATTAGATATTGAAGGTAGTGAATATGATTTTTTCGAAGAAATTTTAAATAATCAAGATGATGTTTTGGCAATGGTTTTTGAATTTCATGACTTAGATAAAAACTATAATAAATTAAATATGTTTTTTAAAGAAATATCTAAAACATTTAATTTAGCACATATAGAACAAAATCCTTCGGGAGGATTTAAAAATAATCAGCCTAAGTGCATTGAGGTTAGTTTTGAGAGGAAATAATTTCTTCATTATACAATTACAAATTTTAATAATTAATGTTATTTAATTCTTTTTTATTTCTTGCGTTTTTGCCTACGGTTTTTATACTGTATTGGTTTGTCTTTAATAAGAGTAATAGTATTCAAAATTTATTTTTATTAATAGTAAGTTATGTTTTTTACGGTTGGTGGGATTATAGATTCTTAGCTTTAATACTATTCAGTACAGTTGTTGATTTTTTTGTTGCAAAAGCTTTAAGTAAAACAGAACAAAAAAATAAACGAAAATATTTATTGTGGTTAAGTTTAGGAGTTAATTTAGGACTGTTAGGTTTTTTTAAATATTTTAATTTTTTTATTGAAAGTTGGCTAGATGCTTGGCGTATGTTTGGTGTAGATATGCATGCCAGTAGTTTAAATATTATATTACCTGTAGGGATTTCTTTTTATACTTTTCAGACATTAAGTTACACTATAGATGTTTATAGAAAGCAATTAAAACCCACTAACAATTTTATAGATTTTGCATCTTTTGTAACGTTTTTTCCACAATTAGTTGCTGGGCCCATAGAAAGAGCTTCGCATTTATTACCTCAATTTCAAAAATCAAGAGCATTTAATTACCAAACCGCCAAATCGGGATTACATCTTATTATTTGGGGCTTATTCAAAAAAGTAGTTATTGCAGATACCTGTGCTATTTATGTAAATGCCATTTTTTCAAATTATGAAAATGTAAACGCAATGACTTTAGTTCTAGGAAGTGTTTACTTTGCTTTTCAGATTTATGGAGATTTTTCAGGGTATTCTGATATGGCAATTGGTATAGCCCGATTGTTTGGTTTTGATTTAATGAGGAATTTTAAATATCCTTACTTTTCAAGAGATATTGCAGAATTTTGGAGACGTTGGCATATAAGTTTATCTACATGGTTTAGAGATTATGTGTATATTCCTTTAGGGGGATCTAAAGTGTCTAAATTACTTCAAATTAGAAATGTATTTGTAATATTTTTAGTCAGTGGATTTTGGCATGGAGCCAATTGGACATTTGTAGTTTGGGGCTTTTTAAACGCCTTATATTTTTTACCATTATTATTAAGGAGAAAAAACAGAGTACATATAGAAGATGTAAAGATTTCTAACTTTAGTTCTGCATTAAAAGTTGGAATTCAAGTATTATCTACTTTTACATTAACATGTTTTGCTTGGATATTTTTTAGGGCAGATAGTATTAGTATAGCATTAGATTATATCAAGAGAATTTTTACATTTACTTACGGAATTGAATATTTAAGTATAGAACGTTACTCTGTAGAGATTTTATTACTACTCTTCTTTTTTGTAATAATTGAATGGTTTTATAAAGAGAAAGAAGAGCCAATATCTGGGCGTTTTGAATCTATTAAAATTATTACAGTTATTTTATTAATTTTTGTATTAGGTAGTTTTTCTAATCCACAAAGCTTTATTTATTTTCAGTTTTAAATGAAATTATTTTTCAAATATATAATTATTTCATTGGTAACCTCTATTATTGGGTTAGTCGTTTTAGATGCTGTTTACACCTATGTGTATAGTGTAAATACACGCAATAAATTTCAATTTATTAGAAGTTATAAAAACAAAAAAGCAGATTATATCTTTCTAGGTTCATCTAGAGTTGAAAATGGATTAAATCCTAAAGTTATTGATGCTATCACTCAAAAAACTAGTGTAAATTTTGGTGTTCAAGCATCTGGAATTGTTGATTTAGAATTGCTTCTCAAATTAATTAAAGATTATAATATTAAACATGAAAGAATTTTTATTCAAATGGATTACATCTATAATATGGTGAATAAAAAATCAAATGTTTTGGATTATCAAATGGCTCCATTTTTAAATAAAAATCAAAATATTAATTCCTATTTTAATTCTGAACCAGATGGTTTTGTTATGCAAAATATACCATTTGAAAGGTTTGCATTAACAGATCAAAAAAACGGAATTAGAGAGTTTATTACTAGTTGTATAAAAAAAGAATCTAATGTTGTTTTAAATAAAGGTTTTTCTTCGTTACAAGGATCTACTAGGCACGTAACCCATAGTTTCCCAAAAGAAATAGTAAAAGAAAACCCACAGTTTTTAGCATTACTTAAAACTATAAAAAATGAAAAATTAAAAGTTACTTTCTTTTGTAGTCCAGTAAGAAAAGACACTGAGAATTATGATTATATTAAAAAGCTTAAATCTAGAATACCTCAATTAATAGACTTTTCTGGCGCGATTAAATCAGAAGACCTATTTAAAGATAATATTCATTTAAATGAGCAAGGCGCAAATAAATTTAGTGAGATTTTTGCGAAAACTATTTTATTCCAATTAACAGAAAAATAAATAAAATGAGATCTTTTTTTATTTTTATAGTTAAAATTTTTCTTTTAGTCGTTGTTGTCCTATTTGGATTAGAATTTACATATACATCCGCTTTTAACAATAAAACAGTTAGAAGTAAAGTGCAATTTGTTATTAAAAATAGAAACCTAGAATATGATGTCATTGCTTTAGGCTCATCAAGAGCAAATAACCATATTGTAACCGATTTATTTAATAAAAAAGGATTGAAAGCTTATAATTTCGGAATGAGTGGTGCAACTTTAGAAGAAAGCTATGTATTACTTAAGCTTCTATTAGAAAATAGTAAGGTAAAGCATGTGTTATTAGAAGTAGATTTAAATATTAATACCGAAACTTATTCCAAAGCACATAGGATAGATTTTTTACCTTATATTACAACTAATTCTTTAGTAGATGATTATTATAAAGACAAAATAATAGATTATAATTTATATAAAAATATTCCTTTTTATAAGTATATGGCATACGATTCTAGAATTGGTTTTCGTGAGTTTTCATTAAATTTAATAAATAAAAAATCTAAACATTTAGACTATGGTGGTTTCTCACCTCTATTTGGAACTAGTAAAAGTTTGAGTTATAACATATCTACATATTCACCTAAAAAAAATAAATACTATAACTTGATAAAAAATTTATGTGAAAAGAAAAATGTAGATTTGATTTCATTTTCTACACCTATGTGTAATCAAGCTATAGGTATGGATTATTTTAACAAGATTAATGTAATATATCCAGAGATTATTAATTTAGAGTCTGTTGTAAAAGAAGATAAATACTTTAGTACATGTGGACATATGAATGTAGAAGGTGCTACCCTTTTTACAAATTTTTTAATTAAAAAGTTTTTTTAATGCACATAGCATATTTAACATCCGAGTATCCTAGCAGTCGTGTAACTCATGCTGCAGGAATAGCCACTAGCATAAAAAATTTGGCAACTGCTTTAGTCTCTAAAGATATTAAAGTTTCGGTTTATGTTTATCATCAAAATGAAGATGCTGTTTTTGTGGAAGAAGGTGTAATTATTCATTTAATAAAAAAAAGAACATATAAATTTTTTACTTGGTATAAGTATAGGAAATTCCTTCAAGATTACCTTAATAAAGCAATTGTAGAAACTAAAATTGACTTAATTGAAGCGCCAGATTGGACAGGTATAACGGCTTTTATGAACTTAAAAGCACCTTTAGTTATTCGATTTCATGGAAGTGATGCGTATTTCTGTAAATTAGATGGACGACAACAGAAATTTAAAAATTTCACTTTTGAAAAATTGGCCTTAAAAAAAGCCAAAGCTTATATAGCACCAACTAGTTTTGCAGGTGAAGAAACTGCAAAGATTTTTGGATTAAATAGATCTAAAATTAAAACCATTCATTACGGATTACAATTACATCAATTTGAAAATGAAACGCCTTTAGAATACCAAGATCAAATGATTTTGTATATAGGTACTATTATTAGAAAAAAAGGTGTTTTTGAATTGGCGGAAATTTTTAATGAAGTTGTTAAAACACATCCAAACGCCGAATTGGTTTTAATTGGTTCAGATGCTTCAGATATTAAAACAGGTCAAGATTCAACATATAAATTAATAGAAACCACATTTTCTAAATCTGCTTTAAAGCAAGTAAATTATTTAGGTAAAGTGCCATATTCTGAAGTTAAAAATTATATTAAACAAGCACACGTTTGTGCATTTCCAAGTTTTGCTGAAACATTAGGAATGGTAACAATAGAATCTATGGCATTACAGAAACCTGTTGTAAATACAAGTATTGGTTGGGCTCAAGAATTAATAAATAATGATGTCGATGGTTTTTTAGTACATCCAACTCATATTGGTTTATATGCTAAACGTATTACCAACTTATTTGAAGATAAAGAATTAAGTAAACGTATTGGATTAGAAGCAAGGAAACAAGTAGAATTTAAGTTTGATATTGTAAAGAACGCTGAGATCAATATAGCCTATTATAAGTCTGTAATAAAGTCATGATAAAGACGCTTAAAAAACATATTGGTAAATCATTTCGTGATTTTAAAGTTTTAAAACACCATATAAAACAGTTGTCGTTTGGCTCTAAACCAAAGAAAAAACAAATTATAATCTGTTTTAATGGTGTTGTGCCCCATGGTGGATTAGTAGATAGATTAAAAGGAATTATTTCTTTTTTTGATATAGCTAAACAATTAGATTACGACTTTTATATTCAATTTAATAATCCATTTTCATTAAATGAGTTTTTAGTGCCTAATAAAGTAAATTGGGAAATAAAACTACCTGAGGTAACTTACAATCCATTTCATACAAAAATTTTAAATTGTATAAATAATTTCGAATTAAATCCTCTAGAAGAAATTAAAAAATCAAATGCATCTACCTTTATAGTTTATGCCAACATAGATTATCTCAATAAAAATTACGCATCAATTTCAGAAACTGAAACAAATGCCATTTGGCGTCATCATTTTAATACCTTATTCAGTAAAACTCAAACTTTAGAAAAAGCCTTAAAAGCAGCTCAAACTAAAAATTATATTAGTTTTCATACACGTTTTACTAGTATTATGGGCGATTTTTCAGATTCGACCACTTTAGTTATATCTGAAAATGAAAAAAAGGAATTGCTAAGTAAACTAAAACAAAGGGTAAATCAATTAATAGCAGAAAACACATTATCTTGTTTTGGGTTTTCAGACAGCACCATTTTTTTAAATTATATATCTGGTCAAACAAGTACAAATGTAATAGAAGGACAACCATTTCACATGGATAATTATAAAGGCGGAAGTACTTTAGAAGCTCACTTGAAAACACTTTTAGATTTTTTTATGATAGCTAATAGTAATGCTGTTTATTTTATTAAAGGTCCAAAAATGTACAATAGCGCATTTTCAAAATATGCTGCCATAATAGGAGATAAACCATATAATAGAATTGAAATTTCATGATTTTAGTTATTCATAAATCCAATATTTTATTAGAGGTTTTAGATAAAAAATTAAACCCCATTGCTTTTCAGTTTCAAAAAAGCGAGAATCTTACAGCTTCCATACTAAGACTTTGTCATCAATTTAATGACGAATTACTTATATGGTGTGATTTAGATTTAAAACCTTTTCTTGTTTTAGATGAATTGTCTTCAATATTTCATCATAAAAGAGTTTTAGCAAGTTTTAATCCTAATGATCAGGAATATTTATCTCAAAACATAGGTTATGTAGAGCGATCATTCTTTTTAAAAATTAATAAAAAAAACACATTTCCAACATGGATAATGAATGCTGCTGTTGGAGGAATTCATACAAAAACGTTTTTATTGTTTAGTGATGTCATTAATAGTAATAATTCATTTAATTATACAGTAAATTCAATAGCTAAACTAGCAAATACTCAAGGGTTATTTTGTTATTCGGAGCCAAAATTAATTAAAAGACCTAAAGATTTTAAAATTGAAAAAAGTTCTATTTCTGAAGGATTTAAGTTTGTAAAAGAGCATTATAAGTGGGTTTGGGTTTGGTATTTGTTTTTAGCCATGCTAATTTTTGAAAAACGACTTACTTTATTACCATTATTTAAAACTACTTTTTATAAACAGAAACCATTAGATTTTAATTTAGAATCTATACCTGTAAAATCAGTTAGAAAAGTAATTACTTCAAGAGAAATAGATGTTATAATTCCAACTATTGGTAGAAAAACTTATTTGTATGATGTTCTAAAAGATTTTGCAGTACAAACTATTTTGCCAAAACGTATTATTATAGTAGAACAAAATCCAAATACTGATTCTGTTACAGAATTAGATTTTATTGAAAATGAAGACTGGCCTTTTAAAATCATACACAAATTTACGCATAGAACAGGTGTAGTCAACGCTAGAAATGAAGCATTAAAAGAAGTTAAAAGTGAATGGACTTTTCTTGGTGATGATGATAATAGGTTTGAGACTACTCTAATTGAAGATTTATTTAATGAAGTTGAAACATACGGAACACTGGTTGGAACAACCGTTTATTTGCAACCTAACGAAAAGCAAACCTATTTAAAAACCGCACAAACCTCTATTTTTGGTGCCGGAAATGCTATATTAAAAACTCAGCTATTAAAGCATGTTTCCTTTAATCCAGTTTACGAATTTAATTATGGAGAAGATAACGATTTTGGAATGCAATTACGATTACAAGGTCAAGATGTTGTCTATTTTTCTAACATTAAGGTAACTCATTTAAAAGCTCCAATTGGAGGCTATAGAACAAAAGTTAAACAAGCTTGGGCAGATGAAATAATTCAGCCATTACCATCGCCAACTATTATGTTTATGTACATTTCTTATTTTACAAAAAAGCAATTATTAGGTTATAAATTGTTGTTAGCATTTAGACAATTAAAATCTCGTAAAACCATTAATATTGTTAGTTTTGTAAAACAGTTTAAAGCTAGATGGCAACAAAGTCAGCTTTGGAGTAGTAAATTAAATTAATGCTTAAAATATACACAGATAAATCTTTTTTAACTGAAGCATATAGGAGACAAGTATTTCCTTTATTGTTTGATTTGGTGTATGTAAAAGATAAAGAAACCTTATTAAATTTTGAAATTGTAGAATCTATAGAAACATCTGATGTGGTAATTATTCCAATTGCATATCAGTCTTTTATAAACAATAAAAAAGCATATCACTATTTAATAACATTAGCAAAAAAGAATCAAAAAAAAATTTGGATTTATACTGCTGGAGATTTTGGAGTAACCATTTCACAGTTGGATTATGTTACCTTTAGGTTAGGCGGCTTTAAAAGTAAATTACCGCCTAATACTCAAATTTTACCATCTTTTATAAACGATCCTTATCATATTCTAAACAAAGAGTTCAATGCTTTATCTAAAGATCAATTTCCAACTATAGGTTTTGTTGGTCATGCAGAATCAGGAATAAAAAAATATGCCAAAGAGTATTTAGCTTTTCTTAAATTAAATCTTAAGCAATCATTAAAATCTTATAAAAATGATTTTCAAAGTTTTTATCCTTCAGGTTACAAACGAGCCAACTACTTGCAGCTATTAAAAAGTAATAAAAACTTAACTACTAATTTTATATTTAGACAAAAATATAGAGCTGGAGTTACTTCGTTAAAGAGTAGAGAAACTACAACACAAGAGTTTTACAATAATATGTATCATAATGCATACACTTTATGTTTACGAGGTGTTGGGAATTTTTCGGTGCGTTTTTATGAAACCTTAGCAATGGGTAGAATTCCTGTTTTAATAGATACAGATTGTAAATTGCCTTTAGAGGAAATTATTGATTGGTCTAAGCATGTTTTAATTATAAAAGGTAAGGAAATTGCCAATTTGGATAATGAGATTTTAAGATTTCATGCCTCATTAACTCCAAATCAATTTAAAGAATTACAAGAAAGTAACAGACAATTATGGATTAATTATTTAAAACGAACGTCTTATTTTAAACAAATCAATAGTATATTTACCTCATAAACGTATTATATGCCACACTTCACATTAATTATTTGTACATATATGCGTGCTAAGCCGCTTTATGATTTGTTGGAATCGGTTAATAATCAAACTGAGTACCCAAACGATATTATTATTGTTGATGGTTCTTTGAACTCAGAAACTGAAACGGAATTAAAGAAAAAATCATTTAAACATTTACGTTATTTTAAAGTTGAAAACAAAGATAGAGGACTTACAAAACAAAGAAATTTTGGAATTAATAACCTATTAGAGTCTACTGAGATTGTGTGTTTTTTAGACGATGATACTATTTTAGAACACACATATTTTGAATCACTTTTAAGTACATATGAGGTTTATCCACAAGCACTTGGTGTTGGCGGATTTATTACAAATGAAGTAGATTGGACTAAAAGTGAACCAACCAATAATTCTAATTATTTTTATTTTGATGGATTTAAACGTAATGAACCTTCACGTTTTAAAATTAGAAGGAAATTAAGACTTCAACCAGATGCTAATCCCGGTTATTGTTCATCTTTTTCTCACGGACGATCCATTAGTTTTTTACCGCCAACAGGAAAAATATATCAAGTAGAACAATTTATGGGTGGTGTTTCGTCATTTAGAAAATCGGTTTTAGAAGCTCACAAGTTTTCAATATATTTTGAAGGTTATGGATTATATGAAGATGCGGATTATACTTTTAGAATTTCTAAATTAGGAGATTTATTTGTGAATACTTCAGCTAGATTAGCACATTTCCATGATGCTTCGGGAAGACCAAATAAGTATAAATATGGTAAAATGGTAATTCGTAATGGTTGGTATGTTTGGCGTGTTAGATTTTCAAAACCAAATTTCAAATCCCGTTTAAAATGGAATGCAACTGCTTTTTTATTAACAACCATTAGAGCAAGTAATATCATTACCACCCAAAATAAAAAAGAAGCTTTTACAGAAACATTAGGAAGAACAATAGGTTGGTTCTCTTTATTGATAAATAAACCAAAATTTAAGTAATGCGTTTTTTAATTATTTCTCATGCTGTACATTCTAAATCTAAGCAAAAGCTTTATGCTTATGCTCCGTATGTTCGTGAGATGAATTTATGGTTAAAATTTGTAGATACTGTAGAGATTGTGGCACCTTTTACAGCTTCTATTCCAACTAAAATTGATTTAGAGTATGAACATACAAACCTTACTTTAAATAAAATTCCTGAAATTGCTTTTACATCAATAACTCATATTTTACACGCTTTTTGTGTATTGCCGTATATCGTTTTTAAGTTGTTTGTAGCTTGTGCAAAAGCAGACCATATTCATTTAAGATGTCCAGGCAACATTGGTTTATTAGGTTGTTTGGTTCAGGTATTCTTTCCAAAAAAAACTAAAACAGCTAAGTACGCCGGTAATTGGGATCCAAATGCTAAACAGCCAAAAAGTTATAGGTTTCAAAAATGGTTGTTGTCAAATACCACATGGACTAAAAATATGTCGGTTTTAGTTTATGGAAATTGGGGGAATCAGACCAAGAATATAAAATCATTTTTCACAGCAACATTTAAAGATTCAGAAAAAACACTTTTTAAAGCTAAGAGCTATAGTAATCAGATTAATTTTATTTTTGTAGGAAGTTTAGTGGAAGGTAAGCGACCATTATTTGCCATACAATTAGTGGAGGCACTTCAGAAAAATGGATACCATTCAAACTTAGACGTGTTTGGTGATGGTATTTTAAAAGAAGATTTACAGAGTTACATTGCTTCAAATAAAATAGAAAATATTATACTTCACGGAAATCAAACTAAAACTACCCTAAAAAGCTATTTAAAGAAAAGCCATTTCACCATATTAGCATCCAAATCTGAAGGTTGGCCAAAAGCATTAGCTGAAGCTATGTTTTATGGTGTAATACCAATTTCTACAAAAATCTCATGTGTACCATATATGTTAGATTTTGGTAAAAGAGGTCTACTGATTGAGCCAGAATTATATAAAGCAACTCAACTAGTTTTAGAAGAATTAAAAGACCAAAGGAATTTAATAAAAAAAGCAGAATTAGCTCTAAATTGGTCTCAAAACTATACTTTAGATGCTTTTGAGACAGAAATTAAAGCTTTAATCATATAATGAAGGTTGTTCAACTTATAGATTCTTTGCAAACAGGTGGCGCAGAACGTATTGCAGTTAATTTTGCAAATGCTTTAGCAGAAGATTCTATAACTTCTTATTTAGTAGTTACTCGTCAAGAAGGTTTGTTAAAGTCTAATATTAGTAAGAAGGTTAATTATTTGTTTTTAAATCGTTCTAAAACTTTAGACTTTAAAGCGGTAAAACAGTTTAATAGGTTTGTTAAAAATCAAAGTGTTTTAGTTGTACATGCACATGCATCATCTTTTTTCTTTGCTTGTTTGGCAAAATGTTTTGGAGGTGAATTTAAGTTGATTTGGCACGACCATAATGGAAAAAGAAAAAACAGTTCTTTATTTCAAACTATTATTTTAAAAATTTGCGCATTATTTTTTAGTCATATATTTGCTGTGAATAATGAATTAAAAGAATGGATTTCTAAACATGTTTCTTCAAAAAATGTATCAGTTTTAAATAATTTTGCTGAAATTAATTCAATTAAAAATAGAGTCACAAATTTAAAAGGAGAAGATGGGAAGCGTATTATTTTATTAGCTAATTTAAGAGCTCCAAAAAACCATGTTTTAGCAGTTAAAGTCTTTAAATCAATAGTTAATAAACATATAGATTGGACTTTACATTTTGTAGGCAACGATTATAATGATGTTTATTCTAAGGAATTAAAAAAAGCAATCTGCTTAAATAATTTAGAAGAATCTGTTTTTATTTACGGTGCAAAAACCGATATTGGTTTTATTTTAGAACAATGTGAAATAGGTATATTGACATCTATGTATGAAGGGCTACCCGTAGCATTATTAGAGTATGGTTTAGCCAATTTAGCTGTGATTTGTTCAGATGTTGGAGATTGTAATAAAGTAATTATTAATGAAGAAAATGGATTTTTAATTACATCTAATAACGAAAAAGAATTAAAATCTGCTCTAATAAGTTTGATATCAAATAAAGAAAAAAGAGCTACTTTAAGTAAGGAATTAAATATTAAAATTAATAAAGAATATTCAAACGCAAGTGTTTTAAAAGAACTTTTAAAAATTTATAAAAAAACAAACAGCTAACAAATGCAGTTAAAATATATACATTTATTAATAATCCATTTTGTTATTGGAGTAGTTCTGTATTTATTTAAGAGTCTTAGTCTTATTTATTTTTTAGGAGTAATTGCTTTTTTTAGTTATAAAATATTTTCTTCAAATAATAAAAATAAGCCATATCAAGCATTATATGCCTGCTGTTATGTAGTTGGTTCCGAGGTAATGATTAGGATGACTGGTGGCGCCGTTTTTTATGAGGCAAGTAAATATTTAGTGATTGTATTTTCACTTATTGGAATGTTTTATAAAGGGTTTAATTTAAAAGCTGTTTCATATATAATTTATATCCTTTTTTTAATTCCTGCTATTTATGTTACTCTATATTCTATTGATGGAGGTTTAAATTTAAGAAAAGCAATTGCCTTTAATTTAAGTGGACCAATTTGCTTAGGTGTTGCTGCTATTTTTTGTTTTGGAATGAATGTTAATAAAGCGGTTTTAAATAAATTACTATTAAATATTGTACTTCCTTTAATAACTACACTAGTTTATATTGTATTTTATAACCCAGATGTTGCTCGTATAGCAAGAGGGACATCTTCTAATTTTGCTGCATCTGGAGGATTTGGGCCAAATCAAGTATCTACGGTATTAGGTATAGGTATGTTTATTATGACCGTGAGGTTTTTTTATTTTAGTAAGACTAAAACTGAAAAAATATTGGATTTATTTCTAATAGCACTTTTTTCATTTAGAGCAATTTCGACTTTTAGTAGAGGTGGCGTGTTTACAGCTGTTTTTATGATTCTTGCTTTTATGTTTATTCTATTTAGAACCTCTAATAAAAAATTTAGAGCTAAAATTATACTGTCAACACTAATATTTTTAATTTTAGGTGCTTCTACATGGGTTTATACCACCATTGCTACAAATGGGTTTATTGAAAAAAGATACGCTAATCAAAATTCAGTTGGAATGGTTAAAAAAGATGTAACTACTGGTAGAGGTAATTTGTTTTTTGAAGAAATTGAAGAATTTCAAGATCATCCTTTTGTTGGAGTAGGAGTAGGAAGAATTAAAGGAATTAGGTTTGAGAAAACAGGAATTCACGCAGCCTCTCATAATGAAGTCAGTCGAATAATCTCCGAACATGGTATTTTTGGTATTTTAAGTTTTCTAATACTATTATTAGTACCATTATTATTTAGGATGGGTTCTAGGAATAATGTATTCTTTTTTTCTTTCTATATATTTTGGTTTCTAACCATAAACCATTCATCCATGCGTATTGCTGCTCCAGCATTTATATATGCATTAACGTTATTAAATGTTGTAAATGAAAAACCTATTATACATAGGAAACAAGTTATCGAACAAGAATAAAACGGTAACTACTATAGAAACTTTAGGATGTAATTTAGAGCAACTAGATTATAAGGTTACTTATGCTTCTTCTTATAAAAATATAGGGATTAGGTTATTGGATATGATTTTTACTTTAATTAGAAATAGAAATAAAGTAGATTATGTTTTAATAGATACTTATAGCACTTTAAATTTTTATTTTGCATATATAATTAGTCAATTATGTCGCTTTTTTAATTTGAAATATATTCCAATTCTTCATGGAGGAGATTTACCTAACCGATTAAAAACATCACCTAAACTAAGTCAATCAATTTTTAATAATTCATATAAAAATTGTGCACCATCTAATTATACTAAAGATAATTTTGAAGCATTAGGTTATACAAACTTGGTAGTTATTCCAAACACAATCCAATTAAGAAATTATCCAATAATTCAAAAAGAATACAAAACAATTAATTTGCTTTGGGTAAGATCTTTCTCTAGATTATATAATCCTAAATTAGCTATTTCAATTTTAAAAGTATTAAAAGATAAAGGTTATCCAGCTAGTTTGTGTATGGTTGGTCCAGATAACGATGGGTCTTTAATTGAAACAAAAGAGTTTGCGGCATCTTTAAATTTAGATGTAAAATTTACAGGTAAACTAGAAAAAGAAGCTTGGATTAAATTATCTAAAGACTATAATTATTTTATTAATACAACAAATTTTGATAATATGCCAGTTAGTATTATTGAAGCTATGGCATTAGGTTTTCCAATTATTTCTACAAATGTTGGTGGACTTCCATTTTTAATCAAAGATAATATTAATGGAATCTTAGTTAACCCAAATCTGGAAAATGAATTTGTTGAAGCTATTTTAGAATTGCACACAAATAGTCTAAAAAGACAAGAAATAATCAATAAGGCAAGAAATAATTCTGAAAGTTTTGATTGGCAGATAGTTAAGGAATTGTGGCTTAAATTATTAAAATAATAGAGCATTCTATTAAATACTTGTTATCGGTTTTAATGTGAGTTAATGTACTATTTTAGGTTATGTTAACTAGATTTGTTTCTTTTACAAATTAACCAACTTAATATTTAATTGACTCAGAACAAAAACATACACTTTGAAGTATCTGAACGTAAAATTCTTTTACGCGTTTTTGACTTGTTTTTTGTTGGACTAAGTCTTTTTATGGTTAATCAGGTTTTTGATTTTAACTATCTTAGTATTAGTGAAGAAAACTGGGTTTGGGTTTTAATTTTAGCGTTTTACATTATTACTTTTGGAACTATTTTCGAACTTTATGATCTTCAAAAATCAAGTAAAATTGAGCCTATTACAACAAGTATAATTTTTACAGCTTCTACAACTGTATTGTTTTATCTTTTAACCCCTTATTTTACACCTTCTTTACCAGATAATAGATTACAAATTTTATATTTTTTTCTAGCAATTTTTACACCTCTATTACTATGGCGTTATGCTTATATTTCTTTTGTTTCATCTCCAAGATTTTATAAAAGAGTACTTTTAGTTGGAGAAATGTCCAATATTAAAGGTATTTATAAAACGTTACAAGCGGCAGATCCAAATTATAAAATTGTTGGCTTTATTAACTGTGAAATCGAAGATAAATCGCTTAAAAAATATACTAAGATTAAAGAATATTTACCTTCAGATTTTATAAAAACTATTAATGAACAAAAAATATCTGAAGTTGTTGTAGCTACATATAATTCTGAAGCCATTACCCCAAAACTGTATGCCGATTTATTATTATTGCTAGAAAATGGGTTCCCTATTAAGGAATATACGCAAGCTTATGAGGACATGACGTTTCGTGTCCCAGTACAATATGTAGGTAAAGATTTTTATAAATATTTTCCGTTTAGCCGAAACAACAAAAATAGACTATATCTAGCTAGCCGAAGAACTTTAGATATTCTTGTATCATTAGTTGGCTTAGTATTATCTGTTATTTTTTTACCTGTAATTTTAATAGGTAATCTTTTTGCAAATCGTGGCCCATTGTTTTATAGTCAATATCGTGTAGGAAAAAACGCTAAAAACTTCAAGATTTTTAAATTAAGATCTATGATAGTAAATGCTGAAACTGATGGTGCAGTTTGGGCTCAAAAAAACGATTCTAGAGTTACTGCTTTTGGTAGGTTTTTAAGAAATTCTAGGTTAGACGAGTTGCCTCAGTTTTATAATATTCTTAAAGGCGATATGAGTGTTATAGGACCAAGACCAGAACGACCAGAATTTGTTGCAGATCTTAATAAAACCATTCCGTTTTATCAAACTAGGCATATTGTAAAACCGGGATTAACGGGTTGGGCTCAGGTAAAATCTCGTTATGGTTCTAGTTACGACGATAGCTTGGAGAAACTTCAATACGATTTATATTACATTAAACACAGAAGTTTTCTGCTAGATATAAATATCTTTTTTAAAACTCTAAGTACGGTTATCTTTTATCGTGGACAGTAGGTTTTGAAAAGAGCTTAAAGAACTAATTTAATTTCTTAGTAAACCAATACACATAAACATATCTCACTAATAAAACTATTAGTAAAGGCAATAGAGCAGGAGCAAAGCGTTGTACACCAACAATCCAATGCATAGACATTAAGACTAACATTAAGATTAAAAACAACATGTATTTACTAAACCTAATACTTGGTTTTAGTTTTAAGGCCGATTTAATCATGATTAAGTTTAAAGGAAAAGCCCAAAGTAAATTGTAATTATAAGCAGTCATGCTGTGGTCTGTTGCAAACCATAATAACAATAAAACCACACTAATTAATCCAGTAATTGTAAATATAGTTACATCTAAAAAACGACTTCTTGTTTTTAATTTATAATCTTTATAAGTGATGTAAATTATTAAAGCTGAAAGTAATAATAGGATTACAATTGGACTCCAAAGTAACGCTATAAAAGAAGATTCGGGTTTTGGTTGCGCTTTAAAAACTGTTTTTGAGCTTTTAATTAAAGGTTTGTTATTAACAGTTGCACCTTCAAAAAAGTTGTAAATATTTTCTGGTAAAAACATGTGGTCTTGCTCAGAAGCTAATCGGTCAATTTTAGAACCTAATGCTAAATCTATTCCAAAACTTCCCCAAGAATTACGGTTTAATTCATCTTGAATTAATGTTCTAAAGGTTTTAGGCGCATAATTTTCGGGTGTTTTAAAACTCACCTTATTATTTAATACAGTATTGGTGACGTCTTTTAATTTAGTGGCGCAATTATCGTAGAAAAAATCGTAAGCGTATTCTCTGTTTTCAAGCTTATAGTTGTTAAGGATATAATTGTAGTACGTTTGTTTTTCCTGAAACGTTAAGTCTAAAATTTGCTCTTTAACGCTTCGGTTAAAATACTTATATCTATAAATAAAATTAACATAAGATTCTTTTCCTATAGAATAGTCTAATTTTCCTTTACAAAAATTTAAAATAAAGTTGGGATCGTTAAATGGATATCTTCCATAGTCGTATACTATATCTTGATTACCATTTTTAATTCTAATTCCAGAATGTCCAAATGCATCCGATAGGTTTTCACCTCTATCAATAGTTAAAATACTAATTTCAGCAGATTCTAACAATGGGTTATTTTGTCCAAAATTGAATACCGTAAAACTAAAAACAAATAAAAAGGAAAGTAAAAAAGACTTCATATTATCTAAATAAACTAAAATCTAATTTTAGAGAAAATACATTAGAGTAAAGCGCTACACTTTGGTCGCCAATATCTGTAAAGGCATAATCTATATGTACACCTTTGTATTTAAATCCTAAACCTAAACTTGGTTGAAAAGACGTTTTTTCGCCATTATCAAACTGTAATTCACGTTGAAAATTTCCAACTCCAGTTCTTAAATAAACCATATCTATATAACCAAACTCAAATCCTAAAGCAGGATTTACACTTACGCTTTTAGTAGAAATAATATCGTTGGTTTGAGCAAATCTCACATTTAAATCAAATTCTCCTTCTAAAGAATAGTCATGTCTAAATATAAATTTTTTACTCATTCCTATTTGTAGTTTAGGAATAGTAATTTCTGTAGTTTCTGGTAATTCTTGGTTCTGTCCTTCAACAGCATTTTGTACTCTTGCAAAAGCTTCGTCATCAAAAGTCCAATTATTATAGGTTGTGGTAATGTCTCTAGCCATTATACCAAACTTCCAATTGTTTTTATTTTCAAACTGAAGTGCTGCGTCTAAACCAAATCCCCAAGAAGATGCAAAATCTCCAATAATACGTCTAATTACTTTGGCATTTACACCGTAATATAAACCTTCAATTGGTAAATGTCTAGAATAAGAAAATGTAGCGCCATAATCTGCAGTAGAGAACAACCTAATTCTGTCGTAATTTACATTTCCTTGGTCGTCTATTAATTCTGTGGTATCTAAGATATCATCAACAGCAAATCTAATTAAACTTACACCAATAGCACTTTTTCCGTCGTCTAAAGGCATTGCAAATGCTGCATAATCGTAATTTGCAATGTTAGCAAAATAACTAGAATGCATTAAGGCTAATTGTTTATCTTCTAATTTTGCTAATCCAGCAGGATTCCAATAACCAGAATTAACATCCATGGTTTTGGCAACTACAGCATTGCTCATTCCTAAAGCAGCAGCATCTACACCAATATTCATAAATTCATTGGAGTATTTTCTAACCGTTTGCGCGTTTAAAGAAAAGCTTAAAAATGCTAGTAAAAGGAGTACTTTATATTTCAACTATATTTTTTTTTACAAAGATGATACATTTTTTCAACATATTAAACTTCAAAATTCATACTATATTGTATTATGTTTGTATTAGACGTAAATAGTTTGTTATTTTTACAAAAAAGTACTCAAAATGGAAATTAAAAAACACATTCCTAATTTTATTACCTTATTAAATTTGTTCTGCGGAAGTATAGCTGTGCTTTTTGCTGTTAATAACAGTTTTGTTTTAGCTGCTTTTTTTGTGTTTCTTGGGATATTCTTTGATTTTTTTGATGGGTTTTTTGCTAGAAAACTTAATGTGTCTTCAGAAATTGGTTTACAATTAGACTCTTTAGCCGATATGGTGACTAGCGGTCTAGTGCCTGGTATTGTGATGTTTAAGTTAATTACCATAGCAATTGATGCGCCAGCGTTAGATTTTAGTTCAGATTGGAACACTATGTTTAATTTTAATGGTTTTAAAGCGTCTTTATTGCCTTTAATTGGTTTGTTTGTTACCTGTGCTTCAGCTTATAGATTAGCAAAATTTAATGTAGATATAGAGCAACAAGACTTTTTTAAAGGTTTACCAACACCAGCAAATACATTATTAATTATGTCTTTGCCATTAATTATGGAATATCAAAGTAGCGATGCTATAAACGCCATTATTTTAAACCAATGGTTTTTAATAGGGTTAACCTTATTTAGTTGCTATATTTTAAATTCAAATATTAAACTTTTTGCTTTAAAGTTTAAAGATTACAGTTTTAAGACTAATATAATACGTTACATTTTTCTAATACTATGTGTTGTTTTATTAATTGTGTTGCATTTTGCTGCTATTCCTTTAATTATTTTACTATATATATTATTATCAATACTATCTAAATAACCATTATCAATTATGTTAGAATACATTTTTACATTACTTATGTTAGTAATGCTTCAAGCTGTTTTAGGGTTTGACAACTTACTTTATATTTCTTTAGAATCAAAAAAAGCACCGCTAAAAGACCAACAACGCGTTAGGAAAACGGGTATTTTAATAGCCATAGTTTTAAGAATTGTGTTGTTATTTGTTTTAGTCTCAATTATTGGTTTTTTTAAAGAGCCTTTTTCTTTTTTAACCGGAAGTATAGGCGATGTGTTTAAGTTTTCGTTTAACGGACATAGTATTATTGTACTTTTAGGTGGAGGATTTATTCTTTACACAGCAATTAAAGAGATTTGGCACATGATTTCTTTAGACGATTTAACTACAGATGTTGAAGGTGATTCTAAAAGAGGGAAATCGGCTAGTGGAGCAATTACAACTATTGTTATTATGAATTTAGTATTCTCTTTCGATTCTATTTTAGCTGCAATTGGTTTAACTAGCGAAATTGAAAACTCTACAATAGCATTTATAATTATGGCAATTGCTATTGTAATTAGTGGTTTATTAATGTTGTTTTTAGCCGATAGAATCTCTACGTTCTTAGCAAAAAACAGAATGTATGAAGTCTTAGGTTTATTTATATTATTTATTGTTGGAATTATGCTTTTAACTGAAGGCGGACATTTAGCACATTTAGAATTTTTTGGAGAACATATTGTTCCAATGAGTAAAACTACGTTCTATTTTGTAATTGCAATTTTAGTAGTTATTGATGTGGTTCAAGGTAGATACCAAAAGAAATTATTAAAAGAATATCAGAAAAAATAAGTTCTAGTTTTTATCTAAACGTAGCCATTTCATTTGAAAAAAAAAGCATCTAATACTATAAGTCTTAACCATATCTTAATAGCTGTAATTGTATTTTTATGTGCTTATATTGCTATAGATTTAGGAAACAGATACTATATAGATAATTACAAAAACGCCAATAAGGAGAATTTGAAATTGTCTAAATCTGATACGTATGCGTTTGGAATAGATATTTCGCACTATAACGGATTAATAGATTGGGAAGACTTAAACTTATCTCAACATCCTATAAAATACATGATTTTCCGTGCTACTATGGGAAAAGATGGCGTAGATAAACATTTTAATAAAAATTGGGAAAACGCTAAAAAGCATCATTATTTACGTGGTGCTTACCATTATTACAGACCAAGCGAAAGTTCTACACAACAATTTGAAAATTTTGCATCTGTAGTCACTTTAAATGGTGGCGATGTTATTCCTGTTTTAGATATTGAAGAACAAAGTCCTTATGGCGAAGCTAATCTTAGAGTAGGCATTCTTAATTGGTTAAAATTAGCCGAAGCTAAATACGGTGCAAAACCTATAATTTATACCGGATTATCTTATTATAACGATTTTCTAAAAGGTCATGTGGACGATTTTCCGCTATGGATTGCCTCGTATTCCGATAATTCTAAACTAAAAACTATAGATTGGAAATTTCATCAATTCTCCGAAAAAATGGTAGTAAATGGAATAGAATCTTTAGTAGATGGTAATTATTTTAATGGCTCTTTAGAAGATTTATTAATGCTTTGTAAGTAGGTTTTATTTCTATTATTTAATGATGCATTTATAATATCAATTAGTATTCTATAAAAAAAAGCATCAGTTTTTTTGAACTGATGCTTTTTTATGTATGGTTCGTTTAACGTTTAGTATATGAAAAGTAGGCGATTGCAAAGAATAAAAACTGTCTATTGAGAACAAAATTAACATGAGTCAAAAGCCTTAAATTTGGCAATATTTCATCTATTTTTTATATACTTTGTTTGTATTTCGTTTTCTTGTTTATCATATTTCAGATAAAACTTTGAATTTCAGAAGGTGTAATTGTATTAGTGATTTTTTTTTAAATGATAGTAATTATTACGGTCTATTCTTTTACAATTTTATATGATTTTGAAATTTTTAAATCTTCATTATTAACTTTTAATAAGTAAACCGCATTAGTTAAGTGTGTTAAGTTAATGGTATGATTTTTCGTTTTTAAAATTTGTTTCCCCATAAGATCATACAATTCAAAAGTTAGATTTTTGTCAGAATCTATTTTTAATAATGAAGTAGTTGGATTTGGATAAATAGAAACTTTGCCAAAAACAGTTTCCAAATCTTGAATAGATAAGGTTGCGCCATCATCCACAGCAGTAATAGAGTTGAAATTAATTGATGAGAAGGTAAAAGATATTGAATTTAAGGTTTGATTAATAGTGCCGGTATATGGAGTCCATAATCCACTAGGAGTTTCCTTAACTTCTAACTTTAAATCTGCTTCATTTGCACTAGTGTTAGTAAGTTCGCTGTCTTCATAGAAAAAAGTAATTTCACCACTAAAATTGTTTATTGCAGTTGAGCTATTATAAACTCTATCAATACTGGTGCCATTTGAAGTAGTTACCGGTGTTTCCGATTTTGAAATTGTAATCTCTCCAGTAATATCATAGGTAGATGATGGTGCTAATTTTAAGCCACTAATATTTATAGAAGCTCCGTTTTCAATTGTAACTTTAGAAGTATTATCCACAGCTAATTGTTGTGCATTAATAAAGTTTGAATAAAGAAATACAATTAAGAGTAATTTTTTCATATCTAAATCTTTTTCTTAAGGTGTATAATTACCACCAACTATAACCCAAGTAGTAACAGAAAATGGAACAGTTTGAAATATTGCTTGTAATCTAATGTATTCCCAATTGGTATCTAATGTAATACTCGCGTTTCCATCTATAGTGTCTCCGTTGCTAGTTACAATATCTACTTGACCAGTAGCAATCATTCCAGCTTTAATAATATAAGTTTTACCATGTGTGTCAGCTGAGACAGTTGGCAATGTTACAGTTGTTGTTCCACCAAAAGAACATACTAATGTATGGTCAGATTCATCTAAAGTTATTGCGTTTGTAAGTGTTGCTTTTGCAGGAGTACTAAAACTACCATTAAGTGTTGTAGAACCAGGTATAGTTAAGTTTCCATTAGAATCTAATTCCATATTTTTTTGTGAACCCGATGTATTTCCTTGAGTCTGAAATATAAGCTTAGTAGGAATTTTCACTCCAGGAGTTCCATCAACTCTAGTGTAAATTTGTGCTGATAATTCTTCCCAAACACCATTATTAAATCCACCAAAACCAATGATCCCTAAATCATCATTATTATCTACCGTAGTTGGGGCAGTTAAAGAACCAGGCGTGAAGTGAAAATAAAGTTTTGGAAAAGCTGAAAAAGCGCCACTTTTACCTACAACAAGGTTAAGTTTTTCAGTACCATTATTATGTATAAAATTTACATTTCCTGATGGTAAATTAAATGCACTTTCCCAATCTCCAACGATTAACTTAGGTTGAGAGCCTGTTCTTGAGGCTCTAATTATACTTGAGTTGTTTACATCTTCAACAACATAAGTTCCATTAGCACCTAAAGTGTTTGTTATGTTTTGTGCTTGTGCGTTATTAGTAGATAGAAAACTTACAATAAAGAGTATAGTGTAAAAGAGGTTTTTCATAATTATAAATTTTTGTGAAAAGTTTATTTAATATGCAATTTAGGGTTTTTATTTGAGATTTCAAAATGTTTAATGAATGCCAACGTTAAAGATTATATGAAATCGTTTTAATACTTTGTATCAGTAGTTAAACGAAGTTAGCCTATAAAAATGACAAAGTCAAGTTAAGTAATTTTGATATTTACTTAAGAATGTTTTAAATTTATTCACAGAAAAAGCCTCAAATTTATTAATAAATTTGAGGCTTTTTTACTGTATACTGCCAACTGAAAACTGAAAAATTCTATTCTCTAATTTTCTTTCTACGCAGCTCAAAATTCTGTCCTAAATAAACTTTTCTAACCATTTCATCGTTTGCTAAATCTTCAGGGACACCAGCTTTTAGAATGCTTCCTTCAAACATTAAATAGGTTCTATCTGTAATAGCTAAAGTTTCTTGTACGTTGTGATCTGTAATTAAAATTCCAATATTCTTTTTAGTTAATTGTGCTACAATACGCTGTATATCTTCAACTGCAACTGGATCTACACCAGCAAACGGTTCATCTAATAAAATAAAGTTAGGATCTGTAGCTAAAGCACGCGCAATTTCGGTTCTACGTCTTTCTCCACCAGATAATAAATCGCCACGACTTTTACGAATATGTCCTAAACTAAACTCTTCTATAAGTTCTTCCATTTTATGGATTTGCTCTTTTTTACTCAGTTTAGTTAATTGTAAAACACTTAAAATATTGTCTTCTATACTTAATTTTCTAAATACCGAAGCTTCTTGTGCTAAATACCCAATTCCGTTTTGTGCACGTTTGTACATAGGGTAATCGGTAATATCTGTATTATCTAAATAAATTTTTCCAGCATTAGGTTTTACCAAACCAACAGTCATGTAAAACGATGTGGTTTTTCCTGCACCATTTGGACCAAGAAGACCAACAATTTCACCTTGATTAACTTCAAGAGAAACGTCTTTAACCACTTTTCGTCCGTTATAAGACTTCATTAAATTTTCGGCGCGTAATTTCATAAATGCAGTTTTCTAGGTCTAAAATAAGATTTTATATAGAAGTTAATCGTGTTTAAACAAGATTTAAGTTATGTTTAACTTTGGTTTTCTAAAGCATCCCAATATTCGTAAGCTTTACGTAAATGCGGAATTACAATAGTTCCACCAATTAAATTTCCAATACTTAGGGTTTCTACCACTTGTTCTTTGGTAATGTTTTCTTTGTGGCAAGCTTCTAAATGATACTTTACACAATCGTCACATCTTAAGACTAAAGAGGCTACTAAACCTAGAAGTTCTTTTGTTTTTACATCTAAAGCACCAGCAGCAAACGCGTTGGTGTCTAGATTAAAAATACGCTTAATAACTTTGTTGTTATCAGCTAAAATTTTATCGTTCATTTTTGAACGATAGGCATTAAATTCTTCTACTGTATTAGACATTCTTTAAATCTTTTTTATTTTCTTTTTTCACAACAAATTTTGCAATGAATATGCTTATTTCATATAAAATTAAAACCGGAATTGCTACAATTACTTGGCTAGCAACATCTGGTGGCGTTATTATAGCCGATAAAATTAACACTAAAACTAGCGCTATTTTTCTGTTTTTTCTTAAAAATTCTGGAGTTACTAATCCTATTTTTGCCAAGAAATATATAATAATTGGTAGTTCAAAAATAACACCACAAGCCAATACAGAAGCACGTAATAAACCAATATAAGAGTCTAAATCAAACTCATTACTAATGTTTTCACTAACCGTATAAGTTCCTAAAAAGTTAATAGATAATGGTGTAATTATATAGTAACCAAATAAAACACCTAAAAAGAATAAGATAGAAGATACAATTATAAAACCTCTTGAGTTTTTACGTTCATTTTTCTTCATACCAGGACTTATAAACTTCCATAACTGATAAATAACATACGGAAATGAAATAATAAACCCAGCTAATATTGAAGTCCAAATATGTGCCGAAAATTGGGTTGCCATTTTTCTAGCCTGAATTTTAAACGGAAACTCTTCTGCACAAAGTGTGGTATCCATATTAAAATAGGTAGCAATGTCACATAATAATTTGTAGGTAGGAAAGTCCATATTTCTTGGACCAAAAATAATGGTGTCAAAAATAAAGGTCTTAAATACAAATGCTACAGAAGCAGCAATTAAGATTGCTACACAGATTCGTATTAAATGCCATCTTAAATCTTCTAAATGATCTAAAAAAGACATTTCGTTTACGTGTTTTTTAGCCATTATAAAATACCTTCTTTAATTAAATCGTGTAAATGCACAATTCCAGCATATTTATTTTCGGTAACTACTACTAATTGAGAAATACCATAGGTTTCAAAAACCTCTTTAGCATCTACAGCCATAGCGTTTTCTTTAATAGTTTTTGGATTTGCACTCATAATATCTTTAGCCGTTAAGCTAGAGAAATTATCGGTTTTAGATAGCATGCGTCTTAAATCACCATCTGTAATAATACCTACTACTTTATCATTATCTACCACTGCTGTAACACCAAGGCGTTTTTCAGAAATTTCAATAATAACATCTTTTATTGAGGTGTTTGGAGTAACTTGAGGTTTTTCGTTTACCATAGACATATCGCTAACACGTAAATATAATTTTTTACCTAAAGCGCCACCAGGATGATATTTAGCAAAATCGTTACTTGTAAAATTCTGAATTTTCAATAAGCAAACCGCTAGAGCATCACCTAAAACCAATTGCGCTGTTGTACTTGTTGTAGGCGCTAAATTATTTGGGCAAGCTTCTTTTTCTACGTAGGCATTTAAAACATAATTTGCTTCTGTACCTAAAAAAGAACCTTTATTTCCAGTAATGGCAATCATTTTATTACCAGCCTTTTTTATAAAAGGAACTAATACTTTTATCTCTGGCGTATTTCCGCTTTTAGAAATACAAATAACCACATCATCTTTAAGAATTAAACCTAAATCGCCATGTATAGCATCTGCTGCGTGCATAAAAACTGCAGGTGTTCCAGTGCTATTCATAGTAGCTACAATTTTAGTAGCTATAATAGCACTTTTACCAATTCCAGTAATAATAACACGACCTTTAGAGTTGTGAATTAATTCTACTGCATGGTAAAAATCGTCGTCTATTAAGTCAATTAATTTAGAAATAGATTGACTTTCTAGTAAAACTGTGTCTTTGGCTAATTGGGTTACAAATTCCTTATTATGAGTCATTAATATTTCTTTTAATTTTAATTAAGATTTTACTATCTTTATTAAATGTTAAGTCTGCAATAAAAATTCAATTCCTGCAAATTTAATTAAAAAATAAACGCTATTTTTATATTTTAAACGTAATTATCCATTACCTTTAAAATGATTGAAATCAACATTTAGTAAAACATTATTTTGAGAGACAGTATTTATTCCGATTTAAAAAAGTATTTTGGGTTTAGTGAGTTTAAAGGCTTACAAGAACAAGTAATAACCAGTATTTTGTCTAAGCAAAATACATTTGTAATAATGCCTACTGGTGGAGGAAAATCTTTATGCTACCAATTACCAGCATTAATGCAAGAAGGAACAGCAATTGTAGTATCGCCTTTAATTGCTTTAATGAAAAACCAAGTAGATGCTATTAGAGGTATTTCTAACGAGAATGGTATTGCTCACGTATTAAATTCATCTTTAAATAAAACCGAAGTAAAACAGGTAAAAGCCGATATTACTAACGGAATTACAAAATTACTTTACGTTGCTCCAGAATCTTTAACTAAAGAAGAAAATATTGAATTTTTAAGAAGTGTTACTGTTTCTTTTGTTGCTATTGATGAAGCACATTGTATTAGCGAATGGGGACACGATTTTAGACCAGAATACAGAAACTTAAAAAGTATTATTGGTAGAATAGGAGATAATATTCCTGTTATTGGTTTAACTGCAACTGCAACACCTAAAGTTCAGGAAGATATTTTAAAGAATTTAGGAATGAGTGATGCTAAAACATTTAAAGCATCGTTTAACAGACCAAATTTATACTACGAAATTAGACCAAAAACTAAAAACGTTGAAGTTGATATTATTAAGTTTATTAAGCAAAACACAGGTAAGTCTGGAATTATTTATTGTTTAAGCCGTAAAAAAGTTGAAGAATTAGCGCAAGTATTACAAGTTAATGGTATAAATGCCATACCTTATCATGCTGGTTTAGAGGCAAAAAAACGCGCATCGCATCAAGATATGTTTTTAATGGAAGATGTAGATGTTGTAGTAGCAACTATTGCATTTGGTATGGGAATAGACAAACCAGATGTACGATTTGTTATTCATCACGATATTCCAAAAAGTATAGAAAGTTATTACCAAGAAACTGGTCGTGCTGGTAGAGATGGAGGAGAAGGACATTGTTTGGCTTTTTACGCTTATAAAGATGTAGAAAAGTTAGAAAAATTTATGTCTGGTAAACCAGTTGCAGAACAAGAAATTGGTCACGCTTTATTACAAGAAGTTGTAGCTTATGCTGAGACTTCTATGTCTAGACGTCAGTTTATTTTACATTATTTTGGTGAAAAATTCGATACCGAAACAGGTGAAGGCGGACAAATGGACGACAATATGCGTTTTCCAAAAAAGAAAAACGAAGCAAAAGAAGATGTTGTTACCTTGCTTAACGTTATAAAAGGTTCTAACCAAAAATATAAATCTAAAGATTTAGTAAGTGTAATTATTGGTAAAGAAAATGCCTTAATTAACTCACATAAAAGTAACGAACAACCATTTTTTGGGATTGGGAAATCTAAGTCTAAAAACTATTGGATGGCTTTATTACGTCAGGTTTTAGTGGCGCGTTATCTTAAAAAAGATATAGAAACTTATGGGGTAATTAAATTGGCGCAAAGTGCTCACGATTATTTAGAAAATCCAACATCTTTTATGATGACGGAAGATCACATTTTCGATGAGAACACAGACGATAGTATTATTACTGCAAAAGCAAGTAGTGGTGCAGTTGCCGATGAGAAATTAATGGCAATGCTTAAAGATTTACGTAAACTTAATGCCAAGAAATTAGGCGTTCCACCATTTGTTATTTTTCAAGATCCATCTTTAGAAGATATGTCTTTAAAATATCCGGTATCATTAGAAGAACTATATAACGTTCATGGTGTTGGAGAAGGAAAAGCTAAAAAATACGGTAAAGATTTTGTGGCTTTAATAAAGTCTTATGTAGAAGAAAACGATATAACTAGACCAGACGATTTAGTCGTTAAATCTACAGGAACAAATTCTGCGCTTAAACTTTATATTATCCAAAATGTAGATAGAAAATTACCATTAACAGATATAGCGTCTGCAAAAGGTATGGAAATGGACGATTTTATTAAGGAAATGGAAGCTATTGTATTTTCTGGAACTAAGCTTAATATAAATTATTGGATTGAAGATATTTTAGACGAAGACCAGCAGGAAGAAATTCATGATTATTTTATGGAAGCTGAAACCGATAAAATTGACGATGCAGTTGAAGAATTTGAAGGCGAATACGAAGACCAAGATTTACGTTTATATAGAATTAAGTTTATTAGCGAAGTAGCTAATTAGAGGTTAGTGTTTTAGTCTTTAGAGGTTAGACTTTAGTTAATTTGATTTAAATATTTTTATTTCCCGTTATGATTGTCATTCCGACGATAGTAGGAATCGCATAATTATATTCGCATTAACTCAATATGGTTCGATTAAAAATTATTGGAGTTCACCTATTAGTTTTTCTAATTATCGAAATTGTATTTCTTTATTCTTCCGAATACATTTTAGATTATTTTTTATCTGGAACCCATAATGTAGCAACATGGGATTATTTAAATTTAATAGGTGTATTTTGTTTGTTTGTTATTTGCGTTATTTCGAGTATAAATTATATTTTAAAAATAAAGAACTAGTAATATGAGTTGTTTTAAAAAATATTTATTGTTACTTCTTATCACAATACTTTATCAATCATGTAAACAAACTGAACAAAAAGAAGTAGGTGTTTTTGAGTTTTATTCTAATGGAATAACTCATAAGGTTAACAATTTTAGACTTTATAAAAGTCAATTGGATAATGTTTTTTTGGCTCCAGATAAGCAATATTTTAATCTATGGGAAATGCCTATTGACTCTATGAATTATATCTCTTACGGAAATGTTTTTAGGTCAAGTAGAGTAAAGTTAAATGATAAGTATGGTGATTTTAATTTACCTATTAGAAATTATGATTCAATAATAGATGTGTACGGTACAGATGTATATGGAAACAGGTACTTGTATTTAGGTCAAGTAAAAAGTTTAAATTTCATTTTAGAAAATAATGAAGTTCTTAATATCGATAAAAAAGGAATTATCAATCGTATTTTAAATTAATCAATTTTTCTTAAAAGTAAAACTCTTATCAAAACCCAACAAACATGCAAAGGAAACTTTACCTACAACATTGGTTATGAAGACGTAGAGCAGCTTGAAAACGTTGGTTTTACTATTACAATAGATATAGAGAACAGCTCGTTTACAGGAATTTGGAAAGATGAAGAATCTAAAGGATTATTTAGAGAACCCGTAACCTTAAAAGGTTTTATAGAAGATACTATGTTTAGTTTTGTATTAAAATATCCATTCCGTTATTCAAGATTAGAAAATGGAGATTTAGTAACAGACCAAAATAAACAACATCCAGATATTCATTATTTAGGCTATTTTTCTGAAGATAAAAATGAGATTTTTGGTAACTGGGAAATGTATGAAGAAGAATATATAAACGAAAATGAATTAACAGAGTATATTTTTTCTGGCGATTTCAATATGAAAAAAGTTTAATATAGCATTCTTAGCCTAAATTCTTACATCTAAATTCGTAATTCTTAAATCATTCTGTATCTTTGCAACTCATAAAAAATATAAGTAATGCAAGACGGTTTATACGCAAAATTTAATACTACAAAAGGTGAGATTTTAGTTAATCTAGAATTTGAAAAAACTCCAGGGACAGTTGGTAACTTTGTTGCTTTAGCTGAAGGAAATATGGAAAACAGTGCTAAACCACAAGGAACGCCTTATTACGATGGTTTAAAATTCCATAGAGTAATAGCAGATTTCATGATTCAAGGTGGTTGTCCTCAAGGTGCAGGAACTGGAAGTCCAGGATATAAATTTGACGATGAATTTCATCCAGATTTAAAACATGATGGACCAGGTGTTTTAAGTATGGCTAATTCAGGACCAGGAACTAACGGTTCTCAGTTTTTTATTACACATATTGCAACAGATTGGTTAGACGGAAATCATACTGTATTCGGTAAGGTTGTAACAGGTCAAGATGTTGTAGATGCAATTGCTCAAGGCGATAAAATAGATACTTTAGAAATTGTAAGAGTTGGAGCAGCAGCAGAAGCTTTTAATGCTATTGAAGCATTTAGAACTTTTGATGGTGAAAGAGAACGCAAAATACAAGAAGCTAAAGCTAAAGCCGAAGCAGAATTAGATAAAGTAGCAGCTGGATTTGATAAAACAGATTCTGGTTTACGTTACCAAATTATCCAAAAAGGTTCTGGAAAGAAAGCTAATAAAGCCGATATGGTTTCTGTTCACTATAAAGGACAATTAGCAGACGGAACTGTTTTTGATTCGTCTTACAAACGTAACCAACCTTTAGATTTTCAAGTTGGTGTAGGACAAGTTATTTCTGGATGGGATGAAGGAATTCAGTTATTAAACGTTGGAGATAAAGCTCGTTTTGTAATTCCTAGTCATTTAGGATACGGTTCTCGAGGTGCTGGCGGAGCAATTCCACCAAACGCAACGCTAATCTTTGATGTAGAATTAATGGATGTAAAATAATATTCCAAAACACAATCATAAAAAAAAGCTCCAAATTACATTTGTAATTTGGAGCTTTTTATAGTTTTGCATCAGACTTTAATTCTTTAATAGTGTGGCATTAATTAACAAATACATACAATTTAGGATAATTATAGAATTAAATTAACTTTACAGTATAACAGTGAAAATAACCTTATTACATTAAACGTCGTACTAAATTATAAAATGAATAAAACTGTACTTAAAAATATTATTGGAATAATTTGTCTTAGTTTATTAGGTTTAGTTATGTCAATTCTTGGTGTTAAAATGTTAATTGATAACCAAACAAGAAATCTTGATAGCACAAAAAAAGTGACAGGAACAATTGAACTGACACAAGTTGTAACTGAGAGAAAAAAAGTAGGAGCTTTACCTTTTACATACATTAACCATGATTATCTAGGAATTAAACTAAATATGAATGACAAGTTGTTTGGGATTTTTAATCCTAGTCAGTCCTATTCCGAACTACAAAAGCAATTAAATAAAGGTAAACGAATAACAATATTTTATTACGATTCTTCAGATGAAAGCCCAACAAATAATGTTTATCAAATAGAGTATAACGGACGATTAATTCTTAACCATTCAGATTATAAAAAAAATCATTCAATAGCAGCGATTACAATCATTTGCTTTGGACTTGTATGTTTAGTAATGTTAATGTGGATTTTAAAAACAAAAAAAATAAAGGAAAGTTGGGTATAACAGCGAGATATGACAAAGTCAAAAAGGCTCCAAATTACAACTGTAATTTGGAGCCTTTTAGTTTTACTATATTGAAATTAAAAAAGAAGAATAAAAAACAAATCGGCAATAATAACCACTTTGGTCACAAACTTTAAAATATCTGATAAATTAGATTTTACAAGACTTAAAATTAAAATAAGTAAAACCACTAACGGAATCACTAAACCAGAAGCATAACGTAAAGAATAGGTTTCTTTTTGTTTAGTAGTAATGTTTTCTACGCTATTTACTTTATTAAAAAGTAAAGAATTATTAACTTTTATAAGAGATTCGTTTTCTAGAGTTTCAAAGAACTCTTTACTACAATTAAAGTTGGTGTGTTCTGTGACTATGCTAAAAGAAACATGAGAATTTCCTCCTGCATTATTATAACTTTGGTGTTGGGATTTTTTGGCAACAATACGTTCAGTAACTTCAGAAGTGTTTCCAATAAAATCAACAAGAATAATTAGTGCAATTGCAATAGTTATATACGTTAAAATAGTTTGTAATTGTTTCATAATTAAATGGTTTAACCTTCAATAACATCTTTATATTCTTCAAAGAAATCTTCAAATTTCGACATGTTTTCTTTGAAAAACACCATAACTTCTTGCCAATTGTTTTTGTTATGAATAGACATTTTATAAGGAATTTCCACATGGATTCTAGAAATCTCCTTTTCGTTATTTAAAATATATTGTTCCGTGTAAATAGCATCTGGTAAAAAATCGGTTTTTAAAATAGATTTTAAAGACTCTAATTTCTCCCAATGGTTAATGCGGTGTTCTAAATCATCTTCTAGGTCTAAAGCCACTAATGCCGATGAATTATCAAAATGAAACTTAAAACTTAATCCTTTAAGTTTGGTGTTATATAAAAGCCATTTTCTAGGAAAAGATTTTCCAAAACTGGTCCAAAATTCTTCACGCATTAAACGTGATTCTTCTTTACTAAACATGTTTTTTTATAGTCGTTAGTTGTTAGACGTTGGTTTTTATATTTTGTTACTAAAAAGCATCTTTTTTATGCATTTTCCAAAAGAGTAAGCATCTTAATTCTTGGTTCTAAAAATCTAAAATCTATTTTATCAGCGCAAGAGTAAACATCTTAATACTTAATACTAAAATCTTAAACCTATTTATATTACATAAGCCAAAACAGTAGCAATAATAATGGTCATTAATTTAGTAAAATTAAAGGTATGTCCTTCGTTACTTTCAAATAGAATAGTGGTAGAAATATGTAAAAATATACCAATAACTAAAGCCGAAATTTCATAATAATACGTCTGAAAAAAATCAAAATTCTGAGAAAGTACAACACCTAAAGGCGTCATAAAAGCAAACAAAAGTAAAAAAGCAAAGCTTTGTAAATTACTTAAATTAGACTTTAAGAAAAACGTACTTAAAATAATAGCAATAGGTAATTTATGAATAATAATACCATATAATAAATGGCTATGACCATGAATAGGCAAACCTTCTAAAACACTATGAATACTAAGACTTATAAATAATAACCACGGAAAATTAGACGATGTTTTGCTAATATGCACATGGCCATGTTCTGCACCTTTAGAAAAGAATTCCAAAACAATTTGAAGTAAAATTCCAACCATAATAAACAAACCAATACGTTTGTTTTGCATAGAAAACACTTCAGGTAAAAAATCAAAAACTGTTATAGATAATAAAAAAGCACCCGAAAATGCCAAAAGCAATTTAAGATGTTTTGGTTGGTTGGGTTTTAAAACTAAAACCACAACATAACCTAAGATTACTGCTATAATAGGAGCTAAAATATTAACCATATTACTTAAAAACCATAATTAAACGTTTAGAGCTTTTCTTGTAGAATTTACTCAACTTATAATCGCCAAAAATATCTAATAAATAAACACCAGCATCTTCAAAAAGCGTTTCAAAATCGGCTAAACTAAAGGCTTTAACACGTTCCTGAAAACTAAAATCTTCGCCTTCAAACGTAAAATTAATATCCTTTATAATAAAACCATCTTTAACATAACGTTTCTGGTAAAAATCAATACCATCAACCGTTTTCACGTCTTCAGGTACCAAGTTTTCAATAATATATTCCGTGTTCATAAAGTCAATAACACCAAAACCGTAGTCGTTTAAATTGTCCTTAATAGCTTTAATAGTGTTTAAATTATCCGCTTCATCATCAAAATATCCAAAACTGGTAAATAAATTAAAAACCGCATCAAATTCTTCACCGTAAGGCTTGCACATATTATGCACTTCAAATTTTAGCTTGTCGTTTTCAAATTGTTTGGCGTATTTAATACTGTTTTCAGACAAATCCACACCTAAAACATTATAACCTAACGTATTTAAAAACACAGAATGTCTACCTTTTCCGCAAGCCAAATCCATAATTCGTCCATCTTCCGGCACGTTTAAATACTCGGTTAAATTGGTCATAAAATCCTCAGCCTCGCTGTAATCTCTATCTTTATAAAGTATGTGGTAAAATGGCGTATTAAACCAATCTGCATACCAAGCTGTTTTATCTGTAGTCATTTATTTTTGTCTTTATAGGTTTTTTTAGGCTCATAAAATCGCCTAAAACCAAGCTTTCCGCTATATCTTTTTTTGGCATATATGCCACCAAAAAAAGGATGCCGCATCAATCTTTAACCCAAACCAAATCTAGGATTAATAGTAAATTTGCGTAAAAATAGCGTATTTTTGCAAGGATTTAGACGTAAATAATGGAGAATAATTTCAAAATGGTTGCCAAAACCTTATTTGGTTTTGAAGAATTATTAGAAAAAGAGTTAATACAACTTGGCGCATTGCATGTAAAAGCAGGCGTTAGAAGTGTAAGTTTTGAAGGCGATAAAGGCTTTATGTATAAAGCAAATATTGCTTTGCGTACTGCTATAAAAATTTTAAAACCAATAACTAGTTTTAGAGTAAAAGACGAGCAAGATTTATACGATAAAGTATATAAAATTAAGTGGGAAGATTACATGAAATCTTCTGGAACTTTAGCCGTAAGTTCTACCATATATTCAGATTTGTTTAACCATTCGCAATACATATCTTTAAAAACAAAAGATGCTATTGTAGATCGTTTTAGAAACAATACTGGCGAAAGACCAAATGTAGATTTACGTTTTCCAGACCTAAAAATAAACGTACACGTAGATAGAAATCTATGTACCATAAGTTTAGACACTTCTGGAGAATCTTTACATAAGCGTGGTTATAAAACAGCAACCAATATTGCACCAATAAACGAAGTTTTAGCAGCAGGACTAATTATGCTATCAGGTTGGGATGGACAAAGTGATTTTATGGACCCAATGTGTGGTTCTGGAACCATGATGATAGAAGCTGCCATGATAGCTTGTAACATTCCCCCAAACTTAATGCGTAAAGAATTTGCTTTTGAGCGTTGGCAAGATTGGGATGTAGAATTATTCGAGAAAATTGAAGAATCGCTTCTAAAAAAAACACGCGATTTCCATCATAGAATATTAGGTTTCGATAAATCGCCTAGTGCAGTAGAAAAAGCAAAAGAAAATGCTAAAAGTGCACATTTAGACGAGTTTATAACCATTAAACACGAGGATTTCTTTAAAACCCAAAAAGGTGGCGATAAACATTTGCATATGGTTTTTAATCCTCCATATGGCGAACGTTTAGATATAGACATGGAATCTTTTTACAAAAACATAGGAGATACCTTAAAGCAAAATTATCCAGACACAACAGCTTGGTTTATTACCTCTAATCTAGAAGCTTTAAAACATGTAGGCTTGCGTCCATCTCGTAAAATTAAGTTATTTAACGCCAAGTTAGAGTCGCGTTTAGCTAAATACGAGATTTATCCAGGTAGTAAAAAAGGTAAATACATGAATAAGGAGTAATTCATGACATTTAATCTAAAAACATATAAATATATTGGCAAACTTGTTTTAAAAATAGGTTTGCCATTTATTTTATTTTCTGTTTTAGGTCTGTTTATGATTCCTCATTTTTATGCTTTGGCACGAGAAATTGTTGCCTTTTTTCTTTTAACTAGTATCGGGTTTTGTATTACTTTTTTATTTACTAAAAGTAAAATCTCTACCATTATTACAGATCTACTATTCTTTTTTTTAAGCCTAATTGCATTTATAAAATTGTCGTTTTATGCTATTTTTAAAGTAAAAATTTCAGCATCAGCATTATTTGTTTTTTTTGAAACTAATGTAAACGAAGCTTCAGAGTTTCTAAGTTCTTATTTCAACGTTTCTTTATTAGTGGTCAGTATTTCATTTATAGTTGTAATAGCTATTTATGTTTTAAAATTAAGGCCTTTAAAAATTTTAAATGCTAAAGCTTCACTATTACAATATATAGTGGTTTTAGGAATTGCAGCTTGTTCGCTTTTTTTACTTTATACCAAAGGAAAGGAGCAAAGCCTAATTTTTAATATCTCAAAATCTTATAAAGAATACAAAGCAGCTAAAGCCGACTTAAAAAAAGATTTAGCACAGCCAAAATCTAATGCTATAACTGATGTTATATCGGATAATTCACCAGAAATTGGTGTGATTATTATTGGAGAATCTACCACAAGATGGCACATGGAGTTGTATGGTTATGTTAGAAAAACAAATCCGTTACTTACAGAAATTAAAGACGAGTTGAGTGTTTTTAATAATGTGATTTCGCCAAGTGTAATGACCATAGAGTCTTTAGAAAAGGTACTAACCATGAAAACTCTAGATAACCCAAAACCCAAAAGTAATTTTTCTGTAGTACAATTGGCTAACGCTGCAAATTATACCACACATTGGATTTCTAACCAGCAACCGGTAGGATTTACAGAAAGTATTCCAACGTTAATAGGACAAGCCGCAAACCATAAAAAGTTTTTGGCAACAGACGATTATGTTTACACCATTTATGATGAAGCACTTTTACCAGAATTAGAGCACACACTTAAAACAGCAAAAGGTAAACAGTTAATATTTATTCATTTAATTGGCGCACATCGCGTTTATAATAAACGTTATCCAGATAAATTTAAGGTGTTTAAAGAACCTGTAGAAAACCAGTTTTCTGATAGAGCTTCAACGTTTATTAATGATTACGATAATGCCGTTTTGTATAACGATTTTATTGTAAGATCTGTAATAGAAACGGTTAGAAAAACACAAAAAGATAGTTTTGTTATGTATTTCTCGGATCATGGAGACGATGTTTTTGATACACAAAATTTTGTTGGCCATTTTGGAGGTAATCGTGCCTCTAAACCTATGTTCGATATTCCTTTTATACTTTGGACATCTAATAAAACCAACCCGTTTTCTAAAGCACAATTAAACACACCTTATTTGTTAGACGATTTTCCGCATAGTTTTTCAGAATTAATAAATACCACTTTTAAAGGCTTTAAACCTGAAAAAAGTATCTTTAATACCAACTTTAAACCAAAGAAAAGGCAACTTACTAAAACCCTAGATTACGATGCTTGGAATTAAAAAACGACTGGTTTGGCTGCTTTTTATAGTTGCAATTTTAGGTTATTTCTATAGATATAGTCCATATAGAGTAGAAGGTTTAGGTTATTATAGCAAGATTTATTCGCACAGAGCAAATTCTATAGCTAAAGCCAATTGTGCAGCTACTTATTTTAACGGATTTGAATTAGATTTAGTTTACGATGCTGCAAGTCATACCTTAGATGTAAATCATCCGCCAACAGAAAGTATAGGTTTAACTTTTAAAGCATATTTAGATGGCTTAAAAACCGAAGAACAACCTTTTATGTGGTTAGATATTAAGAATTTAAAACCAGAAACTGCTGAGTTAATTTTTAATAGAATTTCAACCTTATTAGCAAACAAAAATTTTAAAACGTCCAATGTTTTAATAGAAACCAAATATCCTGAAGCGCTTCAATTATTTAAAAAGGCAGGTTTTAAAACAAGTTACTACTTACCAACACAATTATTTAAGCTGAATAAAACACAACTAGAAGCTAAAATTAAGACTATTAATAAACATTTAGCATTAGATAAAAATTTAGCTATTTCATCTTCTTACGAAGATTATCCAATTATAGCCAAACATTTTCCTAAAAGAACCAAATATTTCTGGACACTAATTGGATCTTATCGCGTAGATAAATTCCAAGAAGTAAGAGCTGTTTTAAAGGATACTACTGTAAAAGTAGTTTTATTTAATTTCAAGACTTTTAATAGTGATAGGTAGGTTGTTTTTGAGTGTTTCGTTTAACGTTTTGTGTATGATTAGTTGCATGGTTCAGCAACTAATTTAGTAAACAAAAACTAGCCAGAGAAAATTCCGAAGGAATTTTTCAGATAAGCACTAGCCAGAGAAATTAATTATACATATTGTTGTAAAATGTTTTTTATTCCGTTCTCAAATTCTGCTGTTAATTTATTAGTTCTTCTTTTATTCGCAAACCAATGAATAGGCGAAGGAGTTTCATAACGACCGAATGATACACAATTTACGAGGATATCAGTTTCATCATATATTATTGTCATTTGTTTTCCCCAATCTAAACCGAATGATTCTTTCCAAGTAAAATTTAGAGCTGTCATTTGATGACTATTCGAATAGATATTCCAATTATTTTTCTTAGCAATTTTTTTAATCAGATTTGTGTTTTGTTCTATAGATAAACCTTTGATTCTTTTCATCGTATTTAAGTTCAGAATAGAATAGATTAGTAGAATACTAAAAGTTAGTGATAAAATTAAAAGAGTAAAAGACATTCCAATCGGTTGATTCTTTGTCAAATCTGAGTTGAGTTCCAAAACCCATATAAATGGAAAACATATCACCATCATGCCATATAGGAAATAATCAGTAATTTCTTCAAGGAAACATCGCTTAAAAATTAATTTTTCAGCTTGTATAGATTTCTGTATATCTACTTTCAGGACACTCATTTTTCAATGTTTTACAACGACTTGATATGAAATCGTTTTAAAGTTTTACATCAGCAGTTGAACGAAGTTAGCCTTAAATAATAACAAAGCCAAATAGTATAAAACAAAAAACACTTCAACTTAAATTGAAGTGTTTTAAAAATTGTATTTTAACTAAATTGTAATTACTTTTTATACAAAGGAATTCTGTAAGAAATAGTATAACCGTAGCCTACACCAACATTACTATCTTCAAAAACTTTATTGAAACCAGGAATAAATACATTGGTAAAGTTTTCTGGTTGATCTTGTTTAAAAAGGTATTTTAACTGCACATTAAAACCAACATAAAGGTTGTTTAAAACTTCTGCTTTAATTCCCATTTGTAATTCTGCCCAAAGCGCAGTTAAACCGGGAAAATCTCTAGATTCTGTAATTCCGCCTTGTGTTTCCCAATATTGGTTAGTCGTGTAATACGTTCCTTCGTTTAAGGTTTGTGTAAAATTACTTGCTCCAATTCTAAATCCAGTATATATCATGTTGTCTAATGGAAAAAGATTGTCGTGCATATTGTAATCTATACCAACTTTAAAATAAGTTCCTTTAGTGGTTATATTTAAAAAGTCTGTAATAAAGTCTTTATTCTCATTTCCTAATTCTGCCGCAATAAAGTATTTTCTACTAAATCTATAATCTGCTACAACTTCAAAACCTGTATAGTCGTCGTCTAAAGCTGTTCTAACCAATTTAGAAGCATCAATTCCAACACGGATTCCAAACTTTCTTGGTTGTGCAGAGATTGAATCAGAAGTAGTTTCAGAACCTGTTTGTCTGTCCGTTTCGTTTTGTGCGGTTAACGAAACGCTTAGTAGCAAAAAACTACTAGTGATATAAGTTAAAATGCGTAGTCGTTTCATCTGCTATAATTAAATTGTCGTTTAACACTTCTTGAAATAGAAGCCAATTATCTCCATCTGGTTCTATGGTAATACTTACGTTTTCGTATTGTACTTTGTAACCACAAGCAGGAGAAACAAATACATCTTTAATGGTGTAAGAAATAGTTATTACATCTTCGTTACCCGTTTGGAAATCATCAGACGTATCGTCTGGAGTTCCGTTATCGTCAATTTCATAATCCTTAAATAGTCTGTATTTTGTTTCGTTTGCATCTGTTCTTAGAGGTATAATAGCTTCAGCAGTAGTTACTAAACTATAATCTTCTAAAGCAGTTGTTAGCTCAAACCCAGCCGCAACAAAACCTGTTACATTTTTTTGATTGTCTCTTAGCACATTATCGTTAAAACTTACTAGTAACCTTGGCGTAGTGGCAGTAGTAGCTGCGCATATGTCGTCTTTTTCACAGGAATGAATAGACAGGACAATTAATAGAAGGATTAAAATGTATTTTTTCATAACTATTTTTCAAATAAAACAACCGTTTCTATATGTGCTGTGTGAGGAAACTGATCTACTAAACTTATTTTTTTAATTTTATATCCAGCTTGCATTAAGGTTTCTGTATCTCTTGCTTGTGTTGCTGGGTTACAAGATACGTAAACCATTCTATCTGCATTTAATGCAATAATTTTAAGCAGTGTTTTAGGCGCAATTCCTGCACGAGCCGGATCTAAAATTATAGTTCTTATTTTATCTTTATATTCTGGATGCTCGTTTAGAAATTTTCCTACATCTGCAGCAAAAAAGGTTAAACCATCAATATTATTTCTTTTAGCATTCTTTTTTGCGTCTTCTATAGCAGAAGCAACAATATCTACACCAACTATTTTTGTATTTTTAGACCTTGACGCTATAATTTGTCCAATGGTACCTGTTCCACAGAATAAATCCATGACAACCGTATTATCAACTGCTTCTTTGTTTTCTAACGCATAATCTACCACTTTGGTATATAAACGTTCTGCTGATTTAGGGTTGGTTTGAAAAAAGCTTTTCATGCTAATTTCAAAGTTTAGATCTAAAAGTTCTTCAACTATTTTATCTTTTCCGTAAACTAAATTAATACTTCCTGTAGTTGCAAGCGTTCTATCGCCAACTTCGTCATTAATAGTATGTAACAATCCAGCAACTCTGTTTCCAAATAATTCAACTAAAAAGTCTGCAAATTTAGATAAGTCAAATTTTGGTAAGTCGTAAGATGTCGTTACTAAATTAAAAAGTAACTCGTTAGTTTTATAAGATTTTCTAACCACTAAGAAACGAAAAAAGCCTTCTCTTTTTGGTCCATGCCAAGGTTCTAAACCTGTTTCTTGACAGTAAGCTTTAATTTTTATAAGATTATCTTCAAATTCTTTATCGAATAAGCCGCTATCTTTATCTAAATTTTCACCACACCACCAAGTTCCTCGTTTTTTAAACCCTAATGTAAATTCGTCAACATCTGTTTTTTCTTCTCTATTATATCCAATAGCAGAAAAACTATACTCCATTTTATTTCTGTAATGATAATCGTTTGGAGAGGTAATAAATTCATCAAATAAATCTTCAATGTTTTCAACTTTACCAATGCGTTTAAATAATTGAAGTGTACTATCTTTTTTATATTCGTGTTGTTTTTCAACTGGAAGTTTAATGTATGGCGCACCAGCAATTTCTTGATATGGTATCTCAAGCTCATCACTAGAAGATTCTAAAACTTCAAATAATTTACCTTCAGCATATTTTTTACTTGCTTTTTTTATTTGAGCTTTTACCAATTGTCCAGGTAATGTATTGGGTACAAATACAACAAACTCTCCATGTTCGTTTCTAATACGTCCAATTCCTTTTCCACCAAATGCGTAATCTTCAATCGTTATTTCTATAATTTGTCCTCTTCTAACAAATTTGTTTCTAGGTCTACTTGGCATGTATTAAATTTTAGAATGCAAAATTATAAAAAAAGCATCTCGATTAAGGTGCTTTTTTCAATTTATGTTGATTAGATTAGTTTTAAATGTATTAATCCAAGATTTTCTTATTAATATTAAAGGTACCATTTTAATATGGTCTACAAATACGGTTGTTTAAATGAAATGATTTTAAATAAGCGTTATTTGATTAAATAAATTTTAAATCGATTTTAAATTGATTAATTTGCAAACTCTAGGGATGATTTCTCTCCCACGCTGAATTTTCGATCTTTCGAAAGGATAAAGGTATAGAAGGAATGGCTACTTTATAACTTTAAAAAATAACAAAATGGCTGTTTTAAACCAATTAACATCGCAACAAGCGATAGATTTAGAAGACAAATACGGAGCACACAATTACCATCCGTTACCTGTTGTATTAGCAAAAGGTGAAGGTGTTTTTGTATGGGACGTAGAAGGAAAAAAATACTACGATTTCTTATCGGCATATTCTGCTGTAAACCAAGGACATTGTCATCCAAAAATTGTAAATGCAATGGTAGATCAAGCTAAAACCTTGACTTTAACTTCTAGAGCATTTTATAATGATATGCTAGGTTCTTTCGAAAAATATGCAACAGAAACTTTTAACTTTGATAAGTTATTACCAATGAACACTGGTGCCGAGGCAGTAGAAACTGCTTTAAAACTTTGTAGAAAATGGGCTTACGAAGTAAAAGGAATTGCAGAAAATGAAGCACAAATTATTGTTTGCGAAAATAACTTCCACGGAAGAACTACGACTATTATATCGTTTTCAAACGATCCAGTAGCACGTAAAAACTTTGGACCTTATACAGACGGATTTATAAAAATTGAATACGATAATTTACAAGCGTTGGAAGATGCTTTAAAAAGTAACAAAAACGTTGCAGGATTTTTAGTAGAACCTATTCAAGGTGAAGCTGGAGTTTTCGTACCATCTGAAGGTTATTTAGCAAAAGCAAAAGCATTATGTGAAGCACATAACGTATTATTTATTGCAGACGAAGTTCAAACAGGAATTGCAAGAACTGGTCGTTTATTAGCTACTTGTGGAAATTGTTCTTGTGTAGATAAAAATTGTTCTGGAACTCCAGAAGTTAAACCAGATATCTTAATTTTAGGTAAAGCCTTATCTGGTGGCGCTTATCCAGTAAGCGCTGTTTTAGCTAACAACGCTATTATGAATGTAATTAAGCCAGGAAACCACGGAAGTACTTTTGGAGGAAATCCTGTTGCTGCTGCTGTTGCAACCGCAGCTCTAGAAGTAGTTAGAGATGAGAATTTAGCACAAAAAGCTTTTGACTTAGGTGAATTATTTAGAGCCGAATTAAACAAATACATAGAAACAACAGATCTAGTGAAATTAGTAAGAGGTAAAGGTTTACTTAATGCTATTGTAATTAACGATGATGAAGAAAGTGACACAGCTTGGAATATTTGTATGGCTTTAAGAGATAATGGATTACTAGCTAAGCCAACTCATGGTAACATTATTCGTTTTGCGCCACCTCTAGTAATGACAGAAGATCAATTGTTAGACTGTGTATCTATTATTGTTAAAACATTAAAACAATTTGATAAATAACATTTTGTGTTACACATTATAAAATATAAAGCCTTACATGTTTAGTGTAAGGCTTTTTTTGTTGACTTATTTTTTTAAATAATGGTTATTTTTCTCTATTCATTTAGAGTTTTTATACTAATACTATAGAATATAACTTAATGTTTTAAAGTAAAATGACCTTTTTTCTCAAGCTCTGTACCTTTGTATTTAATTTTTGCTAAATACCAATAATCACTAGAAGGCATTAAATTACCGTTATACAAACCATTCCAACCAGGTGAAGTATGACTAAGGGTTTTTAGTAATTTTCCATATCTATCAAAAATATATATAATTGTACCTTCTAATTGTTCTACACCAGCTATGTGCCATGTATCTTTATAACCATCGTCGTTTGGTGTAAAGAAAAGTGGTATATCAAAAACTATAACTTCTTTAGAAACAGAATTACATCCGTTTTGATCTATTACTGTTATAATGTGTGGTCCAAGACTTACATTATTAAAAAAGTTTGATGTTTGCGGTTGTCCTCCATTTAATTGATACAAATAATCTCCAATTCCAGAGACGTTTACAGTTATAGAGTTTGGATCTGAGAAATCTATAGTTTCTGTAAATTCAATTACGGCAGCTTCAGATTCTTCAACCACAAAGCTAGTTGTAAATGTGCAATTGTTTTGTGTGGTTATAGTAACACCATAAGTACCAATAGTATTTATATTTATTTCTGGACTTGTTTCACCTGTTGTCCATAAATAAGAATCTGTGTTAAAACCTGTATTTGCGTTTACAACTAATGGTAAATCATCTAAGCAAAGTGGTACATCATTTAATTCTATTAAAGGTGTTCTAAAAATAACGGTTTCAAAACTTGTTGTGCTGTAGCAACCCGTAGTATTGTTTTCTATTCTAATAAAGTATTCTTCTTGTATGTTGTAATTATCGTCTGTAGACGAAGTAACATTTAAATTCGTTATTGGGTTTTCTGCGTTGTCGGCATCAAGTTGCGAGGTATAATAACTAATGCTGAAATCTGCTGGATTTTGAGAGCCAAGTACTTGAGCGGTTGTTGTGCCTAGATTAAAGTTTTCTAATAAATCATAATCATTATCACAAGCGGTAAGGTTATTTACATTATTTGCAGTAGGTAAATTTATAATATTTAAAGTAAATGAATTTATGTTAAAACATGTACTTGTATTAAAGTTTACTCTAACATAAAGTGTTGTAGTATTTGAATTATATGTGTATGTATTAATTATCTGATTGTTTTGTGTTTCGGCATCTGTTTGAGTAGTATAAAACTCTAAATTTACATCTGTTTGAGAACCAATTAAAGCTGCAGATATATCTGGATTTGTTAAATCAAATTCATTAGCATCATTATCACAAATTTCAAAAGTTTGATTTGGATTTATTATTGGAGGAACATCTACAATAAGTTCTAATCCTATCGTATCAAAGCAACCAGAAACAGTATTTAGTATTTGAATAACAACCGTTTGTGGGTTTGTGATATTAGTATAATTAGGAAATGTCTGTGGTATATTTGGATCGGCTGTAAAAATTAAGTCTGTTCCATCTTCAAAATCCGTTTGTGAGGGATAATAATTAATTATTATATCTTCTCTTTCTCTATCTGTTATATCTGTTAAAATATCATTTTGTATTGATGTGATATCAAATGCCATAAAACCATCAGTATTATTAGTATTTGTGTCGCAAAGTGTAACTGGAACAGGTATTACTCCTGCAGGAATTGGCGTGACTTGTAATTCAAATCCTGCAACGCCATCACAAATGGTTCCATTATCTACATTATAATATATAGTTTGCGGATTTTGTGTATTCGCAAAATTATTAATATCTGTAATGGCATCTGTTTTGTCTATGGCGTCTTGTTCATTTAAATAGTAGGTAATATTTAGGGTTTGTGAAGAACCTTGTTCTAATTGACTTGAAAATTGAGATAAATCAAAGACAGCTAGTCCATTATTATCGGTGTCATTATCACAAATAGTGAATGTTGTAATTCCAGAATTATAATCGGGTATTTCTCCTACATTTATTTGAAAATCTATAACAGCAAAACAGTTAGGGTCATTATCATATTCAATTAAAACATAAATTGTATCTGAAGCTGTTGTGTTTTGGTGAGCAACAGTTTTATCTATAGGAAAAAATAACGTGCCAGTAGTAGCATCGTACATTTCGAAATAAGATATTGTAACAGGACTAGATAAAGGCGATGCTAAAATAATTGGATCTATTTCAGCTTCAAAAAAGAAATCTCCAGTACTGCTTCCTATAGGTAAACACACCACATAATCTTCAATGATTGGGTTTGGTTGGTTATTAACCACTATCTCAAATGGTTGAATAGCATAACAACCTGTCGATGCATTTTCTACTCTTGTGTATATTCTTCTAGTTCCAGTATTATAAGCATTTGGAGTTCCTATACTAGATGTACCATTATTAGCATCTCCTATAGAAGTATGAAAAGTGAAAATTAATCCTGTGTTGTTATTAATTTCAGGGATTTTATCTTCTAAGTTAATAGTGGCTGTACTATTTCCATCTGTAGTACAAATATAAATATCTGTTGGCGTATTTATAGATGGCGCCGCTAGAAAATTTATTTGTAACTCACCAATAGCAAAACAGCCAGTATCACTATTTGTAGCTCTAAAAAATACGCTATATGGGTTTATTGGATTATTCACAGTATAATTAGTAGCAATAGCATTGGTGTTTGCATCTGCATCAGCTTGAGTTTCAAAATAAGTATAACTTACTGGTAAAGGAGAAACTTCTGTATCTAAATAACTATTGAAAAAGCTAAAATCTTCAACAATAATAACCGATAAATCATCATCTATATCGCAATATGGTTGCGGAGTTAAGGGGTTTATTTGCACACCTGGACTAATGTTCAATATAATTTCATTATTGTATGTGCAATTTGGGTTTATTTTTGTTAATGTTACAAATAGAGTAGTGCCAGATGTAGTTATGACATATGGTGTTGATTGGTCTAATTCTGGTTCAGAGGTGTTAACGACAGGATCATTTTCGTAAAATTGAACTGTTGTATTAAACTGATCGTTTAAATCGTCTACAATATCTGAGGCTACATCATTTAAATCAAATTCAACACTACCATCAAAATCATTATCGCATTCAAAGAATTCTAAAGGATTTTCTGGTGTTACTGTAAAGAGTGTTCCAGTATATAACAATTGCGTATGTAACTCTATTGGATGTATAGTAGCACAACCTGTAACATTATCTTCTACTCTAATAAATACGACTTGCTCCTCAGCTGTTGTATTGGTGAAATTTGTTGGGTCTGCAATTGGATTATCTCCTGTATTCGCATCTGCACTACTTAGATGATAAGAAACTGTTACACCAGTTAGACCTAATAAAATATCGGCCTCGACACTAGTGATGTCAAACGTTTCAAAGTCGTTTGAGCTACAAGCATCTATTTGTTGAGGTTCGTTATTTATTGGTGGATTATCATTAACAGTTACATCTATATCAGCAGTGTCAAAACATCCTGAAGATGTAGTAACTCTAATAAATACTTGTTCTGGATTTGTTGCAGGTGTATGTGGAATTGCTAATGGATTATTCCCTGTATCTGCATCTGCTTGACTAGAATGATAGGTTACCGTATAATCTGGGTTTCCTCCGGTTATATTATCATTAATACTATTTAAATCTGCACCACCATCATTAGTACAAGCAAAAAATGTGGTTGGATCTGTAATAATAGGAAATTCATTAACCACTAATCTAAATAACGTTATGTAAACACAACCTTGACTATTTACTGCTCTAACATGTATGACTTGCGGATTTACGGTATTATTAAATGTTGTTGTATTTGTTATTGGGTTTGTACCATTAACAGCTTGCGTATTTGTAAAATGATAACTTATGGAATAAGTTTCTGGTTGAGGTAACTCAAGTAGAAGTTCATCATTTGCTTGAGTAAAATTAAAATCTTCAAATCCATCGTTAGATGCATCATCGCATAATTGAATATCTTCTAATTCGGGACCTGTTTCAACATTATTTAAAGATACTGTAATATCATCTGAAAACGCACAAGTTCCGCCATTTAATGGAATTGAAACTTCCACTTGATAATTTCCTGAGTTAGTAACATTTATAATAGGCATATTACTAAGACTTGGCAGGTTTGTTCCATTTACACTCCACTCGTAAGTCGCATTATTATTTAATACAGTAGCATCTAAAATTGCATTTGAGTCGCATGTAGAAATATCATTACCTAAATCTACAGTATTGTCAAAACTATTGGCTTCTATAAATACTGCGGAGTCATAATCCGCAAATCTTGAATCTGCAACAATTAATTTGATAGTATAAAAAACATTGGCTGTAATTGTTGTAGCAGCAGTTAAGACTGTTGTCCTACCGTTATAATTGGTGCTTGCATCAGGACCAAAGAAAAAAGTTTCGTTTGCAGCAGGACAGCCATCATCACCTGTAATTTCATCATGAACTGTGGTTGTATTCACTGGTATTGTTGTAGATGGAATAATAGCAATGTTTGTAAAAGGATTAGCAGTTCCTGCTTCTTTTATTAAAAACACAAAACTATCAGAAAAATTACACGGGTTGGATCCAAAATATTCCTCTGAAGCAAATATGTAATTAAACTGAATAGAGTTCGTACCAGAGATAAAATCGAATTCTATAGAAGTGGCATTAAGTGTATTGTTTACTCCAAGTGCAGTTTCTAAATCTGGATCTGTTGTCCAGGTATTTTCTCCATCACTTATTATACCTGCATTAGTTGTGTTTCCTGCTTCACTAGCTTCTCCTGTGGTTAAAATAATACCACTTTCAAAAGGAAAATTAGATCCATTTCTGTTAAATAAACCAAAGCTATTTAAATTATTTACAGAACCGTTAAAGCTTGAAGAGATATTGCTAATTTCTACACAACCGCTCGCTAAATTGTTTTGAATTACATCTTGTACACTTAAAGAAGTGTCGGTAGTTATTTGTTGCGCATAAGAAAACACACCTATTAGTAATAGTGTTAAATTAAGAATTTGCTTTTTTGTATGTAATTGTAGGTTTTTCAATATATGGAGGAATTTATAAAGTATAATTTAGTGAAAAAAAATAAATAAAGTAAATATATACAAGTATAATTTATAGAATTTAATAAGACAACTATTTGTTTAAGTAAATGTAGCCAGTTACAGGTTGAAGGTTGTCTTGGTTTAACTTAATAACATAAAAATAGGTGCCTACAGGTAAGATTTTATTTTTATTAATACCTCTATTAGAAGTTCCATTCCATCTTGTATTATTATTTCCAGAGAACACTAAAGTTCCATATCGGTTATAAATTAAAAGTTCATGATTAAAATAAACATTATATAAACCAGGGATGTTTAAAGTATCGTTTAATCCATCGTTATTAGGTGAAATTCCAATAGTTCCTGAAATATCTGGTGGACAATTAATGATGTTTAACTCTAATTGTAAAATATCAAAACAGTCTGGTTTTTCAGCTCTTATATAAATAGTTTTATTAATTTGATCACTAACCAGGTGATTGTTGTAGTCTGTTATCTCATTTATGTTTAAGTTTAAATCTTCTAAGCTTTCAAAATAACTAAAACTAAAATATGCTATTTCTATGTCGTTAGTTATAGTTTCTGATAAATCGAAATAAGCAGAATTAAATCCAATATTACATACTTCTTGTGGTTCTAAGTTTATTGTAACTGGTTTTGGAAAAAGTTCAACGTTAATTGCCGATGCATTATTAATCTCACTAATTTCATTTGTAATACCGGACCCATTTCCAATGTCATCTATAACAATTGATAATTCAAAATTTAAAGGTAGAGTAGATGGTATATTTATGGTACTAGTGTAATTAATTGTTTCATCTATTTGTAACTCTACATTAGTTTGAGATTGACCAACTAAAATATTATCTGCATAAAAAGCTATAGGTGTATTTGCTGGTAATGGATCTGTACAGTTAAAGTTATTTACATTGTAGGATACTATTATTGTATTTGAGTTGCAAAATTTTTCATAATTATTTATGGTAATTGTTCCATCTGGTAATTGACTATTTAAAACTGTTATAATATTATTTAATATTATTAAATCAGCTCTTAAAATACCACCAACTATATCTCCTGTAGTTAATTTTATAGTGGCTTGTGTGTCTCCAATACTAATATTACTTTCTATACTGTAAACATCTAAATCGCAATTGTATAATGTACTACTATTGGTAAAACTATTAGTGCCATTAAAGGCATTATCGGGATTATTTAAAGGTGGATTTGAAAGAATATTACCATTAATAGATAAGCTTTCTCCATAGTTTAAAGCATTATCTCCTTCCCAAGCTAGAAAACCAATTTTTGCACCTTCATTATCAAGAACGTTAATGTTGTCGAGAATAATTTCTTTTTCTTGTACATTTCTGTTAATAATGTCTAGACCAACAAAAAGATTAACTTGGTTAAGTGGTAAACTGTTGTTTTCATATATTACATATATACTCCAACCAGCAAAATTTGTTCTATTTGCACAATAACCTGGATTATTAGTTAAAGTTTCACTTATATCTAGATTAGAAAAATTATAAGTTGTGTTTCCTTCAGATAAAACAAAATCGGTAATATCTGTTACACTAGAAAAATAGGATAGGTCTCCCCAAAATGTATCGCTGTAAATTACATTAAATGTATTGTCTGCAATAAAATCTTGGTTATTAAGTGTTACGGTTTCATCTCCTAAGCCAGATCCAGCCCAAAATAAATAGGCAGCAATAATTGTATTGTCTGGATCTAAATTTAGCTCTGCGTTTGAAGAAGGAAGTATTTCACAAAAACTACCTACTAGATTGTTTTCAAATGGATTTAAAGTGTTTCCAATAGCCGTATAATCATACCTACCATTAAATTGCTCGAATATGCTTATTTCTTGAGCGTAAGAAATATTAATAACTAATAATAAGAGAATGATTGCGTTTAATTTCATATTCAAGTTTAACCAAACATGAATATAAACTATTATCTTTTTAAGGTGAAATTATTTCGATAAACGCGACCATCTTCAAGTTTAACGGAAAACCAATAATCATTTGTAGGCATTGGCTTACCATTATAAGTTCCATCCCAACCTAAACCAGTAGGATCTATCTTAGTTAACAATTTACCAAAACGATCAAAAATATAAATTTCTGAATTTGGTTGAAATATTTCATTTACACCATAAACTTGCCAATAATCATGGAAAGAATCACCGTTTGGCGTAAAGTATTGTGGAAATCCAATAACAGAGATATCTACTTTTGCTACACCACAGTTAGCCTTAACGTCTTCAACTAAAACCGTATAAATTCCTGCTGGAATATAGTAAAACAAACCATTGTCTTGATAGCCAATAATTTCTCCATCTTGGTTCTGTAATGCATACTGATATGTACCTTCTCCAGAAGCAGTTACCTCTACAACATTATTGAAATTATTTCCATCGCTAATATAAATTGGTTGCTCAATGGTAGCAACATTAGAAGATTCTATATTAAAAATTCTAGTTTTTTGGCAGCTTGTACTTGTGTTTGTTACTGTTACAATATAACTTCCAATAGTATTAATTTCTATGCTTTCTGTTGTATCACCTGTAGACCAACTAAAATTGTAATCTATAGGATTACCAATTAAATCTGCACTTAACTGTTGTGTTATAGGGAAATCGTTTAAACAATAATAAAGCGTTTGGTTTTCTCCAATGTTTGGTCTTGGATTAATGGTTAATTGTATTTCATTTATTCCAAAGCAATCATTATTGCTTTCTGCTCTTGCATAAATTGTTTGGTTATAAGGTATAGTATTATTATATGGACTAGAAAGTGGATTATTTTCTAAAACGGCATCATTTAAAGTTTCGTAATAATTTATAGAAACGTTAGAAGGTAATCCTGATAGAATAATTGTTGAGAAATTTTCTAAATAAAATGTATTTATGCCATCTTCAGATCCTAATTCATCACATTCTGCAGGCGGATTATAATCTGTAATTTGTGAATTACTAATTTCAAGATTTAAAAGTGATTGTTTTTTACATAAAGTTCCTGGTTCTGTTACAACAACATATATTGTTTCATTAGGAATCGAGTTTGTATAATTAGTTCCATCAATTGGATTTGTTTCTGAATTTGCATTAGCTTGTGTAGTATAAAAAGAAACTGTACTTGTTGTACTATTATTTGTAATGTCGTTGTAAGCTTCTGTTAAATTAAATTGTGTTATTCCATCAGATATCCCATCTTCGTCACATTGTTTAATAGTTACATCTTGTGCAGTTGGAACAGGGTTTATAATTACATTAAATGATTCTGTAGCAAAACATCCTGTATAAAGGTTGTTTTCTATTCTTACAAATAGTTCTTGATTATAAGGTGTTTGGTTATAGTAATTGTTTGGTAATGCTGAGGTTCCTCCATTTGCTTCTGCTTGGGTTAAATGGTAAGTAATTGTGTATTCTGAAGCATTCTGTGTACCTAGGATATCTGAATTAAAACTTGATAAATTAATAGTAGTTTGACCATTAGCATCATCTGAATCTGAGTCGTCATCGCAAGCTTCAAAATTAGAAATTGAATTAATCTCTGGAGAATTATAAACTCCTATATCAAAATCTAAACTATCATAACAATTGGGGTTACCAATATTTTGTACTCTTGCTGTAATGGTTTGCAGAGTAGAAGTATTAGTGTATAAACCAACTATTTCATTTTGATTCATGTCAGAATTTAATTGAGATTCGTAATATTTCACTTCAAAAACAGTAGAGTCTTGTCCATTTAAAATTTCTGTATCTTTAGTCGTTAAATCAAATTCAAATAGGCCATCATTATTATCATCACAAACATAATAGTTAGATGGTGAAGTAGCATTAGGAATGTCGTAATAAGTAACAATAGCTTGACCGTCTAAACTACTGCAATCACCTGAGTTTATGTCAATAAACACATCATAAATACCTGCTTCATTTACAACTAAATCAAAATCATTTTCTGGTAGTGTAACGCCATCTTTTGTCCAAGTATATATTGCTCCAGTAATATTATCAGCAATTAATGTGTAGTTTTCACCGGTACAAAGCGGTAAGTTAACCGTGTTAGTATTGTCCGTAGGGATGATATCAATTTTTTCACTAAAAAAAGATGCAATAAAAGGCGGTAAACCTTGTCTTGAATTAGAGGTTAATGGGATTGCAGATTGTTGATAGTTACAACCTAATCCAACAATATTAGGACTGTCAATAACACTCAAGCTTGGCAAACCTTGGCTATATGTAGCACTCATTGATCTGTAAATCTTACCATCTGGTCCAAGTTGTAAACTACTTCTATATAAAGTTGTTTGATCTAATATTACTTGAGAACCAATAATATCCATTGCTGTTAAATCAAATTGTACTAATGTTGATAGATGATTTGCTGGGTTATTATTATCTGATTGATTACTTGTATTAAAATAATCGTTTGATGATGCAGCGTACAACAGCTGATTGTTAGGTGAAAACTCTACCCCATAAGGTTTTTCACTTGAAGAATTTATAGGCAATTGTTGTGCATTAGAAACAATTCCTGTGGTTAAATCAAAATCGTATAAATAAAGTCCTCCTGAAATATTAGCACTTGCTAGTTTTGTACCATCTGGAGAAAACTTCATATTTCCTCTAAGTTCTGATATTGGAGAATGAGTTTGAGTAGATGGAATTCCATTGATATTAACACCTAAAGGGGTAACTTCAAATGCATGAAATGTTCTCATTTGTGAAGCACTATTTCCTGCTGCATTAGAGAAAGCTACCACCCAAATATTTCCAGTTTGACAGTCTTTTAATACTGCAGAAACTTTTTCGGCACAAGATGATAATAAATTAACATTTTTATTACTTGTAACTCCACCAAGACCATTATCTAATGTCATATCAACTTCAGAGAAGTTTAAACCAAGTGTACCTTGACTTGAACCAACTGTAAAAATATAATAGATATTACTATCTTCAGGTTTTGGAACAATTATGGCAGATTGTGAACTAGATTGGTCTCCTTTAAGACCAGATCCATTTAACATTAAATCATGGTTTCTATTGTATACAAAAGTTCCATCGGTGTACATTTGTAATATACCAAATTCGTTGGAAATTGTGGTACAACCTTCAATGGTAGACATTGCTCCATCACTTACAGCGTTAACATTATTGTTGTTATCAAAATTAATTCCTGAAAAATCACCAAAATACCAATTTGCAGCTTGTCTTTGAGCACTAACGTTTATGGTAAATATTGTGATAAATAATATATATAAAGTACTTTTTTTCATAGCAATATCAAAGATATTACAAAAAAACGAAAGCTAATTTAGTTTTTATGTTAAATATCTCTTATAACCTACAAGTCTCTTTTCTTTATTAGTACATACGAACCATATATGAATAATGCAGCCCAAACCAATACAATAACAATTTCGTACCAATGTACAGCGTAATCAAATTCAAATTTTTCTCCAACTTGGTTTGCAACCGTTTTTACAGCACCAAGTCTGGAAAAAGGCTCATCTATTAAATTCCAAAGCGCTTTAAAAGGTAAGAATTGATAATACTGATCTACAAGAGCTCTACTATTAAAGTAATTTACAAAAAAAATAAAGCTAAAAAACTCAATAAAAAAATAAAAAATAATACCTCCAACAGCAAATGCAGACCTTTTAATAAGCACACCAAAAAATAAACCTATAGAAAAAAATCCAATTAACTTAATAAAAAAGGCTAATAAATACTCAAGTCCTGAAAAGACATGATATGTTTCAGTTATTGCTGAAAAACTATAGCCTAGGATTAATGAGATTATAAATACAAAAAGCGAGGATATTATAGCCAACATTAATACGGTTAAAAATTTTGAAGTAATAAATTCCTTTTTACTTAAGCCATCTATTAAATTCTGCTTTATAGTTTTATTACTGTATTCATTAGCTACCATGGATACAATAACTAACAACAAAAAGAACTTTAGTAATGCAGTAAAAAAGGTATTAAAATGCCATATATATGGGAAATTAAAAATGCCTTGTTCAGCTAAGTCAAAATGAATTGGACCAATGTCAAATTTTACATAAGCTAATAATGCTATACAAGTTAGTAAGGCAAAATAGGTTATAACTAATACCTTACTAGCTCTATTATTCCAAAGTTTTATAAATTCAATTTCTAATAATCGTCTCATTTTAGTTGGTTTTGCTAGTTAATTGTAAAAATTGTTCTTCTAAACTTTCTTTTCGTTTAACTAAATGCGTTAAAACAATACTATTATTAAACAAGCGTTTGTTAAGTTCTGAGGCTGATAAATCAGTATTTAAATGAGCAGTAATCATATTATTACTAAGTGTTGTTTTTTCTATCTCTGGTAAATCATTTAAAACGTTATTCAAACTATTTAAATCATCACTTTTTAATTCAAAAAAGCCAAAAGTAGAAATCATTTCATCTACGCGACCAGTATATAAATTTTCCCCTTTTCTAAGCACAACTACGTGAGAACATACTTTTTCTACTTCATCTAATAAATGTGACGCTAATAGTATAGTAGTACCTTGACTGGCAATTTTTTGAATAATTGCTCTTATTTGATGAATACCTTGAGGGTCTAATCCGTTAGTAGGTTCATCTAAAATTAATATCTCAGGATCATTAAGTAGAGCAGAAGCTATAGCTAAACGTTGTTTCATTCCTAAAGAAAAAGTACTAAACTTACTATGCTGTCTATCGATTAAGCCTACTAATTCTAATTTTTCTGCAATTTTATCTTCGGAAATGTCTTTAATTTTACACACCAATTTTAAATTTTTGTGTGCTGTCATGTATGGATAAAAATTTGGTCGTTCAATAATTGCTCCAACCTTTTTTAAGGCATTATGTGTGTCAACTTTTCCTTCAAACCAACTAAAATCACCACTAGTTTTATTTACCACATTTAAGACAATACCTAATGTGGTAGATTTCCCACTTCCATTTGGTCCTAAAATGCCATAAACATGACCTTTTTTAATTGAAAATGAAAGATTGTTTACGGCAATTAAACTACCGTACTTTTTTGTTAGGTTATTAATTTCTAGTATGGTTTCCAAATTAATTTTAGGTTTTGGTTATAAAGTTTAGACGACGTACTATAGCTTTTGTTACGTTAATTTTTAACTTTTATTTAATTTATATTACTCTTTATATATATTATATTTGGTAAAAGACTAATTTAAAACCTATGAAAATGATTAAAAACACATTTAAATTCTTGACTCTTATTACTTTGGTAATTGTGTCAAGTTGTAGCAGTAGTGATGATAATACGTTAATATTAAATCAGCAAACTACAAAAACGTATCAACTATCATCTAATACAAATGATAACGTTAGTGGTACAGCAAAGTTTATTAAAAACTCCAACGGTTCTGTAACTGTTGAGTTAGATTTAGATAATACACCAGATACTGGTATGCATCCAGCACACATTCATTTTAATACAGCAGCAGAAACAGGTGATATTGCGGTTGATTTAGGAATTGTAGATGGTGCAACAGGATTTAGCACTACAACATTTACAGCGTTAGATAATGGAACTCCAATTACTTATGAAGATATGATAGACTTTAATGGTTATATTAATGTTCATTTAAGTGCAACAGAATTAGGAACTGTTGTTTCTCAAGGTGATATTGGACAAAATGCCTTGACAGGAGTTAGTAAGTTTTATAATTTAGACGAAATAAACAGTTCTGGAATTAGTGGAACAGCTCAGTTTTTTGAACGTGTAAATGGGAATGCATTAGCTGTTTTAGAACTTACGGGAACTTCTTTAGGAACAGACCATTTGGCTCATATACATATGAATGATGCAGCAACTGGCGGAGGAATTACATTTACTTACAACAATGTAGATGGTGAGACTGGAGTTAGTGATACTAATTTATCAGAGTTAGATGATACCACAGCATTTACTTATGAAGATGTTCTTACTTATAATGGTTATGTAAATATTCATGCAAGTACAACAGACCTTACAGTTGTTGCTCAAGGAAATATTGGTATTAATGAAGGTGTAACAGTTCCAAATACATTTACTTATGATGTTTCTAACAGCGGAACATCTTCTTATGATTTTACAGGAAATGGATTAAGCGCAGATAGCAATCCAAATTTAACTTTTGTTAGAGGTAATACTTATGTTTTAAATATCAATACACCAAGTCATCCGTTTTATATTAAAACAGTTCAAGGTAATGGAACAGGTAATGCTTATTCTACTGGTGTAACAGGTAACGGAATTTCTTCGGGAACATTAACTTTTGTAGTACCAATGGATGCACCAGACACTTTATTTTATAACTGTCAATTTCATGGCGCAATGACTGGAACTATTACAGTAATAGATTAATTTATAAAGAAAATTAATCACAAATAAAGACCAATCTGTTTTAAGATTGGTCTTTATTTTATTTTGTAAATTACTTATTATTTCTTCTCTGCGACTAACTCCGCAATTTTACAAATGACTTCTGTAGCTTTAATCATACTTTCTACAGGAACATACTCGTAACGTCCGTGAAAATTATGTCCACCCGCAAATATATTAGGACAAGGTAATCCCATAAAACTTAATTGCGATCCATCTGTTCCACCTCTAATGGCTTTAATTAAAGGTTTAATTCCTAATTGTTTCATAGCTTCTTCTGCAATATCTACAATATGCATTACAGGTTCCACTTTCTCCTTCATATTAAAATATTGATCTTTAATTTCAGTAGAAATTACTTCGCGACCATATTGACTATTTAACTCATTGGTTAATTTAAGCATCACTTCTTTTCGGGCTTCAAAATGCGCTTTATCGTGATCTCTAATAATATACTCTAAAACCGTTTCTTCAACTTCACCTTTAATACTATATAAATGAAAGAATCCCTGGTAACCTTCAGTATGTTCTGGAGTTTCTAATTTTGGTAAAGAATTCATAAACTCGCTTGCTATGTACATAGAGTTTATCATTTTTCCTTTAGCATAACCAGGATGCACTATTTTTCCTTTTACTTTAACAACAGCTCCAGCTGCATTAAAGTTTTCGTATTCTAACTCACCAATCTGACTTCCATCCATGGTATAAGCCCAATCTGCTCCAAATTTTTCAACATCAAATTTATGAGCGCCACGACCAATTTCTTCATCTGGTGTAAAACCAACACGAATTTTACCGTGCTTAATTTGTGGATTTTGAACTAAATATTCCATTGCCGAAACAATTTCTGTAATTCCTGCTTTATCATCTGCACCTAAAAGTGTTGTTCCATCTGTAGTAATTATGGTTTGACCTTTATATTGTAATAAATCGTCAAAATAATCAGGAGAAAGCACAATATTTTCAGCCTCATTTAAAATAATATCTTTTCCGTCGTATGACTCAATAATTTGAGGTTTTACGTTAGCACCAGTAAAATCTGGTGTTGTATCAAAATGAGAAATAAACCCAATAGTTGGCACTTCGTAATCTAAATTACTTGGTAATGTAGCCATTATATATGCATGCTTATCTATAGTTACATCTTCTAAACCTATAGCTTTTAATTCTTCAACTAAAGCATTAGCTAAATCCCATTGTTTTGCTGTACTTGGTGTTGTATCACTTGCTGGGTCAGATTCTGTATCTACAGTTACATAACCTACAAACCTTTTAATTATATCTTCTTTAGAAATCATTTTGTAAAATTTTAATCCGTTTTCAAAGTTACAATTTTAAAGGTTTTTATCATTTTTATTGCTGATATTTTTTAAGTAGCGTATTTTTGCACAAACCTACACAGATGTACAAATCTATAATAAGACCAATACTTTTCTCTTTCGATCCCGAGAAAATTCATTATTTCACTTTTTCATTAATCCGTTTTTTAAGTAAAATTCCTGGTGTGACTTCAATTTTTAGAAGTTTATATCAAGTAAACGATAAAAAACTTGAACGCGAATTATTTGGTTTAACCTTTAAAAACCCAGTAGGATTAGCAGCAGGTTTTGATAAAAATGCAGTGCTTTATAACGAATTAGCCAATTTTGGTTTTGGTTTTATAGAAATTGGAACTGTTACACCTTTGCCTCAAGAAGGAAATCCTAAGAAACGTTTATTTAGGCTGAAAGACGATAAAGGAATTATTAATAGAATGGGTTTTAATAATGAAGGTTTAGAACAAGCTATTATTCAATTAAAGAAAAATAAAGGGAAATTAATTATAGGAGGAAACATAGGAAAAAACACGCAAACAAAACCTGAAGATTACACTGCAGATTACTTAATCTGTTTTAATGCGTTGCATCCTTATGTAGATTATTTTGTACTTAATGTTAGTTGTCCAAATGTTGGAAGCCACGCCAAGTTAACCGATAAAGATTATTTAGAAGAATTAATTTCTGAAGTTAAAAAAGCAAACGCTACGTTTAGTAAACAGAAGCCAATTTTACTTAAAATTGCTCCGGATTTGAACGATATTCAGTTAGATGAAATTATTGAATTGGTAAGCAAAACCAAGCTTGATGGTGTAATTGCGAGTAATACGTCTGTAGATAGGACAGGTCTAAAAGCAACTGAAGCACAATTAGCAGCTATAGGAAATGGTGGCGTTAGCGGACAACCAATTAAGGAAAAGAGCACGCAAACCATAAAATACTTAGCAACAAAAAGTAATAAAGCATTTCCAATAATTGGAGTAGGAGGCATTCACTCTGAACAAGATGCTCTAGAAAAAATTAATGCTGGAGCAGATTTAGTTCAAGTTTATACTGGCTTTATTTATGAAGGTCCAAGATTAGTTAAACATATTAATAAAGCCTTACTTAATAATTAGTTTTTTAGTCTGAATTCCATTTTGAGTATTTAGTCTAAACATGTACACACCAGAATTTAAGTTAGATACATTTAAAGTCTCAGATTTTAATTCGGTAGTATTAAAAGACTTTACTAATTTTCCTAATACATTGTAAACTTCAATAGTTTTTAAGGCATTAGCGTTGTTTTTACTCACATTTAAAACGCCATTTGTTACTGGATTAGGATATAACTTAATTGATTCATCAATTTTAGAAAAACTATCTGTACTTAACGATTTTAACGTTAAAGTTAACGTTCCAATTTTAGTTCCATTAAAAGGCGAGCCCATAATTTTAGTTATTGGCATTGGCGCATTTGGCATATTAGCAGAAGCATAAGAACTTCCAGAATCTGTACCGGCATCATAAACAAAAACGTCTATAGTAAATGTTGTTTTCCAATCTGTATTTGTATTGTTTCTTAAATCCAAGCTATTTACTGCCATAAACCAATCTGGACTAGGCGCAATCATACTAACTAAAGTTAAGTAATGATGTTCTGTGGTAAATTCTACATTAGAAATTGTGGTACTTTGGTTGTATCCAGAAATAGACTGACTTAACCATTCTTTAGAGTTAGAGTTGGAAGTTACTTCGTTTTCAAATTGATTATTAGCACCTAATTCGGCAACATTTTTAATTCCTGTAGTTGCTATATTACCAACTTCCATAAAAACATTTTCGGTTTTATGTGTTGCACCAACTAATGGACTCCAATGTGCAGAGTTTGGAATGCTTTCATGTTCGGAAGCATTCCAAGTGCTTGTAAACGTAATATCGTAAGTCGCATTATTTTGACTTATAACCTGAGTTAGGGCAAAAAAGGTAACTAATGTAAATAGATATGTAAAGTTTTTCATGTACAAACGTTTTATTCTTAGACGATTAAATCTTTAGAGTCTTACATTATATACGAGAAAATTAAGAAGTTGGTTTTGTTTTTATAAATAGTAATATATTAGTTGCTTAATAAAATTGTTAAGTACTTTTTTATCTTTATGGATTATAATCTTTTAATTTCTTTTGTAATAGCAACGTTGGCATTAGCCATATCTCCTGGACCAGATAATATATATGTAGTAATGCAAAGTATTGCACATGGAAAAAAATATGGTTTAGCTACAGTTTGTGGTTTAATTTCAGGTTGTTTAGTTCATACAACCATTGTGGCTTTTGGAGTTTCTGTAATTATTAAAGAAAACGAATGGTTATTTTTTGGAATAAAATTATTAGGTGCTATTTACTTGTTATACTTGGCTTTTAAGGTATTTAAAAGTCCTTCGGATTTTTCTATTGAAGGAAATCAAGTTCCTAAAAAATCTTTGTTACAATTATTTAAGCAAGGCTTTATAATGAATGTTTTAAATCCAAAAGTCTCTTTATTTTTCTTGTCTTTTTTTCCTGCTTTTTTGTTTAGTAAAGATTTAAGTACAGTTATTCAGTTTTACGTTTTAGGAGGCTTATTTATGTTAACGTCTTTTATTATTTTTTCTGGATTGGCTTTGTTATCGGGAAGTATTTCAACCTATTTAAAGCAATCTAATAAAATAGGGATTTACTTAAAGTGGCTTCAAATAATTGTATTTATTGCTATTGCAGTATATTTAATATTTAGTTAATAAATTTAAAGAAAACGTTTTCGTAAACTTATCAAATTACTATATTTGAGGCAATGAAATCAGAGATTAAAATTATAGAATGTCCAAGAGATGCCATGCAAGGAATAAAGCAATTTATTCCAACAGCAGAAAAGGTGCAATATATTCAATCCTTACTTCGTGTAGGTTTTGACACAATTGATTTTGGTAGTTTTGTATCGCCTAAAGCTATTCCGCAAATGGTGGATACTGCTGAGGTTTTATCTCAGTTAGATTTATCTGCAACTAAAAGTAAATTATTGGCTATTATTGCTAATACTAGAGGTGCGGAACAAGCTTGTCAGCATCCAGAAATACAATATTTAGGCTTTCCATTTTCTATTTCGGAGAATTTTCAAATGCGAAATACACATAAAACTATTGCGCAATCTATAGTAACGTTAAACGAGATTTTAAACCTTGCCAATAAACATGGTAAAGAAGTGGTTGTTTATATTTCTATGGGCTTTGGTAATCCTTACGGTGATCCATGGGATGTTAATATAGTAGGCGAGTGGACAGAACGTTTAAGTAAAATGGGCGTAAAAATATTGTCTTTAAGTGATACCATTGGAAGTTCGGATCCAGAAAGTATTTCTTATCTATTTTCTAATCTAATTCCAGAATATTCTAAAATTGAATTTGGTGCGCATTTACATACCACACCAACAACTTGGTTTGAAAAAGTAGACGCAGCTTACAACGCAGGTTGTTTACGTTTTGATGGCGCTATACAAGGTTTTGGAGGTTGTCCTATGGCAAAAGATGAACTAACTGGCAATATGCCTACAGAAAAATTATTATCTTACTTCACTACTAAAAAAGTTAATAACCTTAATGCTATGCCTTTTGAAAGTTCTTATAACGAAGCTTCAAAGATTTTTAAAACATATCATTAAACATCTAATATATTCCTAAATAAAAAAGCTCATACCAATATGATATGAGCTTTTTTATTAACTTAAACTTTTTTAAAATTGAAATTCTAATCCAGCGTAAGTTCCAAAAGGATGTCCTGGTCTTAATCCTGCGGGTACTCTTGACACTGCATACTCATTATTCAATAAGTTAATGATATTTGCTGTAGCACTTAATTTAGGCGTAATTTTATAACGACCAGATAAGTCTAATACAATTGCGGATTCCACTTTTTGGTTAGCAGGTATGTTTCCACTTCCAGTAACAGTTCTAAAAGCACCATTGTATCTTGCGTTTAAATTAACATTGTATTTTGCATGTTCTAAACCTATGCTTGTATTAAATTGATGTTTAGCTATGTAAGGAATTTCATCACCTTCTGAAATAGTTCCCCAAATACTATCATCACTTCCAAAACTATTTAAAAACTCAGAGTCTGTAAAGGTATAACCTAACGTTATTGGTAGTGCGTATGTTGAGCTATTCTTTAAAACGTCGTAATTTAATAACAATTCTATTCCTTTTACAGAAACTTCGCCTGCATTAAATAAATCTAAGCTTCCTGTTCCTCCAGTTGCAGCTAAATCACTTCCTAATAAATTGCTATAATCGTTATAGAACCCAACGACTTCACCTTGTATTCCTTTGTAAGTAAATCTAGTTCCTAATTCGTAGTTTATACTTTCTTCAGATTTTTGTCCTTCTGCATTTCCTGGAGGAGAAAAACCTTTGTGTACACCACCAAATAAGGATAGATCGTTATTAAATCTGTAGTTAAACCCAATACCAGGAATGACAATATCTACTTTGTTTTCTCTGATTGATAAATTAGCTCCAGTTCTTGAAGGGTCATTGGTTCCAAAATTATCACGTCCTAAAACAATGTTTTCATAACGTAAACCTGGTGTTAGTGTTAAGTTTTTATGTTTAAATTTATACATAGCATAACCTGCAAAAGCTTTGGCATTACTAATTCTGTTAGCATCACTACCTTGAGGAGCAGCAGTTGTTAACTGCATGATTCCGTTCTTGATACTATATCCATCTTTCCATTGGAATCGATCCTCTTCGTCATAATGATAACGAAATCCAACTTCTATATCATGGAATGTGTTTTCGCCATAAAAATGATAATCAAATTTAGTTTGCACTCCTTTAGAAATATAAGCTCTATTATTAGCTTTAACTAGTAATGCATCTGCACCAGAATTTAAACTTCCATTCGTGTATCCAAAATGAGTAGGAAAGTTTTCAGGATTTTCAACAATGGTAGCAATACCAACTTTCTCTCCATTGGCTACAACGTCATTTAATTTATACCAGTTACGTTCAAATTTATTATAATATGCATTTGTACGAATACTTAAATTTTTACTGAATTCTAGATTATGTGTTACCATAAATTGTAAATGCTCATTGGTCATTTTGTCTACTTGAGAACTAGCATAACGATCAAACGGATTAGCATCAAAATCAGCTTCAGTTAACCCTAAATAAGTTTCGTTTGATACTTCATCTGCATATTGAAACTTAAACTCTACATTTTGTTGAATTGCTGCATCTTTACTGTTATTTAATCTCAATTTTGCTACTATATCGTTTTTATCAAAACCTGTGTTGGCTTCATTTAATAGATTTTTAAACCCATCAGAATTAAAGTTTAAATACTCAATATTATAACCAATATGCTCTTTGCTATCTCCAACAGAAGCATATAATTGGCCACTATTAAAGCTACCGTAAGAGGCTTTTATTCTGCCAGAAAAAGTATCAGGAATTTGAGTGGATACCAAGTTAATGGCGCCTCCAGTTGTAAATGGTCCATATTGTACTTGACTACTTCCTTTTAAAATTTCTACTGCTTGCATACGCCCTACAGATGGAAAATAATATGCGGCAGAAGCACTATAAGGTGCAGGAGCTATTAATACTCCATCTTCCATTAAACTAATTTTTGAACTACGTTCTGGCGAAGTTCCTCTTAAACTAATGTTAGGACGTAAACCAAAACCATCTTCTTCTACAATTGTTACACCAGGAACAGTTCTTAATACACGATTAATATCTGTATATCCTAATTTTTTTAATTCTTCTGGAGAAATGTAATAGGCAGATCCTGTTCTGTTTTTTGCAACATATTTGTTACCAAAAATAACGTTTGATTTAATTCGTACTTCGTCTAACTTTTGAATAGTATCTAAAGTTGTTTTTTGAGGTTTTTCTTCGTTTTGAGCATAAATTATACTTGTAAAGCATAAGAAAATAAGGATTATTATCTGTTTCATTTATTTAGACTGATTAAGAATAAGGTTTGTTTGAGTGTGCAAATATAAGTTTCATAATTACTTTTTCAAAGCTTATTTAGAATAAATAAAAACAATATTTTTAAGCTATTGATAGTTAATAAGTTATAAATGTTAAATTTTTAGATAAGCTTTATCTTTTTCAAAAAATTATTTAATTATGAGTAAAAAAAATGAATTTTAGTTCATATAAAAAGTGTATATTTGCATGCAATTATAATAGTAATTGCAAAATGACTGCACACGAAAACAAAATTGTAGGCGAAGGATTAACATACGACGATGTATTATTAGTTCCAGCTTTCTCAGAAGTACTTCCTAGAGAAGTAAACATTCAAACAAAATTTACTAGAAATATCACTATTAATGTACCAATAGTTTCAGCAGCTATGGATACAGTTACTGAAAGCGACATGGCAATTGCTATTGCTCGTGAAGGTGGAATTGGTGTGTTGCATAAAAATATGACTATAGAGCAACAAGCTCTAGAAGTACGAAAGGTAAAGCGTGCCGAAAGTGGTATGATTATAGACCCTGTAACTTTACCTCTTACCGCCAAAGTTCTTGATGCAAAACAAGCCATGAAAGAACATAAAATTGGTGGGATTCCTGTAGTTGATGAAAATGGTCAATTAAAAGGAATTGTTACTAATCGTGATTTACGCTTTGAACATGAAAACCATAGACCTATTATTGAAGTAATGACTAAAGATAATTTAGTTACTGCTCCAGTAGGAACTTCATTAAAAGAAGCAGAAGGAATTCTTCAAGAAAACAAAATTGAAAAACTACTTATTGTAAACGATAATTATCACTTAGAAGGTTTAATTACGTTTAGAGATATTACTAAGTTAACACAAAAGCCATCAGCTAATAAAGATACTTATGGTCGTCTTAGAGTTGCGGCAGCATTAGGTGTTACTGCAGATGCGGTAGATAGAGCAGAAGCTTTAGTTAAATCTGGAGTAGATGCAGTAATTATAGATACAGCTCACGGACATACTAAAGGTGTGGTTTCAGTATTAAAAGCAGTTAAAGCTAAGTTTCCAAATTTAGATGTTATTGTTGGTAATATTGCAACAGC
>Ga0105354_1000026_pt1 | contig 95719 bp, 80 predicted proteins | sample GOMGulsemesocosm_FD_83658 | JGI IMG/M metagenome (GOLD analysis project Ga0105354, IMG submission 83658) | Methane-oxidizing microbial communities from mesocosms in the Gulf of Mexico - GOM9B Gulf of Mexico | ecosystem: Environmental > Aquatic > Marine > Cold seeps | place: USA: Gulf of America...
GATAAAGAGTTTTTTGATTCATTTTGAAAGACTATTTTTGTTAACTGATTAAAAATTAACCCTACTTCAAAATTTAGAAGAGATGAAAAAAATTACTAAAGCAACTTATTTAAAATGGTATGAGGACATGCTGTTTTGGAGAAAGTTTGAAGATAAATTAGCTGCAGTATATATCCAGCAAAAAGTAAGAGGTTTCTTGCATTTGTATAATGGTCAAGAAGCTGTTTTGGCAGGTTCTTTGCATGCAATGGATTTGTCTAAAGATAAAATGATTACTGCTTATCGTAATCATGTTCAGCCAATAGGTATGGGGGTAGATCCTAAAGCTGTTATGGCGGAATTATATGGTAAGGTTACTGGTACTTCTAAAGGTATGGGAGGTTCAATGCATATTTTTTCTAAAGAAAAAGGGTTTTACGGAGGCCACGGAATTGTTGGTGGACAAATTCCTCTAGGAGCTGGAATGGCTTTTGGAGATAAATATCACAATACAGGAGCAGTATCACTATGTTATTTTGGAGATGGAGCTGCGCGTCAGGGATCATTACATGAAACATTCAATATGGCTATGTTGTGGAAGCTTCCTGTAGTTTTTATTGTAGAAAACAATGGATATGCAATGGGGACTTCTGTAGAACGTACAGCTAATCATACAGATATATATAAATTAGGATTAGGGTATGAAATGCCTTGTCGTCCAGTTGATGGAATGGACCCAGTTGCAGTTGCAAAAGAAATGGATATTGCCATGGAACATGCCAGAGCAGGAAATGGACCTACCTTTTTAGAAATGAAAACCTATCGTTATAGAGGCCACTCTATGTCAGATGCGCAACATTATAGAACAAAAGATGAAGTAGCAGAATATAAAAAAATAGACCCTATAACAACTGTTAAGGCTACTATTTTAGAGAAAAAATACGCTACCGAAGATCAGATAGAAGAAATTAATAATCGTGTTAAAGCGCTAGTTAAAGAATGTGAGCAATTCGCTGAAAATTCCGCTTATCCAGAAGTACAGCAAATGTACGACATGGTTTACGAACAAAAGGATTATCCGTTTATCTCTCATAAATTATAAGCAATGGCAATAGTAGTTAATATGCCCCGTTTGAGTGATACCATGACAGAAGGTGTGGTGTCAACTTGGTTAAAAAGTGTTGGTGATAAAGTTGAAGAAGGAGATATTCTTGCTGAAATTGAAACTGACAAAGCAACAATGGAGTTCGAATCATTTAATGAGGGAACTTTATTGTATGTAGGAATTCAAGAAGGAGAAACTGCCCCAGTGGATTCTTTATTGGCAATTATCGGTGATGAGGGTGAAGATATTTCTGCCTTATTAGTAGGAGGGATATCTGAGACTAAAGAAGAAAGAGTAGTTGCTGAAACTTCTACTGATATAGAAGAGTCAACAGCTGTTGATTTACCTGAAGGAGTGATAGTAGTAACTATGCCTCGTTTAAGTGATACGATGACGGAAGGAACTGTGGCGACATGGCTAAAAAATGTTGGAGATATAGTTAGTGAAGGAGATATCCTAGCTGAAATTGAAACAGACAAAGCTACAATGGAGTTTGAATCTTTTAATGAAGGGACATTGTTATATGTAGGTCTTCAGGAAGGAGAAGCAGCTCTTGTAGATAGTGTTTTGGCAATTATAGGTCCTAAAGGAACTGATGTAACTGATATTGCAGCGAACTATACGAAAGATGAAGAAGCTCCTAAAAAGAAAGATACTAAAGTAGCGGTTTCAAAACCTGTTGCTGTAGCTAAGTCAGAAAAAAAGAAAATAGAAAAGAAAACTTCAAATAAGACAGAAAGAGTATTTGCATCACCTTAGCTAAAAAAATGGCTGAAGATAAGGGGATTGCATTGAATATGATTTCTGGATCTGGAGAAAATGGAAGAATAATAAAGAAAGATATTGAAAATTATCAACCAGTTTCGAGTGGTGCTAATTTAGGTGTTTTTGTTCCTTCGGGAGAAGAGAAAACAGAAGACATTTCTAATTCTCAAATGCGTAAAGTAATTGCACGTAGATTAGGTGAGTCTAAATTTACAGCACCTCATTATTATTTGAATGTTGAGTTTGATATGGAAAATGCAATTGCCTTTAGAAAGCAGTTCAATACACTTCCTGAAATTAAAATATCTTTTAATGATATTATTGTTAAGGCGTCAGCTTTAGCTTTAAAGCAACATCCACAAGTAAACTCTCAATGGTTTGATGATCGTATTCAATTAAATCATCACGTACATGTAGGAGTAGCTGTTGCAGTAGAAGATGGTTTGGTAGTTCCTGTAGTGGAATTTACTAATGAAAAGTCATTACCGCAAATTGGAGCTGAAGTAAAAGATTATGCAGTTAGAGCAAGACAAAAGAAATTGACTCCACAAGAAATGGATGGAAGTACATTTACGATATCTAACTTAGGAATGTTTGGTATCGAGAGTTTTACATCAATTATAAATCAACCTAACTCAGCAATTTTATCTGTAGGAGCAATAGTTGAAAAGCCAGTTGTAAAAGACGGGCAATTAGCAGTTGGAAATACAATGAAATTAACATTAGCTTGTGATCACAGAACTGTTGATGGAGCAACTGGAGCTCAATTTTTACAAAGCTTAAAAGGGTTTATTGAGAACCCTGTAACGATGTTAGTATAATTAAATTTATAGAAATTTGCATATTATAAATCCCGTTTCAGTTTTGAAGCGGGATTTTTTTATCTTTATGAAAAATTAAACCAATGTTTAAAAGAATAATATCAGTAGGAATAGTAGTAAGTATTATCTCTTGTAGCTCAACAAAAACTACAATTGATGATTCAAGTAAATCTGACGAAGACACAACTCAAACAGAAGTAAAAGATGAAAATGAAATAGCGACGCATGCCCTTACAGTTGTTCATAATGAAGGAGATGGTAAAAAAGCAAGCGAGGTATCTTCTGAAGCCATGAAAACTATTGTTTCTTATTTAGCTTCTGATGCTTTGGCAGGTCGCGATACAGGAAGTGAAGGAATAGATAAAGCTGCAACTTATATCTCAAATTATTTAAAAAGTAATGGAGTTGGTCCATACTATTGTGGGTATAGAGATGTGTTTAATGTTAGTGGAAAAGAAGCGTTTAATGTAGTTGGTTTATTAGAAGGAACTGATCCAGTATTACGAGATGAATATGTGGTTATTGGTGCGCATTATGATCATATAGGAAAAGGAAAAAAAGTAGGTGATGATGTGATTGCTAATGGAGCTAATGATAATGCTGCAGGAACCGCTGCTGTTATGCAAATGGCAAAGTATTTTTCTAAAATAAAAAAGAATAAACGTAGTATAATATTTGTGTTATTTGCAGCTGAAGAAAAAGGCTTGTTAGGATCGAAACATCTAGCAAAGCAAATGAAGGAGGCGGATAGAAATGTGTATGCTATGTTGAATTTTGAAATGATTGGCGTTCCTTTAATAGGTAAAAACTATACAGCATATGTAACTGGGTACGATAAGTCGAATCTTGCAGAAAAAATGAATACATATGCAAGTGCTAGTTTAGTAGGGTATTTACCTCAAGCTAAACAATATCAATTGTTTTCAAGATCAGATAATTATCCATTTTACCAAGAGTTTAATATACCAGCACAGACTTTTTGTACTTTTGATTTTACAAATTTTGATTATTACCATCATGTAGATGATGAAGTGGATAAATTGGATTTTAACCATATGGCAAGTTTTGTAAATGCATATTTGCCAGCGATAGAAAAAGTAGTGAATTCTGCTCCAAATGAAATTAGATTAAATGACTAAAAATATAATAATAACAGGGACAAGTAGAGGTATTGGTTTTGAATTAGTTAAACTTTTTGCAAATGCTGGACATCAAATATTAAGTTTATCTAGAAATATTGATCCAATAGTGAGTTTGAATTTAAAGAATGTCACAGCACTCTCATTTGATTTATCTGTTGATACTGAATACATAAAAGTGTCAGAATTTATTTCAGCCAATTGGAATAATAAGGTAGATATTTTAATAAACAATGCTGGATTGTTGGTAAACAAACCTTTTCAAGAAATATCAAAACAGGACTGGTTAAAAGTATATGAAGTAAATGTTTTTGGTGTTGCTGAATTGACTAAAACGGTATTACCTTTTATGAGTTCAGGAAGTCATGTGATTACTGTCAGCTCAATGGGAGGGATTCAAGGATCAATGAAGTTCCCTGGATTAGCAGCCTACAGTTCTAGTAAAGGAGCTGTTATTACGTTATCAGAAGTGTTAGCGGAAGAGTATAAAGAGCAACAAATTGCATTTAATGTATTGGCTTTAGGAGCAGTACAGACCGAAATGTTAGAAGAAGCTTTTCCTAGTTATGAAGCACCTCTAAAAGCGAAGGAAATGGCAAATTATATTTGTGATTTCTCACTTACTGGGAATAAGTATTATAACGGAAAAGTATTAGAAGTGTCAAGTACAACGCCATAAGTATGGAAGAAGTTCTATTGAAATATTTGCCTGAACGTTCTGTTTTAATTGTTTTTGAATTAATCAAAAGCAATAATGTTAGTTTAAAAATAGTGAGTGAACGGGTTACCAAGCATGGTGATTATAGACGTACACCTGATGGAAAACACCAAATAACGGTGAATTCAAATTTGAATAAGTATCGTTTTTTAATGACTTTGGTTCATGAGATAGCACATTTGATAGCAATTGAAAAGTATGGAAGAAATATTAAACCTCATGGAATAGAATGGAAGCATACGTACCAACAATTAATGTTGCCATTTATAAATCCATCTGTTTTTCCAAATCAATTGTTGCCTGATATTGCTAATCATTTTAAAAATCCTAGGGCAAGTAGTGATACCGATGCTAAGTTATCGGTATTGTTAAAACAATTTGACGAGAAAACAGATAAAAATTATATTTTTGAAATACCTTTTGGAAGTACATTTCGTATTCATAACGGAAAAGTATTTAAAAAGGGTAACAGACGAATTAAGCGTTATGAATGCATGGAGTTGAGTTCGGGTAGAGTATACTTGTTTCAACCTAATGCAGAGATAGAATTGCTTAAAGCAAATTAAAGAATAAATTAAAAAAATAAGTTTCCCTTTTGTAAGGGAAAGACAAAGAATTGTCTATGAATAAAAATTATTACGCAATATTAATGGCAGGTGGTGTTGGATCGCGTTTTTGGCCAGTAAGTACTTCAGGTTTCCCAAAACAGTTTCATGATATGTTAGGAACAGGAGATACGCTTATTCAAAAAACGTTTTCTAGATTGAGTAATTTAATTCCAAAAGAGAATATTTTCATTTTAACTAATGAAAAATATAATGATTTAGTATTGGAGCAATTACCAGAGGTTACTCAACGACAAGTGGTGTTAGAGCCGGCTATGCGTAATACGGCTCCATGTATTTTATATGCATCATTAAAAATTCAAAAAGAAAACCCAGATGCAGTGATGATTGTTGCGCCGAGTGATCATTGGATTGAGGATGAAAAAGCATTTACTAATAATGTACAACAAGCTTTTGAGTATTGTTCAAGAAATGAAGCATTAATGACTTTAGGAATTCCACCAACATTCCCAAATACTGGTTATGGGTATATTGAGTGTGATAAAAGTACTCAGGATGATATAAAAGAAGTTCGTCAGTTTAGAGAAAAACCTGATTATAATACTGCTAAAGAATTTATAGCTCAAGGTAATTTCTTATGGAATGCAGGTATTTTTATGTGGAGTGCAAAAAGTGTTGTGAATGCTTTTCAAAAGTTTCAACCGAATTTATATGAGTTGTTTGAAAATGGTATTTCAGTATATAATACTGAGTTTGAAGATGACTTTATAAAAGATAATTATGGAAAGGCTGAAAATATTTCGGTTGATTACGCTATTATGGAATCGGCTAAAAATGTATTTGTATCTCAAGCTACCTTTGATTGGAATGATTTAGGAACATGGGGCAGTTTATATGATAAACTTGATAGGGATGAAGCTAATAATGCTGTAGTGAACGCACAAGTATTAGCAGAAGATGCATCAGGAAATATGATTCGTACAGCTAAAGAGAAGTTAGTGGTAATAGACGGGTTAAATGATTATATTATTGTAGACAAGGAAGATGTATTAATGATTTATCCGAAATCGAAAGAACAAGATATCAAACAAATTGTAACCAAAGTAAAAGAAAATTTTAATACCGATTTAACATAGTGTTTAATATAATCTTTATGACTACTAATAGAACATAAAGAATAGTAAAATAGGGTCGGATTAATAATATTGAATTTATTGTAACTTGTAGCTTAAGAAATTGAATATATGGCTGAAGAAACTAAACTAACTCCAGAAGAAGAAAAAGCCTTGGCAACCGATGTAAAAAAGGATGCAAAAGGATTACTTAGAAGTGTGACTACATTTTTATCAGAATTATTAGATATTCGTGGGGAGACAGATAAGGATCAAACTATTGATGATATCAAAAAAGATATCGCCTTCAAAGGGCATACTGCATGGATATTGATTTTTGCAGTATTCATAGCCTCCATTGGGTTAAATGTAAGTTCTACAGCAGTTGTTATTGGAGCCATGTTAATATCGCCCTTAATGGGGCCTATTTTAGGGGTAGGATTGTCGTTAGCTATTTATGATATAGATACTTTAAAACGTTCGTTAGTGAACTTAGGAGTAATGGTTGGGCTAAGTGTATTTACGGCTTTTCTATATTTTTGGGCATCACCTCTAACAGAGGAGACTCCTGAGCTAGTAGCTCGAACAGCTCCAACTATTTTAGACGTATTGATTGCTATTTTTGGTGGATTAGCTTTAATTGTTGCACGATCTAAAAAAGGAACGATGGCATCAGTCATTTTTGGAGTAGCCATAGCAACCGCTTTAATGCCTCCTTTATGTACCGTTGGTTATGGTTTAGCAATTGGAGATTCTGACTTTTACATAGGAGGTTTGTATTTATTTACAATTAATACAATTTTCATAGCCTTAGCAACATTTGTTGTAGCTAAAATACTTGCTTTTCCTTTAGTAAAATATGCAAATGAAGCGAAACGAAATAGAATAAAATGGACTGTAACTGTTATTGCTCTGTTGGCAATTGTTCCAGCAATATTTACTTTTATTTCTGTGTTAGAAAAAAGTAATCAGGATAGAGATATTAGAAATTTTGTAAAAAATGAGATTGAAAGTAACGACGAATTATTTTTAAGTAAGCACTATCCTGACTATGAAAATAAAACATTAACCTTGACTTTTTTAAATGAATTATCAGATGCTACAGTTGCTGATTTAAAAAATGAAAAGAAAACAGGTTATGACCATTTAATTGATTTTAAATTGAAATTTAAAGGAAATAAAATTAAGAGTTTTGATTTAATCTCTGATGCTTATCAAGATGCTCAAAAACGTTTAGATGAAAAAAACAATGTCATTTCAGGATTACAAGGAACGATTGAGAGTTTAAAAGCAGAATTAGAAACGAAGAAAGGTAAAGTGCCATTAGATTTCTTACAGATTTCAAAAGATGCGAAAATTAACTTTTCAAAATTGAAATCCCTTAGTTTCTCAAAAGAGTTGAAATCAAATTTCAGAAAAATTGATACCCTACCAACCGCAAGGGCACAATGGAAAGCAGAAGTGGCAGATAGTTTGAATAAAATAAGAAATGATAAGTTAGCCATTTGGTTACAAAAAGAAATGAAATTAGATACTATTCATGTTAAATAGTAGATTAGAAAATAAAGGAATATTAAGTAAAAGACTTCTTGGATTAGAGGTCTTTACTTTTATAGAAGCTATTCAGTTTGTGAAAAACTTACCATATGGTAGAACAACTGATAGGGCAAATCCTGATTTGGTTTTAAAAGAATTAAAAGGTGCTTGCAGTACCAAACATGCGCTACTAAAAAAAGTGGCTATAGAACAAGGATTTGGTAATGTGAAGCTCTACTTATGTATGTTTAAAATGTCTGGGAGTAATATGCCATTGTTAGCTAAAGTATTGGGTAAATACCAAGTTTCATATGTTCCTGAAGCACATTGTGTACTGCAAATTGATGCTGAATTTATAGATGTAACAAATATAAACTTTAACTATGACAGTATAAAAGACGACGTATTAGAGTTGGTAGAAATTCAACCAAAACAAATTGGAAATTTTAAAGTAGCGTATCATCAAGCCTATTTGAAAAAGTGGTTGAAAGAGAGTAATTCAGGGTTTTCGTTTGAAGCGTTTTGGAACATTCGAGAGGAGTGTATTACTGCATTGAGTTCCTAATTATCCTCCAAATACACTTTACGTACTTTCTTCATTAAATTAGAAGAGTATACAAAATCAGTAACAGCTTTATTGTCCGTTCTGAATATATCTTGGTTACTACCTTCCCATTCTTTGAGTCCGTTTTTTAAGAAAACAATTTTTTGCCCAATTTCCATCACAGAATTCATGTCATGTGAGTTAACAACCGTTGTAATATTATATTCTTCTGTAATCTCTTGTATTAAATTGTCAATTAAAATAGACGTTTGGGGATCTAATCCAGAGTTAGGTTCGTCACAAAATAAGTATTTAGGGTTCATAACTATTGCACGAGCAATAGCAACTCTTTTTTGCATTCCTCCAGAAATTTCAGATGGGAATTTATGATTAGAGTTTATTAAAGCAACACGTTTAATTACTTCATTTGCTCTGTCTCTTTTTTCGCCGTCAGACATTTGAGAAAACATTTCCATGGGGAACAACACATTCTCTTCAACTGTCATAGAATCAAATAAAGCACCACCTTGGAAAAGCATACCTATTTGCACTCTTAGTTCACGTTTATCACTTTTGGATAACTCACTATATACTTTATCATGAAAAGCAATGGTACCTTCTTCTGGAGTGTGTAGTCCTAATAAAGATTTCAAAAATACTGTTTTTCCAGAACCACTTTGCCCAATAATTAAATTGGTTTTTCCCTGTTCAAATGTTGTTGAAATTCCTTTCAAAATTGCAACACCATTAAAACCTTTATGTAAATTATTAACTGTAATCATTAGGTAAGCATTAATTGAGTGATGATATAGTTTACAATGATAATAACAACACTTGTCCAAACAAATGAAGATGTTGCCGCTTTACCAACCTCTAATGCACCACCTTTCATGTAGTAACCATGAAAGGAAGGGATAGTAGCGAGTATGAAAGCAAAGAAAAATGTTTTTACGTAAGCATAGAATACCTGAAATACCTGAAATTCATATTGTAAACCGGTAATAAAATCCTCGTTAGTAGAAAATCCTCCGTATACACAGGCAACCCATCCACCTAAAATTCCTAAAAACATTGATAATGTAATTACAAACGGATATAGCATTAATGCTACGATTTTAGGGAAAACTAAATAATTTAAAGAATTGATCCCCATAACTTCCAAAGCATCTATTTGTTCAGTAACACGCATACTACCAATACTAGATGTTATGAATGAACCAACTTTTCCTGCCATAATAATAGACATGAACGTTGGGGCGAACTCTAGTACTATACTTTGTTTAGTAGCAAAACCAACCAAGTATTTTGGAATTAATGGATTATCAATATTTAAAGCCGTTTGAATGGCAATTACACCACCTACGAAAAAAGAGATGAAGGCTACAATACCTAATGAGTCAATAATTAAATCATCAATTTCTTTAAAGATTAATTTCTTCAATGCACTCCACTTTGTAAACTTGCTAAAAATGTCTTTTAGCATAATAAAATAGAGACCAAAATCGTGTAGGTATTTCATAAGTAGCTAAAATAATAAATCTATTGTTACTAAGGATTATGTTGTGTTATAAAAACGGTATTTTTGAAAAAAACTATAAATGAAACAGTTATCTATATTCGTTATTTTTCTATTGATAATCTCTTGTAATGCACAAGAAATAAAAGTGAATTCAATTGATGTGAAGCCAAACAAGCCAAAATTAGTTATTGGAATTGTAGTTGATCAAATGCGTTATGATTATCTAACTCGTTTTGAGAAAAAATTCAGTGATAATGGATTCATGCGTTTGATAAATGATGGTTTTAATTATAAAAATCACCATTTTAATTATGTGCCAACCTATACGGGCCCTGGTCATGCCTCAGTATTTACAGGAACTTCGCCAATGAATCATGGAGTAATTTCTAATTATTGGTATGATAAATTTACTGATAAAACAGTGTATTGTGCTTCGGATGAAAATGTAACTGCGGTTGGGGTTGTAACTGAGAAAGAAAAGATGTCTCCTAGAAGGATGAAAACAACAACTGTGTCAGATCAATTGCGTTTGCATACACAAAATAGAAGTAAAGTAATTGGTATTTCATTGAAAGATAGAGGAGCTATTTTACCTGCGGGACATACTGCTAATGCTGCATATTGGTTTAGAGGAAAGAAAGATGGGAAATTTATTACAAGCACATATTATAGTAATGAATTGCCTAAATGGGTAAATGATTTTAACAAGAGTACTAGTTCATATTTGAAAACATGGAATACTGTATTGCCTATTGATGAATATTCTGAAAGTGGAAGTGATGATACTAATTTTGAAGAACCTTTTAAAGGGAAAGAATTGGCGATTTTTCCATATAATTTAAAAGAATTAGCAAAAGAAAATGGTGGATATGATATTTTAAAAGCTACTCCTTTTGGAAATGAGATGACTACTGACTTTGCAATTGCTGCAATAAAAAATGAAGGATTAGGAAATGATGCAATTACAGATTTTTTAACAGTTAGTTACTCTTCAACAGATTATGTAGGACATCAGTTTGGAGTGAACTCAGTAGAAGTAGAAGATACTTATATTAGATTGGATAAAGATTTAGAGAGATTGTTTCAGTATTTAGATAAACAAGTAGGAAAAGGTGAATATACAGTTTTCTTAACAGCTGACCATGGGGCTGTAAATGTTCCTAATTATTTGAAATCACAACATATTCCTGCAGGGTATTTTAATAAAAAGGAATTTGCTTCGAAAGTTAAAAAAGCTTTAGCTGATAGGTTTAGTTTTAAAGGATTGATAAAGAATATTTCAAACAATCAAATATTCTTAGACAGGGAGTTGATAAAAGACCACAACTTAAATTTAATTGATATTCAAGAGTTCCTTGCACAAGAGATAGTGTTATATAAAAATATTGATAAAGCTTATTCTGCAAAAACCTTAACTACTACTCAATTTGTTACAGGAGTAGGAGCATTGGTGCAAAATGGATTTCATCAAAAGCATTCAGGAGATGTGATATTTGTACTGGAACCTGCAGTAATTTCTTATCCAGAAAAAGGATCTACTCATGGAAGTAGTTTTAGTTATGATACACATGTACCTCTATTGTTTTATGGAGCTGGAATTAATAAAGGCGCTAGTTTAATAAAAACAGAGGTTATAGATATTGCGCCAACAATATCAGCATTGTTAGAAATTTCTTTCCCTAATGGATGTACAGGGAAACCTTTAGTAGATGTATTGAAATAGGCTATAATAAAAATAAAGATCTGTTTTTCTAATTATTAGGCTAGATGAACAGATCTTTATGACGGCTAAGTCAAATATTTATTATGTTAATTGTTATTTTTATAAGCTTTATCATGAATATTAGTCACAGCCCTTCCAGATGGATCATTCACATTTTTAAAGGATTCGTCCCATTCTAGAGCAATTGGACTACTACAAGCTACAGATGGTACAGAAGGAACTGTTTTTGCAGCAGCATTACTTGGGAAGTGATTTTCGAATATAGTTCGGTAATGATATTCTTCTTTATTTTGTGGTGTATGAATTGGAAATCTATAATGAGCATTTTCCATTTGATTGTCACTAACTGCAAGTGATACTAATTCTTTTAAATTATCAATCCAACTATAACCTACACCATCTGAAAATTGTTCTTTTTGTCTCCATACTACGGATTCAGGTAAATATTTTTCAAAAGCTTTTCGGAGTACCCATTTTTCCATTTTATCTGGAGTAATCATTTTATCTTTTGGATTCAATCGCATAGCAACATCTAGGAAATCTTTGTCTAAAAAAGGAACTCGTCCTTCAATTCCCCATGCAGCTAAGGATTTGTTTGCACGTAAGCAATCATATTCATATAATTTATTTAATTTTCTAACAGTTTCTTTGTGGAATTCTTCAGGGTTAGGTGCTTTGTGAAAGTATAAGTACCCTCCAAATATTTCGTCTGCACCTTCTCCCGATAATACCATTTTTATCCCCATTGCTTTTATAGCTCTGGCCATTAGATACATAGGGGTAGAAGCTCTAATAGTAGTAATATCATAAGTTTCTAAATGATAAATAACATCTTTTATAGCATCTAACCCTTCTTGAATAGTAAACTTTATTTCATGATGAATAGTATCTATATATTTCGCTACTTTTTGAGCAGCAACTAAATCTGGTGACCCTTCCAACCCAATAGCAAATGAATGTAATTTTGGCCACCAAGCATCTTGTGTATCACCAGATTCTATTCTTTTTTCAGAATATAATTTAGCTAAAGCTGAGGTTACTGAAGAATCTAACCCACCAGATAATAACACCCCATATGGTACATCACTCATTAATTGTCTGTGTACAGCACCTGCTAATGAGTCATGTAGTTTATTTATGTCTGTAGTATTGTGCTTTACGGTTTCATATTCCATCCAATCTCTGGTGTACCATCTCGATGGTTGAGAATCATTACTATGCCAATAATGCCCTGGAGGGAATACTTCTATTCTACTGCAAATACCTTCTACTGCTTTTAATTCTGAAGCTACATAAAAGGTTCCATTTTTGTCCCAACCCATGTATAAGGGGATAATACCCATATGATCACGAGCTATAAAAAACTCATCTTTTGCCGTATCATATAAAGCAAATCCGAATATACCGTTTAAATCATCAATAAAGTCAATGCCTTTTTCATGATACAAAGCCAAGATGATTTCACAATCAGACTGTGTTTGAAAGTTATAGTTGTTTTTCAGTTGTTTGCGTAGCTCTATATGGTTGTATATTTCGCCGTTTACTGCCAGAATTATATTTTTGTCAGGACTAAATAATGGTTGTTTTCCAGAAGTAGGATCAACAATAGCTAAGCGTTCATGGCTCATTATAGCATTTTTATGAGTATAGATTCCACTCCAATCTGGTCCACGATGACGTAGTTTTTTACTCATGCCTAATATTTGAGTACGTAGCTTTTCGGAGTCTTCTTTTAAATTAAAAGCACAAACAATTCCACACATAATATATTGTTATTATTAATTAGTAATTATTATATGAAATGGGTGTTTTAAGAAATTTCGAGAATAATTTAAGTTGTTTTTATAAGCAATAAGGAGTGTAGGTTGTTTTAAAGGTACTAAAATTCAGGTAATTAAAATTTGTTTTAGAATATTTTTTTTTGAATTCCTTTCCACCGAAGTGATCTAATAAACACTCCTTCTTGTTTATTTACAAGTTTTGAAGTGTTATTTTTTAAGGCTTTAAAATATCCTCTTAAATAATCTATTAATAATAAAGGTTGTTTTTTTAATAGAGCTAGTTTAATACTTGCAATTGTTGTAAGTAAAAAACCATAGTCTAATTTATAAAAAGCTTCTCCTTGTTTGTAACGAGCTGTTTTATTATAAGTTTTACCAGTTGGTTTTAAATGTTTAGCTTTTAAAGTTTCATCCGTTTTAATTTTCCAGCCATGATATTGTGCTAATAATTCATCAACAGTATCCCAACCCATAGAAGGTTTAAGTTTTCCGATGTCTAAAAAACATTGTTTTCGGTAGGCTTTAAAAGCACCACGGATATGATCTTTATTGGTTAAGTTTTCTAAAACCCAATCCTCTTTTTTTTCAATGTAAGCAAATCCTCCAACCATACCGATTTTTTCATCAGCATTGAAATGACGTGTTAAGGTTTCAAAATAATTTTTAGGAAGAATAATATCCGCATCTAGTTTTACAATGAAGTCATAGTCGTTATTTAAAGTTTGATACCCTTTATAAAATGCTTGAATCACTTTACTTCCGGGTAAATGCTCAGCTCCAGAAATTTTGTTTACCAAGGATATAAACGGATATTTATCAATGTAGTTATGAACTATTTCAGCTGTATTATCGGTAGAATTATCGTTTACTACGACCACTTTTTTAGGCAGTTTTGTTTGAGAAACAACACTATCTAAAGTTAAACTGATAAAATCAGCTTCATTATGAGCGGGTATGACAATGTAATAATTCAAAATGATTATACTCTTTCTGCATACACCATATAATAACGTGGTGTAAACGCCCTAAGTAATGGTCTAAAACCAATTTTTTTAACAGGATTAGTGAATTTTTCACGAGCAATAACTTTCCAACCAGCTTTTTCCAATAGCCAATCAAACTGCCAATCTTCAAATTCATGGTAATGTCTGTCCCATTTATCTGTTTTACTTCTGTACGCAGGAGCAAACCACAAACGCATTGGTATAGAGGCAACTAGTTTATTTCCTTTTAAATCTCGTAATATTTCTAAAGGAGCTAATAGGTGTTCAAAAATTTCAAAGGCTGTAGTTACGGTATAACTTTCGCTTTGTATGGTATTATGGTTTATATCTAAGTCTTCACCTTTAGTGTTTTTAATTGTGTATCCACGTTCCTTCATAATTTTAGAAAATGGGTTTTCAACTCCTAAATCTAAAATTTCAGCATCTTTTGAAATGTGTTTTTCTAAAAATGCTACTGTATGCTTGTAGCGCTTATTGGGGAAAGTGTTTTCGTACATAAAATCAAAACTACTCTTTTTTAAATTAATAATAAAGTGTTTTAGGTTTTTGAAGTAAATACGACTGAGATAATAAGTATCTTTACTTAACTAATTATTGAGGTATTATGGATATTACCAACAAGCATGTTTTACCATTTAATGTAAGTTTGAGTTTTGAATTGTTGCAAAAACATTATCAAGATAGATTTGAGGTAGAAGAAAATGATATAATTAAAACACATTTGAAAAGTATTTTAAATTGTTTTAAAGATAATCCTAGTTTAATTTCGGGAATTAGAACATCTAGTAAGTTAGATGAGCTGAAAGATCCTATAGAGTTTTTATTAGGTGATTTATTTCCACAAGCACTTACCTTAAATGAAATTAAAGCTGCAACTACGCCATTTCAATCACAATATTTTTATCAGTCAAAACGTTTTGAGAATATTATTGAAGATGCAGGAGAAAATTTTAAATTTCATTTGGTAGATTTTTCAGAAGATGAAATGTATGTAATGACTTGTAATCATATATTAGCAGCTAAATATGGTGTGAACCCGAATTATCAAAAGCCATTTTATTATACCATACCAGATAAAGTAGGGAATAAAAAAACGTATCGTTTAACGATGAATGCCGACTTTGTTGATATGCAGCCAACTCCTTGGTTTAAGGAGTTAACCTCTGAAGATATAGATGTTTTATTGCAAAGTTCTGAAAATATAGCATTATGGAAAGAGAAGTTCCCACCTAATTCATGGGAGTTAAAAGGCTTTGTTTTAATGACCTTATCAGATGTAACTATAGATACGATTGTGTCAGATTTGAAATCAGACATGTTAAATCATTCAATTAGCTCAGATAATTTTGAAGAGTTTCAAGAAAATTTCAGGAGATTTTTTAATAACCCGGATATCAGTATAGGTTTTTCAGAGTACAATGCAGATTTAGATAGTTTTGTTAGCCCAGCAGGGAAACCCGTTTCTAGTTTTGTACTAGGAAATACTATTGAATTAAATTGTAAAACAGGACTTTGTGCTCATTCTTATAGCAAATTAATTCAACAAAAAAAGTATTTTACTATTTCGGATATCAATAAAACATTATCTAGGGGAGAAAACTTTGTGTTAAAACAAATTCAAGAAAAAGGATTTAATAGTTGTATAATAGCACCCATTGTTATTGATAATAAGTTAATAGGGACCTTAGAAATTGTGTCGCCAAATAAGAATGATTTAACTTCTATAAATGCAAATCGTTTAGATGTTATTATGCCATATTTAATAGCAACTGCAGAACGAGCATCTCAAGAATCTGAAAATTATATTAAAGCAATTATTCAAAAAGAATGTACTGCAATTCATCCATCCATTTTATGGAAATTTGAAGAAGAGGCTACTAGATACATGGACATGGAGGCTACATTACTAGATAAAAATAATAAGCCACAATTTAACGATGTAGTTTTTGATTATGTACATCCACTTTTTGGTCAAATTGATATTATTGGTTCTTCAACAGTTAGGAATGAAGCAATTCAAGCAGATTTTGTTAAGCAATTAAAATTAGTAAAGGGTATTTTTATTAATGCTTATACTTATGAATCATTAGCTTTTTATGAGCAAATAACTCTTCGTATAAATGATTTCATTGCAGAATTTGAATCAGATTTTAATACCACTAGTGAGGAACAATTATTACATTTTTTAAAAAATGAAGTAAACCCAATAATGGCTCATGTTAAAAACCTTTCGTCTGATTTGAAAAACCAGGTTATTGCATATAATTCGGTAATAAATGAAGAAACAGGGATTGTTTATGATAAGCGAAAAGAATATGAAAATACTGTTCAATTAATAAATACGAAGGTTTCAGGCTTGTTAGATGACAAACAGAAAGAAGCACAACAGATTTTTCCTCATTTTTTTGAACGATTTAAAACAGATGGTGTTGAACACAATATGTATATAGGTCAATCATTGGTTAAAAATAAAGACTATAATAAGGTATATTTAAATAACTTACGCTTGTGGCAATTAACTACAATGTGTGAGATGGAACAGGAGTTTTACAGTATACAGAAGAACAATGCATTTCAATTAGATTGTGCTTCATTGGTATTGGTGTTTGGTAATAACTTATCTATTCGTTTTAGAGTAGATGAAAAAAAGTTAGATGTTGATGGAGCATATAATGCACGTTATGAAATAATCAAAAAGCGAATTGATAAAGCCCATATAAAAGGGACAACAGAACGAATTACGCAAAAAGGAAAATTGGTAATTGTTCATTCGCAAAAGAAAGATGAATTAGAGTATTTGAGGTATGTAAAATATCTCCAATCTAAAGGTTATTTAGAGGATTTTGTAGAAACAGTAGTTTTAGAAGATTTACAAGGGGTTGTAGGGTTAAAAGCTATACGTGTAAATATTAAGTATAATACTGCTTTGAAGAAAATATCGTATGATGATTTGGTAAAAGAAATAGAACAGAATGAATGACGTAATCGTAAAACAGCAATTTTCTGTTCCGATTAAAAATTTATGGAACAGTATAACTGAGCATGATCAAATGATTCAGTGGTTTTTTGAAAACATTCCTGAATTTAAGTTAGAAGTAGGCTTTAAAACTCAATTTTTGATTGAAAATGAAGGAAGGAAATTTACTCATTTGTGGGAAATACTTGAAGTTATTCCGAATCAGAAAATAGTTTATAAATGGTCTTATTTGGAGTACCCGGGAGAAGGGATTGTTCTTTTTGAATTGAAAAGCAATGAATTAGGAAGTTTATTAACATTAACTAATAAATGGATAGGTAACTTACCGAAAGAAATTCCAGAGTTTTCTAGAGAAAGTTGTGTTGGAGGTTGGGAGTATTTTATAAACGGAAGATTGAAGGAGTATATTTTAAGAAAATATTAGTGATCGTAAATTGTAACTATATTATAAAATCAGCCTCTTAGAAAACGCTATCAAATTTTTAAGCATAAATAAATTAGAAAGAAAATAAAGTAGGTTAAAAGTGAAAACCTCAAGTTTTTTTTAATAATTTAAAATAAAAAATGTTGGATGATATCGATATTTTGATAGGATGAAAATGATTTAAAAAACTATTGAATTATCTCAATCCTATAAAAGCCACAAAGAAAGATAATACAGATACAACAATTCCGATTGTAAATACAGTATATGTAGTACGTAACAATTTGTATTTTCTATTTAAAACTAATCCTAAAAAGTACAAATCTTTAATCATGGAATCATATAAATACTCTTTGTCTTTCATAACTTCTTTCATACCCCATTTAAAATCGTCTAACTTCATTTGATGAAAATTCCCAAAAAATAATAAGTTTACTTTTTTTTGAGCAATATCCTCTTTGGTAAATTGTCCTTCGGTTACTTTTGGTCTGGTTGATTGTATTGCAAAAATGATAGATACAACACTAAAAGTTATTAATATTACTGTAGGGATAATTAAATGCGCATTTGAGGGATTATCTAATCTGGGTACTAAACTACTTAAGGCAATAGATATTAAAATTGCATTTACTGAAAGCAAAATATTTGCTTTAGTATCGGCGATTTGACTTAGCTTATTATGATTCCTTAAAGTTACACGGAACATGGTTTCTACACCTTTTTCAGGTAATTCAGCTTTTAATTCTTTTTCTTTTATGGCCTTTTTCTTTTGTTTATTCGCTTTGCGTTCTTTTTCTAGTTTTTTAACCGATTTAAATAAATCTAATAGATTGGTTTGTTTTTTTTCTTGCCAATTTTCAATAGCATAATTTGTGTAAAATTGATGATTGGTTAAGAATGTTACGTTTCCTTTTGCCCAATCTAAATCAGAATGACTTGCCGTATTGGTTAAACGTAATTCTTCTTTTAGTAAATCACTTGTTTGGTTGAAGCTTTTTGAAGCCAAGTGAGAGCAATCAGCATCTTTTATAATACGTTCTAGTTGATCAATAGGTTTGTGTCCCATTTTAGTAGCTAGAATTAATCGTTTTATGATAGCAAAATCTTCATCGGATATCTTTCCAGTTAAAAAGCTTTTAGCTAATTGGACACCTGATTCCTCATGGTTATTTGTTCCCTTAACAAATCCTGAATCATGAAACCAAGCTGCAATTTTTAATAGAGTAGCTTCTTTTTCAGTAACAGCTTCACCTTTTATTAGTTCTTGAAGTTTTTTAACAACCCTTAATGTGTGAGGGAAGTTGTGATAAATAATATGTGCTGGTAATTCGTCTTGTAATAGTGAAAACACATATTCTTTACATTCATTTGTTAGGTTGTTCATATAAGAAAAGTATATCTGACTAAGTTAAAAAAAAAGACTAAATTAGTTAGGTATCTGTCGTATAAAATCAGGATAAATTTCGGAGAGGATAAAAATTAGGACAAATAGTAGGCTGTAAGTACGATTTATTGATCCCGACATAATGTAATATAAAATAGTTAAAATCGTTTTTGAGAAGAAATATTTTGGATTTGAATAATAATGATCTTTATAGTATTCTAAATTTTAATAACAACAAAGCATCAACTAAAGAAAAGATGTTGTCTTAGTTAAAATGTTTGTTACTTTTAACAAAAATATAATGATCACGTGAAAAAATATAGTTTGCTATTGAGTTTGTTCGTTTTAATATCTTGTGTTTCTCAAGATGTTAAAATGTTAGAGATAACAGGAGATTTACCCTATAGTTTAAGAGAATCTTCAGGAGTAGAGAACTTGAATAATTCGGATAATTTCTGGATGATAAATGATTCGGGAAATTCTAATGAGTTATTTGAAGTATCAGAATCAGGGAAAATAAAGCAAATTGTAGTTGTAGATAATGCTAAAAATAAAGATTGGGAAGATTTAGCAACTGATGGTCAAGATAAGTTATTTATTGGTGACTTTGGAAATAATGGCAATAAGAGAAAAGACCTAAGAATATACTCTGTATCAATTTCATTAATTAATAATGGAGGAGTAAACGCTGAGAAAACAACTTTTTATTTCGAAGATCAACAAAAGTTTCCACCTAAAAAAAAAGATAGAAACTTTGATGTAGAAGCTTTCGTGTTTTTGAAAGGATATTTCTATTTATTTACTAAAAATAGAAGTTCTCATTTTGATGGAACAACTAAATTATATAAAGTTCCAGCTCAAGTTGGAGATTATTCAGCACAATTAATAGGAGAGTTTAATACTTGTATAGATTCTAATAGCTGTTTAATTACGAGTGCAACTATTTCCAAGGACAATAGCAAATTGGTGTTACTTACACATGATAAGTTGTTTTTATTTACTAATTTTAAAGAAGATGATTTTTTTAACGGAACTATTTCTGAAATCAATTTATACCATAATTCGCAAAAAGAAGCTGTTTGTTTTAAAGGAGAGGGTTTATATATTACAGATGAGGGCACTAAAAAAAATGCAGGAAATTTGTATAGAATAAAAGATAATTTATTAGAATATTAATATGAAATTTTCTCTTTTAAGAGAAATATTATAGTGTGACAGATAAAGTTTATGAAAAAATTAATCATTTTATTAGCTGTATTATTAGTTTCTTGTGCTACATATCAAGAGCAAGTAGATAAGAAAATTAATCAATCATTATCAGAAACTAAAAGCGGGTTATCACATCGATTTTATTTTATTGGTGATGCAGGAAATGCAAATCAGAACGAAAGTACTTTGCCATTAGAGTCTCTTTCAAAACGATTGCAGGAAGAAGGAGAAAATTCAACTGTTTTATTTTTAGGAGACAATATTTATCAACATGGTTTACCTGAAAAAAGCAACGTAGGTTATGAGTTAGCATCTCATAGATTACAAATGCAAATAAATGTAGTTAAAAACTTTGAAGGGAATAGAATATTTATTCCAGGAAATCATGACTATCATAATAACGGAGTTAAAGGGTTGAAACGACAAGAAAATTTTGTTGAGAAAGCTTTAGGGAAAGGAAGTTTTTTACCAGAAAATGGATGTCCAATAACTAAAGTTAAAGTATCAGCTGATGTAACTTTGGTTATTGTAGATACACAGTGGTATTTAGAAAATTGGGATGATAATCCAACCATGAATGACGATTGTGATATAAAAACACGAAAAGATTTTTTCCTAGAATTCGAATCATTAATTAAAAAGAATAGGAGTAAAACAACTATAGTTGCTTTACATCACCCATTGTTTACTGATGGTGCTCACGGAGGAAGTTTTTCAGCAAAACAGCATATATCTCCAAATAATCGTTTTCCATTACCAGTATTAGGAACATTAAGTAATTTTATTAGAAAAACTGGAGGAGTTTCCCCTCAAGATTTACAAAATAAAAATTACAGATTTTTGGTTAATCGATTAACTACATTGGCGCAAGAGTCTGAAAGAGTAATTTTTGCATCTGGACATGAACATAGTTTACAGTATATTGAAAAGAATAACTTAGTACAAATAGTTTCAGGTTCAGGTAGTAAAGTTTCTGGAGTTAAGAAGTCTAAGGAGAGTAATTATGGGTTTGCTGCGCTGGGGTATGCTATTCTTGATGTGTATAAAGATGGAACTACTCAGGTGAATTTTATTCAAACAAATACTGCTAATGATAAATCAGTATTTACTAAAGAAGTTTTTGAAGCGTATAAAGAGGTTGAAAAGGTAAAGTATTCTAAAATTAAATCAGGAGAAAAAAAAGCAACAATTTATGAGCCATTGGCAACACAAAAAAGCAATTTCTACAAAAGAGTGTGGGGAGAGCATTATAGGGATGCTTATGGGACTCAGGTTTCAGCACCTATTGCAGATTTAGAAACATTGTATGGCGGTTTGAAACCAATTAAAAGAGGAGGAGGTAACCAGTCTGTTTCATTGCGTTTAGAAGATGAGGATGGTAAACAATGGGTAATGCGTGCATTAAAGAAAAGTGCTGTTCAGTTTTTACAAATTAATGCCTATCAACAAAAATATATTAAAGAAGATTTAAAAGGAACTTTTTTAGAGTCATTTATTGAGGATGTTTATACTACGACACACCCGTATGCATCGTTTATTTTACCTACACTTTCTGAGGTAATAAATGTTTATCATACCAAGCCTAAACTGTTTTATGTGCCAAAACAAAATGAGTTAGGAATTTATAATGAAGAATATGGTGATGCCTTATATATGATTGAAGAGCACGTTGGAGATACTCAAAACATACAAGAGCATTTTGGAAATCCAGATGATATAATTAGTTCATTGGATTTATTTAAAAAACTACATAAAAGCCCAAAGCATCAAGTAGACGAAAAAGCATTTGTCAGAGCTCGTTTATTTGATATGATTTTAGGTGATTGGGATAGACATCAAGATCAATGGCGTTGGAGTAAGTTTGAAAATGAAAAAGATCATTTATATAAACCAATTCCAAGAGATCGAGATCAAGTGTTTGCAAATTATGATGGCGCTTTATTAAGGATAATAACAAGATTATTGCCAAGCTTAAGAAAAATGCAAACCTATAAACACGAAATTAGAGATTTAAAATGGCATAATACTAATGGGAGGCCTGTAGATATGAAATTGTTAAAAACACTAACAATTGAAGATTGGTTAGCAGAAGCTAAATTTATTAAAGAAAATTTATCTGATGAAGTTATAGAAAATGCATTTAGTCAGTTTCCTTCGGAAGTACAAAATGAAAAAGTTATTAGTGCTAAAAGCGTACTGAGATTTAGAAGAAATGAAGTTGAAAAAATTGCAACTGCATATTATAAAATTTTAGCAAAATCAGTGATTCTTACCGCAAGTGATAAAGATGATACTATTGTTGTTACTAGACTAGAACAAGGAAAAACAAAAATTCAATTTTATCATAAACAAAAATTGAATTTTGAACGTGTATATGATAAAAATGAAACTAATGAAATTTGGTTATATGCATTGGATGGAGAAGATATAGTAAAGGTTAAGGGAGAAAGTAATTCATATATAAAAATAAAAATAATCGGAGGACAAAACAACGATAGCTTTATTGTGGATAACGGAAAAGGAATTACTGTTTATGATTATAAAAGTAAAAAGAATGATGTAACAAAAGCAACCAAAGCAAAAATTAGATTGCTAGATGATTATGAAACTAACACATATGATTATTACAAACGAAAAGAAGTAGTTAATCAGTTATTACCAGCTTTTGGAATTAATAAAGATGATGGTGTATTTGTAGGAGTTAATAAAACAATGACATTTAAAAATTTACGACAAACACCTTTTTCTCATAAACATAATATAAAAGCGAATTACTTCATTGGAAACAATGGTTTTGATTTAGGTTATTTGGGTGAATATGCAAACATATTTAATAAAATGAATATTAAGTTAGGAATCCATTATACAAGCCCTAATTATGCCACTAATTTCTTTGGGTTAGGTAATGAAACTGAGAACCTAGAAGAATTATATGATTTAGCTTTTAATAGAGTAAAATTAGCACAATTTAAAGCAAATATAGGGATTGTTAAGCATGGAAGGCAAGGAAGTGAATTAAGTTGGTTAGCTACTTTTGAGAGTAATAGAGTTGAAAATACACCAAACAGGTATGTAGGATTTTATGGTGCTGGAACAGAAGTGTTTGATAGAAAAAACTTTATGGGATCAGAAATTAACTATCGATATAAAAACTATAATGACCCAGCATATCCTACTTTAGGGATGGATTTTGAGCTAAGTTCCAGTTGGAAATTAAATACAGAAGATGTAAAACAAAGCTTTGGATCTGTTATTCCTTCATTTAGTTTTATTCATAAACTAACAAAAAATGAGCGTTTAGTTTTGGCTAATAAAACAAAGGCTAATATTATTTTTAATAAACATTTTGAGTTTTATCAAGGAGCTACTATTGGGGCTGATGATGGATTAAGAGGATATCGTTTTCAGCGATTTACAGGAAACACATCATTTTATAACTCTATGGATGTACGGTATAATTTAAGAAAATTGAAATCTGGTTTTGCACCAATGAATCTAGGTTTGTATACTGGTTTTGACATAGGAAGAGTGTGGGCTCAAGATGAAAATTCTAAAAAATGGCATAACTCATATGGAGGAGGTCTATGGTTAAAAGTAGCTGAGTTAGCAACGGTAAATCTAGGTGTTTTTAGTTCTGTAGAAGATACAAGAATTTCATTTGGTTTAGGTTTTGGAATATAAATTTATGGTGTAATTAAACCATTTGAAAAAAAAGAAGTCATAGTTGCATTAAAACTCTAAATCCGAAAAACTATGATCACAACAAAATTTAAATTGTTAGTAATATTAGGATTAGGAATAATAGTCTCTTGTTCAGAAGACGAATCTACACCATTAATAGCTGATTGCACTTCTAGTATTGTATTGGATACATCAAGAGGATCATGTAATGAATCTCTAGGGATTACTTCTACTTATATAGATACAGTTAATGGAAATATAAGAACAATAACTGCAAATAATATTCCAAACCATATGGTAGGGTTATTTGGAAATACTCAAGGTTCATTAAACCCAAATGCAATTAGTGCTCAGTCAAGTACATATACTATGGCAGCTACACCAGTAGTTACTGTAAATTATACGCCGTTATTAGGAATGACTGGCCCTGATTATTCATTTGGGGTACTATTAAATGGAGTTGAGGTTGATCCAGTGGCAGCAGAACCATGGCCACACCAAGGGATTATGAATCCGAACGTGAATTGGGAATGGAATTTAGAAGCTCTGAATGTACAAATAGGTTTGGACTGTAATAGTGCGCATGTTCAGCCAACGGGTAAATATCATTACCATGGTAAACCAAGTTTATATTTAGACGGTTTGAGTATTAATACCTCTGCAATGACTTTAATTGGATATGCAGCTGATGGGTTTCCTATTTATTATAAATATGGGTATTCAGATGCTGAGAGCAATATTTCATCAGTTATAACAATGACTTCTAGTTATCAATTAAAAACAGGAACTAGGCCAGGAGACGGAGTGGATGCTCCTTGTGATGCATATACAGGAGTTTATTCTAATGATTATGAATATGTTGCTGGCTTAGGAACTTTAGATGAGGCTAATGGACGTACAGGAGTTACTCCAGAATATCCTAATGGAACATATTATTATGTGATGACAGATGAGTTTCCAAGTATTCCTAGGTATTTTAGAGGAACACCAGATAGTAGTTTTGCTATTGGAGGCCCAAACTAAATATTTTTTAAGTGAATTATTAATATAGCCATGAATATTATTATTCATGCTTTTTTATAAATATTGATATGAAACAAATATGTATAAGTTTGTTATTCGTGCTATTATGTGTAAAAGGATATGGACGACATGAGCCAAATGAAGCTTATTTTATTATAATTCAAAAAGAAGCAATAGTTCAAATTCAAGCGGAGTTTCCTTGGACTATAAGGAAGGCTTTATTAAATGAAGATGCAAGCCTTAAGAATGCAACTTCTAAAGAAGAGTTTGATAAAGCCTTTTTTAATTATATAAAAAAGCATTTAATATTAAAAGACACTTCAAATAAAGAGCTAGACTTATTAAGCGTTGAAGAATTGCCCAAAACCGGACATAATCATGGGGGTACTTTTTTAATATCCTTTTCGGGAAATGAGTTTAAGAGTGTTAAAAATGAACTCATGTTTAATTTATATAAAAATCAACAAAACCATCATGAATTTAGTGTAAGTAAAAAGAATAAATTAGAATTTTCAACTACTAAAATTGTACCATCTTTTATGGTGACAGAAAAATTTGAAATTAGTTGTTTTTGGCTAGGTATGGGGTTATTCTTTTTAATTGTAGTTTTCATTATAATTAAAAAATCTACTTGAAAAAAGAATGTTAATTGATTTTTACTATATAAATAATAAGGTTAAAAAGTCAGTTGAACCTCTAAATCAAACTCATCATCAATAGCTTTGTTTTTTAAATCGTCAAAAAAACTAGTAGATCTATATTTAATATTATAATCTGTACGATTAACCTTTAGTTTAGTAGTTGCTTTATTATCTGTAATATTCATGTCAAAGGATACAGGTTTGGTAATTCCTTTAATAGTTAAATCTGCAGTGATAGCATAAGAATTATCAGTTTTTAAAACTTCAGTAAAAATTAAGTTAGAAGTAGTATGGTTTTTTACATCAAAAAAGTCATTACTTTTTAGATGTTTAGTAAGAAATTTCTTTTTCATACCCTTTTGGTCATCAACGGTAAGACTTGTCATGTCTACAATAAACGAGCCTCCAATAAGTATATTGTTTTCAAATTTCAGAACGCCATCTTTTAGGAGGATGGTTCCATAATGTTTCCCCGTAACTTTATAAGCTTTCCATTTAATAGAACTCTCTTTTACAATAATATCTTTAGGGATAACAGATGTGAATGCTAATGAAGTAATTGCAAAACATATAATTACTCCAATAAATAGTTTTTTATAACTCATCTTTTAAAAAATTAATAATTGAATATATTTTAAATTATGTATAAAAAAGTAAACTTTCTTGAAGCAATTATTTTGTCGAAATTAAGTTGTGAACCTTTCAATATTATTGAACCTATTTAGAAATACTATCAAATGAGGTTTTAATGCCTTTAATTAAAGCGGAGCTAAATCCTTGATGTTCCATTTCGTTTAAACCAGCAATAGTACATCCCTTAGGAGTAGTTACTTTATCAATTTCTGCTTCTGGATGGTTCCCTTTTTGTAATAACAATTCGCTAGCGCCTTTAACAGTCTGTGTTGCTATTTTAGTAGCGGTTTGTGCGTCAAAACCAATTTCAATTCCTCCTTGTATCATACCGCGAATAAAACGCAATACATAAGCAATACCACAAGCTCCTAAAACTGTAGCAGCATCCATTAGTGTTTCATTTATTTGAACAGTTTCACCCAAAGAGTTGAATATGGAAGTAACTGTTTTTAAATCTTCTGAAGAAGCATTATTAGAGGCTAAACAGGTCATTGATTCATTTACAGAAGAAGCGGTATTTGGCATTGCTCTAATGATTGAAGGAATTGTAGTTAAATTCTCTTCTATTTGTGCAATTGAAAAATCACTTACTACAGAAATTAGAATTTTATTAGTAGTAAGTTCCGAATCGATTTCTTGTAATATTTCTGCGATTTTATAGGGTTTTACTGCAATAATAATAACTTGAGCATTTCGTGTAGCTTCAATATTATTGTTACTAGTATCTACCCCTTTTTCTTTTAAATTATCTAATAATTCAATTCTATTACGGGTAATAGTAATATTGGATGGAGTATAATTGTTTTCTAATAAGCCTTGAGCTATAGATTTACCTAAGTTTCCTCCTCCTAAAATTGCAATGTTCATTGGTCGAAATATTTTAGAACAAAGTAACAGTATTTATTTCAAATCAACATTTATTGTGATCAAAAAACAATAATTTAAAAGTATATTTGAGTCATGAGTAAACTGATAGATCATATAAAAACCTATGTTTCTTTAACAGGAGAGGCAGAGAAAGAAATTAAAGATTTGATTCTTTATGAGGAGTTAAAAAAAGGACATGAACTATTACAAGAGGGCAAAACATGTGATAGAGTTTATTTTTTAGCAAAAGGAACACTTAGGGGGTATTATTATTTTAAAGGAAAAGATATAACTCATTGGATATATGCAGAGGACAGTATGGTTACTTCTTGGCATAGTTTTATACGGCAAGAACCTGCGGAAGACTACTTAGAGGTTTCAGAAGTTTCTTTTTTAGAATCACTAACACATACACAGCTTAATTTTCTTTACAAAAAGCACCCAACCTTAGAAAGATTTGGAAGATTAGTTATTGAAGATCAAATTGCTCAAATAGATCAATTTTATAAAGGATTCTATTTTTTATCAGCTAAAGAAAAATATCAATTGTTAATAGCAGTATTTCCTAGTATTGTACAACGTGCGAATTTAGGACATATAGCCTCAATGTTGGGTATTTCTCAAGAAACATTAAGTAGAATTAGAGGAAAATAATAATGCGCTGTGAGTTTATAGCTGGGGAAATTAACTATTATAAATCACAGACACACTATTGTATTTAGGGTATAATTATGCAGTATGTATTAACATTAAAAAATAAATAAATGAAAACAGATGATTAAAATACACGTACAATATTAAACCCAAAGTATATATTGCCATCTCCCCAATCTCCTTCAGCATTACTTACAAAACCAGGTTCGTTAGTAGATTGTGCATTTGAAAATAATAATTGAAATACATGTCCTCCCGTTTCAATATCCAATCCAATAGTTAATGGATTGTTGTACACAGAGTTTTCATGGCGACTAAAGTTATAGACATAATCTAAGTTTATTGACATACGCTTACTAATTTTCATTCTTCCACCTGCTCCTAAGGCTATTTGGTTGTGTTTTTGAAATGGTTCTAAAACCAAATTTTGTCTTACAAAAGTTGGGGCTAATTCTAACGAGATTTTATTTGAAATTCTTCTAGAAATTAATAGTTGTGTGGCATAACTTAATCGATCACCATCTTTTAAATACGGATAGCGATCTTTTCTAACATCAGTATTAATATTAGCGGTTGCATATCCAACTAAATTTATAGGGCTTTTTTCAGATTGACCAATGAATTTCATTTTACCAGATAAAGCATATGTTTTACGTAAAGATTCTCTGCTGATGCCAATTTGAACACCATTTAATACACCATATACTAATTGTATTTTAGTGTTAGCATTATCAAAACCAAAAAAAGTAGATAAGCCATCTTCTAGGGAACCAAAACGGTGAGATACATACATGTATAAATCGCCCTTTCCAGCCACTTTAGTCGATTGTAGATTTCCGATTTTCATGGCTTTAAAAGCAGGTTGTTCAAAAGTTTGTTCCTGAGTTTCGTTTTCTAATTCATTTAACAAATCTTCTTGTGCAAATGCAGTAAAATTTGTAATCAATATGACAATAAGGATATGTAAGTTCTTCATCTAAAAGGTTTATTTAATATAAATAATTGCTTGATCTAATTTTAATTCTTCTAATAAATCATCATAACCAATAATTCTACCTTTAATAGTTACGGTGTTATTGATGTTAGTTTTAATTAACTCTTTATTATTTAGGAATTGGCAATATGTATTTCCATTAATCATAACTCCATTTTTATCTATAGAAGTAATAATACCTTGAATAGCAACAATATTATTTTGCCATTTTTCGGGAGCAATTTGTATTTTCGGGAGCAAATCAGATGCTTTTCCTGAATATTCAATTTTTTGTTCTTGAATAGTTTTATGTGGTTTGTAAGCTATTTTATAAGCGACAATGGCAGTTATTAATCCTATGATTAATATTCCAATTAATAGGTTACTTTTTTTCATCTAATTGATAATTTAAATGAATATTGATTTCTTTTGCTATCTTTTCTCTGACAATCCCAGGTATTTTTATGTCAAAATCTTGTGGTTTAACACTAAAATTGGTTTTAAGATTAATAATGTTATTTTGGTTACTTAGTGTAGCAGTTGTTTTTATTGTTTTAGTAATGCCCTTGATTGTTAATTCTCCAGATATAGTATATTCTTGTTCTTTGTTATTAAAATTAGCATTGTTGAAATCAACAATTTTACCTTTGAATGTAGCTTTAGAAAACTTATCCGAATCCATATAGTTTTCGTTAAAATGTTCTTCCATTAGTGCAACTTTAAAATGAAATGCTTTCACGAAAATGAGTGCAGCAAATTGTCCATTAGTTGTATTTAATACAGCTGTAGTACTATTATTTGTAGCTTCTACTGATTCAAATGCTTCTACTGAAGCTTTAAACTCTGTTAACCCTGTTTTAGTAATATATTTTTGTGCTGAACCAATACTGGTTACTATAGTAAAAAGTATTATGATTATATTTTTCATAGCTTAATTGTTTTAAAAGTACCTGAATTTATAAAGTCTAATTTTCTGGCAAACCATCATTTAACCATTTTTGAAGTTTTTGCCTGTCAACTGGGGGCATCAACCCACTAGGTGGCATAGGATTCTGTGCATCGTTTACTCTATTTAAAAGTGTGCCCATAATTGATGAAGAAACATTATTATAAGTAGTCAAGTCTAATCCAGCCGCAGCCGCAGGACCACCATGACATGTGATACAATTGTTTGTCATTATTGTTTTTACATCTGGGTTGTATTTTACGGGTACAGTTATTGTGGGTAATGAGGATACGTTTCCTTCATCTAAAATTGCTGTAGTGCAACTTTGAAAACTAAATACCACGAAGAAAATAGTGAGTGTGATTATTGTTTTTTGATGCATAATTTTAATTTTGAACGTTAATATTATTAATTGTAATCTGATGCTGTCCCTCTGGATCGATTGTCATTATTTGCTGAGGATGTGTTATGTCTCCTACTGAAATAGCGCCATCTCCATCCATATCTGCAGTAATATTTACATAATAGGTCCCTGGGTGTAAGTAGGTTACTAAAAATTGATTTTCCCCTTCAGATAAAGATGGGAAATGAAGCACTGTATCATAGGCATTAGGGTCTAGTGAATAATATCCGTTGATATCCGTTAATGGATCTCTTGACAGATAGATAAGCATAGCTTGTGCATTTGAAATTGCAGGGTCAGCTGTAATATCTATTTGTAAATATCCCAATCTAGGATGTTGATCAATTCTCCAAGGATCTAAGGATTCAGCTGATAATTGAAAAACATCATTGGTAGCACCTTGAGCTAAATATGTTGCTGATCTAGGTTCAGTTTCTCCAGGAGCTATATATAAATTTTCTAATCCACTAGAAAAGTCCCAAGCAGGAGTGTTTTGAGGATAGTTAGTCGCAATGGCTGCATTTTCAGCTAATTCAGTATGCATTTTTTTTACTTTACATGTCATATGTCTGCTAGGAATTCTACTACCTAAATTACTGGTGTAGGAATTAAAATATAGACTATCTTGTTTGAATCGTAATTCCATTGACATTAATGCAGCACCTCCTTTTGCATCAACTAATCGATAATATTTACTGCCGTCATCTCTATTCTCCACTTTGTCCATAACAAAATAGCTAGTACGGTATATTCCGTTTAATAATCCGCCATTACGAGCCATAATAGTTCTCTTTCCTTTAAAATCTGTAACGAAAAATGAAGTTAAAAGATTTCCCATAGAACCACCTTCGTGTATCCCGTGGACATGAGATTCTGAAATTGGTCTATAATCCCATGCAAACCATTCATAAGTATCCGATATTACTAAATTGTTTCCAACCCAATGTCCCTTCATTTTATCTAAAAAATCAAAACCATCAGTGTTGATGTCTACAGGGTTTACTTCAGAAGTGTATGGGTTTGTTGTCTCATCTGGAGTAGTAGTTGTTCCAGATTCTCTAGCAATGTTTCTAATGTCACTTTCACAACTAACATTTATTATTGCGATACAGCTTATAATGCTGATATAGTATATAATTTTATTCATTTTAAATTTAATTAAGGGTTAATGACTCTTTTTTCTAATCCACTTTTCTGTTAAAGGTTTGTGAAAAACATAAGTAGTAACTGTAAGGGTATCTTTATTAATCGCTTTTATTTGTGCTTGTTCTGGATTGGTTTTTTTAGTAGCCCCAGATACAGCATCAACATAAATACCATTGTTGTGTTTTAAATTTTGAAAACTATATACTTTTTCAACATCATTTTTGTTAAATTTATACTGTGTTGTTCCATCATTATAATATAATATTTGAGCTTTAAGTTTATTATTAGTTTTTTCAATTTTATATGTAGCACTATAAAATTTACTGTCTAAGTCCCATACACCTAATATTTCTTTTCCTTTATCAGAGCAAGATGCTAATAGTAGTATCAGGGAAATTGTTTTTAAAGCAGTTTTCATCTCAGTAGTTTTACAAGTACAAATTTATACTCAAGGGGTCATTAAATTTTTGACCTATGTCAAAATCGTTTTTTTTTATTTGATATAGGTCAAAATTATAGACAGGTGTATGATTTAAATTTGTAGTCTAAATTAATTTGTAGAGTATGAAACAACTAATGATTAACTTGAAGATACATGAGAGGTTATATTGTTTAAAAATAATATTGGGAAGCTTAATAATCGTATATAAAGAGCAGTTTATAGAGTTGTGTGATGATAAGTAATGAATAGAGTTTATTTTTAACTTATTTAAGTAAAATAGTATATCTTGTATGGGAAATACTTAAAATTATAATGAAAAAGAAGACTAAATGGAGAACTATTATAGCATTAATAATGATGTATATAGCTATAATGATGGATTGGCAATGGGCATGGGGTGTTTTATTCCTTTTTTGGGTAATACCAGATGTTTTTTCAGGTGTCACATATTTTATTGAACCAATTGATAAAGTAAATAATAAACTGCTTTATTGGATAATTATTTTTAGTTGGGTTTTAATGGCTATCTATTCCTTATCCACATTGTTTATTAATTATGAACAATATTATTATTAGAATATGGAGAAATGGAAAACATTTGTGGCTCTAATTTTATTAGTGTTATCAATAATTTTTGATTGGAATTGGTTTTGGGCAATTTTTATATTTATTGGATTAATTCACGTAATTAGAAGTAAAGAAATTCATTTTGTAGAATCTGTAACTAAAAAAGAAACACCAAAATTGTATTGGTTAATGGTTGTTGTATGGTCTTTATTAGCGATATATTCTATTTTAAGATACTTAAATGTTATAGATTAAAATCATATAAAAAGATATAATTATGAAACATGTAAAATCAATAATCGTTTTAATATTATTTAGTTTGTCATTAGTATCTTGTGCACAAGATGATCCTATTATTGGGGTTTGGAATGTAAAAAATGAGTACAATGAAGCTATTTATGAAATTGTAGAATATCAAGGGAAATTCTTTGGGAAAATTCATTATTATAATAATGGAAAAACGGAGTATAAAGGAGATAATAATAAAGAAGATTACTTTTTAACCGATGTAGAATTGATAGAAAATGAATATACAAACGGTAAAATGTATATGCCAGACGGAAGGTATTATCAAGTGTTATTTGAATTGAAAAACAATAATACCTTATTAGTGAAAATGACTATTCAAGGAGAGCCATACACTGAAACTTGGGTAAGGAATACAACATATAAATAATTATTTAAAGTTATTATTGTTTTTTGATTTAGATCAATTTCAAGATGTTACGGAGTTGGTACATTTGTATTAAATAATTAAATTATATGTTTAAAAAAGCAATTCTATTTATAATATTATTAGTTGTTGCATGGGGAATATTAAGTTTTTCAAAAGACAGAAGCCTTTATGTGAAATCTGTGAAAATAACACCTGTTAATGTAGATGAAGTAGGTTTTGATTTTTTAAGTAAAATGCAGGGGCAGTGGCTAGGAATTAATAGTGTTGCAGGTTATAACTTTAACTGGTTTTCATTTGATTACAGACCAATTTCAGAATCTCATTTACATGGCATTTTTGAAGGAGGTTCTATGGGGAATCTTTTAACTTCATATTTTATAGCAGATTTCAAAGGACAAAAAACTATCATGGCTCGTAATGGCGGATTATTAAACGGAATATACCGTACTAGCTATTTTGTTATGGACAGTCTGTCTGTTAATAAAAATGATAGTTATTATAGATTAATTGATGCTGTTGGCGGTAAACAAACCATGTATATGGAACTCCGTTTTAAAAAAGATAGCTTGTATTGGAATTCTTATACAAGTAATTTAGGAAGTAAATTAAATACCAAAAGACATATGACTTTTAAAGGAGTTAAAAATAATGACTCACTTGCACTAAAAGCAGCTTCGAAATTTGATTTCCCTAAAAATAAAGTAGGATATAGTTTTCCTAATGGATTTGATAATTCTTATTTATATATGAAAAAAAGCGCTACTTTTTTAGCACAAGGGAAAACTAATAATGTTTATTCTTTATCTATTGAAGCTTCAGATCCGATAACAATTTCGGATTATCCTCATATTGCATCACTAAGTGTTCATTTAAATAAAAGTTATAAAACTAAAAAGAAACAAGTATTGTTAAATGTGTCAACTAAACCATTTACTGATGAAAAAGGAAAGCTATTAAGTAATTTAGATAATTACAACAGTAATGTATTATTTCCTATCTTAATAAATAACGAACGTAGTTTTGAGTTTACTTATGTACATCCTGGAGATTATTACGTTACAGCAATAGTTGATATGGATAATAGTTATTCAATAACTAAAGGAGATTACACTCATGCAAGTAAGCTTATAACCGTAGTTCCTTCAGTGAAAAATGAAATTATTATTAATAATATAGACAAAGTGAATGAGCTAAATATTGTTACTGATATAAAAGAAAGTAGTACTACTGAAATATTTGATGATACAGAAATAGGTCACATAGATGTCCCGGTTATTGATAGAATAGTTTATTATAATGATGAGGTAAAAACAATATTAAATAATAATTGTATTACTTGTCATAGTGGCCCTAGTCCAAGTTATGGGTTAGATCTTACAGCATATAAAAGGGTGAAGAAGGCAATCATTAAAAAAGAGCTGATTAGACGTGTAAATAATAAACAAATTCCAATGCCTCCTAGCGGATTAATGACACTTGAAGAACGTTTAATTATTTTTAAATGGGTCAAAGATGGAATGCCAATTGAGTAAATATTAATAGCGTTTTTTGATTTATGTCAAAGATTTGTATTGTAGAGTTTTAGACCTTTGAATAAGCAATAATATTAACTATAAATCAATACTTATGAGTGTCAAAAAGTTAATTTCATACAGTTTTCTTGTAGTGTTTCTAATTACAGGATTAGCTCATTTTAGTTCGAAATACTTAAATATTAATGAATTATATCCTGAATATGTAGAATATTGGTTTTATATAGTAAATGATTTAAGTTTAGTATATGTGATTTTTCCATTTTTTATCATAGAATTAATACGCTATGCAGTTGTAAAGAAACTAAATAAAAATATTATTCTTGACTCTCTTGCAAACATGATCACTTTTGGAGGGTTTATTGTTATTGAATATATATTAGGCATAATAGCTTTAACAAAAGTATACTTTTGGATACATTATAATTTTAGTTTGGAACATTTACCATTAAACTACATGACAATATTCTGTTGTATTTTATTGGCAGATTTCGCTTATTATTGGGATCATAGAATGATGCATAATATAGGTATAGGTTGGTTGACACATACCGTGCATCATAGTTCTGAACATTTTAATATGTCTGTAGCTTATCGATTTGGACCATTAGACGCTATATTCCCTATTTTATTTTCATTACCTTTAGTAATGCTAGGTTTTGACCCAATTTTAGTTCTATCAGCAGAAGTTTTTGTGCAAGTATTTCAAACATTATTGCATACAGAAATAATAAAAAAATTACCATTACCTATCGAAGGTGTTTTCAATACACCATCACATCATAGAGTTCATCATGGATCTAATAGGCAGTATTGGGATAAGAATTATGCGGGAATATTGATAATTTGGGATAAGTTATTGGGAACTTTTGAACCTGAAAACGAAAAAGTAATTTATGGTATATCAGAACCATTGAATAGTGTAAATCCTATAAAAGTTTTTTTTCATGGTGTATCCAGGTTTAGAAAGCGATTTAACGCTATCAAGGGAGTTAAAAATAAAGTGCTTCTTTTTGTGAAGTCACCAGATTGGGAACCTAAAGAAAAGTAAAGGATAGATATATGACTAATCAAAAAAAAAGGATGCACGTTTTGCCAGTAGAAGCGTATACTTCTCAGGAATGGTTTGATTTAGAAATGGAAACTGTTTTTAGTACAACTTGGCAATTTGCAGGCTTTGTTGAAGACGTTGCCAAACCAGGCGATTACATATCTGTACAAGCAGGTTTAAATAATATATTCATTATTAAAGGTAGAGATCATAGGCTCCGAGCATTCCATAATATGTGCAGGCATAGAGGAACACAATTATTAAGGGCAGTAGGTAAAGATCAAAAAGCAATTACTTGCCCTTATCACGATTGGACTTATGATTTAGAAGGAAAACTTGTCAGTGTTCCTAAAAAAGAACAAGAGTTTCCTGATTTGTGTAATAAAGAGCTGCATGATTGTGAACTAAATCTTCATGAAGCATCTGTAGATGTTTTTAAAGGAATGTTATTTGTTCATCCAGATAAGGATGCTCCTAATATAATGAGTTTCTTTGGTGAGGTTGAGTCACATTTAGGACCACATATAGTGGAAGAATTAGTAGAGTTTTCTGAAAACAATGAACCTGCTTATTATAAAGAAATAAATGCGAATTGGAAAATAATTGTAGAAAATTACATTGATCACTATCATTTAGCTCATTTACATGAAGGAACATTAAATATGTACGATCATGATAAAGCTCAATTTGGATGGAAAGGCCCGCATTATTGGTTTTATGAACCATTAGTTCCGGAATATACGGCCGACTTAAAAAATGCTAGTCCTTATCCATTAATTGATTCTGTGCCAGAAGATAAAATAGGTGCTTATGTGCCTTGGTTGTTTCCTAATATAGGTATTACAGAAGCTGAAAGTACGTGGACTACTTTTCATGTTATACCAACTGCTCCAAATAAAACAATCATTGTTAATAGAGCAAAATCCATGAATGTTAGTGAATGGGAATATACCAAGCAATATGGTAAATCTGCTTTAAGTAAAGTATGGACTAAATACGGAAATAAAGGAAAGTATAATGGTGACCCAAAAACTGATCCGATGTCTAGTGGTGATTTTATGGCTGAGGATGTTTATGCTTGTGAACAGCAACAAAAATCATTAACATCTCCAATGTTTAGTATTGGTGCTAGGGCTCAAAAAGGAGAATATGCAGTAATGCGTTTTCAGGAAGAAGTTAAAAAATGGATGGAAGCTCACGGAGCTTTTGATAAATAATAAGATGTGATGAGCAAGTTCTATTTGTTATCCGTTGTTGAAGTAAAAAAAGAAACTAATGATGCTATTTCTATTGCTTTAGATATATCAAAAGAATTATATAATATTTTTAGCTATAAGCCAGGGCAATTTGTAACATTAAAATTTACAATTAATGGTAAAGATGTAAGAAGGTCATATTCGTTGTGTAGTACTCCAGCTTTAGAAGAATTCTTACGAATTGGAGTTAAACGCGTGAAAGATGGTTTGGTGTCTAATCATATTAATGATAATTTACATATTGGTGATACGGTTGAGGTGATGCCTCCAGACGGACGGTTTTTTGCTAGCATTAAAAAAGGTAATTATAAAACATATTATTTATTTGCAGCAGGAAGTGGTATTACTCCAATTTTATCAATACTAAAAACAGTATTGTTAACAGAAAAGAGAAGTTTTGTTTATATATTGTATGGTAATTCTAATGAAGAAACCATAATGTTTAAAGAAGAACTAAGTGACCTTCAGAAACGATATTCTGGAAGGTTAATACTTGCTCATACATTAAGCAAGGCAAAAAGTTCTTTTTGGCCTAATAAAAAGAAAATTGATTTCCTTGAAGGGAGAGTTAATGTTAAAAATATTAGATGGTTTATTAATGAATACCCACCGTATGCTCAAAACTCGGAATATTATATCTGCGGACCAGATACTATGATAAAAAATGCGCAAGATGTGTTAATGGATATGGATGTGCCAAAGGAACGTATATTTATGGAGTATTTTGGTAGTAAAGAAATTACTAATGATACTATTAGAGGAGTAATTAACGCGAAGTTAATAGCACATTTAAAAGGTGAACGTATAGAAACTGAATTTACTAAAGGGCGAACGGTTTTAGCAAGTTTACTCGCAAATGGAAACGAGCCTCCTTATTCTTGTGAAGGTGGTGTATGTTCTACTTGTCTGTGTAAATTAAAACAAGGTAAAGTACGTATGCATAAAAACTTATCGCTAAGTAAAGAAGAGATAAATAAGGGGTATATATTAAGTTGTCAGAGTATACCTATGACCAATATTGTGGAGGTAGTTTATGAGTAATTAGTACTGGCATTAAGATTCATTTTCTATAAAACAAAAAACCGCAAACAAAAATGCTCACGGTTAGTAAAACAAACTTAAATATAACTTTACTTTTTTACAAATTTTATTGCATGACCATTTTCAAATTTTAAAAAATACAAACCATTTGTTAGGTTTTTAATGTTTATTTTTTCGTTATTAGTAGCTATACCTCTCATAAGTTTTTTTCCAGTAATGGTGTATACTGTGTAAACTTCTTGTTGTTTTAACCCTGAAATTTTCAAATAATTGTTTGAAGGATTAGGATATATTTGGATTGTATTGTCAATATTATAATTATTAACACCTAATGTAGTAGTATTAACGATAAGTCTATATGCTGGGCCCCATGATTGTGAAAAATAGGCAGATGTGTCACTACACGATTGATTGTATCCCGTAACAAAGTCATGTGGTGCAGTCGCATCAAAACTATTATAGGCATGTATTTCATCAGCCATAGTTTGACTTCCTCCCGTTCTACAAACCTGAATAACTAAATTATCAGCTCCATCCCAAGTAAATGGAGTTGAAAATGATGCGGTATGCCACCCAGTAAACGTTCCAATATCAGTTAAGCCATTAGCGTAAAAAGAGGGGGAAATATTAGAGTAATCAGGATAATCACTAATCGCGCTAAAAGCTGGGTCAGTAAAATCATCATCAATAGCAATATTGTATGTTGTTGTGTTTGGGGTATTATCGGTAACCACATACCATTGAATTCCTACTATTTCTGTACCTACACCAAAACCTCGTGTTGACAATTCATCGCTAGTTATTAAAAGGTGTACTTTCGCATTAGGAAAAATTATGGGAATAAATTGATAGTTTTCACTTGCCTGTGAAAAAACATAGTCTCTTATACTAATATCCGTAGTTTGTGCATTTAGCTTAGTAAGGCTTAAAAGTAAGCCTACGATTAAAAAATAAAGATGCTTCATAATTTCTTAAGTTTTTGAATTGAAGCGCAATATTAAGCTCAAATTAACTGTTTAACACAAAGAACGAGGCAAACGACATAATTATGTTCTGAACGACATGTTTTTGTTTTAAAATAAATAAAGCATGAGTCATCGTTTGTGTAAATTTGAAACCAATATTGATTTTATATAATTATGTACAGGTATATTAGATATCTATTATTCGTTTTATTACTTAGCATCACAACAATTTATCAGTGTAAAGCACAATCAAAAAGCACTTTTGAAATGTCTTATTTCGAGGATGTAAATTCTAGTCATTCACTTGAATCTGTAAAACATGAAAAATTTGTTAACGCAACAGAAAAAATAGTCAATTTAGGAATTACAAAAAGTACACTTTGGGTTAAAATAAAATTGAATACTCAATTATTAAAACCAAAAGCAATATTACAAATTAGTAGCCCATTTAAAGATAGTGTAAGTCTTTCATATACCTTAAAAAGCGGAAAAAATATAACTGAAACTTTAGGAATCATGTATCCGTATTCTAAAAATAAGTTAGAGCATTATTTGCCTGCTTTTGAAATTCCTACTTCTGATTTAGCTTCCCCAATCATGTATCTTAAAGTAAAAAGTAGGTGGTCTATGGTAGTTTCCGTTAGTGTAAAAACTAAAGAAGAGTTTCATAAAAAGCGGACTAAAGAATACCTAATAGCAGGCTTACTTATAGGAGGGTTATTATTAATGGCCTGTTACAACTTGTTTTTATATTTTAGTACAAGAGATTTTAGTTACGTTTTGTATGTTTCTGCTTTGCTAGGAGCGATATTATCACAAGGCTATATTTTCGGGATTTTAATTCCGTATATAAGCCCAGAGTCACCTGAGTTCTCTTTCCGTTTTCCTATATATATTATGGCTTTTACGGGTTTATTTTCCGCATGGTTTCCATTACATTTTTTAGAAATAAAAAAGCGAGATGGGATTATATATTATGCCTTAATATTTGCAATTTTATTTGCATTATCAAGTATGTTTTTAGAATTCTTACACTTAGATTATTTATCAAGAAAAGTTAATTTAATATTAGTAATAACTAATTCATTGATAATTTTTTCATCAGCTGTGTATAGTCTTGTTAGAGGGAATAAGATAGCTATTTATTTCACTATTGCATGGACTTTTTATTTAATGGGGATGATTACTTTTTCATTAAAAATATTAGGTATAGTACCTCATAATGATTTTACGAAACATTTTATGCATGTAGGAACTTTTATGGAAGTAATGCTATTATCATTTGCACTAGGCCATAAGTATTATTTGGTCCGTGTAGAAAAAGACAAGTTGGAACGACAAACTAGGGAGGAATTAGAAAAAATGGTAAAACAGCAAACTAAAGAACTAGAAGTATCTTTAGAAGAAAAAGAAGTGCTGTTAAAAGAAGTACATCACAGAGTAAAGAATAATTTACAAATAGTAATTAGCTTATTAGATTTACAAGTTGCCTCTATTAAAAACGCTCAAAATAGAGAGATACTTGCACAAAGTAAATCGAGGGTATATTCTATGTCCTTAATTCATCAGAAACTGTATCAATCGGATAATTTTGCTCGAGTAAACATGAAAAGTTATTTAGAAGAGTTGTTTGTTTATGTACAAAGTAGTTATCACAATATAGCTAAAGAAGTGAATTATATATCGGTAGTAGATGACAAAGAGCTATCTTTAAATCAAGCTGTTCCTTTAGGACTAATTGTTAATGAATTATTAACGAATAGCTTTAAATATGGCCTTCAAAACAAAGAAGGGAACATTGTAAAGATATCTCTTGTTTTTAACGCAAACAATGTGGTTTTGGAAATAGCTGATTCAGGTTTAGGCTTTGATGAGAAGGAACAAGAACAAGGAGTAAAAAAATCGTTAGGCTTGTTTTTAGTAAAATCATTAAGTAAACAGTTAAGAGCAACTGTTGTTCGATACTTTGATAATAGTTTGTTTATAACTCAAATAATTGTTCCTGTTGAAGAAAAATTAATAGATAATAATTTATGAAAAATAAAAAAATATTAATTGTAGAAGACGAGCAAATCATAGCTGAAAATTTACGCTTTATACTTAATGAATATGGGTATCATTTTGTAGATGTTGCTATGGATGTTGCAGAAACAAATAGTTTTTTCGAAAATACATTGTACGATTTAGTATTAATGGACATTAATTTGGGAGATACTAGCATAATGGATGGGATAGATTTAATTAAATTACTATCCATAAAGTACTCTTTCGTTTATTTATATGTTACCGCTAATGCCGATGAAAAGACTGTAGATAAAGCCAAAGAAACTAGTCCTATAGGCTATATAGTTAAACCTTTTATAAAAACATCTATTTATGCAAATGTAGAAATGGCTTTGAATACTCTAAAAAAAGAATTGTTTTTTTCATATATAAATAAAGGAATGCAATATCGTATTTCACTTTCTAAAATCACATATATAGAAGCAGATGGAGCATATGCACAAATTAATACTTTAAATGGAACCAAAAATTTCATAAGAAAATCTCTTATAGATATTACTGAATTATATCCATCTGTTTTTATTAGAATTCATAAATCCTTTTTAATTAATAAACAGCACATACAGGGGTGCACTAGTCAATCAGTAAAGATTAATAACACTAAACTTCCTCTTGGGAGAGCGTATAAACAATGCTTTGAAGAACAGATTAAAGAAGTGTCTTTTTCTTAATTTTTTTGGACACTAAATTGAAACTATTATAAGAAGAAGAGAAATTATGATACTAAATATAGATGGTATTTAAATATAATTAAGAAGGAATTATTATTTTGTTTGTTATTGCATTATTCCAATTTTCTCCTTTTTTATCGTACCTCTAATTTATTTTTAATAGAGTGTTATACACCTTACATTTGGATGGAAAGATAATTTTCAAGATAGGTTTGTTGACAACCTATTACCTACATAAATGTAGAAATTGAGTGTTATTTTGGTGTTGTTGTGAGGTTATTTATGAATAATTAGTATTGATATGTAATTGCATTAATATTCATCCCAGCACCAACACTAGCAAACATAACGATATCACCTTTATTTAAATTGTGCTTTTTGTAATTTTCCTTTATCACCATATCAAATAAAGTAGGAACTGTAGCAACAGAACTATTTCCTAATTCATTAATGCACATAGGCATAATGTCACTAGGCATATCTATATTATAAAGTTTATAGAATCGTTCCAAGATTGCCTCATCCATTTTTTCATTCGCTTGATGAATAAAAACTTTCTTCAAGTCTTTAATATCAGTACCACTTTTGTCTAGACATGATTTCATAGCTAATGGTACATTAGTTAATGCAAATTCATAAATTTTACGTCCTAACATTTTGATATAACGAGTATCAGAATCACTTTCTTTATCGTTCGTTTCTCCAAAGAAAATGTATTCAGATTCTGTATATGTATGAGTTGCAGATTCGTGAGAAAGAATTCCTCGTTCGTTTTCTGATATTTCTAGGATAGTTGCACCAGCACCGTCAGAATAAATCATAGAATCTCTGTCAGAAGAATCTACAACTCTTGAAAGTGTTTCAGCTCCTATAACTAAACATTTTTTAGCAATACCAGACTTCATAAATGCATGTGCATGAATCATTGCTTGTACCCATCCTGGACATCCAAATAATAAGTCATAAGCAACACAACTTGGATTTTGAATACGTAATAAATGTTTGATTCTTGAGGCCATACTTGGTACAGTATCACATTGTGTATTTCCATGTTTTACATCACCATAATTACTTGCTACAATAATATAATCTAATTCTTCGGGATTAATATTAGCATCCGCGATAGCTTTTTTAGCAGCAATGAAACCTAAATCAGAAGTGACTTGATTGGTTTCAGCATAACGTCTTTCCTCAATACCTGTAATTGCTTTGAACTTTTCAATAATAACGTCATTACTTTGTTTGAAGGCAGAACCATCTGCATTCAAAAATTCAGATTGTAAAAAATCTTCATTTTTTTTGATGACATTAGGGACACAAGAACCTGTTCCAGTTATTTTGATATTCATAGGTAAACGTATTAAGGGCAGTCTATAAGATGGCTAATTTACTTAATATTATTTTACAAATACCTTGTTTTATAATAGAAAAGCTTCATTTTTATGATATGCTCAAAAAAACACAGTTAAATAAAGAAGAATGAATAAAAAAGGTCTCACAATAGGAATAAATTGTGAGGCCTTTAAATTTTTATAAGTACTATTTATGCTTCTGCATAAGCTTCAATGCCAATACAGCTACAAATTAAGTTTCTGTCACCAAAGGCATCATCTACTCTACGTACAGTAGGCCAAAATTTATTTTCTGCGATATAATCTAACGGAAATGCAGCTTGCTTTCTAGAATATGGTAAGTCCCATTCATCTGCGGTTAACATCTCTTGTGTATGTGGAGCATTTTTCAACGGGTTATTTGGATTATCTGAGCTTGCTTCAGAAATTTCTTTTCTAATAGAAATTAAAGCATCACAAAAACGATCTATCTCGGCTAAATTTTCAGACTCAGTAGGTTCAATCATAATTGTTCCAGCAACTGGAAATGAAACGGTAGGAGCATGGAAGCCATAATCCATTAAACGTTTTGCAATATCTCCTGCTTCAATTCCGTTTTGCTTATATGATCTACAGTCAATAATCATTTCATGTGCAGCACGTCCCATTTCTCCAGTATATAAAGTTTCGAAATGTCCGTTTAAGCGTTCTTTAATGTAATTAGCATTTAAGATTGCGTTCATTGTTGAGTTTTTTAACCCATCAGGTCCTAACATTGTTATGTATCCGTAAGAAATCAAACATGCTAAAGCTGAACCCCAAGGGGCTGCTGAAATAGCAGTGATAGCCTGATCTCCTCCAGTAGTAATTATTGGGTTGGTAGGTAAAAAAGGAACTAGTTGTGGAGCTACACAAATTGGTCCAACTCCTGGTCCACCACCACCATGAGGAATTGCAAATGTTTTATGTAAATTTAGATGACAAACATCAGCGCCAATAGTCGCGGGATTAGTTAATCCCACTTGAGCATTCATGTTGGCACCATCCATATAAACTTGCCCGCCATTATCGTGAATTATTTTTGTGATTTCACAAATAGCTTTTTCAAATACACCATGTGTAGAAGGATAAGTTACCATTAAAGCAGATAAATTATCAGCATGTAAAATTGCTTTTTCACGTAAATCAGCTACATCAATATTTCCTTTTTCATCGGTTTTAGTAACTACAACTTTCATTCCTGCCATAACTGCAGAAGCTGGATTAGTACCGTGTGCAGAAGAAGGTATTAAGCAAATATTTCTATGTTGATCATTTCTAGATTCGTGGTAAGCTCTAATAACCATTAATCCTGCTAACTCTCCTTGAGCACCAGAGTTTGGTTGTAAAGAAGTTCCTGCGAAACCAGTAATTACATTTAATTGGTGTTCTAAGTTTTTAAGGACTTCTCGATATCCTTGAGCTTGTTCTAAAGGTACAAATGGGTGAATATTCCCCCAGTTTGGATTACTTAAAGGCAGCATTTCTGAAGCAGCATTTAGCTTCATAGTACAAGATCCTAAAGAAATCATAGAGTGATTTAACGATAAATCTTTACGCTCTAATTTCTTTATATAACGCATCATTTCTGTTTCAGAATGATGTGTGTTAAATACATCATTCTCTAAAAATGAAGTATTTCTTAATAAGTTATTTGCAATACTATCAGTTTCTACAAACTCAGTAACCGTTGTTGGGTTGATATTTAAAGCAGTAGTAAATACGGTAACTATTGCATTAATATCTATGATACTAACTGTTTCATTTAATGAAATAGATAATGTATCTCCATCAATATAGTTAAAATTTATTTTTGCAGCTTCAGCAATAGGTCTGATTTTATCAGCTGGAGCTTTTACTGTAATAGTATCAAAGAATGAAGTATTTGTTTGCTCAATTCCTAAATCAGTTAATGTATTTGCTAAAGTAGCAGCCGATTGGTGTACTTTATTAGCTATATATTGTAAACCTTCCTTACCGTGAAATACTGCATACATACCGGCCATAACAGCTAATAATACTTGAGCTGTACATATGTTAGAAGTAGCTTTTTCACGTTTAATGTGCTGCTCTCGAGTTTGTAATGCCATGCGTAACGCACGACCACCATCTTTATCTTGAGTAACTCCAATTATTCTTCCTGGAATACTTCTTTTATATTTCTCTTTAGTAGCAAAATATCCTGCATGAGGACCTCCATACCCTAGTGGGATTCCAAAACGCTGTGTAGTACCAACTACAACATCAGCACCAAATTCTCCAGGGGCTTGAAGTTTTACTAGAGATAGAATATCAGCAGCAACTGCTACTTTTATATTATTAGCATTTGCATTTTCTACAAATCCTTTATAGTCATTTATTTGTCCGTGTTTTCCAGGGTATTGTAATAAAGCACCAAAGAATTCTTGAGAGAAATCAAAACTTTCATGATTTCCGATTACTAATTCAATTCCTATCGGAGTAGCCCTTGTTTGTAAAACAGATAACGTTTGAGGAAGTATTTCTTCTGAAACAAAAAACTTAGAAACATTTGCTTTTTTCTGAGCTCTTTCACGAACGTCAAATAATAAAGCCATAGCTTCAGCAGCAGCAGTTCCTTCATCTAATAAAGAAGCATTTGCTAACTCCATACCTGTTAAATCTACTACCATAGTTTGGTAGTTTAGCAAAGCCTCTAATCTACCTTGAGCAATTTCTGCTTGATAAGGAGTATATGCAGTGTACCAACCCGGGTTTTCTAAAATGTTACGCTGAATAACACTTGGCACAATAGCTTCATTGTAACCTAGTCCGATATAGGTTTTAAAAACACTGTTTTTAGCAGATAATTCTTGAATATGATTTAAGTATTCATATTCACTTAAAGCTGCTGGTAAGTCTAAATCATTTTTTAAACGAATATCATCTGGGATAGTCTCGTAAATTAATTGATCTAAACTATCTAAGCCAATAGTTTTTAAAATAGTAGCACGACCTTCAGAACTTAGGCCAATATGTCTTAATTGAAATGAATCTGTTTTCATTTTCTATGAGGTTATAAGTGTTGTGTTTTTAGTGTTTGCAAAAGTACGGTTTATTCTGAAATTATTTTAACCCATAATAAGTAAATATTAACTAAAAGTGATGGTTGTTAACAGTTTAAGTTAGAATGCTAAATTATGTATGTGTCAGACAAAATATAAGCTTATTTTTACAATGTGAAAAGGCTAAATAAAATAATAGAATTTTGTGTTAGTTCCAGTATTTGGGTAGCCATTTCTGTTGCTTCACTGGTTGGTGTAACATACTATAATTTGGAGTTACCAGTACATAATTATTTATTGTTATTTGTTTTTTTTGGTACAGTTTTCGGGTATAATTTTATAAAATATTTTGAAAAAAGTCAGTTAAAAGGTTTGAAATTCAGTAAACTAAATTTTGGTTACAGCTATTTTGTAGGAGAATTTAAACGTTTGAAACGTAAAGAGAAGTGGAGTTTTATAATCAGTTCTATTAGTGTAATACTGGGGTTTTTATTGCTTTTTAAATTAGAAAAAAGCACCATTTTGTCATTATTAATCCCAATAGTTTTCACATTTTGTTATGCAGTATCACTAGGTTATAAAACACTAAGGAATATTTCAGGGATTAAAATTTATGTTGTTGCTTTTGTTTGGGCTTTTGTAAGTGTACTATTACCTGTAATAGAAAATAAAATAGGGTTATCTTCAGATGTTTGGATAATTTTATTTCAGCGATTTGTATTTGTAGTAGTATTGATTCTCCCTTTTGAGATTAGAGATTTATCAGTTGACGAAAAGCACTTAGGAACTTTTCCTCAAAAATATGGGGTAAAAAACACAAAGCTTTATGGAGTACTATTGTTAATGGTATTCTTCTTTTTAGAGTTTTTTAAAGATGAATTACTAGTAATTAATTTACTAGTAACACTACTGATATTTCTGATAACAATTTTGTTATTGGTATTATCAAGCGAAAAACAATCTAAATATTATTCAGGATTCATTGTTGAAGGAATATCAGTTTTATGGTTTGGGTTATTGATGTTTCTTTAATTCTTGTTCAAATTTAGTTTTTAAGTCAGCTTTAGATTTACTTTCCATACAATCAACTTTTTTATCAGTTACTAATTCTGATAATTTTTCATTACGCTTAACATATGCTCTTGTAATGTTACAATAAATGTATCTGATGTTTAAGCGAAAACGATCCCACCAAGTAGATTCATTATATTGTGATTTGTCACAAATATTTTTTGCTTCATCACAATTTATAAATAATGTATTTTTTCCTGCTTCCATATTCATTCCCACCAATGTGTTTGATTTGTTATTTTTTTCATAGTAAAGGTCCTTTAAGTATTATTATTTAAACCAAGTTTCATCCAAGCAACCAGCTAAAGAAGTTCTTGCTCTATGGATGATTACCCAAAGGTTAGACGCGGAAATATCGAACTCATTACAAATGGCCTCCGTATCAAAGTTTTGAATGGTTTTCATTTTAAATATTTCGGCTTGTTTTTGTGGTAGTTTCTCTAAACAATTATGTATAGCTAAACCTAATTCTTGATTTTCAAGAGTACTCTCAGCATTCCTGTCATAGGGGTCAGCAACACGTTCCTCAAGCCAATCTCCTTCAGATTCACCTTCGCTATAATTAATACGAACTTCTGCTTTCCCTTTGTTAGAATTTATCTTACGATAATGGTCAATTATCTTACGTTTTAAAATAGAAACTAACCAAGTCCTTTCAGAAGCTTCACCTTTAAAATTAACAGCAGATTTTAATCCAGAAAAAAAAGTTTCTTGAACTAAATCGTCCGCAATATCCCTATCGCTTACACGTGTAATGGTATAATTGAAAAGATAATCAGCATAGCTGTCAATCCATTTATTTGGGTCTAATTGATGTTTCGGCATTATTAGTTTTTAATTGAATCAAATGTACGGAAAAAATAATCAAAGTTGTTTTTTATTCTCTACACTAATTTCAGAGCCCTCAGTTAGTATTATAGAATTTGGATCTTTAAGATTTAAGAATTTAAAATTTAGACCATAATTGAGTTCAAAATCTACACTTATGTTGTAATTCAAAACAGGGTAATGTGTCCATTTTGAGTGTTTAACTTCATATTCGTAAGTACTGTTCTTTTGCTTTGTATAGCCATAATAATGTTCTGTAATAAATTTAATCTCAGTATCAGCTTCAATTTCTGTTGCTACTAATTCACTATCAACACTGATTTTTTGAAGGTTTTTTTTCATATGCCAACTATACTCAATAAAATTATGAGCCTCGTTTTTATTCCAAATATGTTGCATGGGTACAGTTTGGTAATATTCTTTATAAATAGTATTTGCTACAAATGTTAAAGCTGGTTTAGGTACCAATTCTTTAATAAAAACAACACCTCTTTTCCAAGTATCGCCATTTCTATATTTTACATAAAATCGTAAATTAACTTCTTCAAAATTACTATGAAATGGAATTTTTATACCAAGTAGTTTTGTGTTTTTAAATAAAAATCCAACTAAACTTACATAACAGTTACCCTTGTAAAAGTCTAATTCAGTCCCTTTTGGAATATAAGAAGTTAGAATGTTAGGGTCAATTTTATAATTAAGCAAGATTAGTTTTCTCCATTCTGCAGTTAAGAAACTCATAGAATTTTTTTAAAAGTTATAATTCAGCAAGAATCTTTATTTGAATACTTCTTTTTTCTAAAACTTTGATAAGGTGCTTTTTCAATGCTATTTTATCAAATAGGTTTCCAAAAAAACCATAAGGAGTTTGGTAGCAAAACTGATCAATCATAATAGTATATCCATCCTTCTCTTTAAAAATATGCTCATGTTTTAACCATTTGAAGTGCCCTTTTTTCATTTCATCAACAAAATAAGTTGGGGGTTTCATGGCTGTAATAATGCTTTCATGTTGAATTTTTAATCCAAAATGTTTTCCTTCCCATGTAACTGTTTCTCCTAATTCAATACATCCAGAAATTCTGCCGGCAATTGCTTTTTCTTTTGTGTAGCCCATACTTTGCATATGCACATCAATATTTCGTGATAGATCAAATACTGTTTTTATTGGAGCATTGATTTTAGTGTTTAAGTTTATTATTGTCATATGTTATTGAATTAAACTCTTTAATGTAGCTTCAATAGTTTTATATTTAAAATTAAAACCACTATCAAGTAATCGTTTAGGGGTTACATTTCTGCTTTTTAAAACTAATTCAGCTTCGGTACTTATTATAAAAGCTCCTATTTTTAATAGCCATATGGGCTGGGGGATTCCAAAAGGAATTTTTAGCTCCTTCCTAATAGTATCTATTAAAACTTTATTATTACTAGGGTTAGGAGCTGTAACATTCATATTCCCAGTAATTGTTTCTTTTTCTAATAAAAAAGCTACTGTTCTTGCAAAATCATTTTCATGAATAAAACTTACTTTTTGATTTCCATTTCCTTGTTTTCCACCCATTCCTAGTTTAATGATTTTCTTTAACGGAATTAATGCACCTCCATTTTTACCAAGAACAATAGATGTTCTAATTGCTACTTGTCTAACGTTAGGTATGTCGTGACTATAAAATGTTTCTTCCCATGATTTAGCAATATTCATTGAAAAATCATCTCCAATAGCTCCATCTTCTTCAGTCATTTCTTTTTTTAACGAATATTGATATATTGTTGCTGTAGATGAATTTATCCAAACTATCGGAGGTTGTTTGCATTGTTGTATGGCTTCTCCAATAATATTGGTAGAATCAATTCTTGATGAATAAATTACGTCTTTATTTTTCTGATTGTATCGGCAATCAACTGATTTTCCAGTAAGATTTATAACGGCATATGTACCTTCAAGTTCATTTCTCCAAGCGCTAATTTCATTGTATCCCATAATACATGATTGCCTTTTTTAGGGCTCCTTGATAGAATAGTAACTGCGTATCCATTTTTAGTTAAATGATTTTCTTTTTCATAGAATTAGTTGTTATTAATGTTACATGTTTTATCTTGATTGTCGAATTCCATAGAGTCAATAATAACTTGTAATACATGATGAATAATTGGTAACCTCATAAACCAGCCTAAATTAGCCCAAAATAAATTGATGTGCTCAAAACCATTAGCAATAGCAACAATACTTTTGTAATTATTATCGTTATAATCGGTATATGTTGCTTGTAATAGTTTCTTTCCAGTAAACTCATATTCATACCTTACTATCAAGTTACAAGCATCCCTTTTCTCAAACCATTTTTTTATTTGTTCACATTGATTACAATCTTTTTTGAAATAAAGCGTCCCAGTAGGTATATTTTGTGGTTTCCATAAGAATCTCCAATTTGGGACATTGTTTTTATAGGTATTCCACTTGTTCTGGAATCTATTTTCCATGTCTAAATATTCCTGTGGATTAGAAACTCCAAGAGTATATGCAATTGAAATTATTGTTCCAGATAATAATAAATATGATTCATAATAAATACTTATTGGGATAAACAGAAAAGTAAATGACCATTGAATCGGATTTCTGCAATAAGCATAAACACCTGTTTGGACCAACTCTGTTGTTTTATCATAAGGGAAAGGTGTTCCTTTTCCTTTTTTCACTAGATCATTGACAGCTGCCAGAGAAGGAAGTATTATTATAAAAGCTAACTGAAAAATATATGGTTTGTTTTTTTCAAATGAAAAATCATTACTTGTGTATGAAATAACAACAAAAGGGATAATAATTAAAATGAGCAAACCCATTGTACTTACTTGTAAAAAGGCTCTATAATTAAGGTGCTTGTTTGTGTAGCTATATTTAGCCCATAAATGGGCTGGTAGCCAAACAATTGATAATAATATCAATTCTCCTATAATCCAGTTTTCATTTAATTTAAGAATGTCTAACCTTTCTAATTGAGGCATAAACAATATATCTATCCAAAGTAATACTAAAAAAGTAAGTAATGTGTATTTTCCTTTAGAAATGTAAAAGGGAAGTATTCCCCAAAATATAATCCAAATAAATAATAAGTCATAAGGTATTTTAATAATTAAATCTGTTTCTGAAATAAATACCCAAAAGTTATATTTTACGCATAAATAGTTGACAATTGGTAGTGAGAAAGTTACCCAAAGGATGCTGTAAAATAATGCCCAATTTGTTTTTTGTTCTTGTTTTTTTAAGAAAAATAATATTATTAAAAGAACAAAACAGAATAAGACGATACCGTTTCTTATTATTAATTGATTTTCCATCATTGTTTGAAAAAAGTGTTTAATAAATGCGTATTCATTACTTCCACCCCATATCGTTCTATGGGTTCAAAGTACCATGACGGGCCTAAATCACAAGTGAAATGGGTAGCCCAATTAACAATAGATGTATTGTTAATTTCATTGTTATTGATCGTAACGGTAATTTCTTTCCAACTTAACCAGTGATTTATATGTGTACTGTCATCAATTAATACAAAAGTGATGCTGTTTTCTGACTGCTGTTTAATTTCAAGATGTAAGGTCCCGATTCCCTTGGTATTTGATTCGAACTGAATTTTTCTAAAGTCTCCAATATTAGTTCCTGAACCAGAAATAGCTACAGGTTTTGGGAATCCGAGTTTAAAAAATGTAGGGAATTTGTTTAAGAAATTAGGTGATTGATTTAATTGATCTAATGTTAGGGTTTTGTTTGCTGTTAATGAGGTCGTTACAATCTGAGTTTTCGGGGTGGTTTTTATATTGCCTACCTCGGCAACAAAAAGGATTATTGGTGCTAAAATAAAAGTGTTTAAAGAACTGTTATTTTTATCTTTTAGCAGTTTAAGAATAACTACAATTAAAGCAGCTACACCATAGAATATAGGAGCCATAAAAATAATACACACCAATCCTTCGCCAAATAATATAGAGGTCATCAATAAAAATAAGGTTAATGTTTTAAAAACGACTCCGTAAATAGACTTGGGTGTACCTGAATATTTAATTACTAATAAAGTAATTAAAGCTGGTATTCCCACAAATAAAATAGAGGTTTGCTCAAATTTGATGTCTAATAATACCCTAAAAGCTAAGCTTGCAATAACTAAAGTAATTACAAATCCATAAAGAGCTCTTTTTTTGTTTTCTGTTTTATTCCTCATGTTTTGTTCTTTTTAAAATTTCAATAATTTATGAAAGTTATTATTAAAATAAAAAGGAAGTTTAGTTCCTTTTATATATTTGACTGTATTTTTTTTGAGTTATTATTTTATAAGTTTTACCAATGTTTTAGTAAGCCAGTTTTGTTCTTGATTTACAATTTTGTTCATCATGGTATCAGCAGTTTCAGCTAAGTCATATAGTTCCTTTGTTTTCTTAATCAATTCCTTAGTTTTGGTAGTCCCATCATCTTTAATACTGCATACTTCTTTTAAAACTTTTAAAGTAGGTTGTATTTCTCGTCTACTACGTTCTTTTGCAATGGTACGTGCTAATTCTTGTACATTCTTTTCTGAAGAAAAGTACTCTTTACGTTCTCCAGCTACAGATGTTTTGTATACAATACCCCATTCAATAAGCTGGCGCAAGTTCATACTCGTGTTTCCTCTTGAAATACGTAATTCATCCATTACATCTTCCATAGAAAGTGGTTCAGGGGAAATAAATAACAAAGCGTGTATTTGTGCCATAGCTTTATTTATTCCCCAAAGAGTACCAAGGCTTCCCCAGGTATTAATAAATTTTTCTTTTGCAGCTGTATATTCCATAACGTAATTAATAAGTATGCTACAAAGGTATATATAATTATTAAACTTTCAGTAATTACTGAAAGTTTAATTTAAAGTAGAAGCAACACATAAAAAAAGCCCTTTCATTTGAAAGGGCTTTAGAGTAGTTAATTTAATAAACCAGCTCTTTTCAATAAAGCTTCTGGTTTTGGTTCTGTACCTCTAAATCGTTTGTATAAAGTCATAGGATGTTCTGTACCTCCTTTACTTAATATATGTTCAGCAAAAGCTTTTCCCGTTACGGGGTTAAATATCCCATTTTCTTGAAAAACTTCAAAAGCATCTGCATCTAATACTTCTGCCCATTTATAGCTATAATATCCAGAAGAATATCCTCCTTGAAAAATATGAGAAAATGCAACACTCATGCAGTTTTCAGGAACATCAGGAAATAATGATGTATCACTAAAAGCTAATTTTTCATGAGCCTTAACGTTTTTAATTGTCTCCAAGGACTCGTTAGCATGCCATGACATATCTAATAAACCAAAACTAATTTGGCGCATAGTAGCCATCCCTTCTTGGAAGTTTGCTGATGATTTTATCTTTTCAACATATTCCATTGGAATAACTTCTCCCGTTTTGTAATGTTTTGCAAATAAATCTAAGCATTCTTTTTCAAAACACCAGTTTTCTAAAACTTGACTAGGTAATTCTACAAAGTCCCAATAAACACTTGTTCCTGAGAGACTAGGGTATGTAGTGTTAGCTAACATTCCGTGTAGTCCATGTCCGAATTCATGAAATAATGTGGTAACTTCATTAAAGGTTAATAATGAAGGCTTGGTATCTGTAGGTTTAGTGAAGTTACATACGTTTGAAATATGTGGTCTGTCATTTACACCATTTTTAATTTTTTGCCCTTTAAATGAAGTCATCCAAGCGCCGTTTCGTTTTCCTTTACGAGGATGGAAATCGGCATAAAATATAGCTATAGCATTATTGTTATTATCGGTAACTTCATATGTTTTTACATCTTCATGATAGGTATCAATAGTAGATACCTGTTTAAATTTTAAACCGAACAACTTTTTAGCTATTGAAAAAACACCATCAATAACATTGTCTAATTTAAAATAGGGCTTTAGTTTTTCATCATCTAAGTTGAATAACTTGTTTTTTAATTTTTCAGAATAATATGCACTATCCCATTTTTCTAAATGATCAATATTATGTAGTTCCTTTGCAAAACTTTCTAGTTCAGCAAATTCTTTTAAAGCTACAGGTTTTGCTTTTTCTAATAAATCATTTAAAAAAGAAGTTACTTTTATAGGAGAGCCAGACATGCGTTCTTCTAAAACAAAATGAGAATGCGTATCATATCCTAATAGTTGAGCACGTTTAAATCGTAAACTTGCTATTTTAATAACTATTTTTTCATTGTTGTAATCATTTTGTTGAAAACCTCTCGCTCCAAATGCTAAAGCCATTTTTTTACGTAACTCTCTAGAGTCAGCATACTTCATAAAAGGAATGTAACTTGGGTAATCTAAAGTAAATACCCATCCTCCTTTTTTACCTTTTTGTTGTGCTACTTGTATAGCAGCTTCTAAGGCTCCTTCAGGTAAACCTTTTACATCTTCTATATTTGTTAAATGCAATTCATATGCATTTGTTTCGGCTAGTATATTTTCTCCAAAAGTTAATTTTAAAGAAGATAATTCCTTGTCAATAGCTCTTAGATCCTCTTTTTTATCTTCAGGAAGGTTAGCTCCGTTTCTTGAAAACCCTTTATATTTTTTGTCTAATAAAGTTTGCTGCTCTACTGTAAGTGTAAGCTTGTTTTTTTGATTGTAAATAGTACTTACTCTTTTGAATAATTGAGTATTTAAAGCAACATCATTACTAAATTCAGATAGCATAGGAGAAACTTCTTGTGCTATTTTTTGAATTTCATCATTAGTTTCTGCTGAATTTAAATTAAAAAAAACACTTGAGACACGATCTAATTGTTCGCCAGAATAATCTAATGCTTCAATAGTGTTTTTAAAAGTAGGTGCTTCTTTGTTAAGAGCAATAGTATCAATTTCTTCTTTAGCAATTATTATAGCATTTTTAAAGGCAGGTAAAAAATCTTCATTTTTTATTTTTGAAAACGGTGTAATATCAAATGTTTCTAATAATGGATTCATATTAAGTTTTTAATTTCGTTTTTTATTTACCTAAAATATATTTTACAGTAAAATTATTTATCGACAGTAAAGAGTAATTCATCTACACTTTTTCTGGAACTGTCTTTTTTCTAAATATTATAGCTAGTATAACACTAAATTTAAGTAATAATAGTAGATTTTTTATCCCAAAAAATATCCCATAAAACTCTCTCTATCAAAAATAGCCTTAATTAAAGGCTATTTTTTTTTACTTCTTCTGCACCCTTTAGTACTTTTTGTTTTAATCCTTCTTTGTAAATTAGAATTTTATCAAGGACACATTTGTCAGAAGCGCCAATAATTTGAGCTGCTAAAATACCTGCGTTCTGAGCCCCATCTAAAGCTACTGTAGCTACAGGAACACCTCCAGGCATTTGTAGTATTGATAATACAGAGTCCCATCCATCAATAGAATTTCTAGACTTTACTGGAACACCAATTACGGGTAATGGTGATAATGATGCTACCATACCAGGTAAATGTGCTGCTCCACCTGCACCTGCAATAATTACTTTGATGCCTCTAATGTGCGCGTTTTTACTATAGTCAAATAGCTTTTCTGGAGTTCTATGAGCAGAAACAATATCAACTTCTACTTCAATATCAAAACCAGCTAAAATATCTATTGCTTGTTGCATGATAGGAAGATCACTGGTACTTCCCATTATAATTCCTACTTGTGGCATGTGTTGCGTTGTATTTAGTTACTTATAACTTTAATTGTTTCTTTTACTTTTTGAGCAATCTCTCTTGCTATTGAAATGTCTTTATTTACAATAGTTACATGACCCATTTTTCTGAATGGTCTGGTTTGTTTTTTACCATAAATGTGTGGTGTTACACCATCCATTGCTAAAATAGTATTCATGTTTTCGTATATTACATCTCCTGAATGCCCTTCTGAACCAACTAAATTTACCATGATTCCTCCAGTTTTACTATCAGGATTTCCTAGAGGTAAATCTAAGATAGCACGAATGTGCTGTTCAAACTGTGAAGTATATGATGATTCTATCGTTTGATGTCCAGAGTTATGAGGTCTTGGAGCAACTTCATTAACTAATATTTCATCTTCTTGAGTTTGAAATAATTCTACAGCTAATAGACCAACATGATTTATCTTTTCTGAGACGTTCAATGCTATATCAATTGCTTTTTGAGCAACTTCGTCAGAAATTCTAGCAGGACAAATAACATATTCTACTTGATTTGCTTCTGGATGAAATTCCATCTCTACTACTGGATAATTTCTCATTTCACCAGATGGGTTTCTGGTAACAATAACCGCTAGTTCGTTTTTAAAAGGAATCATCGTTTCAGTAATACACTCTGTATTTGGTAAACCAATTAAATCATCAATATTACGTACAACTTTAACACCATTTCCATCATATCCAAATTGAGCAGCTTTCCAAACAAAGGGCAATTGTATACCTCCGTTAGATATTGCATCGTTAATTTCAGATGTAAAAGCAAATCGTGTAAAAGGAGCAGTGGGGATATTATTGTCAGTATAAAACAATTTTTGGGTTGCTTTATTTTGTATAATACTTAATGTTTTACTTGATGGATAAACTGTAATACCTTCTTGTTCTAACTTTTGTAAAGCTTCAATATTTACACTTTCAATTTCAAAAGTAAGTATGTCAACATTTTTACCAAAGTTATAAACGGTATCAAAATCTAATAAATCACCTTGCTCAAAATGATTAGCATATGCTTTACAAGGTGCATCCATTGAAGGGTCAATCACATAAGTTTGAATATCAAACTTATTGGTTTCTCGTAGTAACATACGCCCTAATTGTCCGCCACCAAGAATTCCTAATTTAAAATTTGAAGAAAAGTATGTCTTCATCTAAATGTTATGTTATTATGTTGTGTGCACAAAAATACACTAATACTATTTACAATTAAATTTTTCGCAAATAAAACGCTCTTTTTTCCTTACAATTTCAATGATAAGTGAAATACTAATTGCTACGACGTTAATTTTTTAATTCATATAAATAAAAGAATATCCATTTTTGGTTTGTAAAAATATAGAACAACAAATAATATAATTATTTAATACGTTTCTAAAAATGCGAATCAAAAGAATAGAAATCGTTAATCAATTGAGTATCTTTGCATCTTTCAAATTCATATTATGAAAATTAAGCTTCACGATAAATATTTTAAGCCATTTATTTCAGCAAATGAGATAGATGCGGCTTTAGATAAAATGGCAGCTAAATTAGCTGCCGATTTAGGAGACGAGATACCAATTTTTATTGGTGTATTGAATGGTTCATTTATGGTGGTTAGTGATTTTGTGAAGAAATACCCAAAGCCATGTGAAGTTAGTTTTGTAAAACTAGCATCATACGAAGGAGTAGAATCCACAGAGGATATTAAGCATTTAATAGGATTGAATGAAAACATATCAGGAAGAACTGTAGTTATTCTGGAAGATATTATAGATACTGGAAATACACTAGAATCGATATATGATATTTTTGATAACAAAGGAGTGAAGGATTTGCATATCGCAACGTTATTTCATAAGCCTGAAGCATTTAAGAAAGATTTAAAAATAGATTACATAGGTATTGAAATCCCAAATAAGTTTATTGTAGGTTATGGCTTAGATTATAACGGATTGGGAAGAGATTTACCAGAGGTTTATCAATTAAAAAATACACAACGCATGACTAATATTGTTTTATTCGGAAAGCCTGGAGCAGGAAAAGGTACTCAAGCAGAGTTTTTAAAAACTAAATATAATTTAGTGCATATTTCTACAGGAGACGTTTTTCGTTTCAATATGAAAAACGATACTGAATTAGGGAAGCTAGCTAAATCATTCATTCATGAAGGACAATTAGTTCCTGATTCTGTTACAATTGATATGTTACAAGCTGAAGTAGAGAAAAATACTGACGCTAATGGGTTTATCTTTGATGGGTTTCCCCGTACTACGGCGCAAGCACAAGCTTTAGATGTTTTTTTAGAATCTAAAAATATGGAACTTTCAGGGACAGTTGCTTTAGAGGCAAATGATGAAGTTTTAATAGAACGTTTATTAGAAAGAGGAAAGGTATCTGGAAGAGCTGATGATCAAGACGAAGCAAAAATTAGAAATAGATTTGATGAGTATAATGAAAAAACATCTCCATTAATTGATTTTTATACAACACAAGAAAAATTCCATTCAGTAAACGGAATAGGAACTATTGAGGATATTACTGCACGTTTAAGTACAGTGATTGATTCATTAAATGTAGAGGTCTAATTGAATAAGGCTTAATAAATATAATTTTTAAAAGAAATTATATTTGAAATAAGAATATTAAACTAAAGGGAGTTTTTTTATAAAGTTTCCTTTTTCAAGTAAATATAATGACTGAAGGAAATTTTGTAGATTATGTAAAGATGCACGTAACTTCTGGTAAAGGAGGTAAAGGATCTATGCACTTACATAGAGAAAAGTATATAGAAAAAGGTGGTCCAGATGGCGGAGATGGTGGTCGAGGAGGTCATATTATACTTAGGGGTAATGTAAACTACTGGACTTTAATTCACTTTAAATTCAGACGTCATCATAAAGCTTTACAAGGGGGACATGGAAGTAAAAGTAGAAGTAGTGGAGCTGATGGATCTGACATTTATTTAGAGGTGCCTTTAGGAACGGTAGTTAAGGATTCGGATACTGAAGAAGTACTATTTGAAATTACTCAAAACAATGAAGAAGTAATTCTTTGTAAAGGAGGTAAAGGAGGTAGAGGGAACTGGCATTTTAAAACGTCAACAAATCAAACTCCACGGTATGCACAACCAGGTTTAGAGGGTGAAGAGAAAAATGTAACTTTAGAAATGAAGTTATTGGCTGATGTAGGTTTAGTAGGTTTTCCAAATGCTGGGAAATCAACATTACTATCTGTAATTACATCGGCAAAACCAAAAATAGCGAATTACGAGTTTACTACATTGAAACCAAACTTAGGTATTGTTGAGTATCGTAATTTTCAATCTTTTGTAATGGCAGATATTCCTGGTATTATTGAAGGGGCTTCAGAAGGAAAAGGACTAGGACATTATTTTTTACGTCATATAGAACGTAATTCAACCTTGTTATTTTTAATTCCTGCTGATGCTGATGATATTGTTAAGCAATATGAAGTATTATTGAATGAATTGAAGGTGTACAACCCTGAGATGTTAGATAAGGATCGTTTTATAGCCATTTCAAAGTCTGATATGTTGGATGAAGAGTTAGAGTTAGAAATGAAAGCAGAATTGGATAAAACATTAGGAGTACCATATATGTTTATATCTTCTGTTGCCCAGAAAGGGATAATGGAATTAAAAGATAAATTATGGGCTATGTTAAATCCGTCGTAATAATTTAGTCTATAACCAAAATGTTATATAATAAAAAAGCTTGTTTTTGATAAAGAACAAGCTTTTTTTATGGGTAAATACTTGGTTGTTATGCTTTAAGTCTAATTAATTCGTAACTAATTAGCTGTTTAAGTGAGAATAAAGTGTTTTAACGGTTTTTTTAATTAGGTTGTCGAAAAGATGAAAAAATAGGGTAACACTTATTAAAATACTTCTTATATTTATTTTATAATTAGGTGACTTGTCTAATTATATTTTCAAAAAAAAATACTCAATCCCAAGAAGAGTAGCTTAGTTTGTCGATTGATTGTGTAACAATCATAAACATGAAAATACTTCCCAAAAGTATATACTTACTTATAGTCTTACAATAGTAAAATATTTTCTAAAATATAATTCTTTCCCAAAAGGATAATTACTTACTCATATCAATGAGTAGATTGTTAACGTTTTTTTAAACGTATGAAGCCCCAGCTTTTATATATAAATAATTCGTCCCTATACGGATTATAAAACAATAATTAGGTAATGCATATTGGTTATGAAAAAAATTACACAGCCCTTCTTAGTTCTTTTGAGAAAAAGTGGATTAATATTAGTTTTAAGTTTTTTAGTTGTTACAACTGTTCATTCACAAGATCAAGATGGTGATGGAGTTGTTCAAATAGATGATTTAGATGATGACAATGACGGAATTCTAGATGTAGTTGAAGGATTTGGATATAATATATATAATTCAACTTGTGTTGGAGAAGGATCAATATTTATTTTTAAAAACCCAGTATTAGAATCGGGTACGGCATTATCTGTTGGTGCAATTTATAGGTTCTCGAATGTAGTTGCAGGAAAAGATGCTTTAATAACAGTTGTATCAATAACTAATGCTACATTATCTATTATTGATGATGATACGATCGGTATTGTAGATGCTTTCCAACCAGGATTAACATTTTTAAATGTTATAGGAACACCAAATGCAGAATTTAAAATTGAAATTGTAGACTCAGGAATGTCAACACCGTTATTTATTAAAAGTATAGGAGGTGTAATGTCAGATGTTGATGGGAAATCATATATTAGAGAATCTTATATCGTAAAAAATGTTTCAGGGTATGCTTTTAGTGGTGTAACTACGCTTACAGCATCAGATTTAGGAGGAGGGTTATTACAGTTTGATTCAGATGGAACCAAGCAAACAAATACTTTAACCCAGGATGCAGATTTAAAAGTTTTTTTTCAGAATAGAAATGTATATTCTATGAGTATTACTTTTCAAGCAATTAAAACTACAACCACAGCATTTTCACCTTATTTAAAAAGATTTATGTCTTTTTATGCCAACGAGTGTGAATTTCAGGATCTTAAAGATCCAGATGTTACCATTACAGATTTAATTAATTTTGATGGAGATGCTTTAGCTGATTATTTAGATAGAGATTCGGATAATGATGGAATACCAGATTTAGTAGAAGCTGGAGGAGTGGATTTAGATGGTGATGGCGTAGTTGATTTAAATACTGATGTAGATAGTAATGGTTATTATGATGTGTATGATATATTCAATGGAGGTGTTACTATATCAGATGCCGATACAGATAAAGATGGGCAAAAAAATAGAGTAGATTTAGATGCTGATGGTGATGGTATCACTGATTTAATGGAATCAAAAGGAATTGACTCCGATCAAAATGGAGTTATTGATTCTTATACTGATACAGATTCTGACGGCTACTCTGATAATGTTGATGGAGATGTAGGGAATGATAATTTTGCAGAGAATATGAGCAATAGTTCATTGGTAACAGGAACAGATACGAATGCTGATGGAATTCCTAATAGCTACCCAAACGCAAATGGAGATGCAAATGAAACCCTAATTATTTAGATTTAGATTCAGATGATGACGGAATTGTAGATAATACAGAAGCACAATTAACCACAGCATATTTACCAATTTCAGGAACAGATACTGATAGAGATGGGATAGATGATAACTATGATTCTGTGATTGGATATGGTGGATCAGGTGCATACCCTATAAATAATGACGGATCTGGGAATAGAGATTTCTTAGATTTAAATTCAGATTATGATAATGAATTAGATGCTATTGAAGCCCATGATACTAATGGTGATGGTATTGTAAATGCAAGTGATACTCCAAATGCAAATACGGGTCTGTTTTTAGGAGTAGATATTGATAATGATGGAATAGATGATGGTTTTGATAATAATACAGCTGTTTTTGATCCAACAAATAGCAGTATGACTCCAATGTTACATCCTGACGTTGATGGAATAACTATAGAAAGAGATTGGAGAGAAATAACACCAAGACCTTCCACAATAGATTTTGATGGGGTAGATGATTATTTGGATACAGCAACCTTTATAAATAAATGGGGGGATGCTACCATAATGGCATGGGTAAAATTAGATAATAGTTTTAGTAATACTGGTTTTATTGTAGGGCAACGTATGTTTAATATTGAAATCACGAATGCAAAAGTGTTTAACTTAAATATTAACACAAATAATTCATCATCATACTCAGTGCAAACTGCATCAATAAAAACAAATATTTGGTACCATATTACTGGGGTATATTCTAGTACTAATTCCGAATTAAAAATATATTTAAATGGTGATATGGTGTCACAAGTTGCGGTTCCATCAACAAGTTGGTTGAGTGATGATGTAACAAATACTACTGGTGGACTAAGTATAGGTAAATATCCAGGAAATACGACTAAATTTTTTAAAGGATCAATTGATGAGGTAAGAGTGTTTAGTGGAGCTTTAAAAGATTCTCAAATTCATCAGATGATGTGTCAAGAAATTAAAATTGTTGGAGGAAATATTCGTGGAGTAGTAATAGATAGAGATATTGTAGATAACGGAACAGCAATAAAAATTGCAAGTGCAAGCTTAGAAGCATATTACCCAATGACTGATATGTTGGGGAATAGGTCTACAGATAAATCTACATTCGGACGAAACATAGCTTTACATAATATTGAAACTATTCAAGATCAAACAGCGCCATTGCCATATGTAACCAAGTCAGGAGGTGATGGAAATTGGTCTAATACTAATAATTGGTTACATGGAGATGTTTGGGATATTACTGGAACTCATCCAGATTGCGCTATTGTGAAGGTTGAAGATAATTTAAAAACAAATGTATCACATAATACCATAGGGTTAATAATAGACTCTGGAGTTAAACTAGAAGTAAATGGAGATGTAGGGGTTACAAATACATATTATGTAAAGTTAGATGGTAACATTGATTTAGTAGGCGAGTCACAGTTAATTCAAGAAAGTTATAGTGAATTAGATATAATAAGTGCTGGATTCTTAGAAAGAGACCAACAAGGAAAAGGAGATATTTATTCTTATAATTTTTGGTCTTCACCAGTAGGTTCAATAAATGCAACTGTAATCAATGAAGCTTATACTATTGATGAGGTATTACGAGATGGTACAGATGCGAATAATCCACAAAATATTACTTGGGTAACGGGTCATAATGGAGCACCAACAACACCAATTACGTTGAGTAATTTTTGGTTGTTTACTTTTGATAATCAAGTTGAAGATTATGGTTCATGGCAGCAGGTAAATCAAAATCAAGAGGTAAAAGTAGGATTAGGCTATACAATGAAAGGCTCTGGTTCAGGAGCTACTTCAAATTCTCAAAACTATACTTTTGTAGGGAAACCAAATAATGGAGATATTAGTCATGTACTAACCGCTGCAAACACATCATTATTGGGGAACCCATATCCAAGTGCATTAGATGCTGATCAATTTATTTTAGATAACATAGCTGTGATAGAAGAAGATGGAGATGTAATCGGGGCAGGAATAACTACAGGAGCATTATATTTTTGGGAGCATTTTGCAACAAATAACAGTCATGTTTTAGCAGAATATCATGGAGGATATGCAACGTATAATTTATCTGGAGCAACTAAAGCAATTCCAGATCCAATGGTGTCATCAAACGGAACTGGAGCTGTGTTACCACAACGATATATTCCAGTAGGGCAAGGATTTTTTGTTGAAGGTGGAGAAGGTGGAGTTGTTAAGTTTAATAACGGACAACGTGTATTTAAAAAAGAATCAGGAGGAGAATCTATTTTTACAAAATCAAATGAGGTTATTACCAATAATGTTTCTCCGGAAAGAACTGACATTAATAGATTGTATTTTAATATAACTTTACCTAATGGATTACAAAGACAATTATTATTAGCAGAAAAAAATGGGGCAACTTTAGGGGTAGATTTTGGATATGACGCAAAATTAGTAGATAAAAACCCAACTGATGTTTCATGGAGCTTGGAGGATGATGCATATGTAATTCAAACAATTAATGAATTAACAAATGAACTAGAAATTCCTTTATATATAAAATCAACAGTAGATGGAGTAGGTTTATTTTCAATAGATGTATTACAAGGAATTGATGCTAATGTAGAAATTTATTTTGTAGACAAACAAACAAATATTTATACTGATCTTAGAGAAGTTGAGGCAGAATTCAATATGGAAATAGGAGAGTCATCTGATAGATATGCAGTAGTATTCAGAATAACTGAAGAGATTTTAGATGTGGAAGATATTGTAGACTTATCCGATGAGTTGGTGGTGTTTTATAATACTAGAACGCAAAGTATACAAATAAATAATACATCATCATTTTCTGCTAATAATATCAGTATGTATAATATATTAGGACAAGAGGTTTTTGTATATAAAAAGGGATATGATAATGTAAATGAAATAAAAATACCTGTAAGTGTAGTAGCAGGAACGTATGTAATGCGTTTTGATTATAATAACGGAACTGTAATAACAAAGAAATTAATAATTGAATAAAACTTAGTTTTTTTAGATAAAAGATCAGTTGTAAAGCTGGTCTTTTTTGTTTTAACAATGTTAGATACAAATGAAAACTATATGCAGTATATTTGCAATCCATAACGATAGCGGATATATTATTACATGTCAATACAAACACTTTTAGTAACACCACCATTTACACAACTAAATACGTCGTATCCTGCAACGGCTTATTTGAAAGGCTTTTTACAAGAAAAAAATGTATCGGTAGAGCAATGTGATTTAAGTATAGAGTTGTTCTGTAAAGTATTTACTGTTGATTTTATCAGGGAAATTTTTCAAGAAGCTGATGATCATAAGAGTTATAATTATCCAATAGTTTGGGAACAGCGTGAGGAGTATATTTATAAAGTTGAAACAGTAATTTCTTATTTGCAACATCAAGAAGTAACACAAGCATATCAGATTTTACATCATGGTTTTTTACCTCAAGGACATCGAGCTGTAAATATAGAAGGAGATTTAAGTTGGGCATTTGGAAATTTAGGGATTTTAGATAAAGCCAAACATTATGCAACTATATTTATTGAGGAATTAGGTGATTTTATACAAGCCAATGTAGATGATTTTTTTTCATTTACTCGTTATGCAGAACAAATAGCTACTTCAGCAACTAGTTTTAACGGATTGGAAGAGTTTTTACAATATGACCCAACTATTATAGAGGGAGAGTTGCTAAGATTGTTAGAAGAAAAACTAAAATTATATCAGCCAAAACTAGTTTGTTTTTCAATTCCGTTTCCAGGAAATTTGTTTGCAGCTTTGCGTTGTGCTCAGTTTGTGAAAAAATATTATCCTAAAATTAAAATTGCTTTTGGAGGAGGGTATTGCAATACAGAGTTGAGAAAACTGGAAGATACTCGCGTATTTAAGTATGTAGATTTTATTTGTTTGGATGATGGTGAAGCTCCTTTATTACGGATTACAGAGTATTTATCAGATACAATAGATGAAAGTAAATTAGAACGCACCTATATATTAGAAAATAGTAGAGTAGTTTATAAAAATAAGCTACCGAATACCATTTTTCATCATAAAAATTTACCTGCACCTAGTTATGTAGGATTACCACATGATAAGTATTTATCTTTTTTAGATGTAATGAATCCAATGCACCGATTATGGAGTGATGGTAAATGGAATAAGCTCACAATTTCTCACGGTTGTTATTGGAAACAATGTACTTTTTGTGATGTGAATTTAGATTATATAGGTAATTATCAAAATACCACAGCAGAAGATTTAGTTGCTAAAATTGAAAAAATAGTCTCAGAAACAGGAACTACTGGATTTCATTTTGTAGATGAAGCAGCACCACCAAAAATGCTTCGTGCATTAGCAGAAAAGTTAATAGAAAAACGTGTTTATATAACATGGTGGACAAACATTCGTTTTGAAAAAACATTCAACCTGGAATTGTGTGCATTATTAGCAAAATCAGGTTGTATAGCAGTAACTGGCGGATTGGAAGTAGCCTCAGATAGGTTGCTAAAAAAAATGAAGAAAGGAGTGGATATTGGGCAAGTAGCTAGAGTAACTAACGCATTTGCACAACACGGTGTTATGGTACATGCGTACTTAATGTATGGTTTTCCTACCCAGACTGATCAAGAAACAATAGATTCATTAGAAGTTGTACGTCAATTATTTGAAAACAATTGTATCCAGTCAGCTTTTTGGCATCAGTTTACTACTACAGTTCATAGTCCTATAGGAGTTAATCCAGAAGAATTTGATATTGAAATTACAGGGCCTGTTTTTGAAGGCTTTGCTCAAAATGATTTATGGCATAATGATCCTAAAGGAACTGATCATACTAAATATAAAACGGGGTTAAATTTGGCTTTACACAATTACTTAAATGGAATTGGTTTTGATATAGATTTACAAGAATGGTTTGACTTTGATATCGAACCAACAGGACATCCTTATGGTATGATTGAGGAGTATTTATAATATAAAAAATGGCATATGTTTGTAACAATATACCATTTTTTATGCTTAAGATTAATTATTTTTGTTCATCTTCTGATTTTCTAGTTCTTTCAATATGTTTTTTAACATCCCAAATAATATTCCAGTTGCTAATGTAACTCTCAATTGTTCCTAGCCCAACACTAGCGCGTCGTATATTAACTTTCTCAGGATTAATAAGTGGTGAAACAAAAAAGATTCCAGTTTTTTGATCCCTACCAATTTGACTACCGTAAATTTGTTTCTTACCTTTTCTTAAAGCAACTCTATCTTCTAATAAAGCTAAACTACTCGCTCTAGCATTTCCTTCCTGTACAGCTTCTCTCATCATAGGTAAATACTTTTCTTGAATTTTTAAAGAGGAATGTTGAATAACAAGAAATAAGGTTCCATTTCCTCGATGGCCAATGATATTAGTACCTAGCCAACCACGTTTGTCAAGTATTTCTTGCACTTTGATAAGATTGATTGAATCTTTTTCGTTGATTAGCTTCCAGTGTTTTTTCATTTCATTAGAATCTCTACCGTATTTTTTTTCAATATCAGTAATTTGATGCCTGTATTTTTGGTCTTCTTTATGAATTGCATCTAGAATAGTTATTAAAGGCTTATCTAAATCTTTTTCAGCTTCATCTTTATTAGTTTTTACTAATTTTATAAGTCTGTCCCATTCTTTATTCTTATGAAGATAATTTAAGTCAGTATCGGTAGTAATATGATTGTAATCTTTGTATTTAACTGTTTCATTTTCTGCTAATCGGAATAAATGATAAAATGCTTTTTCAGAATTTTCCGCTAAAGCATACGAGCAGGCTGCGTTGTATCTATCATTAGGTACTGCTTTTCCATCAATGGAATTAAATGCTTCACTATATTTTTTTGCGGATTTTGCATATTCTGCGGTATTATAAAATACATCTGCATCTGCTATAGCCTTATTATAAAGGTCCATATCTTGTCCCAAAGAAATATTAGATATTAAAAAACCGATTATAGTTGTTAAAATTATTTTTTTCATAAATGTTTCTTTTTAATTAGTTTAAGTGATTTTCGGTAATGAGATTTTTAATTCATTGGCGTTTAGTATATTCAATTAAGACTTCGTTTTTATCATCATATAAACTTAAATCCCCATTGTTTTTATATTCATAGTACCAACCAAATGGTTCATTTTCGATTTCATAAATTTTGGAAGTAGTTTTTGTTTTAACGAGGGTTAACTTTTGAAGACGGCCATGTTTTCTTAAATAGATTGAATTATCAGACATTCTTACGAATTCGAAAAACCCATTTTCCTTTCTGTCTTTAAAAGATTGTAAAGTCCAACTGTTTAAAACGTTGTTTGTTTTTAAATTGTATAGTTTATTTTGATATTCAAATGCTTTAAGAAGATTTTCAATAACTGTATTTTTTTGTTTGTTATTCAGTTTCTTAATTAACTCAGGATATTTAGCTTCTTGACCAAATAATGAGTATCCATAATAGGTTCCTGAAATAGCTTCTAATTCATAAGCAGGATAACTTCCTCCAAAGCTTTTTATTACACCGCCAAGTTCTGAACATTTTTTAATGATAGGCCAAAAAGAAATACTCGACATTCCGTTATAGTTGTGTGATAAATTAATAATTGGGGTAACATTATTTGACTTATGAGCTTTGCTACCATGAATTTTATACATTAATGTAGTTCTAATCAAATTGCAAACAGCCATTGAATCATATTTTTTTTGATTCTCTATTTTAAGAAGAACATTTTGGTCTAAATTTTCAAGGTTTTTCCAATATCCATCAATTTCTTTTCTCGTTTTTAATTGAGAAATTTCAGAAGTATAAACATCAATGGGGATTTGTGCGGAACTAATAGTAATACCAAATAAAATAATGCAGCTTAAATTTAAGTAGGTTTTCATAAATGATAAGTTTTTTATTGAGACTTAGGTTTTACGAATGTACCTTTTACTATTTTAATCTAATTGTGTTTTTCGGACATCGTTTTTTTAAAATAAATGTTTTCTTCAGAAATGGGGTCTACTTTTTTAAAAAAATCGTTTGGTTTTTCTCCTGTTAGTTTTTTAAATGTATTATTAAAGTATGCTTGATCACAATATCCAGTATCAATTGCAATATCGGAAAGGTTAAATTCAGGAGAAATTTCTTTTACTTTTTCTAATGCAATTCTAAAGCCAATAATTCGCTTAAATGTTATTGGACTCTCACCGCATAATTTATAAAATAACCGAGATAGTTTCTTTGTACTGCAACAACACTCTTTAGCAATATCAGCTATTGATAATTCTTGGTTTTTCATCAATTCAATTGCTTTGATAACAATATTAGTGTCTTTTTTTTCTAGAAGCCTTGATAGTAAATAGCTATCAATTATTTCAACCTTAGATTCGATATTTAATTTAAAAAAAGAAGGGTTCTCATGAAGAAAATCATCAAAAATAGCAGTTAGCTTGACAGTTTTATTAGTATTTATATTAATATGTTCTTTCGTAAATTGGGTTAATCCATAAGGTTTAAATACAATATTAAAGGCATATATTTTTCCTTGGATAATAATTTCAATTGGTTTTTTAAATCGATTATAGCTTATAAAGGAATTATTTTTTTTATTTGTTTGTCTTAAATATGTTTTACCATCATAAACCTCACGTATTGTATCATTACTTATAGCTGTAGGAAGTGTATAATGAGGAAAAGCAATATATGACTCATCTTCTAATGTACACTCATAATAGAATTCAATGTATTTGTTAAGTATTGAAATATTAGATTTGAATGTTGTTATCTTCATTAGAATTATGCGGTATGTTTATGGGGTGTAATGAGCAAATATCCTCGGTAAATAAACAACTAATACTTTTCTATATGATACATTTCTAACATCTTTTTTTCTAAGATTTTCTTTGGCATATTTTTTAATAAAAAATTTCTAAGTCTTTTCCCATACTTCCAATGTGCTAGTTGTCCAGTTGTCCATGATTGTTTAACAATTGTATGTACTTTAGATTGTCTTTTTTGTTGAAACAATTCAAAAACATTTTCATTAGGATTCTTCTCAATCAAATTACTTAAATAATAGGCATCTTCAATTGCCTGTCCGCCTCCTTGTCCCATATTCGGAGTAGTAGCATGTCCCGCATCACCAATTAAACAGCTATTGTTTTTATGCCATTTATCAAGAAGGTTTAAATCACTAATGTCGTTTCTTAAAATTTTATCTAGCGGTGTAGCTTTAATTAACTGTATAACTAATGGATGAAATTTAGTATACATATTTATTAATCTCTCTTGAATAATTTTAGTGTCATCTTTCTGATTTTTTTCGGATAGAGCTACCGCAAACCAATACACTTTGTTTGATGCTATTTTTGAAATACCAAATCTAATTTGGTTTCCCCAAAGTTCAAAAGCTGTATGTTCATATTCTTTAGCTAAATTAATATCGGCAACTCCTCTCCAACAAGTTTGCCCAGAATATCTTGTAGTACTCTTAGGGAAAAGTTGTTTTCTAACCTTGGAATTTATTCCATCAGCTCCAATTAAATAATCGGTTTCAGTAGTTGAATTATCTTCAAAAGTAACTTTGATTTTACCATTACTTAATTCCTCAAAATAGTTAAAACCTTTACCGAATTTTAATTTTTCATACGGTATTTTTTTAGCTAAAACTTTTTGTAATTCAGCTCTATGAATGGCAATGGTGCTAAAGCCAAACCTTTTGCGCATACTATCTTGATGAGTGTTTGATAATGGATATAAATCTGCTTTACCAATTGTAATTTGATCAATTGAATTTCCAACAGATTTGATATCGTTTAGTATATTTAAATGTTCGAATACTTGTAATGCATTTGGAGCAAGCCAAATACCTGCGCCAACATCAGTTAATTCTGGCGATTTCTCAAAAACTTCATATTCGATTCCTTTTTTTTCGAAAGCTAAAGCTGTAGTTAATCCGCCAATTCCTGCCCCAATTATTGTGTATTTCATCTATATAAAAAACTTAGAATATCATATTAACGAAGTTAATCATTCTACAAATAACTTAATCAAGGGCTGAAAAATAAAATTATGAAATACGAATTTTTTGTTTTAATGATGATAACAAAAATGAGTAGTAGCTCTTTTGTATAGTTATAACGAATATTAACTTTAATAAATTAAATTGATGTTGATATAATAACTATCAATTTTGTTTATTAAAAAGCTTGCAATCTTTCTTTATCTTTATAGAAGGTTCATATGAGTTTATTCAAAATTTAAATGAATGAAGTAAAATAAAAGAATAAATAATAGAAGTATAACTAATACCAATACGTTATGAATGATAATAGTGATGATATAAGTAAATGCCCGTATATGAATGGAGCAAAAACACAAACTGCAGGTAGTGGAACATCGAATAGAGATTGGTGGCCAAATCAGTTAAAATTAAATATTTTACGTCAAAATTCATCAAAGTCAGATCCTATGGGAAAAGAATTTGATTATGCTAAAGAATTCAATAGCATTGATTTAAAAGAATTAAAGAAAGATATTGTTGATTTAATGACGATATCTCAAGATTGGTGGCCAGCAGATTATGGACATTATGGGCCATTTTTTATTAGGATGGCTTGGCATAGTGCAGGAACCTATCGTGTAACCGATGGTAGAGGAGGAGCAGGTTCTGGGACACATCGTTTCGCACCATTAAATAGTTGGCCTGATAATGGGAATTTAGATAAAGCGCGTTTATTGTTATGGCCAATTAAACAGAAATACGGAAAGAAAGTTTCTTGGGCAGATTTAATGATACTAGCAGGTAACTGTGCGTTAGAATCTATGGGGTTTGATACATTTGGATTCGCCGGAGGACGTAAAGATGTTTGGGAACCAGAACAAGATATTTATTGGGGAAATGAAACAGAATGGCTTGGAGATAAACGATATTCTGGAGAGCGTGATTTAGAAAAACCGCTTGGAGCGGTCCAAATGGGACTTATTTATGTAAACCCAGAAGGTCCAAATGGTAATCCTGATCCGCTTAAATCTGCAATAGATATTCGTGAAACATTTGCACGTATGGCTATGAATGATGAAGAAACTGTAGCTCTTGTAGCTGGAGGACATACTTTTGGAAAAGCACATGGTGCAGCAGATCCAGATGAATATGTAGGTAAAGAACCTGCAGGTGCTGGTATTGAAGAGCAAAGTAAAGGTTGGAAAAATTCATTTGGAACTGGTCATGGAGATGATACAATAACGAGTGGTATAGAAGGGGCATGGACTCCTAACCCAGCACAATGGGATCATGACTATTTTGATGTACTTTTAAATTATGATTGGGAATTGACTAAAAGTCCTGCTGGAGCACACCAATGGACGCCAACAGAAGCGTCTAACGCTAGAAAAGCACCAAAGGCAGGTGATGCATCTAAAACACAAGCGTTAATGATGACTACTGCTGATATGGCGCTTAAAAAGGATGCTACTTATTTAGCTATCTCAAAACGTTTTTTTGAGAACCCAACTGAGTTTGAAGATGCATTTGCCAGAGCATGGTTTAAATTAACACATCGTGATATGGGGCCTATTGCTAGGTATCTAGGTTCTGAGGTTCCTAAAGAGATATTAGTTTGGCAGGATCCAATTCCTGTAGTTACACATACAGTCATTAATGAAGCAGATATTTCATTCTTGAAAAAGAATATTCTTGATTCAGGATTATCTATCACTCAGTTAGTATCTACTGCATGGGCTTCAGCATCTACTTTCCGTGGGTCTGATATGCGTGGAGGAGCAAATGGTGCACGTATTCGTTTAGCACCACAAAACGAATGGGAAGTTAATAACCCTGTAGGTTTATCTAAAGTATTACGTGTTTTTGAAGGTATTCAAAAAGAATTTAACTCTGCTCAAGCTGATAATAAATCGGTTTCTATGGCTGATTTAATTATATTAGGAGGATCTGTAGGTGTAGAGCAAGCTGCAAAGAATACAGGTGTTACTATTAAAGTAGGTTTTATACCTGGTAGAGCTGATGCTTCCCAAGCAGAAACGGATATCGAGTCGTTTGGTTATCTTGAGTCACAAGCAGATGGTTTTAGAAATTTTATAAAGAAAAATCACATTGCATCAGCAGAAGAATTATTAGTGGATAAGGCGCAATTATTAACCTTGACTATTCCTGAAATGACAGTTCTTATAGGAGGTATGCGTGTGTTGAGTACTAATTTTGATAGTTCTAATCATGGTGTATTTACGAATAAGACTAATACTTTAAGTAATGATTTTTTTGTCAACCTTCTTGATTTAGAAACAAGCTGGAAAGCAATTTCTTCTGATGATAATATATTTGAAGGAAGAAATAGAGCAACAGGTAATATTAAATGGACAGGTACACGAGCTGATTTAATATTTGGTTCAAACTCTGAGTTAAGAGCAATAGCTGAGGTGTATGCATGTGAAGATTCTAAAGAGCAATTTATGCAAGATTTCATATCTGCTTGGACTAAAGTAATGAATCTGGATCGTTTTGATTTAGCATAATACATTACATTTAATCATTTAAAAAGGCAGTCTATAATTATAGGCTGCCTTTTTAATTCTAATAAGAAATACAATTCTTGAAATTATAATTAGGGATTTATTATTTGTCCCTTGGAATAATTAATCATGTCAAGTAACATATCAATAATGTTTTCCGATTTACCTTTTATTAGTTTTTGGTATTTACAAACGGAAACGATTCCTGTTTCAACTCGGTATACAATAACCCCAATATTGTTATTCTTGGGAAGACTAATGATTTTTATCTGATTCATAGTTGTGCCTTTACCATCAGAGTATAAACATTTCATTTTCCAAGAAATATTTTTATGTTTAGTGGTAAAGTTATTTAATAAATTTAAAATTGTACTTCTTTCTGTCATTTAGAAAAGGCATCGTGCTATTCTAAAGATACAAAAAATCGTTGGAATTTATATTTTATTTTGCTTCTACAGAAACTCTCACACCTTTACTATGACTTGAAAATTCTGGGGCATACATACTTTGTATCGTAGAAATTCCGTTAGAGAAATCTCCAGCATTGTTTATGCGTACATTATATTCTAATACATAAGTTCCTTTATTTAATCGATCAAAAAAGAAATGAGTTGCAACATCTTTAGTGCTTTGATAATAGCCAGTTCCGTTTTGCCATTTGTAACTAGAAATAACATCAACAGGTTCAAAAGCACTTGCTCGCATGTCTTTTAAATGTACAAATTCAAAATTGTCTTTTACTTGTAGTTCAATACGTACAGTAATCAAATCACCTATGTGTAGTTTAGTATCTTCAATTTTAGTTAAGGTAGGTCCATTGTCAGTATTTTTTTTTATAAACAGTTCTTTATGCAATTTAATATCATTTGTATGCTCTTCATTGGTGATTTTATCCAATTGCTCAAAATACTGCCAATAGTAGCCTCCAAACTGTGTTAATTCTGAAGTGTTTTTAATTGATATGTCTGCAATTTTAGGGGTGATCTCATTATTATCCCAAGAAGTTTTAAAATATCCAGTTCCAGCTTCTAACTTAGTTTGTTCTAATTTTTTAGTATTGATTTTTTCATTACCAATTTTAATTTTCGCAGTACCTTCTACCGATAGCCAATCATTTCCTTGTAATAATAAAGCATAGGTAGCTTCTGTAGTAGCTTTGGTAGTATTCCAATCTTGTTTTCGTTTGTTGTTTAGCAACCAAATTTGCAATTCTTCAATGGTGTTTTTATCATCAGTGATTTCTGAAAAAGCTTCAATAATTAACGCTTGTGTTTCTATAGGAGCTTCATGCCAATACCAACCTGAGGTATTACTTTTCCAGTACATTCCTTTTTCTTTGTCAGTAATGGAAGTTTCTTTTAAGTGTTTTAGGATTAACTTAGGTAGTTGTCTGTCGTTAAAACGATGTAATACCATACTCAACATTGTTTTTTGTAATAAGCTTCTGTTTAACCAATCTTTCTTGGCTTTATTGATATAAGTATTTACTGTTGATTTTACCGATTTGTTAAACGGCACAGCATTTTTAAAGAAACTACGTACATACAGATAATGCAATTCGTAATTACCTACAGTGATCTTTTCAATAGTTTGGTGTTTTAATTTTCTATTGTGATTTTCGATAAACTTTGCGTCTAAAAAAGCAACTGCTTTCTCAATAATCGCGTTCTTTTTATCAGAAGGGTCTACGACCCCTAATTGTTGAAGGTGTCCAAATCCTGCAACAATATATCGCGTGATGTATTCATTTGCTCTTCCGCCACTAAACCATGGGAATCCACCAGAAGATAATTGCATTTGTTTCAACTTCTTCAAAATACTTTTTTCTTCGGAGGCTAATTTTTCAATATCGAATAATAAACCTAATCGTTTTTTCTTTTCAGCATCCGATTGTGCATCTCGTAACCAAGGGGTTTCTGAAATCAAAATTTGTTTTAACTCCTCATTCTGTTCTAATTTAGAATTCAGTTTTCCGTTAGCTTTCCAAGAATCAAATACGGTTTTAATTTTCGGATTGCTATTTAAAATATGACTTCCAATACTATTTGCATAATATCTGCTAAATGTTTGTTCGGCACATTCGTGTGGGAATTCCATTAAATAAGGCAAACTTTGTATGGCGTACCAAGCTGGATTAGAAGTATATTCTAATGTAAGTTGATGATTACGTAATGTAGTTGAAGTATTGTTTTTTAGTTTATTGAAACTATAGGTTTTACTATTGTTTGAACGTACAGTAATTGGAATACTTTCAGTAACTAACATGCTATTAGTTACTACAGGTAATACATTTGATTCTCCGTCAGTGAAGTTCCCTGCTTTTGCCAAGACTTTATATTCTACAGCTTGGATTCCTTCAGGAATTGTCAATTTCCACGATAAAGAAGTGTTTCCTTTTTTATCTATAGAGAAGTTTTGAATAGCATTGTTATTATTTAATTCTGTGTCAATTATTTTTCCAGAGATTGCATTGTATAGTTCTAGTTTTGCAAAACCATTTAATGATTTGTCAACAAGATTAGCAATTTTAGTTTGAAAAATGATAGTATCATTCTCGCGTAAAAAACGTGGTGGATTTGGGATAACCATTAATTCTTTTTGAGTGACCACATTTTGAGTAAACTTTCCTGATACTCCATCTTTTGTATGTCCGAATAATTGTACTTTCCAACGAGTTAAGGCTTCGGGTGTTTCAAATTCAAAAGAAACGTCTCCTATTGAATTCGTTTTTAAATGTGGATAAAAGAAGGCTGTTTCGTTGAGGTTTTTTCTAGGTTTAACATTTTTAAATGAAATTTTATCTCCTGTAGTGACTAGTAATACTCCATTTGCTCCTTGTGAACCATATAACGCAGCTCCTTTTGAACCTTTTAATATTTCAGTGCTTAGAATAAAATTTGGATCTAAGCTAGATAATTGTTCAGCTGTTGCTATTTTTCCATCAATAACGATAAGTACGCCTTTATTCCCTGAAAGGGAACTAATACCTTTTAAGACTATTTGTGTGCCTGTATCACCATGTTTGAAATTAGCATTAAAACTTGATGTATTTGACCTGATAGCAACCTCTTCTAGTTCCATATCTTCAATTTCTATACCGGGAGCTTCACGGCGCATCATCATTCGATTATTACGCAATGCAAATCCAAAATTATTTAAGAATGAGTATTGTTTGTTGAAACTATAGTTAACTTTATTTTGAAGATTGATTAATCGAAAACTATTAGTGTTAAAACTTCTACTACTTTTTCTTGCATAATTATTATAGTAATAATCATGTAAGTCAATTGTGTTTGTCCAATTGTGAGGTTTAAACTGATCTAAGGAGGCATCGTACATACTTGCCAATACTTCCGCTTGGATACCTTTTTTATTCTTAACTGTAAAGCTCCATGTCTCTTTAGTTCCTGGTTGTAGTTTATCTCTAAAAGTTTTTGTTTCAATAGTTAATTGTTCTTTTGACTCTGCTAATGAAACTATAGTTGTTTTAGTTGTATGTTGATTAAAACGAACTAAAGAAAATTGAAGTAATACAGAACTACTTGGATTAATAACTTCTTTTTTATGTATAAATGATAATGGAATATTAAATATTTTATTCCCATTAACTTGTACGTTTTTTTTATAGATGTTATTGTTATTAAAATATGCTTCGGTAAGTACATGCAGGTTTTTATCCGCAGTAAGCAATTTTACGCTTATAAAGCCATCTTTTTTTGCGGAACTAGGATTTATAATCTTAAAATCAAATAATTTATGATCTGATAAATAGGAGTCTTTTGAATTCGTGAGTAAAAAACGTTTTTCTTGTTCAATAGCAATATCAAAGGCATCTTTTCCTTTAACAAAAATCACATAATTACCCGACTTCCAATCTAAAGTATTAAATTCAAGAGTAGTTTTGTTTTTTGTATCAATCGTTTCTTCAAATTCTAATGTGCCTTTTTTCCATTTGGAAATATTATCTTCATTTGTATATGCTTCATGAGGAAATAAAGTTTTGAATTCTTGCTTAGAAAGTAGGGGGGTATCTGGAGCTTTCCATTTTCGTGTTCTTAAAATATAATTAGGAGCTTGTAATTTGTATACTTGAACAGTAATAGTTGCTGGCGTGAACTCATTATTCAAATTTGTAGTATTGATGTTAATTGAATTTTTAGTGTTAGCGTCCCATTTACTAGAAGTAGTAATGCCTAAATTCATGGAGTGATACCCAACTTTTACGTTTGTGGTAGCCGATCTTGTTTCGCCATTTATATCAGTTACATCTGCAATGATTTGATAATTAAATATTGGTAAGCCTTCTTTGTTGCTCGCTAAATCTGGTACGGCATTGAAGTTTATTTCAAACTCACCATTTTCATTTGTGATAACTTCCCCTTGTACAATTTCTTGTGCTTCAGTATGAGCATATCTGCTCCAGTATCTCCAGTGGGAATATTGTGTTTTTCTAACAACTCGGTAAGTTACTTTAGCATCTGTTATATTTGAACCTGCTAAAGGGTTTGCATTTCCTTTTACGCAAATATTCTGATCTACGATATAACTTTCAGTAATTGGGCTAAAGGTAACTTCAAATTTTGGACGCTTATATTCTTCAACTGAAAAACTAGTATGTCCTCCGTTAAAATTTGTTGAATGCTCTTTTTTTATCGATTCAATTACAATACTAAAGTTGCCAGTTAAAACATTTTTAGGGAGTTTGAACTTTTCAGAGAAAGAACCATATTCATTGGTTGTTAATTCGAATGTTTTGAAATCCTTATAATTGGCATCTCTAACTAGAACTTTAAAAGTTTCTTTGGGAACTATATTCGTCTTATAGTTTTTTCGAGCTAAAACAATACCTTTAAAATGAACCTCTTGTCCAGGACGATAAATACTTCTGTCTAAAAACAAGAATCCTTGAATTTTAGTTCTCTTACTTTCATTATTAGGTCTTTTATAATAATTATTGGCATAAATATTATCTAATCGTAATTCATCATTTAGGTGTGTGATAACTACATTATGTCTGTTCTTTTTTGAATAGGTAGCCTCTCCAATAGTATTGGTGTATTTCGTTTTTCCTGCTATTTTAATTTTTGCATTTTCAATTGGTTTCCCGCTTATACGATTTAAAACCTGTAATACTTTTTTGCCATGATAGTTCGACTCGATACAAACTAAATTAGATACAGCTTGGTAATTGTAAGCGAATAATTTGCTTGTGTTTTTTGTTTCGTCTTTAGTGGCTAGAATTAGATATCGTCCACTTGGTAATTTGGGGATTACAATTTCAGTAGAGTGGTTGAAGTAATCCTTTTTTTTAGGTAGTTGAGTTATAAACTCCTTTATTGGTTGTTCGGTTTTGAAGAATTTGTTAATTATAGAATCTCGATTTTTATAATTATACTGATTAAAATTATGTTCTTGATTTACTTTATATATGGAAATGTGTATTTGTTTAATATTCTGAAAATCAACTAAAATTTTAGAAGATTGATCAATAGGAATTATCTCTTCATTTTGTAACTGAATACTTTTATGAAGTACCGTGTTTTTTAAATTGCTAGCAATAGTAAATCCCTCTGATTTTGGGTAATTAGTAATAACTCCATTACAAATAGATAATGCTATAGCTCTGTTTTCAGGATTCTTTTCTAAAGTAGCACTATCATAAATAGCTTTTGCATAGTATGCTTTTACTGTAGCATATCCGTTTCCTTTTGAAAGAGCTGCATAAGTTTGTTGTAGTGATTTGGTATATAATTCTGTGCTATTTTGATGGTTAGTGCTATTGTTTTTTACAAATTTTAATCGGTTGATATAGACGTCAACCAAAGCATCGGTATTATTTGCTTTTAGATGGAACTGCTCTAATTTCTGATAGGTTTTTAATACTTCATATTGTGAGAATATAGTGTCAGTTGTTTTAATATTCAATTTGGTGAATTCAGTGCTTCTTAAAAAATAAGAATTATTATCAATATGAAAACGCTCTTTTGGTTTTGTAATATGTGACTCATTTGTTTTAAAAAAATCTAAAGCTCTATTTGCTAATAAATCATATAAAGTAGGACGTAATTTTTCAGTTTCCGTTTCACTAATTAAAATGTAATTAAACTTAGAAATAGGAAATACTTGTAAAGCATTATTATTAGCTATAGAGTTTTTAAAATCAGTATGAATGGATGTAAATAATGTGTTTATATCCCAAGTTCTTAAATCGGTATTTATAATTTTAGTAGTTTTTGTTCTATTGTAAATCTGCCAACGGTGTTGTTGTAAATATTGCCATTTAAAATCCGCTAAAATTGATTGTAATATTGCATTAGTTGGAAAAGTAGCTTCTAAAATTTCTTTTTCTAACTTCCGAACGATCAATAGTTCGGCATCTTCTTGTAACTCTAAAGCAAACTTTGATTTATATAACAATGATTTAATTAACTGATTGCTATTGTTTTTCTTTTTAGCCTTCTTATAGATTGTAGTAACTATCTCGTTTGCTGATTTTGTTTTTCCCTCCAATTCAAAAGTTTCTACTTTTGTCCAGTATTTTTCAAAACTATTCTGTGCTTGTGTTGTTGTAATTAGAATAATACTTAATATAGTTAGTAGTTGTTTCATGTACTTGTTTTTATACCTTTAAGAAGTAAAGTAAAGGTAAAACAAAAAGTGTTCCAATCGTAAATGAGTGAAGTGTCCTTTTATAGTGGTAAAGTATCAATACTATTTAGGGATAGATAAGTATCCTTCTTTTTTTTCGTCTATTATGAGTATGTTTACACGATCAATATTATTTATGCGATTTATATATATATTCATATTTATTTCAACTTCAATCTTTTCACAATCAACCGATTTTGATAGAGGGGTGAATCACTATGAAAAAAAGGAATGGAATAAGGCGAAACCGTATTTTTTATCTGCACTAAAAATAAATTCTAATAATAAAAAGACTCAAGAATATTTGGGAGATATAGCTGCATATGCTAAAAACTGGAATGAAGCTTTAAAATATTATAAACCATTGGTATTGCGTGATGATTTAAATGCGAATTATCATTTTAAATATGGAGGGGTTTTGGCATACAAAGCACAATCTTCAAATAAACTAAAAGCATTAACTTTAGTTGGAGATATCAAAAAACATTTACATCGCGCTACAGAACTTGACTCAATGCATATAGAAGCACGTTGGGCATTAGTGGAAATATATATTAGCCTTCCTAAAATAGTGGGAGGGAGTGAAGAGAAAGCAAAACAGTTTGCAAATGAGTTATTACAACTTTCAGAGGTTGATGGATATTTAGCTTTGGGATATGTGGCTGAATATAATGACAGACCTAAAGATGCAGAACATCATTATAAAAAAGCAATAGAAATAGGCGGTTCTGTACATACTTACGATAAGTTATCTGGGTTGTATGAAAAAACGAATCAGCCTAAAAAAGCAATATCTAATTATGAAGTTGCATCAGAAAAATTACAACGCAATCATTTAAATTATTTGATAGGTAAAGTTGCAGCACAGTATAATGTGTCTTTAGATAAAGGTTTACAGTGTTTACAAATTTATATCAAAAATCATTCTGAAAAAGACGGAGTACCTAAGTCATGGGCTAATTATAGAATTGCTCAAATTTATCGTTATAAATTAGATAAGCGTAATGCCTATAATTATATTCAAAAAACTTTAGAAGAAAAGCCTGATTTGGAAGCTGCTCAAAAAGAAAGAAAAAAGATTTTGTTGATGAAAAATTAGTGATACTCAGTCGCTTTAAAATCATTTAAAAAATCACTATTCAAAAATAAATTAATAGTAATTCAATTTATTATCTTTACCCATATAAGTAAGGATAACTATGCAAATACATTTTATAGCTATTGGCGGTAGTGCAATGCACAATTTAGCCATGGCGTTACATACCAAAGGATATCAAATAACAGGAAGTGACGATACAATTTTTGAACCTTCAAAATCACGCTTAGAAGTTAAAGGATTATTACCAAATAAGTTTGGATGGTTTCCAGAAAAAATAACAGCTGAATTAGATGCCGTTGTTTTAGGAATGCATGCGAAAGAAGATAATCCCGAACTATTAAAAGCGCAGGAGCTTGGGTTAAAAATATATTCATACCCAGAATTTTTATACGAACAATCAAAAAATAAGACAAGAGTTGTTATTGGTGGCTCACATGGTAAAACTACTATTACTTCAATGATATTGCATGTAATGCATTACCATGAAAAGGAAGTGGATTATATGGTTGGTGCTCAGTTAGAGGGATTTGATACAATGGTACACCTTACTGAGAAAAATGATTTTATAGTATTGGAAGGAGATGAGTATTTATCTTCACCTATTGACAGACGTCCAAAATTTCATTTATACAAACCAAATATTGCTTTGTTAAGCGGTATTGCATGGGATCATATAAATGTTTTTCCAACTATGGAGAATTATGTAGAGCAGTTTGAAACATTTTTAAACTGTATGTCAAATGCAGCTATAATGGTGTATAATGAAGAGGATCTTACGGTAAAGAAAGTTGTAGAAGAATCGGATAAGCATATGAAACGTTATCCGTATCAATTGCCTAAACATGAAATTATCGACGGACAAACATATTTAGAAACAAATGAAGGTCCAATGCCAATTGAAATATTTGGGGATCATAATCTGAGTAATTTAGCAGGGGCAAAATGGATTTGCCAGCATATGGGAGTTGATGAAGATGAATTTTATGAGGCAATAGCTACTTTTAAAGGAGCAAGTAAGCGTTTAGAGAAAATAGCAGAAAGTAAAGGAAAGGTTGCTTATAAAGATTTTGCACATTCACCAAGTAAAGTAAAAGCAACGACTACTGCAGTAGCAGAACAATATAGTACACGTAAAACAATTGCTTGTTTGGAATTGCATACCTATAGTAGTTTGAATGCTGAATTTTTAAAAGAATATGAAAATGCATTAGATGCAGCCGATGAGGCAATTGTATTTTATTCACCAAGCGCTGTAGCTATTAAAAAATTAGAAAAAGTTTCTGAGCAACAAATATTTGATGCTTTTAAGCGAAATGATTTAAAAGTATTTACAAACCCTGAAAGTTTTAAAAAACATTTGTTCAATATGAATTTAGATAACTCTGCATTACTTTTAATGAGTTCTGGGAATTATGGGGGATTAGATTTTGATGAGGTAAAAAAAATAATTAATTAAAATACTAATATAACATTTAACGCGTTTAACTAGTGTAACTATTAAAAGAGTCAGATATATAGCATAATTACGTTTATTAACTAATCAATATAAATTAAAATATGAAACGTATTATCTTGTCATTGTGCATCAGTGCATTACTTTTTTCATGTTCATCAGATAATGATGCTCCAACTCCAATAACACAAGTGGATAATTATTATGCTCTAAATGAAGGAAATTCATGGGTGTATAAGAATTATAAGAGAAATAATCAAACACAAAATTATGATGATACAGGTGTAGTTGACTCTGTTTTGATAATTGCTATAGAGGAAATTAATCAAAAAAAATATTATAAATTCCGAACTAGGACAACAGGAAATGAAAATAATATTACGTATTGTAATCCTAATGGAGAGAAATTTGAATTGTTAAGAGATTCGATAGGATACTTGGTAACGGATTCAGGTAGTATTAAATATGTAAATAATGATTATACTGAACGTACAATATCGATAAATTCTTGGGGCGTAATTTATGCGAAGCTAGTATCAAATTTAGTAAATATATCTACTGAATCTGGAGCTTTTAATTGCTCTGATATGGAAGTTTATGCTCGTGACTCTAATCATTTATCAACACCAGGTTTAGATCATTATTATTATGCAGACGGCGTAGGTTTAGTTTTTGATACATCTTCTTTTGTTTCTGATGATAAGCATATGATTGAGAGGAGATTAGATTCACATGTTATTCAATAACAGTAGCTTTTAAGAGTTTGAAAAATCATGGCTTAATAGATATATTAAGCCTTTTTTTAGTAAATAAGTCTTTTGTTCTAGTAAGTTTTATATCTTTAATTTATGCAAAAAATGAAATCATTTTCCATAAAAGATTGGTCTGAAGAAGATAGACCACGCGAGAAACTCCTCGATAAAGGAAAAGTATCATTAACAGATTCTGAATTATTGGCTATATTAATAGGTTCAGGAAACAGAAATGAAAGTGCTGTTGCACTATGTAAACGAATACTAGCTTCAGTAGATAATAACTTAAATGCATTAGGGAAATTATCAGTTTCACAATTAAAAGAATTTAAAGGAATTGGTGAAGCAAAGGCAATTGGTATTGTTGCTGGATTAGAACTGGGAAGACGTAAGAGGGAAGGAGATGTGCTAATTCCCGACAAGATTAAATCTAGTAAATCAGTGTTTGATATCATGCAACCCATTTTGGGGGACTTACAACATGAGGAATTTTGGGTATTGTTTTTAAATAATTCTAATACAGTTTTATCAAAACAGCAATTAAGTAAAGGAGGTATTACTGGTACTTTAGTTGATGTTAGACTACTAATGAAAAAGGCATTGGAAATTGGAGCAGTAGCTTTAGTCGTTTGTCATAATCACCCTTCTGGAACTTTGAAAATTAGTGAAGCAGATAAACTGATTACTACTAAAATAAAATCAGCAGTAAGGGCATTAGATATAAAGTTATTAGATCATTTAATAATCACTGAACATGCTTATGCGAGTTTTGCTGATGAAGAATTGTTGTGATGAAATTATTAATATATACACATAAAATTACTCCGAGAGTCAAATATGTATTTAAGCATATTTGTACAAGAATACTTGGTGTAAAAATTGATTTTACTACAGTTGTAGAAGAATTCATAGCGCATGAAAGCTTAAAAATATCTTATACTAAGCAACCTTTAGGAAAAGAATTATTTATTCAATCTCATTATTTATTGTTTGAGGAAGGAGTATCTGACGTAGATATTTCAATAAAAAATTGGAATAATACAAAATGTTTTTTTCCATGTGGATCTAGGAGTAGTTTAGCATTTGATATTTTTGCTGCTAGTTTCTATTTGCTAAGTAGGTATGAGGAATATTTGCCATATGTTGCTGATAGTTTCGGAAGGTTTCCTCCGGAAGAGAGTATTGCCTATAGATATAATTTTTTAAAATCACCAGTTGTCGATGTTTGGGCATACGAGTTTAAAGCTATAATACAAGAGCAATTTCCCGATTATACCTTTCCTGAAAAAGAGTTTGAATTAAAACCGATTATAGATGTTCCAGTAGCGTATAAATATTTGCATAAGGGTGTAGTTAGAGCAATTGGAGGTACATTTAAAGATGTTGTTAGCTTGGGCTTTTCTGAAATATATAATAGATATTTAGTGTTGTTTAAATTACGAAAAGATCCCTATGATACTTTTAAATGGTTGGTAAATAATCATAAAAAAAGACAATTGAAACCAGTATTTTTCTTTTTATTAGGAGATTATACAGTTTATGATAAAAGTATTAATTTTCAAAACAAACACTTTGTATCCTTAATAAAATCAATTTCTGATTATTTTGAAGTAGGATTAAAAGGCTCATATTTGGCTTTAGACGATAAAGAGGTTTTGAAGGAGGAAAAGCAACGCTTTGAAGCTATATTTAATAAACCTTTGAAGCATAACAAAAATTCATTTTCTAAATTGAAATTACCTTTAGTATATAGGAGCTTAATCGATTTAGATATCACATCAGATTATACTATGGGCTATGCTTCCGAAGCAGGGTTTAGAGCAGGAACATGTACTCCATTTTATTTTTACGATTTAGATTTTGAAATGCAAACACCTTTAAAAATTAATTCTTTTTGTGTTTTAGATTATGTATTTAGAAAAAAACCAAGTGAAATTAAAAGTTTGATTGACGCAGTAAAAAATGTTAATGGAGTATTTAACTTGGTAGTTCATAATTATACATTTAGTGAAGATGATTATTGGAAAGGTTGGAGAAAGGCCTATGTTGATTTGTTAGATTATTCAACCAAATAATTAAAAAGCATAAAATTAAACTTTATATGAAACACATAACAGATATATTTTTTGATTTAGACCATACGCTTTGGGATTTTGATAAAAACTCAGAAATCACTTATAAAATAATTTTTAAGGAATTAAAAATAGAAGCTTCATTAGCTGAATTCCTTGGAGCATATACTAATATCAATAAAAGTTTGTGGAAACTTTTTCGAGAGGGAAAAATTGATAAAGAAACACTACGTTACAAAAGGTTAAAGGATACATTTACTGAAATTAGTGTAGAAGTTTCAGATGTGGTTCTTTTTAAAATAGCAGATCAATATGTGTATTATTTATCAAAGCAAACTCATTTACTAGAAGGTGCAATTAAGTTATTAAATTACTTAAAGCCCAAATATAAACTTCATATTATTACTAATGGATTTGCTGAGGTTCAAGAAGGGAAATTGAATAATACAAATCTAGCTTCGTATTTTGATGTTATTGTGAATTCAGAAATGGCAGGGGTGAAAAAACCAAATCCGATTATTTTTGAAAAAGCACTTAATTTAGCAAATGTTTCAAAAGAAGCATCCATAATGATAGGAGATAGCTTGGAAGCTGATGTTTTTGGAGCATTGGACTATGGTATTGATGCAATTTGCTATAATTACCATAAAGAATATTTGCCCAGCCATATTAAACATGTAAATCATTTAGAAGAGTTAATGCATATATTGTAACTTAAATCGGTTATTTTTGAAATTGATTAAATATTACCTGAACAAAATATTATGAAAAAATACGTTTTATTATTTGTCTTATTTATAGGAGTAACTGCTTTAGCGCAAAAAGAATTAAATGCATATAAATATATAGTAATTCCAACAAGGTTTGACTTTCAAAAAGAAGCTAACCAATATGGGGTTAATTTATTATTGAAATATAAGCTTGAACAATTGGGGTTTGAAACATACTTAGATACTGACGTTTTACCTGAAATATTACGTACAAATACGTGTTTATACGTTTATCCGGTATTGTATACCAAAAGCACAATGTTTAAAACAACAACAAGTATTGAGTTGTTTAATTGTTATAATAAATCATTGTTTAAAACTCAGAATGGAACGAGTAATTCTAAGAATTATAAAACTTCATATAATGAGGCTATTAGAAAGTCGTTAAAGTCTTTTGGGGATTATAAATTAGAGTATTCGCCTAAAAAGAAAGAGTTAATTGTTAAAGAGGATAACCAATTAATAACGAATGATGTTGTAACGAAAGATAATGATTTAAATATTTTAGATAATAAATTGAATAAAGGAAGTTTTAATTATAAAGGTGAAGAGTTTCTGTTTGTTAAAAAAGGACTAATGTTTTTTGAAATACAGAATAAAAAAACAAGTGTTATTATAGGAAAAATGATTGCATCAGGTTTTAAAAAAGGAATTTACCATGTTGAATTTAATGGGAAATTAGGGTTTGGTTATTATGGAGAAAATGAAAATATGATAATGGAATTTATGTCTTCAGATAACTTTGTTGAGTACGTTAATCTACCAAGAATAGATTAAATATTTAATATCCATATTTGTCTTTCCATCTGTTTTTTAAGAAATCTCGTTGTGAATTTTCTCTTGAATTATTACCTGGGTCATAGAATTTTATTCCACTCATTTCATCAGGCATAAATTCTTGTGCAGCAAAATTATTGGTGTAACTATGCGAATATTTATATTCATCACCATATCCCAATTCCTTCATTAGTTTAGTTGGTGCATTACGTAAAGCTAAGGGGATACTTAAATTCCCAGATTGTTTTACAGCTTGTTGTGCGGCATTTATTGCCATATATGACGCATTGCTTTTAGCTGATGTAGCTAAGTATATTACGCACTGACTCAGAATAAGTCTTGACTCAGGAAATCCGATAATAGTTACTGCTTGAAAAGTATTGTTAGCCATAATTAATGCAGTAGGATTTGCATTCCCAATGTCTTCACTAGCTAATACTATTAAACGTCTAGCAATGAATTTTACATCTTCACCACCTTCAATCATTCTTGCTAACCAATATACTGCTGCATTAGGATCGCTACCACGAATCGATTTGATAAATGCAGAAACTATATCATAATGTTGTTCTCCAGTTTTATCGTATTGTATGGTGTTTTTCTGAACAGATTTTAAAACCAATTCATTAGTTATTTCTATTGTATTACTGTTAGTATTATTAACTATTAATTCAAAAGTGTTTAATAGTTTTCTTCCATCACCTCCGGAAATTCGTAAAAGAGCCTCTGCTTCTTTTATTCTTATCTCTTTCGAGGCAAATACCTTGTCATCTGAGATTGCTTTATCTAATAAAGCAAGTAAATCATCTTTTGAAAAATGATTTAATATATATACCTGACACCTTGACAATAAGGCAGGGATTACTTCAAAACTTGGATTTTCAGTGGTTGCTCCAATTAATGTGATTATTCCTTTTTCTACTGCTCCTAGTAATGAGTCCTGTTGTGATTTACTAAACCGATGTATTTCATCGATAAATAAGATAGGGTTTTTTGTAGTAAATAGGCCGCTATTCTTTTTAGCAGATTCGATAACTTCTCTAATATCCTTTACTCCAGAATTAATAGCGCTAAGGCTATAAAATGGTCTTTTAGATTCGGTAGCAATTATGTTTGCTAAAGTAGTTTTCCCTGTTCCTGGTGGTCCCCAAAGAATTAATGATGGAATTATTCCTTGATTTATTTGATGGGTTAACGATCCGTTTTTTCCAACTAAATGTTCTTGACTAATATAGTCTTTTAGTGTTTTTGGTCTTAATCGTTCCGCTAATGGTTTATTCATGAGGTAAAAATACTAATTTGTAAGCTATTGACAATTTTACCGATTATCAAATTTGGTAAACTTATTGTATTTTTATTAGCATCAAGATTGTAAAACAAATATTAGATATTTTAGTTTTTCCATTATTAATAATATTAATAATGTGGATTGTTTTTTTGTACGAAATAAAGTATGGATTTAACTTTAATCATTTCAGTATTTATCCAAGAAGGTTAGATTCTCTTTTAGGAATATTAGCCTCTCCTTTTTTACATTCAGACCTTTCACATATAACCAACAACACACTTTCTTTTTTTGTGTTAATGTTAATGATTAGATTTTTTTATTCAAAAAGTTACTTACAAGTTTTTCTTTTTGGATTGCTTATTTCTGGTTTGTTTACTTGGTTAATTGCTCGTCCAGCTTATCATTTAGGTATGAGTGGAGTTATATATGTTTTGGCTAGTTTTATTATTTCAAAAAGTTTTTTCTCCAAACAATATAGCCTCATTGCTATTTCATTTGCAGTAATATTTGTTTATGGAAGTATGATTTGGTATGTGTTCCCTATTGATAGTTCTATTTCTTGGGAAGGACATTTATCAGGTTTAATTACAGGAGTATTATTAAGTTTTTTCTTTAAAAATGAATTGATAAAACAAGCTCCTTTACCATTAACAATGCAGCAAAATTTATTTTTAGATCACTTTGATGATAGAGGTAAATTTGTTGCGAACTTACCTTTTTTGGATGAAGAAGGTAAGTTAATAATAGATGAAGAAGAGTAGTTACAAGTATATAAATAATAAAAGCGATTCAAATGAATCGCTTTTATTATTTATAGTTGAAGTTAATTAACTTAATTTTTGCCTCATAGATTCGTATAAGAACGCACCACAAGCTACAGAAACATTTAATGAAGCTATTTCACCTTCCATAGGGAGTTTTGCTTTATGATCACATATTTTCAATGTAGAGGGATTAATTCCTCTTTCTTCAGAGCCCATTATTATTGCGGTAGGTTTCTTTAAATCTACATCATAAATTAAATCATCTGTTTTTTCTGTGGCAGCTACTATTTGAAACCCTGAACCTTGTAGGTAATAAATTGCATCTTTTAAATGATTTACTTTACAAACAGGTATTTTAAACAAAGCTCCAGCAGAAGTTTTTATAGCATCAGCGCTAATTGGTGCACTACCTTTATCAAGAATAACAATTCCTTTTACTCCAGTACAAGATGCAGTACGTGCAATTGCTCCAAAATTTCTAACATCTGTTACTTGATCAAGTAACAGTACAGTTGGGTTTTCTTCTAAACTTAGTTGCTCAGTTAATTCTTCAATTGTTATTGTTCTAACTAATGCAACCTTTGCAAATACACCTTGATGATTTCTATCTTCAAACTTCCTAAACTTTTGAATAGGTACATATTGATGAGCTATCCTGTTTGATTTAATTAAAGAAAAAAGTTCTTTAGATAATTCGTTTTCAGCTTCCTTAAGTATATATACTTTTTCTATTTGAGTGTCAGAATTAATTGCTTCAATAATGGCTCTTGATCCAAATATTTCGTTTGTTTTCATGTGATAAAATTATGTGTGCAAATGTAGTAATTAATATGCATAAAAAAACCACCTCGTTAAAGGTGGTTTTAATAAAATATTTAAAAAGGTCTTACTATAATGTAGTAACATCTCCTGTAACTAAGTTTGTGATAATGTAACTATTACCAGCAATTTCAAGTTTAGCAGCTATTTTTAAACCTTCTGTTCCAGCACCACCATTACTCTGAACTTGATCAGTCTTGAATAATGCAGGTAAAGGTATTGTGATATCTGTACTTACCCCATTAATTACTTTTGTGAATACTAAGTCTAATGGATTATCTACGTGTGCAGTAATTGCAGGTGCAGCAGAAGAGTCCCATAAATCAATCCAGATATAATAGTCAGTTCCATCATTCCAATCAGCAGGATTATTGTTAATCAACCCATTTTCAGATCCTGGAGTATCAGCATCATCTAGCCCTAAAGAAAATAATTCATTACAATCTCCTACTGGTCCTAACCAACTATGTCCAACATTTGAATTTGCTGTACTACTGTCAGAAACATAAAGATCAAAGTCAAAATTACATTTATCTACAGTATTACCATCAATAGTAATATCACCATCAATATCTAACAATATATCTAAAGTCGTAGGTATAAAGTCACCAATGTTGATAGTAAATGTTTCATCAATTATTGCACCAGCTTTTACTGATGAAAACAATCTCAACTCAATTGTTTCATTACCTTCAGTTACTCCATCATCTACTGTAGAGATAAAGTTACTTAATGTATATTGAGTTTGGTATCCTGGTAATTGAGCATAATATCCTTCACCACCATAAAAACCACCACCTGCATTAAACATAGTAGATAAATTGAAAGTGTAATCCACACCTTCTTCTGCAGTTCCTCCAATAACTTCAATACGTAAATCAGATGCATCTTTAATTGCAAAATCAAAATTAAAAGTCATTGATGCACCTTGAGTTTCATCTATAGATATAGATTTGTTTTCTAGTGTAAGATTAGGTTTCCCTTTTCGATCTAATGTTTCGTCTTCGTTACACGATACCGTAAATAAACTTGCAACCACAAAAGTGGTTATTGCAAATTTGTTATATAAATTATATATTTTCATTTTATCTCTTTTTTTAATTTATGGATTTGGAACTAAGTCAAAGTCATAGTTTTCTAAGGCAGGTATTTGTGGATCACCAGCTATTAGTGTAAATCCTACAAAACGTAAAGTACCATTAGCTAATTTTACACCAGATGTAAGAGTATAGCTATTTGTAAATCCTATGCTTGTAATTTCTAAAGAATCATCAGCATTATGTTTGAATTCAAAATTAACAACTTGGTTAAAACCATCAGCTAAAGGCAAATATGTTGCTCTGTAAGTGTCACAGCCTAATGAAGCAACATTACTAGCATCTCCATCATTATAGCCAGGAGAAGCAACATTATAGTTCCCTACTAAAGGTGGATCACATTTAGTAATATTAACTGTTAAAGGAGCATATTGCGCAGCTGCGAATACATTATTGTTAGCAGATTCTAAATTAACAATAATAGTAAAGCTTTCACCAGCATTGATACCACCAATTAAAACTTCATACATGAAATCTTCTGGTGCAAAATCACGACCAGCAGGGATAGTGATTTCATTAGTTGTATTTGTAATATTATAGTGAGTTCCTTGAACAGCTGTACTAGAAGGATCAATTGAATAATTAAGGACAATGTCAGAAGATGAATTAACAGCTCCGTTTCCTCCAATTAAATTAACTTTTACACTTTCTGATATGTTTTCAGTTTGTGATGGAGTAATTATATGGCTTATTGTTCCTCTTGAAAATCCAGCAGCAAAACCTGATTCTGCTTGGTTTTGTGAATCAACATCTTCATCTACTAGACAAGAGTTCATTGACAAAGCACTTATTAAAGCTATAGCTAAAATTTTTATCTTTTTCATAATTTTTTTTTTTAATATTAATTTACGTCCCAAAAAATCTTAGATGTAAATGCATCTGATGTAGATTGAGAAGGTACGTTAGCAGAGTTACCTGATAATTCAGAAACTGGGTAAAGTAATTTAACAGGTCTTGTAGCAGTCGTTGCAGTTAAAGAAAGAGGCAAGTTAGAAGGGAAACCAGTTCTTGAGTACTCAATCCATCCTTCAATACCATTAATGTTAGTTAATGCAACATATTTTTGATAGATAATAGCTTCAATTTTATTTCCTGATGCAGTATATCCTATTCCATTTGTAGCATTTGCAGCAACTAAATAACCACCATCTGTAGCACCTAATAATGCCATAGAAGCATTTACTCCATTGTCAAATGAACCTTGAGCAGAACCAGTAATATAACCTCTTTCAATAGCTTCAGCCTGTAAAAAGTAACTTTCAGCTGCAGTCATGATATAAGCAGCTTGAGTTGCTCCTGCATCAGAAGGAACATCTACTCCTAAACCAGCACCTAAACGAGATAAGATAGTACTACCTCCTAATGGTAAGTTACCTAGTAAGTCACCCTGTGCAATACCTTGAAAAGCATTTGGGTTACCATCATTAGTCCATAATCTAGTTAATCTTGGGTCATTAACACCATTCAAGGTTCCATCTAAAAGCTCAACTGCATATGTAGTTGGAGCAACAAGTGTATTGTTTGTGTTAGCGAATGATCCATTTGTTTCAAATCCAAAAGTTGCATAAAATGGATTTTGTCTACCATTTCCTGAATCATTAGAATAACCTGGGTTTAATGTAAGGTTATCTGATAAAAAGTCTGCAGTTGATAATCCATTTAATTCACTTGTAATATGAGCTTGTGTTGCAGCATCAGTCATTTCTGATTGACGTAGTAACACTCTTAATTTCACTGTGTTAGCAAAGGCTTTCCAGTCATTCATAGACATGTTTCCAAGAGTCCCATTTAATTGCATAACATTACTTGCTCCTAAAGCAAGTGCATCAGCATTAGCAGGGTCATTAATCATAGAAATAGCCATGTTTAAATCAGTAACAAGAGCTCTGTAAATATCTTGAGCATTATCATAAGATGGATTTAATCCAGCAGTACCTAAATGTCTTTCAGAATATGGTTGATCACCATATAAATCAACAAGATACTGAGTGTAAAAAGCTCTCATAATATAAGAAACAGCTTTATGATTATTATAGTTTACATCAGTTGAACTATAATTAATGATATTAGTATAGTTCGCTGTTCTTGCCATTAAGTTATTCCATACTCCGTCATAAAAACTACTTGTAACGTCGTATCTGAATTCACTATCAAAAGGACCTGAGAAGTTTATAACGTTACCACCCCAGTTACCTGTCATTAGGTTTCCTAGACGGTTCATTTGTGATACTAAAGTCGTTCCTGTAGTAGTCATCGCTCCTGGTAAAATAATATCAGGAGTAGTTGTGCTTACTAATGGATTGTTTGGGTCTGTATTTACATCAAAATAACTTTCACAAGAGATTATAGATGCAGCAATAAAAAATACAGAAGCAATTTTATATATTGTTTTCATTTTCTTTTTTATTTATGTATTAAAATGCTAAGTTTAAACTTACAGTATAAGATCTAGTAGGAGGAGTTTGACCATAGTTACCTAAACCAGTACCTAATTCTGGGTCATTATATCCTCTGTTTTCTCTTGGTAACCAAGTGTATAAATTTCTACCAGAAACTCCTACTTCTAATTTGTTAATAAATGTTTTTTCTAATAATTTAGAAGATACATTATAAGTTAAAGATAATTCTCTTAATTTAACTGCAGTAGCGTCTAATACAAAATTTTCATCAAAGTATCCGTAATTTGACTGTACGTAAGATTGGAAATCTGCAGCTGTAGCTCCACCAGTTAATACATTTGTGTTAGTCACATTTGAACCTTGAACTGTTGAGTTAGGGAATAAAAATGAATTTCTTCCGTTTTGAGCAGATTCAACTGTACCACCAATTTCATTTAAGTTACTAGCAACGTTAGAGAAGAAGCTATGACCAGTTCTGTAATCTAATACTGCATTTAATTTAAAATTTTTGTAAGTTAGATTAGTCCCGAAATTAAGAATATAATCAGGGTTTAATTTACCAATAATAGATAAATCAGAAGATCTAATTGGATTACCATTCGCATCAAGAACTATTCGTCCTGCATCATCTCTAGTGTAAGCAGTACCTTTAATTATTGGGTACTCTTCACCCTCAATGGCGTAAACACCTACAGTTCCAACTTGTGCTCCACTTCCTGATTGGTAAAATCTAGTTAATACTTCATCAGAAGTATCAGTAACTTTTTTCACCATTGTTTCAGCTGTTGAGTAACCAACATTTAAGTTCCACTCAATATTATCAGTTTTAACAGGAGTTAATCCTAAATCGATCTCAAAACCTTTTGTTTCTGTTTCCCCTACATTAATTGTAGCGTTAGTTAAACCAGAAGCGTAAGAAGGACTTGTACCTAATATTTGATCTTGGTTATTTTGAATGTAATAAGCGAAATCTAACGATATTCTTGATTTATTGTTGATTTTTAATAAATCAGCATTGATGTTAAATTCACTTGTGTATACAAATTCGTTTACTAGATCTGCATCAGTAGCATTAGTTGATTGTATAAAAGAGTTTAACCCGTTATAAGGAAATCCTCCAGCTTGTACAGCTCTACGGTTAATGTCATATGCACTTACACCATTAGCGTTTCCTGTAGTAGTATAAGAAGCACTAAGTTTTAATTTTTGAATAGCCTTACCTTTTATAGAAGGAAATGCTTTTGTTGGTACAAAAGATAAACCACCACTATAGTAAAAGAAACCTCTGTTATCTTCAGATAATGTACTTGTCCACTCATATCTACCTGTTAGGTTTAAGAATAAGTAGTTCTTGTAATCAAGAGATGGTGCTGCGTATACTGCTGCAGTTCTTTCAAGACCTTCATTTTGAAATTTGTTATCTGGTTCTCCAGAGATATTATCTATTGAGTAAATTCCAGGAATAGTTAAATCTTGACCACCTAGTCTTAAATCATCAAAAGAAATTTCACCTAAGTTACCTCCAACTGTTGTTTTTAAGTTTAAGTCATCTGTCAAATCATAGTCAAAATTCACTAATAAATCTGAATATAATCTTCTAGAAGAGAATTTACTTTTGTCAAATCTAGAAAGAATAGTTCTGTCAGTTCCTAAAATCACTTCACTATCAACAAATCCATTATTATGACTTAGTGTATTACTTTCATATATGTTCGCAGAACTACGTAATACAATATCAATATTGTCATTTAAGAAATATTGAATATTACCTTGAACTTCAGCTCTATTGCTCTCTGTAACAGCTCTTTGGTTTTTTAAAGACCAGTAAGGACTTGTTGCGTAAAGTGTCCAGTTATCTCTGTTATCTCCAGAGCTATAGTCTTGAACTCTGATATTGGTTGCACCTTGAGATAATCTTTGGTATGTACCATTTGCAGCTCTGTCAGTTTTATCAGTAATATATCTTACTACTCCACCAACCTGAAATTTCCCTGCTTTCTTACTAGCATTTAAATTGAAAAATTCTTTATGATATGTATTCCCAGGAACTAAACCTTCAACGTCTTGTTTGTTAGCGCTAAGATTTATGTATCCGTCTTTATCTCCAGAAGCTAAAGATACAGAATTTTGGTAAGTTACACCTGTATCAAAAAATGGTTTGATGTTATCTTCAATATGTTCGTAAGCTCCGAATCTCCAGTCAGTAATACCTGGATAAGGCATACCTACTACTTGAGTAGACCCATCAAATTCTGGTCCCCATGCACCTTGATCAGTCCAGTCTAATTCACCTTCCCAACCTTGACCAAAACGATCTTGACGTTGTGGTAAAAAAGCAACTTCTTCAAAAGTAGTCGAAGAATTAAGATCTATAGTGAACTTTGAACCATCTTTTGTCCCTTGTTTTGTAGTAACAATAATTACACCATTACCTCCTTGAGAACCATAAAGTGCAGCACCACTGGCACCTTTCATAACGTTAACACTCTCGATACTGTTAGGATCTAAAGAACTTAATGTTCCTGAAGTAGAAATAACATTATCAATTACAATTAATGCATTGTTACCTCCACTAATAGAAGAAGTACCTCTAAGAATGATATCAGTATTCGGAGTTAATCCAGTTGAAGTTGTGTTTATTTGTAAACCAGATACTTTACCTGCTAAACCTTGAACAACGTCAGGATTGTTTGCTTGAGTTAATGTTTCTGCTTTAACTACTTGGTTAGAAGAAGTAACAGCATCTACTTTACGTTTAATACCTAAAGCAGTAATAACAACCTCTTCAAGAGAATCTGGTTCCAAAGCGATATCTATTGTGTTTGATTCAGCAATAGTAGCTTCTTGGCTTAGATAACCTGCATAAGAGAACGATAGCACATCTCCTTTATTTGCGCTGATAGAGTATTTTCCATCAATATCTGTTGCGGCACCTGTTGTTGTACCTTTAATTACGACAGTTGCTCCTGGTAACGGTAAATTGGTTTCATCTACCACCGTACCCGAAATTGTCTTCTCTTGTGCAAACGTAAGTTGCACAACAAACGCTAGTAATAGCGTTAAAATTCCATTAAACTTTGTTTTCATGTTATAATTTATTTGAATTAGCCAATGCCAAAAATCATAATAAAAAGTTAATTAAACAA